>WNGG01000049.1_pt1 | contig 126821 bp, 121 predicted proteins | sample 5400661 | NCBI WGS metagenome assembly WNGG01 (sample SAMN13153372, study PRJNA577476) | soil metagenome | isolation source: 100 cm soil or saprolite under Garry oak tree replicate 1 | place: USA:California | collected 2016-06-15
CCGTCCCCGCCGCCGAGGTGCGGGCTACGGACGCGGGCCACAACGGACCGCCCGCCGCTCGTCCGTGAGGCACCCACCCAAACCAAGGAGATCACCAGGAAGGTTCTCCTGCCACGCTGCCCGGTGCGGATCGGCCCGCGTCACCATCACGTTCGGTCTCGATCCGCTCGCCTTCTGCTCCAGCTGCGGCGCGCGCTGGACCAAGCCGGCAGTGAGCAGCGGGCGATCAAGCAGGTCCAAGAACCCGCACCCTTCGCCTCGGCCCGGTAGCTGGAGACCGGCACGCTGGCCGCGCCACAGCTCCACGCCTCCCATCGCGACACCGGCCTGCTGGTTCCTGAGAGGACTTGCCATGGTGATCCACCACCCGCCTGGGCGGCTTCGCCGCAACAGCGACCAGCCCACCGCGATCACCGACGTCCTGGCCGCCACCTCGGCGATCCGGCAGTTCCTGACCGACCCCGATGCCCAAGGGCACCAGCTGGCCGGCAACCCGGCCAAGGACCTGGTCGAACCCGGCTACGGGTTACTGGCTCAGCGGCCCCACCAACCAACCCGGCCACAACGCCCACACGCCGCCGGGCTGGCCCGGGGCACCAGCACGTCCGCTGCGGCCGCTACGCCCACCGGCCGCGCTGCCCGGCGGCACCCCGCGCCGCGGGCAGCCCGATCCAAGCCAGAGCCCGGAGCCGGCGCCACAACGAGCCGCCTGACCCCTAACTGACCGCTAGTCGACCCGAACCTACGACTGGAACCCGCCACGCCGACGGTTGGATGACCGGAAAGCAGCAAGGCCAACCGATCAGCGGGGGCGGGGCGGGAGGTAACCCGTGATGTCCCGACGAAGAACCAAGCAGCGCCGCAACGCAGCACGCAGCCCGTGGTGGCGCCGGCTCGGCCGGATCGTCGGCCTGGCGGGTCTTGGCCTGCTCGCCAGCCGGCTGGCCGTCTCCACGCGCGGCCGCCAAGCCCTAACGGCGGCCAAGGAGCAGACGAGCAAGGCGCGCCAGAAGCTCACCGCGGCCCGACCGGGTGGCACCACTACGGTCGCGCCGCCCACTGGCGCCCCGCCAGGGCCGGTGCTGGCCGAGGTGACCAAGCTCCCCCACGATAACAACGGCGGCGACGAGAAGCCGGGGCCGAAGCCGGACACCGCGACGGACACCGCGACGGCTGAACCTGACTCGATCCAATAGCGCAGCGGCAGCTGGACGGGATGTCGCAGCGCCGCTGAGACCGCAAGCGTCGGCTCGGGTCTCGCGGCTGGCGCCGCCGGGGAGCACCCTCGAGAGTGCGGCGCGGCACAGGTTGGGCGCTGACGCGCCGACGGTTTGGGCCGTCAATGCCGCTAGGGGAGATCGAGAAGCCTGGCCGAGCCCCTGCGGTTCCTGACCGCGCGCAGCACGCTCCCGCTCAGCGTGGCGTTGCTGGTTGTGGCCCTGCTCGGGCCCGCGCGGGCAGCCCGGGTGGGTGGCGGCGCGCTGCCGCTCATGGGGTGCTCGGGCGTCATGTGGCTGAGGCATTACTTGGTGGGCACTGTCGCATCTGGCGATCACCGCTTTCGACGTCCCCCCGCTGGGTCCGGAACGTCGCCGACGATACTCAAGATTGGCCGTTTTTGGGGTGGTTATCACGGCCCTCTGGGTGGGAAGCGGACCCCACTTTGCTACTCGCCGGCGACATGTCGGGCTTCAGAATGCTGGTGTTGGCTGTGACGGTCGCGTCCCCCGGGATGGTGGAAGTTGGGGCACGAACTAGCCTCAGCGCTGCGCCACGACCGCGTGGAACGACTCGAGTGGGATGAGCTGCACCCACTGTGTGGTGGTGAAGCCGGCGTCGTGGAGCTGGTGGTCGAGTTGCTGGCGGCGGGGCAGCGGGGCGCAGCCCGCGGTGGCCCGGAACAGCAGGTCGTCGTGGGCGGCGGCCAACCAGCGGCCCGCGAACAGGGAGGCGAGCAGCAGCGCGCCGCCCGGGGCCAGCAGCCCGCGAAGGCGGCGCAGCAGGTCGGGCCGCTGGTCCTCGGCGAAGTAGTAGATGTTCTGGAACAGCAGCACCAGGTCGAAGGAGGCCGCTGGCAGCTGGACGGTGCGGACGTCGCCATGGCGCACGCCGAACCGCTCGGCCAGGCCGGCATCGGCCAGCCGCCGGCGGGCCAGGTCGACGACAGCGGCATCCAGGTCGACACCCAGGCCGGTGAGCTTGGGGCCGCCGGCGGTGGCCGCGTGGACCAGGTAGCTGCCGGTGCCGCAACCCACATCAAGGACCCGCCGCGGTTGGCGCTCGGCCACCAGCGACCGCAGCCACGGCGCGAGGATGGGCTCGACCAGGCGCGAGGACCGGGCGATCACCGCACCGGTCGCGCCCGGGTAGTCGCCTGGAGGTGCGCCCCGCAGGTGCGCCGCCAGCCCGGCATACACCGCGGCGTCGTAGCCGATTGCCTCCTGCACCATCGCCCGCATCGTGTCGGCCTCGGGCACGGCCAGGGCCTTGCTGCGCCGGCCCCGCAGCGACCAGCGCCCAGCCCGGCAGCGCAGCTCCCCCAACGCCACGCCCAGGCGGAGGAAGGCAACCAGCAGCGCCGGGCAGACGCTGCCAGCGCCCACCCCCCAAGGCAGGCGCCTGCCGCAGGACACGCAGCCATTGCGCCAGCGACTGGCTCATCGGCACGACCTACCTTCCCGAGGCGACAGGGAGAAGTCGAGGTGGTTGGACGCCTTCTTACCCATCTTGCGGGACGCAGCCTGGCCTGATTGGGGGGCGGTTGGCCACCGACGGCGTGATCTGCGACGCCGCAGTTATCCGGCAGCGGGCCGCACATCCAGTACCGCCTTGCCGTTCACCCGCCGCCCGAGCAGTGCCTGCGCTGCCTCGGCCACCTGCTCCCACGCGCCGCGCCAGCCGACCTCCACCGCGAGCCTGCCCGCCGCAACAAGTTGCACGAGGGTGGCCAGCTCGGCGCCGGCCTCGCCGTCGTGGAGGAACGAGGTCAACGACTTGGGCGGCCCTCGCCGCGGGCCACCGAGCCGACCGAGGCGATGACATGCGCACCCGCGTGCGCGGCCAGTTGCACGGCGAACCGACCGACCCCGCCGGATGCGCCGGTGATCAGCACCCTGCTTGCCCAGGACCGCGCCGGCGGCACGCAGCGCCCGCAACGCGGCGTCGCCGGCCACCGGCGACGCCGCCGCCTCGGCCAGATCAACCGAGGGCGGGACCTCGGCCAGCGCGCCGACCTCGACCGCGCTGCGCTCGGCGAAGGCCCCCGGCGCCAAGGCCACCACGCGGGTACCCGCCGCTGGCCCGCGGCCGTCGGCCGCGGCGTGCGCCACGACGCCGGCGGCATCCGACCCCAGCACGCCACCCGGCGCCACCCGGCCGGAGCGGGCGTCGTTGAGATCGCCGTGGTTCAGCGACGCGTGGTGCACCTCGAGCAGCACTTGGCTGGGTCCGGCCACCGGCTCGGGAACATCGGCCAGGCGCAGCGCCGCAGGCGCCGACGGGTCCACGATGATCGCTCGCATCGGCACGTCTCCTCCTGGTCCTCGACTTGTGGCTGCCACCCGGCTCAACCCCCACCACAACGAACCTTCCCGGTCGGTGCATCGGTGAAGGGACCACGCCGCGCCGCGCAGGCTGACCCGGCGGCGACCGTCATAGACGGTGGCTGAGACCATCGTGGACCATCGTGACCGCGAGTCACTGGCGAGGCTGACATCCGACCAGGTGACAACAACCTCTGGGATTTGGTGCCAACCGTCGCGGGTACCGAGGACGAGCGACCGCGGCCAGCGCGCGCCCCGGTGGCATCTATCGCCGGCGTCACAAGTGGACTCAGTGGATGGCGGCTGACAGCTCCCAGGATCATGATCATGGCGGGGTGGGGTCAGCCGGAACAAGGGCATCGAAGCCTGTGTTGCCACCGGTGGTCGCCGCGACCGGCGGGGGCGAGTGTGGGAGCAACGCACATGACTAAGATCCTGCGCCAGTAGGCGGTCACTGGCGTCTGCGAAGGTGCCTTTGCCGGCGGTGTAGGCCAGGCGCAGCGGAGCAGGCGACCCAGCATGAAGACCGGGCTCGCTGCGCGGCTTACCGCCAAGCACATGATCACGATCTACGGCTGGAGTACTGGCGGCCGTTTGCTGCTGCCGGCGGCGGGGTCGGGCTGGCTGTTGTCTGGGGGCAGGGGCATGAAGCGTCGAAGCTTGCCGGTCTGCTGGTGGCGTTGGAGGTCGTCGACGATCCGAATGCTGACTTGCGGTTGGCTGAGCCCGGCGCGGGCGAGCGCCTCGGCGACGCGGCCAGAGAGCGCTTGGGTGTCGGCGGCGTCGGCAGCGATCGCGTCGACCTTGATGCCGTGGGGTGTCTGGCGGACTTAGTAGTCGAGGATCTGGGGGGATTTGACCAGGACGGACCGGACGACGTGGGGGTGCACGTCGAGCCCCTGGTAGTGGAGTATCTCGTCGGCGCGGCCGTGCACGTGGGCTCGGAGGTGGCCGTGGTCGGGCACGTCGGGTTGGCGGACGAACGTGTCGGTCAGCTCGTAGCGGATGAGCGGCTGCGCCAGGTTGTACAGGTTGGTCACCAGCGCCTTGGCCGACGGGACGCCTGGTGGGACGGGCCGATTGTCGGTGTCGACGAGCTCGACGATGCACATGTCGGTGTTGAACACCAAGACGCCGTCGCCCGGTGCGCTGCTGCCAACCAGCCCTTCAGTGGAGCCGAAGTTGTCGACGACCGGGGCGCGGAAGGCCTCGGTAATCGCCGCCCGGGTCTCGGGCAGCAGCGTCTCACCCGTCGCGGTCACCGCCATCGGCGCGATGTGCAAGCGGCCGGCGCGCTGTTCGACCGCGAGGCGGGCCAGCATCGAGGGGTACCCGTACACAACAGGAGCCTGCAACGCGTTCAGTCGCTCCACGATTTTGGGCAGCGGCAAGGTGACCGGGACTGGCAGGAACCGGAACGGCATGTCAGGTCCTGCGAACGCCGGACCGAGGCCGGTGGCGTGGACGGCCGAGGCAGCGGCGACCATGGCGACCGGCAGACCTCCCGGCGGTGGTCCACCCAGCGCGCGCAGCCGGGCCAGCAACGGCCGTGCCAGCGACAAGGCGTACCCCACCACCGCGGCACGGTCGAAGACCACCACGCCGCGCTGTCCCGAGCTGCCGCCGGTGGCAAGGGCCAGATAGTCGTCCAGGATCGGGACGGGTTGGGTGCCGGTCGCGGCCAGTGCCTGTTCGGCGAGGTCGCGGGTGAGCCGCCGGTCGGTGAACACCTCGTCCAGCGCTGCCATCATGTCGGCCTTGGTCATCACCGGCAGGCTCGACAGGTCGCCCGGCTCGAGCCGGCCGACGTCGATCCCGGCCAGGCGGCGGTGGTGGAAGGGCGCGTGCTCGACGGCGTGGCTGAGCAGCCTGCGGAGCCCGTCGCGCTGGGCAGCCTGGAGCTGCTCAGCGCTCCACGCCAGCCGCTGCACGTGCTCGGGGATGCCGGCGAGCAGCGCTGTTTGGAGGTCGACGCGCAACCGCTGCCAACTGGTTTGCTTCCCAGTCGTGGTGGTCATTGGTTCCCCCGGGTCTGGTCGCGTCAGCCGCGACGGTCGATGGCCGTTGGGCCGGTTGGCAGCACAGACGGCGACTCGGGCGGGTCAGGCAACCCGAGGGCGCGGTACACCAGCACGAATGTGTCGTCGAGGTCGAGCGCAGCCGGGTTGGCCAGTCGCTCGATCGTGAAGCCCGAGGCGACGGCGAGGATGAACTCCGCCATCGATCGGGGCGCCACGGCGGGCTGCAGGCCGGCCCGGTCGTGGAGCCGACCCAGCACCGAGGCGAGCCCCTCCACGGCACGCGCGTGCGCGTCGGCGTAGCGCCGGTTGAGGGCGGGATCGCGGGCGGCCAGCGCACGGAACTCCACCAGCAGCTGCGCCCAGCCCTGCTCGGCGACCGCGTCCCGGGCCCCCACGCGGAGCAACTCCCGCACGCCCTCCACCCCTGCCAGCTGGGCGGCGATGCGGTCGTCCTGCGCGCCACGCTCCTCGATGCGGCGATCCAGGAGGGCCAGGAACAAGTCGGCCTTGCTGCCGAACTGGGAGTACACCACCCCTGTGGAGAAGCCGGCCTCCTCGGCGATGGCTTCCAGGGTGGCGCCGGCGTACCCCCTGTCGAGGAACACTCGGCGTGCCGCGGCCAGGACCGCCTCGCGGTTTCGCTCGACCTGTTGCACCCGCCGCAATCTCGCTGCCACCCGAGCACGCAGCTGAACCCGCCCGGCAGCCTGCCGCAGCACCGCTGAGATCGACCGCTCCGTGATGTCTCGCCTGATGACGGGCGTGCTGGGTGATGAGTCCAAGTCACGCTGTTGGGCTGGTGCGTGCGATGACCCCGCGCCCATAACCACCACCCTCGCCGACCGCCTCCTGCCCGACGCGACGCGACAGACGATGCACCCCACGTGAGCAGGGTAGATCCCACTGGAGCCAACCTGTCAGACAGTGTGCAGCCGCCTACGGATCTGGCGGTTGGGGGTTTGAGTCCCTCGCGGCGCGCCACCAAAACCGCACCCATGAGGTCGGGCCTTGTCAAGGGTGGGTAGAAGGTTAAGCCCCTTGGTGTAGTGGGGCTTGATATTGGCTGGCTTCTTGTTGCTGGCTGCTTCCGCCGGCCGCAGCCGGGGTGTGGGTGCCAGAAAGTCGGTTGTACGCGTGAGCTGCGAGTTCGCCAGGGAGTCACGTGGCCGCAATGATCGGGCGTATGACCCTTCGACTGCTCTACCTGCTGTTCTGCCAGGTCATGCGATGGCTTGCGCTGCTGGCGCGAAGTTCGGCGGCCAAGGACGCTGAGCTGCTGATACCGCGCCACGAGGTGGCCGTGCTGCGCCGGCGGGTGGCCCGGCCGCGGGTCGACTGGGCAGACCGGGCGGTGCTGGCCGGATTGGCGCGGCTGCTGCCCCGCCCGAGCTGGCGCGGGTTGTTGGTCCAGCCAGCTACGCTGCTGCGGTGGCATCGGGAGCTGGTCCGGCGCCGGTGGACGTATCCCCATCGGCGTGGCCGTCCGGCCATAGCGGCCGAGATCCGCGCTTTGGTGCTCCGGCTGGCCAGGGAGAATCCGACCTGGGGCTACCGCCGCGTCCACGGCGAGCTGTGCCGCCTGGGCTACAGGATCGGGGCCAGTACCGTGTGGACCATCCTGCAACGTGCTGGCATCGATCCGGTACCCAAGCGGTCGGCCGTCTCATGGCGGCAGTTCCTCCGGGCTCAGGCTCAGGGTGTGCTGGCCGTGGACTTCTTCACCGTGGACACCGTGTTGCTGAAGCGGCTGCATGTCCTGTTCGTGATCGAGGTGTCGATCCGCCGGGTCCACGTGCTGGGTGTGACAGCGCATCCGGTGGGGGAGTGGGTGGCGCAGCAGGCCCGCAACCTGCTCATGGAGCTTGCCGGCCGCCTCGGCCGCTTTCGGTTTCTGCTCCCGCGATCGGGACACAAAGTTCACCGCCGCGTTCGACGCCGTCTTCGTCGCTGAAGGGATCAGGGTGCCGCGCACGCCGGTGCGGGCGCCCCAGGCGAACGCCTACGCGGAGCGGTGGGTCGGCACGGTTCGGCGTGAGGTGCTGGACCGGATGCTGATCCTTGGACGTCGGCAGTTGGAGCGTGTTATTGGCGAGTACGTTGACCATACAACGGCCACCGCCCGCACCGCGCCTTGGGGCAGAGACCGCCACTTGGACCCGGCGAGCCCACCGCCTTGGTGACTGGGCCGGTTGGGACAGTCGCGCGACGAGATCGACTCGGTGGGTTGATCCATGAGTATGCGCAGGCCGCATGAGGTGACCGAATATCTGGCACCCACAAGGTCGCAATGCCGCTGTATTTGATCAGGTTCAGCTACACGCCCGAGGCGTGGGCCAGGTTGGTCAAGGAGCCGGAGGATCGTCGGGAGACGATCGGGGCCCTGCTGGAAGCCGCCGGGGGCAAGCTGCACGGCCTCTGGTACGCCTTCGGCGACCACGACGGCTATGTCCTCGGTGAGGCGCCTGACAACACCTCGGCCGCCAGCGCAGTGCTGACCGTGGCGGGCAGCGGGGCGTTTCGCTCGCTGTCGACGACGGTGCTGCTGACCGTGGAGGAGACCCTGGACGCGCTCCGAGGGGCGCAGTGCATCGCCGACCGTCCTCCTGGTGGCTGAGCCGACTCGGTGTCGTGCACGGCAAGGCCGATGTGTTCCGCGCCGAAGGCGCGAAGGTCATCCGCACGCCGCGGGCGAATGCCTACGCGGAGCGGTGGGTGGGCGCCGTTCGCCGAGAGGTGCTGGACCGGATGCTGATCTTGGGACGTCGGCAGCTGGTATCCGTGCTGGCCGGGTACGCCGATCGTTACAACGTCCACCGACCGCACCGCGCCTTGGGACAAAGTGTCGCCGCTCAGGCCTCGCGACTCAGCTGTCGTCGTGCCGGCCAGGAGCGTCGTGCGACGGGATCGGCTCGGTGGGTTGATCCATGAGTACGCGCAGGTCGCATGACGTAACCGAATAACCGGCATCCACAAGGCCAACTGCGCGAATTACCCAGCGGTCCGGTCCATTCTGGGTGGCCCTCGTCTTGATCAGAATCCAGCAAGTCCCCACACAGATCGGCGGCGACATATGCGCCAGCCGCACCGCGCCCCAAGCCAGCACGCCACCGACCCGGCTGGTGGCGTGCATGGCCGCCTGACCTGGAGCTCCGGCGGAGAGCATAAGACTGGAGGCCTGGGTTCCTTTCGAAGGGCGGTTGTCACCGGTCGTGCGATCGCTCGTAGACGCTGACATGGCGCCAACTGGTGGCCGTGTACGGATCGCCGTTCCAGCCTCCCCATCTTTCACGCAACCGGAGGCCGGCGATGCGAGCCATGAGGTCGAACTCGGGCGGGTGGGCCAGGCGCAGCCTGATCGGGCTGAAGATGAGGCCCTCGGCGCCGATGCGGACGTGGTTCTCGTCGAGGATCTGCGTCACGGGGTCGTACCGGCACACGTCCAGCACGACGTGGTCGGCCCCGATGTGCTCGGCGTCGACGTACTGGTGGCCAGGCCGTGAGGGGGCGGTCGGTACGCGGCACTCGAGCACGAACACGCCGTCGTCGGTCAGGTGATGGGCGGCGTTCTGGAAGCATCGGACCTGGTCGTCCTGCGTGAGCAGGTTGCCGATCGTGTTGTACACGAGGTAGACCAGCCCGTAGGTGCGTCCGGTAGTGACGCGGGACATGTCGCCCATGGTCACCTTGACGTTGTTGCCGTCCGGCTTCTCGCGCATCCGGTCAACCATGTCCTGCGACAGCTCGATGCCGTCCACGCGCACGCCCGCTTTCAGGAGCGGCAGGGCGATACGACCGGTACCCACGGCGAACTCCAGCGCGTCTCGCTCACCGGCGAGCTGGGCGAGGAACGTGACGGTCTGCTCCTCGTCGCCTCGAGTGTCGACGGCGTCGTAGCGCTTCGACTCGTCATATCCGAAGCTCGTCCTGGGGTCGAAGCCCTCCATGTCATCTTCCCTTTCTGATCAGGCGTGCACCGGGCGGGTGGCCTGCCGGGACCGGCCATGAGGTACAAAGCTATGCCGAGCGGTGGGTCCAGACCGTGCCGGCGGAGTGTTTCGACTGGACGCTGGTGCTTGGCCGGCGCCATCTGCGGCGGCTGCTGAGTGCCTATATCCGCCACTGCAACCAGCAGCGACCGCACCGCGGCCTGGCGCTGGCGGGTCCCGAGGCGCGGGAGCGGGGTCACCGCACGTCAACCCTCGAGAGGTCAGGCGTCGCGATGTGCTCGGCGGCCTCATCCATGAGTATGAGCATGTCGCGTGACACTGTTGCATTGAGCGATCGGCCCGTGTGATTGCCTCGACTCCGGTACTCAGCCGCGGCAGAGCATAGGAATGATCGGGTGGGTTCGAGGCCTTCTGGGGGCCTTCCTGTGATGGAGGCCTCCACTTTGCTGAGCTTCGATGGCGCCCTCCGGCTCAATGCAACAGTGCCCCCTCAAGTACAAGGCGAGGCGCTGGCGAGGTATCGAAGCCGGGCGCGAGGAATTCATCGGTCTCCTGTCCCGCCTGGAGGAGCTTCGGTTTGCCGATCCCGCGCTCGATGTCACGGCCTCAGCTCGTTGGCCATCGTTCCATGCGGGCATCGCAAGGCGTCTTCAGGGGTGGAGTTGGACCGCTGGGAAGAGGAACTTGATGCCCACGTTTGCGCCTGCGTCGCCGTCTACCATTGGACCCACGGCAGCGCGCGGTGCCGGGTCGTTACGGATGCCGAGTCGGGCGATATCGTTGCGCCCGTAACCGATGAGATGGCTTGGTGCCTGGACACCCTGTGAAGGATGAGCCGGTGAGCGATGAGAACCGCGTTTATCAAGTGACGGTGGACGCGGCTCGGCGTTGCGCGGAGTTCTTGGTCCTTCTGTTCGGTATTCGCAGCTGTTCACCGACGAGGAGCGGGCCGAAGCCGGGACAGGCGGCTCGATGAGGCAGGGAGCGCGTTCATGAGCATGAGAAGGTTACGGATGCTGGGACTCTTGCTGTTCGTCGGCGTGGCAATACTGCTGCCGGCCCCGCCCGCCCGAGCGGCCGTGCCCACCACCGCCTCGCCAACGTGGCAGACCAACGCGACCGTCTGGGTCACGACCTATGCCAAGGGGGCCTTCTACCTGGCCGGCGACTTCACCAAGGTGCGTCCGCCGGGCGCCGCCCTCGGCGTCAATGAGGTGACCCGCACCTACGTGGCCGCCTTCAGCGCAAGCACCGGCGGCCTGCTGTCCTTCAAGCACACCTTCAACGCGCGCCCGTCGGCGATCGCGCGATCGCCGGACGGTAGCAAGCTCTACGTCGGCGGCGCCTTTACCACCGTCGATGGCAAGACCCGGAGCAGGCTTGCCGCCTTCGACACCGCCACCGGCGCGCTCACATCATGGGCGCCGCGGGCCAGCGCTTCGGTCAAGGCGCTGGCCGTCTCCCCTGACGGCAGCAAGATTTATGTCGGCGGCAACTTCGGGTACCTGAACGGGGTGGCCCGCACCCGGCTCGGCGCGGTGAACACGGCCGGCGCCCTCGACCCGAACTGGAAGCCCACCGCCGATGCCACGGTTTATGCGATGGCCGTGGCGCCGGACGGCAGCCGAGTGTTCATCGGCGGCTACTTCAGCTACGTCAACGGGCAGTACCGCCGGGCGACCGCCTCGCTGTACCCGACCAACGGGGCCAATGCCCCTTGGGCCTCCTACAAGGAAGTTCCCGCGAAGAGCTCGACCTGCAGCTCCAACATCAAGACCGTCGCGGTCGACACCAGCAAGGTCTACTTCGGCGCCGAGGGGACGGGTGGCGGCTGCTTCGACGGGACCTTCGCGGCCAGGCAGAGCGACGGTGTGAAGGTCTGGCGGGACAACTGCCTGGGCGCTACCCAGGCGGTCGTGGTTATCGGCACCTGGCTGTACATCGGCTCCCACGCCCACAACTGCAGTACCGTGCCCGGTGGCTTCGGCGAAACCAGCCCCCCTCACCACCTGATGCGCGAGTCCACTGCCGACGGCCACATCGACTCGAGCTGGTTCCCCAACACCAACGGCAAGCCGCTGGGGCCCCGCGCGCTCGCGACTGACGGTGCGCGCCTGGCCGTGGGTGGCGACTTCACCTCTGTGAACAGCAAGCCTCAGCAGGGCTTCACCAAGTTCGGTTGATCTGGACACCTGACGAGGCCGGCAGCTTCGACCGCTCCGGTGCTTCATACTGCGCACGCGCACGCCTCGAACGGGCCGAGCGACTCCGCACGGAGAAGGCGCATGACCGAGCATCGCTGCAACCCGGCCAAAAGCTGTGCATCGATGCGACCTGCTCAGCGGTCTCCTGCTCGAGTACCGCCCAGCTGCATGAACGCGTTTGCGCACCCTTCAGCCAAGAAGGACTCGAACCGCTCGATCGTTCCCTCGATCTGCCCCATTTGAGTCGCGGAGTGGAGGCAGTCGAACGGAGCGATCGCCCAATGCGACAGTGCCCTCGATAGCTTGAAAGCACCGTGGCCCTTGCCAAGTTCGAGATCAGGAGCTGAACCACTCCCTTTCATTGCGCATCGGGAGCGCGCGCTGGCTCGCCACCGAAACGACCGCCTCCTCAGCCTCAGAGGCACGCGTGGGAGCGCGGCTGGATCGGGCGCCGGCCCACCCGCTGATGAAGACGACGGCACCGGTCACCGGTCGACCTCCTCTGGCGCCTCGGCGATGCCGGGCATGGCCGCCAGCGCCTGCTCCACGTCGGCGATCCACTGCAGCAGCGCCTGGCGGGTGCGCACTCCGTGCAGCGCCGCCAGCTGCCAGAAGGCCCCCTCAGGTTGATCCTTGAGCCGGTCCGCCGTGGCCTGCAGGTCGGCCAGGTCCAGCTCGACCGCGGCCCGGTACTCGCGCAGCAGCGCCCAGCGCTGTTCGTGGCCGAGCCGGCGGGCGAAGAAGAACTTGACCAGTAACTCGCTGCGGACCCGCGGTGGTTGGAACCCGGGCGTGGCCAGCCATTCGTCGAGCGCGGCCCGGCCCTGCTCGGTCAACCGGTAGACCCGCTTGTCGGGGAGGCGGTCCTGGGCCACCGCGGTGCCCGCAACGTAGCCGCCGTCCTCCAGCCGCCGCAGTTCCCGGTAGACCAGGCTGCGGTGCATCGGCCAGAAGTAGGCCAGGGACTCGTCGGCGAACGCGGCCAGCTCGTAACCCGACGTGTCGCGCAGTGACAGCAGGCCCAGGACGGCGAACGCTGTGGTCGGCAGGGCTCCCATGGCTCACCTGTTATTCTCATTGTGAATAGTCGAACATGTAACGTACCCTTCTCCGCAGGGTACCGCAGTGGACCCAGCTCGAGAAAGCGATGCCATGCGGAGGCAGCAGCCAGCGGCTCCAGACCCCGGCTCCAGGCCGGGACCGGACCGGGACCTGGCCCGAGCCGGGGACCGCCTTCGTGCAGGCGCTGCGGCCGACCGGTCGCGGTGCTGGCGGCCTCGGGCGAGCACGCAGCCGTCACACCAGGACCGTAGCGCCGGCACTGCCGACTCGGCGGGAGAGACCAAAGAGGCGAACTGGCGATACCCGGGCAAAGTCTCCTGAGGGCAGAGCTTCAGGGAAGGGGCAAGATCGTGGGTCTACCTGCGCAGTCCGTAGCAAGAGGGAGTGCCCGTCACCCGTGGCGGGTCATCGGCGGGTGGCTGGTATTGCTGGTTATAGGCGGCCTGCTCACGTCCCGGCTGCTGAGCGGCGCGCTCACCACCCAGACCCGGTCTGCGAACAACCCGGAGTCCGACCAGGCGCAGACGCTGCTCCAACAGCGGTTGAGCGGGCCCCGGCACTCCACCGAGATCGTCATCGTGCGGTCAACGTCGCTCACGACAAACGCCCCAGCGTTCCGGGCCTACGTGGGGGAACTTGATCGTCAGATCCGGGCGCTCGGACCAGGCGTGGTGAGCCAGTCAGCTGACTTCTCTGAGACGAAGAACCCCCAGCTCGTCTCGGCCGACCGGCACGCGACGCTGATCCCGGTGACCATGGCCGGGTCACTGGACGACGCGGCCGACAACGTCGACCGGCTTTGGGGGTGACGCTGCACGCGCGGCACCCTGGCGAGTTCAGCGTGCTCGTGGCCGGCGAAGCCACCGCGGACCAGGACGCCAACACCATCGCCGAGGGCGACCTGAAGCATGGTGAGACCGTGGGGATCGTCTTCGCCCTGGTCGTCCTCATCCTGGTGCTGGGCACGCTGGTCGCCGCCGTCGTCCCGCTCGTGCTTGGCATCGCCTCGATCGTGATCGCCCTCGGGCTGGTGTCGCTGCTTGGCCTGGTGTTCGACTTCTCGTTCTTCGTCACCAACATTGTCCCGCTACCGGGAGGAGCGTGCCCGAGGCTACGAGAAGCTCGATGCGATCGCCGCCGCAGGCGCCACGGCCAACCGGGCGGTGTTTTTTTCGGGAATGACCGTTGTGCTGGCCCTGGTGGGGATGCTGCTCATCCCCAACCTGGTCTTCCGCAGCCTGGCCGCCGGCGCCATCTCGGTGGTTCTGGTCGCCGTGCTGGCGTCGCTCACCCTGCTCCCCGCACTCCTCAGCGTGATGGGAGACCGGGTGAACGCGCTGCGTGTGCCGTTTGTTCGTCGAGGCAAGCAAGACGTGGAGCACGCCACCGGCTTTTGGGCCGGCGCGGCCCACCGGGTCATGGCGCGACCCGCCATCAGCCTGGTGCTCGGCGCGGGCCTGCTGCTCGCGGCGGCCGTGCCGCTGCTCGGTATCAAGACCGGGTTCTCAGGCGTCAGCACCTATCCCAACGACGTCCAGTCCAAGCAGGCGCTCACCGTGCTGGCTAGGGACTTCTCCGGTGGGCTGACCCAGCCGGCGCAGATCGTGGTGGACGGCCCGGTCAGAACCAGGCCCGTCCAGCAGGCCATCGTGGGACTCCAGGGGACGCTGGCCACCGACAGGGCCTTCGGCCCGAGCACGCTTCAGGTCAATGCGGCCGGGAACCTGGCGCTGGTGTCTGTCCCGGTGTCGGGCGATCCGAACGGCGAGGACGCCTTCGCCGCCATCCGGCAGCTGCGGGCCGACACCATCCCCGCGGCGTTTGCCGGCGTGGACGCCCAGGTCCTGGTGGGAGGGCCGACCGCCGGCGCAGTGGACTTCTTCGATCTCACGGCCCGGTACACCCCGATCGTGTTCGCGTTCGTGCTGGGGCTGTCGTTCCTGCTGTTGATGATGGTGTTCCGATCGGTGGTGATCCCGCTGCTGGGGGTGCTGCTGAACCTGCTGTCGACGGGCGCCGCCTACGGCCTGCTGGTGCTGGTGTTCCAGCACGGCGTGGCGGCGGGGATCTTCGGGTTCCAGCAGGTGGAGACCATCGAGGCGTGGCTGCCGCTGTTTTTGTTCTCGGTGCTGTTCGGGCTGTCCATGGACTACCAGGTGTTCCTGCTCAGCCGGATCCGGGAGCGCTACGACCACACCGGCGACAACCGCGGCGCGGTGTCGTTTGGCCTGCGCACCACCGGGGGCATCATCACCGGCGCGGCGCTGATCATGGTGGCGGTGTTCGGGGGGTTCGCCTCAGGCCGGCTGGTGTTCCTGCAGGAGATGGGGTTCGGCCTTGGGGCGGCGGTGCTGATCGACGCCACGATCGTCCGCTCGGTCCTGGTCCCGTCCGCGATGGAGCTGCTCGGCAAGCGGAACTGGTACCTGCCGAGGTGGCTGGAGTGGTTGCCGCGGATTCGGGTCGAAGGACCACAGCAGGTCGCGCCGTGCGCGCGGTGGTCGGCACGCCCACCACGGTGTTCGTTCCGGGAGTTACAACCTTCCTTACTGGATCAAGCCCGCCCGCCTCGGGCACTTCGCGCGGCGGCCTTCGGCCGCCGCGCTCGGCCCGGCCGGGCGGCATTCGAGCAACCCGACACCCGATAGCAGCCCGTAGCACTTCGCTCAGGAGTGGACCACCGCCACGATCCCTACGTTCATCGCCGCAGCCGGCTCTGGGCCATCGCCGGCTCCCTGCATCCTGGCAGGCGACCTTGTGCGGCGCCGCCGTCCACTGCGAGGGGCATTCCAGCTATTGCGGCTCAACACCATCCGGCGTGGCTGGATCATGTCACCTCCGACCGCTTCCTCAGCCCAGCCGAGTTCCAACGGCGCTACGGCAGCGTGTTCCCCGGCGCCTGCTACACCGACTTGTACCGCCCCCGCGCTATGTGCTGGGACGCCCCGGCCCACTGATCAACCGGCAGACCGTCTGGCCGGACGAACACTGCCCGGTGCTCAACCCGGCCGGACACCCACTCCCCGTAGGCCCCGATCACAGCTATCATCTGCACGCCTTTCCGTGCACGGAGGAGGACCGCCGCGATGTCAGCCCAACCACCAGCACTCCCCGAACTGAACCCCGACGACCCGCTAGGCGTCAGCCATCCCAACACCGCCCGTATGTGGAATTACCACCTCGGCGGCAAGGACAACTACCCGGTCGACCGGGAGGCATCCGAAGCGTCCAGTGCGATGCTGCGGGGCCTTGGCGCGCCAACCGGCGAGGACGCCGCCCAAGAGGGCCGCCACCTGCTCCAGCGGATGGTGGACTACATGCTCGGGCAAGGCATCCGCCAGTTCCTGGACCTCGGCTCCGGCTTCCCGAACATGGCCAACACCCACCAGATCGCCCACCGTGTCGACCCGGATGCGCGCGTCGTCTACGTCGACCTTGATCCGGTCGTGTCGACCCATGCGGCCGCGCTGATGGCCGGCCCCAACGTGGTCACGCTCAGAGCGGACCTGCGCCAGCCGGAGCAGGCGCTCGGCGACAAGCGGGTGCGCGACCTGCTCGACTTCGACCAGCCGGTCGGGATCATGTTCATCTGCATGCTGCACTGCCTGTGGAACAAGGAAGACCCGTGGGGGGTCGTGCGGCAGTTCCGGGACGCGGTGGTGCCGGGCAGCTATTTGGCCATTAGCCACATGACCAACGAGACCCGTCCGCAGGCGGCCGAACGGCTCTTCCAGATGACCCAGGAGCTGCACTGGAGCACGCCGCTCATCATGCGGAGCCGGGCGGACATCGCGCGGTTCTTCGACGGATTCACGCTGGTTGAGCCTGGGCTAGTTGTCCCCGCGCAGTGGCGACCCGACCTGGACAACCCGCTCCGCACTCCCGGACAGTACGACGAGGAGGGCGAACTCGTCCTCCAGCGCAGGTCCCCCGAGCGGCCCGAGGATGATCGCGGGGTCGCGTGGCACCTGTGTGGGATCGGCATCAAGGACTAGAGCCACCGGTCGAACTCAACACCAACAACGCCCACCCGTGCTCGGCCGCAGCCGGGCGGCAACCCCAGACTAGAGGGTGTCATCGGCGGCGGCTAGGAGCCGACGGGCCGAGGCTTCATCGGAGGGGGCAACCAGCACGCGAACGCCCTCTATCTGCAGCTGCGGGTACTGTCCTCCGGCATCATCTGCCGACACAGCTGCTCTCAAGCCGTGACTGCGCAGCATGCCGACGATCAGCTCCGCCTCTGTGCGGCTGGCAACGACCGCCACAGACACAGTCGCGCCGTCCACGATCTCAACTCCTCTGCTCCTGTTACTGCCTGTAGGCCGCTACTGGCATCATGGTCGCACTTTGGGCGGCCCGTCGCACCCGTGGAAAACCTCGGCCGGAACCAGTCGGCGGTTCCGGCCCCCCCCACGGGTGCTGCTACTTCAGGACGAAGAGGCTCGTGCCCGCTGCGTGCCTATAAGGACAGTCATCGATGGTGCATCACGGTCAGCCACGGACACGCCGATCTGGCGCCGACCTGCAATCGCCCAGTCACGGAGTCCACCTGCAATCGCCCAGTCACGGAGTCCACCGAGACAGCCTGATAAGGAAGGGATCAAGTTCAAATCTCTTCCCGAGCTGGTAGTCCCCGCGGCCTTCCGAGGCGTCTAACAGCCTACCGACTGCCCGGCCCTGGCCAGAACCCGCCAGCGCTTGGTGGGGGCTGCCATGGGCGGGAGTGTACCCACCCGGCCGGCGCACCCAGGCCGCGCCGAGCTCCCAGGGATGATGCGCGGTCATTCTCACAGTGATTCCACCTGGCGCTACTCGGCCCTACAGGAGCGCACTGGCTGGACGACCCACAAGACCTGAGCTGCAAGGACAGCATTCGCCAGCACGCGATGGACGGTTGGCCGCTGTCTCACTGTCAAGCGCCCAGGGTAGCGACGTCAGCGCTTAGCGTGAGTCCTCCGGCTCCTTACTTACCTTGCCATCCGATTCTCTGTCGGATGACCCTTGATCATCCGTTTGATCATCCAGACGATCCGACCAGACCCTTCTCGATCCGTCTGGATCGACGGCGCCTGCAACGTGAGCAGCCCAGATCCGTCTGGAGCCGACCAGTCCGACGCGGAGCACCAGGATACGGATCTGGCGGTTGGGGGGTTCGAATCCCTCGCGGCGCGCCAATCGGCATCGTCTTCGAGCCGGCAAACCTGCTGTCGCCCGAAAGGGTTCCCGCCAGCCCAAGATCCCAGCTGAGGCCGTCGACCTCCGAGGAGCAGGTCCGACAGCTCCTGCGGCGTGGGTGGCTAGACGTTGGGGGTGTCCAAGGCGCCGTGTGGCTCGGCCTGGCACTGGTCGCACAGCCCCTCGGCCTGCATGCGGCAGCGACGGCCTTCTCGGTCAGGTCGATGCGCTGGTAGGTGCCAAGCAACCTGTCGATGACGCCCTGGTGGAGCAGGTTGGCGCGCCGCCGGCCGGTCGATCGTCCACTCTGCCCGCGCCAGATCGCTCAGCCGCAGGTGTCGGAACGTGTGCGGCGCCAGCTGCACCACGCAGGCACCCTCCCCAAGACCGGTGACGATCTTTCACCAGCCCGACGGGTTGGGCTGCCCTGGTGCGGCGCAGTCTTCAGCTGCTCAGCAAGGCCGCCGCTCAGCTCCGATCGTCGACGAATGGGACCTCCAAGGACGCCGTCACCAAACGGTCCAAGGCTTTCCCGCTGGGCAGCGCTGCCTTGGACGAGGCAGCGGGCCGGATCCAAACGTCGAAGCCTTGCGCCTCCCAGACCAGTTGGGTCCGGTCACCGTACACCGTCACCCCAGCGGCCACCGTGACCGGCTGGTAGCGGGTCTGCAGCCCGGCCGGGTCAGCTCGCGTAGCCCAGATCTCGATGAGGCTGTTGCTGTTGGGGACCGGCCTGCCGTTCGTCGGGCCTGCCTGGAGCGCCTGGCCCGTATTCCCCCACTGAAACAGACCCGCTCGGTCGATGATCTGGAAGATCCACGCCGCCTCCGGGCAATAGACCCACAAACCCTGCCGGCACGACTGGGCAGACGAGACCCCTTGCGGCTCGGCCATGAAGCTCGACAGCGCCGCTGCCACCTCGGCGCGGAGGGAGGCAGACGCCCTGGGGCCGAACATGACGTGGACCTGGAAGAACCGGCCGGCTTGGCGGAAGAGGATGAGGTGCGTGCGCTCGCCAACGCATTCGAACGGGCCGGCAAGCGGTCCCAGGTCGAACCTGGTCGGCCGCGGCGGGAACTCATAGGGGTTCTCGCCGCCCGTGTACTCCAAGACCCACAGCAGCGCGCCGTCCTTGGGGAGCGCCCGGATCGCCGCCCGCGGCGCGCAGTCCCCGCCGGCCGGCATGGGTCCAGTGCCCAGGGCGAGCAGCGCTCTGGGCGCCGCCAACCCCATCGCCGCCGATTTGAAGGTCCAGCTCTTCGGCGCCTGGACCGCCACCCCGCTTGCCTGCTCGGTGTGCCAGACCCAGCCAGGCCGGGCCGCAGGAAGCGACAGGCCCTGGGTCGACGGGGGGCTCGTCGCCGGCGGTGGCGGCGTGGTGACTGGCGTCGCCGGGCCAGCGCCCCGGATCGGACCGAGCAGAATGAACGGGACGGCAAGGCCGATCAACACCAGCCCCGCGATCATCCCCGCGGCCATGAGGCGACGCGCTTGCCGTCGCCGAGCTCGGCCGATCACCTGCTCCAGCTGCGGCTCTGGCGCTCGGATGCGTTCGAGGGCGCCGCGCAGCCGCTGCCCGACATCCCGATCATCGTTCATCCGCTGCTCCTTCCAGCCGTGTTCGCAGAGCCTCACGGGCGTGCGCCAGATGCGCCTTCACGGTTCCCTCCCGGCAGCTCATTACCTGGGCGACCTCTGCCAATGGCAGGTCGAACGCGTAGTGCAGCGTCACGGCCTGTTGCTGGCGACGAGGCAGTCGCCGCACCGCCTGCCAGAGGTCCAGAGCTCCATCGGCGACAGGATCGACATCAACCGGCCCGGAACCGGGCAGCCAACGCCGACGACGCAGCATCCGTCGGGCGACGTTCAGCGCCGTGCTGGTCACCCACCCTGCCGCCCAGGATTGGTCCCGAAGGTGGTCCCAGCGCTCGAGCGCTCGGGCGAAGGCCTCCTGCGTGGCATCCTCTGCGGTGGGACGGTCCCCGCACAGGGCGTAGGTTACCTGGAACACCCGATCGTGCTCCGTCTGGTACAGCTTGACGAACCACGGCTCGACGGAGGGTGGATACTTCATACGTGACATTCGACTCTACTTTGCCTACTGTGAGTGCTTCCCGACCCGGGGCTGTCGCCCTTACAAGTCCTGAGCCGTCTGCAAGGTTTAGGTGGCAGTATCCCTTGCCAACAATCTCGGGCTCCTCGGCGGGGTGGTTGACGTTGCGAGGGGCGCGCACTTCGCGGCGAACCAGGTTACGGCTCGACCGTCCACCCCACCTGCTCGGTCGCATTGGTGATCCTGTCACGCTGCGGCTGCCATGAGCCCATGAGACGGAGGATGACTGTCGAGCATGTCACACGCCCATGGCATACGGAAATGCGTTCACGCAGCCTGTCGGCACCCGGAGAGGCGACTACAGAGGGGGCGCGTCGACATCTCCTGCCCAGTGGCTTGTGATCTCCGCACAGACAGGACGGCACTCCTGACGAAGGCTCGCGAATACCGGCGGATCGAGGGCCAACGAGGCAACTTGAGGGCAAGGCGATCACAAAGCGATCACCGGTTACTTGTCACAGGGGCACGACCGTGCCGCCACCAACGACGGCCCTGGAAGCTACCGGACCACCATCGACCGAAGGCTTTGTTGGAGCAGCGACCGGGTCACCTTTGGTGCGTTGCCGCCTATCCAAAGCCGCATTAGAAACGTCCGCTCCGAACCCGAAAAGACAGCACGGTATCGGAGGAATCCATCAAACTCGGATGGCCGCCGAAGTAGGTCGCCATAATCGAAGCCCTGGCGAGCGCCTCGGTCAACAATAGCGTAGTGCAAGAGCCAACACAACACGGCGTCATTCGGATATCGCGCAAGGTTCGGAAGGTCCTCTTCCTCGCCCACCTGTGGAATGGATGCACTGAGAAGACAGAAGGACTCGTGCGGGTACACCAGGCTGGGAGACAGCCGAGTCGTAATCCTCCAGGTCGACGGATAGGAGATGGCGACTTCTGACCGGGGACTTGTGAACGTCACCCACCTGCCCGGCCCCAAGCTTGACGGTAGGCCGGTGGCCGCTCCTATGCCAGCGACTGCTGCAGCTCGCAGAACGCTGCGACGCGGCAGGTTCTGAGATGATTCCTCGGCTCGTTGTGTCTCAACGCCAGCTCCACGCACAACGGATCCCTCCTCATGACGCCGAATCGACGGCACTTCAGCCTCCTTGTGACGTTGTCGGCCCGCTACATCATGCTAAGAAATACCCAAACCAGAAGGCTCGCCGAAGCTGCCACACACAACAGCGTACGAGTCACGATGATTATGGATGAGAACGGCTCGAGTTCATCAGTGACGACGGTCGCGGATGAATATGCCCACCGCTTAACGGGAACGAGAAGGGCTGTGGCGGACCGTGTGAACCCAGCAATCACGAAGAGCAGAATGGCAGCCCAGGGCCACCTGCCCAGCCCAAGCAACAGCACTAGGAACGGGTACAGCGCGTAGGAGCTGATTCTTGTAAAGAACGTGAGCCCGAGAGCACCTGAATATAGAAAGCTTGCCGTTTTTGGTGCGAAGATATTGCGCCATGCCTCTGGTACCTGGTGGCTGAGGCTTAGACGCGGCAGCCTCCACCACCCTAGCTGCTGGCCGATGTATGCCACCCCGACAAGAGATGAGGCGAGCGCAAAACCGACCAGATGGCTGCCAACCAACAGAAAGAGCAGATAGCCAACGAACGCCACCATACCGCCCGCTACCGCTCCGCCTGTTAGCCCTCCAAGTAGGAACAGAAACAGGATCTGAGCACCTATCCGGTATTGATCCGCTTCTGGTTCGCGCATCACCATCCACCTGATGGTGTGAATCATGGAATACCCTCATGGGGAAAACAACGACTCAATTCCGATCCATATGGCAAGAAGTATTGCCACAGCCGCAACGGCTGCTGGCAGGCCAATAGCAGCCGGAACGGCTAGGAGGATAATGAACCCCAAGCTCGAATACGCTAGCCACATCCCAAGCTGGTGAAGGGATGCGGGAGCACCTTGGGCGCGAGCAGATCCCAAACCCGACATGTGTTTCTCTCCCCTTGGGATGCCAATCTGATACAGTGCTTCGCGCTTATACCGGGCACCCAAACCCGCCGCACCTACGGACTCGGCATCTGATAATGTAGCTGCTATTTCCGCATCCGCCCCCCCACTCTTTCGTGAAGCAACACCTCGGCCCACACGGACAACTTGAGCCACATGACCCGGGGGACAGACAGCAGTCACAGAACAGGGTCACGTGACCGCCAGTACAGCGGCTTGTGCACTTGCTCCAACAGCCACACTCGCAGGTCCCGCTCGGGCAGGTGGTCGTCGCGCTAGAGCAGCCGCAGTAGGCCGACTCGGCGGCACATGCGGTCCTTCCGTCCCAACACGATGCAAGGATCGAGGATGGTTCTGCCCAGAGGGCAGTTCCAGCGCCAGCAACGGCGCCTCCCGCCCCAGCAGCGATTGTCAGACTCCCGAGCTTGCCGAGGAATGATCTCCGTGGCGTCCGTATGGCCAGCGCTTGGCTGACACGGCCGAAATACTCATCGACACGAGACCCAGGCACGACTTCATGCTGTTTCATTTGCTCGTCCTCCGACCAGCTTCCGGTCTCCGCTTTCTCACACGATCTTCACTCGCTCATGTCACCGTCGGCAATGGGCAGAAGTTCTGCATCAGTCGGTGCCATGGTCATAGAAACACGAGTACGGCGAGCATCGGCTACCAGGACTTCGAGCTGCTCAAGAGTGTTCGGTACGCCTGCAGCCAGCACTCTGCCCTCTGCGGAAAGAGCCATGGCAATCGGACGGTCCCCGGGGTCAATCTGACTGAGAGAGACAGCAGGAACGCCGTCACCGAATCCGTGCTTGCTCAGGTAGCTCAGCGCGTCAGATGCCTCACCATCGACGGCCACAGTGACTGCAATTTCAGGATCCACTCGCATGAGTCTTCGGAGAGCCTCGAGGATTGGCGAGCAGAACGAACAGCCTGAATTGGCGAACAGAACGAGGGTGATTCGGCCGGGTGCAAGAACAGCGACAGGACGAGACTTCAGGGACATCACTTCTGGAACTTCGACCGTACTGCCAACCGCAGGCCCTCCATCCAGAGGCCCAGAGCCTCTTGCCGGGAGCCGGAGGTGGAGAAGCCCAACCTGCCGGGCCAGGCCTATGACGACAAGAATAATGGCAACCTGCAGGAGCCAAAGCGTCAATTCGGAGATCACGACCGGTTTCAACTTCCCAACTCCTCTACTTCCCGGTCTGCAACTGTCGATTCGCCCTGCGCAGATCGCGAGCGACACTCCATAAAGACGCGAGGAGAACCGCCGAGATCCCTGTGCGAAGAGCGGCGAGGGAGGGAGGCCCAGCTCGGGACATGGCGAACAGCGCCGCCGCCGCCAAGCACAGATTCATGAGGACATGCGTTCGGCTGATGCGTTGGCGACCTCTGGGACCAAAGCACCCGCAGATCAACTCAGTTCTACCACGCAGAACATTCGTTCCGACGGCCACCGCGAATCCGAGAAAGAGCGCAGCGCAGACGAGCCCGCCAAGCCACGGAGCAAACAGAATGAGGAGCGCCCCCAGAATCTCTGCCCATGGAAGGAAGTGCCCTAGGAAGAGCGCGGCGACCGAAGGGACAACCTGATAGGCAGCGATCTGGCTGGCGAACGTTGAACGATCACGGACCTTCAGGAGCCCAGCTATCAAGAGGACGACGGCGCAGATCGACGCTGCCGCGCCAGTTGCAAGGTCCACCTACCATCGCCCCCGATCAGCGCATGCGTGAGCGGTCCGGTTCGACGGCGAGAGTGGTGTTGTCGGTCCTCGCCGTCCTGGTCCTCCTTGTTGTGGCAGCCGGCTCGCGCTAACTCTGTCGGACTGGCAGCCCCGATCAACGTGTAGCGTGCGGTCTGGGTCAATACTCCCCAAGACAACCGGTCCCGTGGAATTGGCAATCCCCAGCACCCGCCTAAGACGAGGATCCCCCACGGCCTGGTGAAGTGCATTCCAGCGACAGCGCGGTGCCCCCCATCCTCGCTCCGAACCGGCACCGCAGCGCCTGGCGCGGTCCGCCAGACCGCCTCGGGGCCGACCGCGAGAGAGCGGCGGGATCTCGCGATCCTGTAGAACCCGCGTGACCCAGCTTGTGGCGGGATCGACGCGTACCGTCCCGCCACTCTCCAAGCCACCTCCGATGCCGGCCCCGGTGCCCCAGACCGCCCATCTCCAGTAGCCACGTGCTCGGCCCTGAATCTGCGCCTGAAGCACGGCAGACACGCCCAAGCCAAGCGGAAACTCTACTGGGGCCAGAAGGAGGTCGTCTTCCACCTGGCGTGGATTTCCGGCCTCCACACTCGATGGACGCGGCTCATCTCGCATCTACATCTTGTGGAGGGTGTGTGCTTCGCTGTCCCGCGTCGTGATCAGCTCAGTCCAGTCGCTCGAACGAGGCCAGTCTCGTAGGCGAACGCGACCGCCTCGGCGCGGTCGCGCAGATCAAGCCTGGTCAGGAGATGGTGCACGTGGGACCGGACCGTCGCCTCACACACCGATAGCGCCGCCGCGATCTCCGCATTCGACTGGCGCTGGGCGATGAGGCACAGGATCTCAAGCTCCCGGGGCGTGAGACCCCGCACCCGCACGGGCGCTCGCGCTCTTCGAGGCGCAAGCCGGCCGGCGACATGGTCAAGGAACCGGCCGGCGATCGGTGGCGTGATGAACCCCTCGCCAGCCGCGACCGCCCGCGTCGCACGAACCAACTCTTCCGCCTGGCAGCTCTTGAGGAGCAACCCCCTGGCGCCGGCTCGGACGGCGTCGATGACGTCGCCGTTGTCCGCGGCAGCGACCACCACGACCCTCGGCGACTGCTCGACCCCCGGAGCGGATAGCCGCCGGATCGCCTCGACGGCATCAGGGCAGGGTTGGGCGATGTCGACGAGCGCGATCGTGGGCCGAACACGGCGGGCCATCGCGACCGCCTCATCGCCGGCGCTTGCCTCTCCCACAACCTCCATATCTGGCTCCCGCTCCAGAATCGCCCGCAGACCGGCACGCACGACGGGTTGCTCGTGACACACGAGAACCCGGATCCTCGGCGCTGAGTCCACCACCGGCGGCGACCTGCAGATCGGAGATAAGCCCGACTATGGAGCCTCAGTCGTTTCGGGCTAATTGTCAAGAAGTTACTGGCCTGGCCGATCCGCCGGGCGTCCCCCGCGTAGGAGCGGGGCCGCCCGTCAACAGGCACGGCGGTGAATGAGCAGGCGGTCAAGCGCCTGGGCGACCCCCAGCGGCCGACTCGCCCCGGTGGCGGCGGGATGGGCGCGCAGATAGGAGGCGAGCGTTCGCACCGCGGGACGCAGCGTCTGGGGTGCGAGCTTGGCGGCGGCGTCGAGCCGTGCTAGCAGCCGTGGTGACGGCGGGAAGAACCCCGTGTCGACGTCGGGAACGCCGGCCAGCGTGGCACACAGCGCCGGGGTCACCAGGGCGGTGCGCAGGCCGATGGTGCTGCGGGCGGGCACCACGCTGGCCCTGGGTGGCTCCTGGGCGAGTACGACGCTCCCCGGCCCGCTGGGATCACCGTCGTTGACCGCAGCGACCAGCGCGGCCGTGGTGAGCAGCCCCCGCCCCTGGTCCAGCGGGCGGCAGTGAGGTCGGGGACGGTCACCTCGCGCGGCCGTGCGCCTGCCGTGCCGGCATGGTCGTCGTCACGGTCGGTCTGTACGATAGCCGTCGCGGCGGACCCTGTCGTGCTGCCCTGGCAGATGGATGATTGGGCCGCTGACCAGGGGTGTTGCTGGTAGCAGGGTGTTCGGATTGTGGAACGTTGGGTGCGCCAATCGGCATCGTCTTCGAGCCGGCAAACCTGCTGTCGCCCGAAAGGGTTCCCGCCAGCCCAAGATCCCAGCTGAGGCCGTCGACCTCCATGGAGTATCCGGCATGTTTCTCCAGCTCGTTGGCCTCACCCCAATCCGGTGATCGAGGTCCTGGCCGACGACTTCGTCGACCGCGAGGAGCTCCGCGGATCTGCCAACCCGCCACCAAGGGGCAGTTCGCGGTGACGTCGGCTTGCCAGGTCTGAGTCCGACACTTAGGAAGGTCGTGATGAAGCATAAAGGTACGACACATAGCATGTAATATGCCAGGCTGGACAAGCTGCAAGGACTGCCTGTTCGCTCAGCAGCTCCACCTCTCGGGCTCAGCACCTTGAGATCCTGGTGCTCCGCCACCAGCTCACCATCCTGCGCCGCCAGGCCCACGACCAAGGTTCGAGCCCGCCGACCGGGCGCTGCTCCTGGCGGGCGTTGCTTCGTCAGCAGGCCGCCGGGATCGTGGCGTGCGACTTCCTCCTCTCCGTCGACACCGTCTGGCTCAAGCGGCTGCAGGTGCTGTGCTTCATCGAGCTCGACACCCGCTGGGTGCAGCTCGCCGGGGCAGCAGGCCCGTAACCTGCTGCTGGTGGTGGGGGAGCCAGGCCGACAGGTGCGCTTGCTTGTCCGCGACCACGACGCGAAATTCTCCCGGAGCTTCAACGAGAGGTTCCGCGCAGAGGCTGGCGAGGTGCTGGTGACGCCGGTGCGGGCACCCAGAGCCAACGCGTACGCCGAACGCTGGGTGCGACGGTCCGCGCCGAGTGCCTGGACGGGCTGCCGATCGTCGGGCGTGGCCACTCGAGCAGGTCCTTGGGGTCTACGTCCAGCATTCCAACCGCCACCGTCCCCACCGGGCGCTGGGACTGCAACCGCCAGACCCGCCAGCCCGGCTCACCGGCCTCGAGGAGGATCATGAACGGGCGGTGCACCGCCGCCACCTCCTTGGTGGGATCCTCCACGAGCACCGCCCAGCTGCATGAACGCGTTTGCGCACCCTTCACGCTTGCGGCTCCGGATCGACAAAAGGCTGTCTAGGCTGCAGCGCTGGTGGTGATGCCGAGGTCGAGGAGAAGGTCTGCATGCCGACGCGGAGGGTCTCGTAGTCTCGGTCGATGGCGGTCCAGTGTGCGGGCTTGCGACCGGGCCGGGCGTCTAGCGGGCGTCTACGGGCCGCACGTTGACCGCCCGCAGACCCTTGCCCCGAGGGTCTTGCTCCACGTCGAACTCGACGGCCTGGCCGTCGTCCAGCGTTTGCAGCCCGGCGGCTTGCAGGGCGCTGATATGCACGAACACGTCCTGGCCCTGCTCGGAGGCGATGAAGCCATAGCCCCGGTTGGGGCTGAACCACTTCACGGTCCCGACCACCATCATGGTCCTCCTCGTCCTCGGCGGCCTGGCGTCCAGCCGCACAGTACCCGGCCGTCCGGGCTCCTGCCGCTTGATCATGCCGCACAGACGGGCACGGCACCGTTCTTTGTTCCCGCAGCCCGTGACGGTCGAGCACCTGGTGGTGGGAGGACCTCAGGACCGAACAGGCGCGGGGCTCGTGCCATCCCCCGCCGCACAGGGCGTTCCTACCCAATCCGCGCAACCCGAACCCCCCGGGTGCCTCTCACCAGGCTGATCGGAAGCCGGGCGGCCGCAGGAGCCGCGGACTGATCCGGGCGGCGCGCGTGGCCGTGGAGTGCCGCCGGGGCATCATGGTCGACCTCCCGTCCCCGTCGGTCGACTTGCTCGCTGGTCTCCCCTCTTGGGCGGACTTGCTGGGACAACGAAGGTCGTGCGCGGCCCGCCTGCCCTGCAACCAGACGACGATCGGCGCGTCCCTCCCGCGCCGGCACCCACCCCGCGCGCGGCCGGCACGTGGCCGATCCGCCCGGGTGCGGACGGTCCCGACCGCCGTCCAGGGCGCGCCGTCGTCCGACCGCTCAGTGATCCAGGCGCACGCCGGCCACAGGTAGGCGTTGGTGCCAGGGCGCGGGATTTCGAGCAGCCCAATCATCGTGGCGACGATGAAGCTGCTCACCGAGTTGCCGGCGGACCGGCCGAACCCGGCCAGGCTCTGTTGCGTGCGCGTCGACCACCGCCGAGCGGCGAGACTGGCGGCCATGAGTATCCGTCGCCCTCGCCATGTCGTTCCTCCGCGGTCTGCGTTCTCTGGCTTTCGGTTCCCATCCGACGTCATCGTCCTCGCGGTCCGCTGGTACCTGCGCTTCGGTCTGTCCTGCCGCGACGTCGAAGAGCTGCTCACCGAGCGAGGTGTCGAGGTCGACCACGTCAGCATCTACCGCTGGGTGCAGCGGTTCACGCCGCTGCTGGCTGACGCCGCCCGGCCGTGCGTTGGAGCGCGCGGACGACGGGCTGGAGGCCGGCTCGGCGAGCTGCGCCTACGCTGTTCGGAGGATGCAGTCCACGGCGGCCGCGACCGAGGGAGGCTCACCTGTTGACCACCCGCCGCACCGCCAAGCCCGAAACCTCGACCGACAAGGCCAAGGAGGCGCCGATCCGCGGGCCCGGCGGCGGCGGTCGCGACCGGCGGACAGCCCGGGAGTACGCAGCCGACCTCGCGAGCGAAACGGACCGATCGCTGCGCCGTGACCCGGAGCGGTGGACCCGAAGGCGGACGAACGACCTCCCGAAGGATCGCAGCACCGAGCCCGAGACTCCGCCGTAACGAGCCGCCTGCCCTGCCGGCTGCGACAGCGCCGCTGCGCCACGTGCCATCGGCTACGGACTCACGGCGGCGCGGGATGTGCCGCGCGTGGAGGTGCCCGCAGACCTTCGCCGCGACCTCGTCATCGGCCAGGGCCGGCCGCTGCGCTGCTTCGAGGAGGCGCTGCGCTACGTCATGGCGCACGCCGACCACGACGTACGCCTGGTGCACGGGTTCGTCGTCGAGGACGACCGTCCCTGGCCGCACGGGTGGGCCGAGATCAGCAGCAGGGTTGTCTACTGCCCGACGGTCGGGCTGTTCTTCGACCGCAACTCGTACTACCAGGTGCTCCGGGCGGCGCCGCTGGTCGTCTACACACCCAGGAGGCGTCCGACCATGCCGCCCAGGAGGGCGGCGTCGGGCCGTGGGCTGACGGCAACGACGCCGACCTCGAGGTCATCGCCGGCCTGTTCGCTGGTTTCACACCAACCACCCAACCGGCACTGTTGCATCTGGCGATCAGCACCCTCGACGCCCTCCACTTGGAGGCTGGAACGCCTCACGATTCACGATCGGCCTCTTTGAGCCCTTCTCGAGGCCCTCGGAGTGGAACCAGCCTCCACTCAGGTACTCAGCGGCGACGCCTTCCGCGCAGATACAACAGTGCCGGGCTACTCGGCTGCTTCGACGCCGCGGAGCAGCCGACGGACTTCGGTCTCCCGGTAGCGGCGATGCCCGCCCAGGGTGCGGATGCTCGACAGCTTGCCTGCCTTGGCCCACCGGGTGACGGTCTTGGGGTCAACCCGGAACAGCGCGCCCACCTCTGCTGGGGTGAGCAGGGCCTCCGGTACCGGCCGGGACTGAACATTGCGATTGACAGGCATGGATTCCAACCTCTCATTCGAAGCCTCTCGCCAGGGACCATCGGCACCTGACCGCCGGTCTTTAGCGAAAAGGGCAGAGGGCCCAATTGCTGGGTTCCCGCGACCGATCGTCCCTGAAGGCTCGGTCTCCGGGTCCTCGGCCAGCAGCGCCGCACGCTCACTGAAGTCGGTCCTGACCACGCACGCACAACGTTGGCACCCAACCGCTGCAGGCTCCGGCCAGCGGGTATCAGCGTCGGGGTGGAGGATCGTACGGGGGGATGCGCAGGAGCGCATACACCAGCAGGGGCAGCCCGAGCGGGCCGATGAAGAACAGGTCGATCGCGGGCCAGGCCGCCCAATACCGCAATCCCGCGCCGCCCAGGACCCCGCCAGGCTCAGCGCAGCCACCGTGGGCCGCCAGCGCAGGTCCATGCGGCCGGTCCGCGCGGCCGCCACCAGCGCCACGGCCGCAGCCACCGCGACCACGACCGCCACCGCGCCACCAACTCGTTCCGCCATGGTCGCAGGCTTGGGGGGAGCTTCGTAGCTTTGCGGGCCGACCAGCCACCAGGTCGCCACCGAGACCGCCAGGATCAGTGCCACCCCGGCCACGGCCGTCCAGCGAGCCGGGCGCCCACCGGCTGGCTTGTCGCTGCCGATCGGTGCCATGCCTGCCACCTCCCCAGCCAGCGCCCCCCGCGGCGTTCAGGGCGACGGCTGCCGGGATGCGCAGCCGCCGCCGGGTCGCCTGCGCATCTTGTCGCGGATCGCCAACCCAAGGGCACCCCTGATCAGCATCGAGGAGACCACGACGGCGGCCTGGGGTTCCATCGGAGATCAGCCGGATCTGGCCGGGAGAAGCTGCCCGACTCCAGGTGGGTAGTTCCGGCAACGACGGTGCTGCCGCAGCCGCCAGGCTGGCTGCACGCTGCCCAATGACGTCCGTGACCGCATCGACTCCGACCCGCCGAGCTGGTGGTCGGCGTTGGGGGCTGCTGCCTGCCAACCGGACCCGCCGGGCTGACGCACCCCCCACGGTGCTCCTGAGCACCACGCACGAACGTCCAAACGAGGGACGTGCGGGCATTCCGCACCTTGGTTAGGTAGTAAGCGCCGGTTTGGCTTGGTTGTGTGCGATGATCCGGCGTCATGATCACCCTCGCCGACCGGCTCCTGCCCGATGCGCTCTGGCAGCGCGTCCAGCCACTGCTGCCATCCCCAACCCTCCCACGCCCGCGGTGGCGCGCCCCGCACCGTGGCCGACCGGGCTTGCATGGCCGCGATCGTGTTCATGTGCCGCACCTCTACTCCCTGGGCGCTGCTGCCCGTGCGCGAGTTCGGCTGCGGCTCGGTCACCACCTGCTGGTGGCGGTTCGCCGAGTGGGCCCACGCGGGGGTGTTCGAGCGGCTGCAGGAGGTCCTGCTGGACGAGTTGGGCGCGGCCGGTCTGCTGGACTGGTCCAGGGTGAGCGTGGACTCGGCCAGCCTGCGTGCCACAAGGGGGGACCATACCGGCGCAAACCCGGTCGACCGGGCCAAGCGCGGCTCCAAGCTGCACGTGGCCAATGAGGGCACGGGGCTGCCGTTGTCGTTGCTGGTGACCGCGGCCAACACCCTAGACGCGGCCGTGTTCGAGGCGGTCCTGGCCGACATCCCCAGGGTGGCGACACCCAAGGGTGGCCGGCGCTGCGGGCCCGCCAAGGTCCATGCCGACAAGGCCTACGACAACCGCCGCTGCCGCAGCCACCTCACCCGCCGAGGGATCGGGGTCCGCATCGCCCGCTGTCGGGTCGAGTCGTCGACCCGGCTGGGGGCGCCACCGGTGGAAGGCGGAGCGCACCATTGCCTGGTTGTTTGGCTGCCGGCGCCTGAGGGTGCGCTATGACCGCAGCTCGGAGCGGTTCTTTGCGTTCGCGATGCTGGCGTGTGCACGGCTTTGCGACAACTGCTGCAGTCCGTCAGGGCCACCGTTCACTGCGCCTGACTTGATGGTCGGTAGAGCAGTCGCAACGTCATGACTGACGATCATCGCGGACCCCCGCCACTGGCGCGAAGCCGCAGGTCCACACCATGACAAGGGTTCCGGCACCCACACGGCCGCGAGGCGGCGTCGAGCGCGCGGTGCGCTGGCTCAGCGGCGAGGCTGTGGGCTGGTGTGGACGAGCTCCACCGGGTTGTGGAGCGCGCCCAGGCCGGTGATCGCGATCGTCACCTGGTCGCCGGGGCGCAGGCTCAGCTCGGGCGGCGGCACGATCGAGGTGCCGGTGAGCAGCACCGCCCCCAGCGGCAGGTCCTGGCCTCGCCACAGCCAGTCGACCAGCTCGAGCAGGCTGCGCTGCATGTCGGCGACCGCGCAGGTATCGCGGTACAGCTCGGCCCCGTCCCGGGTGATCGCCAGGGCGATCTCCATGCCGGCCGGCTCCGGCGCCTCGCCCACCGGTACCAGGCAGGGCCCCAGGGCACAGCTGCCCCGGTACAGCTTGGCCTGGGGCAGGTACAGGGGGTTCTCACCCTCGATGGAGCGTGACGAGACGTCGTCGCCGATCGTGTAGGCGACGATCTCGCCGCGCCGGTCGGCCACCACCACCAGCTCCGGTTCGGGCACGTCCCAGTCGGAGTCGGCCCGCACGGCGATGGGCTGGCCGGGACCCCTGGCCGTTCCCGGCAGGGCCTTGAGGAACAGCTCGGGCCGCTCCGCAAGGTAGACCTTGTCGTAGGCGTCGAGGCCCCCGGACTCCTGCAGGCGGGCGTCGCGGCTGCGGCGGAAGGTCACCCCGGCCGCCCAGACGGGTTGGGCGCCGACCGGGGCCAGCAGCGGGGCGCCGTCGGGGACCGGGCTGTCGGCGGGTCCGTCGAGCAGCTCCTGAAGGTCGCCGGGCTGGCCGCCGAGCACCGCGTCGATGGTCGCCCCCGCGTCGAGCAGCTCGATCGGCCCGGCCGCGGCCGGGCCGCGGGCCAGGCGCGGCAGCCCGTCCACCAGGACCTGCCAGAGCGCCACCGCTCAGCCCTCCAAGGGGTTGATCGTGATGGTCCGGGTCGAGGCGTAGAAGTCCCTGGCCGCCTTGCCCTGCTCGCGAGGGCCGTAGCTGGAGTCCTTCTCGCCACCGAACGGCGCCACGAAATCAACCCCAGAGCTGGGCGCGTTGACCCGGATCATGCCCGTGTCCAACCGCTGGGCCAGGCGCAGCGCCCGGTCCAGGTCCCGGGTGAACACCGAGCCGACCAGCCCATAGCGGACCCCGTTGGCGACCCGCACCGCCTCGTCCTCGTCGGCGACGGCCAGCACGACCGCGATCGGCCCGAACACCTCCTCCTGGGCCAGACGGGCCTGGGGTGAGAGGCCGTCCACGAGGGTCGGGGCCACGAACCAGCCGCTGCTCCCTGCGGCCTTCCCGCCGGTCAGCAGGCGCCCGCCGCTCGCCACGGCCTCCTCGGCCGCCTCCACCACCCGGCGTCTGGCGTGGTCGGTGATCACCGGCCCCACCACCGTGCCCTCCTCGGCCGGGTCGCCGACGGCGAGGCCCTGGACGGCCGCGACCAGCGCCTGGGTGAACGAGCCGGGGTCGCCGACCACGATGGCGCGACTGGTCGCGGTGCACTTCTGGCCGGCATAGCCCATTGCGGCCCCGGCGATCACGCCGGCCGCCCGCTGCGGGTCGGCGTCCGACAGCACGATGGATGCGTTGAGGCCGCCCATCTCCGCCTGGCTGGGGATGCCTCGCCCGGTGGCGGCGACAGCGACCTGGTGGCCGACGGACACCGAGCCGGTCGCTGGGGGGAACGGCTCTGAAGCGCCACCTGTCTCGCCTCCATCACACCCGGTCGGCTGCCAGAACAACACTAAACGCTTCCCCGAACATCGGGCCGATCAACGGTTAGGCCCCCTGTGCCACCTGTTTGTCCTTCGTGACTGGGCCGGCTGGGATCGTCGTGCGGCGAGATCGACTCGGTGGGCTGATCCATGATATTGCGCGGGTCGCATGAAGCGGCCGAGTATCTGGCACCCACAGGGTCGCGGCATTTCGGGGCGGCCCGTAGCGGGCTACAGCGTCCGACCTGCATAGTCGAGAGCGGCGACGTCCGCCGCAAGATCCCTCGTACCGGCGGCTGATCGCGATCCATTCAGTCGAACAGCGACGGCTGCGCGCCGGAGTCCGGCGCACGCCGCGCCACGGACCACCGGGCCTGGCGCATGTCGACGCTGTCGCCGGAAGGGGTCATCGGCGTGGCCTCTGCCCGCAGCCGGGCGAGTTGCTGCTCGCGGAGGTGGGGCACTGGCGTGCCGTCGGCGCGCAGGACGCGCCACCAGGGCGTGTCGCCGCCGCGCCGCAGCATCACCTGGCCGACGTCGCGCGCCGTTGGCGCGGGCGCGAGACGAGCCACGTCGCCGTAGGAGAGCACTCGCCCGGGCGGGACCCGCCTGACCACGGCGAGCACGCGCTCCACCAGGCCAAGGTCCAGGTCGTCGCCAGTGCTCATGGCTTGTCGGCGGCGGCCTGCTCGCTGACACGTCCGACGGCGAGGCGCTCCACGCCGGAATCGCGATCCTCTGCAAGCAGCAAGCTGTTCGTCGACGTCCTCCGGTGGGGCCATGGCGATCGTCGCAGGGCTCGATAGTGTAGCGTCCGTCGTTGCCGGCTCGAAATCTCCCCGCCCGTACGTTCCGGACGGTCCTCGTCCCAACCGTGCCGGGCCACCAGCCAGACGGCGTCACCCGGAAGGACAACGGACGAGAACGGCGGGCTCGAGTCCAGTGTAAGAGACTGGCGGCGTGCGGTGTTGGACAAGGCGAGAAGGCTTGGCCTGCGAACCACACGAGGAGCGGCCGGTGAGAGCCGTGCGGGATGAGATCGGGGCCGGTGTCCGCGCACGGGAACGGTTCGAGGCGCTGTTCCGGGCCAGGTACGGCGAGCTGCACGCCCTGTGCTACCGGTTGCTCGGCGACCACGGCGAGGCGGAGGACGTCGTCCAGGAGACGTTCCTGAAGCTCGACGGCCACCCGGTGCTCGACCGGCCGGACGAGGAGGTCGCGGCGTGGCTGCGCCGGGTGTGCCTGAACGCAAGCTACAACCGGCTGCGGGGCCAGCGTCGCGCCACGGCGCGGTTGGATCGCGCCGGTCGGCTGGAACGGGTGGACGACGAGGTTGACGAGGGCGGCGGCCCGCTGTTGGACGTGCTCCGCGCCGAGGAGCAGCGGGCCGTGCGCCGGGCCCTCGCCGCCCTGCCGGAGCGGCAGCGCGCCTGTTTGCTGTTGCGCCACGCCGGCTTCTCCTACGCCGAGGTCGCCGCAACCCTGGACCTGGCTGTCGGCTCGGTCGGGGTGCTGCTCGCCCGTGGGGAGCGGGCATTCCGTGACGCCTATCTCGCCAATGACGACGCCGATCCGGGAGCCTACGATGCCCTGCCCTGACCTTGGTGCGCTGCGCACGTCCCTCGACGACGTTCCCGGCGGCACCCCGGCGCCGCTGCACGACCACGTGCAGGGCTGCGCCGCTTGCCTTGACACGCTCGCCGAGCTGCGGCGCAACGCTGAGCTGGCCGCGCCGGCGATCGCGATGACCGGTCCGGACGCCCCGCTGCCACCCGCCGCGGCGGAGGCCGCGCTCGCCCGCCTCGAGCAGCGCCGGGCTCGCCTGCTCGCGACCCGGACGGCGACCAGTGCCATGGCCACGGCCGGCGATGCGGCCACGCCCGCCGCGGGCGACCCGCCGGCGGTGATCGCGCCGCCCCGCCGCGCCCGCCTGGCCAGGCTGAGCGCCAGGACGCGCGCGGCGGTGGCGGCGCTGGTCGCGGCCGTCGTGCTGACTGTGCTGGTCGCCACGCCCGGCGGCAGGGCCGCCGCCGCGGGCTTCCTCGCCCAGTTCCGCAGCGAGCGCTTCCAGGTCATCTCGCTCGACAGCAGCCAGGCGACGCAGCTCGAGACGGTCATCTCGGAGCTCGTCGAGACCGGGGTGTTCACCAGCGACCGCGGCAAGCTGGACAGCATCGCCGAGCCGACACCCGCGCGCGACCTCGCCGAGGCGAGCCGGCTCGCCGGGTTCCCGGTCCAGGCGGTCGGCGCCTCGGCGCTGCCGCGTGGCGTCGACGCCAGCCCGGAGCGGATCCTGGTGTCCCCTGCCCAGACGGTGCGCATCGGCTTCGACCGTGACCAGGCCCTCGCCTATTTCCGGCGCAACGGCCAGCCGAACGTCAAGATCCCCGAGCGGTTCGACGGCGCCCAGCTCATCGTCCAGGTCCCCGCGATCGTGGTGCAGGAGTACGCCGGCGGTGACGGAGCCCCGCGGCTGCTGGTCGGCAAGGCCGGCACGATCGGTCTGGACGCCGACGGCGGCGCCAGCCTCGAGGACCTCCGCGAGCTGGCGCTGCGCCTGCCCGGCCTGCCGGAGCAGACCGTCGCCGAGCTCCGCGACATCAGCGACTGGCGCACAACCATGCCGCTCCCGGTGCCCACCAACCAGGCGCGGTGGCGGCCGGCGACCGTCGACGGCGCCGAGGCGCTCAGCTTCGCCGACCCGACCGGTAAGCTGCACGCGCTGTTGTGGCATCGCGGCGGGCACATCTGGGGTGTCGCCGGCGTGATCAGCTCCGGGGAGGCACTCGATGTGGCGGACAGCCTCGGCTGAGCGGGGTGAACCGATCGCCGGGACCGGGCCACCGGTCCCGGCGATCGCCACGTCGGGCCTGCGCAAGGCCTACGGCCGCCGGGTCGCCCTCTACGACCTGACCCTCCAGGTCGGCGCCGGGGAGGTCTTCGGCTTCCTCGGCCCGAACGGCGCCGGCAAGACCACCGCCATGAAGATCCTGCTAGGGCTGATCCATCCCAGCGGCGGGCAGGCGCTGGTGTTCGGCCGGCCGCCGACCGAGCCGGCCGCTCGCCGCCGCGTCGGCTACCTCCCCGAGCACTTCCGCTTCCAGGAATGGGCCACCGGCGCCGAGCTGCTCGACTTCCACGGCCGCCTCAGCGGGTTGGGCCACACCGAGCGAGCCGAGCGCATCCCCGAGGTGCTGGAGCGCGTGGGGCTCGCCAGCAGGGGCGGGGAGCGCGTACGCCGCTACTCCAAGGGCATGACCCAGCGGCTTGGCCTGGCCGTGGCGATCCTGCACCGGCCCGACCTGGTCCTGCTCGACGAGCCGACCTCGGCGCTGGACCCGGTCGGCCGTCGCGACGTGCGCGGGCTGGTCCGGGAGCTGGCTGCTGCCGGGGTCACGGTGTTCCTCAACTCGCACCTGCTCACCGAGGTGGAAGTGGTCTGCGACCGGGTGGCCATCGTCAGCCAGGGCCGGGTCGTCGCCAGCGGGCCGCTGGACGAGCTCGCCGGGGCCGCCACCCAGCTCCGGCTGCTGCTGGACCGCGTCGACGCCGACCTGCTGGCGCTGATGGGCCGCTACGGGCAGGTCGCCCGGGTCGAGGGCACCGCCGTCACCCTGGACGTCGACGCCCTCGACGTCGCGCCGGACCTGGCCACGGTGCTGGTCGGGTCGGGCTACCGGCTCTATGGGCTGGTCCCTGTGCAGCGCTCGCTGGAGGACGTGTTCGTCGACCTCGTCGGGGAGGTGCGGGAGCGGTGAACATGCTGGTCGTCGCCCGCTGGACCGTCCTCGAGGCCCGACGCCGCAAGCTGCTCCTCGCCGGGGTGGTGCTCAGCATCGCGTTCGTCGTCGTGTTCGCGCTCGCGTTCACCCTCCTCTACCACAGCCAGCAGCGGGGCCTGCAAAGCGGTGAAGCGCAGGTGAGCGGCCCGACCGGCGTGCTTGCCCCGCGCGAGGCGCTGCTGGTCCTGTCGACCATCCTGGTCGTGCTCGGGCTGTACGGGGTCCAGTTCCTCGCCGCGCTGCTGGCGTTGTTCCTCGGGGTCGCATCGGTCTCACCGGAAGTCGACTCCGGCACGCTCCACGCCGTGCTCTCTCGCCCCCTCAGCCGCATGGACTACCTGCTCGGCCGTTTCCTCGCCCTCGCGGGCCTGCTCACCGCCTACGTCGTGGTCATGAGCGGGGCGCTGCTGTTGACCGCTCGGATCGTCGCCGGCTACCGGGCCGGCGACACCGCCCGGGTGGTGGGGCTCATGATTCTCCAGGTGCTCGTCCTGCTCGCCGTGAGCCTGCTCGGCAGCACCGTCCTGCCGACGCTCGCCAACGGGGTCGTCATGCTGGCGCTGTTCGGGCTCGCGTGGCTCGGGGGCGTCATCCAGTTCATCGGCACGATCCCTCCAGGCAACGACCTCATGGCAAACCTCGGCACCGCGGTCAGCCTGCTACTGCCCGCCGACGCGGTCTGGCGCGGAGCCTCCTACCACCTGCTGCCGCCAAGCCTGCTGGTCGCCGGCTCGCTGGTGGGCCAGGCCGACTCCGGCCTGCCGTTCGCGTCCACCAGCCCTATGGCGCCGGCCATGCTCACCTGGGCGCTCGTCTACCCGGCGGCCTGCATCGGCCTCGCCGTCGCCGCCTTCCGTCGCCGCGACCTCTGACCCGTCACCGCTGCACCCAATGGTGGGCGACCTCGAGCAGCTGCCGTCCCACATGTTCCGCGCCGACCTGCATGCACAGTAGCCCGGTGGACACCCGCTCGACGAAGCCCCACTCCCAGATCGCCTGGGTGTGGACGCCGGTCAGGCGCCCGCTCGCGATGCGACTGCCGGTTCATCAGCTTTGCTGACGGCACATCGACCCCAAGGCCCTCAGCCCAGGCGTGGCGATAGGCGTTGTCGCTGTCGCGGCGGCATTCCGCGCATGGGCGATGTCCGGCGGCGAAGGAAACGGTTTCGTCGTGGAAATACAGCCATGTGAAGTGGTGCGGCTGCCAGCGACCTCGGAACTGGAGCGCGCAGGTGATCCAGAGGTCGCTTGCGTGCTGATCGCCAGATGCAACAGTGCCTGTCAAGGGGCAACGGGGAGCCCAGGTGGATGACCAGGGTCATGTCGTTTGGGAGTCGTGGCAGAATATTGACATCGCGCCCCTCCAGGTCTAGGGTTGGTGGCGCCCGCGGGGAACTCCGAGAGGGAGAAGTGGCCTGAAGGTACGCGTCCACGGTCAATTCAGACCTTGAAGAGAAGGCGAGATGGTCGCGATTGAGTTCAGGGTCGGGGAACGCACTGCTCGCAGGCCCACGGAACTGCTTGCGAATTGATCGCTCCTGGCTTCCTTTCTCTGGAAGGCTCATTAAGGCTCATTGTGGAACGCTCGGGTTGCTCGGCCGCTCGATGCGATTGGCCGGCCCTTTGTAAGCTCCGCGAGGCCCGCACGTTGTGCCGCGACTGACCGGTTGACCACATCCGAATTCGAGCACACCTTGTGCCGAATCAACCCAGAACGCCTCAAGGGACCCGAGTACCAACATACTGGGAGGAGGCACGCATGATCGGCGAAGAGCGAACCGATGTGTGGAAGGTAATCCAACGCGCTATTGCCGATGGCCGCGTGTCTCGGCGACAGCTCCTGAAGTACCTGGGCGTCGGTGCTGGAACCATTTCGTTGTCGCCGATCCTGGCTGCCTGCACGAGCAGCGGATCTAAAAAAGCTCGATCCCAGGCCGGCGCGGGCGGAGCAGGCCGTGGTGGCACGCTTTCGATCGCGGCCAGGCAGACACCGGTCGGTCTCGACCACGACTTCTACTTCGCCGAGGAGGACCATCAAATCCGGATGTCGATCTACGAGAATTTGATGGCCTTCAGCACGACCACTCAGTCCGACGGGCTAGTGGTCCCCGTCTACGACGTGGCCAAGATGCAGGGCCGGCTGGCTGAGAGTTGGGAAGTCTCCACCGATAATCGCACACTCACGGTCCATCTCCGGAAGGGGGTCATGAGCCACGCCGGGAACGAGCTTACGGCCGAGGACGTGCAGTACACGTGGGACCGCGGCTGGAAGGTCAACGGATCCAGCGCCTTCTATGCGCAGGTGATCTTCGGCTTCAAGAAGCCGGATTGGCATGTGGCGGACAAATACACGTGGGAAATCACGACTCCGCAACCGAGTGCGGTCCTCACAATGATGATGATGAACAACGACCTCAATATCTTGGACGCAGCCGAGGTCAAAAAGCACGCGACGAGCAGCGATCCCTGGGCGAAACAGTGGCTGGCTTCTGGTGATGCGGGTCACGGGGCCTACGCGTTGCAACAGTGGCGTCCCGGGAGCCAGGTCGTCCTCAAGGCATTCCCCGACTACTACCGGGGATCGTCCACCTTCGATCAGGTCGTGTACAAGCAGGTGCCGGAGGGATCCAATCGAGCGGCGCTCGTGCAGTCCGGGTCGGTGAACATCGCGGAGAACGTCCCGTACCTCAACTTGTCGAAGGTGAAGGACTCGCAGCAAGTGAGGCTGTGGCAGACAACCGGCAATCGACTGTTCCGCTTTGAAATGAACAACGCGCGACCACCACTCAACGATGTGCGTGTCCGGCAGGCCCTTCTCTATGCGACGCCACAGGACGACATCCTGAGGTCGCTGTTCTTCGGCTTCGCCACTGCCGAGAAGAGTCCCGTCCCGTCCACCTACCCCGGGTATGACGGCAGCTTCTGGGACTACCCGCACGATCCCACGAAGGCGAAGCAGCTGCTCTCAGGTGCCGGTGTTCCGAACGGATTCGACATGACGATCACGTTCGACAGCGCCTCTGAGATCATGCGGGACACGGCCACAGTCCTGAAGTCGGCTTTCGGGGACATCGGTGTCCGCGTGACACTGGACGAGGTAGCGACTGCGACGTACACGACGCAGGTCTATCAGCGGAAGTATCAGGCGTTCTTCCTGCTCGAGTTCCCGATCCTGCCCGACGCGGGCTATGCGTTGGCCCTCAACTATCCGTCCAAGTCGTTCCTCAACAGCACCGCGTACTCAAACCACCAGGTCGACCAACTCATCGCGAAGGGCTTCGCCACCCTTGATCCGACGGCCAGAGACGGGATCTACCGCCAGATCCAGCAGATCATGGTGGCACAGGACCCTCCCGAGGCATGGATCGCCCAACCCGGATGGCAGCTCGTGACCAGATCAGACCTCAAGGGGGTCAACTGGACGACGTGGGAGGGCTACGACATCCACGCGCTGAGCCTGTGATGGGGAGATACCATCCCCGCTGCCGGCTCCTTGGGAACGATTGCTTGGCCATCGCCGACTCGAGATGAGCGTTCGCGCACGTGATCCTGCGTTGCGTCTACACCCCGCATAGCTTCCGGGGCGACGCTACCCTGCTCCCGGTGGCAGCATGAACCGGGCGACTTTGGTCTTCATCCTCAAGCGCGTCGCACAGTTGGTGCCCCAACTGCTTGCGATCTCTGCTGCCGTGTTCGTGCTCATCCGTCTCCTGCCAGGCGACCCCGCGCGAGCCCTGCTCGGGCCCCATGCGACCGCACGGGGCGTCGCGAGCTTGAGCGCTCAGATGGGGTTGAACAGGCCCATCCCGGAGCAGTACTGGATCTACGTGAAGGGGATCCTGCACGGCGACCTTGGCCACTCCTGGTTCACGGGCCAGTCAGTGACCACCGACCTCGCGCAGCGGGCACCAGCGACCCTCGAACTGATCACTTACGCGTTCCTCGTCGCGATCGTGGTTGGCGCTTGCATTGGCGCCGTGTCTGCCAGCCGAGGCGACCGAGGCGTAATCGCTCGGGGGATCACCTGGTACACACGGCTCGCCGGCGCATTTCCGGACTTCTGGATGGGGCTGCTCGCGATCTATGTGTTCTTCTACCGCCTCCGCATCGCTCCCGCACCACTGGGCCGGCTCGGGATCACGGCGATCCCGCCAAAGACGATCACGGGCTTCTATACGGTGGACAGTCTGCTGACCGGGAACTTCACGACCTTTCTGGACGCGGCAGCCCATCTGGCAGTTCCCGTTCTCGTGCTCGGCCTGATCGTCGCTCCGATGATCGCCAGGGTGACCAGCGCGGCGATGTCCGAGGTCCTGAGCTCGGATCACATCAGGTACGCGAGGGCGGCGGGCCTTGGCAGAGCTCTGGTCTCCCGATACGCGGTGAGGAACGCGCTTCCTCCCGTCGTGACCATCGGCGGCGTCCTGTTCGTCTACCTGCTCGGCGGCGCAGTGCTGATCGAGAAGGTGTTCTCGTGGGGTGGCATCGGACAGTACGCGGTCCAGGCGGTCGGGAATTCTGACTTCGCTGCCATCCAAGGCTTCGTCCTGCTCGCCGCTACCTTCACCGTCCTTGTATACCTCCTTGTCGACCTCATTCATCTTGCTATCGACCCCCGGGTCGCCTATTGAGGCAGACATGAGCGCGAACATCCTCCTCGAAGCCCCCCTTCCGCCGCAGGCGGTCAAGCGGCGAGTCGTCGCTTATCTGGGGTTTGGCCTCCTGCTCGTCGTCGTCGTCCTCGCCTTCCTGGGTCCGCTCTTTGCCACGCACGACCCGACGCAGGCCAATGCCCTCGAGGCGCTGCAGCCGCCTGGCGCTCGCCACTGGCTGGGCACCAACAGCTACGGAGGAGACATCTTCTCGAGGGTCGTTTCGGCGGCGCGCCTCGACCTGTTCATCGGCTTTGTAAGCGTGGCCTCGGCGTTCGTCATCGCCGCACCGCTCGGCACCGCGGTTGGCTACTCGCGTGCATGGTGGGCGAGCGTGACGATGAGGGCCATGGACTTCATCCAGTCCTTCCCGGTGTTCATCCTCGCCATGGCGATCGTGTCGGTTCGTGGCCCGGGAACCTTCAACGTCATTCTCGTGATCGCCTTGCTGAACGTGCCAATCTTCGTCCGGCTGATCCGTGCCGAGGTGCTGTCGCTTCGGGAACGAGCCTTCGTCGATGCCGCTCGCGCCGTCGGCAACAGCGGGTTCCGTCTTGTCACGCGGCATATCATGCCGAACGCTCTCGGCCCATCCATCGCCCAGGCCAGCGCGAACATCGGCTGGGCGCTGCTGCTCACGGCGGGTCTGAGCTTTGTCGGCGCGGGGATTCGCCCCCCGACGCCCGAGTGGGGAACGATGATCGCCGAAGGGGCCCAGAACATGATCACCGGTGAGTGGTGGATTTCGCTGTTCCCGGGGCTGGCCCTCGGCACTGCCGTCCTGGGGTTCGCCCTTGCCGGTGACGCCCTGCGAGCGCTGCTCGACGTGAGAGCGAGGACTGTGTGACGCAGCCACTCCTTGCTCTCGAGCACCTGGAGGTTCGGTTCCCCACTTCCAGAGGCGAATCTACGGTCGTCGATCGCGTCGATCTCACGATCGGCCGCGGCGAGTTCTTCGGCCTGATCGGTGAGACGGGCGCGGGAAAGTCGATGACGGCCTGGGCCGCGATGGGCCTGGTCCCCCCTCCGGGTCACATCAGCGACGGCGTCGTCCGGTTCGAGGGGCGTGACCTCTTGCGCGCGCGGGAGGACGAGCAACGCCGCCTGCGAGGGCAGGAGATGGCGGTGATCGTTCAGAACGCCAAGGCTGCGTTGAACCCTATGCTTTCGATCGGCAAGCAGATCGCCAATGCGTACCGAGCGCACCACGACGTCACCAAGCGCGAAGCCTACGAGTGCGCCGTCGATGCGCTGGGTTCGGTGAGAATGCCTGACCCGCCGGCCAAGGCCGAAGAGTATCCCCACCAGCTGAGCGGCGGGATGGCTCAGCGCGCGCTCATCGCGCTCGCGATGGTCAACCGTCCGAAGCTGCTGATCGCCGACGAGCCGACGACGGGTTTGGACGTGACGATTCAAGCCGAGATCCTGGACTTGATGTCCGAGCGCGTTGCCTCCCAAGGCTCATCGGTGTGGATCATCACCCACGATCTCGCGATCGTCGCCAACTACACGGAGCGCGCCGCTGTGATGTTCGCCGGCCAAATCATCGAGAATGGGCCCACGAGCGATCTGTTTGCCGACCCCAGGCATCCCTACACTCGGGGACTGGTCGAGGCGCTGCAGAACGAGCGGGCGCGAGGGGAGCGGTTGAAGGTCGGAGGTGCACCGCCTGACCTCGTGGACCGGCCCTCCGGGTGTCAGTTCGCGTATCGATGCCCGATTGCCGAGCCGCAGTGCCACGTCACGATGCCCGAGCTCTCGGAGCTTGCCCAACGGCACTACGTCCGATGCCTCGTCGCCGAGCGACTTGCGCGGGAGCAGACGGCATGACTGAGGAGGCCCCTGTTCGCCAAGCCCATGAACTGCCCCCCCTCGTGTCCGCGGTGGAGGTCCGCAAGGCTTATCAGTTCCGCGCGCGGCAGAGGCTCGTGGCCGTGGACAAGGTCAGCCTCACCATCGCGAAGGGGGAGAGCCTCGGTGTCGTGGGCGAGAGTGGGAGCGGCAAGACGACGCTCGCCAGATGCCTCATCCGGTTGATCGAGGCCACGAGCGGTCAGATCCTCTTCGACGGGACGGACCTTGCGCACGCCTCGTCGGCGCAGTTGCGCAGATTGCGCCGTCGCTTCCAGATCGTCTTTCAGGATCCCTATGACTCGCTCAATCCGCGCTGGAAGGCGTCACAGACGCTTGAGGAGCCGCTGAAGCTACTCACTGGGATGTCACCGACTGAGCGACGGCAGCGGGTGGGGGAACTGCTGTCGCTCGTCCGACTCGATGATCGGTTCCGCGATCGATACCCTCACCAACTGAGCGGCGGCCAGCAGCAGCGGGTTGGCATCGCGCGAGCTCTCGCGACCAACCCCGACCTCGTCGTGCTCGACGAGCCAACCTCAGCGCTCGACGCCCTGGTCCGCATCGAGATCCTGGATCTGTTGAATGCGCTGCGAGAGCGGCTGAACTTGACGTACTTGTACATCTCCCACGACATCGAGTCGGTGCGTCGCGTGTGCACCAGGATCGCGGTCATGTATCTCGGCCAGGTGGTGGAATCCGGGCCCGCGGCAACGGTGATCTCGAACCCGGTGCATCCGTATACCAGGGCGCTGATGTCGGCCGTTCTGGGGGCCCGGACGGAAGTGCGGCGGAGCCGGCGGCGACTAGAGGGCGAGCTGCCAAGTCCTCTCAACCCACCGTCGGGCTGCCGGTTCCACACGCGTTGCCCAATAGCGGTCCCCGCGTGCAGCCAGACCGAGCAGCGCTTGACCGAAGTGGAACCGGGTCACCTCGTGGCCTGCGCCCGCATCACCGGGGCGGAGGAGATCGATTGGCCAGACGGGTGGGATGGGGACGGGGTGTCGGGAGACGGAGCAGGGGCGTGACTCACCAGAGCCCCCTCCTGGCTCGCACCCAATGGCCATGAGGACGTAACGGACAGAGGAGCCTGAGCCGTGTCGGACCGAGGAGCCCTGGAAGGGCGCGTCGCGATTGTCACCGGCGGAACGCAGGGGATCGGCGAGGCGGTAGCGAGGCTGTTCGTTGCGCAGGGCGCCGCCGTCCTGGCTGTGGCGAGGACGCAGAAAAAGGCGCGGGGGCTGCTCCAAGAACTCGGGAACGAACGTGTGGCGTTCGTCTCGGGTGACGTCTCACGCCCGGACACTGCTCATCGTACGGTGCGGACCGCACAGGAGCGTTTCGGCAGAGTCGACATCCTCGTCAACAACGCTGCCATCGACTACTCGGGAGTTCCGCTGATGGAGACTCCAGAGGAGGATGTCCGGGAGGTCTTCAACGTCAATACGCTTGGAGCAACCTTCATGCTCCAAGCGGTCGCCAGACACATGCGAGATCACGGCGGCGGTGTCGTGGTGAACGTCATCTCCCGTGCCGGGTTGGTCGGTATCCCGGGGATGTCCGTATACGGGGCGTCGAAAGGCGCACTTGCCAGCCTGACACGGGCAGCGGCGGCGGAGCTCGCCCCCTTCGGGATCAGGGTGAACGCCGTGGCGCCGGGGGCGACCGACACTCCGATGATGCGGAGCTGGATCGCGGAGCAAACCGATCCCACAAGCTTCGAACGTTCGCTCGCGAGCGGGCTCTTTGAGGAGCGCCTCGCCCGTCCTGAGGAGGTCGCGGATGCGATCCTCTACCTGGCAGGCCCAGCCTCGAGTTACGTGACGGGGGTTTGCTTGCCAGTGGACGGAGGGTTCACCGCTGTGCGAACGGGCGCCTGACCTCGGCCCGGGCACGCTCGCCGTGCAGGAACAGGCCAATTCCAGGCTGGGCCACGATCGCTGGTTCACCGTCGTCGACATACACCGTGGTGCCCCGGACCATCGTCCGTCTGGTCCTGGCCCCGAAGGTCATTCCTTCATAGACCGTCCCCGGGCACCGGGTAAAGAACTCGGTGGCTCGCGCGGTGATTGAGCTTCCAACATCGACGAACACGAGATCCGCGTCGGCACCAGGAACGACGACGCCTTTCCGTGGATACAGGGAGAATCGACGTGCCGGACTCGTGCTGAAGACCTTGGCCACCGACGTGAGCGGCACCCCCCGTTGCAGCGCGCCGTGAACGAGCACCGGCAGAGCGAGCTGAATTCCGTTGATCCCCGGCAGGACCTGCCAGGGATCCGCGGTTACCTTCTGGGCCAGGGTGTACGCACAGTGGTCGGAGCCGACGTTGTCGATGAACCCGAGCCGCAGCGCTCGCCACAACCCCTCCACCGCGGCCGCCGTTCGCAGGGGGGGAAAGCAAATGCCCCATCCGCCGGCCCGCTCCAGGTCGTCCTTCGTCAGCGTCAGGTAGTGAGGGCACGTCTCAACGCTCACATCGACCAGGTCCAGCTTCGCCCGAGTCGCGAGTTCAACGGTGGAGGGATCACTCATGTGCACCAGATGCAGCGCACCGCCGCTCATCCTGGCCACCGCGAGGGCTGAACGCACCGCCTCCTGCTCCGCCTCGAGTGGATGAGACGCTGCCACCGCATTGACATCCTGCGACGGCTCTGGCTGAAGCCGGTTCCTCTCGAAGTCGATCACGGCCTGGGATTCGCAGTGGACCGCCACAGGAAGACCGAATCGGCTCGCGTTGCTCAGTCCCTGGGCAAGCTGTAACTCGGTGATCGTTGGCATCTCCGGAGTGTCACAGACGAACGCCTTCAAGGCGACGGCTCCCGCCTCAGCGATCCCCTGCAATGCACCCGCATCCGCGCAGTTTGCGGGCACAAGCGCGCAGTACAGGCCGAAATCTACAACCGCCTTCGGCGAGACGGCCTCGAGCTTCTGGGTGAAGGTCTCTACGGAATCCACGAGGGGTATGGTCTGCGGCATCTCCAAGACCGTCGTGTAGCCGCCGGCGGCGGCCCCAGACGTCCCCGTGAGGAAATCCTCGCTCTCGGTCAACCCCGGATCGTTCAGGTGCGAGTGAGTGTCGACACCGCCAGGAAAGATGAGCAGGCCCGAAGCATCGAGCACGTTCTGCGCTGACACCGGTGATGCCGGGTCCATGAGCCCGGCGATCTTGCCGTCGTGGATGAGGATAGTGGCATCAAAGACGGCCGACTCTGTGACGATTCGCCCCCCGACCACGGCCATAGAGGTCTCTGGTGTCGGTCCAGGGTTGCCGCTAGAGGACACGATCTCAGGCACTCCCGCCATGGGGCTGCCCGTTTCCGCGACCAGGCGGGCAACTGTTGGCCGTTGGGGCGTGAACACGTGTCATCTCTGCTTGTCGCCGACTAATCGTCCGAGAAGGGGGTGGTCCATGTCCCGAGGGTTCCCCCGTCCACCCACAGGATCGTCCCCGAAATGCCACGGGACTCCTCTGAGGCCAGGAAAAGCACGGCGTCGGCAACTTCCTTGGGGGTAGCGACTCTCCCGATCGGGATTCTGCGTCGCTCGAAGGGCGTCAGCTCGGTCGGGGCCCTCAGGTTGTCGGTCTCTTGCGACTTGATCATCTCTCCGGGCCCGACTGCATTCACGCGAATCCCGTACTGCCCAAGCGCGACTGCCAAGCTCCTGGTGGCCGCATCGACGGCTCCCTTCGACGAGTCGTAGGGCACCGACAGCGGATCCGACTGCTGAGAGGACGTGGACGTGATGTTCACGATACACCCCGGAATGCCTTTCTCGATCATCGCCTGCGCAGCCCGGCGACTGCCGAGGAGGAGACCGAAGACGTTGACCCCGAATACGTGCGCAAGGTCCTCGGGGCCTATTTCCATGAAGTCCTTGCGGCCGTAGACCGCCGCATTGTTCACGAGCACGGTGACAGGGCCAAACTCCTGCTCAGCTGCAGAGAAGGCGCTGTCGATCTCGGAATGCAGCTTCAGGTCCCTCTGCAGAAACAGCAGCCTGTCGGATTCGAATCTCTCTGCAGGGATACCCGAATAGCCTGCACCCTCCGTCAACCGGTGCTGATTGCCGAGCGCGACGACCCTCGCCCCCTCTTGCAGGAATGTGTCGACGCAGGCAGCGCCGACCAGCCCGGACGCGCCGGTCACCATCACGACATCGTTTCGAAAACGATCTCCCATTGCTCCGATCGCGTGCTGGCGACTATCTGCCGTTCGCCCTCGGTTCATATGGTCTCTGTCTGCACCCTCGACGGCGTGGCTCATTGACCCTGCTTCTTGGTCCTCTCGGCCCACTCGGTCATGAACCAGAACTCCTCGCGGGGTGTGAACTCAACCAGCACCGAGTCCTCAAGCCACTCAACGCGGTGGGGGATGGCCTGGTAGTAAGCGTCTCCCGCCTGGCAATCGATTGCCCCGTCCTTGGTGACAATCCGAACCTTGCCCCGAAGCACGACGCCGAAGTGGGGCGCCTGACACATGTCGTCCGGAAGACCAGCGAAGGTATCCTCTGCGGTCCAGCCAGCACTTCCACGCACCTGACTAACCACGGTGTTGCCGACCTCGACAACGCGCTCCTCCCATATCTCATCCTTGTAGCTGGTCTTCAGGTCGTTCCATGAGAACTTGTACGACTTGTCGGTAGGACGGTAGTCGACGGTGATCAGCATGGCGTGCCTCCTCCCTTCAGGCCGGTGAACCGATCCCGGGAGGAATAGTCAAGAGTTGTGGAACGGGGACTCCCGATGGTCACGCGACGTCCTCCTTATCGGCCCGCTCGACCAACCGTCCATGGAAAACTTCGCGCCGGCACGTACGAGCACCACGAGCTCCCGGCGCGTCGACCCTTCTCCACCTCCCTCGGCAGCCTCGATCAGCTTGAAGCACATGGCCAAGCCGGCCTCGCGCGAGCCGGGGTCCCTTGGTGAGGTCGGTGCGGGCTACAATCCTACGTACGCCAACAAGGTGCGTCAATATATTGACGTGAGGGGTAAGACTGAGAGCAGGAGATCGATGAGCCCTCCCGCGCCACGCTCCAAGACGGGCCGCAGCGCTGACAGGACACATCGCACGGAACCGGCATCCCGCTCCGAGGCACGAAGGGCCGAGCAGCCCGCTCAGGCCTACGGCGGGTCCAGCGTGCTGCCAGACCTGACAACCCGCAATTTCCTAGGCAGCCGGCTGAAGGCGCTGCGCTCAGCCAAGGGGCTCACCTTGCAAGAGGTAGCCGATGCAACGGGCCTGTCCCGGACCTTCGTCGGCATGGTCGAGCAGGGGAAGAGTGAGATCGCCGTCGCTCGTTTGCTCCGGATAGCGGACTTCTATGGCGTCACGATTCACGACCTGGTTGGCACTGAGACGGACCCGGCGATCGAGCTCGTGCCGCTCCAAATTGCCCGGAAAGTCCCGACCGGCGAACCAGGAGTGTCGCTTTGGCTCCTCGCCACACGGTCGAGCCACATCAGTCAGCCGTTCATCGTCGAGCTTGCTCCCCATACGCAGCTCGACGGCCTGGCGCACTCAGGAGACGAATGGATCGTCTGCGCGGAAGGCACAACCAGGGTTCGGGTCGCAGAGGCCGAGCATGACCTTCGCTTGGGGGACAGTCTCTTCTATCCGGGTCGGCTGACGCACGGGTACTTCAACCACGGAGATGATCCCGCTCGAATCGTCGGCTCCGTCGTCCGACTGGGTTCTTGAGGTCATGTAGCCGGCCCTCGGCAGTGTCTGGTTTCACGAGATAGTTCACGGTGTAGGTGCCAGTTGTTCGGTCACCTCACGTCGGCCTGGAGAAGCACTTCTTGGGATCACGTGTGCAGAGTCCGCGGGAGTAGGCGGCCAAGCGTGATGAGAGGTTCCCCCGTCGGCTGTTCGCATCCAGCGCCGAAGGGCGCACAAGGCAAACCTCTGACACTGCGCCTGCTCGCCGGCGTCGATGCCAGGAGCTGTTGGACCGAGAAGAGCTAGGATTGCGGCGAAGCGGCACCCGCGCCGCGCTGTGAGGAGGTGCGAGCGTGATCGCGGTGGTCGTCCCTGCCTTCAATGAGGCTGACAGACTCCGGACCCTTCTCCCGTGTATCCCGGCCTGCCTGTTCGGCGTGCCTGTTCGGGTCATCGTGGTGAGCGACGGCTCGACCGACGGGACGGAGGCAATCGCGCTCGACCACGGAGCCGTCCTGGTCCACCTCCCGAACCACCGGGGCAAGGGGGCCGCCCTCCGGGCTGGCTTCGCCCGGGCCATGGAACTGGATCCGTCCTGTCTGGTCACGATGGACGCTGACGGCCAGCACGACCCGGCCGACCTGGAGCGACTGGTCTGGCCGGTGATGGTCGGGGAGTGCGCACTGGCGACCGGCAGCCGGTTTTCGTCAGACCCGCCCCGGGGCCTCACCCCGCTCAACAGGTATCTGGTGCGGAAGGTCCTCATCGCGGTGTTGCGGGGGACGCTCGGCCGCACCTATACCGATCCGTGCTGCGGCTACCGGTGCTTCTCCCCCCAGGCGCTCCAAGCCATCCGACTGGAGGGGGACCACTACCAGAGCGAGCTGGAGGCGCTATTCGAGGCGGCCATCCACGGCCTGAGGGTCGTGGAGGTCTCAGTGCGGAAGGCGTACCCCCCTGGCTGGTCCAAGATGGCCGTCCCCTTTGGCCGCCTGGTGGGTCGGGCGTGGGTGATCACTCAGTATGCCTCGACAATCGCGAGAAAGACTCGGGAGGTCCGGCGGGCTCGCGCGATGGCTCGACCATCGGTGAGCACCTCGGTCTCGAGTCGGACAGGGTGGGGAGACGCATGAGCTGGAACGCGGAGACGGAACTCCTCACGGAGTTCGAAGAGCTGGTCAGGACCGACCGCCTGCCGGAGCAGGGGTCCCAGTTCTTCGGCAATGTCTCGAAGTTGGTCGACGACTTCTTGAGCACGGGTCGATTCGAGCTTCCCCTCGACCCTTTCCGGGGGCGGGACCGCGAGATGGCGCTGGAGTCCGATCTGTACTACGTCATGTTCTGGCGGATGTTCGACCGGACACCCGCCGCCATGCTGCAGGACTTCGCCATCAGGCTCCGCCGCATCCTGGCCAGGCGTGTCTTCAAGCGGTGTGGGGAGGATGTGGTCATCCACCACAACGTCCTGTTCAACTCCGGCCGCAACATCGAGCTGGGCGACGGCGTGTTCCTGAACCGGGACGTGATGCTGGACGACCGGGCGGCGCTCACCATCGGCGATCACGCGATGGTCGCTGCCGGCGTGGTCATCGAGACCCACCGCCACGCCTACGACGACTTCTCGGTGCCTTTCCCGCACAGCGGGCGGATCCCCGACCCGGTCCAGATCGGGTCGAACACCCTCATCGGGTACAAGGTTGCCGTGATGGCAGGCGTCAACATCGGGAATCGCTGTGTCGTGGCCGCCAACTCGGTGGTGACCAAGGACGTGCCCGACCAAACCATTGTGGGGGGCGTGCCGGCCAAGGTCATCAAGAAGATCGTGCCCCGTCCGAGGACTCCGGACCCGGTGGGTCGTCCTGACCGGCCCTGACTCGCCGCCCATGTTCACGCCCGCTGGCCGAGAACGGCGGCGTGGCACAGATTCCAGGACTCAGCGGCCGCTGGGTGCCAGTAAGTCGGCCGTGGGTACTGAGCTGCATGTCATCTTTCCTTGGCCTGCGCTGCGGGATAGCCGCAGCCGCTAGTCATGCCCATGTGCATGGCCTTCCCGCTGTCGACGCGCGTCGTGACAACTGATGCCCTGATGAGCGCGCGCCCAGGGCTTCGCCGACCTTGCCGGCTACCTCACCGCGTGCAGCCAACAACAAACCAGCCTCGCGCAGTTGGCCAGCGAGCTCGGCATCACCACTGTGGTTGCCCGCCGCCTGCTCGACCACGCCGGCCTGACCCCACCACCCCGCCGGGTCAGCGCCGCGCGCCAGCGCCGCCGCACCACCGACCAGCAAGCTGGCCGCCCGGGCGGCCCAGGTGGCAGTTGTTACATAACGGTGGTCTCTCGATACCGGCCCCTGAGAGTGCACCTGTCCGCTCCGCGTGCACGAACCGTCTTCTTGGCCGTGAACTCGATGAGAGCTGCTACCTGCGCCTCTTGCCGAACTCAACAAACCACCGTTAAAGGGTCCTGGGCGTTGGCTTGACAGGTGGTGGCCGAGTTGGAGCTGCGCCGCTCGACAGCTGAGGATCGGGTCATGCCAACCGTGCCCCCGCCGCCCTGCGGCACAACAGCAACGCGAACGGCTCCAGGCTCGCCGGCTGCGCGCGGGTGAGCTGTGGACCTTGGACCGCATCGGGGTGGTGATCGAACGGCTGACCGGGGTGCGCCACCACCCCGCGCACGTGTGGGCGCTGCTGCGCTACCGGCTGGGCTGGACGGTGCAACGCCCCAAGCGTCGCGCCGCCGAACGCGACCAGGACGCCATCGACCGGTGGGTCGCCTGCGACTGGCCGCGGATCCAGCAAACGCCCAACGGTGCAGAGCCTGTCTGGTCTTCTTCGACGAAAGCGCGCTCAGCCTGACCCCCAACGTGCGCCGGACCTGGGCGCCGCGCGGCCAGCCCGTTCAACTGGAAGAAGGCGTCGATGGCCGCCGCGCTGTGCTGCGGCGTCAGGGGCGGCGGCGCCCAGCTCGCCTTCCACGTCCATGCGGGCAGCTACGACACCAACAGCCTGATCGAGGTCCTCGGTGCGCTGCGGAGGTTCCTGGGCGGTGAGAAGGCGACCCTGCTGTGGGACGGCCTACCCGGCCCATCGCAGCACCGCGATGCGCGCCTGGCTGGCGACCCAGCAGTCCTGGCTGGTGGAGCGGCTGCCCGCCTACGCCCCCGACCTCAACCCGGTCGAGGGCCTGTGGTCCAGCCTCAAGGCCGTCGAACTGGCCAACCTCACCTCGCCGACCCTGGCCGAGGTGATCCAGCAGGCCCACCGGGGCATCCAGCGGGTGCGCCGAACCCCACACCTGCCCTACTCGTTCCTGCGAAACCCGGCCTGTCATGCTCGCATGACAGGTCATGCGAGCATGACATGACGAGCAAACGGACTGGAACCGTGGTGGCAGCAGACGCAGGGGATCGGAGGCAAGCCGATGGAACCAGGTGATCAGCCCCGCGCCTACGCCCAGTTCGTCACCGACGACCAAGCGACTACCCAGGCAGACCCTTCCGAGCTTGCATCGCTCAGCTGCTCGTTCTGCGGCAAGCCTCGAGCGCAAGTGGCAGCCCTGTTCGCTGGACCGGGCATCACCGATCCCAGCACCGGCGCCGCCATCGGGCCGGTCTACATCTGCAATGAGTGCATCACCATCTGCGCCGAGATGCTCGCCGAGCAGCCTCCCAGTAGTCCACCTGAGCCGTACCACTGAACGGTCACTGCACAATCTGACTACGACACATCACCGAGCGCCAAGACACAGCACTTGCTGCTCTCAGATGTCATCCCAACACCCAGGAGCCTTTTTAAGGGCTTGAGTGTGCGCGCCGACCACCAGAGCATGCCGGGGTTGACTCGTTCGGGGTAGATGGCGAGCATCTGGTCGTAGAGCTCTCGCGCGGTCTCCGTCCGCTCCACGATCCGGTCGAAGTCGCGGATGTACTGGCGGGTCTCTTCAATGATCTCGGGGCCGTCGTGGCGGCCGGCGCGCTGGTGTCCGGCGATCACGGCCCGAGGGCCCAGGGAGTCGATGGTGTCGAGGGCGGCGATCCATTCGCGCCGGCCCTCGGGGCTGGACTCACTGCGGTGCTCCAGCAGTGACAGGACGCTGCGCGGGCCGATGCCGCCGGTGGGATGCCGGCAGATGGCGTGTCCGGCATGCTTGCCTCATGCGTGACAGGCATGTTGTGGTCCCCAGTGCGGTGCGCCAGAAGGCTGCCGCGCGAGGTGTAGAAGGCAGGCGGTGGTTGCGTGGCCTGGGCGGCGTCATCGAGCAGCTGGAACACGACTGGGACGTGGTGGTCGGCGCCGCCCTCTACGGCGGGTCAGAGTCCTACGTCGCCGCGGCCACGACCAGCGACGGTGTCGAGGCGGTCATCAAGATCGCGATCCCTGGCAATGACCTGGCAGGCGAGGCCACCACGTTGCGTCTGGCCAAGGGCCACGGGTACGCGCGGCTGCTCAAGCATGATCCGGCCCGTCAGGCCGTGCTGCAGGAGCGGCTGGGGGCGTCGCTGGCCGAGCTGGGTCTGCCCAGCAACCTCCAGATCCAGATCATCTGCGCCACCCTGCGGCGTGCCTGGCAGATAGCCCCACCGGCCAGCGCGAGCCTTCCGTCAGGAGCCGACAAGGCCCGCTGGCTCGCCCAGTTCATCGCCGCGACCTGGGAGGAGCTCAACAGGCCCTGCCCCCAGCGCATCATCGAGCAGGCATTGTCGTTCGCTGCGGTTCGCCGCAGCGCCTTCGACCCCGAGACCGCTGTGCTGGTGCACGGCGACGCCCACGCCAGCAACACCCTCCGGGACCTCCCGCATCGGTCGACTGCAGGCGCGAGGTTCAAGTTCATCGACCCGGACGGGCTGTTCGCCGAGCGTGCCTACGACCTCGCCATCCCAATGCGGGAATGGAGCAGCGAGCTGCTCGAAGGGAACCCAGCGCTGCTGGGTCGGGAGCGGAGCGGCCTGCTGGGGCACCTGACCGGCGTCGACACCCAGGCGATCTGGGAGTGGGGCTACGTCGAGCGGGTGTCCACCGGGCTACTGTGCATGCAGGTCGGCGCCGAACATGTGGGACGGCAGATGCTCGAGGTCGCCCACCATTGGCTGCAGCCGTGACGTGCTCATGGGCGCCCTAGTGACGCAGAACGGCAGCGGTTGCGCACTCATCGCCCAGCCGCATGGCTGCAACCCCCGGACGTCGGCGCGAATCGAACTCCAACGCTGGCGGATGGCGAGGGCCAGGTGCAGCCTCCCGGTGGGCTCCGACTGGCAAGACCGTCAACCCAACCCCCAAGCCCCTTTTCAGCGCTGGCTCGTAATCGGCAGGTCGGGGGTTCGAATCCCCCGCGGGCTCCACCAACAACCGATCTGACCTGCGGTTTTGCCTGCTAAGTTCTGCCGTTGGAAGTTCGTGGGTTCTGGTGTTGGGCCGGCGTTTCCTGTGACATCCGAATGACCTGCTCCACCAGGCGGCCGAACGGCGCGATGCCCGGTGGTGGCTCCAAGCGGCCGAACAGGCGGGCGTCGTGGACGTCCCAGGCGGCCAGATGGGCCAGCGCAGCCCATCCATCCCCTGCTCGGCGTAGCGTTTGCGCCACTTGCCGGCGGTGTTGACCGCACGCCCGAGCTTGCAGGCGATCCCGTCGAGCACAGGGGCGCAATCCAGCCCGTTCCGGCTCACCGCCGCCAACGACGACCGATGTTCTAAACCCCGAACCCGCGGATGACGTCGATTTCGGCATCTGCTGTGGGATTGATAGGGTGGCGCGCCTTGGCTGGAAGTGTTGCAACCATCGACGAGGAAAGAGGCTCGGGTGCGTCCACTCCTGGCCGCCGCGGCCACCGCCGCGCTGGTTGCCATCGCGGGCTGCTCCTCCCAATCCCAGGGGACTCTCACACCGACCGTGAGCCCCGCGTCGACCGTGCGTGCGGTGGCGCCACCGACCACCGTGAAGAGCAGGACGCTGTCGCGCGCTACGGCGGCCAGGCGCTACCTGGAGATCGTCCGACCGTACAACGTGGCCTTGGAGCGGCTGGAGCAGGCGTTCAACGCTGGCGCGCCGCTCGTCAGGTTGCGGGCGCTGGCGGATGCGGTCGCACGGACGAACGCGACCCACATGCGCCAGCTTCGTGCGACGGTATGGCCTTCGGCGGTGCGCGCGCCGATGAAGCAACTGCTGACGGAGTCCGCGGCGGCGCAGCCGTACTGGCGTCAGGCGGCTGAGGCCAGCACGCGGGAGGAGTTGGCCCGCTCGGTGCTGGAGGCGGCTCGCCACGATGGCACAGGTCCCGCGAACAAGATCCGCCGCGCCCTGGGCCTGGACGACTACGACGAGACTGACGTCTCCTGAGACCAACCGCTGCCAGTGCTCGGACTGCGGTTCCTGGAGCTTCGGGTCGACGATGGTGAAGGTGCGTGCCAGGGCAATGCTCAGGCCGCCCGCGATGCCGCGCGGACCCCGGGCTGCCAGGCCCGTTGGGCGCGGGGCAGGTGGGTCAGGCGGCGCCGCTGGTTGCCCACCGCGGCGCGGGAAGCCGATGACGTCGCCGCCTTGGCGTGGTCGCGGCTCGGCGGCGGCGCGGCCCCACCTGGTAGGGCATGACCGTGAGGTGTACGGCGCCCTGGCCGTCCTCGAGGTGGTCGAGGCCGTGCAGCAGGCGCTGTGCGGTGCGGTCGTGGAGCGCCCGGTCGAGCAGGGTGCCGTAGTGATGTTCGGGTATGAGCACCGTCACCGCGGTGTCGGGCCGCAGCCGCTCGGTCACGGCCTGTCGAACCGCGCCGGGAAGGTCACGGTCAGGGCAGGAGACGACCTCAAGGGGAACATCGATGCCCAGGCGCGCCCATCGCTCGGCGAGCGCGCGGGCGTGGTCGGGGTCGACCGCCACATGCAGGGCGGTCACGGCCAGGGGGCGGAGGGTCCGCGCGTAGCCGAGCGCCCTCGCCGCGGCCCGGCACCCAAGGGCTCAGCGGCGCCGGCGGCCTCGCCGACGGGCTCGCCGGACTCCGACGGCACCTGGCCGCCGAACCAGCCGAACAGCTTCTGGGCGCCGTGGCCGGCCAGCAGCAAGCCAGTGACCAGGCGAACCAACAGCAGACCAACCTCCATGCATCTCACCCCCCTTGTCCACGTGATTCGACAACCCGCCGGTCGAGGGTCCGCCCGCGCGGCGCTCCTGGACCGGCGGGTCCATGAGAACGGCGCGGTCAGGCCGCGACAGCCTCCTTGGCCGGCTCGCTGGCGGCGGCCTCCTTGGCGGGCTCGCCGGTGGTGAGGGCCTTCGGCTGGCTGGCCTGGACCTCGATGCGGCGGCGCTGAGCCGACTCGGTGACCGGCACGCTCACGGCCAGCACGCCGTGGTCGTACCGAGCGGTCGCCTGACCGAGGTCGACGTCGTCCGACAGGTAGAGCGAGCGGGTGAAGCTGCCCTGCGGACGTTCCCGGAAGATCACCTCGCTGCCCTCGACCAGCGTCAACCAGGAGCTGCGCGAAACCTATTCCCGCCGCGACAACTTTCCTCTCGGAATCTGAGAGGTATCATGAACGCATGAAAAGAGGGAGCCTGCCCGCCGACGACCCCGACTACCCGCTCTACTCGGTGACGCAAGTCGCCGACATGCTCCGGGTCACCCCAGCCGCGCTGCGTCGCTGGGAGCGCGAGGGCCTCATCCACCCTCGGCGGACCCACGGGCGGCAGCGGCGCTACTCCCGCAGGGAGATCGGCCAGCTCCAGCGAGTCGTCCAGCTCGCCGAGGAGGGCTTCGCCACCGCCGCGATCGGCCGGCTCCTCGAGCTCCAGGACCGCATCGACGACCTCGAGGACCGACTCAGCGCCACCCTTCGCCCCGACCGCCCGGCCCCCCACCCCGAACCACCCGACCCCTCCACACCGGACCCCCAGGCCGGCCCTCCTCGACGGTGAAGCCTCCCGGCCATCATCCGAAGCGCTCGTCGACCACGACGACGTCGCCAGCGCAGGCGGCGCGGCGGTGAGCTCAGCGGCGCCGGGCCGCGGCTGAAGCTCAGCCGGCTTTCGTGGCTGGAGGTGACCATCTCGACGACCGGCAGCGCCTCTATCGCGAGCCTCGCGCCAGCGCGGCGAGCAGGGTCTCGAGATCGTAGGAGTCGTCGTGTCTTGCACCGTTGATGTAGAAGGTCGGCGTGCCGTTCACGCCGCTGCGCACGCCGCTCATGAAGTCCTGGTGGACCCGCTCGGCGTGGACGTGCCCGGCCAGCTCCGTGTCGAACAGCTCCACGTCGAGCGCGAGCTGCTCGGCGTAGGCGCGGAGGTCCCGGTCGCCCAAGTTCCTCTGGTTCTCGTACAGAAGGTCATGCATCGGCCAGAACCTGCCCTGGGTGGCCGCGGCCTCGGCGGCCTCCGCGGCCTGTTCGGCGTGGGGGTGGGAGGTCGTGATCGGGAAGTTGCGGAAGACGAACCGGAGCCGCTCACCCATCCGGGCCTGCACCTGCTTGACGATGGGATACGCGGCGCCGCAGTACGGACACTCGTAGTCGCCGTACTCGACCAGCGTCACCGCCGCATCCGCTGGCCCCTGGATGTGGTCCCGGTCTTCGGCGACCGGCAGGGTCAGCACAGCCCCCCACCCGGTCGTGCTCATCAGGCCCCCTCCTCCCCCAGGTTCTCGAGGGCGCGAAGGATCCCGTCCGCGCCGGGGTTCACGCTCACCGGCGAGAGGTAGCTCCACCGCACGATGCCCTCGGCGTCGATCACGTACAGGGCCCGCCCGCTGGTGCCTTCCTCAGCCCGGTAGACCTGATACGTCCGAGCCACCTCGCCTTTGGGTTCGAAGTCGGACAGCAGCGGAAAATGAAGGTTCCGATCCTTCGCGAAGGCCAGATGACACCAGATCCCGTCCACCGAGATGCCCAACAGCACGGCGTTGAACTTCTGGAACTCGGGAAGCACTTCCTGGTACAGCGCCATCTGATCGGAGCAGACCGGGCTCCAGTCCGCGGGGTAGAACGCGAGGATCACGGGCTGACCCCGGAAGTCGGTGAGTGAGATCGTCTTGTCTGAGGTGGACGGAAGCTCGAAGTCGGGTGCCTTGGTCCCAGGCGGCAGTGGCAATACACTGTGGGCGACGTTCATGCCGGTCATATCCGAAACCTCCCCGCGGCGGCGAACGTCGAGTGAGACTGGGTGCCTCCTCGCTGGACTCGTCGCAGAGCCACCGTACTCGTCAACGAGGTGATCCCCGGCCCCACGCCGTGTCGCGTACGGTCAACCGCACCTCCTCGGGTATGACGACAACCACCACCACCGCGACACGCTCGACAGGATCTGGAACTGGCCGCCTTGTACCCCAGTGCGGGAGGCGGGCGAAGCCGATGTCGGGGACTGGCGTCCTGGGTCGTTAGGGTCGAATGGGTTTGATTGCTTCGGCGGATGCCGGTCGGATAGGCTACGTGCGCATTCAGGCAAAAAGCTCCCCATTTGGACATAGCCGTCAGCCGCAAGGAGCCCCCCATGCAGCCGACCCCCTCGGATCCTTACCAGCAGCAGTACACCTACGGGTACGCGCCGGCTGCCCCGGACCGGTTGCTGGCCCACTCGAAGTTGGTCGTCGATCAGAAGGCGAAGCTGATCGAGCTCCGCAACGAGTACTCGATCTACGACGAGTCCGGCAACCGGATCGGGTCGGTGATGCAGGTCGGCCAGTCGGTCCTGACCCGCCTGCTGCGGCTGGTCCTGCGGGGCGATTCGCTCTTGGGTGTGAAGCTGGAGATCCGTGAGGCGAACGGCGCCGTCGCGCTGCTGCTGCACAAGCCGGCGTTCCGGATCACGTGCACGGTGTCACGACCGAACGGGACCGTGATTGGCCGCATCGCCGCGAAGATCCGGCTCGGCAAGGCGCGCATGGCGATCACCGATCCTGCCGAGCGTGTGCTCGGAGAGGTCCGTGCCGAGAACCTGCGGGCATGGAATTTCAACGTCCAGGACGCGACCGGCCGGCTCATCGCCCGGGTCGACAAGAAGTGGGCCGGCGCCCGCGAGCTGTTCACGACCGCCGACAAGTACCGGGTGGAGCTGGATCCCAACCTCCCCGACCCCCTGCGCAGCTTGGTCGTCGCCTCCTGCCTCGCCATCGATACGCTCCTCAAGCAGCAGAAGTGAGCTGACCCCATGGGTGGTCAGGCGGGCGGCGGGTCACGCGTGGGTTGACGCCGGGGAGCTCCAGCGGGCGACCAGATCCTCCGCCTGACCGGGGAGCGACGTCGCGGCCTTGCGGTTGGGTGTATGTTTTACCAAATGGTAAGGTATTCCACGCTCGATAGGACCTTCTCGGCGCTGTCGGACCCGACACGCCGGCAGATCCTCGAGCGTCTGGCGCGCGGGCCCGCCACCATCAGCGAGCTGGCGGTCCCGTTCGAGATCACCTTGCCCGGCCTGATGAAGCACGTCCGCATCCTCGAGGAGGCGCGCCTGGTGATCACCGAAAAGCGCGGCCGGACCCGCGAGTGCCGGCTCGGGCCGGAGCACCTGGACGAGATGGCGCTGTGGGTCGAGACCTACCGAGGTATCTGGCAGGGCCGGCTCGACCGGCTCGGGGGCTACCTCGAGAAGCGGAAAGGAGCACAGCGTTGAGTCACGATCTGCGAATGGAGCGCGTCTACGACGCGACACCGGAGGTTGTCTTCGACGCGTTCACCGATCCGGAGGCGCAGAAGGAACTGTACGCGGATGCACCCGACTGGGTCGTGGAATCCGAGTGCGAGCTCCGGGTGGGCGGTCGGTGGACGATCGCGTTCGGGCCTCCGGGGAGCACGCCGGCGCGCGAGACGAACCTGTTCCAGGTGGTCGACCGGCCGCGGCGCCTGGTCTACACCTCGACGATGCGGATGCCGGACGGGTCGACCGTGGACACGGGCATGCAGGTGACCTTCGAGGAGGAGAACGGCAGGACCCGGATGACGCTCGTCCAGAGCGGCTTCCGGACCTCCGCGCTCCGGGACGACTTCGAAGGCGGCTGGGCCAGCATCCTCGACGGGCTCGGACGGGTGGTCGCCGCGCGGGTCGGTGGCTAGCGCGGTCACGGTCCCCCGGGCCGGTCGGCGGGAGTGGGTCGGGCTGGCTGCCGGTCCCGTGCATCGCGGTGGGACTGGTGGTCGCTCTGGGATTCGTGCGCCGCCACCAGTGCCGCCCTCGCGGTCGCCATCGCCATCCTGGCGGCGGCCCTGCTCCGGGGCGTGCGCCCGGGCTCCCAACCCCAGGGGCAACCGATCCCCGCCAACACACGTCGAGTCCCCCGACCAAAAGGAGGCGATGATGGCACTGCCGCAGGGTGACCTCAGGCTGCTGGACAGCGAGGCCGCCAAGGGCCTGCTCAGCTCGACCATACCGGCGCGCTTCGCCTACACCGCCAGGGACGGCACGCCGCACATCGTGCCGACCTGGTTCCACTGGACGGGCGAGGAGCTGGTCATGCCGACCTTCCTGGCGGCACCGCACGTGCGGCACGCTGCGGCCCGGGTCGCCGCGCTGCGAGCGAACCCGCAGGTGGCGATCTCCATCGACACCGAGAGCTTCCCGCCGCTGGTGCTCAGCGTCCGCGGCCGCGCGACCGTCGACGAGGTGGACGGGGTGGCACCGGAGTACGCGCTGTCGGCGCGTCGCTACATGGGAGCGGAAGCCGCCGCCTCCTATCTGGCCCAGATCGATCAGCCGGGCACGAGGATGGCGCGTATCGCGGTGCGCCCCACCTGGGTCGGGCTCATCGACTTCCAGACCCGGCTCCCCAGCTCCCTGGGCGGTGTGACCGGCTAGCATGACGGGCGGGCCTCGGGCCGGTCCCGAGGCGATCGGGGAGCGGTGCATGGGCGTTGACGACGGGCGGATACGGATCGGCGGGCAGCATCCGTTCGCGACTCCTCCGGAGCGGCGGAGCGCGGCCCGCCGGTTTCGCGGGCGGCTGGTGGCGCCGGTGACGGTGTGGACGGCCGGCGGCCCCGGCGACGGGGCCGGTCTGACGGTTTCCTCGGTGCTGGTGGCGGACGGCGACCCGGCGCGGCTGCTCGGGCTGATCGACCCGGCGTCGGCGTTCTGGGAGGCGATGCGTCGGGCCGGGGCGTTCGTGGTGCACGTGCTCGGGGAGGCGGACCGCGGGCTGGCGGAGCGGTTCGCGGAGGTCCGGCCACCGATCCGTGGGATGTTCGAGGGCTTGGACGTGAGCGCGTCGCCTTGGGGTCCGGTGCTCGGCGGCGCTCGCCCACGAGCCGCCTGCCGGCTGTCGGGGTCCACCACCGTCGGATACTCCGAGCTGGTGGAGGGCGTGATCGAGGAAGTCGAGCCGCGCGACCTCGACGACCCGCTGGCCTGGCTGCACGGGAGCTACCGGTCGGTGCGGGACCTGGACGACCTCGGCTAGCGGCCGGAGCGTGTGGAGACGTGCGGCTGGTTGGTGAGCAGCGGAGCGCCGGGCCTGCGGCGGTGGCGGACGTTGCCACGGCTCCCCATGACGGTCTGGGTGATGGTGTGGCGAACCAGCCGGTGCAGGATGGCCTTGGCGGACAGCGGCTGGCGGGCGTCACAGAACATCACGGGGACGTCGGCACGGACGGCGAGCGCCTCGCGCACGTCGTTGGCGGTGTGGGTCATCGGCCCGAAGCGGTTGACGGCGACGATGAACGGCAGGCGGCACTGCTCGACGTCGTCGAGGACGGCGAAGGAGTCCTGGAGGCGGCGGGGGTCGGCGAGCACGACGGCGCCGATGGCGCCGCGGGCGATCTCCTCCCAGAGCTGCTCGTAGGGATCCGCCCGGGCCGGGCTGAACAGGTACAGGACGAGGTCCTGATCGAGAGTGATGCGGCCGAGCTCCAGGGGCGCCTGGTGACGCATCCGCCTGCGCAGGCGGCGCCAGCCGCCGGCCTCCGGGTTCGGCGGCGTTGCCAGGGCCTGACCGGCGACGCTGCGCAGGAAGGTGGTCTTGCCGGAGCCCGGGCCACCGACGACGAGGATCTTGGCGGGGCACGGAGCCGAGCCGCTGCGACCCGGTCGATGCCTAGACTCTGCGGAGTCCATCCAGAACTCTCTCCAGAAGGGTGATGTCGGGCCCGGTGCCGAACCGGCTGGGCCGGTGGATCGCGACCATGCCCTGATCCGCCATGTCGGCAACCAGGACGCGGACGACGCCGATCGGGAGCTTCATGTGCGCGGCGATCTCGGCGACCGACAACGGCTCGCGGCACAGCATGGCGATCGAATGCGGCTCGGGCGCGGGCATGTGCATGGTCTCGCCGATCACGGTGGTGCTGACCAGTGCCTCGATCTCGAGGTCGGCGTGGCTCGGCCGTACACGCCCGCGGGTCAGGGCATAGGGACGTAGCAGCCGCCCTGGATGCGATGGGGGTGAGGCCTCTGGATGATCCATGCGTCCGGCCTCGCTATCAGGGCTGAACTACCTTGTTGTCGGTCATCCCCAGTCGCCACCCCGTGAAGGATCGTCGTAGCGGCGATCGGGGCGCCGTTGGGATTCGGCTGGCTGGCTCGCGGCGGTGCGACGTCCTCGCTCGACACCGCTGCGGTAGCTGGACAGCATGGCCCGGATCTCCTCAGGGGACCGGGAGGGCGTAGGAGCGGGGCGCCGTGGGGCGGATGGGCCGTTCGCGGGCCCGAATCCGGGTGGCGGGGCACCACGCAGTCCCTCGGCCAGGTTCGCCCGTGGCATCCGCCTGGGCAGGCCGCCGGCCCGCGGGACCGGCCCGGGCGGCGCCGGTGGCGCGGTCGCGCGGGCTTCCGCGCGCGGAGCGGGAGGCGGAGCGGCGGCCTGCGGAGGAGCTGGCGGGCCGGCGGGTGTGAAGGCGGACGCGCGGGACGGCCGCGGCCCCGCGGGCGGCGGGGGCGTTGGCGGTTGGCGTCGTGGCCGGTGCGCCCCGGTCGGCGGCTGGAACCACTGGGCTCGCGCCTGCTCGAAGATGGGAAGCTCCTCGGCCGGCTCACCAGGTCTGGCTGGCTCCCCAGGGCCTCCCGGGCCGGTGGGCTCTCCGGGCGGGGCGGGACTCTCCGGCCCCGGGCCCGCGGGGACGGGCCCGCCCGGAGAGCCAGGACCGCCGACACCGCCGAGGCCGCCGGGTCCACCCGGCTCGCCGACGCCGCCGGGTCGGCCCGGGCCACCCGGCCCACCGGGAGCGCCCGGCCCACCGGGTCCCCCGGGAGCGCCCGGCCCACCGGAAGACTCGAACTCGACGTTCGGACCCACGAACGGGAACGGACCGGTGCTGTCGCCGACACCGGCCGGGGCGGCCTGGCTGCCGGCGTGGCCGGCGGGAACCTGGCCGGCGAGGCCGAAGGGCCTGCCGGGGCCGGTGGCCAGCGCCGGAGCTGGCAGCTCCGCCAGGATGCCGCCGGGCGCGGTCACGGGCGACTGCACGGACATGCTGGAGGTGAGCCTGGACGGCAGCAGCACGAGGGCGGTGATCCCGCCATAGAAGGAGTGGCGGAGCTGCACGCGGATGTCGTGGCGCCTGGCGAGGCGTCCGATGACGGCCAGGCCGAGCTGCCGCGCGACCGCGGCGTCCACCGCCGGTGGGTTCGCAAGGCGCTGGTTGGCGCGCTCCAGCTCGGCGTCGCTCATGCCGATCCCGCGGTCCTCGATCTCGATCACGTGGCCGGTGGCGCTCGGCTGGCCGCCGATCCGCACGACGGTCCCTGGCGGGGAGAAGCGGGTGGCGTTCTCGACGAGCTCGGCCAGCAGGTGCACGACCTCGCTGACCGCGTAGCCGGTCAACTGGACGTTGTCGATCGGCAGCACCTCGACACGCTGGTAGTCCTCGACCTCCTGGACGGCGCCGCGGACCACGTCCATCAGCGGAATGGCCTCGAGCCAGCGCCGAGGCGGATCGGGAGCGCCCGAGAGCACGATCAGGCCCTCAGCGGTCCGGCGCAGGCGGGTGGCGAGGTGGTCGACGCCGAACAGCTTCTCCAAGGTGTCGGCGTCCGCTTCGCGCTCGAGGTCGTCGATCTGCTCCAGCAGCCGGTCGATCAACGTCTGCGAGCGCCGCGCCAGGTTCAGGAACATCTCGCTGATCGAGCGGCGCAGGGCGGCCTGCTCGGTGGCCAGGTCGACCGCTGCCATGTGGATGACGTCGACGGCGCGCGCGACCTCGCCGATCTCGTCGCGGGCGGTCTCGCCGATCCGCACGACCTGCACGTCGACCTGCCCGGCCGCCGTCTGGTGGACCGCTTCGGGGAGGCGGTGCTCTGCCACCTCCATCGCGTTGCGGCGCAGGCGCTGGAGCGGCCGGACCATGGACTGGGCGACGGCCAGCGCTCCCAGCAGGGCGACCGCGAGCGCGATGGCGATCAGGCCGGCGTCGCGCAGCGAGCGGAGCTGAGCGTCGCCGCTCAGGTCCTCGGCCCGCTGGATGACGGTGGACAGGAGCTGGGTCTCAACGGTGCGCTGGAGCTCGATCTCGGTCGTGCTGGCCGCCAGCCACTGATCCGGGTCGATGCCGAGCGTGCGCTGGGCCTGGCGATCGACCGCGGCCTGCTGGATGCGCTGCACCGTGAGCACGGCCTGACCCTTGACCGAGGCCGCGAACAGGCCTCGTTGCTGCTCGTCGGCGTCGGCCACGAACTGGTCCAGCGCCGCCTGCCGCTGGGCGAGCAGGTCGGCCAGGGTCTGGAACTGGCCGAACCCGAAGCGTCCCTGGACCGCGATGGCGTACAGGGTGCCACGCACCTGCGAGGTGAGCTCCTTGGCGCGGCTCAAGTTGGAGAAGGACTGCACCTGCTGCGCGAGCCGCTCATCGCCACCGCGCAGCGCGGCCTGGAGGTCGATGCCCAGCAGCTTGTCGACGAGCTGCGAGTACTCGTCCAGGATGGCCTGCTGGGTGAGCGCTCGCCTGGTGATCGCGGTCCGCAGCCCGTTGAGGCCGGCCAGCTCCGCGCGGACGTCGTCGAGCTGCGCCCGGATCGCCGGGCTGGCCGAGGCGCGCGGGCCGGCCAGGTCGGCGGTGAAGGCCGCGGCGGCCTGGTCGACGGCGCCCCGCTGGTTGGCGAGGTCGGTGAGGGCGTTCCCAGATGGCGATGCAGATCGCTTCTTCCCCGCGATCACCCCGGCGGTGAGGTCGCGCTCCAGTTGCAGCTCGTGGACCAGCGCCGTGCTGGATCGCTCCAGGCGGGCGAGCTCACCGCCGGTGCGCAGGCTCTGGGCGTCGTTCAGCGATGCCTTGACGTTGATGCTCGCCAGCACCAGCAGCACCAGCGCGGGGATCGCCAGGACCGCGATGAGCTTGGATCGGACCGGCCAGTTCCGGAGACCGACGGTTTGGAAGCGAGCTGCCTTCTGGCGGTTTGCGGGCAGCGGGGAGCGGCGTTCCTGCGACGTCTCCACCAGACTTCGCGACCTCTCTGGGGGTTGAGACGGACCGGTCTCGGGGAGCGGGGGATTCAGCCGGGGGGCCGGCTTCCGCGGTCCGGTCTGTCCGTCTAGGAAACTATAGGGCGATACAGGCCGTCGACAGACTTTCTGAATAGCGTGCGTTGTCTGGGCGGATTATACTTACACGCCGCACAACGCAACTATGCCCAGAGATGAAACTCTTCCGTTCTGCGTCCGGTCCACCCGGTCCTAGTAGAGAGAGCGCCCGCCTCCCAATGAAACGCACAAGCGGTATGCGACGCTGGCCAGCGGTTTCCCTAATTGTCACCATCCCCGTCCTCGCGCTCAGCGCCTGCACCGGCACCTCGCAACGGTCGAGCGCGGTGCCCGAGGTCCGCATCGGTCTGTTGGGCGCCATGTCGGGCTCGGCCACCGGAACCGGACAGGCGGCGGCACGCGGTGCGCAGCTCGCCGCCCTGGTCATCAACCAGGCCCAGTCCCTGCCCGTCCCGCTCGCCGCCGCGGCCGGGCTGCCAGGTCTCGGTGGGGCCAAGATAAGGATCGTGCAGGCCGACACCGGCTCCGACCCGGACAAGGCCACCGCCGAGGCGACCCGACTGGTCGCCGAGCAGCACGTGGCGGGCCTGGTCAGCGCCGACTCCGCCCCGGCCACCGCGGTGGCCAGCGAGCGGACCGAGCGGATCGGCGTGCCCTTCCTCAGCTCGGTCGCCTCCGCCGACTTCCTGACCGAGCGGGGGCTGGACTGGTACTTCCGCGTGACCCCGACGGACCAGCTCATCGCCGAGGCAGCGGTGGCGTACATCCAGAAGAACGGGGGCGGCGGTGCCGACCGGATCGGGATCGTGCACGCTGGCGACGCCACCAGCAACGACTCCGCCGCCTCGGCCGAGGGGCTCGCCAAGGAGGCCGGTGACGACACCACCGATGCCGTGTTCGACTCCGGCCAGGACGCCCGGCCCGCGGTCGTCCAGGTCCACCACGCGAACCCCGGTGCCGTGATCGCCGTCGCCTCGCAGTTCGGCGACGCCAAGTCGCTGCTCACCGCGGGCGCGCTGAGCACCGGCACGCAGCCGCAGTCGGTGGCGATCGGCGGCGGGTTCACGCCGCAGACCGTCCGGCAGGCGGCGCTCGGAGCCGACGCCGGGGTGCTGCACGGCGCCGTCTGGACCCAGGACTTCGCCGCGCGCAACCCCGCCGCCAACGCGATCGCCAGCCTGTACCAGCGGCGCTTCAACGCGCCCATGACCGAGCCCGCTGCCGAGACGTTCACCGCCGTGCTGACCCTGGCGCAGGCGGTCGACTCCGCCCGGTCACTGGACGCGCAGCCGATCCGGACGGCCCTGCTGGGCCTCAACGTGCCAGGCCGCGACACGGTCATGCCCTGGGGTGGCATCCGCTTCGACCAGACCGGCCAGAACGTCCAGGCCGCCGCCCTGGTCGAGCGCATCACCCCGGACGTCGCGCATGTGGTGTTCCCGCAGGAGCTGGCCGCCGACAACACCTGATCCGCGATCCGCGGACGACCCCGCACCCACACCGGAGTCATCGAGCCGTGTCGTTTCAGTCGTTCGGGCAGGCGCCGTACAGCAGAGCGGAGCAGCAATGACGAGGGAGGTCGCACCGATGCAGGATGCCGTGCTGCTCAGCGGCGTCACGCTGCCGACCGGGGAGACCGCTGACGTGCTGGTGGAGGGCGGGACGATCAGCGCGGTCGTCGCGCCGGGCAGCCTCGATCCGCCCGCGGCGCGGCGGCTCGACCTGGACGGCTATCTCGTCCTGCCAGCCCCGGCCGACCCCCATGCCCATCTCGACAAGGCCCTGACCGCCAGCCGCATCGCCAACCCGACCGGCGACCTCGACGGCGCGGTGGAGGCCTGGCGCGCGTACCGGCCGACGATGGAGCACGAGGACGTGGTCCGCCGCGCCACCACGGCCGCCCTGACGCAGCTCGCCAACGGCGTCACCGCCATCCGCAGCCACGTCGACGTCGGACCCGACATCGGTCTGCGCTCCCTCGAGGCGGTCGTCGAGGTTCGCGAGGCCCTGCGCGGGCAGGTCGAGCTGGAGCTGGTCGCGCTGCCCATGCTCCCGCTCACCGGCGAGGCGGGCGCTCCCAACCGCGCGCTGCTGCGCGCCGCGATGGACGCCGGCGCGGACGTGGTGGGCGGCTGCCCGTATCTGGACCCCGATCCGAGCGCCTGCCAGGAGCTGTGCCTGGAGCTGGCGGCGGAGCTGGGCCGCCCGCTCGACCTGCACACCGACGAGACCCTGGACCCGACCGTGCTGAACCTGCCCCACCTCGCGGAGCTCGTCAGCACCCGCGGCTTCCGTAACGGGGTGGCCGCCAGCCACTGCTGCAGCCTGGCGATGCAGCCGGCCAAGCTCACCCGCCGCGTCGCCGCGGAGCTGGCGGCGGCCGGGGTGGCCGTCATCACCTGCCCGCAGACCAACCTGTTCCTGCAGTCGCGTGGCCACGCCAGCGCCCCCCCGCGCGGGCTGACCGCGGTGCGGGCGCTGCTGAAGGCCGGCGTGCTGGTCGCGGCGGGCGGGGACAACGTCCAGGACCCGTTCAACACGGTCGGGCGGGGGGACCCGCTGGAGATCGCGTCGCTGCTGGTCGCCGCCGGCCATCTGGACCCAGAGGAGGCGTACCGGGCGGTCAGCGCCTCGTCCCGCGCGGTGATGGGGCTGCCGGAGGTGCGGGTGGAGGCCGGGTTCCCGGCGGAGCTGCTGGCGATCCGAGCGGGCTCGGTGCAGGAGGCGGTGGCGACGGCCAGCCCGGAGCGGGTGGTGGTCCACCAGGGACGCGTGGTGGCCCGCACCACGCTCTCCCGCGAGCTGCCCGCCCGGGTGGCGACCCCGGCCCCGGCGGCCGTCACGGAGGCCCCGCCGGCGGCTGTCGGGCGGAGCGGGTCGCCGTCATGACCACGGTCGCGCGTTCGCCATCGTCCGCCGCGTCCGGTCCGAGCGCGCCGATGCTGGCCTTCGAGGGCGTGAGCAAGCGCTTCGGCGACGGCACGGTCGCGCTGGACAGCGTGGACCTGCAGGTCGCGCCCGGGGAGTTCGTGACCGTGGTGGGGCCCTCCGGCTGCGGCAAGAGCACGCTGCTGCGGATCGCCTCCGGCCTGGAGACCGCCAGCGGCGGGGTGCTGCGGGTCGGCACGGACAAGATCGGCTACGTCTTCCAGGACCCGACCCTGCTGCCGTGGCGCAACCTCCAGTCCAACGTCGAGCTGCTCGCGGAGCTGGAGGGCGTGCCCCGGGGCGAGCGGAGCCGCCTGGCTCGCGAGGCGCTGGAGCTGGTCGGGCTGACCGAGTTCTCCAGGCACCTGCCGCACGCCCTGTCGGGCGGCATGCGCATGCGGGCCTCGCTGGCGAGGTCGCTGACCCTGCGGCCGGAGCTGTTCCTGCTGGACGAGCCGTTCGGCGCGCTGGACGAGATCACCCGCCAGCGGCTCAATGACGAGCTGCTGCAGCTCTTCCTGGCGCGGAGGTTCGCCGCCCTGTTCATCACCCACTCGGTGGGTGAGGCGGTGTTCCTGTCGACCCGCGTGGTGGTGCTGTCCGGCCGCCCCGGCCGGGTGCTCGGCAGCTTCGAGGTGCCGTTCGAGTACCCGCGGGCGCCCGAGCTGCGCTACGCCGAGCCGTTCTCGCGCCTCGCCGGCGAGGTGTCCGCCCGCCTGCGGGAAGGGAGCGCATGATGCGGGTCGAGACGCGCGACGCGCAGCGTGGTGGTCAGACCCGGCGCCGGGCCCCCCTGCGCCGCGGGCCGGCGACCGCCCGGCAGCGCCCGGGTGCGCGGCGCGTGCTGGGGCTGTGGCTGCCGCCGCTGGCGGTCCTCGGCGTCGTGCTCGGCGTCTGGTACGCGGTCAGCTACCTGCTGCTGTCGCCGGACCGGCGCTTCCTGCTGCCGCCGCCGCACCAGGTCGTGCATATCGGCTTCCTCGTCCGCGACAACTTCCTGGAGATCGGCGCGGGGCTGCTGCTGTCGAGCAAGGTGGCGTTGCTGGGACTGGCGCTGGCGGTCCTGTGGGGCATGAGCATGGCAATCCTGATGCACCAGGCCCGCTGGATCGAACGCTCGCTGTACCCGTACGCGGTGGTGCTCCAGACCATCCCGATCCTGGCGCTGGTGCCGCTGCTGGGATTCTGGTTCGGCTTCGGCTTCCCCAGCCGCGTGCTGGTCTGCGTGCTGATCGCGCTGTTCCCGATCATCGCCAACACCTTGTTCGGGCTCCAGTCGGTGGACGCCAGCCAGCACGACCTGTTCACCCTGCACTCCGCCGGACGGCTGACACGCCTGTGGAAGCTGGAGCTGCCCGCGGCGCTGCCGGCGATCTTCACGGGCCTGCGCATCGCGGCCGGCGCCTCGGTGATCGGCGCGATCGTGGGCGACTTCTTCTTCAAGCAGGGCGACCCGGGCATCGGCATCCTGATCGACCTGTACCGCGCGCGTCTCCAGTCGGAGCAGCTCTTCGCCGCCGTGTTCGCCTCTTCGATGCTGGGCGTGGTGGTGTTCTGGTGCTTCAGCTTCCTCGCCCGCCGCGTCGTCGGCCGCTGGCACGAGTCCGGCCGCGACCCCAGAGGCTCTGACCTGGCCACCAACCGTCTCATCGAGCAGGCCGTTTCGGTCGCTCCTCACGAAGAAGGAGGCCCATGAGCAGGAACCGCACGCTTCCGCTGCTGGCCGCCGCGCTCAGCCTGGCGCTCATTGCCGCCGGATGCAGCAGTGGCACGTCGAAGAGCAGCGGCAGCTCGAACGCGCCGGCCGCGAGCGGCGCGCAGACCCTGAAGGGCGTCTGCCCCGACCCCGTGGTGGTCCAGACCGACTGGTGGCCGGAGCCTGAGCACGGCGCCACCTACCAGCTTCTCGGAGCCGGCTACAAGCTCGACGCCGACAAGAAGCGGGTCACCGGGCCGCTGGTGACCCAGGGCAAGGACACCGGCGTCAAGATCGAGGTGCGTGCCGGCGGGCCGGCCATCGGCTTCCAGCAGACCAGTGCCCAGATGTACCTGGACAAGTCGATCACGCTGGGCTTCGTGTTCACCGACTCGGCCGTGCAGTTCTCCGCCAAGCAGCCCACGCTGGCCGTGGTGACGCCCCTGGACATCAACCCGCAGATGATCATGTGGGACCCCAAGGTCCACCCGGACTTCCACACGATCGCCGACATCGGCCAGACCGACACCAAGGTGCTCTACTTCAAGGGCTCCACCTACATGGACTACCTGATCGGCTCTGGCATCCTGCGCAAGAACCAGGTGGACGGCAGCTACACCGGGGCGCCGGACCGCTACGTCGCCTCGGGCGGGAAGGTCGCCCAGCAGGGCTTCGCCACCAGCGAGCCGTTCATCTACCAGAACGAGCTCCCGCAGTGGAAGAAGCCGGTCGCCTTCCAGCTCATCAACGACACCGGCTACCCGGTCTACGCCTCGGCGCTGTCGATCCGTCCGGCCGACAAGAGCCAGCTCTCGGACTGCCTGAAGCGGCTGGTGCCGATGTTCCAGCAGGCGCAGATCGACTACGTCAAGAACCCCGACGCGGTGAACAAGCTGGTCGTCCAGCTCAACAAGGACTACAAGTCCGAGTACCCGATGGACGAGAACCTCGCCAAGTTCACCGCGGAGCAGGAGCTCAAGCTCGGCATCGTCGGCAACGGCAGCGACAAGACCCTGGGCAACTTCGACATGAGCCGCATCAAGCGGACCATCGACATCGTCGGCCCGATCTACGCCGCGCAGAAGCAGCCGGTGAAGGCGGGCCTGACGCCACAGGACCTCGTCACCAACGAGTTCATCAACCCGTCGATCTCGCTGGAGTAGACCAGCGACTGATGCGCCCCGGTCGCGCCCGGCGAGCACGCCGGGCGCGACCGCCGCACCAGATGAGCCGCGGATCAGCCCAGCGTCGCCCGCACCTGCCCGGCGGCCTCAACCATGTTGCGCAGCGCGGCCACGACCTCGTCGTAGGCGCGGGTCTTGAGGCCACAGTCGGGGTTGACCCACAGCCGGGCTGGCCCGAGCGTCGCCAGGGCGGCCTCCAGCAGGGCACGCATCTCGCCCACCGGCGGCACGCGCGGCGAGTGGATGTCGTACACGCCCGGCCCGACCGCCTGCGTGTACTCGACTCCCTGGAGGTCGTCGAGCAGGCCCATGCCGGAGCGGGCGGTCTCGATGGAGGCGACGTCCGCGTCCAGCGCCGCCAGGGTCGGCAGCACCTCGCCGAACCGGGAGTAGCACATGTGGGTGTGGATCTGGGTCTCGTCCAGCACGCCAGCGGTGGCCAGGCGGAAGCTGTCCAGCGCCCAGGCCAGGTAGCCGGCGTGGCGCTCGCGCCGCAGCGGCAGGTGCTCGCGCAGCGCCGGCTCGTCGACCTGGACGATCGCCACGCCGGACTCCTCGAGGTCGCCGACCTCGTCGCGCAGTGCCAGCGCCACCTGCATCGCGGTGTCGCGCTCCGGCTGGTCGTCGCGCACGAAGGACCAGGCGAGCATGGTCACCGGGCCGGTCAGCATGCCCTTGACCGGCCTGCTGGTGAGCGACTGGGCGTAGCGGGTCCACTCCACGGTGATCGGCCGTGGCCGCCGCACGTCGCCGAAGAGGATCGGCGGGCGCACGTAGCGGGTCCCGTAGGACTGCACCCAGCCAAGCTCGGTGGTGGCGTAGCCGTCGAGCTGCTCGGCGAAGTACTGGACCATGTCGTTGCGCTCCGGCTCGCCATGGACCAGCACGTCGAGGCCGAGGCGCTCCTGGAGCTCGACGACGCTGGCGATCTCGGCCCGCATCCGCTCCACGTAGGCGTGCTGGTCGATCTCGCCGCGGCGCAGCGCCGCCCGGGCGGCGCGGACTTCGCCGGTCTGCGGGAACGATCCGATGGTGGTGGTCGGCAGCGGCGGGGAGGCGAGCCGGTCGCGCTGCGCCTTCTGGCGCACCTCGTACGGGCTGGCGCGGCGGAGGTCGCCAGCGCCGATCCCCTCGAGGCGCTCGCGGACGGCCGCGTCGCGGACGCGGGTGGAGCGCCGCCGGCTCGCCAGCGCCTGGCGGTTGGCGGCCAGCTCGGCCGCGATCGCGCCGGTCCCCTCGGTGAGCCCGCGGGCCAGCGTGGTCAGCTCGCCGACCTTCTGCCATGCGAACGCGAGCCACCGCCGCAGCTCCGGGTCCAGCACGGGCTCGGCCTCCAGGTCGAGCGGGACGTGCTGCAACGAGCAGGAGCTGGAGACGACCACCTCGCCGGCGAGCCCGGTCAGGGTGGCAAGGCGTGCCAGCGAGCGCTCCAGGTCGTTGGCCCAGACGTTGCGCCCGTCGACCACGCCGGCGACCAGGGTCCGCTCGCCGAGGCCGCCGCTGGCGGCCAGGAGCTCCAGGTTGCGGTCGCCGCCGCGGGTGAAGTCCAGTGCCAGGCCGTCGACCGGCGTGCCGGCGAGCACCCCGAGCGCCTCGCCGAGGTGGTCGAAGTAGCTGGCGACCAGCAGCTTGGGCCGCCGCCCCTGCCCGCCGAGGCGCCGGTAGGCGCGGTCGAGCGCCGCCAGCTCGGCCCCGGTGCGGTCCTGCACGAAGGCCGGCTCGTCGAGCTGCACCCAGTCGGCGCCAGCGGCGGCGAGCCGCCCGAGCAGCTCGTCGTACAGGTCGAGCAGCGGGTCCAGCAGCGACAGCGGCTCGAAGCCCGCCGGGGCGTCCGGCGCGGGCTTGCCGAGCAACAGGAAGGTGACCGGCCCGAGCAGCACGGGCCTGGTCCGGATCCCGAGCGCCGCCGCCTCGGCCAGCTCGGCCAGCGGCTTGGGCTCGCCCGCCAGCCGGAAAGCAGTGTCCGGGCCGAGCTCGGGGACGATGTAGTGGTAGTTGGTGTCGAACCACTTGGTCATCTCCATGGCCAGCGCGTCGGCGCGGCCACGGGCCATGGCGAAGTAGGTGGCCAGCTCGTCGTCGTGGCGGTGGAACCGCTCCGGGACCGCGCCGACCAGCTGGACGGTGTCCAGCACGTGGTCGTAGAGCGAGAAGTGGTTGGAAGGGATCTCCCCGACCCCGGCGTCGCGTAGCCCTTCCCAGGCCTGGCGGCGCAGGTCGCGCGCGGTCGCCTGGAGCTCGGCGGCGGAGACCTCACCCGCCCAGTGGCCCTCGGTGGCGGCCTTCAGCTCGCGCCGCGGCCCGATCCGCGGGAATCCGTGAATGGTGGAACTGGTCATGAGCACCCTCCCTCGAGGCCTCGGACGACCGCGCGCTCGCGCGGGCAGGTCTTCGGGCTCGTGGGCATGCCGCCGCGGTCGCGCGACCGCGGCGGGGACCTACTGGCCGCCGCTTCCCAGGACTGTTTCTGGCCCAGTGCTGTGTTGGCGGCTGTCGTTCCCACTGACCGCTGCGGGGCAGCTCCGGATTCGCACCGGATTCCCTCTTGCGACGCCCGCCAGGGGCGGGCGAACCAGCGCGCGGCCAGGATCGTCTCCGCCGCCCACCCTGTCAACCACGCCAACGCCCGCGGCGCGCCGAGTGGGTCGGGAGGCTGCGGCGCCGTCGGCCGTGCTTCCCCGTCGGGGCGGGGCGGTACACTCTGCCGATGACCAGCGCCCAGCGCTCCGGCCTGGACGCCCCCGAGCGCTCCAGCCTCCCCGGCCCACCCGCCAAGGGGCTGCGCCGCGACGCGCAGCGCAACCGGGACGCGATCGTGGCCGCGGCCCGGGAGGTCTTCTCCGAGCAGGGCCTGGAGGCGCCGCTGGAAGAGATCGCGCGCCGCGCCGGGGTCGGCATCGGCACCCTCTACCGGCGCTTCCCCACGCGGGTCGACCTGGTCGACGCCGTGCTGGCCGGCAGGCTGCGGGCGCACGTGGACGCGGCCGAGCAGGCCCTGCGGATCGGCGACCCCTGGGACGGCTTCGCCTTCTACCTGGAGCAGACCTGCCAGCTCGAGGCGAGCGACCGCGGCGTCGGCGACGTGATGTCGATGCGGTTCCCGCGCGCCACCGCGGTGGAGACCGCCAAGGCGCGCCTGTTCGAGCTGGTCAGGGAGCTGGTCCGGCGCGCCCAGGCCAGTGGCCAGCTCCGCGCCGACCTCACCCTGGAGGACCTGGCCTTCCTGAACTGGTCGAACGCCAAGATCGTCGAGGCCACCGGCGCGGTGGCCCCGGACGCCTGGCGGCGCCATCTGGCCTTCCTGCTGGACGCCTTCCGCGCCGACCGGGCCCACGAGCTCCCCGAGCCATCGCTGACCCCGCGGCAGGTCTACCGGGCCATGCTCTCGCTCGGGGTCCGGTGCGGGCGGTCCGCCCAGTAACGACATATCTATTGATTTATCTATTGAGGACCGCCTCGTTAGCTTTTACGCTATCTGCGAGATGTTGCTGGGTTGGGGGTTGGTCGCGCAGACCAATCAAAACGGGCGCGGTATCGGGGTGCTCGGGGTCATCGTCGTGCTGGCGCTGGTGTACCTGGTGCTGAACGACCTGTGGCGCCGGGACAAGCGACGCAAGGCCGCACGTGACAAGGCGCTCGCCGACCGGCTGCTCGAGCGCATCTACCAGCAGAGGAAGCCCTGAGCGAGCGCTCGCCGGCCGAGCCGGTATCCCACGTTTGCGGTTCCCCGGACGGAGGCATCCTGCCCGTAGCGGAGATTCACCGCGGACGGGAGAGGGCGCTGGCGATGAGTGTGCCTGGGAATGTGGCACGTCGGGCGGCATCGCGCAGGAGCATCTGGTTGGCGACGGGCGAGGCCGGGTTGGCGATGGCTCGGCGATTCGCGGTCCGCGCCACAGTGGCGGCCGGATGGGAAGACCACGTGGATGACGTGGCATTGCTGACCAGCGAGTTGGCGACCAACGCCGTGCTGCACGGCGAGCGGCCGATCGCGCTGACCGTCGAGGCGGGCGGGGACCGGCTCCGGGTCGAGGTCAAGGACGCCGGCACCGGAATGCCGCTGGAATTGGACCTGGGCCCCCGGATTGAATATGGGCGTGGGCTGGCGATCGTGGAGGCCGTAGCCGACGAATGGGGGGCAGAGCGGGTGGCCGGGAACGGCAAGGTGGTCTGGGCAGAGCTGCGGGACGACGATGACCCCTGAGGCGCGCCGAGCGGGGTGTGTTGTCGACCCTGCGCCGGGAGGATCACGCCGCGGATCCCCTTCTGCGTGCCGAGCAGGGGATGCGCAGCATGCAGGTCGCCGTCCACAAGCCTGACCCTTTGGCTAGGCGGCGTGCGAGCCCAGCGCCTTCACGCCGCCCTCCAGGCTCCATGCGGTCACGCCGCGGCGCGCCAGCTCCCTGGCCAGCGTGTAGGAGCGCTGGCCGCTGGCGCACACCAGGACATAGGTCTGGGCAGGGTCGAGCGTGTCCAGCAGCTCGGCCGCGCGGCTGAACGGGAGCCGCCGGTCGCCCGCCAGCGGGCCCTCCTCCGGCTCGCGCACGTCCAGCACGACCGCCCCGGCCGGCACCGAGGCGACCACCAGGTCGGGCAGGGAGCCGGGCGTCCACTGGCGCAGGTCCACCTCGTGGCGGCGGGCCACCGCCCCGCGGATCCACTCCCCGGTCAGGGATTCGGCGTCGGCCTGCCGCTCGGCGGCGTCGGCCTGCTCCGGCGAGGCCCAGGTCTCGACCCTGCCCGGCGAGATCGAGCAGTGCTCCTGCACCTTGGCGGAAACGTCGAAGGTGCCGATCACGCGCGCCTGGGCCAGGATCTCGTCCTTGCCCATCCCGATCAGCGGGCGCAGGACCGGCACGGTAGCCGCCTGCTCGCAGGCGCGGATGTTGCCGAGCGTCTGGGTGGACACCTGGCCAAGGGACTCGCCGGTGACCAGCGCGCTGGCGCCGAGCTCCTCCGCGAGGGCGGAGCCGGCCCGGTACATGGCGCGCCGCAGCAGGATCTGGCGGAGCCGGGGATTGGCCCGCTGGGTGAGCGCCAGCACCACCGGCGCCAGGTCGACCACCCAGAAGCGCGGCTCCAGGCCCGGTGTCCAGCGCAACGCCAGCTCCTTGGCGACCGCCAGCGCCTGGTCCATCTGGCCGCAGCCGCCGAGGTCGCAGATCAGCAGGTCGAGCTGGGTGCCGCGGCGCATCACCCGCCAGGCGGCCACCGGCGAGTCGAAGCCGCCGGAGAACAGCCCGACCGCGTGCCCGCCGGTGCCGAGCGGCAGGCCGCCGGTGCCCGGCGAGGACTCCAGCACCGCGTCGGCGTGGCCGTCGTGCAGCTCGACGATCACCTCGACGTCGGGATGCCGAAGGTCGACACGGGCGGCCACAGGCAGCAGCGCCGCCCCCAGCTCGACCGCCAGGTCGTGCGAGCTGAACTGGAGCGGCGCCCGGCGCTTGGGCCGGATGGCGAAGGAGCGGCCAGCGACCCGCTCCCGGTAGAGCGGGACCAGCGAGTCGACCAGGCCGGGCAGGGAGCTGAACGGCACCTGCACGACCTCGTGCACGCGGTGGACCCCGAAGACGCGCGCCAGGGTCTCGCGTCCCCGGGCGGGCTCCGGGGTGGCGACCATCAGGCGCGTCCACTCCGAGGTCACCTCGGCGGCGATGCCCTCGCGCCGCAGCGCGGCCCTGGCGTTGCGGGTCAGCACGGCGAGGAAGCGGCGGCGGGTGCGCGGCGACTTGGTGCACACCTCGCCGCCGAGGCGCACGAGCAGGTGCCGGTCGCCGTCCACTGGGCGACGATCGCCCTGATCGACAAGAGTCTGTGTCCGCATGGCAAGTGATTGCTCGAGGTGACGGCCTGCCGGGCAAGAAATTCATTCCCGGGCCAGAGGCCAACATACCAGCGTCAATATCCTCGAACGAAACCTGCGCGCCAGCCGAGCCGGTCAAGCCGTTCAGAAGGTCCACAAGCAGGGCGAACAACGGCGTTTCGTCGGGGTCGCGCCGGGTATGCGGCCAAAGGAGCGCGTGACCTCTATGGAAAGGGTTGTTCGATGAGCCTCGGCGTGAGCATCTTCCTGCTGGTGGTCGGCGCCATCCTCACGTTCGCCGTGAACGTCCGCACCACCGGCTTCGACATCAACGTGGTCGGCATCATCCTGATGGTCGCCGGCGCGGCCGGCCTGCTGCTGTCCCTGATCTTCTGGAGCAGCTTCTCGCCGTGGACGCGCAGGCGCAGGCCGATGATCGACACCGTCTATGACGGCGGCACCGACCGCATCGTGGAGGAGCGGCGAGTCGAGCGGGACCTGCCGTAACGCGGGTCGGCTCGGGAAGATGCCTCGAACCAGCCACCAACAGGCGGACGGGCGGCCCCGCTACCGGGCCGCCCGTTGCGTGTCGTCGCCGTCGGCGATCCGGCGCAGGCGCCCGCGGACGCTGTCGCTCGCCTTGGCCAGCGCCCGCTGCCGGGCCCTGGCGAAGTAGTCGCTCGACCGCAGGTGGCCCATGCTCCAGGCGCGCGCGTCGGCGGCGACGACCGGACCTCGCACCATGGTTTCTCCCCTCGATCAGCTTCCCAGCAACCTTGACAGGGTTCCCGGCCGTTCGACAAGCCCCGCGCCGAGCAACTGCGCCATCGCGCGCAGCACGTTCAGGTCGGTGTCGTCGAACGCGTACGGCTCGGGCGCGTCCACGGTGAGCATGCCGAAGTCCTGGTCGCCGGAGAAGACCGCCACGCTGATGAAGGCCCGGTAGCCGGCGTTCGGGCGGGGGCCGAGCGGCAGCGGCGCGCGGTCGTGGCGCATGTCGTCGACCTGGAGGAAATCGTGCTGGGCGACCAGCGCCAGCGCCTCGCGCCCGCGCCGGTCGCCCGGCAGGTCGGTGAACACCGTGTTGGGCGGGTCGGAACGGCCGATCCAGGCCTCGGGGCGCATGGTGCCGTCGCGCAGCTCGAAGAAGATGGCCCGGGTGCGCTCGCTGCCGCACAGGTGTGAGGCCGCCTCGACCACGAGCTGCTTGAGCTGGCCCCGGAGCGAGCTGCGGTCGGGCTCGCCGACCTGGTGGATGCGGCCGACCACCTCGGCGATCGGCGTCATCACGTCGCCGAGCACCAGGTGCAGCTTGGTGTCCATCTCGATGGCGAGCTCCTCGGCGGAGCGGGTGGCGGCCTCCTGGCGCAGCTCGCGGCGCGACTTGAGGTAGAGCGGGATGGCTACCGCGACCGCGCCGCCGAGCACGACACTCCAATCGGAGACGCTCCTGGGCGGCCCCTCGCGCAGCGTGGAGGTGGCGTAGCCGAGCACGACGGCGGCCGCCTCGATCACCACAAATGAGCGCAGGCGGCTGCTCCGGCCGGCGCCCGGCTCCGCGCGGGCCGGCCTCTGCGACACCGATTCAGACACGATTGCGGCAAAGTATCCCAGTCCGTCGCCGGGCGCGCGGGGGGCCGCGGCGGCGCCGATTTCCGGATCGCCGCGTCGTGCTCCTACCATCCCCCACATGACGGGCCTCCAATGGCCGCTGGGCGAGCCGGGTCCCTGGCTCCGCCGGGGAGCGTTGCTGCTGGTACTGGCCGCCCTCGTCGCCGGAAGCGCGCCCGAGGCATTGCCTGACCGATTCCGTGCGCAGGGATTGGCGGTGGCCGCCGGACCCAAGATCCAGCTCGACGTCGCCGGGCAGCCGCAGTGGGTGCCGCTCGGCTGGACCCTGGCCGACGCCATCCAGCACTTCCGGCTCCAGGCCCCGGCCGGCAACCTGATGGCGGCCGACGGTAGCGTCCTGCGCCACGCCGCCTTCCCCGGGCAGGTGCTGCTGAACGGGGAGGCGGCCCCGCACGGCACGGTGCTGGACGCCGGCGCGGCCATCACGATGCACCCCGGCCCCAACCGGGCCGAGCCGCTCGACCGCCTGGAGCTGAGCTTCGGGCCGACCGAGCCGCACGACCCCCAGTTCTCCCTGGAGACCGGCCCAGGGTCGGAGATCCTGACCAGTGGGGCGATCTCACACCGCGGGGCCCACTACGTGTTCCAGCCGACCGCCGCCGTGACCAGGCCCAACGCGGTCGCGCTGACCTTCGACGACGGGCCCTGGCCGGACTCCACCGACAAGGTGCTCGGGATCCTCGCGAAAGCCCACGTCAAGGCCACCTTCTTCCTGGTCGGGCGGCAGGTCCGCAAGCACCCCGAGATCGCCCGTGACGAGCTGGGCGCCGGCATGACCCTCGGCAGCCACTCCTTCAGCCACCCGCAGCCGTTCGGCGCCCTCTCCAAGCAGGACATCCAGCGGGAGATCGATCAGGGGGTCGCCGCCCTCTCGGACCTGGGCGTGCGGACGGCGCTGTTCCGGCCGCCCGGCGGAGCGATCCCGCCGGTGGTGGTGTCGATCGCCCGCGCCGAGGGCCTGCGCACGATCGTCTGGACGGTCGACCCGGACGACTGGAAGCGCGGCACCACCGCCGACCAGATCGTCCGGCGGGTGCTCCAGCAGACCAGGCCCGGCTCGATCGTGCTGCTCCACGACGGTGGCGGTGACCGCTCCGCCACCGTCGAGGCCCTGCCGCGCATCATCGACGGCCTGAAGAAGCGCAGGCTCGCCTTCGTGACCCTGTGACCGCTAGGCGGGCGCCGGTGTGGGGTCGGCGGGTTGGGCGATGCCGGCCGAGACCGGGCGGACAAGCGGCAGGCGCATGGTGAAGGTCGACCCGCGTTCCGGCGCGCTGGTCGCCTCCACGTCGCCGCCCATGGCCCTGGCCAGCTCGCGGGCGATGTAGAGGCCGAGGCCGGTGCCGCCGGTGGTCATGGTCATCGGGTCCTCGACGCGGTGGAACTTGTCGAAGATCCGGTCCAGCTCCTCGCGCGGGATGCCGCGGCCACGATCGACCACCGCCGCCATCGCCCAGCCGCGCTGGCGCCAGAGCTTGAGCCGGATCGGCACCGGCGGCGCCGAGTACTTGTGCGCGTTGGACAGCAGGTTGCCCAGGATCTGGGACAGCCGCAGCGGGTCGGCGCGCACCTCCAGCGGCTCCGGCGGCAGCTCCAGCCGCAGCCGGCAGTCGGGCTCGCGCAGGTAGTCGGCGGTCGCGCGCCTGGCAACGTCGACCAGGTCGGAGCGTTCGAGCTGGAGCCCGAGCACCACCGCGTCCTGCCCCTCGGAGGAGATCCGCGACGCGAGCAGCAGGTCCTCGATGAGCCGCGCCATGTGGTCGGTGCGCTCGGCCACGATTCGCAGGATGTCCTGGCGCAGCTCGTCGGTCATGGTCTCGCCCTTGGCGCGCAGCAGCTCCACGTATCCCTTGATAGGGGTGATCGGCGTGCGCAGCTCGTGCGAGACGGTGGCGACGAAGTCGGCCTTGGCGCGCTCCACCTGTCGCAGGCGGGTCACGTCGTGGACGATCACCACATCGGTCGTCCAGGCGCCTCCCTCGAACTCCAGCGAGTGGTCGCAGCGCAGCCAGCGCTCCAGCGTCCCGTCGTCGCGGACCGAGACCTCTCTGGAGGCATGGGGGTTGTCGGGACCGGCGCCGTCCAGCAACGCCGCAAGGGTTGCCGGCTCGCCGCCGGAGTCGGGACCGGCGAGCAGCTCGTCGTAGGGGCGGCCGAGCGCGGCGGCGGCGGTCACGCCGGTGATCCGCTCCATCGCGCGGTTCCAGAGCCGGACCCTGCCGTCCCTGGAGAGGAGCACGATTCCGTCGCCGCTGAGCCGGATGATCTGCTGGAGGGTGGCCGTGTCCTGGTCGGGACGGGTGCGGGGGATGCGGTGAGGCGGCGGGCCGAGCGAAGTGACCCGACATGCCGCCAGCGCCGCCAACGCCAGCACCGCCAGCGTGGGGAGCAGCACTTCGGTGGTCAACGGTCCTCCCGGAGTTGCTACGGTTGCACAGCACGCGCCGAGGGCGACATGCGTCTGCTTTCTTCTACTGGAGTCAATCGGGAGAACTCGCGCAGAGCTTGACCTCGGAAAACGCCCCGGACCTGCGGCGCTATCTGTTGCGAGACCGCCAGGGCCACTTGTTAGAATTCGGCGGCCAGAACGGCCCAGCGCAGGGTGGCCATCCGCCACCAGGTACGCCAGCTCACGTCAAGGAGCTCCTTCAGCCCGATGATCTTCGCCGTTGCCCACCGCCGCCCGGGCTCCCCCAGGGTGGCGCACCGTCTCGCTCTGCTCGCCCTGATCGCCCTCGTGATGGGCGCCGCCCTGATGCTCGCCACCGGTGGGCGAGCGAGCGCGCAGTCCAAGAACGCCGAGGTCGACGGCACCGCCGCCAACAAGTGGGCGCCGGCCGACGTGACGGTCCCGGTCGGCGGGACGGTCACCTTCAAGCTCACCGGCGGCGCCCCGCACCCGGTCGAGGCCGGGAAGGCGCCAAACGCCGGAGGCTCGCCCACCGGCGACAACAGCTTCGACACTTCGAAGTGCCAGATCGCCCAGATGAGCAGCAACGGCGCCTCCTGCAAGGTCACCTTCGCCAAGGCCGGGACCTTCCCGTTCTTCTGCCAGGTCCACTTCGCCTCGGGCATGACCGGCACGATCACCGTTGGCAAAGGCGGCGGAGGTGGGACCGCGACCACCACGCAGACCACCGGCGCCCCGACGGTCAGCGCGCCGTCGGCCGCTTCGGGGACGACACCGGCCAAGCCGGGGGTCTACTGGCTGGGGTACGCGTTGCTCGGCGGCGGCGCCCTGCTCGCCCTTGCCGCGGTCTTCGCCTACCTGCGCTTCTACCCGGGCTTCCGCAGGCAGCGCTGAGGCCGACCTTCCAGGGTCGCGGGGCGTAGCCTGAAACCGACAGGCGCATTTCCTCACGTCCCTGGAGCAGCCGTGGTCTCGAGCACCCCATCACAAGAGATTCCCGAGCTGGTCGACTGGGACCTGGCCGCGCGAGTCGGCAGGCGGGTCGCCGGCGGGGCCGACCTGGCCGCCAGGGCCGCCTGGTCGCGCCAGTTCACCGAGCTTTCGACCACCGCCGACCGCGCCGTCGCGGAGTTCACCCGGCTGGGCGGCGAGCTGCCGCCGCCGGTGGCCGAGCCGCTGGACCGCGGCCAGTGGATCGAGGGCAACCTCGCCACCCTCCGCCGCATCCTGCGGCCCCTGGCCGCCAAGGTGGCCACGCGGCGCGCCTGGCGGGCCAGCGGCCCCGTCCCCTCAGCGGTCCGCTCCAGCACCCGCGTGCTCACCGGCGCCGAGGCGGGCACCCTCCTCGGCTACGTCGGCCAGCGGGTCCTCGGGCAGTACGACCTGCCGGTCCCGACCCTCGACGGCAACCCGGGCGAGGGGACCGTCTGGTACGTGGTGCCCAACATCGTGCAGACGGAGCGGCGGCACGGCTTCAGGCCCAACGACTTCCGGCTCTGGATCGCGCTGCACGAGACCGCGCACCGCCGCCAGTTCCGGGGAGTGCCGTGGCTCCCTGGCCACATCCAGGGGCTGCTCGACAGCTACCTCGGGTCGGTCCAGATCGACGAGGAAGGCCTCAAGCGCGCCGCGCAGCGGGCACAGGAGCTGATCAAGCGGCTCATGGCAGGTGACAGGATCGACCTGCTGGACCTGCTGGTCTCCAGCGAGCAGCGGGGCACGCTCCAACGCGTGCAGGCGACCATGTCGGTGCTCGAGGGCCACGGCGAGTTCGTCATGGACGAGGTCGGCGCCAAGCTGGTCCCCGGGCACGACCGCATGAAGCGGACCCTGCACGAGCGCCGCCAGGCCTCCGGCCCCGGCAGCCGCCTGGTGCAGGAGCTGCTCGGCCTGCGCCAGAAGCTGGACCAGTACAGCCAGGGCGAGACCTTCGTGCGCCGGCTCTACGAGCGCGGCGGCATGGAAGCGGTCAACCTGGTGTTCGCCTCCCCGGACGCGCTGCCGACCATGGACGAGGTGCGCGACCCCGATCGCTACCTCGCCCGGGCCGGGTAGCAGGGCGGGCCGGTGGCCCGGGCTCCGGCGGCGCTGCGCCTGGTCGCGGACCGGGCGGCCCGCGCGCTGGCGGCGGCCGGCGCTCCCGGACGCGGCGACGGTCTCGCCCTGGCGGTCTCCGGCGGAGCCGACTCACTGGCGCTGCTGCACGCGATGCGAACCCTGGCCCCACCGCGCGGCTGGCGCCTGGAGGTCGTCACCGTCGATCACGGCATGCGCCCTGGCTCGGACGCCGACGCGGCCTTCGTGGTCGATCACGCCAAGGCGCTGGGGCTCCGGGCGCACCGCGTGCGCGTCGCTCCCGCCGAGCTCGAGGCCCACCGCGGCGCCGGTCCCGAGGGGGCCGCCCGCGCCGCCCGCTACCGCGCGCTCGCCGAGACGGCGGAGCGGGCGGGCTGCCGCTTCGTGGCCACCGGCCACACCATGGACGACCAGGCCGAGACCGTCCTGCTCCAGCTGCTGCGCGGCGCCGGTCCGGACGGTCTGGGCGCCATGGCGGTGCGGGACGGCTGGCTGCTGCGGCCGCTGCTGGGCGTGCGGCGGTCCGAAACGAGCGCCTGCTGCCGCGCGCTGGACCTGGCCTGGCGCGAGGACCCCAGCAACGCCGACCAGCACCTGCTGCGCAACGCCGTGCGGCTGCGGGTCCTGCCCCTCTTGGAGGAGCTGCGCCCCGGCTCCACCGGCAGCCTGGCCCGCACCGCCGACCTGGCCCGCAGCGAGCGCGACTGGCTCGACCCCATCGTGGCGGCCGCGCTGGACTCGGTCGTGGGCGACCGGGCCGCCGGAGAGCCCGAGGTGGCGCCGGGGCGGGCCGAGGTGGCCCTGCGTGCCGCCGGACTGGCGGAGCTGCCGGTGGCGTTGGCGCGCCGGGTGGTCCGGGCCGCCTGCCGCCGGGCGGGCTGCGCGGTGCCGGCGGCCGAGACGGTCGAGCGGATCCTCGACCTGGCCGCTCCGGTCCGCTGGCCCGGCGGCGAAGCGCGGCGCGACGGGGAAGCGCTCGTGCTCGCACAACGGGACGATTGGCCCGATGCGCCTTCGAACTCCACCAGGCCTGGCGCGCTTGGATAGGCTTGACCTCCGCAGTCGGACTCGCCCCACAGGGAGCGGCAGGGTGTTCGAAGACGACATCGAGTCAGTACTGCTCACCGAGGAGCAGGTTCAGGGCAAGGTCCGCGACCTCGCCGCCCAGATCTCCAAGGACTACCGGGGCAGGGACGTGCTCCTGGTGGGCGTGCTGAAGGGCGCGTTCATCCTGATGGCCGACCTCGCCAGGGCGCTCACCGTGCCGCACGAGTTCGACTTCATGGCGGTGTCGTCGTACGGGTCGGCGACCCAGACCTCCGGCGTGGTGCGGATCCTGAAGGACCTCGACCGCGAGATCCAGGGCCGCGACGTGCTGATCGTCGAGGACATCATCGACTCGGGCCTGACCCTGAACTACCTCTTGAAGAACCTCCGCAGCCGGCGCCCGGCCACCCTCGAGGTGTGCGCCCTGCTCTACAAGCCAGAGCAGCTCAAAGCCGACATCGAGGTGAAGTACGCGGGCTTCGATATCCCCAGTGTCTTCGTGGTCGGCTATGGCCTCGACTATGCCGAGCGGTACCGTAACCTCCCCTTCGTGGCGACCCTGAAGCCGGAGGTCTACCGCGACCGGTGAGCCGGCGAGCCGTCAACGATGAGCCGTTTGACCAGGGAAAATAGGATGCGCGGCCGTTGCCGCCTGGTTTTTGCCGATGTTACGATGACGATCCTGTCCATTCGATCACTGCCCCTGTGTCCCTGCGTAGCACGGCGCCGAGCACCTTTAATCGGCGGCCCGTGCCACTATGGCTAGGGGAGGCAGCGACTGGTGCACCTCTCCGTGGCGGAGCTTGGAAGGGAGGCAGGGGTCTGGGCGGCGGCTCGCGCCGAAGTCCTGAACCCCGCGTGAAACGATGCCCAATCTGAACCGGCTGTTCCGAGGGCCAATGGCGTACCTGCTGTTGATCCTCGTGCTCGTGTTCCTGTTCTTCCGGTTCTTCACCGCGCCCGCTCAGGCCGAGCAGGTCAACCTGAGCGAAGTCGTCACGCACATCAACGACAACGACGTCCGTGACGTCACGCTCAAGGATCAGGACCAGAAGATCCTCGGCACCTTCAAGAGCACGAACCATCGGTTCGAGGCCGCCTACACGGACGGCCAGGGCAAGGACCTCTTCAACCTGCTGCAGAAGCAGGGCATCAACACCAAGGTCGACCCCCGTGGCCAGTCGGTGATCGTCCAGGTGCTGATCCAGCTCCTGCCGTTCGCGTTGATCCTGTTGCTCTTCTTCTTCCTGATGCAGCAGATGCAGGGCGGCGGGAACCGGGTGATGAGCTTCGGGAAATCAAAAGCCCGGTTGGTCACCAAGGACCAACCGAAGATCACGTTCCAGGATGTGGCCGGCGTCGACGAAGCCGTCGAGGAGCTCCTGGAGATCAAGGAGTTCCTCGAGAACCCGGCCAAGTTCCAGTCCATGGGGGCCAAGATCCCCAAGGGCGTGCTGCTGTTCGGCCCGCCGGGCACCGGCAAGACCCTGCTGGCCCGCGCGGTCGCCGGCGAGGCTGGGGTGCCCTTCTTCTCGATCTCCGGCTCCGACTTCGTGGAGATGTTCGTCGGCGTCGGCGCCAGCCGCGTCCGCGACCTCTTCGAGCAGGCCAAGGCGAACGCCCCCGCGATCGTGTTCGTGGACGAGATCGACGCGGTCGGCCGCCAGCGCGGCGCCGGCCTCGGCGGCGGCCACGACGAGCGCGAGCAGACCCTGAACCAGCTCCTGGTCGAGATGGACGGCTTCGACACCAAGTCGGGCGTGATCCTGATCGCCGGCACCAACCGGCCGGACATCCTCGACCCCGCGCTGCTCCGCCCGGGGCGCTTCGACCGCCAGATCGCGGTCGACCGGCCGGACCTTAAGGGCCGCGTCGACATCCTGCGGGTCCACGCCCGCGGCAAGCCGCTCTCCAACGACATCGACCTCGAGGTGCTGGCCCGCCGCACGCCCGGCTTCACCGGCGCCGACCTCGCCAACGTGGTCAACGAGGCCGCGCTGCTGTCAGCCCGCCACGGCCGCAAGGAGATCGTCAACGAGGAGCTCGAGGAGGCCATCGACCGGGTCATCGCCGGCCCGGAGCGCAAGACCCGCGTGATCTCCGAGAAGGAGAAGCGCGTGATCGCCTACCACGAGTCCGGGCACGCGCTGGTCGGGCACGCGCTGCCCAACACCGACCCGGTGCACAAGGTCTCGATCATCTCCCGCGGCCGCGCGCTCGGCTGGACGCTGGCGCTGCCGGTCGAGGACAAGTTCCTGGTCACCAGGAGCGAGATGATCGACCAGCTCGCCATGCTGCTCGGCGGGCGGGTCGCCGAGGAGCTGTGGTTCCTGGACCCGTCCACCGGCGCCTCCGACGACATCGAGAAGGCGACCCAGCTCGCCCGCAAGATGGTCTGCGAGTACGGCATGAGCGACCGGCTCGGCTCGCTGGTGCTCGGCACCAAGCAGGAGAACGTCTTCCTCGGCCGTGACTTCGGCCACCAGCAGGACTACTCGGAGCAGGTCGCGTTCGAGATCGACAAGGAGATGCGCCGCCTGATCGACGAGGCGCACGTCGAGGCCGAGCAGGTGCTGACCAGCTACCGGGACGTCGCCGACCAGATGGTCGAGGTCCTGATGGAGAAGGAGACCATCACCAAGGAGGAGCTGGCCCAGATCCTGGCGCCGGTGGTGAAGCGTCCGCCGCGGGGCATCATGGCCCCCCGCGCGGGCTACGCCCACCCCAACGGCGGCAGGTCCCAGAGCGAGGCCGGCATCGCCCGCTCGCAGGACACCAGCTTCCCCTCTGACTGAGCCTCCCAGAGGCTCCGCCAGGCGTCGGCCCCGTGCACGTAGCATGGGGCCGACGCCGTTTGGGGAGGGATCGAGCTGCCGAATAGCTTCGACTTCGAGAAGGTGGAGCGTGGCGTCCGCCTGCTGCTCGAGGGCATCGGCGAGGACCTGAGCCGCGCTGGCATGCGCGAGACGCCGGTGCGGGTCGCGCGGATGTACGAGGAGATCACCAGCGGGCTCCGCGAAGACCCGTCCGAGGTCCTCCAGGTCGTCTTCGAGGAGGGCCACGACGAGATGGTGATGATCCGCGACATCCCGCTGTACTCGATTTGTGTTGCGAGCACGCAGATGGTCGATGTCGTTGGTGGGCAGAAACGGGCGCGCGAAGTTCGAGTCGGCGATGAGCTATGGACCCTCGTTGAGGGTCGCGTCCAGCCAACCCGCGTGACCGCCATCCAGCGCCGAACCGTGCGGGAACTGGTCGAGGTCCGTACGGAGAAGGGCGCGGTCCGAGTCACCCCCGACCATCCGTTTGCCACCCCAGATGGATGGACCGAGGCCAAGGATCTCCAGGGAACCCTCGTCGAGTGGACGCCACCAAGAAGCCTGTGCCGGCCGCGATTCCAACCCCTGCTCTGGTACCACTTCGGCTACGCAGTCGGAGCGATCTGCGCCGATGGCACCGTTGCGGGGCGATACCTTGGCGGTGACGCGCATCACCTCAGGCAGGCGTTCCCACGGGTGGTCCTGGCTGATGAGGACGTGTTCAACGGTTTTCTCGATGGCTACATCGAGGGAGACGGGTGCCGTAGCAAGTCGAGCCCTGGCCGAACGGTGGTGAGCGCCAATGTCCCATTTCTCACCGATCTGGCCGCCGTGATCGGGGCGCGGTTCACACCGGCGCGAGCAGCCAGACCCTCGACCCTCTACATCGCGGACAGTTGGATGGCACGTCATGGCTTCAACCGCGAATCCCACCGCACCGACCTGATCGAGTCGCGCTGGGTGCGAGTCGAGGAAGTCAAGTACCTTTACGCCCCCCGCAGGCCGTTCACGGTCTACAGCTTCACCTGTGACCCGCATCCCACGTTCCTGATCGGCGGCCACTTCACGCATAACTGCGAACACCACCTGCTGCCCTTCGTCGGCAAGGCGCACGTGGCGTACATCCCCAACCGTCAGGGGCAGATCACCGGGCTGTCGAAGCTGGCGCGCCTGGTGGACGGGCTCGCCAAGCGGCCCCAGGTGCAGGAGCGGCTCACCAGCCAGGTGGCCGACGCGCTGGTGGAGCGGCTCCGCCCGCAGGGCGCGCTGGTGGTCATCGAGGCCGAGCACCTGTGCATGAGCATGCGCGGCGTGCGCAAGCCGGGCGCGATCACCGTGACCTCCGCGGTCCGCGGGGTCTTCCGCGACTCCATGCCAACCCGCATGGAGGCCATGAACCTCATCGGCGTCTCCGGCCGAGGCGAATAACCCTGGCGCCGGCCGGCAAGCTGGCCGATATCATGGCCGGGCTCGCTCGTCTGGAGGTCCGCTCATGCCGATCACGCCGCTGCGCCCGCATGACCTGCGGGTCGGGGACCGGGTCCTGCCCACCTCGACCCGATGCCTGGTCATGGGCGTCCTCAACGTGACACCGGACTCCTTCTCGGACGGCGGACGCTACCTCGACCACCGCGCCGCGGTCGCCCACGGGTTGGCCATGGTGGCCGAGGGCGCCGACCTGATCGACGTCGGCGGCGAGTCCAGCCGGCCGGGGGCCACCTACGTCGACGAGCACACCGAGCTGGACCGGGTCCTGCCGGTCGTCGAGGCGCTGTCGCTGGCCAGCGACGTCCCGATCTCGATCGACACCCGCAAGTCGACGGTGGCCAGGGCCGCGCTGGCGGCCGGGGCCAGCATCGTCAACGACGTGAGCGCGGGCCGTGACGACCCCGACCTGCTCGGCGTGGCCGCCGAGGCCAAGGCGCCGGTGGTGCTCATGCACATGCAGGGCACGCCGGCGACCATGCAGGACGATCCCCACTACGTCGACGTGGTCGGCCAGGTGGAGCGGTTCCTGGCCGAGCGCTGCGGCGCCGCCGAGGCCGCCGGCGTTCCCCACGACAGCCTGGTGGTCGACCCGGGCATCGGCTTCGGCAAGCGCGACGAGCACAACTACGCGCTGCTGGACGAGCTGGCCCGCTTCACCAGGCTCGGCCATCCCGTGCTGGTCGGCACCAGCCGCAAGGGCTTCATCGGGTGCGCGCTGGCGCTGCCGCAGCACGAGCGCGTCGAGGGCACGGCCGCGACGGTCGTGTGGGCGGTCGAGCGCGGCGCCCGGATCGTCCGCGTCCACGACGTCCGCCACATGGTCCGGACCGTCCGTATGACCGAGGCGCTGCTGCACCGCCGCGCGGAGGGGGCTGCCGGATGACCGGGACCGCCCAGGGGGACCGGATCCTGATCCGCAACCTGCGGGTCTTCGGCTACCACGGCGTGCTGCCCGAGGAGGCCGAGCGTGGCCAGGTGTTCGTCATCGACCTCGACCTCGCCCTGGACCTGGGGCCCGCCGGCCGCTCCGACGCGCTGGACCACACCATCGACTACGGCGGCCTGACCGCCAGGGTCGCTGAGCTGGTCGCCGGCAACCGTCGCCAGCTCCTGGAGGCGGTGGCCGCCGACGTCGCCGACCTGGCCCTGGCCGACCAGCGCGTCGAGCAGGTCCGGGTGCGTGTCGCCAAGCCGCACGCGCCGCTGGGCGTGGACGCCGAGGTCGCGGTCGAGGTCGTGCGCGGCCGCGAGGTCGAGTACCGATGACCCGCGCGCACGTGGCCCTCGGCTCCAACCTCGGCGACCGCCTGGCCACCCTGGACGCGGCGGTGCGCGCGCTCGACGCCGACGAGGAGACCCACGTGATGGCGGTCTCGCGGGTCTACGAGTCCGAGCCGGTCGGCGGGCGCGAGCAGGGCCCCTACCTCAACGCCGTGGCCGTGCTGGAGACCGACCGCGACCCCCATTCCCTGCTGGACCTGCTGATGCTGACCGAGGACCGGCTCGGCAGGGTCCGGGGCGAGCGGTGGGGCCCGCGCACCGCCGACCTGGACCTGATCCTGTACGACGGGCCGCCGGTCAGCTCGCCGGACCTGACCGTGCCGCACCCGCGTGCCCGCGAGCGCGCCTTTGTGCTGGTGCCGCTCATGGAGGTCGACCCGTACGCCAGCTTCCCCGACGGCGAGACCGCCGCCGAGGCGCTGGTCCGGCTCGGCCCGGTCTCCGGCGTGGTCCCGGTCGGCGAGCTGGAGGCCTGATGTGAGCGGCCGTGGGAGGGTCCGATTCGAGCTGCTGCTCGGCCAGGTGCTGACGGCGCTGCCTGCGCCGCCAGCCAGCGTGGTGGACGCGGGCGGTGGGACCGGGCAGCTCGCCGTCCCGCTGGCCCGGCTCGGCCACCGGGTGACCGTGGTCGACACCTCCGCGGCGATGCTGGCGACCTGCGCCCAGCGGGCCGCCGACGAGAGCCCCGAGCTGGCCGAGCGGATCGCCACCGTCCAGGGCGACGTGGTCGAGCTGCCCGCGCTGCTCGGCGCCGCCAGCCAGGACGCCGCCCTCTGCCACGAGGTGGTCACCTGCGTCGAGGACGCGGCCGCGGTGCTCGGCGGGCTCGCCGAGGTGCTGCGGCCGGGCGGCGTGCTGTCGCTGACCTTTGCCAACCGCGACTGGCTGGTGCTGCGGGCCGGCCGGCGCGGCGACTACCCGGCCGCGCTGCGCCTGCTCGACGGGCCGGACAGGACGTCCGAACTCAGCCAGCAGGCGCACCGCGCGGTGACCGCCGACGAGCTCAGCGCCCACGTCGTCAAGGCCGGCTTCGAGGTGGTCGGGTCCTACGGCGTGAGCGTGTTCGGCGAGGGCCGCGACGACGAGGTGGACGGCGCGGCGCAGCGGGCGCTGCTCGAACTGGAACGGCGGGTCGCCGGCCGCGAGCCGTACCGCTCGGGTGCCCAGGTCGTGCACCTGATCGGACGCCGCATCGCCGCAAGGCCCTCGCAGGTGAGACCATGATCATGTCGCCAACTCCCAGCCACGTTCGGTGGAGGGATCGGATATCCCATGCCAGACGATCCGACCGGTAGGTTCTCGCCCGCCGCCGTGGTCGGGGCGGGTCGCGTCGGTCTCGCCGTGGCGATCTTCCTGGAGCGGCTCGGCCTCGACGTCACCGTGGGCGTGCGCTCCGACCACGGGCGCGAGCGGGTCGAGGGGGCCAGCGACCTGCCGACGGCCGCCCCGGCCGACGCCGTCCGCGGCGCCAGGCTGGTGGTGCTGGCGGTCCTCGACGACGAGCTGCCCTCGCTGATCACCGCTCTGGCGGCGGATGGGGCCTTCGGGCCGGACCAGATCGTGATCCACACCGCCGGCGTGGACGGTCCGGAGCTGCTGACCCCTGCGTCCGCGGCCGGCGCCACAGTGGCGGCCTGCCATCCGGTGCAGATCTTCAACGAGGACCTGGAGGCCACGCTCGGGCGCATCCCAGGGACGGTCTGGGGCGTGACCGGCGACCCGGTGGGCCGCGAGGTGGTCGCCATGCTCGGCGGCCGGCCCATGGACGTGCCGTCCTCGGGCCGGGTGCGCTACCACGTCGCCCTGGTCCTCTCGGCCAACGGCGCGGCCGCGCTGTCGGCCAGCGCCGCCGACATCCTGCGCGCCGGCGGCGTGATCGACCCCGGCGCGGTGCTCGGCGGCCTGGTCCACGCCAGCGTGGACGCCGCGCTGGCCACCGGGCAGGCGGGCATGTCGGGCCCCTGGGTCCGGGGCGAGGGCCGCACCATCGGCATGCACGTGGAGGCGCTCGCCCGCAAGCAGCGGCTGGTCAAGGTCTACGCGGCGCTGGCCAGGCTGATCGGCGACCGCGCGGCGGCGGCCGGGCGGCTGGATCCCGACGCCCGGCGGCGCGTCGAGGCCGCGCTCCAGGGGCAGGACGACGACGGCGAGGACTCGGGGGAGCGGCGCGAGCTGCTCAGGAGGCTGGGACGGCGTGCGCGCGGTCGCGACCAGCGCTGAGCTGCGGGCGTCCGTCGGGGCAGCTCGCCAGGCCGGCGCGGCGGTGGGCTTCGTGCCGACCATGGGCGCGCTGCACGCCGGCCACCGGTCGCTGCTGGCGGCGGCGCGGCGCGAGACCGGCTTCGTGGTGGCCTCGATCTTCGTGAACCCGCTCCAGTTCGGCGCCAACGAGGACCTGGCCAGCTACCCGAGGGACCTGGCCGGCGACCTCGACGTCATGGAGCGCGAGGGCGTCGACCTGGTGTTCACCCCTGAGCTGGCGGAGATGTGGCCGCGGCCACCGGTCGTGCGGGTGAGCACCGGCTCGTTCAGCACCCGGCTGGAGGGCGCGCTGCGGCCGGGCCACCTGGACGGGGTGGCCACGGTGGTCGCCAGGCTGCTCAACCTGGTCGGGCCGTGTCGCGCCTATTTCGGGCGCAAGGACGCCCAGCAGCTCGCCATGGTCCGCCGAATGGTCGTCGACCTGGCCTTTCCCCACGAGATCATCGCCTGCCCGACGATCCGCGAGCCGGACGGGCTGGCGCTGTCCTCCCGGAACGCCTACCTGTCGCTCCAGGAGCGGCAGAGCGCGACCGCGCTGTACCGCGGGCTGCGGGCCGGCCTGGACGCCTGGCTGGCGGGGGAGCGCGAGCCAGCCAAGATCGAGGGCGCCGCCGTGGCCGTGCTGGACTCGACCCCGGGGATCGACACGCAGTACGTCGCGCTGGTGGAGCCGGAGAGCTTCGAGCCGTCGAGGACCGCCGAATCCGGGCACGTCCTGGCGGTCGCCGCCCGCGTCGGGCCGGCGCGGCTGATCGACAACCTGATCCTCGAGGAGCCTGCGTGATCCCACGGCGGCTGCTCGACCTGGACCTCGGACGCCTGCCGACCGAGGAGGTCGGCGTGCTGGTGGTCGGCTCGGGCGTTGCCGGGCTGTCGACCGCGCTGGCGCTGCCCGCCGACCGCTCGGTCCTGCTGGTCACCAAGGGCCGCCTGGCCCATTCGGCGACCCGCTACGCCCAGGGTGGGATCGCCGCCGTGCTCGGTGAGGACGATTCGCCCGGCGACCACTGGGCCGACACCATGACCGCCGGCGCCGGGCTCTGCGACCCCGATGCGGTCGGGGTGCTGGTCGAGGAGGGCGCCGAGGCGGTCAGGCGCCTCCAGCGGCTCGGCACCCGCTTCGACCTGGAGGCGGGCGTGCTCGCCCGCACGCTGGAGGGCGGGCACTCGCGTCCGCGCATCGTCCACGCCGGCGGTGACGCCACCGGCGCTGAGGTCGAGCGCGCGCTGATCGACGCGGTCCGCGCCGCGGCGCACGTCGCCACCGCCGAGCGGAGCTTCCTGATCGACCTGGTCAGGGACGGGGCGGTGCTGTGGGCCGACGGCGCCGCGCGGCTGGTCCGGGCCGGCGCGGTGGTGCTGGCCAGCGGCGGGGCCGGGCAGCTCTACGCGAGCACCACCAACCCGGCGCTGTCCACCGGCGACGGCATCGCCGCGGCGCTGCGCGCCGGCGCCGCCCTCGCGGACCTGGAGTTCGTCCAGTTCCACCCGACCGCGCTGCACCTCGACAGCGATCCGAGGCCGCTGATCTCCGAGGCGATGCGCGGCGAGGGGGCGGTGCTGCGCGACGCCAGCGGCGACCGGGTCATGGAGGGCGTCCACCCCCGCGCGGACCTGGCGCCGCGCGACGTGGTCACCCGGGGGATGGCCGCCCGCATGGCCGCGCTCGGAGTCGACCACCTGTACCTGGACGCGACCGCCGTGCCCGCCGACCGGCTGGAGCGGCGCTTCCCGACGATCCTCGCCCGCTGCCGCGCCGCCGGGGTGGAGCCCACCCGCGACTGGATCCCGGTCTCGCCGGCCGCCCACTACCTGATGGGCGGGGTCCTCACCGACCTGCAGGGCCGGACCACCCTCCCAGGCCTCTACGCGGTCGGCGAGGCCGCCTGCACCGGTGTCCACGGCGCCAACCGGCTGGCCTCGAACTCACTCCTGGAGGGCCTGGTCTTCGCCGCCAGGATCGCCCGGGCCGTCCCCGAGGAAACCGCGGAGGATTGGCCGCCCGCCGCGGCCCCGCCCGCTCCCGGCGTCCCGCTGCCAGCTCTGGACGGCCCGACCCACACCTGGGACGGCAACGGCCACCGCGGCGGCTCCGGCCCGGCCGCCGCGGCCGCCGTGCAGGACGAGCTGCGCCGCCTGATGACCGCCGACGTCGGCGTGCTGCGCTCGGCGGACGGCCTGGCCAGAGCGGCCCGGCGGCTGGCGGAGCTGACCTGGTGGCCAGCGCCCGCGCCGGCCACCCGGGCCGGCGGGCCGGCGCCGGCCGGCGAGGGCCGGCGGAGCTGGGAGACCGCCAACCTGCTCCAGCTCGGCGGCCTGCTCGCGCGGCTGGCGCTGGCCCGCGAGGAGTCGCGCGGCGCCCACCACCGCCGCGAGTACCCGGGACCGGTGGACGCCTGGCGGGTGCGGCAGGTGGTGCGCAGGGGAGCGGGCGGGCGCCCGGAAGTGGCCCGCCTGCCGGTCCCCGCCGTCCAGGAGGTGCGCCGGTGACCGCCCAGGACATCCCGATGGAGGCGCTGGAGGCCGCGGTCCGGGTGGCGCTGGACGAGGACCTGGCGGCCGGCGACCCCACCAGCGCGCTGCTCGACGCGGACGCGACCGCGGTGCTGGCGGCGCGGACCGCGGGCGTGGTCGCCGGACTGCCCGCGGTGGAGGTCACCCTGGGCGAGGTCGCGCGCCGGCTCGACCTTCGGCCCGCGACCTTCCGGGCGGAGCTCCAGGACGGCCGCCGGGTCGCCGCCGGCGGGCTGCTCGGCCACGTCGCGGGCCCGGCCAGGGTCGTGCTGGCGGCCGAGCGCACGCTGCTCAACCTGCTCGGCCACCTCTCCGGCGTGGCCACGCTCACCGCGGCGTTCGTCGCGGCGGTCGAGGGCACCGGCGCGGTGATCCGCGACACCCGCAAGACCCTGCCGGGGCTGCGCCAGCTCGCCAAGTACGCGGTGCGCGCCGGCGGCGGCCAGAACCACCGCATGAGCCTCGGCGACGCCCTCCTGGTCAAGGACAACCACATCCGCACGGCAGGCGGGCTGGCCGCGGCGGTCGCCGCCGCGCGCAAGGCCGGGCCGGGCCTGCCGCTGGAGGTCGAGGTGGAGACCCTCGACGAGGTGGCCCAGGCGCTGGAGGTCGACTGCGAGCTGCTGCTGCTCGACAACATGGACCTGGACACCATGTCCAGGGCGGTGGCCATGGCGGCCGGGCGGGCGCGCACCGAGGCGTCCGGCGGGATCACCCTGGCCAGCGCGCGCCAGGTGGCCGCCACCGGCGTCGACTTCCTGTCGATCGGCGCCCTGACCCACTCGGCGCCCTCGCTCGACGTCGGCCTGGACTGGTAGGAGGAGCCACCATGCTGCTGGCACTGGACGTCGGCAACACCGAGATCACCATCGGCGTGTTCGACGGCGACAAGCTGGTCCAGCACTGGCGGGCGGCGACCATGGCGGAGCGCACCGCCGACGAGCACGCCCTGCTGCTCGGCGGGTTCCTGGCGCAGGAGGGCATGGGCCTCGGCACCACCGTCTCCGGCGTGATCATCTCCTCGGTGGTGCCGCGGCTCAGCCAGGCCATGCGCGAGATGGTCAGGCGCTACTGCGGCTTCGAGCCGCTGATGCTGGAGCCCGGGGTCCGGACGGGCCTGTCGATCCTGACCGACAACCCGCGCGAGGTCGGCGCCGACCGGGTGGCCAACGCGGTGGCCGCCTACGCGTTGTACGGGGGGCCGTCGGTGGTGGTCGATTTCGGCACCGCCACCACCTTCGACGCGGTCTCGCGGCGGGGCGAGATGCTGGGGGTGGCGATCGCGCCGGGGATCGAGATCTCCACCGACGCGCTGGTCCGCCAGACCGCCCAGCTCCGCCGGGTCGAGCTGGTCGCGCCGCGCTCGGTGATCGGCAAGAACACCGGGGAGTCGCTCCAGGCGGGCATCGTCTTCGGCTTCGCCGGGCAGGTCGACGCGCTGGTCCGGCGGATGACCGCCGAGCTGGGCGACCACGCGACCGTGATCGCCACCGGCGGCCTGGCCGCGGTGATGATCGGCGTCTGCGAGACCATCGAGCGCCACGACCCCTGGCTGACCCTGCACGGCCTGCGCATCATCTTCGACCGCAATGACGGCCACGGGTCCCGCCAGGCTCCGGCGGGGAGCCGCCCGGAGACATGAACGCTCGGAGGGGTCCGGGGAACCCCAAGGTGGTGCCCCGGTGGATCGGGAGGGGTCCGGGGAACCCCAACGGGGTGCCCCGGTGAATGCCTCGGCGGGGCGGGCCGACCGCGACCGGGTCGAGGGGCGGCCGCTCTCGCCACGCGCCTTCCGGCACTTCGGCATCGAGGCGGTGCTGGTCGGTGCCGCCGTCCGGCAGGAGGGCCTGCTGCGGCGCGAGGGCGTGGCCATCTGGCGGCGGCTGGAGCCTCAGGCCGCGGTGTTCGACCGGGTCGCCGAGCAGTCCGGCGGCGCCGAGGGCGAGCTGCTGGCGGTTCGCGTGGTGGTGGCGACCACGCCGGCGCGGGACCGCTCCCTGCGGGTCCCGGCGGTCGGCGAGCGCGCCGCCCGGGTGACCGCCGCCGCCGAGCGGCCGCCGCCCACCGGCTGGCTGCTGCTGGTCGACGAGGGACCCGGCGAGACCTGGCTGTACCTGGCCGAGGAGCGCGCCCCCGACGAGGTGCTCGCCGGCTTCCTCGGCCGCCGCGGCCGCACCGATTTCGCCCGCGCCAGGCGCCGTTCCCGCCTCGGCGGGCTGGCCAGCGCCGGGGTCTTCGCCGGTCTGGTGCTGATCTTCTACGGCGCCGCCTTCGGCCTCGGCCCCGGCGGCGAGGTCCTCGGCGCCATCCTGGCGGCCGCCTCGGTCGTCACCCTGATCCGCGCCCGCCCCCTTTGACCGCCTCCGCGGGTAATCAGGATGAACGTTACCGACATTGCCAAGTAGCATTCGCCATGAGTGTGCTGGGATCGGGGGCTGCGGGCCTGGGCTCCGGCTTGATGAACCTGTTGAGGAGGCTGTGCAGTGCCAGGAATGCACGAGTCGGCGGGCTTCCCCGGCACGGCCCGGATCGAGAGACTGCGGGTCCAGAACTACCGGGTGCTGCGTGACCTGGAGTTGAGGGACATCGCGCCCTTGACAGTGCTCCTGGGTCCCAACGGCAGTGGCAAGTCAACGCTGTTCGACGTGTTCGCGTTCCTCTCGGAGTGCTTCACCGATGGCCTGCGGCGAGCCTGGGACAAGCGCAATCGGTTCCGCGAGCTGCGAAGCCGAGGCGCCGATGGCCCGATCGTCTTCGAGCTGAAGTACCGTGAGCGACGAGGCAATCCTGTCATCACCTATCACTTGGCGATCGACGAGCGACGGAGTGGTCCGGTCGTTGCCGAGGAGTGGCTTCAATGGAAACGTGGGCAGTACGGCAGGCCGTTCCGCTTCCTCGATTTCCGTGAGGGCGTCGGCGACGTTATTTCGGGAGAGCAGCCCGAACTCAACGATCAGCGGAACCGTGAGACGCTCGAGTCGCCGGACTTGCTGGCCGTCAATACGCTTGGCCAATTCGCAAGGCATCCTCGCGTAAGCGCACTTCGCCGCTTCATCTCAGGTTGGTATCTGTCCTACGTCGCTGCCGACCTCCTTGCGGACGGGCGTCTTCTTCTCCAAATCAAGGATGAGCCCTTCGAGCAGCCGATCCTCGCGAAGTTTGCTTCGGATGGCACCCTGAAGATGCTCGCGTACCTCACGGTTCTCTACGACCCGCAGCCTCCACCCCTAATCGGTATCGAGGAGCCCGAGAACCAGCTGCACCCTCGCCTGCTCTCACAGCTTACCGAGGAGTGCAGGGTCGCCTCTGCAAGGAGCCAACTCCTTGTCACGACCCACTCGCCCTACTTCGTCAATGGGCTGCGGCCCAACGAGCTCTGGGTGCTGTACCGGGACGACGATGGGTTCGCTCGGGCTCGACCAGCCAGCCGGATGGACAAGGTCCGGTCGTTTATGGCCGAGGGAGCCCAGCTCGGGGACCTGTGGATGGAGGGATACTTCGAGGTCGGTGACCCTCTCGCTACTTCAAGTGGACCTTTGAGGGCGTAGCGTGCATCTCGAGTTCCTGGTCGAGGAGCAATCGGCCGAGGTGGCGCCGCGAATACTCGTGCCGAAGATCGTCGGTCAAACGATTACCTTCGACCTCCATCCCTTTCAAGGGAAGCTGGACCTCATGCGGCGACTCCCGGCTCGGCTGCGGGCCTATGCACGCTGGGTACAGCCTACCTGGATACAGTCGGGCGGAACTGGCCTCGTCGTCCTGATCGACGAGGATCGTCAGGACTGCAAGCGGCTGAAGGCCGAACTCGAAGATGCTGCAACTGTGGTTGGGCTGCCGACCAAGAGCTCAGTCGAGGCCGGTACTCCTTTTGTTGTCCTCAATCGAGTGGTCGTCGAGGAGCTCGAAGCCTGGTTCCTTGGTGATTGCGATGCGATCCGGGCAGACACTTCTGCTCCGGCCTACGAGCCCTGATCGAGCAAGAGAATCAGTCGAAGTCAAGTAGCATCGCCCCGAGTCGATAGCACCTGAGGAGAAAGCGTGCCCGACCCAGAGGACCGTTCCGCCGTCGAGCAGGCCCGGCGGGAGAAGTTGGCGAGGCTGCGCGCCGCCGGGATCGACGCCTTCCCGGTCGGCTTCACCCGCACGCACACGCTCGCCCAGGTGGCCCAGGGCTGGAAGGACCTGGCGGCCGGCGAGGAGTCGGGCGACGCCGTGCGCGTGGCCGGCCGCATCGTCCTCAGGCGGGTCATGGGCAAGCTGGCCTTCTGGACCCTGCGGCAGGGCGACGACGAGCTCCAGGCGATGCTGACCGTGCAGTCGCTCGGCGAGGCCGCCTTCGAGGAGGCGGTCGAGCTGGACCTCGGCGACTGGGTCGGTCTCCACGGCGTGGTCGTGCGGACCAAGCGCGGCGAGCTGTCGGTCAAGCCCGACCGGGTCGAGCTGCTCGCCAAGGCGCTGCGGCCGCTGCCGGACAAGTGGAGGGGCCTGACCGACGTCGAGGTCCGCTCGCGCCAGCGCGAGCTGGACCTGATCGTCAACCCGGCCGCCCGCGCGGCCGCGCGGCTGCGCTCGGCGACCGTGCGCAGCCTGCGCGAGTCGATGGAGGCCCGCGGCTACGTCGAGGTCGAGACGCCGATCCTGCTGCCGGTGCCCGGCGGGGCGCTGGCGCGGCCGTTCATCACCCACCACAACGCGCTGGACACTGACCTGTACCTGCGGGTCGCCAGCGAGCTGTACCTCAAGCGCCTGCTGGTGGGGGGCATGGACCGGGTCTTCGAGCTGAACCGGGTCTTCCGCAACGAAGGCATCGACTCCAGGCACAACCCCGAGTTCACGATGCTGGAGTCGAACGCGGCCTTCCAGGACTACCGGGACATGATGGAGCTGAGCCGCGGCGTGATCCTGGAGGCGGCCGACGCCGCCGCCGGCAGCCGCAGGCTCCTCCACCAGGGCCGAGGTCTCGACCTGGACGCCGAGTGGCGCGAGGCGACCATGCTCGACCTGGTGCGCGCGGCCGTCGGCGAACCCGACCTGGCCTACGACTGGCCACTGGAGCGCGCCCGCGCCCTCTGCGACGCCGCCAAGGTCCCCTACGAGCCCGGCTGGGGCGTTGGCAAGCTGGTCCTCGAGCTGTACGAGCACCTCGTGGAGGGCGCGATCTTCGAGCCGACCTTCGTGACCAACTACCCGATCGAGGTCTCGCCGCTGGCGCACCCGCATCGCGACGATCCCTGGGTGACCGAGCGCTTCGAGCTGGTCATCGGCGGCCGTGAGTACGCCAACTGCTTCTCCGAGCTGACCGACCCCGACGAGCAGCGCGGCCGGATGGAGGAGCAGGCCCTGGCCAAGGCGGGCGGCGACGACGAGGCCATGGTGGTCGACGAGGCGTACCTGCGGGCGCTGGAGCTCGGCCTGCCGCCGAACGCCGGCCTCGGCATCGGCGTCGACCGGCTGGTGATGCTGCTCGGCGACCTCTCGTCGATCCGAGAAGCTATCCTGTTCCCGCAGCTCCGGCCCGAGGAGCTGTAACCGGCGACCCTGGCCTGGCTCCCCGGCCAGCGGCTCCCGGAACATCGACCGGGGTTTGGGCGTTGCGCACATCGAGGACCCCGCACCTGAGACGCGTCACCGGAGGACGACCACGACGATTACTGAACGCGCCTATCCGCCCGCCATCGGCCCGGTGGAACCCCCCTCGGGACCCCAGAAGGCCGGGTGTATAGTCGATTGGCGGCAACGTTTCGCAGCCGCCATATCCCTGGGGGTTTGGCATGTTTGAGCGCTTCACCGACCGGGCTCGACGGGTCGTCGTGCTCGCCCAGGAGGAAGCCCGGCTCCTGAATCACAACTACATCGGGACAGAGCACATCCTGCTCGGCCTCATCCACGAGGGTGAAGGCGTGGCCGCCAAGGCACTGGAGTCCTTGGGGATCTCCCTGGAGGCGGTCCGCGCGCAGGTCGAGGAGATCATCGGTCAGGGGCAGAGCGCTCCGACCGGTCACATTCCATTTACGCCGCGAGCGAAGAAGGTGCTCGAGCTGTCGCTGCGTGAGGCGCTGCAGCTCGGCCACAACTACATCGGCACGGAGCACATCCTGCTCGGCCTCATCCGCGAGGGCGAGGGCGTCGCCGCCCAGGTCCTCGTGAAGCTGGGGGCCGACCTCTCCCGTGTCCGGCAGCAGGTCATCCAGCTCCTCTCCGGGTATGCGGGCAAGGAGGGCGCCAGCGCCGGCCCCACCAGCGAGGGTGCCCAGCCACAGGGCTCGCTGGTGCTCGACCAGTTCGGCCGCAACCTGACGCAGCTCGCCCGCGAGGGCAAGCTCGACCCGGTGATCGGGCGCGAGAAGGAAATCGAGCGGGTCATGCAGGTCCTCTCGCGGCGGACCAAGAACAACCCCGTGCTCATCGGCGAGCCGGGCGTCGGCAAGACGGCCATCGTCGAAGGGCTCTCCCAGGCGATCGTCAAGGGCGAGGTGCCCGAGACGCTCAAGGGCAAGCAGCTCTACACCCTGGACCTGGGTGCGCTGGTGGCCGGTTCCCGCTACCGCGGTGACTTCGAGGAGCGCCTCAAGAAGGTCCTCAAGGAGATCCGAACACGCGGGGACATCATCCTGTTCATCGACGAGCTGCACACGCTGGTCGGTGCGGGTGCCGCCGAGGGTGCGATCGACGCGGCCTCGATCCTCAAGCCGATGCTGGCCAGGGGCGAGCTGCAGACCATCGGCGCGACCACCCTCGAGGAGTACCGCAAGCACCTCGAGAAGGACGCGGCCCTGGAGCGCCGGTTCCAGCCGATCCACGTCAACGAGCCGACCGTCGCCCACACGATCGAGATCCTCAAGGGTCTGCGCGACCGCTACGAGGCGCACCACCGGGTCACGATCACCGACGACGCGCTGGTGGCCTCGGCCAACCTGGCCGACCGCTACATCTCGGACCGCTTCCTGCCCGACAAGGCGATCGACCTGATCGACGAGGCCGGTAGCCGGATGCGGATCAGGCGCATGACCGCGCCGCCCGACCTGCGCGAGTTCGACGGCAGGATCTCCGAGGTCCGGCGCGACAAGGAATCGGCCATCGACGCCCAGGACTTCGAGAAGGCGGCCTCGCTGCGCGACCGCGAGAAGCAGCTCCTGGCCGACAAGGCTCGCCGCGAGCGCGAGTGGAAGTCGGGCGACATGGACGTGGTCGCCGAGGTCGACGAGGAGCAGATCGCCGAGGTGCTGGCCTCATGGACGGGCATCCCGGTGTTCAAGCTCACCGAGGAGGAAACCGCCAAGCTCCTGCGGATGGAGGACGAGCTGCACAAGCGGGTCGTCGGGCAGGAGGCGGCCATCCGCGCGGTGTCGCAGGCCATCCGGCGCACCCGCGCCGGCCTGAAGGACCCCAAGCGGCCCTCCGGTTCGTTCATCTTCCTCGGCCCGTCGGGCGTGGGGAAGACCGAGCTGTCGCGGACGCTCGCCGAGTTCCTCTTCGGCGACGAGGACGCGCTGATCGCGCTCGACATGAGCGAGTACATGGAGAAGCACACCGTCTCGCGGCTGATCGGCTCGCCTCCCGGCTACATCGGCTACGAGGAGGGCGGCCAGCTCACCGAGGCCGTTCGGCGCAAGCCCTTCAGCGTGGTCCTGTTCGACGAGATCGAGAAGGCCCACCCGGACGTGTTCAACACACTCCTGCAGATCCTGGAGGACGGTCGTCTGACCGACGCCCAGGGTCGCACGGTGGACTTCAAGAACTGCGTGCTGATCATGACCTCGAACCTGGGCACGCGCGACATCGCCAAGGGCACCACACTGGGCTTCACCGCCAAGGCGGACGCCAAGGTCGACTACGAGCGCATGCGCGACAAGGTCTTGGACGAGCTGAAGCGCCACTTCCGGCCCGAGTTCCTGAACCGGATCGACGAGGTGATCGTCTTCCACCAGCTCAGCCGCGAAGAGGTCAAGAGCATCGTCGACCTGATGACCAGGCGCGTCGTCGAGCAGCTCAAGTCCAAGGACATCACCATGGAGCTGACCGACGCCGCCAGGGAGCTGCTGGCCGAGAAGGGCTACGACCCGGCGCTGGGTGCCCGGCCGCTGCGGCGGACGATCCAGCGGCTGGTCGAGGACCCGCTCTCGGAGAAGCTGCTCTGGAAGGAGTTCGGCGCCAGCCAGCTCGTGGTGGTCGATGCCGAGAACGACGAGATCGTCTTCAGGTCGCTCGACCAGGCCGCTGACGGGATCGACATCCCTCCGGCGGAGCTGGCCGGCACGGAGTAGGCCCTTCGAGTGTCCCACCCCAGGGATAGACGAAGCCCCCGGATCATCCGGGGGCTTCGTCGTGGTGGCGCGGACGCCATCGACCGCGTGCGCTACCGGCTGGCCGAGCCCGATCCGGAGCGCCGCGCGCTCGACCGCCTCGCCTGGGTGCACGCCACCAGCGGGCTGGGGGACGCGGCGGTGGCGGTGGCGCTGGCCGGCACGCTGTTCTTCTCGGTGCCGGTGGCCGCCGCGCGGCCGAGGGTCGCGCTGTACCTGCTGATCACGGTGGCGCCGTTCGCCGTGGTCGCGCCGCTGCTCGGCCGCCTGCTCGACGGGCGCAGCGGGGCCAGCCGCGTGGCCATGATCGTGGCGCTGCTCGTGCGGGCCGTCCTGGCGTGGGTGGCGGCCACGCGGCTGAACGGGCTGCTGCTGTTCCCGCTGGCCTTCGGCCTGCTGGTGAGCTCGCGGGTGCACGGCATCAGCCGCAGCGCCCTGGTCCCGGAGCTGGTCGGCTCCGGACGGGACCTGGTGCCGATCAACAGCCGCATGGCCCGGGTGGTGGCGATCGGCGGGACGGTCGGCGGCCTGCTGGGCGTCGCCGTCCAGAAGCTGCTCGGCGGCGGGGGCGTGCTGCGCCTGGCCGCCGCGGTCTTCCTGGTCGGCGGGTTCCTGGCCACCGCGGTCCCCGCGCTCCACGACGCCTGGCACCGGACCGGCCCGCGCGGCCCTGGCGAAGCGCCCACGCAGCCCGAGGGGCCGGCGCGGCCGGCGCGGGGCGCGACCGCGCGGCCGGGCCGGGTGGGGCGCTGGCCGGTGGCGAGGATCCGCCTGGCCAGGGCCGCCAGCGCCGCCACCAGGGCCGCCGGCGGCTTCGTGCTGTTCCTGCTGGCATTCGCCCTGCGCCGGCGCGGCGTGAGCACGGCGGGGCTCGGGCTGCTGGTGGCCGGGATCGGCGCCGGCGGCCTGATCGGCACCTTCCTGGTGCCGAGGCTCGCCCGCCGGCTGCGCGAGGAGGGGCTGCTGGCCTTCGGGCTGGGGCTGTCGGCGGTGACCTCCCTGCTGCTGGCCGGCAGGGTCGGCGTGGCCACCGCGGGGATCGCCGGCCTGATCGCCGGCACGGCCGCCTCCGCGGCCAGGCTGGGGTTCGAGAGCCTGGTGCAGCGGGACGTGCCCTCCGCCATCCGCGGCACCACCATCACCAGGTCCGAGACGGTTTTCCAGCTCGCCTGGGTGTTCGGCGCGGTGATCCCGGTGGCGCTGCCGGTGCCCGCCGACCAGGGCCTGCTGGCGATCGGCTCGGCCTGCTTGCTGGCCGTGGGCGTCTACCTCTTCGGGCTGATGCGCCTGCGGAACGGCCCGCGCCCCAGGGCGGCGCCCAACCCCGCCCGCCGCCCCGAGGCCCACGGCCGGTGAGCGTCGAGGCCGCGCCGGGTGGGGGCCGTGCGCCGGGTGGGGGCCGTGCGCCGGGTGGGGGCCGTGCGCCGGGCGCCCCTGGAGCCTCCCCGCCCGACGCGGAGCTGCTGGCGGCGGTGCGGGCCAGGGTGCTGGAGTGGTTCGGCCGCAGCGGGCGCGACCTTCCCTGGCGGCGGACGCGGGACCCCTACCGGGTGCTGGTCGCCGAGGTGCTCGCGCAGCAGACCCAGGCCGAGCGCGCCGCCGAGGCCTTCCCGCGCTTCCTGGCGCGCTTCCCCGACCCGGAGGCGCTGGCGTCCGCCACCCCCGCCGAGGTGCTGCGGGAATGGCAGGGGCTCGGCTACAACCGCCGCGCGCTGGCGCTGCGCGCCTGCGCGAAGGCTGTGTTGGAGCGCGGCGGCTGGCCGGCCACCGTCCAGGAACTGGCCTGTCTGCCGGGCATCGGCCCCTACACCGCCAGGGCGGTCGCCTGCTTCGCCATGGGCCAGGACGTCGCGCCGGTCGACACCAACGTCGCCCGCGTGCTGGCGCGCTCGCTGCACGGCGCCGACCCGTCGCAGCTCACCCAGGCCGAGCGCCAGCGGCTGGCCGACGCCGCCCTGCCGAGCGGTCGCGCCTGGGAGTGGTCGTCGGCGCTGATGGACGTGGGCTCCGCGCATTGCCGTCCCCGCCCCCGCTGCGAGGGCTGCCCGATCGGGGTGCGCTGCCGCTGGTTGGCGCTCGGCGATGGGGAGCGGCCAGCCTTCAAACCCCGGCAGGTCGCGCCCTTCTCCACCTCGGACCGGCGCTGGCGCGGAGCGGTCGTGCGCGTGCTCGCCGCCGAGCCCGCCGGTCTCGAGGAACCCGCCCTGGCCGCCGCCGTCGACGCGGGCGCCGCCGCCCGCCCGGCCGGCTGGTTCCCCGTCCTGCTGTCGAGGCTGGAGGCCGAGGGCCTGATCGCCCGCGACCCCGGCGGCCGCCTCCACCTGCCGCGGACCTGAGCCGATCAACCCACCTCGAAGGAGCCGCCCGCTCGCCAGTAGCGCTTGGCGGAGCGGCTGGTGGACGGGTCGGTCTCGTCGGCGCGGCGCAGGAAGCCCTCGTCCACAAGGTACCTCCGCAGCGCCGCGTAATCCGGGTACCAGGCGCCCAGGGTCTGGTTGACCTCGGCCTCGGTGTAGCGGCGGCCGGGCTCGAACAGCCCCGCCAGCGCCCGCCCGGCCTGGCGCGTGGTCATGCCGGTGGCGGCGGTGATCTCCGCGCTGGTGGCCGCGCCGAGGACCAGGGCGGCGACCACCTTGAGCCGGTCTTCCTCGGCAAGCAGCCTGAGGATCTCGCGTGGCGTGAAGGCCGCTGACTCCATGGCTTGCTGTCCTGTGGAGGGCGGACGGCCGTCGTCCGGCCCACATGCTACCGTTGCCTGGCCCGCCTCCTTCAGCACCATCCGGACGTGCCGTGGCCAGAACCGTACGCACGACCTACGCCTGCACCGACTGTGGATCCTCCACGCCCCGGTGGGTCGGCCGCTGCCCGAGCTGCGGCGCCTGGAACACCCTCGTCGAAGAGGTGGTCGAGCGCAGCGCACCGCCGCGGGCCCGCGGCCCGGTCACGCCAGCCGTGCCGATCACCGAGGTGACGGCGCAGGCGGGCGCCCACCGCCCGACCGGCGTGGACGAGCTGGACCGGGTGCTCGGCGGCGGCCTGGTGGCCGGCTCGGTGGTGCTGCTGGCGGGCGAGCCGGGCATCGGCAAGTCCACCCTGCTGCTCGGCATCCTGGCGCGGCTGGCGGCCGAGGCGCGGGTGCTCTACGTGTGCGCGGAGGAGTCGCTGGAGCAGGTCCGGCTGCGGGCCGAGCGCCTCGGCGCGCTGCATCCCGAGCTGTACCTGGCGGCCGAGACCGACCTCGGGGCAGTGCGGACGCTGATCGAGCGGACCGCGCCACGCGTGGTGGTGGTCGACTCGGTGCAGACGGTCGCCGACCCGGAGCTGGCCGGCGCGCCCGGCGGGGTCGGCCAGGTCCGCGAGGTCGCCGCGCAGCTCGTCCGGCTGGCCAAGGACCGGGGCATCGCGACCTTCCTGGTCGGCCAGGTCACCAAGGACGGCGTGGTGGCCGGGCCCAAGACGCTGGAGCACCTGGTGGACGTGGTGCTGTCGTTCGAGGGGGACCAGCACCACGCGCTGCGGCTGGTCCGCTGCACCAAGAACCGCTTCGGCCCGGCCTTCGAGGTCGGCTGCTTCGAGATGACCGAGGGTGGGCTGGAGCCGCTCGCCGACCCGTCGCGCCTGTTCCTGTCCGCCCGCGAGGCGGGCGTGGCCGGGGTCGCCTGCACCGTGAGCCTCGAGGGGCGCAGGCCGCTGGTGACCGAGGTCCAGGCGCTGGTCTCGCCGACCGGACTGGCGATCCCGCGGCGCATGGCGCAGGACCTCGACCAGGGCCGCCTGGCCATCCTGATCGCGGTGCTGGAGCGGCGGGCACGGGTGTCCTTCGGCGGCCACGACGTGTTCGCGGCGACCGCCGGTGGGGTGCGCCTCACCGAGCCCGCGGCCGACCTGGCCGTCTGCCTGGCCCTGGCCTCGGCCGCGCGCGACTGGCACGTGCCCGCCGACCTGGTGGCCTTCGGCGAGGTCGGGCTCGGCGGCGAGGTGCGTCCGGTCCCGCAGCTCGGCCGCCGCCTGGCCGAGGCGAGCCGCCTGGGCTTCCGGCGGGCCCTGGTCCCAACCGCCGACCCCGCCAAGGCCGGCGGCATGGCCATCACCCCGATCGCCTCGGTCTCCGAAGGCCTGTCCGCCGTCGCCGGCGCCGCCGCCCTCCCACGCCCGCGCCCCGCCGCCGCTGGGACGGCGCCGTGACCGGCGCGGGCGGGGCTGGCGAGCGGTTGGACGGCGACATGCTCGGGATGCTGCGTCTGGTGGCTCCGGGGACGGTGCTGCGGCAGGGGCTCGAGCGCATCCTGCGCGCGGAGACGGGCGCGCTGATCGTGCTCGGCGCGCCGGCCGGCGTGCAGGCGCTGTTCAGCGGCGGCTTCCGCATCCACGTCCCCTACACCGCGCAGCGGCTCTCCGAGCTGGCCAAGATGGACGGGGCGCTGGTCCTGGACGAGAACGCCCACCAGATCCTGTGGGCGAACGTCCACCTGATGCCCGACCCGGCGGTCCCGACCGTCGAGACCGGCACCAGGCACCGCACCGCCGAGCGCGTCGCCCGCCAGGCGGGCGTGCTGGTGATCGCCGTGTCCGAGTCGATGCGCACGGTCACCCTGTACCTGAACGAGTGGCGGCACGTGGTCGAGGAGGCCAGCGCCGTGCTCTCGCGTGCCAACCAGGCGGTGCAGACGCTGCAGCGCTACCGGACACGCTGCGACGAGGCCAGCGCCGCCCTCGACGCGGCCGAGCTGGGGGGTCACGCCACCCTGCGGCCCGTGCTCAACCTGATGTGCCGCTGCGAGATGGTCCGCCGCGTGGCGCTGGAGGTCGAGCGCTACGAGGCCGAGCTGGGCGCGGACGCGCGCCTGCTGCGCCTGCAGCTCGAGGACCTGAGCGCCGGCGTCGAGGAGGAGCAGCGCCAGGCCGTCCGCGACTACCTGCGACCCGGCCGTGGCATCGAGGTCTCCGACGTCCTCGAGGAGCTCGGCCGTCTCAGCCCGGAGGAGCTGTTCGACGCGCCCGCCACCGCCAAGGCCCTCGACCTGACCGGCAACCCCGATGCGCTCGACGTCGGCGTGGTCCCGCGCGGCTACCGGCTGCTGTCCCGGGTGCGGGGGCTGCCGACCTCGGTGATCACCCGCGTGGTCGAGCGCTTCGGCTCGTTGAAGGTGATACTCGCCGCCGGGATCGAAGACCTCGAAGAGGTCGAAGGGGTTGGCCCGGGCCGGGCGCGGAACCTGCGTGAGGGCCTCCGCCGACTTGCCGAGGCGTCGCCATAGGAGTTTTACTGAGAATTGCTTATTATCGCCCCTGAACTTGACTCCGCGCTTGATTAGCCCATCTACCAGCGCGTTCGCCTTGTACGTGGGGGCCTTCAGATGTTAACCTGGGTGTGTTCCGTACCAGGGAAGGGGAATTCGCGTATGTTCAAGGTCGGGGACTGCGTCATCTATCCGCAGCACGGTGCCGCGGTCGTCGAAGGGCTACAGGACCGTGAGATAGGTGGCGAGACCCGGGAGTACCTCGTCCTCAAGCTCACGTACGGCGATCTCACCCTCATGGTGCCACGGGACAACTGCCAGGAAGTTGGCATCCGTGAGGTCTGCAGCTCCGACGACGTCGAAGGCGTGCTCGAGATCCTCCGTACCGGTGAATGCTCGACCCAGGGCAATTGGAGCCGCCGGTTCAAGGGCAACATCGAGCGGCTCCAGTCGGGCGACATCTTCCAGGTGGCTGAGGTCGTTCGCGATCTCACCGTCCGGGACCGGGACAAGGGCCTCTCCGCGGGTGAGAAGCGCATGCTCCAGCGGTCCCGCCAGATCCTGGTCTCCGAGCTGGTGCTCGCCTGCACGTGCGATGAGCACAAGGCGATCCTCATGCTCGACGAGGCGCTGGAAGTCTCCTAGCCTCCCAACGATCCCTCCCGGCCGGGTGCTCCATGGCTCGAGCTGAGCGGGTCGGTGTGATCGTGCCAGCCGCCGGAGACGGACGGCGGCTGGCCGCCACCCGGTGCAAGGCGCTCGTCGAGCTGAGCGCTCGGCCCTTGCTCGCTTGGGCGCTGGCGGGGGTGGAGGCCAACGACCGCGTCGACAGCGTGGTGGTGGTCGCCCACCCGGCCAGCATCGAGGCGGTCGCCGCCCTGGTGGCGGCTGGAGGCTTCGCCAAGGTCTCCGCGGTGGTGGCCGGCGGCCCGACCCGCCGTGCCAGCGTCGCCGCCGGGCTCGACGCACTACCCCAGGGGCCTGCCTACGTCGCTGTCCACGACGCCTGCCGGCCGCTGCTCCGCCGCGGCGCCATCGACCGGCTCGCCGGTCTGCTCGACGAGGTCGCCGCCCAGGGGGTGGCACCGGGGGCTGCCGTGACCGACACCGTCCGCCGAGTGACGGCGGGCGACCGTTCCGGCGGGATCGTCGACCGCGAGGAGCTCCGGATGCTGCAGACACCACAGGTGTTCCTGCGGGCCGCCCTGCTGGAGACGCACCGGCGCGCATCGGCGGGTGCGCTGGCCGATCCCGGTCCCGTGGACGGGGGCAGCGACGCCGTGCTGCTGGAACGAGCCGGCTTCCCGGTCGCCGTGGTGCCTGGGGAGCCGGAGAACCTGACCATCGCCACCGCGCTGGACCTGGAGGTCGCCGAGGTGCTGGCCGCGCGCGCCGCCTGGGGCCAGGCGGCCCGATGACCCCGCGGCTGCGGGTCGGCCAGGGCTTCGACGTCCACCCGCTGGTCGAGGGCCGCCCGCTGGTGCTCGCCGGGGTGCGCGTGCCGTTCGAACGGGGGCTCGGCGGGCACTCCGACGCCGACGTGGTCGCCCACGCGGCCTGCGAGGCGCTGCTGTCGGCCGCCGGGCTCGGCGACCTCGGCCAGCACTACCCGCCGACCGAACCGCGCTGGGCGGGCACTTCCAGCCTCGAATTCTGCCGCCAGATCGCCAAGCGGCTCTCGGAGGCCGGCTGGGCGGCGGAGAACCTCTCGGTGACGGTGCTCTGCGACCAGCCGCGCCTCGGGCCGCTGCTGCCCGCCATGCGCGAGACGCTGGCCGGCGCGCTTGACCTCGACCCCGAGCGGCTCCAGATCACGCCCAAGTCCTCGGAGGGCCTCGGCTTCACCGGACGCGGCGAGGGCATCGCCGCCATGGCGGTGTGCCTGCTGACCGGAAGCTGAGCAAGCCGGGGTGCCTCCGGCGGCGCGGCGTAGGGCCTGGCCAGCGAGGGAACCCCGACGGGGAATAGGATGGCCCGGACCATTCCAAGCCCCGCGAGCGATTCATGGAGTCCCCCGTGGCCCTGCACCTCATCAATACGCTGACCAGGAAAAAGGAGCTGTTCGTCCCAAGGGACGAGGGCAAGGTCGGCATCTACCTGTGTGGGCCCACGGTCTACAACGAGCCGCACGTCGGCAACCTGCGCAACATCGTCGTGATGGACGTGCTGCGCCGCCATCTGGTCGCCTCCGGGTTCAAGGTCCTCCTGGTCCGCAACTACACCGACGTCGACGACCGCATCATCGAGGCGTCCGGGCACGACGCCCTGCGCGCGTTCGTGATCGCCGAGCACTGGACCAGGGTGTTCGAGGAGATCACCGGCGCCCTCGGCGTCATCCCGCCCGACATTGCCCCGCGCGCGAGCGGCCACGTCCCCGAGATGCTCGAGCTGGTGGTCAAGCTGTTCGACGTCGGCCTGGCCTACCAGTCGGCCGGGGACGTCTACTTCTCGGTCGGCAAGTTCCCCGAGTACGGCAAGCTCTCCGGCCGCGACCTGGCCGACGAGCAGGCCGGCGCCAGGGTCGAGGTCAACCCAGACAAGCGCGACCCGCTCGACTTCGTCCTGTGGAAGGCCGCCAAGCGGGGAGAGCCCACCTGGAACTCGCCCTGGGGGCCCGGCCGGCCGGGCTGGCACCTCGAGTGCTCGGCGATGTCCTCGAAGTACCTCGGCCAGGGCTTCGACATCCACGGCGGCGGCGAGGACCTGATCTTCCCGCATCACGAGAACGAGATCGCCCAGTACGAGGGCGCCACCGGCGAGCAGTTCGCGCGCTACTGGCTGCACAACGCCTTCCTCGAGATCGGCGGCGAGAAGATGGCCAAGTCCGTCGGCAACGTGGTCAGCCCGCGCCAGCTCCTGGAGCGCTACCGCGGGGTGGTGCTGCGCTACGCCCTGATGAACGCCCACTACCGGAGCCCGCTGGAGTTCTCGCAGGAGGTCCTGGCGGATTCGGCCGCCGCCTATGAGCGGCTGTCCACCTTCGCCGTCAACGCGGCCAGGGCGCTGCGGCCGGGCACCGAGGCGCCGCGGATGGAGGAGGGCGACTGGGTGGACCGCTTCGTCGCCGCCCTGAACGACGACATCAACGTGCCGGCCGCGCTGGCCGTGCTGTTCGACCTGGTCGGCGCCGCCAACCCGCTGATCGCCAGGGCCGAGCGGGGGAGCGCCGCCGCCATCGCCGAGCTGCGCGTGCGGCTGGCGACCTTCAGCGACCTGGCCTCGCGGCTCGGCTTCACCCCGCTGCTCGACCTGCCCGACGTCACCACCTTCCCGGCAGTGCTCGACCTGGCGCTGGAGCTGCGCGAGCGGGCCAGAGTCGCGCGCGACTTCGAGGCGGCGGACATGGTGCGCGAGCGCCTGAGCGCGATCGGCATCCGGGTCGAGGACCGGCCCGGAGGCCCACGGTGGCACCTGGCGCGGTAGGCGGCCCCGGCCGCCGGGCGGCCCGGGGCGGCCCGGACGGGCCCGAGGGCGAGCCGCAGCGACCCCGCGCCCCCGCCGAGAAGCGCCGGGCCAGATCCGCGGCCGCCAGGGGCGGTGGCGGCGCTTCGCGCGCCGCCAAGCAGGTGCGCCGCCGCGAACGGCTGGAGGCGGGCCGCGACGCGCTGCGCGCCGAGCCGGGCTGGATGGTGATCGAGGGACGCCGGCCGGTGATCGAGGCGCTGCGCGGGTCTCGTCGCGTCGAGCGGGTCGTGGTGGCGGCCGGCGCCGGCGAGCGGGGCACCCTCGCCGACCTCCTGGAGCTGGCCGCCAAGAACGGCGTGCCCGTGGAGACGGTGCCCCGCTCGCTCCTGGACGCCCATGCCGAGACCGGCGCCCACCAGGGTGTTGCCGCCGTCGTCGCGCAGCTCGAATCGATCGGGCTCGACGAGCTGCTGGCCGTCCCGCTCGGCGGCGCCGAGCCGCCGTTCTTTCTGGCTCTCGACGGCATCGAGGACCCGCACAACCTCGGCGCGCTGGTCCGCAGCGCCGAGGCCGCCGGCTGCCACGGGATCGTCCTGCCCCGCCACCGCAGCGCCCCGCTGTCCGCCACGGCCGTGAAGTCCTCCGCCGGCGCGCTCGAGCACGTGCCCGTGGCCGAGGTCGCCAACCTCACCCGCGCTCTGGAGCGCCTGCGCGCCGCCGGCCTGTGGTGCATCGGGCTGGACGGCGGGGCGGAATCGAGCCTGTTCGAGCTCGACCTGGCCGACGAGCCTGTCTGCGTGGTGGTCGGCAGCGAGGGCGCCGGCCTGCACCGGCTGGTCCGCGAGACCTGCGACGTGCTGGTCCGCATCCCAATGGCCGGCCGGGTCGCCAGCCTGAACGCCTCGGTCGCCGGCGCGCTGGCCCTGTTCGAGGTCCGCCGCCGCCGCGCCCGCTCCCGGGTCTAGCCTCGCCTCGCCCGCCGGCTCGGCGGCGAGTCCGCGAGCCGCGCGAACAGCACCATGTCCCTCCAGGCGCCGTGCATCTCGTAGTAGGAGCGCAGCACGCCCTCCGGCCGGAAGCCGTTGCGCTCCAGCACCCGCTGCGACGCCTGGTTGTCGACGTCCACGACCGCCTCCACCCTGACCAGGCCGAGCGCGCTGAAAGTCCACGGCACCAGCAGCCCCACCGCCGCGCTGGCAAGGCCGCCGCGGCGCTGGGCGCCCGTCACCCAGTAGCCGAGCGATCCGCGAAGGTGCCGCCAGACCAGGCCGCTCACGCCCACGTAGCCGAGCGCCTGGCCCGTGCGCGGGTCCGCGATCGCCATCGAGATCCCCCTTCGCTGCTCACGCTGCGCGTGCTGGCGGCTCAGCCAGGCGTCGCCCGCCGCCTCGCTGTAGGGCGTCGGGACGCTCGTCCCCACCGTGATCGCCGGATCACGGCTCGCCAGCTCGATCATCGCCAGGTCGGCGACCTGCCACGGGCGCAGCAGCACGCGCTCGTCCGCCAGCGGCGGGTCCGGGAGCCGCAACGGCGTCACGCGATCCCCCCTCCCTCGCTCGACTTTGTCGTTCTCGACAGAAGTTCGACTCCGATGAGTAGAAATTTCGTTACCCGCCCGAGTTGTGCCCGACCGCCGGGGTGGCGTCCTCACGCTGGATCGCCCGCGCTGCGTAGCACCTCATGGCCAGCCACGACCCCGACCTCACCCTGGTCTATCTTCCGCACCTCGACGACGACCTGCAGCGCCACGGTCCGGCGGCACCCCGGGCGGCCGCGCCGGCCCAACTGGACCATGTGATCGGTCCGTTGCTGGACAGCGCCGAGGCGCGCGGAGCAACCGTCGTGGCGCTGTCGGAAGACGGCGTCGCCGCCGTGAACCACCCGTCCACGTCCACCGGATGCCGCGAGCAGAGGGCCTGGACGCCGGCGCGGCCGCCGTCCCGCGGCTCGTCCGTGCCGGCCGCATGCGTCCAGCACGGACGGCCCCGTGTTCCTCTGCTCCGATGGCTCCACCCCACGGGCCCACGTCGAGGCGACCGAGGTCAAGGAGATCCTGTTGTGCCTGGCCCGGGCGACGGGTTGAGCGGAAGGTCACGTCAGCGGGCATACTGTCAGACGACTGGCTGGCGTGGCGCAATCTGGCAGCGCAGCCGACTTGTAATCGGCAGGTTGGGGGTTCGAGTCCCTTCGCCAGCTCAAAGCTCTCGTGGATCTGCCCAGGTCAAGTGACCTGTTGAGCGACATGAGAGCGGCGTAGCGCAACTTCCTGGTCGAACTTCTTTCCGAATTGCGCCACCAGGTTGCGCCCCGCTCGGGCAGGAGCGCGGATGGGCAGTCCCGACACCGTGCCAGGGTTCCTGGGCCGTATCGGCCGATCCGAGCAGTGCTGGAGCTGCCCGGGCGCCCGGCAGGCCAACGGCTACCCGCTGGTTGTACTTAGAAGGGTTTCGGGCCGTGGGGTGACTTGGAGCCCGCGCCAGTAGGGCAAGGAGCCGCCGCCCTGCTGCCACCGGCGAGCATCACCACCGGCTCAGCCGCGCCGGCCCGTGCATCAACGACCGATTGTGTCCTGCAGCGCCGCCGCGAGGGTGGATCATCCCAGGATGGCTGGGAAGCTGCGCTTGACGGTCCTTCTGGCCGTGGACGGGTGCATTACCCGCGGTTCGGATCGTGGGCTGGTTGGAGCGGAGCGGAGGCGTCAGCCAAGGCCTCCAGCTCGGTGACGGCCCGGTCGGCCATAAGGTCGGCCTGGATCGCTTGCTGGAGTTGTTCGGCCGCGTCCCGGAACGACGGCTGGTTCAGCACGCGGTGCAGCGCTGCTCGGATCTTCGCCGAGGACGCGCCCGGTCGGAGGCGCAGTCCGGCGCCATGCCACCGAACCCGGGCGGTGACGTCGTTCTGATCCCGGCCTTGCGGCATGCAGACCAGCGGCAGGCCGTGGGTCAGCGCGCGCATGACGGTGCCCATGCCCGCGTGGGTGATGACGGCGCTGGCGTGCTGGAACAGTTGGTCGTGTGGTGCCGAGCGCACGACGAGCACGTTCTCTGCACTATGGAAGGCTGCCGGATCGAGCGCTGGCCCGACGGTGACCAGGGCCCGCACCGGCATCGAGGAGACGGCGTCGACGCATCGCCGCAACGCCCGCTCCTGGCGCATGAAGGTCGTGCTCATGCTGACAACGACGAGCGGGCGCTGGTCGTCCAGCGGCCACGGCGAGTTCCATGGCTCGGCCCAGGCCGGCTGCTCGAGCACCGGTCCGACGTAGCGGAGCTGTGTGGGGTGTTGTTCCGCGGGCAGTTCGAACGCCTCGGAGTACAGGCAAAGGAACCGGGCCGGCCGGTCCATGTGCTCGAGGACGTGCCCGAGCGGGTGGAGCCCCAATGCCAGCCGGGTGTCGTTCAGCGCTGGCAGCCCCTTGTCGAATAGGCGCAGGAAGATCCGTGTGAAGACGCGGTCCCTGGCCCGGCCAAGGGCGGATCTGGCCGGGAGGAACCCGAACCCGGGCGGCGGCTTGCCCGGTTCGGGCACCAGGTTGTTACCGTGCATCAGCAGGGCCGTGGGCACGCCGGCGGCTTCACCGGCCACAGCGGCGCCGGTCAGGACCCAATCCAGGGCGAGGACGTGCGGCCGGAACCGTTGGATCTCGGCCATGGTGTCCTCGGCGTAGGCCCGCGCGGGCCCGAACATGACGCGGTCGCTGACGGCGGCGAAGGCGCCGAGCGGGGTCTTGGCGTCGAAGTCGCGGACGAGGTCGCTTTGCCGTGAGCGGTCGTGCCGGTGCGGGGCCTTGGTGAACGAGCTGTAGGACGCGCCGGTGGCCTGGACGTCCTCGCGCACGCTGGGCTCGGTGAGCACGCCCACCTGGTGGCCACGAGCCACGAGCTTGCGGGCCAGCCCCAGCTGCGGCGGGACGTTGCCGCCACCCTCCCACATGACGAACAGAAACCGCCTCGGCTCCATCTCATCCCTCCTGCATCAGGCGGTCCAGGAGCTCGCGCATGGCTCGGGCCGCCTCGGCCCTGCCGAGCCCGTGATCCCGGCGGAGCAGCTTCCACGTGTAGACATCGGTGGCCACGATGAACTGGGCGAGCCGGCGGTCGTACGCTGGCCCACGCCGCCGCGGGAGCCAGGCCGAGAACACCCGGGCACAGAAGTCGCGGTGCAGCGCTCGGCCCCGGCGGACCGCCTGGCCGATGGCCGGGATTCGCTCCTCGAGGGCGAGGTCGCGGATGACCGCGTCGCCCACCTGCTCGTAGTGCTCGATGAGCTCGCGGACCGCCGCGTCGACGTCGCCGACGGCGATCCGGTCCCGGCCGCGAACGACACCCAGGGGATCGGCGGCGATGACGGCGGCCAGGATCTCCTCCTTGGAGCCGAACCGGCGCAGGATCGTGGAGGCCGACACGCCGGAGCGCGCGACGAGGTCCTCCAGCGTGATCTCGTCGTACCAGCGCTCCCGCCACAGCTGGACCGCGGCGTCCAGGATGCGCGCCGTGCGCTTCTCGGCGGCCTCGGCCCGAGCCCGCATCCGGTAGGGACGGACGCCGGTGTACCCCTCCCCTGATTTCATGATCATCGTATTGTCACGAAATCATGGTCGCCGTCAACCCGCAGAAGGTCCAAGACCTACCAGTGCACACTTGCCAGCATCCAACCACGCCGGTGGCCGCTGATCGGCTCATGGTTGCCGCTGCACCTCAAGCCGGTCGCCGCCCACGTGAGATCGGATGTACGGCGCGGCGGCGCGGTCGGTCGCCCGCTCGTTCGCCCGCGAGGGGATGAGGGCTCCCTCGCCGGTTGCACTCTTGCGCGCTCGACAAAGTGGCGGCCGAGATGGCCGCCGCAGGAGGGTGGCCGAGACGGCGCGAGTCGATGCGCTGATGCACGCGGCGCCGAGGCGGCCAAGGTGGGGGAACATCGACCCGCTACCATCGACCGCTGTCGCAGACCTCGGTGTCCGCGTCCTCCCGAAGGAGCATCATCATCCAAACCAAGGAGGCACCCACGCAGCCCCGAGATTGCGGTCTCGCCGTCATCATGCACAGGACGTTTCTTGTTTGGAGGTGTCATGGGAGACGTGGTCGCCGATATGTCAATGTCGCTGGATGGATTTTCCACCGGGCCGAACGATAGTCCCGAGAATCCGCTGGGCGAGGGGGGTGATCGACTCCATGAGTGGATGTCCGGTCTGGGGGACTGGGGCGAGCGCCACGACCTCACCGGCCCCCACGCTGAGGTCTTTCGCGCATCCCGCGGCCACGTCGGCGCCGCGGTGATGGGTAGACGCGTGTTCGGCAACGGGGTGGAACCATGGGGGGATGACCCTCCCTTCCATGTGCCGGTCTTCGTCGTCACCCACCGTGCGCGCGAGCCCCTGGTCAAGCAGGGAGGGACGACCTACACCTTCGTCACTGACGGCATCGCAAGCGCTCTCGCCCAGGCGCAAGCAGCCGCAGGTGACAAGGATGTCCTGCTGGGGGGCGGCGCGGATATCGTGCGACAGTTCATCCACGCTGGGCTGCTCGACGAGCTGCAGCTTCACCTCGTCCCCGTGCTGCTCGGCGGCGGGATCCGATTGTTCGACCAGATGGGTCCGGAGCCCGTCGAACTGGGATCCATGCGGGTGATCGACGCCACTGGTGTGACCCATCTCAGATTCCGCGTCATGAAATGAGCGAGCCACGTTATCCTGCTGACGATCCCGTGGCCGCATACCGCGCGTCCGCCGGCACTGTTGCAGCTGCTGGCAGCGGACTTGAGCTGACAGCTACGGCAACGCCCTCGCGGAAGCAGTCAATGGGCTGTACAAGGCCGAGCTGATCGGCCCCCGCGGCCCATGGCGCACCGCCGCCCAGGTCGAGCTGGCCACCCTGGCATGGGTCCAGTGGTGGAACCAGAACCGCTCCCTGACGGAGTGGTTCTGAACCGCGCGGTTCCGGTCGCCGATCCTTACCCTGTGGAAGGCCACGAACAAGACCGCTCATGGCTGTCGGCCGTCACGTCGCCGGCACCTGGCCGGGCGGTTCTGAAATTGGGGAGTGTGGTGAACGGTCACTCGATCACCCAGGTCACACACGCTGAAACTCGTCTGACGGTCGACGTCGGCACCTCGGCGGCCAGCTTCATCGCTGCCTATGAGAACGCCGTCCCGGTCATGCCAGCCGATGCGGTTGACGCCCTCATCGCGCGGAGGGCGTCGTGGCAGGAGATGCTCGACCTCGTCGACGCGTCCGCGCCCCACGGGTTCCTCATCTACAGCCGAACCGAGATCCAGCCGGTCATGAGCCTGGCCGGCCATCCAAGAGCCTGCGTGGCCTATCTGATGGGCAATCACACGATTGCTGAACGCATGTACCGCCACGACCCGACGGTGATGCTGTACGCACCGCTGCGCACGCTCATCTGGGAGCACCCCGACGGCAACGGGCGATTCACTTTCGATCAGCCGAGCGCGCAGTTCCACAGTTTCGGCGACGCGGACATTGCCACCGTCGGGGTGGAGCTGGACCGCAAGATCGCCGCGCTGCTGGACCATCTCGGCGTCGACGTCCCAGGGCCACTCCGCGGCAGTTGACGACACGGCCTGAGACGATCAACTCCTCGACGTCGCGGTAGACAGGGCGAATCGTGGGTCCCAGCGGACCCCTCGGCCTGGACTCGCAGGAACTGCCGCCAGGTGAGCGCCGACCGCTTGGGTGCCGGTCGACGCCGCAGCGATGCGCTCTCTGTCGATGTCCGCGCTGGCCTCAGGCCGGGCCGAGCTTTCCCGCGTAGCGAGCTGCCACCCTCCCGGACTCGACCAGCCAGCGGACCATGTCGGTGATGGTCTCCGCGAAGGACCTGGGCTCCACGCCGAGTTCCTTTCGCGCGGCGGAGTCGTCGAATCGCGTGCTGCGCCGCATGATCTCCACGCCCTCACGGTCGGCCGGATAGCGCCAGCGGTCGGGCAGCCGCCGTTGGACCGCGCCGATGAGCCCCGTCGCGGGGCTGAGCACCGCCCCCGGCACGACGAGGTGGGGGAATCGTCGCCCGGTAATGACCGCAAGGGTGGCGAACAGCATGTCGCCCTCCATGTAATGCCCAGGCACGACGTACCGACGTGGCCCTGCCCCGGGGCGGAGCACGGCCTGGATCACCGCGGCGGCGTCGCGAACGTCGACGACGTGCAGCCCTCCCCGCGGCCAGAGCGGGAAGCGGCCGCGCAGGACCCAGCGCAGCATTTCGGTCTGCTCCCCGCTGTAGGGGTCGTTGGGACCATAGACACCACCAGGGTAGATCGTCACGACCGGCACGCCCGCATCCTGCAACCGGCGGGCGACCTTCTCCGAGGCGATCTTCGACTGCGCATACGGAAGCTCGATGTCACCAAGCGGCAGGTCCGGCCCGCTCCCGCCGTACCGGGTCAGCGCCACCGTCGTCGACACGTGGACCACCGGATCCAGCCCGCGTTCAACCGCGCGACCCAACACCAGCTCGGTGGCCCGGGCATTGGTGCGCCGCATGTCCTGGGCACGCCGCGGGTCCAGGGAGTAGACCCCCGCCGCGTGCACGACCGCCGCGCAGCCCTCGACGGCCCGCGATACCGCCCGCTCATCGAGCACGTCACCCACAACGATGTCGGAGACCTCCAGCCCCAGCGGGCCCAGGGACACGGGCACCTGGTCCGGCCGACGCACCAGCAGCCGCACGTCGTGCCCAGCACGCACGATCGCGGCGGCGGCGTGGGAACCCACCAGGCCGGTACCACCGGTCACCAAGACCTTCACGCCCGCAATGATGCCCAAGCGCAGTCCAACTCCGCCAACCACCGAGCCGCCGTCCGCCCCAATGTCCACCACCGGCCTGCCTGAGGAGTGGCCGAAGAACTCGCCGGCACGACAGCGCCGGTGTGCCGCATGATTGCGTGTGGGCTTCGACCTCCCCGACTAGAAGGCGTCGACGTTCAGCAGGGGCTCCTTGATGCCGTCGGGGTCGTCGACGTTGTTCCAGTTGAGATTGGCGGCGTTCCGCAGCGCCGACCGCACCTGCGACGGGGACGCGCCGGGGTGGCTGGTCTTGTAGAGGGCTGCCGCACCGGCCACGTGCGGGCTGGCCATCGAGGTCCCGCTGAGCGTCTTGTACCCGTCGCCCATGTAGGTCGAGTAGATGCACACTCCAGGAGCGATCAGGTCGATGTTGCTGCCGTAGTTGGAGAAGTTGGCGAACGTGTCGTCAATGTCGGACCGGCAGGTCGCCGCCGCGCCGCCCCCGGGCTTGCCGTTGAAATCGGCCAGGGCCGACACGGTGATGACCTCGTCATAGGCGGCCGGGACGACCCGGCGGGCGTTGATGGAGGAGTTCCCGGCAGCCACCGTGTAGGTCACGCCCGCGGCGACCGAGCGGCAGATCGCGTCGTGCAGCGGGTCACCTGTGGAGCAGCCAGACCGGCTCGGCTTGGAGCCGCTCCCGCCAAGGCTCATGTTGGCCACCTCGATCCTGGCCGCGTTGCGTGTCACCCAGTCCACCCCGCAGATGACGTTCGACCACGAGCCGGCGCCCGAGGCGTCCAGCACGCGGACGGCCCACAGCCGGGCCCCGGGGGCGACGCCGACCACACCGGTGGCGTTGTCGCGGGCGGCGGCGATGCCGGCGACGTGGGTGCCGTGGCCGTTGCGGTCCTCGTAGCCGCTGCCGTTGCAGGCGACCCCACCGACCACGTTGAGGTCAGGGTGGTTGGTGTCGATACCGGTGTCGATGATGGCGATGTCGACATTGACGCTGCCGGTGCCGTTGCCCGACACGGTGCTGGACCGTTCGCCGTCGACCCGGTTGATGCCGGTGGGCAGCCGCTGGGCCTCCAGGTGGACCGGGCGGTCGGCGACCACAGCGGCCACGCGTGGGTCGGTACGCAGGGCACCGACGGCGGTCGGCGACAGGGTCGCGCTGTAGCCCTTGATCGCCGCGCCGTAGACGAACCCGACCCGGGCGTGCTGCGCCTTGGCCTGCGCGTGGGCGACCGCGGCGGGGCTGGCCACGAAGTCCTTGAGCACCACGATGTAGCGCCCACTTCCGCTTGGCGCCTCGCGGGCGCCGGCCGCGACACCCACGGCACCAAGGACCACCGCGACGGCGACGACCACGGCGAGACGATGCCGCATGACCCTTCCTTCCTCAAACGCGGCGGGGAGCCACGAACACGCCCGGACGGCCGAACCGTCAGATGGGCAGCAACTCAACCACCATCCACATAAATCCGTCAATCTCGCTGCGCCCGGTAGCCCGGCCGCAACGGGATCTCCGCGGTGAGCCGCCCCAAGGTTCGTTCTGGGATCTGGTCTGTCCCGTGCCGCCGGAGCGAACCAGAGGTACAACCTGATGCTCACCCTGGCCCAGACCCTCACAAACGTGAGCGTGGCGCTCGCGCCTTTGACCGTTGTCAGCCTCTCGGCGAGGCTCGCTGAGAGCATCGTGACAACGCTCTGACTACGCCCGGGCAGCCTCGCCTGGTGGACGCGTCCCGATGAGCCGCTCGAGCCAGCTCGGCAGGTACCAGTTCCATTCCCCGAACAGCTCCATGGTTGCCGGCAGGAGGATGCCGCGGATCACCGTGGCGTCCAGCAGGACCGCCACGGCCAAGTCGAGCCCCATCTGCTTCAGGTCAGGGGTGTGACCGGTGATGAAGATGGCGAACACCGCCACCATCACGATGGCCGCGCTGGTCACGGTCCCGGCGGTGGTCCTGATGCCTTGCTGGACGGCCGCTCGGGTTGGCATCCCCTGGTCGACCAGCTCCTTGACGCGGCTGAGGATGAACACGTGGTAGTCCATGGACAACCCGAACAGGATCACGAACAAAAACAGCGGCAGCCACGAGGTGATCGCGCCGGTCGCGCTCGCGCCGATCAGGGAAGCCCCCCAGCCGTGCTGGAACACCGCGACCAGGACGCCGTACGCCGGGCCCAGCGACAGCAGGTTGAGGACCATGGCCTTGAGCGGGATCACGATGGAGCGGAAGGTGACCAGCAGCAGCAGGAACGCCAGCCCGATCACGAACCCGAACACCACCGCGATGTGTGAGCGGATGGTGTGGTAGGTCTGCACGATCGGGGTGTCGGTGGGTAGCGAGGTGAAGCCAAGGAGCTGGGTGTGCAGGCGGAACGCGGGCAGGGCCAGCAGCACCAGCAGCAGCGCGGCGGTCACCGCCGAAGCCAGCGGCCGGGCGAGCACGGGAGTCAGGATCTTGCCCCACAGCGGGCCCTCGCCGCCCATCCGGCTTCCGCGGCCGATGAAGGGAGGCTTGCCCCGGTCGACGCGCAAGCCCAGCGTGGCCAGTGCCGCCGGCAGGACGGTGACCGAGCCCACCATGGCGACCAGCACCACCAGCATGGTACCCACCCCGATGGAGGTGAAGACCTTGGCGCCGGTGAACAGCATGCCGGCCATCGCGATCATCACCGTGGTGCCTGAGACGAGCACTGCCTGCCCGGAGGTCGCCGCCGCCACCCGCAACGCCGCAAGAGGCGCTCGGCCGGCAGCGCGCTCCTCCCGCTCGCGTCGGAGGTAGAACAGCGAGTAGTCGACGCCCACGGCCATGCCGATCATGAAGATCACCGAGGCGGTCGGCGAGCCTTCGGGCACGACGTGGCTGACCAGCGCAGCCAGCCCGAAGGTCCCCAGCACCCCCGACAGCGCGAGCAGGACAGGGATCCCCGCCGCAACGAGCCCGCCGAACGCCAGCAGCAGGATGGCGAGCGTCACCGGCAGCGACAGGTACCCCGCCCGCTGGAGGTCAGCGGCGATGGTTTCGTTGAGCGCACGGTCCCCGCTGGCGGTGCCGAACTCCTCGATCACGAACCCGGGATGGGAACGCTCCAGCGCGTCAACCGCAGCCAGGACGGGCGGGACCTTGTCGGCCGCGGCATCGGCGCTCCCGGCGATCTGGAACTGGACCAGCGCGGAATGCCCGTCGGGCGAGGTGAGACCCGTCCGCCCGAGCCAAGCGGGGATCGCACGCCGCTGACGTCCCGCAAGGCCCCAAGGCGATCAACCACGGCGCCGACCGCGACCCGGAACCCCGGATCGCTCACCGTGGCCGCGGAATTGTGCACCAGCACGCTCTCGGCAGCGGGCTGAGGGAAGTCCCGCGCCAGGATGCGCTCGGCGACTCCGGACTCCCCGGTCGCGTAGTCGGACGTAGCCATGGACCTGGTGCCCATCGCCACGCCGATCACCGCCGCCGCGACGACGAACACCAACCACCCCATCACGGCCGCCTTGCGGTGCTGGGAGCTCCACCGCCCGGCGCGCGCGGCGAGGTTCCACTGTTTCGGTGCACGCGGCATCGTCGGTCCCCGCGCGGGTTGGCCCGCCGCTCGCATCGCTGTCTGGCTCACGACTGTTCCTCTCGTTTTGCGGCCCTCTTTGCCCGCACGATGTCGGGGTCTCTTGCATCCAGCGCAAGGACCTCGAGCGACCTGTGCTTGCGCCAGGTCTTGGGCTTGTTGATGCGGATTCGCCTCATGCGCTGCCTGCACTGTCCTGGGGCCTCGAGGTGTCAACGAGGGCGGAGAGCGCCCCGAGCAACCCCAACCACCCCTCGAAGGGAAGGGGCTCCCGGTCGTCGGTCGCCGCCGTCCCGATGAGCGGTTCTGGCTGCTCGATCGAGATGCGGATGTCCACGTCCGCCTCCTTCCGATCGGATCCGTACATCAGAGGAGGCGTTCAACCGACAAGAACGAAAGTTCAGGCGGCCGGGCGCGGGGGAGTCAGAGTTGCCAGGCGATCGGCGCGCGGGGGTCGGGCGTGTACGAGCAGTACCTGCCGGTTCGGATGGTCGCAGTGAGGTGCCGTCCCAGGGAGGGGTTGACCCGGGCGAGGTTGGCAACCCCCGCTCGGATCGCCCTGGTGACGTTCAGCCTGGCGCGCTCGCCGTGGGCGGCGGCTCTGCGGTCCCTGCCTCCCAGCCCGACCGCCCTGGCGAGCTCGTCTTCGAGAAAGTCGATCTCCTGCCTGGATCTTGCCGCGCGAGTAGCGTCGCTGAATTGCTCCGCCTCATCCAGCTCGGCCCGGAGCTCCGCAAGCCTGGCCCTGTAGGCGGCCTTGGCTTTGGCGTCGAGGAGCTCCCCCGCGTCGCCGAGATCACGACGCACCTCGAGTTCGGCGACTCCTGCTCGGGCCAACCGCTCTGATCGGGCCCGCTGGGCTGGCTGGCTCTCGGCCGCCTCGAGGTCGACCACGTGGAACTCCCGGGCCGGCTGCGCCAGCAGCCGGGCGAGGTAATGCAGCCCCTTGGAATCCCGGACGCGGACGACCGAGCCCCCGTACGCGACGGTCCAGAAATCGCCCTCCCGTCGAAAGACGTGCCCCCCGGTTATGGCGGATGCCTCATCGGCAACTCCCGTCACCGTCCCGCCCGTCTCGATCTCGCGGAGCGTGGAGATCTCCTGCACCAGCCGCGCCAGCCCAAGCGTCCGGGCCACCGCGAGCGCCTGGTCCAGGAGTTGGAGAGCCCTACCACGATCCGCCGGCCGGTCGCGGCGAATGAGCATCCTCGCGTACTCAGATCGAGTCCGGGCCAGGAACGCTGCTGCTCCCAGCCGGTCGTTCACGCGGAGCGCCGTCTGGAAGTGGCTGTTGGCCTCGTCCCACCGGGACGCGACCGCGGCGAGGAGAGCGAGGTAGAGCGACGCCGATCCCAAGCAGACGACGGGATGCGGCATCGTAATCGCGACGGTCCGGTCCGCATAGGGCGACAGAAGCGGATACAAGCTGGCCGCGTCGTCCGCCGCTTCAAGCCTCGCGGCCAGCAGAGAGGCCAAGGCGAGGGCAGGGAGCCAGAGGCCGTCGCGAGGCAGTCGGGGGATATCGTCAACCAGCGACCGCAGGCCGCGTCGCGCATCATCGTCACGGCCCTGCTCCGCCTCGGCAAGCGACAGCCACCCCCTGGCGAAGCCGACGCCCGGAAATCGCTCCACGAACCCCTGCCACACCTCCCGGAGCTCTCCGAGCCGGCCCTGTTCCCAGCGGATCACCACCAGCTGATCGAGGTGGGCGAAGCGGGCGTTCGGTCGTTCTGGTTGCATGAACAGGGCCTCGTCGGCCAGCTTCTCGGCTTCCCCCAGACCACCACGCAGCAGCACCCTCATCGCCTGCATGGTCGCGGCCGTCCACTGGTGGAAGGGCATGCGGAGCTCTCCCGCAAGGCGGGCGTGCACCGCGATGTCAGCCTCCAGCGCATGGATATCCCCGGCCTCGATCGACGTGGCGGTCCGCCTGGCGCGACCGGCAAGCTCCGTCTCCCGGTCGCCCGTCTCGCGCGCAAGCCGAAGGATCTCCTCCGCGATGGTCGAGCGCTCATCGAGCCCGGCCGGCCCCCACACGGCCATCCACCGGGCACGGAGCGCGCCGGAGCGCGCGGTGGGGTCGCCCACGCGCCCAGCCATCGCAACCGCCTGCCGACTCAGGAAATCCCTGCGCTCCATCCCCTCCGAGAAGGTCAGCTCCAGCGACAGCCGGGCCAGCAGCCGGGCCCGCAGCGGGCTGTCCTGTTGGCTGGTTGGGCCCCGCGAACTCCAGGACTCGGAGCGCCCGCTCGTACTCCCCGGCGGCCTCCTCGTAGGCATGCGTCTCCATGGCCCGGTCGCCGGCTCGGCGGGCATACTCCAAGGCCTTGAGGCCGTCCTCGACTGGGGCGACGGCGGAGAAGTGATGGGCGAGCTCGGCCAGATGGGCCCCGGACGCCTTCCCGTATCGAGTCTCGATCGCCTCGCCGACCCGCCGGTGGAGCTCCACCCGGGCTGGGAGCGGAAGCCGCTCGTAGACCACCTCTCGCATCAGCGGGTGGGAGAAACGGTACAAGCCGATCGTGCCCGGCTCCTCGGTCACGACCCCGAGGTCGGTGGCCTCCGAGAGCGCGCCGAGGACCTGCTGCATCGGGAGGTCGCAGGCGGCCCCGAGCAGCGACAGGTCGAAGGCCCGGCCCACCACCGCCGCGGCCGACAGCACCTGGACGGCGTCCGCGGAGAGCGGGGCGAGCCGCTTGTCGATCACTGCCCGTATGCTCTCGGGAACAGGAACCGTGATACGACCGGGGCTATCGAGGGCTTCCGGGCGAAGCGTGTGAACCAACTCCTGCACGAACAAGGGATTGCCCTCGGTGATGTCGTGGATGGACGCCACCCTCTCCTCCGAAGGCACCCTCTCAGAGAGCCGCTCGAGCAGTCCTCCGACCCCCTCGCGATCCAGACCCCGGAGGGTGATCGGCCGGCTCTGGCGCGCCAGTTCCGTGAGCGCCTCACGTAGGTGGCCTGGCCGCTTGGCCTCCAGATCGCGATAGGCTCCCAGCACCATCAGAGGCGATGCGGGAAGGTCTGGAGCGAGGAATCGGAGCAGCCACAGTGAGGAGCTGTCGGCGGCATGAAGGTCGTCGAACAGGAGCAGCAGCGGCTTGGCCGACGACGCGTTCCTGAAAAGACGAGCTATGGCCTCGAACAGGTAGAAACGTCCCGCGCCACGCTCGACCGAGGCGACTGCGCCGACTCCCCGGCCGATCCGGTCCGCCACCTCCGGGACCAACTGGGCGACGTATGACGCCCCGGCATCCAGGTACGAGGCCAGGGTGTCGTCCTCACAGTCTTCTACGAGGGCCCGGGTGATCTGCATCCAGGGCCAGTAGGGAGGCGCCCCGCCGCCCTCCCAGCATCGCCCCCACAAGACTTCGGACCCCTCGTTCCACGGCCCGGATCGCGAGATGTTCGGCCAGCGAGGTCTTGCCGATCCCCGGCTCCCCCGCCATCAGAACCAGGCGCCCTCGACCGCCGACTGCTTCTTCGAGCCCGAACCATTCGGATACCAGCGCCTCACCATAGTGCTGGCGCTTTGAGCAGGGCGACAGGGGAGGCTCGCTTTACGGCTTCCTTCTGCCGACTCAATCGAGCCAGGCTTCAGGGCCTCCGAGAAAGTGGGGAAACCTCAGCGGGCTCAGGCCCCGCCAAGGTAGGAGTCGTCCAGGAGGGAGCCGAGTGACTTGAGCGGAGCGCTCGCGAACTCTTCGTCCGAGTCGTGGCCCAGCGCCCTCACCGATCGCTCCCAGGTCAGGGCGCGGGCGATCTTGCCCACCCGGCAGGCGAGCTCGAGCGCCTCGACGAGCTCGGCGTGCGGCGCGAGGTCGCTGAACACCTCGAGGTAGGCGTCCCTCAGGCGCAGAATCTGCGGGTCGTCGCGGTCGACCTCGAGG
>WNGG01000031.1_pt1 | contig 125767 bp, 92 predicted proteins | sample 5400661 | NCBI WGS metagenome assembly WNGG01 (sample SAMN13153372, study PRJNA577476) | soil metagenome | isolation source: 100 cm soil or saprolite under Garry oak tree replicate 1 | place: USA:California | collected 2016-06-15
TCCGTCGACGCCTGTGGGCTCGCCCCGCCCGCCTGCTGTCATCCTGAGCGAGCTGTCATCCTTCGCGAAGCGAAGGATCTCTGCCCAGCCGAGATCCTTCGCTTCGCGAAGGATGACAGCCGTGCTGAAGTTCACGCCTATGGGGCTGAGCTGACCTCAGCCCTGCCTCAGCCACACAAAAATAGAACCTGATTCTGTGCGTGAGGATCGTGTAATATTAGGAATAGGCTAATATCTGATTGGAGGTTTGGTGTGAGATAGGATGATGAGCTTATCAGTTGAACAATTTAGGAGGCGACTGTGACAGGAAAGTATGTGCCGCGTGATCCGCAGTATGAGGAGAGGGTGCAGGCCAGTTTTGCACGACAGGCGTTTATGGGGTTTATTGGGGCGCGGCTGGTTGAGGTGCGGCCCGGGTATTGTGAGATTCATGTGCCGTATAAGCGGGAGCTTACGCAGCAGCATGGCTATTTTCATGCGGGGGTGATTGGGACGTTGGCGGATAATACGAGTGGTTACGCGGCATATACGTTGATGAGAGCGGATGCGTCTGTCTTGACGGTGGAATATAAGTTGAATTTGCTATCTCCGGGAGAGGGTGAGTTGCTGATCGCTCGTGGAGCGGTGGTGAAGCCGGGGCGGACGTTGACGGTTTGCCGCTCGGATGTGGTGGTTGTCAAGGATGGCGTTGAGAAGTTGTGCGCGATTGCGGTGGTTACGTTGATGCAGATGGCGGGGAAGGCTGATACAGCCGGGTAGAGGATAGTGTTTTGGTTTTTTGTGTGAATTTGACAATTGACCTACTATAGGGCTATTATGCAGTAAAGAAGTAATGCCCTTTATAGATGGAGGAACTTGCATGGCAGATTCCACGGCCAATAATGGTACGGTGTTTCATACGCATACATTGCAGAATGGTTTACAGATTGTGGGGCAGCCGATGCCGGACTTTGAGTCGGTGGCTGCATCGTTTTATGTACGCACGGGTTCTCGTGATGAGCCGGATCAGAGTATCGCGGGTGTCTCACATTTCTTAGAGCACATGGTATTTAAGGGGACAAAGACCCTGGATTGGCAGCAGATTACGCTGGAGTTTAATAAGATCGGAGCCGAACTGAATGCCTTTACCTCGCACGAGGCCACGGTATACTATGCGCGAGTGCTGGGCGAATATCTGGACCGGGCGGTCGCCCTGCTCAGCGATATGATGTATCCTCGGCTGGCCGAGAGCGACTTTGAGACGGAAAAAGAGGTGATTGTCAATGAGATCGCTCGTTCGGAGGATCAGCCGTATAACTCGACCTACCGGCGTATGATGCAGACGTACTTTGCAGGTCATCCTCTGGGACACGATGTGCTGGGAACGCCGGAGAGCATTCGCCATATGCACGTGGAGCGGATGCGCGATTACTGGAAGCAGCGCTATGCGGCCAATAATATGATCTTAGCGGTAGCAGGCAATTTTGAGTGGCCGCATATTATTGAACTGGCCGAGAAGCATTGCACTGATTGGCGTGTGGGCGATGCCTCACGCCATGTTGAGCCTTTTGAACCATCGCAGCCCATCAATGATGTGCTGGTAGATAAGAAGCTGAAGCAGCAGATTATGATTCTGGCCATGCCCTCGGTGGATATCAAAGACCCTGATTACTATGCAGCAGTGCTAGGGAGCAGCATTCTGGGCGATAGCGAGGGATCGCGGCTGTACTGGAACATCTATCAGAAGGGGTTGGCAGAGTCGGCCAGCGCAAGCCTATGGGCCATGGAAGGTACCGGTATCTTGCAGATGCAGGCCAACTCGACACCGGAGGAGGCCGCCCGCGTGCTGAAGCTGTTGCGTGCTGAGCTGGATAATATCTTGACCCAGGGCGTGTACGAGGACGAAGTGCGCCGCGCCAAAGATAAGTGGATCAGCAGCATTGTGCTGAGCAGCGAATCCACCTTCTCACGTATGTTCTCGCTAGCCTCTGATTGGGTAACTGAAGGCCGTCTTGTCAGTGTCGATGAAGAGATCGAGCGCGTGGAGAAGGTGAAGTCTGAGGATATTATTCGCGCCCTGAAGCGTTTCCCAATTCAGGAGAAACAAGTGTTGACGACGCTGGGGCCGTTGAGTGAGGCGGAGTTGTTGGCGTAAAAACGTGAGAGCAGAAAAGGGTATTGTCAACTTGGTAACATAAGTTGACAATACCTCACCAGTCACACCGATCACTTTGAGCCACCCTCACTCACACTTTGGGTCATACCCAAGACACGCAAAAATATAAGTCCCACTCTTGACATTCTGTCCCATACCCACTACACTGTAACCAACAAAAACAAAACCAAAAGTGACGATGAGCAGGAGGAGTAGGCACATACTCCGCAAGAGAGGGAAGATCAATAGGCTGCAAATCTTCCTCGGAGCAGATGTGCTGAAGGTCGCCTGAGAGTCTGGAAACCAACACGTATAGCACGTGCATAATTTCCACGGTGGTGTCCGTTAGCACACCCTATGAGGATCTATCTCAAGATTGATCAAAACAAGGTGGTACCACGAGCTCACACCCTTTCTCGTCCTTGACGGGGAAGGGTTTTTATATGTCAGGAGGGATCATGATCGAACAGAATAATGTCACGGCGCAAGAAAGCGCGGCCAGAACTATAGCCAATCCAGAAGCTTTACCCAAAGCATACGAACCACAAGCTGTTGAAGGGAAATGGTATCGCTTCTGGGAAGAAGGTGGTTACTTTAAGCCACGCCCCAGCACAACAGGGTCAAACTTTGTGATCAGTATGCCGCCACCCAATGTTACGGGTGCATTACACCTGGGTCACGCCATCACCGCTACCATCGAAGATATTCTCATTCGCTATCATCGTATGCAAGGTGATGAGACCCTGTGGGTGCCAGGAGAAGACCATGCTGGTATCGCGACTCAGGCCGTCGTGGAGCGACTGCTGGCACAGGAGGGAACTGATCGGCATGAGATTGGTCGCGAGGCTTTCCTAGAGCGGGTCTGGCAATGGGTGTATCAATATAAGAGTCGCATTCAGGATCAGCACCGTCGCCTGGGTGCTTCCTGTGACTGGTCTCGCGAACGCTTCACGCTTGACGAGGGACTGTCGAAAGCCGTGCGTGAAGTCTTTGTGCGCCTCTATGAAGAAGGATTGATTTATCGCGGCGAACGTATCATCAACTGGTGTCCGCGCTGTATGAGTGCGCTCTCTGATCTGGAAGTCAACCACGTTGATACGCCGGGAACATTGACCTATGTGCGCTATCCTCTCAAGCCAGAGTTGGGTATGGAGCATGAGCAGACTGAGTACATTAGCGTCGCCACTACGCGACCGGAGACTATCCTGGGTGATACCGCCGTGGCCGTCAACCCGAAAGACCCACGTTATGCTCCCATCGTTGGGCGTATAGCTATACTGCCTGTCATTGGCCGCGAGATACCCATTATCACCGATGAGGCCGTGGATCCATCGTTCGGTACCGGAGCCGTCAAAGTTACACCTGCTCATGATCCAGTAGACTTTGAGATCGGTGTGCGCCACAATCTGCCACATGTACAGGTCATCGGCTTCGATGCTAAGATGACCGAGGAAGCTGGCCCCTATGCTGGGCAGGATCGCTACGAAGCTCGCAAGAACCTGCTGGCAGACCTGGAAAAAATGGGAGCGATTGTCAAAACTGAGGCATACACTGTCCCGTTGGGCCACTGCCAACGTTGTGACACCGTCGTTGAGCCACTTATCTCGAAGCAATGGTTCGTCAAAATGACACCGTTGGCTACACCTGCGATGGGTGCCGTCAAGTATGGTCAAATGAAGATCGTGCCGGAACGCTTCAATAAAACCTACATGGATTGGCTGGAGAATATTCATGACTGGTGTATCTCGCGCCAACTGTGGTGGGGGCACCGCATCCCTGTCTGGTACTGCGACAACTGTGGGCAGATGACTGTCAGCCGTACAGATATCACCACTTGCCCGCACTGTGACAGCAGCGATATTCGCCAGGACGAGGATGTGCTGGATACCTGGTTCAGTTCCTGGTTATGGCCTTTCAGCACGCTGGGCTGGCCCGACGGGACAGCTGACCTGCTGCGGTATTATCCAACTTCAGTTATGGAGACGGGCTACGACATCATCTTCTTCTGGGTGGCGCGTATGGTGATGGCTGGTATTCACTTTCTGGGCATCATCCCCTTCCACACTGTCTACCTGCATGGTCTGGTGCGCGATGCCAAAGGTGAGAAGATGAGCAAATCCAAAGATAACGTTGTTGATCCTCTGGAAGTTATGGATCAGTACGGTACGGATGCGTTGCGTTTCACCCTGGCAACCAGCAGCACGCCGGGTAACGACATGAAACTTGTGCCTGAGCGCATCGTTGGCAATCGTAACTTTGCTAACAAAATCTGGAACGCTTTGCGCTCTGTGCTGATAAGCACGAGCAAAGTTGGGGGCGGTGTATCAACCCTCGACGAGGTGCAGCCGCAGACGTTGGCCGATCGCTGGATACTCAGTCGTCTGACTCACTTGATCGATGATACGACGCACCTGATCGAGGATTTCCAACTGGGTGAAGCTGGTCGTCAAATGTACGATTTCTTCTGGTCGGATTACTGTGACTGGTATATCGAGATCGCCAAAGTGCAGATGCGGGGCGACGAAACGCTCCGTCGCAGTACGGCGGCTATCCTGCGAGCCGTGCTCGATCAGAGCCTGCGTCTCCTGCACCCCTATATGCCGTTTGTCACCGAGGAGATCTGGCAACATCTCTATCGCATCTGTGAGCCGAATACCCAGCAGTGGCCGACCTCAGCCTTGATCATAGCTCCGTGGCCGCAAGCACAACTGTCATTGATCGATGAAGAGGCCGAGCAGTCATTTGGGCTGCTCCAGGAGATCATTGTCCGTATTCGCGATGCACGCAACCAGATGAACGTCGAGCCGGCGCGTCGTGTACCTGTCATTCTGGTAGTTGGCAGCCAGACATCTCTGCTTGAGAAGCAAGCTCCGCTCATCGAGTTCCTGGCACGTACTGAGAAGCCCCAACTGTACACAGAACTTGAGCAGAAACCGGAACAAGCCGTGAGCCAGTTGGCCGGTAACGTGGAGATTTACCTGCCGCTGGCCGGTCTACTCGATATCGGCAAAGAGCTAGCCCGTCTTGATAAAGAGATTGCCCAGGCTCAACAGGAGATCGCCCGTTTACAGGCCAAGCTTGCCAACGAGGCATTTGTTGCCAAAGCCAAGCCGGGGGTCGTCGAGAAAGAGCGCGAGAAACTGGTGATCCAGGAAGAGCGTATTGGGAAGCTGAAGGAGAGAAGGGCTGAACTGGGTGGATAGTGGCAATAGGGTGATAGGCCGCCCCTCCCCATGACGACCGCAAGGGTCGTCACTACTATATACGGCGTTTGCTCGCTTCGCTCGCAGAGGTATTGTGATCAACGAGCAGAGCGACGTCTGGTCCGTATATAGTAGTGACGACCCTTGCGGTCGTCATGGGGGGACGGGGGCTGAACTTAGCCCATTAGTAGACTGATAAACAAAATGAGATGTTTGATGGTGCTAGCTGCGACTGTGATACAATAGAAGGCACCTGTACTTCATCAATTGATCACCAGAGGACATCCCTATGCTTACCTACTCCCAAAACTACCTTCCACAACTGCAAGCGTATCAACCCGAATTGTTAGAACGCCTTGCCCTGCTGGTGAATATTGACTCTGGGTCGGGTCAGATAGAGGGTGTAAACGCAATCATGGCCTACCTGGAACAATGGTTACGTCATATCGGCTTTGACGTGACACTGCACAACGCTGAGCAATTTGGACATAATCTTGTGGCACGACTTACCGGTAAAGGACGGCTGCGTTTGCTTTTAGTTGGGCATGTCGATACCGTCTATAAAGTAGGAGCAGTTGCTATTCAGCCTTTTCAGATACGCGATGGTCTGGCGTATGGTCCTGGTGTGATCGATATGAAGTCGGGCGTGTTGATGGGGCTGTATGCTGTGCGTGCATTGGTAGAGTCGGGGTTTAGGGAATTTAGTGAGCTCTATATCGTGTTTAATAATGATGAAGAGGTTGGTTCAATGGGAAGTGCTGACTTGCTCAGAGATGTCGCCCATAAGGTAGATCGTGGCTTGGTGCTAGAGGGGGCGCGTTCGATTGACGTGCTTACTCACGCACGTAAAGGAGCCGACAGGTATCTTTTGGAAGTGCAGGGCATTCCGGCGCATTCGGGAGCAGAGCCGCATAAAGGTCGCTCAGCAGTGATCGAATTGGCGCATAAGATGATCGCCGTTCATAACTTACATACGCTCTATCCAGGCGTGACCTTTAATGTAACGCGCATCAGCAGCAGTGAACTCTACAACATTGTGCCGGATCATGCTCGTTGTTTCATCTCCGTCCGCGCATTTACCGAGCAAGGTCTGGAAATGGCCGCCTCAGGGCTAGAGCAGATCGCGGCAGGACGTTGTATCCCTGATACACGCACCCGCCTGACCCGCATGCGTGGACGCAAGCCATATCAGGCAACGCCTGAAATTCTGCATATGATCGAGATGGCGAAGCAAGAAGGACAGGCTCTCGGTCTCGCTATCCGTCAGGAAGGTAAAGGTGGCCTCTCAGACGCCAACCTGCTTATGGAAGCAGGACTGCCAACGCTTGATAGCCTTGGTCCCACCGGTGGCGGTATGCACGACCTTAACCGTGAATATTTACAACTGGACTCTATTCCTGTACGTGGAGCCTTGCTGGCTGGACTGATCGTTCGCCTCTGCCTGTCAGAATCTACAGGTGCAGAACAGTCAGCATAACCAGTGTGTATCTTATGAAAAGCTTATATACTTATAATTAGTAAGTATTGGAAATTAGGTAAATTCTTAAACTCGTTTTTGTATCTATAGTTAGGAGCTATAAACATATGGCATGGCATGGAAGAGGCGGCGGTATGGCCGTGTATCTAGAAGAACAAAAAAAGCGTGGACGCAAGACCGATGCGCGTACTATGCGGCGTGTCGTGCAGGCATTTGGCCCATACAAAGCGCAGGTTGTATTGGTGCTGATCGCTATTATCCTCACAACTGTTTTGGGTCTTATCAACCCGTTGATGATTCGTTTCATTTTTGATGACGCCATTGGTAAAGGTAATACGAATCTCCTGATCATTTTTGCGATCATCATGATTGTGACGCCTATAGTTACAGGTATGATTGGCGTCGGGCAGACGTATCTGAACAATGTGATTGGGCAGCAGGTTATGCGCGATTTCCGTAATAAGCTCTACAATCACTTGGAGAGTATGTCATTACGTTTTTTCACGGCGACGCGCACAGGTGAGATACAGTCGCGCCTCTCGAATGATGTGGGTGGTGTTCAGGGTGTAGTCACGGATACGGCTACCAGCGTCGTCTCCAACATTTCGACGGCACTCAGCACGTTCATTGCCATGCTCTACCTCAGTCCATTGCTGACCCTCATATCGCTGGGCTTGATGCCTCTCTTTCTGTGGATCACCTATAAGGTCGGTAATGTACGTCGTGTCACCAGTAAGGAAACGCAGCAAAGCATGGCTCGTCTGACGGCTATGATGCAAGAAACACTTTCGGTGAGTGGTATTCTCTTAATCAAAACCTTTGGTCGTCAGAAATACTCCCAGGATCAGTTCGAAACGGAGAATCAGAAGCTGGCTAACCTGGAAGTGCGCCAGCAGATGATTGGCCGCTGGTTTTTCATGCTCATCAACGTTTTCTTCTCGATCACACCGGCCATCGTCTATCTCGTGGCAGGCTGGCAAATCATCCATCACCTGGATAGCAGGCTCTCCCTTGGTGTTATCGTAGCTTTCACCACCTTGCAGAGCAGAATTTTCTTCCCTATTGCGCAGCTGCTCAGTGTACAGATCGAGATACAGGGTGCGTTGGCTCTCTTTGACCGCATTTTTGAATATCTTGATTTGCCTATTGATATTCAAGATAAGCCTGATGCCTTGCATCTGAAGCCGGAAGAGGTCGAGGGTCGCGTAACGTTCAACGATGTCTCATTTACGTACAAACGCGATGAGCTAAGTTCATTGAGTGGCAACTATGAGCAGGAGGGCAATAGTAATGGTAAGCGTCCTGTTTCGCCTAAGCCTGTCGCGGTTACTGATGACACTGAACCTCGTACCACGCTGAACCATGTCTCGTTTGAAATTCAGCCTGGACAACTGGCCGCGCTAGTTGGGCCAAGCGGTGCCGGTAAGACCACTATAACCTACCTGGTGCCACGCCTATATGATGTGGATAGCGGTGCAGTAGAGATTGATAGACGAAATGTCAAAGATATTGCCCTGTCTTCACTTGGTGAGTTGATTGGCGTTGTCACCCAGGAAACCTACCTGTTCCATGCATCCATTCGAGAAAACCTACTGTATGCACGTCCCGATGCGACAGAGGAAGAGATGATGGCGGCGGCGAAGGCAGCAGCCATTCACGACCGTATCATGGAACTCGATGATGGCTATGATACCATGGTTGGTGAGCGTGGCTACAAGCTCTCCGGTGGAGAGAAGCAGCGTATGGCTATCGCCCGTGTCATTCTCAAAAACCCGCGTGTTCTCATCCTCGATGAGGCCACCAGCGCACTCGATACTCACTCCGAACGCTTGATTCAAGCGGCCCTGGAACCATTGATGAAGGATCGCACCACGCTGGCAATTGCACACCGCCTCTCAACTATTCTGGCCGCCGATATCATCCTGGTTGTCGATAAAGGCGAGATCGTGGAGCGGGGTACGCACCAGGAATTGTTGGAACTCGACGGATTATATGCTCGCCTCTACAACGAGCAGTTCTCACAACTGGTACAGGAAGAGATGGCTGTATAGACAAGGGCAAGGAGCAAAAAACACGCCGCAGATGTCGCGACATCTGCGGCGTGTTTTTTGCTCCTTGCCCTTGTCTTGCCTCTACCCTACAGCACGCGCACACATTTGCCGATACATAAAAGGAGAAAGAACTAGATAATATACATAAAGGCAAAATTATGGTTCAGTACATTGAAGGGATTGCTACAAATGACGATCAACCTACATCTCTGTCTGCTGGGTCATCCTGCATTGTCCATATACGCACGACTATAACCGGCCTGGATACGCCCATCATTCCCTTTGCCGTTCTCAAAGAAAATCCTTTGCCTTCATTTGAGGAGTATCTTGCTTCCATTGCACAATCAACGCAAACATCAACAGAGCTGGAAAGTGCCATCATCAATGCCTGGAATATGCCCTTTACCGGCCTACACCCTGAAAAACACTTCTTTCTGTGTGCATGGAGCAGCATACCCGCTATATCTCCACGAGTGGTGAAGGTAGCTGGCCTATATGTGGGTGTTGCTACGCCAGGGGCACCGCCAACATATACTCGTTATATGACAACGCAGGCTGTACAGCGACAGGGTAAATGGGTAGCATGGTGTGTCCCTGTAGAGATGCTGGATGAGATGGAGAGAAAGAGGGTACGTGAGGTTGTGCTTGGTGAGGGGAATATGGTGCAAGTTACGAGCCTGAATAAAGAAGGACGACCATGAAGGTCGTCCATTCTCGGTTAGCAGCCGTTGTCCTCCCAATGGGTGGGGAGGCGAGGTGGTGGCTGTTGTCTGGGCTGGTATGTAGGGCGTCAAGGCTAGCGCAGTGATGTAGGTTGATGCTGTTCTGGCATCTCTGTTTCCCGTTCCGCTTCTCGTTGCCGTCTTTGAGCGAAACGACGGATCACTGCACAAATGACCAGGAAACTTCCTATCGGTATCACCACTACCAACGTAATCGCTACTAGAACAACGGTAAACCAGCCGAGAAATCCAAGGGGAGAGTTGGACTTCACGAGTAGTATTACCATGATTATAGCGATTCCTATGAGGATAAGCCTGACCCGTCCATTGTTGGGGTGACGCATTTCATCCATGTAATCTTGCCTTTCCACGGTGTAGGCAAATGCCCACACCCAAAAGAAGTTACACTTCGTTGGTAAGGCACTACGGGAACGGCATACATGGCCTCTGATGACGAAAAACATCCAGCTTGGTTGTATATCTATTTAGCGCTCATAACGGTCGTAACGTGGGCGAACAAAACGAACACCCATTATAAAACCAGTCATGAAGGCGATCAGTATGACCATGAAGGCGATCAGTATGATGATGATCAGTGTCTGGTAGTCAATGAACATCTGAACCTCCTCTGAGCCATGCGAATTCTACATGACTCAAACTGCTGTTTGCCGCTTATGCTACGAGTTGCCAATATTATTGGCACTAGACGTACTAAAGAGATGATCTACTAGATAAGACCTTACAAACCCTCAGAGCATGTCCTACGCGGTGTACCCTTTCATGCTCTCTAAGGTAGAGACGCGCCGATAGGCCAAGCTTAAAAGGGCGGTAAATCTGCTACGCTCAACGCGCTCCTCTGGCCGACTTTTTTGATAATCTTCCAGGTGAATACCTGACTTTAACAAAGCACGTTGCAAAGGTGTTATTGAAACACTGAACCTTGTATGGTTGGCTAGATCGGCTAGTAGCACCTGTCTCTGCTTCTTCGGAAAGTTAAGAATTTCAGGTGCGAGTTGCTCGAAGAGCGACTGATTAAACACCTCATCGTCCACTGCATCTGCTATATCAGGCAACTCAGGTTCAACTCGCCCTTCTCCATCAGGAGAGGATAACTGAGTGAAGCAGACGTGACGTCCCTCTTTACGCAAGAGATCGACAAAGTAGTGGTACGCCGTCTTTTTGGCAAAAGCAGGAATCGAGCCTATAGGAGTAGCTTCATGCTTTTCAGCTTTACGTATACGCTCAAAGGTACGACTTATGGCTTCTTGCACGATCTCGTCTATAATGTCGTTTTCTTGACCCTTCCATATTGGGAGATGGGCCGTGTAGACCCATGTTGCAACAGAACAGGATAGGGAACAGTACAAATGCTCCCAACAAAAGTGAGTTCCTACAACAGAAGTAGAAGTATTAGATGAGGATAAGCATTTCGTCATGAGCGGCTCCCTTTTTTTAGAAAATTTCAGATCGTTCGGTGTTTTTACAGCCTACGGAGACACATCAAATGACAGCTACAATGCTTAATCTACTATAAACACTTGTTCTTTATATCAACTTATCTAAGGAAGTGCTTTAGTATTTTCAAATATACCTAAGAATAACTGATATGTCAATCCCAAAATGCAAATAATTCTGATAATTTAGAGTTTTCTAAGGATTTTCTAAGGTACATCACAGAAGAAATACTTTATATATATGGTAACCTAATTAGTTTTTCTGATAAATATAGGTAATTCTAAATAATCTAAGTTATTTCAAGCTAACAATCTCAATTCCTATGAAAAACTTTTTTGTAAGTCCCTGTGACCGTCAAGGTAGATAAGAAATACTTATCTATCTCATTACCTATAAACGGAAAAAACTGCTCAACATAAAAGGATATGCTGGATGAGCTTCATGTGCATGAGTTTGGGCATATTAAGATATCTGTAATAAAGGGAAGAGCTAGCCAAGCTCATAAAAGCTAATGAAAATTAAATGTATATGGGTCTACGCCCTTTCGGTGAAAGACGATATCTCACTGTAGAGGCCGCACGCAGTGCCCACCAATTCATTGCGTCAATCACCCGTAAGCATGGAGACCCAAAGCATATCGGCCTCTTGACAAAAGGAGAGATCAGGCGTAGAATATCTGCTAGCCAGTTGATAACTCTCGAAATTTTTCTGATATATTTGTTATGGAAATTCCAATAATATAGAGTCTTTTGTGAATTATAAGAAGTTTTATTGTTAGAAAAAGTAATAACTTTGTATATTACTTGCACTATACATTCAAAGATGCAAGAATCACTTTGGTTTTTTGTTGTTTTTAACAGGAGATAGAGATGAACACGCAATATTCACAGGAGATCAAAGAGTACCTTCAGCACAAAGAGGTGCAGGAACGAATCCTGAGGAGTATCGAGGAAGCACGCTCAAAGGCAACCGTAACGATCAGTCGCGCAGCCAAGCTCTTTGGTTTTAGCGAGAGTCAGCTACGTGAGTGGGAAAAACGTGGTTTGCTGAGTACAGAGAGGCAAGCCTTATCCCCAGAAGCCAGGGGTCATCGGCAATATTCTCCTGCCGAGTTAGAAAAGCTGGCCATTATCCGCGAACTGATGGATAACCAAGGCTATCTACCAGGTGATATCCCGACTGATGTCGATGAAATCTGGCGTTCGCTCTCTCAGACAGATGGACAGTATCCGCTGAAAGCGGGAGATGGCCGGGTCGGCTATGCGATGGAAGCTGACAGTATGCATATTGATCAACGCATACTTCATCTGCGTGATGAGGCATTTTGGCGCTTTTATGTCTCGCATGCGCTACGCTTGTCCCTCATGTTAATTTGTGAAGATATTATAGTGAAGCGAGCAAGTCTCATTTTACCACTGCATCAGGAGGAAATTTTTGCCTCTGCCCCTAATTCTCTGGAGAATGTATCTGAGGTTCTTATAAAAGACATCGGTGAGGTTGGCGAATCCTTAGTTGGCTGGCTCGGTCAGAGTCGTTCATTCTATACCTTTCTGACTCAGAAGCCTTCCTTTGAATATCCGACCGATTTTCGTATTTTGCAATTGAAGGCGAAAGAAGAAGCGGTTCCTTGTGATAACACGCTGGTTGTCCTCCCTAGAGAAGATGCTACACTGCTAACGCTTAGTGAACCTGTCGTAAAGATTGTGCGGCGTTTACTAACCCCACTTTACGATAAAAGCTTAAATTGGCAAGAGTATCTAGGTGTAGGTATGCGTGATATCCTCGATCCCCTCATCGATTTCAATAGTAACACAGGTCTTGTAGATACTATTCTCACCGGTCTTGCGGAAAGAGTAGTTCGCTTGGGAGGAAAAAGGAAAGAAGATGAGAGCCAGAATCGCTGGCGTTTTTGCTGTATTCTTGTGCCGAATAATCCGCAATTGCCACTACAGCAACGTAGTCTTGTTGTACGGGCGAAGAGTAAAGAAGCTCCTGTTGCCTATAAATTAGGTACAACCCTTGTCTCTCCCGATGTAGACGTTATTAGTGTTAGTCTTCGTGCATTTGAGGGGGGAAGGATTATCTATCGACATAGAGTTACTAAGGAAGATACATCGATTGCGAACCTTGACGATGAAAAACCAATTGGTTCTGCCATTGCTGTACCTATCGGTGGTGAAGATGGAGCACCAGTAGCTGTTCTTTACATAGTCTCTGCTGAGCCAGATGCCTTCTCTCAAGAAGATCAGAGTATCCTGAGAATGATAGGAAGAATGGTAGAGGAACTACTTCTAACCTATCGTACTCGCATACAGGCGACGGAGAGTTTCACCAGTTTGATTAGAAACTCTAGTATTGTTGATCCAACATATGCAGTTTTTGCATCAGAGGACCAATTTATAAACGATGTGGAAACGCTCCTCAAGCCTATTCTAAAGCAAGCAGGGAGAAGGGAAGATGAAGGAGTACTACTTGCTGATGACGAAGTACGAGCTAGATTAGGGCAACTTGCTAATAATGTAGTATCGTTTATTGCCATTGATATAGACAAACTAACGAGCTTGGCTAATAAGCATGGCGATCGGATGACGAAAAATTTGAGTAAAGCAGTTGGAGAGCGTACTCAGGCACAACTTCGTGTACTTTTTACGAATTCCGCAGATTGTAAACTCTACCATGCTTATGCTGATAGATTCTACTTAATGCTAAAGGGCATCACTCTTGAAAATGCACGGGAGAAAGCTAAGTTACTTATGCAAAACCTGCAAGGTGAATATCAGGTTGATGCTTTACGCTCAGCTGTTGAGCCTCCTTCCCTATCGGAAAGTACACTCATATCGACCCATATTACTGTACGCTTAGGAGTATCTTCTTATCCATATATGCATTTGGCAAGAGTTTTGCGAAGGTATCCTGCTGAAACTGCTGTAGCGTCAATGACAGCATTAATATCTCGCTCCCTTGATGCCATACTTACAGTGGGAAAGGATGAAAAGGGAGATGTTATAATTACTTGGGATCCACAGATTTGGGGCTTCAGACGATTGTAATCCCCTGAGCAGCTCAATACATGAATCATCTCGTAACATTATACCCAATTGGGTATAATGTTACTTCATTGGCTTACTACACGTTATTTTGTCATTGTCAAAGCAAATAAAACTTGAACTACGTTCTCCTATTGCTTGAGATTGGTATGCTTAAATAGGTACGCTCTATTTGGCAATGCTGATCGTATAATTAAGAAAGGGGCGTTGTTTAGAGAAGGTGTGTTCTTATGGAGAAGAAAGTTTTCGTACTAGGGCTCCCTGGAAGTGGTAAATCAACAGCGGCTCGTTATATCCAAATGTTAGCGCAAATCAATGGTTGGGTCCCTACTCGCTTTAACGATTATGATATTCTTTACGAGATGTTTGAAGCTGATGATGGAAGCCGATTTAGCAGTACAGAGCACGATGGTTTCGACGTTCACAACCATAGTGCCTTCGATGATGCATTGAAAGAAGTGGAAAAGAGGCTTTTACAGCGGAAAGCAGCCTCTCATAAGCAAAGTGAGCTAGTCATTATTGAGTTTTCTCGTAATGACTATAACAAGGCTTTGAAGCTGTTTGATCCGAAACTTTTACGGAAGGCTTCCTTTCTTTTTGTTGATGCTGATATACCTGCATGTAAACAACGTATCAGAGAGCGTGTTGCTCATCATTGTATGCCAGATGATCACTTCGTCTCTGAATATATTTTCGAGGCCTATTACCAAATGGATAATCGGCAGTATGTAGATTCGATCGCCTCTGGCCTCAACGAGTGCTGTGATATCAAGAGCGATAGAATACGAGTTATTGAGAACACAGGTGTAGTTCCAATAGTGAGTTTTCTAGAGCAGATCAACGCATTCGCTCCAATCATATTTGGAACGCCAATTTGCTGTCCAGAGCCTGCTTCTGTGATCGAAGAGATTGCTCCAAGCTATGTAAAGCGTAGTGATGAGAGCGAGCAAGCTAGCAAACCATTATTAATGGTAAGCTAATTCAGCGTATTTACACATTCGTTTTTTGGCAAACAGCAATTCAGCTGGCAGCACTTGCAAGTAAGGGGCAAGTGTTGTTGCCTTATCCTCAAAATTCATCTTCTTCTATCAAACAACAGTAACCCTCAAGAAGTATAGCCTGATAAGCCATGTTAATTTTGTATGTTTATGTGTTTCATGTTTTCATAATTTACTCATTTTTTAGAGAAAAACTCAGAACACATCTGTTGGCTGCTCTGGAGCCAGAAGAAATCCGGAGTCAACAAAGTATCAGTAATATTCCATGCAGATACTAATTGGCTTGTATATTTCATCATACTATGTTATACCTTGATGTATCGTTGTGTTTCAAGCTGTTTTTGAAAGATCATCAAGAGGTGTGTGGTATGACACGGATATTGTTTCTCTTAGGACTGCCGGGAAGTGGGAAATCAACTGTTGCCAGGAAGATAAAAGAGAAATATACAAATCTATCTATTCAGCACATTAGCGATTATGACATTTTGTACACGCTGTTTCAGAAAGATATGGAAAGTAAGGGGGGAAAGTTCGTTCCTACAAAGTATGGTGGTTTTGATGTGCTTGATTTTTCTATACTTGATTTAGCTTTGCAGAAGATGGAAAGAAGGGTTGTTGAGTTTATATATACTACGAAAAAAGCCGAGCTCATTATGATTGAATTTGCTCGCAATGATTATAATCATGCGTTTCGACAGTTTGGCTCTGATTTTTTGCAGGGGGCCTGTGTGCTGTTCTTGCGTGCTGATATAGATATTTGTAAGCAACGGATTCATGAACGTGCTGACCATCCATCTACTGACGAGGATTATTTCGTTTCAGACGATATTTTCAATGTGTATTATAACAATGTAGGTAGTTATGGCTTGCCATCCAATTTTGCAGCAGAGTATGGAATTGATGAGCAGAAGGTAAAGAGTATCGTGAACAACGGTGCGTATCATGATATTCTTGAAGAGCTTAAGCAATTCATTGACTTCATCCTCATGCAGCAAAAGGACAACTGACTTCCTCCAAGTTGATAGTTAGTTGGTTCTGAGGGATCTGCGAGTGTAGACTCTCTGCGATACACTAATCACAAACGACTCCTAACGATCAACAGAAAGAAGTGGAAGGTCTGAGGACGAGTATCAGCAATACCTACCTCTTTTGACACATTAACCGCTATCCAAAGGTTTATCTCCTATTCGCTTGATGGTACTCAAATGACTAGCGCAGTACACCATGCAAATGGTCGTGACCCTCCATGGGGACTAACCCTCAGATGAGCGCCTGAGCAACAGCTCGGCCAGCGACACGACCAGAGAAGAGGCAGCCGCCAAGAAAGGTTCCTTCCAGTGCCCGGTAGCCGTGCATACCCCCTCCACCAAAACCTGCTACTTCACCGGCAGCATAAAGACCGGGAAGCGGCTGATCATCCGCTTGAAGTACCCGACCAGAGAGGTCGGTTTTCACCCCTCCCAAGGTTTTGCGCGTAAGGATGGAGAGGCGCACAGCAATCAAGGGACCCGCGGAGGGATCGAGCAGCCGGTGCGGCTTCGCCACGCGAATAAGTCGGTCTCCCAGATAGGCTCGCGCCGCTCGGATAGCGGTCACCTGAGCGTCCTTACTGAACGGATTCCGTATCTCCCGATCGCGAGCAACAATCTCCTGCTCCAGTTCGGTGAGATCAATCAATGCCTCTCCCGTCAGTTCATTCATAGCGCGAACCAGATCAGGGAGGAAGCGCTGCACGAGAAAGTCCACGCCCTTTTTCTTGAACGCTTCAATGGGGCCAGGCGCACCGGGCAAGATCCGACTGAGTATCTTGGGGATGCTGCGACCCGTCACATCCGGGTTCTGCTCGGAGCCAGAGAGGGCAAACTCGCGCTCAATGATGCGCTGGTTGAGCAGGAACCAGGAATAGTCGTACCCGGATGTGGTAATGTGTTGGAGCGCCCCCAGCGTATCAAAGCCAGGGAACAGTGGGATCGGCAAGCGATGCCCTCGCGCATCCAACCACAGAGGTGATGGTCCACTCAAAATGCGGATCGCATGCTGGCTCCAGATCGGCGCATAGTTGTGAATGCCCTCTGGATAATGCCACATCCGATCAGGATTGATGAGATGCCCTCCGTTCATCGCGACGACTTCCAGCATGTGTCCGTCAACGTGGTCGGGTACCCCCGAAATCAGATGTTTGGGAGGAGGCCCCAGACGTTGCGGCCAGTTCCGACGCACCAGATCATGGTTGCCCCCAATGCCCCCCGAAGTGACAATCACCGCTTGCGCTTTGAGGTGAAATGCTCCCACCACGGTCCGCGAACTCGGCACACCTCGCTCAACAGTGCTTGGTTCCAACACCTCACCCTGGACGCCATCAACAACGCCACCGCTTGTGGACAGCGCAGTAACACGATGCCGAAAGCGTAGCGTCACCAGTCCTTGCCGCTCGCCTTCACGGACGCGACGGACAAATGGCTCTATGACCCCTGGCCCCGTACCCCAGGTGACATGAAAGCGTGGCACCGAATTGCCATGTCCCGAAGCAAGATACCCACCGCGCTCTGCCCATTGCACAATCGGAAATGCACGCAGCCCCTGTGTACGCAGCCAGGAGTATTTTTCCCCCGCCGCAAAAGCGACATAGGCTTGCGCCCAAAGTCTCGGCCAATGATCTTCGTCCCGATCAAATCCCGCGCTGCCCAACCAGTCCTGCCAGGCCAACTCATAGGAATCGCGAATTCCTAGCCATCGTTGCTCCGGTGAGTTGACAAAGAACAGGCCCCCAAAGGACCAAAACGCTTGTCCTCCCAACGATGCTTCTGGCTCCTGCTCCAGAATGATGACCTGTCGTCCTGCATCAATGAGCTCTGCTGCAGCGACCAGCCCCGCCAGACCAGCTCCAACAATGATCACATCTGCTTCATCTTTCATCTGTTCCTCTCCTTTTCGACAACGAGCAATTCATCGCTTCTCTTTTTTAACAACGAATGATACTTTGCTTGCTACCAGTCCACAGAACCATACTAAAGTAGACTCTATATGATACACTAATCACAGACAACTCCTAACGATCAACAGAACGAAGTGGAAGGACTGAGGACGAGTGGCAGCAACACCCAACCCTTTTGACAAATTAACCGCTATTCATCCGCAGCGGCGTATTACTATGGAGACCGGGCCGACTCCTATTGTGACGCGGCTGATGGATCTCTTTGTGCCTCTGGGCTTTGGGCAACGTGCTCTGGTTGTTGCTCCCCCCCAGGCTGGCAAGACGACTATTTTACGGCAAATAGCTGCCGCGGTCCTCAAGAACTATCCCGACGCCAGTTTATTTCTCTGCCTTGTCGATGAACGGCCTGAAGAGGTGACTGAGTGGCGTATGGAGGTACAGGGACCAAATGTCAAGCTCTATGCTTCCAGCTTTGATCAGCAAGCAGCTCGTCATGGACGGATCGTTGAACAAGCTTTGAATGATGCCAAACGGCAGGTTGAGCGCGGCAAAGATGTGATCATCCTGCTTGACTCACTGACACGTTTAGCTCGCGCTCATAATATGAGTAATGAGATGTGGGATCGGGGGCGTAACCAGCGCGGAGGCTATGGAAGTCGTACCCTCTCCGGTGGTATTGACGCACGGGCACTCGAAGTTGGGCGGCGCGTCTTCGGAGCCGCTCGTGCATTGGAAGAGGGTGGTAGCCTGACCATCGTTGCCAGTTGTCTCGTGGAGACCGGCAGTCGCCTGGATGAAGTAGTCTATGAGGAATTCAAGGGTACCGGCAACCTGGAAATACGCCTCTCTCGCGAACTGGCCGACCGTCGTATCTTTCCCGCCATCGATCTTGCCTCTTCCAGTACACGCCAGGAGGAACGCTTACTCTCTCCTACCGAATTGCGTATTATGGCCTCATTGCGTCGTAAACTTGCTGAACTTCCTCGCCGCGAAGTGACTGAACAGGTGCTCCGTCTGTTTGAAAAGACAAGTTCAAATGCCAAATTGTTAGAAGCGTTAACCAAACAGATTTGATTTCTTTACTCTTTGAGCGTCTGTTCTCTTGTTAAGCCTGCTATCTTTTGATAGCAGGCTGGCGACATATGATATACTACAGCAAATAGAGTCATCCAAGTAACAAAGATAGGAGAGCAAGCTATGCGCTGCCCCTACTGCAATGGCATTAACTCCGAAAAAGCACGGTTTTGTGTTCACTGTGGCCGTGATATGCAGGCAACAACGAGACAACCTGTTTCTCGCCAGCAGCCACCAACAACCGTACAAGGTTATCCTCCACCAACACAGCGTCAACAGCCGACATATACGCCACCAACGCAACCCCAAACGCAACAGACACCACGTGTGCGCCAGCAAGCTGTACCCTCAGCGCCAGTCGCTCCACCAGCGCCAGAGGCTCCCGCGCCGTTTCCGCCACGGACGATGGAACAATTGCAGGCACTGGAACAGGGTGCACTTGCCTATACCGTTGTGGATACGACGAGCCAGGGTGGACGAAAGAAACAGGTGCGTATCACCTATCCTCGGTGCGTTCCCTGGCAGCAGGTGGCGACACTGCTGAAAGCTCTACGAGAACAACAAGAGACCCGTTTTGAGACCATTGTCATTCAGGGCTATCTTCCACAAGATACCAGTCCCTACTCCTTTACTAATGGACAATTGACCTTTGACCGTAACGTGCGTCTGGGTAGCCAGACCCAGAATCGCTACCAGATTGAGACTGGCAACGGCTTTGAAAGTGGCTCAGTACGGATTGTCCTCTCAGAGTAATCAGGAAGACGTATGCAAGCCGTAGAGCTTATTTGCAAGAAACGTGATGGCCATATCCTCAGCACCGACGAGATAAACTGGCTGGTTGCGGAATACATGCGCGAGAATATCCCTGACTATCAAATGTCAGCATGGCTCATGGCGGTCTACTGGCGTGGGATGAATGTCCAGGAGACCAGCGATTTGACTCTGGCAATGGCCCGTTCCGGTCAGGAACTGCATGTACGCGATACTATTGCACCGGTTGTCGATAAACATAGTACAGGTGGAGTGGGGGATAAAGTCACGCTGGCGGTGGCTCCACTGGTCGCAGCCTGCGGTGTAGCCGTGGGTAAGATGACCGGACGCGGCCTGGGACACACCGGTGGTACGGTTGATAAGCTGGAGTCTGTGGCGGGTTTTCGTGCTTCACTCTCTCGCGAAGAGTTTCTGCGTATCCTCACCCAACATGGCATGGTGCTGGCTGGTCAGTCCAACGACCTGGCACCAGCAGATGGCAAAATGTATGCCTTGCGCGATGTGACCGGCACCATCGAAAGCGTTCCCCTGATTGCCGCCAGTATTATGAGCAAAAAGCTCGCTATTGGAGCTTCGCACCTGTTACTAGATGTCAAAGTTGGCAACGGTGCCTTTATGAAGACAGTAGAACAGGCCCAGCTGCTGGCTGAGACGATGGTTGAGATTGGAGGCCTGGCAGGATTACATACTGTCGCTGCCATCACCGCAATGAATCAGCCTCTAGGGCGTGCTATCGGTAATGCCCTGGAAATGGCTGAAGCTATCACTATTTTGCATGGTAACGGTCCACAGGATGTATCCGAACTGTGTTATCATGAAGCTGCCGAATTGCTCGTTATGACAGGCATAACAGCCAATGTGTTCGAGGCTGAGGAACGAGTTGAGCAGGCGGTGTGCTCTGGGGCAGCTGTTGCCAAACTGGCTGAGGTGATAGCAGCGCAGGATGGCGATGCCCGGCAGATTGAGCAGCCTCACTTGCTGCCAACTGCGCCTGTCCGCTCAATGCTGGTCGCTCCGCAGAGTGGCTATATTGCCGGTATTCAGTCCGAGCAGATGGGTCTGGCGAGCATGCATCTAGGAGCCGGACGCTTTAAGAAGGGTGACGAGATCGATCATCGCACCGGACTGGTTTTGCAGGCCAAAGTTGGTGACTATCGCCAGACTGGTGAGCCGTTAGTGGAGATTCACGCTCGCAGTGAGATGGAAGCCGACTCCGTTCGCGAGGCATTGCTGAACTGCTATAGCTGGAGTGATGCGCCTGTCGAAGTGGGACCGCTTATCTATGCGACTATTCGCCCTTGATAAGGGTAGCATGTTTTTAGGTAAAACATACGCTAAACTACTTCCGGTTCATGATCCTGCCGCCATTCTTTACAAGAGGGAGTATTGCCACTGAGTTGCACAATCCTCAATCTGTTAGAAGTCAGGCCAGATCGTGAGCGGTTTTGAATCATTAGTGTCTGTTTCCTCTCTAGTATGAGCTGTGAATTCCACTTCAACTGTGAGTAGATTCGTTTCGCTTTCCTGGTGCTCTCTCTTTATGGCGTCGCGCAGAGGGAGCACGAACTGCTTCCCAACTCCATCCACCTGAAACTCCCGGATGTCCTTCCCTGAGGACACTTTCACGCGTGCGGTTAGATATTCCGAGTGGCCCTCCGGCGTCACGCGATGGAGCCAGACCTTGAGTTCTTGAGCCTTTGTTTCATGTATGTGAATTGTCGCAGAGTACAGAGTAGGAAATTCGGGAATAACACCACTGGCAGTCTGGTACACGCGCTCTGCGTCGGCATAACCCAACTTCACAATAACTGAGGTGGCCACTTGACCGCTGTCGGTCACCATAAATGTGCCAGCATCTTCCTTTACTGAATCTTGCCGTATCTCGATCACCAGGCGGCGAGCAAACGCGCCCTGTCGCGCCATCAGATAGGTCGTTCCCAGGACAACGACTCCAACGAGGAGCGCCAGCACTCGTTGGAACGGGTCCTGCCAGATCAACAAGCCATGCAGGAACAACATACCTACCGAGACCAGATAGATCGCACTGACGACCACCGGGTGGGCTAAAAACCGCAGCACGAACCCCGGCACGTGTTCCCCCTTCCTGCGGCTGGCCAACAAGAGGAGCACCGGGAAGACCCCTGCCACCACAGGCACGGCGACCACTCCCACGAACCCCACCACCTGGGAGAATGACTCCAGTCGCTTGACTAACAGCCACTCGGTGAGCAGGAAGAGGAGGATCAGTGGACTGAGTCCCAGCCAAAAACGACCATATTCCCCTTGCGCCAGTTCTTTCATGCGCTTGAGCCGCATCCCCTTCTTCACACTCGCATCGTGTCGCCGCCCGGCCATTGCTCCAGGGGCGTCCAGCGCCTGCCAGATCTCTGGGGTCGCCTGCCGCCTGCGCCTGGCAGCGAAATGGACCTGGTACACCGTCTGGCCTTGCTCTCTAGCCTCCGACAAGGCCCCTTGCTCCACCAGACGGTTCAACATCATCTGGCTTGCCTGCTCTGTTTGATCCAGGAAGCTGGCCACCTCCTCAACACTCGTCTGCTTTCGACCGGCCAGCCACCTGACCAAGGCCGTATCAGGAGTGTCTAGTCTGCCAGCCATCTCCAGCACATCGAGTCCCAACGTATCCCAACCGCCTTCGTACACTAACCGCATGGAGGTCACAACTTGCACTCGGACGCTCTCTGCGCTTGCCGTCACTATTTTTAACGCTAGGTCTATGCCCTGCGCGGGAAGTTTTGGAGTCACTTCAGCGAGCACATTGCGTGCTTCCCAGGTCGTCTGCATCCCAATCTCAAAGTGGCGCGTGTCCCCTTCCCGTTGGATACCCAGGCGAAACTGCGGTTGGGCGGCTTTCAGGCCCAGATATGTCAACGTCAGGCTCAGATCGGTTTTCCCTCGAGGAGTCAACATGAGTTTCCCTTGTCGTCGTCCAAGGACCAGCGTATGCCGGGCTTGACCAGGGATCCACTCCCGCACCGTGAGGAAGAGTGCCAAACTAAAGTGGATGGAGGCCATGCCCATGGCAAGAATGGCATAGATCGTTCCAAGTACGATCACGGCAGGGCCAACGAGGGTAGCAAGTGGCCCGAGAGCCGTTCCTGAGAAACCTGTCAGGGCCTGTGGAGCAATCGCTCCATTGACGGCCACGACCCAGAGGATATAGAGTACCAGCACACTCGCCTGCGCCGCCACACACCCCTGAGTCAAGGAGCGTCCGCTTGGGTCGCGCTGGAGCACGGTTCTGGCACAACTGTTCACGGAGAAGTGACCGAAGTAGGCGGTAAACGCTACGCCGAAGACCAGGCCCAGCAGAGCCGGTTCGAAAGCGGTATCGTTGAGGAAGGGGACATGCACGTACAGCAGGTGTTCCAGCCGGAAATGTCCCAGAGCAAGCAGAGACAGAATCAGGACGAGGCCCAGGTTGATCGCTCCTACGACCAGGGCACTTGTGACGGTCGCTTGCAAGGTCTTCTGTCGAACAAAATAGATGCCAAGCAGGAAAAGCACTCCCGCCCAGGCTTCGGGAGGGATCGGGGTGGCTGCGGCCAGGGTGAGTGAGAATCCAAGATAGTAAGCGAACAGGAGCATAAACGTGAAGGCCACCACCGTTGTCGTCAGCAGGATTGAACCAGGTCTTCCCAGGTAGTTCCCGACCAGCCGACCCAGGTAGCTTCCCTGGTAGCGGATCGACCCGCTGCGCGTCACCGCTTCCGCCATGGCGGCGATCGTGAGCGTATTGATCACTCCCATAACGAAGAGGATGACCACCCCAGGCAGCGGACCCAGGCCAGCCAGGGCGATGGGCAGCGCGAGGATCGATGCGCCAACCGTCTCGGTGAAGGTCAGCGCGTAGGCCGTCCAAAACGGGGGTAAGTTCTCGAGCCAGACGCCCAGCTTGTTCCACCGCCAGCGCACCCAATTGAGAAGACCTAGCTGCCTGCTATAGATCATCTCAAGCGGCTGATGATACTGGAGCTGGAAGGCTTGTTGTAGCCCTTCGCTGTCCAGTCCTACTGCCTCCCGAATGTGGGGAATGTCGCGCTGGGTAAGGCGGTACTTCTCTGCCAACAGGTGGGCCAGGGTGGCTTGCAGAGTCAGATTGTGTGGCACCAGGGATTGCCACTGGAGAGCATAGCGTTCCAGATCGTGGATCGTCGGACGCACAGGTAGTTCGCGGCCCTCGCCGAGGGCCTCAAAGAACGCCAAGTTCTGCTGCTCAGCGATCTCTTCGGTCAGATAGAGATCGACCGTTCGTCGTGATTCCATCATGAGGTAGGCGGTTCGGCTCTCAATTTGGAAGAGGAGCAAGCGTGCTCGTTTGGCTGAAAAGCCGCCCAGCACCTCGGCGGGTGTGAACAGTTCATCGTCGGTTGGCATAGATCACTCCTCCTTCAGTGGGTCTGGCATGCCAGGTAGTTCCTCTCTCGGGCAGCAAACCCCGCTCCTACATTTCCAGAACCTGTGCGGCGATCTCACGCACTCCCCGGCTGTAGGGATGGTCAGGGTAGGTCAGGCTGAAAATGCCTGCGCTGCCGAGTGCAATCATTTCTTCCGAGACGGGTAGGAGGCCAGCGACAGGAGCCTCATAGGCCGTTTGGACCTGCTGCCGTATGGAGGTCATGTCCAGCTTGGGTAGCACTTTGTTCACAACAAGCAGCAGTCGCTTCACTTTGAGTTTACGGGCGACTTCGATGGTCACTGCCGTTCCCTGGAAGTCTTGCTGATCGGGTCGTAAGATGAGAACAAGGATATCGGAAAGTAGAAGGGAGAGGAGAGTTTCCTCATTGAGGCCCGGATGGGTGTCGATGAGGAGGTAATCGAGCCGAAAGGTCTTGATCAACCTGCGAAAACCATCGGTGAGCAAGTTGACTTCATAGCCTTCGCGTAACACCCGTGTGATCTCACCGACCTTAATGCTGGAAGGGACGAGGTAGAGTGCACCACCCTGAACTGCTGCCGAGCTCAGGGTGGCTGTGACATCGTGCGCTGCCTGCTCGATACGGCACCGTCCGTAGAGGTAGTCGTTGAGGGTCAGCCCACTGGTCTGCCCATCCATGCCAAAGAGGACATGCAGCCCTGGTGATTGGATATCGGTATCGATCACCGCAACCCGTTTTCCCTGTTGCACGAGGCAACTGGCCAGATTGGCGGTGAGATTAGATTTGCCTGTTCCCCCTCGATACGAGTGAATAGAAACGATCGTAGACATGAGAACGTCTATCCCTTTCTGTGGTTGGCTTGATGATGAACTTTAAATAATAAATCTGGAGACACCTGCTCCTTCGATGGCAAGGGCCTGGCAGACGCGCTGGTACTCCTGCTCCAGGCGGGTAACCAACTCTGTCGCCCCTTCGACCGTCCTGTTTTTGCCGAGCGTCTCCAATTCAGCACTGAATTCGGCCATCGTGTGTGCTCCCAGATTGTAACTGCTGCCCTTGAGGTTGTGGGCAACACGCCGAAGCTGCTCCGGCTGCTCTTGGGATACCGCTTTGTGTAGTGCTTCTAGCAGAGAGGGTGTCTCCAACTGGAAGGCCTCGGCCAGTTCCTGGACGATATCTGGCTCTCCTTCTGTCTGAAACTGACGGAGTTCGGACAGCACTGTTGGATCGAGGGCAGGTGCGGCTTCCTCTTGTTGTTGTGCATAGCCAGTGGTTGGGGTCGCAACCTCTGGGAGTTTGCGCGTGGTCTGAAGAGGAGCAGTGCGCCGTTTGGCCCATAGCCCCGACCGTTCCAGGGCTTCCTGTAATGCGTTGACTTGAATCGGTTTGGTGAGATAATCATCCATGCCAGCAGCCAGGCACTCCTCACGGTCGCCCCGCATGGCATTAGCGGTCATAGCCACAATACGCGGACACTGCTCAACAGGCCATTCCTCATGAATGGTCTGTGTGGCTTCCAGACCGTCCATCTCGGGCATCTGCACATCCATCAAAATCACATCATACCTTTGCCTCTGTAATGCCTCCAGCACTTCCAGACCGTTTGCAACGACATCAGCCCGGTAGCCCATACGCTCTAACAGGCGCACAGCCAGTTTCTGGTTAACGGTGTTATCTTCAGCCAGCAGGATATGCAACGGCAGTCGCTGACCCAAAGCGGTATCAAACTGTCCACGGGTTGCCTCTGTTGGTGCAGGTACAGATTGCGTGTGTTCTTGCTCGGCAAAGAGAGCAACCAGCGTATTGTACAGTTGTGAAGGCTTGATCGGCTTATGCAAAAAGGCAGCAAACTGCACACCGTGCGTATCAATGTCGCGCTGTCCTAAAGAGGTCAACATGATCAGGGGGAATGTTTGACCGTTGCGAGAGCGGTGAATCTGCTCAGCGAGCATCAGTCCATCCATGTCGGGCATCTGCATGTCCAGAATAGCCACGTCCAAAGGCACATCAGCCTGAAGCTGGGCAAGTGTCTCCTGGCCGGAAGCATACGCATAGGGGAGCATGCCCCAGGACTGCGTCTGCAAGGTGAGGATGGAACGGTTCGTGGCGTTATCATCTACAATCAGAATGCGCTTTCCCCCGAGGTGGGGCTGGTGAGCATCCAGATAGAGGGGTGAGAGAGTAGAAGCCTCCTGGGCCAGGAGGGTGAAATGAAAGGTCGAGCCAACGCCTGGTTGGCTTTCAACCCACATAGTCCCGCCCATCAGTTCGGCCAGACGCTTACTGATCGCCAGCCCGAGGCCTGTACCACCATAGCGCCGGGTCGTTGAGGTATCCACCTGACTGAAGGAGTGGAACAGGCGGGCCTGTCCTTCCTCGGAAATCCCGATGCCGGTGTCCCTGACCGCCACATGCAGTTCATAGAAAGGCAAGTCATCATGGTCAGGTGTACGCACCAGTCCCTCGTCATCTTTGTGGCTGGCTTCAACTGAGAGGACAACTTCACCCTCCTGGGTGAATTTGACGGCGTTGGAGAGGAGGTTCACCAGGATCTGGCGCAAGCGCGTCACATCGCCATAAACCGCCGCTGGAACCCGCTCGTCCAGCAGGTAAGCAAGGTCTACACCTTTCTCGGTGGCTCGCGCTGCTACCAGGTCAAGGGCCGACTCCCCACACTCACGCAGGTCAAAGGGCTGCTGTTCCAGTTCGAGTTTGCCCGCTTCAATCTTAGAGAAGTCCAGAATGTCATTGATGATGGTGAGGAGAGTGTCGCTGCTTGCACGCACGGTTTCAGCGTACTCACGCTGCTCGTCGGTCAAGTGTGTGTCGAGCAGTAAGCTGGTCATGCCAACGATAGCATTCATCGGCGTGCGGATTTCGTGGCTCATGGTGGCCAGAAAGGCACTTTTTGCCTCGTTGGCCGCTTCAGCAGCAACTCTGGCCTGCTCTAAGGCTTCCTCTGCTCGCTTCTGGTCAGTGATATCTCGTAAGACAATCAAACGACCGGCGAAGGAACCGCTGCGATGGTACAAAGGCGAAATACGCAGATCAAAGGAGTGGAGCATCTCACCTACAGTCAGGGCCATTTCCTCATGTACTTCCATGACGCCGTGATAGCGTTCGACCTGTTCAGGCCAGCGTGATGCCATCTCGGTAAGTGGTTGTCCAACCAGTGCTGAAAGCGGACGCCCCAGAATACCTTGTGCAGCCGGGTTGAGGTCGGTAATAAGGCCGTGCTTATCCAGGACAATCACGGCATCGCTCATATTATCGATGACCGTATTGCGTGCCACTGGCACAACATCCAGGAGCCGAAAGTGAAAGAGGCTCCACGCCATCGCTAGACCGGTGATCGTAAACGCGAAAGGGGTGAGATCTAAAGCAGGGAATGGACTCAAGCCAGACAGCGTTAGGGCATTGGCTGCCCAGGGAGTCAGCGCGGCAATCAGCAAAGCACTGGCTTGCCCTCGAAAGAGAGATGCTGAACGAATGTGCATCTGGATGAACCGACCCAGCAAAAGGGTGCCGAGCAAAATCAACAAGTAAGAATAGGAGATCGTGACCCAGAACCAGGGACCGTTCGTGAAAGTCAGCACTGAAAACGAGGCACTGCTCACCAGTCTCATGCTACTGCTGATCAGACCGTGCAGACTGTTCGTCCAGACGAGCAGCTGTGTGATGAGCGGTTGAATGGCCAGGAGAACTACTATGCGAGGCTTCAGCCAGTGTCCTTGGTCTGTATACTGGAGCGCGAAGGCGAGCCAGGCCGCTGGTACGATGCCAGAACCCAGCCATGTCAGGTTGTCCCAAAAAAGTTTGGTGGGCAGGTCAGGGCTAACCAGTTCTACTGCGTATGTCAATGACCACTCAGCCACGCCGAGCATAAGGAGGCCGAATGCCGTTGCACCAAGCGTAGAGCGGCGTTGCCATGCAGCGAGTACGAGCCAGACGGATACCACCATGGAGGTGACCTCGGGCAACACATATGGAGTAAACTGCCAGTGCATCCTTGCGCCTCCTTCACACCTCATTGTCCAGCTTTTTGACCGTGTTCCCTTGCAATCCGCCTTCTTCGTCGGCCCTGACTCTGTTGCGTAGCTTTTGCGCTTTGCCCAGCAACTGCTGGAAGTACTCACTTTCCGTGATGTCGGCGACCTCGCGGGCCCGCCTTTCCTGGTCAATTTCGATGCGGAATTGCTGCACCTGTCGTTGCAAGGGAGCTATTTCATAAGCTTGAAAGGGAGTTGTGGACGACTTTTCTGCTTTGAGTGTATCATATATGCCAGAGCTTCAGCAAGTATTTCCGGTTCTCAAAGTTTCCGGTTCATAACCTATGTTTTACCCACAAAATATGGTTTCCCCTTGATTGTCAGTTCCCAAAAATCGGCTGTGGGGCGGCTGGGATCGTTGGCTCCGCGTGTCAGGAAGACATGCCCGTTGCCGTCACACGCTGCCGTTCCCAATAGTGAGCCACCGGAGGGAAGCTGTACCAATGGCGTCCAATGCAGGGTTTGCAGATTCACTAGCCATGTTTGCCCCAGTGTGTTATTGTGCTGTGCGTCATAGCCTCCAACCAGCACAAGTTGATTCTGTCCGAGCAAACAGCTTGAGGCCCCGCTCAGTAACACAGGTGCGCTAGCCTGCTGCAATTGCCAGCTATTCTGGGCTGTATTATAGCGATAGATCTGCTCGGTAGGTGAGCTTTGCCCTGCATCGGTCGAACCTCCGAATAGGAGAATGCCACCTGTTCCATCAGCAGCAAGCACGACGTAGCCCAGTCCTATCGGCAAAGGGGCCAATGTATGCCATTGTTGGGTGCTAATATCGTAACGATACCAGCCTATGCCTGCCGCTCCGTGGGGATCACCTGCTCGCAAAAAGCCCTGAGTGATATAGAGATGTCCCTGATGATCAGCAATCATGGCTGCCCCAAAGCCAAGCGAGATCGCACCGGGCGGGGCTATTTTCTCTACAGTTCCTGTCTGGGGTGCGTATCTATAAAGCAGCGATGCGACGGTATACGTATTCGATGAGTAGCCAGCGGTAAAAAAGAGCGAGTTGTGTTCATCAAGGGCTACTGCATTATTGACCATGCCTGGGAAGTTTTGCACACTGAGCACCTCCCAGTGAGCCGCCGCGATGTCGTAGCGGTAGAGATTGCGATCATAGCGCGGTGTAAGTTTAGGGCCACGAAAACCACCACTCATATAGACGTATGCCCGTCCCCCTATTTGTACATAGGTGGCTGCATTATCGGCTTCTGGGGAGGGAAGTGAAGGTAAGACCTGCCATGTGCCCGTCGGTACAGTAACTGTTGTGACCGTGGGGGATGCCTGCGGTTGCTGTACAAGAGAGCTGTAATAGTGGGAGAAGAAGGGATAGATATTTACTGAGGCCACAACTAACACAAGTATCAGTAACAACCCGATTAGCACCGAAAATACTCGGCGCAACGGATGTGTTGAGCGAGGTGGTGGCAATGGGAATTCTTCCGTTTCTTCACTTTGTACCGGCCCTGCTGTTGCACCAGGAGGTAAAGGTAGTGGTGTTAAACCCATAGAGGAGGAGCGCATGCTTAGATTTGCGTCGATAGAGTCCAGTTGGCTCTCTACCTGCTCTTCCTCTAATTTTTCGCGACGCACCTCTTGTAATGCCTCGCGAGTCTGTTGGCGCTGCTGCATATCTATCGTAGGCTGAAAGATATCCATCTCTTTTTCGCCAGGCAGTGGAGCAAAAACAGGCAAAGATAGTGCCTCCGGTGTGCCACCTGTTTCTACCTCGTGGAGCGTTCGAGCATATGCACGCCGTTCCTCAATGCGGTAGGCTCGTTCTAAGGCCAGATAAAACGCATGGGCCGACTGGAAGCGGTACATTGGCTCGACACGGGTAGCAACCGTAACAAGCCCGCTTAACACCGCTGAAATAGCCGGATTGAGCTGGCTGAGCGGCTCCAATGCGCTATTCATCCCCGACGGACGCTTGCCACTGAGCATCTCATGGAGAATAACACCCAGGCTGAACAGGTCTGAGCGAGCATCGGTCTGTGCATCACCCTTATATTGTTCCGGTGAGGCATAACCCGGTGAACCGAACTCGGTAGTATCATTATTCTGTCCCTCCTTAAAGTAACGAGCTATGCCAAAATCGACCAGCATCACCCTTCCATCCGGTGAGAGGAGAATATTCGAAGGTTTCAGATCGCGAAAGACCACCGGTGGCCTTTGTTTGTGCAGGTAGTCCAAGACATCACAGAGTTGGATGGCGTAGTTCAGTGCTTCAAGCGGTGGCAGGGGTGCCTGCTTATACATATACGCGCTCAAAGTCGGGCCTGGGATGTAGTCCATCACCAAGTACCAGTAGCCATCCTCAATGAAATAGTCATACAGCAAAGGCAGCGAGGAATGTTGGAGACGTGCCAGTAGCAATGCCTCACGCAGAAAGCGATCGCTATGTACACCGCCACTCAAAGGAAAATCCTGTTCGGTCAGCTTATACTTCGAGGTACGACGCAAAAGCAATTCTGTATGCAGCAAATGCTCTAATTCTGCTCTGACCACTTCAGGTACAGGCTGATCAACTATCCCCTGCTTCACAGCAAATGGTATCTGGAGTATCGTATGCGAGGCCAGAAAAACCCTTCCCATACCACCCTGCCCCAAGATTTTCTCTACCCGATATTCACCATTACGGAGCAAGTGCCCAATAAAATTTTCGTTCCCTCGCGCTTGCGTTCCTGGTATTCCCGACATGATGCGCTCATCCCTTCCACAAAACCGTCAGCAACCCTTTCTATTCATCTTAATAAAGGATGACCTTTTCGTCAACAAGCAACAGAGAAAAGTACTGGAAACTCTGAAATTAGCCTATCGGGCGACCACAAGGGTCGCCCTCTGGAACTTAACTACGCATTGGGATTGCCGACACTGACCACAGTGTTAGCAGGAAACTGGACTTTAACCTTGACCGAGACGTTGTTTCCGATGGCCTGGGCATTCCCACCGAAATCAGTGAGGACCGCCGTCTGGGGAATGGTGTAGGTATAACTCTGGATACCGACCGTGATGTGAAGGACACGATCCGCTCCCACGGCACTGGTCGTCATACCAGTATACGCGACGACGTGTAGGTCCGGATCACCTGGCTGCGCAGGCTTTAAGATGGTGGCTGTGAAGCTGCCATCCGGGTTGGCAGCTGAGTCCATATCGACGGAGGTTCCCACCGTCGGGAGGTTCCCACCAAAGGCGGTGCGATCGGTTTGGGCAGTGATCGCCATCGTGTATGTCTGCCCATTGGGTGCGCTCATAACCAGACTGCTATTCGTGATGCTCTTCACGGGGCCGATAAAAGAGATGCCTCCGACTTTAAACGCGACCGGTGAATGAGCGACGGTGGGTGAGGCCACTGGTTGGGTTGCCGAGGTGGTTGTGGTTGTGGACACTGGCGTTGCCGAGGTAGTCGTGGCAGTGCTACTGGTCGTTGACTGACCAGGAACCCCGCTATTGCCCGCACATGCGGTGAACATCATCATCAGAACAAAAACGCCGGTACACATGAGCGTACCGTACAGACGACGAAATGGAATGGTGTACATAGTTCTCTCCTTGCATCTTATCTGAGCTTTTCGGCTCATAGCTGTTTCTCAGCATTCTCCACTATTGACCGTATCTGATCAACGATGATACTCCTGTTTTTTCGCATGACACTATGTGCTATTACACAAGAGAATAGTGAGTGTGTTCACCTTTCGAGGAACTGCTCAACTTGACTTTGTACATTTGGGGGAAAAGGACATCAAGAAGCTACTTTATGTAGGTAATACGAAAGGAAAACTTTTTGCCATTGGCTTATGAGGAACAGAGCTTAGCCTTGTGGCCATAACCTGCCCAGCCAATATCCTATGGCCCATTTCTTACGTTTATCTGGCTTGCTACCACGCCTCACTTGCTCCATGGCCTCACGCCTCACTGCCAATCGTAGTCCAACTCGGGGCAATACTTTATTAATAGTTCTCATCGCCAGTGAACCGGAGAGAGAATACCAGAGAGGTCGCATAAGACGCCATAGAGCAAATGCGCTGGCTTGCCGACCCAGTTGTAACCATGCGCTGATCCAACCTATGCCCTCAGCTAAGGAAAGCGTCTTGAAGGCTAGCGTATAGATCTTAGGGTAGTAGCGTGGCGTGTTGAGCACAAGTCGGGTATAGTCGAGCCAACCGATCCGATCTTGAAAAAATGCTTTTGTTACTTCCGGCCCTAGATCGTGAAGGACGCGACAGAAGACATTCAAGGTCTCGTTGACCTGCCATGCTGGTTCAATGTGTTCTGGTTTGGCGATCATAAATTTGCTAAAGGCACGGGCTACAGCAGGGACGGCCTCTGAGGCACGAATATGGTTGAGATCTGCGGCCCGTAAACATTTTGTCTCTAATGCCTGTGCTAACAATGTGGTGATACGGCGCAAGTTGCGTACATAGGAACCAAAGCCACAGAAGGTGAGAGGAGACTGCAAGGCAGCAGCATCGCCAAGTGAAAGTACACGATCATAAGCCAGTACCTTTGCTTGCTTTTGCCACGGCAGGGCAACATTATAGCCCGCCGGAATAAAGCCATAGACCGGCTTGATAATCTCAACGTTGGAGGTATCTTTATACGATGGCAACTGCTCAAAGAAACACTCAAACAACTCAAGTAGGTTGACCGTGTCGCCCGCCTCAGCATAGTGGAAAAGATAGATGGCAACCTGATCATTGGCACCAGGAAAAGCTTCCCAGATCAATTGCTGTCCCTTATGAGCATCCTCTGTCGTAACCAGTATCTCTCCAATGGCGGGATCAATGGCTCCTGCTGCCTCATCCTGCTTATAGCCACGTGCGACGGTGCCAACAGTAGGGCAGACCAGGGAAAATGGTCTGCCACAGTTCAACTGGCAGGCAATGGGCGAGGTTGACCCCATGCCATCAATGAGGAGCTGGGCAGCATTGCTATGTTTTTGCCCATCGTCATCTAGCACATCAACCGTCACACCTTCGGATAGTTGTACGGCACAGCCCACAAAGGTGGTATTGTGCAAGATGACATTGGGTTGACCGCTATGCTTGTGTTCCAGTATCTTGCGTATGCATAGCGCAGTCAGTTTTTCAGCATCAATGGCTACATCCAGAACACCTGTTAAGTGTAGCTCAGCAGCTGGCACCCCAATATGTGCCGCATGAAAACGTACCAATCCATCACGATACTCCCGTTGTACGACCGTTTCAAGCTCATCAGGTGTGAGTAATCCTACCGCTAGCAACTCCCGTAGTTCATCTCGCGAGATGTTCCACTCACGATGCACCGCTCCCACTGTAAAGCGATCAAAGACCAGTACACGTAAGCCGTAGCATTGGGTCATGACGGCTGCATGGAGCAGGTTCAGCCCACCACCCGCGTAGATGATGTCAAAGGTATCCACGGTGGGTACGGGTACACGATCTGCTGTAACGACGACTTGGGTATACTGACGTGTTGTACCGGACAACAGCATGTTTTGCCACGTGGCGTTTAAGTCCTGTATCCGACGCAGATGCGCTGCTCCCTGGGGAATGTTGGCAAAGGCTGCTGTGAAATGGGGGTATTGGGAGGCTAAATGTTCAATCGATGTTGGCATAGGAAACTTTCTCCCCAATCGTCATATATACCTCCCATCGTCGGCTACGGATACACTCGGAGCGACGACGTAGCCCTTGCTGTTCCAAGGGGATGTGTTGACCGAACCAGGCATCTTGAACTACTTCAGTCGTGACACCTGTACCAGTATCGCGGTCAAGGTGCAGTATGTCCGGTTGCCCTGTATGGGAATTACGCTCCAAATCGTGATGCAGATTACGTGATTTGCGAGGGCCGAAGACTGCTGACGGACCATAGACAAACATCTGCATGATGACCAGCAAAGGCTGCAAAAAGCCTACTGGCAGCAGGTTCGCACCTTCAATGACCATCAGGCAACCACCGGGGCGCAAAACACGCTCTACCTCGGAGATGGTGTCAGGATCGTAAATGTATTCAGAGGGAAATGTACTGACCACAGTATCAAATGAGGCATCAGGGAAGGGGAGATGTTGGGCAGAGCCTTGTAGTACCCGGTTGCCTGCGCCCACGTTGCGCCGTTGCAGGGTATTGCGTGCGGCAGCTACCATTGCGGGAGAGTGTTCAACGGCACGACAATCATACCCTGCCTCAAGCATATCAGCCAGTAGATCCCCCAGACCGCAGCCTAGCTCCAGTACATCATGACCTTTGAGGCGGCTCAGGACGAGACGTTGCCAGACACGCCATTGGCCGGCAAAGGGGACAGTGCTAGCGAAGCGATAGAGGTAACGATTTTTGTAGAGCGTCTCAAAAAGCCATTTACGCACATGCGGCGTCACTGCTCACCTGCCTTGATAAAGATATTCAGTAATTCACTCAGGTTCTCGATGATTAAATCCGGCTGCACATTCCGTTTGTAGACCTGTGCCAGCATATAGTCATCATCGGTGGTATGCATCCCCTGTGGTACAGGCTCAGACTGCGCTTCTACATCTGGAGCGGGACTGTGTTCACCTTTCTTTGTTGCACTTGAAGTGAACGACCGATGTACCGAGGCACGTGCATGGGCCTTGGGTTTCCAGATGGCCAACATGCCCAGCTTCTTACTTCCGGAAATATCCGAGAGCAAGGAATCACCAACCATCGCTGCCTCTTCAGGTGGGGTATTGAGGGCATTGAGTGTATGTAAAAAAAGAGCGGGATTGGGCTTGCGGATACCGAGATCGATGGAGATGGCAATGTGGCGCAAGTCAAAGTAGTCCAGCAAACCCATCGCTTGCAAGTCTTCATAGAAAGGCTGACCACCCCAATGTCGATTGGTGACGACGCCCAGTTGAAAACCACGCTCCTGTAGTGCCTTCAGCGTAAACAGTACATCCTCAAACAGAGGACGCGATTCAGGAATACGCACACGTAGTGCCTCAAAGATAGCCTCACCACTGCTTGTATCAAGATGTATGCCCCATTTGCGGAGAGCATGTACAACCGCCTGCCCCCCGTCTGGCTCAAGATAAGGATTCTGGCGAATAGCTTCACGGATGTCTGCCTCGATAGCTTCATGGAGATGCTTGCCCAGTTCTTCATCTGAGGCTGAGAGATGGGAGACAACTGAAGGAGCTACACATGTACGTAACAAGGCAGCTGCTCGCATGTTCGATGCCGTTTCCACACGGTGCCAGACATCCAGGTCATTACGCGACCAGAGTGTATCGCCGAGATCAAACAAGATAGAGCGAATGGTGCGTCCGGTTAGAACTGGCATTGGCTTCTTTGGCAAAACTCCTCCCTCAATAATTCTTGACTTGGAGAGTACGTATATACAAGAGGTGTGATCGCACACCTCTTGTATATACGTACTCTCCAAAGGCTATTATGCCAGTGAACTAGCGCGAGCGAGCATCGGCTTCATCGGCGGAGAGTACTTCATCGACTAGACCATACTCAACTGCTTGGTGGGCCGAGAGGTAGTAGTTACGGTCAGAGTCTTGCATAATGCGCTCTGTCGTCTGGCCGGTGTGTTTCGCCAGGATTTCGTAGATGCTACGGCGCAGGCGCAGAATTTCACGAGCGGTAATTTCGATATCCGCTGCCTGACCTTCGGCACCACCGAGCGGCTGGTGAATCAGCACAGTTGAGTTGGGCAGGCAGAAGCGTTTACCCTTCTCACCAGCGGTCAGCAGTACTGCGCCCATACTCATGGCCATACCCATACAGACCGTTGAAACGTCCGGCTTGAGCCACTGCATGGTATCGTAGATGGCCAGACCAGCATAAATGCTCCCGCCAGGGGAATTGATATACATGTTGATGTCTTTAGTTGCATCCTCGCTCTGGAGGTAGAGCAACTGTGCTACGGTAATATTGGCAACAGTATCATCAATCGGCGTACCGATGAAGATAATACGCTCTTTCAACAAGCGAGAGAAGATGTCCCAGCCACGCTCACCACGCGGCGTTGACTCGACGACATTGGGAACATAGACGCCTCGCGGCTCCAGAACTTCACGAGTTTCTTTGACCCATTTCGGATCTCTTGGATTAAAGATGCTAGCCATTTTAGCTCCTTCTTATCTTAAACAACCACCGGTTTTCTCTCCGTTATACAATAGGTAGAATAGGCCGTTGGTAAAAAACATAGTGTGCAGAGAAACCCACAAAAGCGGGATCATGTATCGTTATGATAGCACTTGTAGCATACAAACGCAAGAATAGGGTAGGTGCGTATTTGCAACTTAATAAACTTGGCCTGTGCCTTTACACGGCTGGCAGACCTGCTCTATGTAGATCAATCCGTCCTCACAATGGGGACAATTTACCATGTTCTCGGTGCCATCGTCTGCATAAATAATAATTTCGCCTGTACCGTCGCACTTAGGACAAGTGGCACTGATAGTAAGCACACCGGTGCCGTTGCAAATTTCACATCTCGCCATCTGAGGTCTCCTTTTAGCGCATGGGTTCGCGTCTGGGATTCTGGCGACGATAATCCACCGCTCCGTTCATAATCACTGTGGTAACTAATGCAGTATCGGAGAGACGGGATTGAATGCGTTCATCCATCGTGGTCAGACCTTGTCTGTTAGCTGTGATAACCGTGGGGAAGCCAGCGTTGTAGCGGTAATTGAGAAGCTGGAACAGTTTCTCGCTGGTCCAGGGTGAGCTTTGGTGAGCACCGAGATCATCCAGTATGAGCAGTTCAGCTTCGCGCATTTTGGAGAAACGTTGATCATATGCCTCTGTGGCATTCGACCCAAAAGTTGAACGCAGATGGGCGAGCAGGTCAGGGACAACCGTAAATAGAACAACGGCTCCATTACTAAAATTGTAGTTGGCAATGGCAGCCGCAAGATGCGTTTTGCCACAACCATTCGGCCCTATCAGCACAAGCCAGCCATCAAGATTCTGGGCAAAGCGAGAAGCTTCTTGAAAAGCCTCTTGTACTGAAGCATGGACTCCTGGAAATTGCGTTTTAAAATTACTAAAGCTTTTATTGCGGAAATCTTTTAAATCGGATAACTCAAGTAATTCCTGCCGTCGCTTCTCTTTCTTCTCAGCCTCTTTGCATTCGCAAGCTACTGGCTTACCAAAATTCGGATGTCCAAAAGGAACATCTATACGTAGATACCCGGCTCCTTGACATTTGGGGCAGACACCCTTTGGTGCTGGTGGGCGTGGTATTGCCGCAGGCAGCTGTTGTTGAGCCGACTCGCGTACTACAATCTGACGATTAGGTTGCCCGTAGTGGCCCTGTTGCACACGGCGTCCTTCCTCATGCCTATCTCGTCCCATGCCGCTCATAGTATGGGGAGTAAGTGGCTGCGTATGACGATGATAGTGCTGCACCTCCTGGGGAAGAGCCTGCGGTGCTGGTGGCTGTGTCTGTGATACTTGCAGTTCGCGCACTTCACGTATCTCGTGTACGCTATGAGGCGGAAGTGAGGAGCTTTCTGGCCCTTGATAGGTCATACGTGGCAACTGGCGCGTCGCGAATGGACCATGAGCTTGTTGAGGAACAAGCTTTGAAGTCATCGGCCACTCACCATCTTGCGAGGTAGTAGGAGCAACAAAGGTTGTCTCCACAGGTGTGTAACCGTAGCGTTGCATTGGTGAGTGCGGATGGGTTTCGTCTTCCCAATCAGCGTAGCGCATGCCCTCTTCCCAATCCTCTTGCACGTCGGCGGCTGGCAGCGAGGGATACGTGTCGTAGTAATCCCCTGTCCTCCGTGGTGTCCTCATCTCTTGATCGTCTCTATATCCGAAAGAGCGGGCGTCTGACTCATTGGCATAACCTTGAGGCGTCGGTGCTTGTTGAGGTGGGTGTTGATAGTAAACAGCATCTCGGCGATCAATATCTCTCTGGCTCGATACAGCGGCATCGGCAGAGCGGCTTTGTAGGTAGCGTGTACGCGCATCGTTGCGCTTGCCCATTGCTGCATTAGTTGACTTTTGTTGCGCCTGTGGTGGAGCTGGTTGGCTTGACCGCGCCGTTTGTTCGGGCAAAGGCGCACGACGGGTAAGCGGTAGCCTTAGTCGTTGCCCATGTGCTTGAGCAGGTGTTCCCTCACTGGATGGGTGCGACTGCTGTTCTGGTATATGTTGGCGGCGTTGAGCCGTTCTCATCATAATATCATTCAGGCGTTCCATACTTGCCTGCCTTCCGTTTCCCAGCGCCTGAGAATTGCGCTGATATAGTTCCACTTACGTTTATTATGCTGGACAGCTTCACGAAACGCCGCCTCGATCCACTCTGGCGGATACTGTTCGGCGGCATCTTTTAATTGGTCGGCAATTAAGGGCGAAAGTAAACCAATATTTTGTTCATATAAGACAAAAATATTTGGACGCTCTACTTGCACATGAACATTGCGTGATAGTTCCTTCTGACCATTATACGCGCCAGCCGGAACCGCGATTTCACTCTCCTGCTCAACATTGAGCATACGTACAGGTACCATTTGGCCTCCCTGTAACTCATCCACCACTTTGCGGCTACGAGGCGTATTAAAGAAATACCATTCAATAATCTCAGCCTGTTCGCTGCCTTCGCTAACCAGGCGCAGGTCGATACGCAAAAGGCTACCGCGTGCCACAGCCTGCTCTAAACCCTGGCGCAAACGCTCCTCCGGCGGTCGCGGATCGCCCCGGCGTTTGAGACCGCGTAAGAGCACACGGTCGGCCAGCAACTCTCGGTCGCTAACACAGCGCGGGTTGCCCTTCTTTTGTGCCATCATCCAGAAAAGGTGCAGTGTCACCTTCAATTCGGCACTGTCCTCGATCTCCGGTAGCAGTACCGTAAAGAACACTTCCGGCACCGGCACATATGGATTTTTCCCCGAAGGGAATCCTACAAAACCTGTCATAATACGTCCGTTAACTCTAATAAAGTCGCCTGATCCTCACAAGGGAGGTCACTACATCTCCCCTCTGCTCACCATCAGGTTCTCAACGAAGCTGCCTGACCCCCACAAGGGAGGTCACTACATCTCCCCTCTGTTGACCATCCAGTTCTCCACGAAGTCCTACATCCTCATGCTCTATCATTCCGCAGGGGGATTAAGCTCCAGGTCTCGGAAACGCGTCTGGTTGGTCTGGAAATACAAACTTACCTCGCCAACTGGCCCATTGCGATGTTTAGCTACGATGATATCAGCAATATTTTTACGTTCTGAATCTGGGTTATATACATCATCTCTGTAAATGAACATGACTATATCTGCATCTTGTTCTATAGAGTTATGTGATATAATATTGTTAGATATAAAGTTATGATGTAATTCTACGGTTAAATCGTAAACCTCTGTCTCCCCATCAAGTTCTATGGAGATGATTTCATCCCAATAAACGTCGCTTTGTGCTAAGGCAGCCAAGCGATTACACTGTACAATCTGGGCTAGTCGACTAGCGCGTTCACGACCCAAATTTTGTTTATAGAGTCCTGTACCACAATAGGCGTTACCTAATGCTGCTTGCATTTCACGAGTTGTTAGCCCAACAGTCCGCATTGCCGGAACAGCAAAAAGTCGCCATATCTCGCGAGGTAATACATCACGATTAGTATTGGCTGGACGCTGAGCAAGGTGTTCAACAATTGCTATTTGATGTACCATTTTTTTCTGGCTTAATGCTCCTACTTGACTGATAAAACGCTCAATATCAGCTTTTCCACTAACTACTACATGATATTGGTCTCGACCCTTATTAACTTGCGGATGACATGCTAATGTAGTATTTATTTCTAAACGAAGTAAAAGTGACTGTACATTTTGAGCTAATTTTTTGCTACTTGAAGCATAATAGATATTGGTGTAATGTTGTTTTCCGAAGCTCCAGTTGATACATCCATCTGTAGACCAAAGATGGCGTAAGAAACGTGCAATGCCTTCAACTGATTGAGCAAAAACTTCATCTGGTATATATTTTTCATATGAGCGTAAGCCAAATATACCAAGTTTGTCTAACCAAGAAGCAACAGGATTGCGTACATTATGTGTGAGGTGATAGCCAGCATAGAGATAGACTTGATACCAGTCCCGCTCTTTCTGAATATGTGGTACTACAGCATCCCCAAAGACAGTAGTTGCTAAGCTTGCCACAATTTCAGCTAACTCAGGTTCATGAGTAGTATATTGGATGGCATGGCGGGGCAACGTACAGCCATCACCAATGAGATGACCAAGCAGTGCCAATTCAGCGTCACTCATAGTAGCCTGCGTGGGGCTTGGTAGTCTCCGTGGCAAGGCTATCCTCTGTCCTTGTGAAAGTTCATCGAGCCTCTGCCATCCCTGGATTGTCAAAAACTTATGATTTGCTGTAGCACGAATACTCCGTCCTAAGCGGGTAGTCATCTTATAAACACACTTACGACCTGTGGCAAAAGCATTGCTCACCATAGCTGGCTCTAGCTGCCATGTCTCAGTATTCAGTGCAAGCACCCTAAAGCCTGTTTGCCCAACAAGCTGTTCCATTGGTTTATACACGCCCAAATCGGGTAAATAGACTAGCGTTTCACCTGCCAGACAACCACTTTCACGCAGGTCAGAGAGCTGAGGAACCTTTGACTGTCGGCTTTCTACTGCACGCGACAGCTGGGCCAGTGCCAGTACGGGCATGTTCAACTCACGTGCCAGACCTTTCAGGTTGCGACTAATCTCAGAAATCTCTTGCACACGATTCTCGTTGCGTTTGCCACTGCCTGAGGCGACCGATTGCATCAGTTGCAAATAATCAACGATGATGAGGTCTATGCCGCGTTCGGCTTGCAGGCGGCGTGCCTTACTGCGCATTTCTACAGTAGAGATACCCGCCGTGTCATCAATCCAGATGTTGGCCTCTGACAATGTTCCCATCGCATAAACGATACGCTCCCACTCGTCGTCCTCGATCCAACCCGTGCGTAAGCGTTGCTGATCGATACCAGCATCCATAGAGAGCAGTCGTTGTACCAACTGTTCTTTACTCATCTCAAGACTGAAAATGGCAACCGAGCTTTGATGTTTGATGGCTGTGTTGTGTGCTAAACTCAAAGCTAAGCTAGTATTATGAACAAAAACATCTTGAGCGATGAAATTTGCTCCATCTGGTACAGTTAAGTCGTAGACCTGATGCTCTCCTATAGGCTCTATAGAAACAATGTCATCCCAATATACATGTGGACTGGCGGCTCTACGTAAAATTGGATTATTTAATACTTCGGCATAAGCAGCTAAGCGGTAACGGGGAATGCTCCGTTTGGTATGTGGATTGTATCCAGCATACTTTCCATATTTTGTTGTTTCACCGCTTCTACGTGCTAGCTCTACTAAAGGCATTCCTTGTTGTTGAGCAGCACTTTGTATAATCCGCCATGTTTCTTGTGGTGCGTGTCCGAAATTCCCAAGACGAGACGATACCACATGGGTATATTCGCTAAAGCGAGTACTTTTTTCCCCTATCCATCCTATTTCTTCCTGATATCTTTTTACGCTATCAGGATTTGTTACTGCAACACGCCAAGCCCCATATGAAGTTTGACCGTAAAATGCGCTAAGTCCAAAGCGAATAAAAGCGTGGTGTACGTCAGCCGCCAATTGCTGTGAGGCAACAGTAAATTCAATCCGCGGCGTGCCACTAACTGCATAAATACTACCATCACAACTCATCAATGCTCGCAAAAACTCTGCTAAATAACGACGGCTCCATGTCCAAACACATGAGGGAAAGAATTTATCTTTCGCCAATTTATTCATTAAACCTAATTGTTGGAGCCACAGTGTCACAGGGTTTTTGGGCATAATGGCCCGAGTACCCTTGTTTCTTGGTTGAGCAACAGCATAGGTAATCTTATATTGTTTAATAGCACATGCAGGAAAATGTGTCGCAATAATCTGCTTAAAATCTTCTATAATCACAGGATCGGTGTTGGTAAAGCGTGGCAAAGAACGTGTTAGTCCTCCTTCTGCAATGAAGTAGGCTAGCAGGCGTACCATATCTAAGGGCCAGCTTTCATTGGTACCAAAGACTGTTACTGCACGCGGTACTCCAATACACTGACCAACCCGCAGATCATGTAAGGGCGTCCAGCCATAGACAGTAAGAAATGGATGATGCCCTGTTACTTCGACCATGCGCCCTGTGCGTGTTTGCACACGATAACATGGCTGTATGCCACTATCTATCCAGTCAGTGATAGTTGTTGGACGTACTTTACCCTCTTCTGAAATACCGTAGACTGTGGATAGGCGACGCTGCACACACGCTTCAATTGTCAATCTTTCGCCTGTCGAGGGGTCATCGATAAGTGTATGAGCTGTCAAGCACTTTCCTACCGCTGGCCGGGCAGCCAAAATAATCAAATCCGACTTCTGCAACCCCCCCGTCAAGCGATCCAGATCGGCGAAACCCGTGGGGACACCCACAATCATTCCACGGTGTTCATGCAATTGATCAAGCTTGTTCATATAATCAGAGAGAATTTCGCGTAGGGGGGAGAAGTCGCTACGGGCATGACGCTGACTGATGTTGAAGATGAGTTGCTCGGCTCTGTCAAGGGCCACGTCGGCGTCGGTTTCTTCGTAGGCGGTCGCGGCGATCTGGGCGGCGGCATGAATCAGGCGGCGCAAGATAGCGTTGCGCTCAACGATGCGTCCATAGTATTCGACGTTGCCGCTCGTAGGAACTTGATTGATGAGTGAGGTGATATAGCTGGCTCCGCCAACGTTCTCCAGCTTGTTGTGCCGTTCCAGCTCATCGCAGATGGTGATGAAGTCTGCCGCTTCACGCTGTTCATAGAGATGGAGAATAACTTCATAGATGGTGCGGTGGGCGTCACGGTAGAAATCGTCCGCATGCAGAAAATCTGCTACCTGGACGATAGCCTCTGGATCAATAATAATACTGCCAAGGACACCACACTCGGCCTCAATATTTTGCGGTAACTGTTTTTCCACAGCTCTCCCCTACCGTTTTTGATGATCCATGCTCCTACTAATAGTAGCACATAAGTTCCAAATTTGTAACCGGCCATCCTATCAATCTTGCCATGCTCCCCCACAAAGTCTTCGTGTATAGCCATCCTCCCGGATTGTTGGAGGCTTCCAAACATAGCAAAATTTGCTCTCCCAAAATTTGTGTGCCTCATCAGTGTAACTAATTTCGGGGTTGAAATCAATTGGGGGTTAAAAAGTGGCTATGTGGATATGTGGATATCTTATGTAACCCCTCACGCTCAGAGCCAAGAGGCAAGATGACATAATATGAGTTTATCCCCCAGTTTTCCACAGAAAAGCACGGGTTATCGACACTTATCCACGAAGTTATCCACACACATATCCACAGAAATTGGTGGAAAGGCAGAATAGGAAGTCCTAATTTGGCCTACAGAAACAAGGACTTTTGGTACTTAGCTATTATGAATACCGTCGAAGGTACTGATTGACATGAAATGTAGGTAGGTAAAATCAGGGGCTTGACCCAGATAAAGGAGCAGGTTATTATAGCATAGAAATTTCTGGGTTCAATCTGGCCGCCCACCGTCATCATAGCATCGAATTGTTTCTGGCTGGGGGCCTCATACTATTGTGAAAAAGGAGTATTTGCAGAACCCCATGCCAAAAACAACGAAACGTACTGCTACCAGGCGTGCAGCCAAGGTAGCCAAAGCTCATGCAAACGAACTGCCGAAACTGGAAGTCAAGGAAGCTCCGGCACGCAAACGTGTGTCGGGCTATAAGCCACCTGCACGCGGCCTTGTCCGCTATCCGTGGGCTTCCACGTTTTTAACCTTGCTCATTATCGGGTTGGGCGCCTTTACGCTCTACTTCTACCATCTGGGGCCTTTTGCCTTACCAGCCGCGAAGTCAAAGCCTGTAGTGCATGTCTCACCAACACCTACGACCACGCCTTCGCCCTGCCTCTCGGTGGTCAAACAACTGACCGATAATGCTCCCGCACCGGATACAGCTACGTTTAACAAGACGCAGCACACGTATAGTGCCGCTCCCAAGATGACAATTGATACCAAAAAGGTCTATTGTGCTGGTATCAATACCAATCGGGGTCTCATCGTGCTGGAGCTCGATCCGCAACAGGCCCCCAACACGGTCAATAATTTTGTGTTCCTGGCCCAGCACCATTTCTATGATGGTATAAAATTCCATCGTGTGGTGTCTAACTTCATCATTCAGAGTGGTGATCCGCTAGGTAATGGTACTGGTGGGCCTGGCTACAAGTTCAATGATGAAGCGGTCAAGGGAAACTACACCGCGGGCTGCGTGGCAATGGCTAATTCTGGTGCCAACACGAATGGTAGCCAGTTCTTTATCTGTACTGCCGATGATACAAAGGCTTTGCAGAAGTCGTATAATCTCTTTGGACATGTTGTGCAGGGATTGGATATAGCCAAGAAGATTCAAGGCCCTGGCGACGATGCAAGCTCAAAGAATATCAAACCAGATGTCATAAACCATGTGATTGTGGTTGCGGCACCATAGGAAGTTGAAGAAAGGACATTCTTTTCATGTCACAGAAACGTTACAGTGGATCGCCACAGATGGTCATCGACCCCAAAAAGAAGTACACAGCTATCTTTCATACCCAGGTGGGCGATTTCCAGGCCGAGCTATTTGCGGCCCAGGCTCCACAAACGGTCAACAACTTTGTGTTCCTGGCGCGTGATGGGTTCTATAACGACACCACCTTTCACCGCGTGATTCGCGGCTTTATGGCACAGGGTGGCGATCCTACCGCTACAGGTATGGGTGGCCCTGGCTACAAATTTGCTGATGAGCGTGGTGCGCTTTCGCTACCACACGACCGCCCTGGTATTCTCTCTATGGCCAACGCTGGTGCCAACACCAACGGGAGTCAGTTCTTCATCACTTTTGGCCCAACACCCCATCTAAATGGCAAACACGGCGTCTTCGGCGTGATCACTTCGGGTATGGATAAAGTTCTTTCCATTGCCGAACGCGATCCCCAACGCGCCCGTGAACCAGGAACAAAGATCAGTTCGATAGAAATTGTGGAGAGTTAGCACCATCAGGGGTACTCGTCACAAGAGTACCCCTGATGGTTTTCAATTCTTTTTTGCGTCATCGCCTAATGTGAGAAGATACTGCTCAGCCTCTGACGAAGTTTGCACTGAAAACAGCTTGAAAAGTACCCCCTCTAGCACATCTGCGTCTTTTACCACATCCACTTGGTGCCTCACCAAAGGGACAAGGGCCGGAAAGTGTGTTTCTACATAGTTCACGAGTGCCTGACGCAATATTTGCAGACGACCTTCAGCCCGACCTTCAGCCCGACCTTCAGCCCGACCTTCGGCCCGACCTTCGGCCCGACCTTCAGCCAGCCCCTGTTCGCGCCCTTCTTCCAGTCCTTCGCGTAAAATCCCTTGATAAACCCATGACTCTCGCAGTATATCCTGGTACATAGCAAATCTCCTATCGAGCCATTCACGCTCATCCTTTTTCTGGAAAACTAATGATGCCAATAGATATGCTATTGGTAACAGATCTGTTTTTTGGCTGTCGACCAGACTGTCGACCATGTCCTCGACGACCTCGTGTCGTTCACCATCTCTGGTCAACGGCATGAGAGGCAACAGTCCTTCCAGACCCGGTTGTTTAAAGAATTCTGTTGGCAACTCCCACAATTTGATGTTCCTGAAGTAGAAGATGTGCATCACTTCTCCATTCGGAAGCTTCACTTCGTGAGGAGACTCCACCACTTTCCGATCTTTGCGTAAGTAAATGACGACGGAGCACACCGACAAACCAGAGTTAATGGTTGCCGTGGCATTGTATTCCCACAGACGCCTGCCCATTTCCGGATCACTGCGCCGTTGAAATTCAACGTGCAGGATCATACGTATCCCATTTAATATAATAGCATGCAGCGCATCCGTTTCCAGCGTGCGACTTTTGAGAACCACCGATTGCTCGTGATCAACCTGGGCTCCAGGGAGTAACCAGTTGAGAAAATGTTGGGTATACAGGGCAAAGAGCTGTTTCATGACGTCATCCCATGGTTTTGCCATCTTTCAATATTCCCCCTATAGATCTATTCTGATGTACATGTATTATAGCAGAAATACATTGCTAGCGCAATATACAAACCCAATCCCGTCTGCAGTAAACAGAAGCCAACGCCGGATTAAGTCTATCTTGACAATTCGCCCATAGCTCCCCTACAATTGATGTGTTGAAACTACAATCGCTCGATACGTAAACGAATGTGTAGTAATATCTTTGAGACATATCCACATCACACAAAGTAGGAGGCGGCTATGGCAGAGCGCGTTGGACAACAGCTTGGCAACTATACCCTTATTCGTCGTTTGGGCGAGGGCGGTTTTGCAGAGGTCTATCTGGGAGAGCATATTCATCTGGGCACGCAGGCGGCTATCAAAATCTTGCACACCCAATTGTCCAACGACAGCGTCAATGATTTCCGCAACGAAGCCCGCACCATTGCCCGATTGGTACACCCAGGCATAGTACGTGTACTCGAATTTGGGATCGAAGATAAGACGCCTTTCCTGGTTATGGATTATGCGAGCAATGGCACACTGCGCCAGCGTCACTCCAAAGGCACGATTTTACCGCTTCCTACGGTTGTTACCTATGCCAAGCAGGTAGCCGACGCCCTACAGTACGCCCATGATGAGAAGCTGATTCATCGTGATGTCAAGCCGGAGAATATGCTGGTGGGACGGCGTGGCGAAATTCTGCTCAGTGATTTTGGCATTGCTCTCGTGGCTCAGAGTTCACGCTACCAGAGTACGCAGGAGATGGCCGGTACAATGGCCTATATGCCACCAGAGCAGATTTCAGGTAAGCCACGTCCCGCCAGCGATCAATACGCACTAGGTATCGTTGATCTGAGCGTTTGCCCAGGAACAACCAAATTTAGCCAGAGTGATCTCCTCGGCTCTTGGGCGACGACGAGGGTCGCTCCTACATGTCACACCGGTTCTGATCAACATGTAGGAGCGACCCTCGTCGTCGCCCTGCTCAACTTGACAAAATTCTACACCCAGCCTCTTTGTTCAATCCCCCACATCATAAAACGGATTCCTTCTTGTTGCCAGCCATGCTCCCAACAAACTCACCAATCCACCGATCAGACCCCAGAGGAGCAAGAGGATCAAGATGACGAGCAGGCCACCGGACGCACTGCCAACATCGCCTACCCCTGCCGCCGTGTGCTGGTTGCCGGGATAGTTGGGGATGTAGTGAGTGATGAAGCTGGCGAGGTAGGTGATGGCACCGGCGACGAAGCCTTCCAGGAAGCCACGCCTGCGTTGGACGGCAACTTTGCCGGTGATAAAACCGGCGATGAGGTAGATCAGGAGAGAGACGAAGAAAGTGAGCACGGCGTAGCCCAAGGTGGTGAAAGCCAAAGCTTGTTTGACGGCTGGTTGCGTGGCCGTGTCGTAGGCTTGATACGTAGGAGCATTGAAAAGAGTAATAGCAATGCTTTGCAAAGCACAGAGGATACCTGCTCCAGCTCCGATAATCAGGGCCTTCTGCGTGCCTCCTGGTGGTAGTAGAGGTACGAAATCCTCATCTTCTGCTGCCTCGTCCACGGCTGCTTCGTCTTCCTCTTCGTTAAAGTGATAGCGGCGTCCATTGCCCCTGTAGCCGTAGCGCCGCCGCGGTGGGCGCAATGGATAATCTTGTTCTGATCCTGAGTCGCGCATAATGCTGTTTCCTTTAATTGCTCGGTTTAATTTGAGCGTAGACAGTCGGATAGGTATTGATGAACTCCCATCTGGTGAACGGCCAGTAGACCATTACGGCTTTACCAACGATATAATCTTTGGGAACGTAGCCCCAGTCGCGAGAGTCGTCGCTTTGAGGACGATTATCGCCCATGACGAAGTAATCGTTGAGTGGAACTTTCCAGCCGTTTTTGGGAGGCGGCGGATTGGCTGGTTGGCTGATATATGGTTCGTTGATGGTGAGACCGTCGACCGTTACAGTGGAAGATGTATAGTTAACAGTATCGCCAGGAAGTCCAATAACTCTTTTGATGAAATCTTTGGTCGTGTCTTGGGGAAAGTGGAAGACGATGACATCCCCTCGTTCGGGTGGATGGAAGAGGTAGGCGATTTTATTGACCAAGACATACTCATCGCTTTGCAGACCGGGCTGCATACTCACGCCATCAACGCGGTAGCTTTGAATGGCAAAGCGAATAACTAAAAAGATGATCAGGGTCAATGCTACGGTTTCAACGATTTCCCGTGCCAGATGTGAACGTTTCAAATTTGAACCTCGTATCGTAAATGCTAGGACTGAGGACCGCATATATGTTTGGATAGGTGTTGACCTGCCCGAGAGCGTTGAACGGCCAGTATGCGGCAACTACCCTTCCTAAATAATATAACTTCTGTCTAGTTACCCCCATGTCCGCGAATCTAAGCTGCCATCGCGATTGCCGTCCATTACTAAAGAACTGGTTTGGTTCCAATTTCCAGGCATTACTGTCAAAATTGAAGGCTACCTGTATATACGGTTCCGTGATTGTTTGGTTGTTCACGCTGACCATTCTTCGGTTTGTACTTTGCACATTATAGCTGATGCTGACTCTTGATACCATCTTTGCCCATGATTAGCTAGCCAAAGCGGGCCGAAGGTACTATGTATACCGACTTTGTGCATGCAAGAGCTTGATTTGTTGGTACAGGTGGGTATGCTGATAGTGAGAAACATAAGATGAGAGACGAACAAATATGAAACGATCACTATTACTTATACTCATCCTGGCTTCGCTCATTCCAGTAGGATATCTTGTGCATGTCGCTACCTACGCCCAGCAAAATACACCTTCCACTTTTCAGGCATTAAGCATTGCAGGCACCTGGAATGCTCACAACTATGATCTTATCTACACGATGGCCTTCAGCAGTGCGCAGCAGCCAGATGGCCCTCTCGTAGTTTATAGGGCTTCAGGAAGTGATTTACGCACGAGTGCGGCGGTAATCGCTGTAGCGCGTCACTCAGAAGGAGCGACGCCAATCTTTTTCCCTTCGCCCAACGGGCAATATCTTGCTTTACTAACGCCCCTACGTAGCGGCTATGGCACAGATTTAAATGGTGCAGCCCTACGTCTGCTCTCCACCGATGGGAGCGTCAACATTTTGCTGGTCCCAGGAGGAGTTGCTGCTGGTGATCAGGTGATATGGGCTAGCGATAGCTCAGCTCTCTATTATCATACTGGCATGCAGGAACACTCTTTCAATACAGTAATGACGAAAAATACTGTCTATGCAACACAACACCTGACCCCCACAAGGGGGGTCACTACATCTAAGGGGACATCGCCAACCTGTAGTGACCCCTCTTGTGAGGGTCAGGCGGAATGTGCCTCTGTATGTAGTGGCTACGACGAGATTCATCGTGTGGACCTCCATGGACATGATACAACGCTCCTGCATTGGCTTCAGGATGGCAGCTCACTGCGTTTGATAGGCATAGATGGCACCGGAAGTCTGATAGTGACGAAGGCACGTCAAGGACAGGCTGTAGAGTTGTTGCGTTTGGGAACAAATGCACCCAATCATGGGTTGCATTTGGGTGGGCAATCTGCTGCGAACATCAGTCTTGTTACGACGTTACCCCCTGATATTTTGCCAGGGAACGTCTTGCGCATAGGCAGCGATGGAACTTCGGTGGAGTGTGAGCGCGTGCTCAGTTGGAGTCCTTTACGCTATACCATTGTGCGTATCGGCTTTGTGAGTGGCACGACTACAGAGGTACCGTCACTGTTTGCAACGGCACAATTTGGCCATGGGCTCACTGCGCTGAATCGCTCAGGCGATGGGCAAGTTCTGGTGATGTCTCAGGTGACGGCATTGCGCACCGATCTGGCAGCACAAGGTATAGCCAATGTACCGGCCAGGGAAAATCTACTCGTGGCTGATGCCACATCGGGAGCAACTGAACGCTTAGCTTTGCCTGCTGGTGGGCAGATTGTGCAAACATTCTGGGCCGCCCATATTCCACTGGTCCGGCTACAAGCTGTATCACCGGCTACGATCTCTGGTCTACTGAACTGGCCTCGGCGTTTTGCTGGCACTAGCGAACAGAATGCCAGCGTTTTGCAGCAGGATGAATGGATGCTGGAAGCTCACGCGAATAGACTGTTCGATGCGCCCACCTTGCCTACCATGTGCTATGGCAACTGTACCAATGCGGCGGGTACGCCCCATGTCTCGGCAGGTATTTTGCACGGTATAGCCTATGTGGAGAGTAACTGGCATCAGTTCAATACAACCGACTACCAGGTAAACGGTGAAGCAATTGGTACGCCAATCAAAAGTTGGGATGGCGGTTGGGGTGAATTTCAGCAGACATGGGCTATGCCACCCCAGTGCCAGGCGATCAATAATTGTCGCAGTGATGCCAGGAAAATTCAGCAGGAACAGAGCTACAATATCGGCACTGGTGTGCAGTCCCTAATCACTGCCTGGAATGGGACTGCCGGAGTAGTCTCAAATAGCGATCCCAACGACCCATATAAGGCTAATGACTGGTTTTTTGCTGTATGGGCCTACAATGGAGCCTCTGGGAACAATCCCAATGATGTAGCGTCATCGGTCTATGGACACTGGTATCCAGGGGCACCGTTTCGCTCGATTTACGAGGAATATGTTTGGTACTTTGCCGCTCATCCTCAAAATGCGACCAGTGGTTGGACGGATAACTACCTACCAAGTCTAGGGAGTGCATTGCTACCGCCACAATCCGATTTTACCAATACCTCAGATAGCTTCGTGGGCTGTGTTACCTGTACTATTCCTGATTGGACAAGTGGTAGTTTCGATCGTGAGTGGGTCGGCGTGGGTGCCCCCAATACTACGGTGGCAGGCTATTTCCATACATTGTTCACACAATCTGGTGGTGAAGACGTGGTTGGGTTGCCACGAGATAACGGTGGTTCAGCCGCCATGCATCGCTGGGGTAGTGGTTGGACACAGGACTTTGGTGGTGGTTCATATCTCCCAGGAGCTTTTATGTTAGCCGACGGTTCCACTACGCCCTACTGGGTCTATGGTGGGGTGTGGACGCAGTATCTGGTCTCTGATCACGGCGCAGGTGGCTGTCACGGGTACCCCACTTCAGCCCTTGTACCCTTTTCGGACCCTGCCTTGGGGCCGGACACTTACCTGCGACAGGCATTCCAGACGGGATATATAGTATGGGATGCCACAACGCAATCTCTAGCAGTTGATAGGTGTGGATAGGCGGCTTCATCTATCCATCACATCACGGGTTGATAGATGTCGTAACCGGCAAAAAAGGTATGGTGATATGCTCTATGTACATGAGGAAGCCTGCGCTTGAAGCTGATATCAACAGGTGAACCAAAGGGTAAGACGTAAGCTGCTTCATCGGACACGCTTTGGACAATATCATAATAGGGACCATAGCGGTTGTTGCCGCCATGAAGAGTATCGCTGAGTACGCTACAGATGATGCGCTCCCGGCTCTGGAAGATGAGACGATTACAGGTCCAGTATTCTGAGTAAATACGTGTTGCTCCGATTTGCTCCAATTTATGGACGAGTTCAGATTGTTGCTCATTTATGACTTGGATGCCTGGTACCTGGGTAAAGGTATTAATGGCACCCAACGTGAGCATCACACAAATGTAGAGTAGGATGCCTCCCCGCACTATCTCAGCCAGCCACCCGCGTAAGAGACGTATTCTGGAAGTTGTTGTCGCCGGTGACGTGGTCGGGGCCATGTCGACTGTTTGCTGAGCATCAGACTCATGTTGAATGTCTTGAGATGCCAGCGCAGTCTGGGTCTGTCTCTGTGGCATGTTACGCAGCATCTGTTTTCTTGTAAGCCAGCCGATAAAGGAAGAGAGTATGCGACCTTGTTGCCAGAGTGGATCAATAATGGCTGGCGTGGCTGTCAACAGGCAGAATAGGTAGCGTGAGTTTTGCCATGGGTTTAAGCCAGCTACGGGACTGAGGGCAAAAAACAGCAAGGTAAGAGCGGCACTTCCAAGCAGAGCCAGTTGTGCCACATAGCGAATGGCAAGCTGTCTCGCTTCAGAATATTCCAGATTGAAACCGTGTTTGCTAAGTACCTTTTGTTTGCCCAGTGCTTTAACGGTCATGACTACGGCAATGACCCACAGCACGATGCAGCCGATGGACCAGCTGCCTTGCATGAAGGTACAGGAGATGCTTGTGGGACTGAGTAGTCCAAAAAGGGGCAAGTTCTGAGTAGAGCAGACAGGGTTTTCACCTGTTAAATTGGGCAACCCGACCAGTAGCGCACCGACAATTTTATTCAAAGGTGTAATCTGGCTGATGATAGTTGGATCGGTGACATCTGAACGGTAGACACGCAAGAAATAATAGACGGTGCCCTGTTGGGGGAGTTCGTTAATATTATAGATGAGTAAAGGCAACAGACCCAACGTAAAGCTGGCGATGATGAAGGTAACTGCCAGACTGTCCAGATCGGGCCAGCAGAAGAGCAAGAGCACAATGGCCGACATCAAGACGAATGGAATGATTAACTGGTCAGTGTAGATACCGAAGCCGACAAGATAGCCCCAGCAGGCATAGCCGAGCAGACGCCACCAGCGTCTTTTACGCGACATGACAGGACGAAATGAAAGAGCCAGGTACGCGGCTAGGAGCAAAAGCAAGGCACTCATCAGCAGCGTCTCCCCATAGCCACCGATAGCACGCAATTCTGTAAAGAGAATGCCTGAAGACCCTAGACTCAGCAAGATGAGTGTCACGAGGGCTAATTTCCGTGTATACAGCAGGCTGGTGAGAAAATACATACTGATAAAAAAAAGGCTCACCAGGCTCAGCATACATAGCCGTACCAAGAAAAGCGAAGGCCCGAAAAGTAAAAAAAGGCGGGCCGGTAGATACGCTTCGAGGACCCCCATGTAGCCCTGCCCATAGAAAAAAGTGGGGGTTTCACCATGATAGGCGATGTGTAAAGCCATCAAACCAATAGTACTTTCATCGCTATCTGTTGGTGGCCAACCTGCCCTAAGGAGGATCAGGCGTAAGAGGATGGCAAAGAGAATAATGCCAAGGGCGCATAGATCGTATAAGTCAATTTTCAGATGTTTCCGCAAATACATATCAATAGTCTGCTATAATCTTTTTTCTTAAAGGCAAGATTCAAAGAGAGGCCATCTTGCTTGACAATGGTTGCCTCGTACGAACAGAAAAGTGTCACGTTCATTCGAACCTTGCCATAAACCACACGGATATTGAAAGATTGTGCTAGTCATACTAGCACAATTTATCTGGATGAACAAGCATCGCTATTACTTTCGTATGAGTGGTGTGTGATATAGCGACACCATAACCCTTGCCATCATGTCTCTACATCACACATCCCTCATCTACTCTACCAGGGACGAATAATCAAATTGCCTTGAGCGACGGCATTTACAATGTCGGCACGACTGATGATGCCGACTAACTTGTTATCCTGCACAACTGGCACTCGTTTAATCTTGCGCTCCGTCAGGAGCATAGCAATGTCGCTTACAAGTGTTTCTTCATCGACAGTGATAACCTTGTGACTCATAATGTCTGCAACCAGCAGACCCTCTCGATTTACCTTGCTGATAATGTCTGCCTCAGTAACTATGCCAATAATCTTGCTGTTCTCATCGACCACAGGCAAGCCACTGATACGCTTCTGGCTCAGTATCTGGGCCGCTTCCTGTGCCTTGACCTGAGGACCAACCGTGAAAACTGTGCGCGTCATAATGTCGCGTGCGATCATGTTGACACACTCCTTTAGATAGTTATGAAGGAACGCTACTAGAATAGCCATACCTTAATCATAACATATTCAGGGCCGATTCAGCAGTTGTATATAGAGCTTGCGCAACCGATTGGCATAATGCTCCCAACCGCTGGCGGCATCGAAGGCCTGATTTTCTTTCTCGTTCATACCATAGCGGAGTGTTTGCACTTTATGCAAGGCTTGTTGCAGCGAGGTGCGACTTTTGGACTCGTACAGGATGCTGGCCGAAGGTGGGAGCATTCCATTAAAGCGTGGCAGGCTAGGAGCGACAACCGTGCGTCCATACGAAAGGGCAAGGAGTGCTGTTTCCAGCATACCAGATGTTTGCCGGGCAAGATGTGGCAACACTAGTGCATCAGCAGCACCAAGGTAGAGCGGTATGGCTTCTGTACGCAGCGGTGCTATGCACAGGTGTACCGTAGCATTGAGGGCGGCCAACTTAAGAATGCGACGTGATATCTTTTTATCGGCTGCATAACCCACCAGTATGAGTTGGGTGTTAGCGGCCAGCAACCCTGTCTGTTGGGCCTCGCGGAATGCTTCAAGCAGGTGTATCAACTCACGTTCCGTATGTTGCTGGGCAAAGCACAGGTACACAAAGCCTGCCTGCTCAGGCAAACCCAATTGCCAATGCGCTTGTTGGCGTGGTAGGGGCGGAGCGTAATAGCCCTGAAAACCGGGATGAGGCAGGCAACGCACTCGTCGGCGTAACTTCTTATCGGGATAGAGCTGTTCTGGTTGCCGTGTCGAACTGAACACAATATCGCTGATAGAGAACAACTGGCGTTCCAATGTGCGCTGGCTAAGGGAGCGCAGGCTCCGTGTGCTTTGCCACCAGCCGCCTGTATCGCTCGTTACAATACGCAAACCCCAGCATTGTGCCAACCAAAGCCGGAACCAGAGCTGCTGATGTTGTCGGCGCGTCAAGGGTAAAGCACCTGCTCGATAGAGGTGAACAATACCCATAGCCTGCCCCTGATAGGCGCGGTGACGCCACAGCCAGGAGAGAGGAATATCAGCAATCGTTTGTGTACAGTTCACATCTTGCAAGTTGAGCGCATGGATCAGCAGATCAGCCGCTGGATCATCTTCGGCGGAGCATACAAACAACACAGCAGGAGTTGTAACCTCTGGTGGCGCATGTTCAAGGAATTGGAGTTTTTGTCGCAGGTGGCCCCAACTTCGCGCCTGGGCCATCGCAGCCTGCAATCGTTCATTGGTAGAGCGTCCCGCCAGTCGCAGCAAGGGGCGATGGAGCAAGAGCAGATAGCTTAATTCACGCATCTCAGGTAATACAGATTGGAAGACACTTCTATACGACTTGGTTTCCCCTTCATGTGCTTTGTTGGCATACTCGGCTAGCACTTCCGAACATCCTTGCCAGTAGGCACGCCCCATAAAGTACGAGCGCTGCAGGCGAGCTGCGGGTACACGATGGGTAACCACTGCCTCCGGCTCGTACCACAGGCTATAGCCTGCCCGATGCAGACGCTGGTACAGGTCGTCTACCTCGGCGTTTGCTGGTAAGTGTTGACGTTTGCTGAGAAACGGTGAAAAATAGCCAATACTGCGTAACGCGGACATGCGGACAGAAAAGCTCGTGCTGCTAAAGCACATCTCCTCCTTTAACTGGGTGCGCGTCTTAAAAGGCGCAAAGTAACCAAGCAGATGCAACATATCCTCACTGAGCCAGTGCGGACGTTGGGCCTCCCACCGCAACTCGACACGCCCCCCAATAGCATCAGCGCCACTTTCATCGTAAGCTGCTAGCAGGCGCTCCAGAAAATAGGGATCGGCCAATGCATCATCGTCCAGAAAGACTGCGATTTCACCGCTTGCCTCCTGTAAAGCCGTATGGCGTGCATAGGCTAAACCGTTCTTGCTCTCCGATAGGCAGTGAACATACCACAGCTCTTGTGACTTACGCCCTAGTTGTACACCAGCACTTACATAGGTACGTACCGCTTCCAGTGTACCATCGGTAGAACCATTATCGACAACAATTACCTCGAACTGCTCATAGGCCAGCGTTTGCCGTCGCAGGCTCGCCAGAGCGGAAAGTACCAAGTTGCGCCGATTATAGGTACAGAGAATGACGCTCAAACGTGGTGCTGTCTTTGAATGAGATGGTGCTATCTTAGATGATTTTTCGTGAATAGTCATGAACGAACATCCTTCATTATCCCAAAATCATTTTTTTACAGATACAGATGGAACCAATGGCGGAGACAATCTGAGCCATGGCACTTGCCATGGCTGCACCAGTCACACCCAGGAAGGCAATCAAAGGTACTGCCAGCAAAATATTGATCAGAGCTGCTACTATACCCAGGTGTATCTGGGCGCGTTTGCGCTCTCCATGAGCGAGGTGAGTCAGGCTAATTGTGGCAACGCTACCGCACAGAGCAGAGACCAGGAGAATACGTAGTGGTGTTACTACACCCAGGTAGGCGGCTCCAAAGCACCAGGAGATAAGTATAGGGCAACAGAAAAAGGCTCCCAGACAGAGCGGTACAGCTAACAGAGCAATATAGTGCGATGTTTTGAGAAAAGCATCTCCCGCGCTGATGTAGTGCTGACCCGGCATATAGCGCAGGACTAGTGGCAGGATGCAGGTAGAGAATATCGTTGGGGCAATACCAATCACACGCGTGCTGATGAGTGAACTGAGCGCATAGAAGCCCAGTGCGGCAGTACTATAGCCATGCGCCAGCAGTAGCATCTCGCTGCCTTGCCAGACGATGCCATCTAAAATGAAGAGTAGCAGCGAATTGCTCAACCCGCGGGTGAGGCGGTCTTGCAACAACATTCCTGGCTCTACCGCCTGTTTCATTGGTAACAGACAGAGAATACAGAACAGGGCCATCATGAGTGTCAGCGTACTGGTAATAGCGGATGCCAGGAGAAACATGCCGGTCTGTTCCCCCTGGAATTGTGTTGCCATGAAGACAAGCAGGAGGGATGTACCAGCCCCGAACAGGCGCAGGGCGGCCAGTAGATCGAAACGGCGCAAGCTCCGTAATGTTATGCTTGCCACCCCGCTTAACAATATCGGTAGCGCAGAAAGACCTGCCAGAAGCAAGAGCAGAAGAGGTGCCTTTGCTCCAAAGAACCATGAGAGGGGCCATGCTAGTAGCAGATAGATGCAACAATACAGCCGAATGCTGCGATACTGTCGCTGCCACACAAAACGAAAGATGCCAGCGATCAGGCGTGGCTTCTCACGCCCTTGAATACTGGCAAGGTAGCGACTGGTGACGCTGGACATGCCCACGCCAATGGCCGGAACGGCAGCAGTTGCCAGCCAGAGTACAAACATATAGATACCAAAGTTCTTCGGCCCTAATGTCCGTGCAATTACTACTATGGTAGCCACATTCAATGCAAACGAACAAACAGCTGTGCCTAAGCTCCAAGCTCCTGGTCGACTCACCCCCTGCTTACCCCGTTGCCGCACCATAGTCTGCCAGTGTTGTACTATCACCTCAGCCCCCTCCACCTCATGTACTCTGTGATGTCAACTTTATCTCCACTATGCCATAGCATAGTAGCGTTTAGCGTAGAGATATGGTTGTAGATGGGTTGCGATATGCTTTTTATGTTAAGGGTTGATGATGCGAAATATATAAATTTGTTATCTATATATAGTAGAATTGAGACAATTGATTTTGTTGGCTTTGCATGCAGAGCCGCTATCCTCTGTTCTTTGACAAATTGGCCTTTCGCGCTTAGAATGTGAAGCAGAAAGCTTGAGATGAAAAAGCAGAAAGACAACATACATGCAACAACAACCCAGAGAACATTCACGCGGCTTTGCCTTGTTTCGTTCCCAAACACTCGAAGATATCCCACAAACCTACTCCTGGTTTGTAGAGATGCGTACTCAGCAGCCGGTCTACTATAATGAGAGAATGTTCCACTGGCAGGTCTTTCGTTACGAAGACGTGTTAGCGGTTCTAACCGATTATAATCGCTTCTCTTCGCAAGCCTTTGGAACTAGCGATTCCTTCCTCAAAGACACGCTGGTCGCCACAGATCCACCCGATCACCGCAAATTACGTAACCTGGTCAATCAGGCGTTTACTCCACGGGCGGTTGCCCGCCTCTCGGAGCGTATTACGCAGATAACGCAAGAGTTGCTGGATCGGGTACGCTCACAGGGCAAGATGGACGTTGTCTCAGACATCGCCTTCCCACTGCCTGCCAAAGTCATTGCGGAGATGCTTGGCGTACCAGCAGAAGATTGGGATATCTTTCAACGCTGGGCGCGTATGGACAGTTCAGGCCCTTCGAGCAACCGGCAAAACACCGGGAGATCCATGCAAGAGGAGATGTTTGATTACTTCTCCAGCCTGCTAAAAGAGCGACGCCGTACACCACGAGAAGATTTAATCAGCTCACTGAGTACGGCTGAAGTGGACGGTGAACGATTGAGTGAGCCTGAACTGATCAATTTCTGCACGTTACTGCTGGCCGCCGGGCAAGAGACTACCAAAAATCTGATCGCTAATGCTATTGTTTGCCTTACCGATCATCCCGATGCAATGCAACGGCTGATCCGTGAGCCTGCCCTGATGCCCAAAGCGATAGAAGAGATCCTGCGTTACCTGCCGCCAGTCTGGTTTCTCTTCCGCCAGACCAAAACAGACATCGAACTGGCGGGCCAGCACATTCCGGCCAACCGGATCGTGTTGGCTTGGACGGCCTCAGCCAATCGTGACGCTTCCCAATTCCCTAATCCCGATCACTTTGATATCGAGCGTGAGCCTAATCGCCACCTGGCCTTTGGTCATGGCATCCACTTCTGCGTTGGGGCTCCCCTGGCTCGTCTGGAAGCCAGAATCGCCCTGCCAATGATGCTGGCACAACTCAGCAATATCCAACATGTGGAAGGTTTCCCAATTTCTGTCCATACAGGCATCGTCTTTGTGATCAGATCGCTGCCAGTCACTTTCCTATCCGGCTAAGACCAGAAACACTAATTTTCTGATTGTGTTGGAGTCAATACCCTCGTGGTCGCCCTCTGCAACAATCGCAGGCGCACCCGGTGTGAACTTCTTCATTGCATCCCGCTATGTTCAGGTGTTATACTGCTTTTGGTGGAGAATAGAATTATCAGTTTTCGGATTTTCGTATATAGTTTGCTTGCTGTACCTCCTCAAGAGAGTGTAAACATAGAGTTTTTTTTAACATATACCACAAGAGAACGTCCTTCTATCATATAGAGTGTATGCGCCTATGACAGATGAACACGAAGCGATGAATAAGCAACACGACCCTGATAAAGAGCGTCACAATCCTCGTGGCGATCAGCAGAATAAGTTCCGTTTTGGGAACTATGATCTGGTGCGCCGTATCGATAAGGGTGGCATGGGTGAGGTTTATCTTGCACACCAACGTACCGCCTTTGGCCGCGAAGTAGCCATAAAAATTATTCGCTCTGACCTGGTTCATGATACAACGAGCCGCCAGCGTTTTCTACGGGAGGCTGAGGTAAACGCCCATATCAAGCATGAACATATCCTGCCCCTTTTTGAATTTGGTGAGGAACAGGGGCGGCTGTTCATGGTAACGCCCTATATTGCCGGTGGCACGCTGGCAAAGCGTTTACAGGCTGATCCCCTGTCGCTGGATGAGGTACATCAACTCTTTACGGCTCTGCTGCAAGCTGTTATCTACATTCATCATCGGGGAGTGGTACATCGTGATCTCAAGCCTAGCAACATTTTGTTGGATTCAGAGGGTAACAACGGGCGCGTTTATGTACGTCTGATCGACTTTGGCATTGCTAGCATTGCGGGTCAGGCTGCCTCTCCACCGTTGACGACGGCAGACACAGAGATGGGAACGCTTGCCTATATGGCTCCTGAACGCTTTTCCGGCATTGCCGCTCCCAGCAACGATATCTACTCGCTGGGCGTCATTCTCTATCAGATGCTGACCGGCCAGCTTCCCACGGATGAACGCCGCATCGCTTTACCGCAACCACTGGAATACGTCGTCGAACATTGTCTCGTTTCCGTGGATCAGGGTCGCTTTAAGAGCGCCGAAGAACTACTGCATGCCTTTGAAGACGCCTATGACTACCTGACCGCAGATCAGCAAGAGCAGGATGGAGTAGCAGTACCACCACCGGTGCCGGTAGTGAGCAGCAGAATTGTACCTGTGCGTAGCAGTACCACACGCTCTAACAGCCATGTCCGACGAGAAATCCGAACGTTGCACCGCTCTGACAATCTGCCGGATATGCCTGCCCTGCCCATGGCACGTCCACCACAGCCGGATGTATTTGCTCGCGAGGACTATGAATCTCCTACCACGAATATCGATGTCTCGCAGTACGATGGCCGGTCGTATGTACCTGCTACACCGTCTTCTCCGCCCGATCCCCCAACTTATGCACGTAAACGACGCCGCAATCCCCTACTCGCGCTGATTACGATCTTGACTGTGGTCATCTTATTGGTGATGGCTGGCCTATCCTTGTTTGCCTTTCAATCCATCACTATCGTCTCAGCCAGTGTCAATTTTGGTCCGCAGGTGCATGCCATCAATAAAGTATTCCTGGTCAAGGGCAGTGTTTCGCAAAGTACCGTAGATGTAAATAGTGCAACCATTCCAGTCAAAACACCGACTCTTAGCAAAATTGGTTCACAATCAGGCACAACCAGTCAACAATGCTTTTTCGGTCTTTGTCGACAAATTGTCACCAATGATGACGTTAATCGAATTTCAGGACAACTAAAATCGAGTCTGGATGCGCAAATCGCGTCGCAGATACAGCAACAGTTACAAAAGCAGGGTGCCGTTCAGGTTGGTTCTACAGAGTTCACCACGCCCTCATCACCAACCTCAGACCCGCCGGTTGGCACACTCAGCAAGACGGTCACGGTCACCATGACTGAGCAGGGACAGTTTGCTTACTTCCTGAGAAGTGATGCACAGTCGGTAGCCAGATCATTACTCAATCGTGAAGTGGAGAAGTTGGGGGCAAACTATGCCCTCTTCAGTCCTTTAACCCAGATTGGACAACCGGTTGTGACCAATATCGATAGCAACACCGGTATTGTCTCGATTAGCATTGCCGCCGGTGGTGATGCCGTGTATCATTTTTCCTCTGCTGAGCTTCAAGCCATCCCAAATGCTCTCAAGAATATCAAACTTAAGGATGCCATCTCTCGTCTCCAACAGAGGCCGGGAGTAGACCCTACTACCGTCTCTATTCACCTCTCCAGTGGGGATACTATGCCTGGCGATATCCGGCAAATCAAGATCATTCCAATCAATGCTACCAACCTACCTCCTGTGCAGTTGACGCCAATATCAGCCAGTCCAACACCTACTATCTCTACTACACCGACAAGCGATGTGACCCCTACGCCTACAGCGACTAGTGGTAATTAATACTTCCGGCCTACACGGCTGCTGCATGATGACCGCAAGGGTCATCACTACTATACACGCATACCTCGGCCTGCGAAGCCACCGTGTATAGTAGTGATGACCCTTGCGGTCATCATGCTCACTACACCACGCACTCTGCCCTCCGGCCCACACGGCGGCTGCCCACCACTGCGACATAGCTCGCAAAGGCCAGGAGGCTGATGCAGACACTGCTGGGATACCCTGTGTAGAAACCGATGGTGATGCCGAGCCAGGTCAAGGCAACGGCAAGTCCGGCGGCGAGTGCGAGCGCTGTGTAGGGATGGCTGGTCACCTGATGCGCAATGGCAGCTGGCAAGAGCAGCAGCGCGAACACGAGCAGGGCACCCACGGCCAGGGTCGCCTCGCTGACGGTTACGGCCAGAAGCACCATGAAGCAGAGACCCAGCACGCGAACTGGCACCCCCCGCGCTGCTGCCACGTCTGGGTCTAGCGAGGCGAAGAGCAACGGACGTGCGATGATGACGAGAACGAGGGCCGCCACCCCGCTGATGAGCGCGATGCTCCGCGTCTGATCGGTAGAGATGCCCAGGATGTTGCCGAACAAGACGGTCACGCCGGAGAAGCCCGTGCCCGTGCCGCTGACATGTGCTGTGAAGAGGCTCAAGAAGAGCACTCCTAACCCCAGTACCCAGGCGAGTACGGTCCCGATGGCCACATCGCGCCCCCGCAGCCGTTCGCCGAATCCCCCCATCGCCAACGCGACCACGATAGTGGTGATCAGCAGGCTCACCAGTGGGTTGATGCCCAAGACAGCGCCGCCCAGTGCCCCAGTAAAGGCTACGTCCGACAGTGATTCGCCCGCGAAGGCCTGGTGGCGCAGCACTACAAAGTAGCCGACCAACCCTGCGACGACACTCAAGATGGTGCCCGCGAGCAAGGCCTGGCGCATGAAGTCGTAGTGGAGCATCGCCTGGATGTCCTGCCAGAGGTTCAAGGTGAAAGGGGGAAGCACTCCTGCTACAACAACATTCATCCCTCACCTCCTGTACGCGAATCGGGAGACAGTGTGAGCCGATGCAACCTCATCCGCACGAGAACAAACCGTGCGCCACGCACGATGGCATAGGTTCCAAAAGCGAAGGTCGTGATGAAAAAGCCGACGGGGTAGGGCGTGAAGTAGCCGACGGCCAGCCCCAGCCACGTAAAGACGAGGGCCAGCGCGACTGCAACCGCAACAGCCACGGCTGGGCGGGTGGTGACGTCCTGTGCAATGGCGGCGGGAGTGACCAGCAGCGCAAAGATGAGCAGCACCCCCACAATCTGCACCGCCACGGCGACCACCAGCGCTAGCAGCACGAGATAGCCAAAGGCCAGGGCACGCACTGGCACGCCACGCGCTGCTGCCACATCGGGATCGATGGAGGCAAAGAATAATGGCCGGGCGATGAGGAGAAAGATTGCCACCAGCACGAGCGTCGACCAGGCAATAATGCCCACGTCCGTATCGCTGATGCCCAGGACGTTGCCGAACAGCACGTTGTAGACGTTGGCCGCGTACTCCGCCGTGGCCAGGTGAATAAAGAGAAAACCGAGGGCGAGCGAGGCGGTAAACACGGCACCCACCCCGATGTCGCTCTGGCGGCTGTGTCCCGCGGCCAGATTGAGCGTCTGGATGCCGACCGCGGCAAGCACTCCCGCGAGAAAGAGGCCCACGATGGCGGGGATCCCGAAGAGGACCGCTCCCGTTGCTCCCGCGAAGCCCACATTAGCGAGGCTATGGCCCGCGAAGCTCTGGCTGCGCAGCACCATGAAATAGCCCATGATGCCGGCGGTAAGTGCCACCAGTGTTCCCGCAAGGTAGGCGTTTTGCATGAAGTGATAGTGAAGGAGGATCTGGATATCGGCCACCAGGTCCCAGGATGGTGACAAGGTGTCAGCGAGGGCGATGGGCATGGTAGCTCACCTCCTCTTCCGGTTGCCCCACCACCACGATCCGCCCATCGCTCGCTCGGAGCACTTCGATGGGAGTGGTGTAGAGGCGTGAGAGCGTCTCGGTGGTGATCACCTCTTCCGGTGTCCCGACCTCGACCTGTTCGTGCGCTATATACACCACGCGATCGACTGCTGGGAGGATGGGATTGATATCATGGGCTACGAGCAGCACCGCCGCACCTGTTTCCCGGCTGATCTGCCGGATCACGCCTGCCACACCTTGCTGGTTGCGGAGATCCAGGCTGTCTAGGGGTTCGTCCAGGGCCAGAATTCGTGGCCGCGTCACCAACGCTTGCGCGATCAGCAAGCGCTGCTGCTCCCCACCGGAGAGTTCGCCGATTGGCCGATCGGCATATGCTCCTGCGCCGACGAGATCGATGGCCTCCTGCACGCGACGTGCGGCCTCGCGTGCCTTGTTGCGCTGGAAGAAGGGCACGGGCAATCCCCAGTTCCTCCCATCGAGCCCAAGGCGCACAATGCTGCGCCCGCGGACGCGCACATCGGCCTCAAAATGGCGCCGTTGGGGCACGTAGCCGATGGCGGCGTTGCCTCGCCGCGCTGGATGATCCAACACGGAGATCGTCCCTCGAGAGAGCGGGATCAGCCCGAGGATCGCTTTGAGCAGGGTGGACTTGCCAGCCCCATTAGGGCCGAGGATAGCGAGGAACTCGCCAGGCTGGACGGAAAGCCCAACCCCCTGCCAGATAGTACGTCCGCCCAGGGCGACGGCTGCCTCCTCCACCTGGATGACCGGGGAAAGAGCCGGAGGGGCAGGCACAGGTGAAGTAGTAGGTAACAGATCGGTCATCACAGTGTCAACTCCTTGTGAGGGGCAAGCAGAAGCTTGTCCCCCAACGATTACTTGCCCATGGCCTGCGCCAGGGCGGTTTGAATTCCTTGTAATTGGGCTGATTGCCAGTCCTGGAAGGAGGCATTCGCCGGGGTCAGTGTCTCGGTGATCGTCGCCACCGGGATGTGGTTGGCTTTGGCTCGGTTGATGAGCGCCTGGATATTGTTTGGGGTGTTCTGTGAGTTGTAGATCAACACCTTGATCTGCTTCTGGTTGATTTGCTGCTCTACGGTCGCTTCATCAGCCGCCGAAATGTCTTGCCCCTCAGAGACCGCTTTGAGGTAGGAATAGGGCGTGATGAGGTTCAACCCCAACGCAGGCGCGAGATAGGAAAAGATACTTTCGGTCGCCCCAACAGGGGTGCCGCTGTATTTCGCTTTGATGGCGGCGATGAGATCATGGTACTGCTTCAGACCGGTGGTCAGGAAGGACTGCGCCGATTGGTCAAACGCGGCGGCATCAGCCGGGTCGAGGGCCTTCAAATCATCGCGGATCTTGTTCGCCACGGCAGTCACGTAGTCGGGGTTGTACCACATATGAGGATTGTCGCCCTCGTGCTTGCCGTTGAAATCGCCCACATTCAATTCTTTGCGTCCGCTTGCCGGATTGGCTTGCAGGAGTTTATCAGCCCAGGGATCATAGCCAGCACCATTGACAATGACATACTGGGCATCAGCTACCGTCCGAGCATCCGTAGCGGTTGGCTCGTAGCTGTGGGGGTCGGCATTGGGATCAACAATAATGCTGGTGACATGTACGTGGCTGCCGCCGACCTGGGCAGCGATACTGCCCCAAAAATTTTCCGCAGCGACGACCTGGACAGGCCCGCTGCTGCTAGCAGAGGTCTGGAAGGTGGTGCCACAGGCGGCAAAGGTCATGAGAAGCAGCAGAAGACTCCCCGCCAGGGCACGCGGGAAAGTTTGGATGCGAAATGAAAACACAGGCTCCTCCTTCAAGGAATCGTGAAATAGCAAACAACGTCAGACCCTGGCAGTGCGCACCACCATATGATATACTGTATCAATAATATAACACTAAACGAGACAACGTGTCAATAACAATTGAGACCAAATCTCATTTTGCTGCGCACAGGCTGGAGAAAGCGTTTGCAGAAGAGCACGCACTACCCGACAGATGTAGGCGGGAAGCTATGGGAGAGCACCATGGTATGGATGGTACTGAGGGCTCCCAGCTGAGGGGTGTCATAGGCATCAACCTAAGCGCAAAGGAGAGGGAGAAGATGAGAACGTTCGAGGTCTCGCGTCGGGGTGGGGTACGGCCAGAATGGGGAGCCGATCAGACAGGGCCACGGCGGGCGGCCCCAAGGGCCCCAACCCCGCATCCCTGCCGCCCCCGCCCCTACGCGAGAACCCGATTGTTCCGTTAGGTTGATGCGTATTGGGCTCCCAACTGAGGGGTATTTTCGGACGCACGCAATGGTGCTTGGCATGCAAAGGGAATTGATAATGATGATAGCGGATAAAATTTATGCGGCTTTCGACGAGGTGAGCCAGCGTAACACGCGTCCACGCAAACTCATTGCGGATCGCTTGATCGAGCTTGCCAGCAGTGGCGAGGATTTCACCGTTGAGGATCTCTGGCAGGAGTTACGACAGGCTGAGCCACGCATAGGCCGAGCCACGGTCTATCGTTCGGTCGAAAAGCTGGTAAATATGGGACTGCTTGCTCGGATAGAGTTTGCGGATGGGACGCATCACTACCGTGTTTGCGGTGGGAGTGAGCACCACCATCATCTTACCTGCACGCAGTGTCATTGCGTCGTCGATATCGATATCTGTCTCCCGGCTGATCAATTCACGACCATTGGGAAGCAGGAGGACTTTGTCATTGAGGGGCATTCACTCACCCTTTTTGGTCGCTGTAAAAACTGTCGTAGGTAACGACTCCCCACGTTTGATCTGGGGGGAGTAGTCACTTGCCTCATTCCCCTGTGGAGATGTACAATGTTTCCGCAAGTATTGATCATGGAGGTAGTTTTTATGGCGGATAACACCGTTACAGCAAAGGTTGCCAGTGGGCAACAACGGTACATGGCACGGGTGATTCATTATGATATAAGCTATGTGGTGCAAGGTGCTCAACATGGTACGGACGGGGCAATTGTCCTGTTGCACGATCTTGTAGGGGGAGCCTTCACGTGGGCAGATGTTATGCCGCAACTGGCCGGTACCAACCGAGCCGTGTATGCTATTGACATGCTAGGCTATGGACAGTCGGAGCATGCATGGCCGGCAGATACCTCGATCTGGGGACAAGCGGATTGCCTGTCGATGTTGTTCGAGCAACTGAATTTGACGAATATCGTCCTGGTTGGGCATGGTAGTGGAGGTGGTGTAGCGCAAGTGCTGGCAACGCGCCTGAGCCGTGAACGAGTGGCGGCCTTGGTTCTGATCGATACAACCTGCTTCCTCTATAGCCATGCAGCGAACTGGCCGCTGACGGAGATGGAGAAGCGCACCGATCCTGAAGCTCCTTTTCAGACCAAAGTTGAGGATATGATGAAGGATCTAGTGGAGACGTTGCCTCATGGTTCACACGATCCGCAGCGTTTCCGCGCCTTTATGAGCGATTATACCGGTGAGTGGAATAGCGAGATTGGCAAACAGTTGCTTTTCCAGCACATCCGGCTGGAGATTCCCAACTATTCTAACGCGGTAGCCTCGGATTTGAAGACGCTGGGTAAGCCAACACTGATTATCTGGGGTGAGGCTGACGAGCAATTTCCTCTGAAACTGGCCTACCGCCTGCATCGCGATATACCTGGGTCACAACTGGTAACTGTAGCTGATGCGGGCCACCTCATTTTGTTCGACGCTCCTGGTGCAGTGGCGAGAGCGGTGAGCAATTTTGTGGATAGTATGTAGCTAGTGGGTGCGCGTAGGATTTTTGCATTGAGCGAGCATGGCTGGGGTAGCTGCGCGAGCCCAGCCACTACTAGAGACGGCCACGAGTGCCTTTGCGTGGTAGAGTAGTGGCTGGGCTCGCGCAGCTACCCCAGCCATGTTCTCGAGGGTCCTCAACTCTGGCTTTCACAGTATCTTCACAAATGGTGCTTGACCGTGTCTGGCAATCTATGCTATACTAAGCGTGAGCAGGGGATGTGCTTGGAAGTGCCTGACAGCGATGTTGAGGCGCATTGAACACAGAAAATATGATCCTGGTGGCCAGGGTCAGGAAAGTCACTTGCACGGATAGTTTAATCGGGGTGTAGCGCAGTCGGCTAGCGCGCAGCGTTCGGGACGCTGAGGTCGGAGGTTCAAGTCCTCTCACCCCGACCAGGATGGCACACAAAAATCCTTGATGTCAGTCACCCTTTTCACAAGGGTACTGCAAGCGAAGAAGTGTCAGGAAACGTTTTCAGGTTGGTATTAGAGTAAGAATAAGGAGTTGGGAAATGCGGACGTTTCAGCAACTAGCTCTTCTGACAAAAACAGGAGGTATATGCTGATGCCTGCTTATAGCGGCTCGAGTAGAGGGCCGGATGCAAGCTGGCAACGTACCGTAGTGCCGTACTCGCCTGGACGTGCAAGCCACTTGAATACGCGTCTATCTGGTCGTCGTCGCAGGCGGCAGTAGAAGCTGAGGGGCTGGGCGTTTCTCCTGCTTGCCCCACTGCCTACCTCATGCTTCTTCCTCGCTGTCTGTTATGGTTATCGGCTCTGACAGAGAGGAAAGGGAAGCCATTCATGCCTGTTCTCGTATTGAATTCCTCACTACAACCTCTCTCGGTCATTCCTGAACGTCGTCTCATCGTCTTGCTGTCGAAGCAGAAAGTCACCTTTGTAGATGAGAATGTCCGTAGTTTGATCGAAGAGAGTATTCAGGCTCGACGTCTTGAGTTGGAACGCCCCGTGATTGTGCAGTTGCTCGCCAATGTACGGGTACCGCGTGTGGCTCTACACCCAACACGAGCTAATATCCTGTTACGCGACGATGAAACCTGCCAGTATTGCGGTAAACGGAGCCGCGACCTGACACTTGATCATGTTATTCCTCGTTCGCGTGGTGGTAAAAGCACCTGGGAGAATTTGGTGGCTTCGTGTAAAGTGTGTAACGGCAAGAAAGGTAATCGCATGTTGAAGGATGTAGGCATGCACCTGCTGCGCCAGCCACGTCCACTTTCGCAAGAGTATGCGGGCTTCTTCTTGCTGCGTTACCCCAAGCTCCGCCAGGCATACGAGGAATTTTTGATGAGCGCACGTGGGGTCACACCTCACGGATTAAGTGCGTAGTATTCGTAATAGTACTTTCGTATAGTTCTAAGGAAGATGTATTGTAAAGCCATATGGCTCTGGTATGTGTTTCTTTAACGCTATGTCTCTACGAGGCAAGGAAGAGGATGAAAGTGCTTTTTTGGTATAACATCTTTCCTGGAAACCCTTCGTAGAAAATACACTTAAGAAGTGCAGGTGAAACCCGATAGTGTCGTTTGTACGTTTAGTAAGTAGTTAGAAGAGGTTTCTAATATTGATCTGGTAGTGCAGTGCTGATTTTGCTGTTTTGCCAGTAAAGGTAGGTCTATGATCGAACAAACCATTACCGATGAATCACCAATTGTCCCAAAGACAGGTCCTGCGTACCTTTGTCTCTATGGACACTTTTATCAACCTCCGCGTGAGGAGCCGTTTACAGGGTTGTTGCCGCCAGAGCCGGGAGCAACCCCTTTTGCGAACTATAATGAGAAGATTACATCTGAGTGTTATCAGCCAAATGCTGAGATTGGAAATTTTAACGCGATTAGCTATGATCTAGGGCCCACGCTGGCCACATGGTTAGAGCAACATCATCCTGATGTCTATGGGCAAATTATTGCGGCAGATTACGCTCACCGTTTGCGTTATGGTGTAGGCAATGCGCTGGCCCAGGCGTATAATCACACCATCTTGCCATTGGCGAACAACCGTGACAAACGGACCCAGATTATATGGGGATTGCAAGATTTCAAGCATCGCTACGGGCATGATGCTCATGGCATGTGGCTAGCAGAGACAGCGGTTGACCTGGAATGCCTTGAGCTTCTTGTTGAGTATGGGGTCACGTACACCGTGCTGGCTCCCTGGCAAGCCGCGACCCCCATCGATCCGACGGAACCGTATATAGTATCCTTGCCCAATGGTAGCAGCATAACCGTGTTTTTCTACAATGCCCCGCTTTCGGGTGGAGTTTCCTTTGACTGGAATACGACCAGTAACGCCGATCTGTTCGCCGCCTCCTACCTGCCGGGTCACCTCGTGAAGAGTAAACAGGAGGCTGGTGAGGCACAGGTGATCTTGATCGCTACCGATGGTGAATTATACGGACATCATAAACCATGGCGGGATAAGTTCCTGGAACATCTGGTGCGCATCGGTGCGCCGGGTTATGGCTTCGAGGTATGTACCTTGGAACGGTACTTACAGATGCACCCGGCTACAAAAGAAGCAGAACTGCGCGTGCCGAGCGCGTGGAGTTGTGGACATGGAGTTGCGCGTTGGGATACAGGTTGTGAATGCACAGAGGGAGATAGTAGCTGGAAGGGCATGCTGAGACAGGCATTGCTCACACTGGCCGAGCGCGGTGACGCCCTTTTTGAGCAGTGCGCTGGCGAGACACTGAAAGATGTATGGGCCGCACGCAATGCCTACCTGGAGGTACGCAACGGCTGGATGGCCAAAGAGAACTTCTGGCGCGAGTACGGCAAAGATGGGTGTGTGCCAGAGGATGTGAGGTTGGTAGAGAGAACCATGCTCTTATTAGAGGCGCAGTATTATCAACAATATAGTTTCACCAGTTGCGGTTTCTTTTTTGAAGACCTGGATAGGATCGAGCCACGCAACGACATTGCGTTTGCCCGTCGTGCCATCAGTCTGATATGGCAGGCGACAGGGGTCGATCTACAAAAGCTGTTTGTGGAAGATTTACGACGGGCGAAGAGTTGGCGCACAAAGGTAACAGGTGCTGATCTGTATCGGCAGTTGCCCGTCGTGCGCAAAGGACTGTTGCCACCGCTTTCTAAGTAAAGAAGGGTACATAATGTAGGCATGAGACAGATTGGATGCTCAGAACATATGTTCTGAGCATCCAATCTGTCTCATGCCTACATTATGATTGGGGCATCCGATTGTAGACAGTAAGCCAGTTCGTAGCGATCTGGATCTGAGCATCGTGCAACGATATGGCACCGGAGCAGACTTGATCGTGCAGGTAGTTTTCAACCTTATCTTTCTCGTGGAAGCCCGGTTTGGGGCTGGCAGCTTCGGGCCAGAGATTGGCGATATCGTTGGAGCCGCCGAGCTCGAGTGATACAAGGTGATCGACTTCGTACTCGCCAGCTGTGTGATGCGTTATCCCGTACTCGGCGTATACCTGATTTTTCTCGCTGGTGGGGACGTTGCGGACTGACCGTGCATAGCCCGATGTGCAAATCTGCTGCTGGGTGACCGTGGGGAAGATGGCACCAGGGGTGCAGTCAGAATCCTGTAGGGCCCCGTGGACTATGCAACCAGAAGTTTTGGTCTGGACGCCAAAGTGCGGTGCCGCACTTGTCGGAGTGGCTGTAGGTAAACCCGATGTGCTAGGCGGTGAAATGGTAATGTTACAGCCACTGAAGCCAAGGACGAAGATGGCAATCAGGGCTAGAATAGATAGATATTTCATAGAAGCTTTGCTCCTTTACTCGGATTGCAGTACAAGCCAAGCAGCGTCAAAGCGATGTGCCTGCAGGTCCTCTTCTTTTATCCAATAGTAAATCATACCGGAGTTACCCCAGCGCATGCCAGCATGCTCATCAGAGTCGATTTGCAGGAGCAGGTGCCAGTCCTTATCTCTTTTGGAGAGTTCGGCAATACGTGGATTACTGTAGTCAATGTCGGTAACGGAAATGCCATGGGAGGCCAGCTGACACTCCTGGCGCATATCATCCTGAATGGCATCGGGATTGCCGAGCAGGCGGTGATGGATAGCGGCATGATCGGCAGAGTCAGGGAACGTAGAGAGCAGGTTTTCGTACTTCTGTTGCTCCTCGTCCGTCCAGTCGAAGTTTGGGACGTCAAGCTCTGGATGCTGTGTCAAGGTCGTCTCGCTGGCAAAGTGCAGGGAGCAGGCCTTAAACTGGCTGGAGGCTAGAAGCTGAGCCGGTGCAGGAGTGCGCTGGAACGAAGTAGAGTCATCGTTGACAAAGATGACCTGCCAGCAGCCGAGGTTAGCAGGGCTATCGCCAAAGGTTTGCTGTTGGGCATCGTAGAAGAACCAGAGGGTACCTTTGTGGGGTAGGATGTTGTTCTCGTCATATGAGCGGATGTCGTCAAGGTGTACCTGGGCAATAAACGATTGGAGTAGGCCATTGCATTCAGGCCAGTTCGTACCGGGGGGAAGATCCGGCAAACCACCAAGCTTAGACGCCCCCACCTCCAGAGTAGACTCATCGACGAGGGTAGCATACAAGCGAATGGATGAGCGAGCAATGTAATCAATGTCTTTGATGAGGCGCGAGAGTCCTGCTTCCTTAAGGGCAGCCTGCACACCAGCTTTATCCATGTTGTCCTCCATATTTTTTACGTACTACAGATAATTAAATGATGCCCGCAAGAGCCGTCAATAGGCGTCATAACGGAACGCTCATACAGATTTGCGAACATACATACAATTTTGCAATGGCTCCTGTGACCATTCTCACCAGCAAAAGATTATATGTTTGACCGCGTGCTCGTATCAGGCTCTCGCGTAGGGGCGGGGGCGGCTGGGCAGCGGGGTTGGGGCCCTTGTGGCCGCCCGCCGTAGCTCTTTGCCTGAAAGGGGCATCACTGCGGCACCCCAGCAACGGGCGGCCACAAGGGCCCCAACCCCACGCAACCCAGCTCCCGCCCCTACGCGAGACCTTGAACGTTCTTCCTTTCTCCCTCCACACTATACACGAAAAACAAGCAATGTACGTAGATAGTTTCGGCCTCAGAGAGTCAATTGTAGCTATTTTTCCCAATTTGGCTGTACACACTTACCTTTATATATGTTACTATACAAAATATAGTATTAAAAAGACAGCAAAAATTTCGTGTATAGTAGGGACGACCCTTGCGGTCGTCCTGGCCTTTGCAATTTGGTATCTATTACCCTGGAATTGCGAGTAATTAATGACAACTGAACCAAAAACACTCTTCTCAGTAACTGCCGTTCGTAACGACCTGGAAGTGGTGAAGGATACATCACAATCATTGGCCTCTTCTGGCAACCGTTTCCTCATCTTACTCTCTCTACTTGCCCTCTATATCCTGTGGGGTACCACATATCTGGCTATGCGTGTTGGCTTGACCGGATTTCCGCCTTTTCTGCTGGCCAGTATACGTTTTCTGATTGCGGGAGCTATTCTCTACCCCATTTTACGCCTGCGTGGTGCGCCGACTCCTACCCGCAAACAGTGGCTTGGCTCCCTGCTCGTTGGTATATTACTACTGGCCGGTGGCAACGGAGGCGTCATCTTTTCTGAGCAGTGGGTCGCGAGCAGTCTAGCCTCAGTAGGCATAGCTGCCGTGCCATTGTGGACAGCTCTCTTCGCTGGACTCTGGGGCAGATGGCCCACACGGATCGAGTGGCTGGGTCTCGGCCTGGGCTTTATCGGCGTAATACTCTTAAATCTCGGTAACAACATGTGGGCCAATCCGGCTGGCGCAATTGCCTTGCTGATTGCCGCCATCTCCTGGGCTTTAGGCTCTGTTGTGAGTCGCCACGTCTCGCTACCAACTGGCCTGATGTCCAGTGCCTGTGAAATGCTGACCGGTGGCATTGTCCTGTTTCTTATGAGCCTGGGCTTCCATGAGAAAGCCCCAAATCTCACGGTCGTTCCTGCCTTACTGGCTCTTGGCTTCCTGATCATTTTTGGCTCACTCGTCGCTTTCAGTGCCTATGGCTACCTCCTGCGCCATGTGCGCCCGACTCTCGCTACTAGCTATGCCTATGTCAATCCACTGGTGGCCGTTGGGCTTGGGGTCGTACTTGCCGGTGAACGACTCGCTCCCCTGGAAATCCTGGCGATCATTATCGTTCTCACAGGTGTTGGGCTGGTCTCCTTGCAACAGGGAAAACACAAATCATAAATAAGTCTATGCAAGCAGCAGGAGTGGCGCGTGCCACTCCTGCTGCTTGCATAGACTTATTTACCGACATTGAAGCGGAAGTGGGCGATATCGCCATCCTGCATCACATAATCTTTACCCTCAAGCCTCAGCAGGCCCTTCTTCGTGGCGGCGGCAAACGAGCCACAGGCCATGAAGTCCTCAAATTTTGTGACCTCGGCCCGAATAAAGCCACGTTCGATATCCGAGTGAATCTTGCCTGCTGCCTCTGGCGCTTTGGCACCACGTGTGACCGTCCATGCCCGTACCTCATCCTCTCCTGCCGTCAAGAAAGTGATCAGGTTCAGCAGGCGATAACCGACCTGAATGACGCGATCCGCTCCCAATTGTGGCAGGCCCAGCGATTCAAGGTACTCGTGGGCATCTTCCTCGGATAACTCCGTCAATTCCGCTTCCAGGCGTGCCGAAACCGCTACCACCTCGGAACCCTCTTCTTTAGCGCGCCTGGCAACGGCAGTAATCTCTTGCAGTTCGCCTTCCAACGTGTTGGTATCTACATCTTCTCCGGCAGCGATGCGTGCCAGCAGGTCGTTGGCAGCGGCTAATGCGTCCTCGCTGACGTTCAAGACATACATACGTGGCTTCAATGTCAATAAAAAGAGCTCGTTCAGGACAGCGCGATCCTGGGGCAACAATTCAAGCTGACTGACCAGTTTCAGTTCATTGAGGGCCTCTTGCAGCAAGCGCAATATCTCTAACTCCTGGAGATACTTTTTATCACCCGACTTGGCCGCCTTCGTTGTGCGTTCAATACGCTTCTCCACGGTTGTCAGATCGGTCAATGCCAGTTCAGCATTGAGGCTATCGAGATCGCGTATGGGATCGATATTTTCGTAGATATGTGGAACGTTACTATTAGCAAACGTGCGCAGCACAATTGCCAGTGCGTCTGCGTTGCGAATGTGACCTAAGAATTCGGGGCTCAAGCCTTCACGTTTCTCTTTGTGTGCCTGAGTTGCCTGTCCCATCCCGGCCACATCCACAAACTCAACCGTAGTAGGCGTGACTTTTTTGGGCTTAAAAATATCGGCCAGGGGTTGCAGTCGTGCATCCGGCACCTGCACCACTGCGATATTGGCCTGCACCGTGCTGGTGGCATAGCCACTAATCGGCGCGCCCGCTTTTGTCAATGCATTAAACAAGGTCGTCTTCCCACTTTGCGGAAGACCGATGATCCCTATAGTAAGAGCCATATATAAACTGTCCTTTTCTGTAGCAAGCTTTATAGCATGTTTTTATGTCTCCGCTTATTTTGGTGCTTTCTGGGTGGGAAGTCAAGGGGGGTCATCGAACATTATTTCATAGAGATTGAGACGAAGAGGCTCCGCCTGAACCTGGTTGCCAGGTTCAGGCGGAGCCTCTTCGTCTCAATAGCCTATAAGTTTGTCCAATAATCGGCGGCATCGTCGGCATTTTGCTCGGCATTGGGAGAAGCAGTGATAACGTTTTCGTTATGTACGCGATACTCTTTGAGGGAACTGCTGATGTTACTATCAGGAGTATTCATGCTGCCTTTGATGGTGCCATTACTCTTGCCATTGGAGAGAGCTGCACCTGCATGGGAGTTACCCTGAGCCAGCAAATCATAGTACTCAGTGAGCCGCAGAGCAATGAGTTTGCCTGGCTGATCGAGCATATGATACTTGATGGCATCCTGCCAGAGAGTCTGCAAAGTGGACGAATCTTTGAGCAATCCGACGGTAAAGTATGTGTATTTCTCATGATCTTGTGACATATGGCCTTCTTTCCAGAACTATACCTTGACGCTGCTCGCTGCCTGGACTTTACGTATGAGCAAGCGACCGGCCAAGTTACAATAACCAAGTGCATTGGCGTGAATAGGGTCATCTGGACGCGAGAGATGAGGAATACGTTGCTTAAGGATATTGTAGAAGTAATAGACGCCTCCTCCGACATGCAGAACAGGTTTGAAACTGGCTGCTACTGCGTCACGGTCGCTCTGTCGCCAGGCCGCGGCAATGAAGGAGACAATCTCGCTGCCAACTTGTGACACAGCTTCTCTGGTTAACCGCTCTAATTCGAGTACATTGATTGTTTTACCGTACACGGAAATATCGGGATAGGGAAGGCTGCCATTAGGGGCATTGAGAATACTATTCGATGCATAAGCATGCATAATTTCACGTGCCTCAAGCAGAGAAAGCGAGCGGTCAAATTTATCCTCAAAGGTATCCATAAGCATTTGGGTGGCCGAGTCCACCCCTAACGGCTTGCCTTTACAATACTCGGTGACCGGAACTTGGCCGCGAGCCACGTAGAGGTCAGTGGTACGACCACCAATGTCAATGACGGCACTTTCGGTCGTCTTGCTGATCGATTTATCGCCATAGGCAATCAGTGCGCCAGCTCCTTCCATCACCACAGTAGCTACCTCGACAGTGATCCGGCGGAAGTTTTTACCATTGTCCATAGTGAAGACGTGTGTGCCTTCCAGAGCATCTTTAATGCTGTTGCGCAGACCCATATTCTTGATATAGGTCTCAGCCGGAAGTCCCGTGACAACGTAAAGTCCGAATTCGGTGTCAGGGATCAGGGAGGCAGCTACGGTGAGAAGGCCACGTAAGCTGTATTTGCTGGCGTAGCGTTGAATATCTCCGCGTCCATGGTAAACATCAACTGCCTGCTGTAATGCCAGTTCCCCAACGGCATAAGCCATAGCTTCGCCATGAAAGCGAATGATATGGGTATTTTCCTGATCTACTTTTACACCGAGATTTTGCATAGCACTGATGTCGGCCTTGGCAAAGGCGGTAGGAATGCTGCGGGAGATATTTGCCCCTTGAATAACTGTAACCCCTCCCATCTCAGCATTGCCAAAATCATGCCCGTAAGGATACCATCTCATAAGTTCTTCCTCTTAATTCTCAAAACAGTTCGCCCTTCAAATACGCTTGAATAATACACGGCCTTGGGGTGGGCACAGAAGAGGGGAAGATGCATACGCAAATCTCTATCAAATAGCCTTGCGGGCCGCTTGACGAAGATACCTCGACTCATGCAATTCTATCAACATTCATTAGATAATCCCTCCCGTCTTTGCTAACGAATCAAGGCGTTAATGGTATCTCTTTTTTGTGTGGATAGTACCGAGGGGTTATCGAAAATAGCAAAAAGAACTCTGGCTCTCGGGTATGGGGTGGAAGGGCCTATATCCATGAGGCACGGCGGGCAGCCACAAGGGCCCCCGCACCACTCCACACCACCCCTACCCCTACGCGATTCACCTAGCCATGGCAAAAAGCTACCCCTACGCGATTCACCTAGCCATGGCAAAAAGCTACCCCTGAGAGCCCCATCCCTACCCCTACGCGATTCACCTGGCCATGGCAAAAAGCCTACCCCTGTAAGGGTGGCTGTTCTGGCCTTACGCGAGAGGGCGCGTAATCATTCAACAGGCTCCTGTGGCTCACTTATCAGGATACGGATAAAACTGCCGAGCAGCCAGAAGATCAGCCAGTAAATGCCCATGCCAATTAAGGTGGTGAACTCAAACGCTTCATTGGCATGAAACGAAGGATCAGGAACGATATTGCTGAAGGGGAAAAGCACAATACCGGTCAGAGCGTAGAGAAAATTCGCAAAAATGTTGGTCGGGTCTGCTCCAATCAGTCTGAAGAGAAAACGAATACCTAGCGTCACCTCCAAGACGATCAGGAACCAGCGCAGAAAATCGCCAAACTTACCGATCACGAATTTTAGTGTCTGACCGCTCTCATCCTCCTCAATCACGTCTAACTTCTCTTCTGCCTCACCATGACCCCGCCCCGTACTCTCACTGAGTGGTGGCGTTTGGGGTACCTGTTTTAAGGGCAACTCTGGCATAACCTCGGTTTGTGCATTGATAGGATCGTCTGAAAACGGATTATTGCGGGCCATCCTGATCGCCTCCATAAAATCTAATGATGTGCTCACTCTTACTGCATCGTATCTTCACCAATCTGCCTCGATTATAACATGTTTTGCCTCTGCAATGCTACGTTCTTCGCTTGAGCAACACTACGCCCTGCGCATCAGCAATTTGCACATATTGACCAGAGCGGCGTAGGTGATTCAGTTCATTGCTCACCGCCACGCGGTCTTCGGGCAGGACCGCATTCAGGTCCACTACAATGTATTGTACAGCATTACTTGTATTCTCTCCACTATCGCTGATCGAAGGAAAAACCGCCAGGCGCTCTCGTTCGCTCACATGGGGATTGATATTGCTGCTTGCCGAAACAGAGGCATTGGGTGGAATCATGGCCAGCAAGTGCTGAATCTGTTGCTCCCGGCTGCCTGGCTGGTGATCGGCCCAGAAAGCGTTGAGATCCGGGGCCTCCACCACCAGGTTGAGGCCAATCATCAACACAATCCAGACAAACATGAGCCATTGCAAGCGTAAGATCGGCATACTCCTGGTAAGTGGTCTCATTCGCTCACTCAAACGCTGCCAATGCCGTTCTAACCACTTCTTACATGCTAGATAGCGTCCTCGTGTAAACGTATCCATGCGCACATACACAGGCATCTTCCTCACCGATTGCAGGGCAAATGTTTTGGTAGCCAGCAGAGCGAGCGCAATCTTCCGTGCTACGTTTCCCTGTCCCAGTGGCTTTGCGACTGGCGGCGGCAGATTCACTTTCGCCACTGCTTTGTCATATGTCTCGCCGTACCAGAATTGCCAGATACGGATCAAGCGGCGCGTCCCGTGAATTGATGCCAACATCACAAACGGAATAATAGCGGCGTTATAGTGGAACACACCACTATACAACAAGGGGTCTGTACTCAACAGATTTTCAGCCAGCCCAGGTAGAGCCATCAGCAACCATTCAGGAGCCAGTAAACACACAAAGCCACTACTACGAAACAGGCTTGCCAAATAGTACACACGGTCAAGCGTAATAAAAGTCGTAAACAGCAGCCAGGGATGCAGGATCACATTCACTACCGCCTCACCGGGTGAACTCCCTAATGCTTCGTAACGATACCAGAAGTTGTTATGCTGCGCCCCTGGATAAAAGTGCGGAATCACAATACCAAAGGCTATAAAGCTCCACAGCAGTCCACCCACCGCTAATGTTAGCCCTAATCTCGGCAGTTTGTACTTCCAGATCACAAATAAACCAAGGATGGCTACATAGAGTGGAATATCTTCCTTACACGCTGATGCCAGCACACATGCAACAATAAACCACCCATATCGCTTATAGGTGAGAGCCAACACGGCATAGAGTAAGAGTGGCGTCGCTAGACTGATGGGATGAAAATCGAAAATATTCAACCCCAGCAGAGCCGGTGATAGCAGGTAGACTACCGTCATCAGGGGTGCCAGTAGCGGCCACTCCGGCAAATACTTGCGCGTTAAGAGGAAAATGGGTAAAGCTCCTGCTGCCAGAGCCAGTGTCTGAAATACCAGTAGAATACGCGGATCGGCATGGAATGCATATAGCAAAGACAACGGCAAAAGAATTGGCTCCACATGAATCGCTAGCCGCGTCGGCGGCCCATACCAGTCAATCGCCTGATTGGTGAACTGGAACCAGCGTCCATGAATGGTATTCCACAACACCTGATCCATGTTGCCCAGATCAAAGGCCGTCGCCTTAAAGGTATCATAGCGCAGCACTGTCTGGTGGCTCATTTCCAGCGCATATACGCCAACTACCACGAACAAAAGCCACCAAGCCAATTGCTGTTGCCTGTGTGTATCCAATCGAAACCGCTTTAGCATCTCTTTATCTAAACAAAAATGACCGCTTGCCAGATGCCTATGCCAACCAGAAGCATAAACGACCAGACGATCACAAACTCAGGCCACGTCCCTGTGCGAAACCGCCAGTGCGGATTGGGCGGAAACCCAAAACGTTTCCGATACGGCCATAACAGTGGCACCCCTCCCTCGGTTAATCCATCGGCAGCAATATGCATAATACAACCAAACAAGACCGCCGTGAACACTAAATGTGAACCGCTCACGTATTGCGCTGGAATCGTGTACCCGTGCTGCAACAACAGGTAGCTGGTCAACTGCTCCAGAGCCAGAGCTAAAAGTGAGCCAAGCAGCAAACCCAACAGACTATGAAAGAGCGTGCGATGTCCCGCAATGTGCTGAATCTGCTTACTCACCCAACCGAATTTATGCCCTAGCGTACTATGCGCATTATCAATATCGGGTAGCAATGCCCCGAATCCCACCATAAAATAATACACTACCTTCTTCACGATCAAGGTCAGCGGCACTACTTTTGCCATCGTCAAAGGCTCACCTGTTAAGTGTACCATACTATCCAGCACAACTCCTGCTGTCAAACCCACTAATAGATGCGATCTACCTTCCATATATATAACCTCCTCAGAAACATATATTGGTCTGCTGCCATTGTAGGGATATTTGGAGCAAATAGCAAGAGGCAAAGGGAGACATTTGGAGATAATGCTTGTCATCCTGAGCGCAGCGAAGGATGACAAGCAGGACACTCTCAAGTCGCTGCCGGGAAGTCTTCTCTCCAAATGTCTAAGGCAAAGGAGAGACGCTTGACAACTCGCAAAAGTTGGGATATTATACCCCACAGGCAACAGCAGAAGATTACAACGCCATCAGTGGGGTGTCGTTCAATGGTAGGACTGCCGACTCTGGATCGGCCAATTGGGGTTCGAATCCCTGCACCCCAGCCTAATTACGGAGAGGTTCTGTACCTCTCCACTTCTGTTTTAGGGTGTCACATTATGTTGTAAACCTATAGTTTATTAGGAAATGGTGCATAATGTCCTCAAACACACGCCGACTTACCACTCGCCTACTGGAGACAAGCCCGCATAATAAATGGGCACGTCGACGAGATATTCCGCTTGCCATCCTTGCTTGGACTGCTGTCGTTGCCGTAATTTTTTGGGCCGCAGGACATATCATTCGTTCGCTTCTGCTCTTAATTATTGCCGCCTTGCTTGCCTACGCTCTGGCACCCGCCGTCAGATTTTTGCAGCGTTTCATGCCGCGCATCCTGGCCATTCTGATTGTCTACCTGCTCGTTCTGGGCGCACTTAGTCTGTTAATCTATCTGGTAATGAGTACGACTATTGTGCAAGGACTTGCACTGGCCCGCTACCTACGACAACTGTTGACCTCAGCTGCCAATGGACAACCTACGCCACTGGAGCAGACCTTGATGTCCCTTGGCCTCTCACAGGCACAGATTGCTGCTGGCCGTGAACAGATTGTCCAGCAAATTGAGAGCATTGCTCGTAGTGTTATACCCATTCTGAGAAGCGTTTTTGACTTCGTTCTCGATACTATTGTGGTAGCGGTACTCAGCATCTACTTCCTGATTGATGGAGCACGGGTCGCTACTTGGCTACGAGCGAATGCACCTGCCCCCCAGCAACAACGGGTGAGCTTTTTATTGGATACGCTGGAGCGCATTGTCGGCGGCTATATTCGCGGTCAATTGTTCCTCGCCTTTCTGATTGGCGTACTCGTGGGAATGGGTATGGTCTTCGTGCAGCCCGGCTATGCCGTACTGCTGGGAGTGCTGGCTTTTGTGTTGGCCTTTGTCCCTGTACTCGGTACATTCGTCTCCGGGGCAGCCTGCGTGCTGCTGGCCTTGCCACGGGGATGGATATGGGCCGTTGGTGTCCTGGGCTACTTTGTCCTTATTCACATCTTTGAGGGAGAGGTGGTAGGGCCACGCATCGTTGGTAAAGCCATCGGACTTCATCCCATCGTCTCGCTCGCTGCCCTTATCGCTGGTGCTGAGTTGTTCGGCATCTGGGGTGCCCTCTTCGCCTCACCGCTTGCCGGTATCTTGCAGGCTATGCTGGTCGCCCTGTGGAAAGACTGGCGTGCAACTCACCCCGAACAATTCCCAGAACCTGTCGAAGAGATCTATGAAATTATTGATGAAAACGTGGCTGATAAACCTCTTGATCCGCCAGATACGGTGACTTCTCCCACATCATTGAAACAATGAGGGGGGGTCAGGCCGTAGGCCTGACCAGTGTCCAGCCATCATCTACTCTCTCGACCAGCCCTTCATGCTCCAACTTGAGTAAATGGGCCTCGACAGACCATGCCGCCACTCTATGCAAACCCGCATCGACATCCACATACACAAGTTTGACGATCTCAGGAATCTTCGCCCCACGCGGCAGAACTTCCAAGGCTACTATTACCTGTTGCTCACGCTGCATACGATGGGTGATATATTCGGCAAGTTTCGCCTGTGGGTCGGTAATCGTTGGACCATGGGCAGGAATCATCTCTCTAAAGGGCATTGTTTGCAAACGCTTTAATGAGTCCAAATACTCTTGCATCTCGCCCTCTGGCGGAATAATTACTACCGTACCCACACCCGCTACCATATCACCGGCAAAGAGCGTCCCCTGTCCTTCCAGCAAATAGCAAAGATGATCAAAGCGATGACCAGGAGTATGAATGGCACGCAACGTATCATCACCAGCCGCAAATGTTGTTCCATCGCCAATCTCCTCGTCGGCCATCGGTACACCTTTCTGGCTGAAAGCATAAATTGGCACATGCACACGCTCTTTCAAAGCAATAGCTCCGCCGGTATGATCAGGATGCCCATGTGTGATGAGAATACGACGAATACTCCCGCGCTTCTTCCCTTCCTCAACCAGCGCATCTAGATAGGCCGCATCGTCAATCGCGGGATCGATCACAGTTGCCCCTTCAGCACCACTACCCAGCACAATTGTATTCGTTCCTGGCCCCGTCATGATCGAAGGGTTGGGGGCAAGAATGAGAGTATATGCCTGCGTCATGACTACCCTCTCTTTGTCATATGGTCAGGCACATCCCACGAGTTAGTCGCGTCTTCAGGCAGATACACACGCGCCACCCCATTCTCCTGTACCAGTATTGGTATGCGCGTTGGCACATACTGCATCACCGTCGCCTCTAACGCCTCCTTGACGCTCTCAAAAACCGCCAGTTCCTGTAATTGATGAATAGTGGCAAAAACCAGGGGAAACTCGTTACGCTCCGAGCGGTCAAGTGCCTCCTGCGGGGAAATCCAGACACCTTCGCTTGTCTCCAATTGATCATGGGCAGCCTGTTGCTCGGCTGGTGCGGTAGTGATAAAGAAGTGCGTATCGAAGCGCTTAGGCATACCTTCGGGCGTAATCCAGTGAGCAAAATAACCCAGCCGGTCGGTAGCCAGCCGCAAATTTTCGGCACGCGCCATCTCTACCAACGACCCTTTGCGCTGATTGAACGCCTGCCGGTAGGCTGCAAAATGCGGCACATCCGCTTCAGGAATAGCCAACATCTCCCCACTCCGATAGGCCAGCAGCACCCCAGCCTCTTCAAATAGTTCGCGAATAGCAGCAGCCCGTGCGCCACTGCCCAGGATGGTGCGCCCTTCGGGATCGGCAATGGCAGGTGCCACCGGCACACAAATGTCCTCAGCTTGTTCGGCGGCCCGATCATCTGCCGAGACTGAGCCACCCGGAAAAACATACACATCCGGCATAAAATCGCTTTGGATAACGCGCCGCACCATAAAGACTTCTATACCCTGTCCTGAAGGTACATCACGCAGTAGCATGATAGCTGAGGCCAGACACGGTTGTACTACTGACGGTTGAGTTTTATCGGCCATACGGTTTGCTGCTCCTTTGGTTATCAATCAGTATTTCCCATGATTGTATACTATCACGTAATACACCTGCATCGGCGAATTTGCATCAGGGAGCCTTAGCGTTTATACTGTGGACGGGCCTGCTTGCACCTGTGGCAGTGATGTGTGCGGCCTAGATGTAACGGCATGTCCATAGCAAAGGAGACAGCACATGCGATTTGTCAGTTTTTCCACAAAAGATATTCCCGCGCCCCATCTGGGCATTGTCCAGGACAACGAAGTATTGGACGTTGATTTGGCTTCTCAGGCTCTCATGCTTATTGGGCCTGATCAGATGCTCGACCTGCTCGAACAGTATGGAGAAAGAAAGTCGATTCTTCAGGCTATTTTTGAGAAGGCGGCAGGCCGACGCTTCAGCCAAGTCAAAACCTTCCTGGCGACTGGGGCAGTCCACACTCTCTCCGAAGTGCAACTTGCCGCACCTATTCCACGACCACGTAAGAACATTATGTGCCTGGGACTGAACTATGCTGATCACGCGAAAGAGTCGGCAGAGGCACGTGGGCGCGATGTTTCGTTACCTGAGTATCTTGTTATTTTCACCAAAGCTCCCACCACCGTCAACGGACCATATGGCGATATTGTCATCGATCCCTCAGTCTCGGTTCAGGTTGACTGGGAAGCAGAGTTGGCCGTCATTATTGGCAAAACCGGCAAAAATATTCGCGAGGAAGAGGCTCTCGATTACGTCTTTGGTTATACCGTTCTCAACGATGTCACCGCCCGCGATCTGCAAGCTCAGCACAAACAGTACTTCAAGGGCAAGAGCATCGATGGTTACTGCCCCATGGGGCCCTGGATCGTCACCGCCGATGAGATACCTGATCCGCAACAACTCGCCATTCGCTTGCGTGTCAACGGCGTCACCAAGCAAGAGGCCAACACGAGCATGATGATCTTCTCCATTCGCCAGACTATCGCCGTCCTCTCCAAAGGGATGACGCTTGAGCCAGGTGATATTATTGCCACCGGTACCCCCAGCGGCGTCGGCTTCGCCCGTAAGCCACCGGAATTTCTGCAAGCCGGTGATGTCATGGAGACCGAGATCGAGGGTATCGGTCTGCTCAGAAATACCGTTGTTTCCCTTCAATAAGCCAAAAAGACACGCAGGGCGGTTGCATGGCTTGCAATCGCCCTGCGTGTCTTTTTAACTTATATTCTTACTTCTTCGTGTACCCAGGAGGGCATACTGCCCCAGAGGTTGAGAGCCATCGGACGCGTATGCCACAAACGCGGCGGTATTGTCACATCGTGATCATAGTACTGTTGCAATTCGGCAGAAAGCTCGATATGAATACCTTCGGGATCGGCAATACGCAGGAAGAGGTCATTGCCAGCACCATGTCGTCCTGGCCCCCACAGGATGGCTGCCTGATAGCGGCTCAAATGGTCGGCCCACATCAACACTTCCGACCCATCAAAGATGCTATAGCCAACGTGATCAACATCTGTCTTACTACTCTGTATCAGCGTAAGACTATGGTGGTCATGGTTACAGCGTAGCCAGACGTACTCACGCAATAGCCAGTCGGAGATATCGAAACCGAGAGCCTCGGTATAAAACTCCACCATTGTCTCCAAATGAGCTGTTTGTAGTGCTACATGTTGCAGCTGTGCAGGTCGCAGTCGCGACTGGCGGCGTCCCATCAACGTCAGGAAAGAGTCATCGGGCATAACCGCAATTTCAATATGATTGCCATCGGGATCGTTCAACCAGAGGGTGTCGCCTAGATCGGGGTTACCGTCTCGCTCCTCCATAGTGAGCTGGATTCCCGACTGACTTAAGCGTGCGGCCAGTGCAGCCAGTTCTGCCTCGTTATCCACCTCAAACGAGAGATGGTGCAGACGAGTGCGCTGCACAGGATGACGTCCATTACTCATCATGGGTCGTGTATCACTAAACAGTCCAAGGCTATGATGTTCATCTCCCAGGGCAAGAAAGAGATTGGTATGCTCACTATCTACATCTTGCTCTAACGAAATATCTACCGTTTTACGCAGGTCAAAACCCAAAACCTGTCGATAAAAGCGAGCCTCTGCCACCACATCGCTCGTCCACAAACCCACATGGGCCAACCGCCTTACTTTCACTTTTTGAAGTTGCTGGTCGCTCATCACATCTTTCTCCTGTGTATGCTATGCTCCACCACCCCACTCCCAAATGTATCAATGCGTATCATACACAGATGGACGTAGGAGGTCAATAAAATCACCCAAAGGTAATAGTGAGAAAGTAGGGAGAGAGGGTAAGCGCGTGACGCACTTACCCTCTCTCCCTACTTTTAGAAAATCCCCAGCTTCTCTCTTTTTGCCGTATCCACAAAATGCTCGACATCCGTCTGCGAGAGATCGTAAGTCTCTAAAATACGCACAAGTGGATCGACAGGTAGAGGTGTTTCAGGGGCACTGAGCATCGTTGAGAAAGCGGAATGGCTTCCCTGTACACGTGGCGTTTGGCGTGCTACCGAACGTAGCCTCTGGTAGAGACGCGGCAGCCACGGTAATACAAGCAGGCCCGTCAGACCGCTTAACATAAAGATGGGAATGAGCAACACATACCACATATGCAGCAAGAGAGCCGCAAGGATAGTGCTACCCACGAATAGAGCAACCACAAATAGTAGCTGGGCTGTATCTATTTGAAGCAGGCGTGCCAGCGACCCCCATCGCTCACCTTTCAGTAGTAGAGAGCGACGTTGCTGGGCAACTCTGCCCGTAGCGAGGCTCCGTCGCACGTCAGCAGGCCACAGTGCTCTACTAACATTACACGCTTGTTGGCGGAATATATGTAATTTCTTACTATCACTGCTCACCATAATACTCTTTCCCCTCAACAGAAAGAAATATTCTCCTCTCGCGACACTGAAGTGCCGGCATAACGCTAGCCGCACTTCAGTGCCAGGCGCGGAACACCCCTACACCTCTTCCGTTTTCCCCATCCCACTGTATACGCTTTTATCCCTTATGCAATAGAATACATTACTCATTTCACCACCTCACAGCACACCAACACTGCACTCACACCCAACTCATGCATCCTGTTTCCCACACCCTACGTATTGCTACCACCATAAAATCCACCACCACTACCGTCAGAGTGCCATCCTTGTCACTCTTACAATACGCAGTTTCTTCCACCACACTTCACACTGAAATAAGATGCCTGCTTCGTATGAGTCATAGGGTACTGTATTCCCTGCATTTTCCACACATCCTCGCCACCACACGTACACAGGTGCCACATCCCTCTCCCACCACCTTCAGGACACTCTGCTTTGCGAGCATTTTGCCCTGATTTGTGTCCAACACCGGCACTTCACTATCGCGACAGGGAATACGTTACTAAGGCCGCCCGGCAAAAAATCGCAAGGCAGATACCTCTTGGAGCAAAACTCTTTCCACGTTACCCTTCCCCCTCTCTTGTTCTGTGACCTTTCTGTATCGGTCTGCTCACACTATTATCTTACGGCACTGATGTATGCTTTCGGTTACGAAGAGATGAAGGTTCAGTTGAGAAATACATACTTCTATTGCTGGGTTCTTAACCTTTTATAGACTACTTTCTATTTAACATCTCTTGGCTACTGGTGAAGTTGATTGGCATGAGATACACCATTAACTGATAATAAAGCATAGTCAAGCAACTAAACGAAAAGATCATTGCTCCCGCTCGACTTCCACACGCACTTTTCCATAGACGCCGGTAATGGCACTGGTATGGGCGGGAGGGTCCCACTCAAAGGCCACTTTCTGGCGTTTAATGGGCACGTTGGCCTGCAGTTTATCCCACCGCTCTTCGCGGGCCATAGTGAGTTGCACATGCTGCTCATCTATATCCAGGCGACGCGAGATCACGGCCAGCAGTTCGGCTTTGATCAGTTCGAGAAGTTCCGGATTCACTTTGACACGATCCTGTACCAGAGCCACCTTTAGGCGTTCCTTGGCAATCTCTCCAGGTGTAGGTTTTTTCTTTCCTGACATAAACTCAAAAATACCCATAATTACTGCCTCCCTTACAGGATGGCTAAGAACGGACTTGTCTCTCTGCTAGAGTTGGGCCAAACCCCATGAGGCGGCGCAGCCTCTCGAAAAGTGATGGTGTTTCTGTAATTTCTTCGAGGGGAACTTCTTCACCCAGGATACGCTGAGCCGCGTGAAGAAAAGCACGTCCGGCCCGTGAGCGTTTTTCGTAGACAACCGGTTCGCCTTTATTGGTACCGACGATGATCAGTTCATCCTCAGGTACAATACCCAGGAGATCGATGCCCAATACTTCTAGCACGTCCGTTACGTCCAGCATGTCACCACGTTTGACCATTTCTGAGCGCAGACGGTTGAGGATCAGGCGTGGCTCCGGTTTACCCGCAGCCTCGACCAGACCAATAATACGGTCAGCGTCACGTACCGAGGCCATCTCAGGATTTGCCACGATAACGATTTCATCGGCTCCCACAATGGCATTACGAAAACCCTGTTCGATACCGGCAGGCGAATCGATGATCACGAAATCAAACTCCTGCCGCAACTGCTGACACAACTGCTCCATCTGCACACTCGTTACCGCGTTTTTATCGCGTGTCTGAGCAGCCGGTAACAGGTAGAGTTCAGGTAGGCGTCGATCTTTAATCAGAGCTTGGCGTAGGCGACATTGCCCTTCAACCACATCGACCAGGTCATAGACAATGCGATTCTCCAGTCCTAGTACGGCATCGAGATTACGCAAGCCAATGTCAGAGTCTACCACAACGACCTTCCTGCCCTGCATCGCCAGGGCAGTTCCAATATTCGCTGTAGTCGTGGTTTTGCCAACCCCGCCCTTTCCCGATGTGATGGTAATAACTCGGCTGTTCATAACGCACGCTCCGAGGTGATCACAGTTTCAGAGCGACCACCGGTCCAGGTGACCACCGGTCCAGGGCAACCGTAAGGGTTGCCCCTACTATACGACGGTCACATTTTCAGGTGACCACAAGGATCACCACCATTATAAAATGATTACGGCATTCCCCCGTTATTTGCGTGGGGGACGCCCGTTGACCCAGGTTTCGACGATGATACGCTCATTGCGTATCGCTGCAACCTCTGGGCGCGGCTGTACCTCCGCTCCATCGGGTGGTCGCGAGAGCAGATGAGCAATACGTAACTGCACAGGAGCCAGCAATAGCGCACACACATAGGCGTTCTCATTATTGGGATAGCCGGCATGCACCATGCCACGCAACACACCCCAAACGATGATATCGCCGCCGGCTACGATCTCTGCCCCATGATTCACATCCCCCAGCACCACTACGTTACTTGCATGCTGGATAGCCTGACCTGAGCGAATAGTCCGACGCAGGAAAAGCGTATCATCCGATTCGCGCACATCACGCTGCCCCTGCTGTGACGTAATAGCTGGCAGTTGACCAGACGTAGTGGGAGTATCGAAAGGGGTGAGTATCTCGCCCTCGCGAGTTTGACGTGTAGCCGAGGCATACCCGGCAGGAGCCAGGGCCACCGACATGTGATAATGTGCTAGCAGACTTTCAAGTTGTGTACGTTCACTTCCACGAAGCATGCGCCGACTGGTGTCCACTGCGAGCGAAGCGCCACGGAAAAAGCTCGGAGCTTCCGCCAGCCGTTGAGCAAGCGCCGTGAGCAATTCGCTAAAAGGAGTTTCTGGCTCCAGAGTCAAAAGCAAGCCATTGCGGGTTCCTTTAATCGCAATTTGTCCTTGCACAGACTGCTTCTCCTCTCTGCACAGTCCGCCCTGTTCTTCAGGAGTATCACCTTCGCGCTCCGAAGTGTCCTCCATAAAATCCCCTATATTACTACTGAGTGCAGGGTATATAGTTTCCAGTCTCTAGCGAACTATTGACCGGTTTGTACGGAGGCCCCGCCCTGGGTGAACTACACACCCTCTGCTCCCTCTCCATTACGTATCAGGAGCTATTTACGATACATCACACCATTCACATGCTGCCCAACGAAGGCAACATATCTAATGATAATAACAGTATAAGCGTCCAGGTAGCAAAACGCAATAGGTACAGGTACTCTTGTACTTTTCCAGGGCCTGTTTGTATCAGGAAGAAGAATAAATCTAAACTTCTATGCAAAAATCATAACTTAACCTTAACCGGATTATCACCTCTTTACTCTTCCCGCATTCTATATCTCTCCCCATAATAGCCTTAATACTCTTATGAACAGTCACACCCTGTCATGCTGAGCGAAGCGAAGCATCTCTCTGCCCCGCCAGAGAGATGCTTCGCTTCGCTCAGCATGACAGGGCTGGACCTTTCTGTTGCTTAGGAACTGTCAAGTTCATTTGAACCTTGCCTAAAGGTTCTTTCTACATTCTGTCATAAATTGAAAATTGAAGCCGGTTATTGTTTTTTGACTAGAGGGCCATAGTAGAAATCCTAAGTCCTTTACCATCTCAATGGTGAGATTGTGTTTGAAGTGTCAACCTGATATTAGAGGAGGAAACGGCAATGTCAGTATCAAATCAGCAACCAAATCAACGAGAGCAGGAATCCCAAGAACATGTGGGAACGAATGAAACGCAACCATCTGGTTCCATATCTGAGCTAGAATCATCGTCATCCGGCTTGAAGCAAGATGCAACTACAGAGTCCTCAACTGAGCGACCTCTGTGGCGAGAGAAACCAGAAGAGACGAAGCATACAATGTCTGAAGGGACTTCAAAACACGGTCTCACTGCATCATTGAAGCAGGCATCGCCCACAAATTTGCAATCCAGCTTTAGAATTGTACTTGCTGCGATACTCATTGTGTTAACGGTGGTTACGATTAAGGCGGGTAGTATACTCAACCACTTTCTAGGCCTACCGCTTGCAGCTCAGATAGCTCTCAGTATTATACAGGCCGAACTCAGTATTGTAACAATCTTAAGTGCTTTTCCACCGGTTTCGAACTGGTTTTCTCAATTATGGCAATCGTGGAAGCCTATTTTAAAGGTAGCAATCTCGCTCTTCAGCATCATTATATTACTAGTTACGCCTGTTCTTGGTACCTGGCTCCTTGTTCAGTACGAGAGTAAGCAACCACATAATACTACTAAGTCTGTCTCCACTCATACGCCGACAGCTTCCACTACCACACCTCTTGCACAAGGCACTTCTTATGTTGTTCCTGCTAGCACTTCCGGGACTGGAACTAAAAATCCTGTCACGCCTACTGTGACCGGTTCCACACCTTCTGTGACCACAGTTCCATCTTCTCGTTGTGGCTCCGCCAGCTTTACTATGTTTGGCTTCGATCTGCAGCACACGCACTATAATCCCAACGAGACATGTCTTAGTACAAGTAAAGTCTCTAGTTTAACACTTAATTGGAAAGCGGCTACAGGAGGTACCATCTTGTCTTCCCCAGTCGTTGCCAACGGCATTGTCTACATCGGCTCCTATGATGGCAAGGTCTACGCCTTCAATGTGGCAACAGGTACATTACGCTGGTCTTCCTACATTGGAGGTTCGATTCAAGCTCCACTTACCCTTGCCAGTGGTCTGCTTTACATTGCCCCTATCGGCCCGACCCTCTATGCTCTCAATGCCTCCACAGGCACCACTGCCTGGACAGCAACGGTAGGGAGTTCTGGTAATGGCATCACTTCCTCCTCGCCACTGGTGGTCAACAATACAGTCTACATTGGGGCAGCCGATGCCAAGCTCTACGCTTTCAATGCTTCTACGGGACAATCACTCTGGACAACTACGACCCTCAACAATCGCATTGATGCCTCACCAACCTATGACAATGGCGTGGTCTACCTCACCGCGACTTCTGCAAATAATACAGACAATAATATGTATGCCATCAATGCTTCTAACGGCACGATTGAGTGGACCGCGACTTTGCAGGGGAGCAGTCAATCCTCCCCAGCCATCGCTAATGGACTGGTCTATGTGGGCTCAGCAGCTGGTGCGGTCGGTCTACAGGCATTCAACGCCTCCGGCTGTGGCAGTTCAACCTGCACTCCGGTCTGGTCTGCTTCTCTTGATGGCGGGGTTAACTCTTCGGCAGCTGTGGCCAACGGTATGGTCTACATCGGGACAACCAACGGAACCTTGTATGCCTTCAATACTTCCAATGGCGGCAACCCACTCTGGTCGTATCACACTGGAGCGAGCATCTATTCCACCCCAGCTATTGCCAATGGCGTGATCTATGTTGGCTCCGAAGATCATAGTCTCTATGCCCTCAACGCTACTACCGGAGCCAAACTCTGGTCCTACGCTACGGGAAATACGCTGGACTCTTCGCCAGCCGTGGTGAATGGGGTGGTCTACATCGGCTCAACCGATGACTACTTCTATGCCTTTCAGCTTCCTGGTACAATGCCGTGAGAGAGTGATGCCTACCTGTCCGCCCCGCATCACGCCCGCAAGGGGCGTCACTACTATATACGCGTGGACGTCGCTTCGCTCGTCCTGAGGCGAGGCGCGAGCGAAGCGAGCGAGAACGGGTATAGAAAATGCCGTTCCGCCCCCATGACGCCCGCAAGGGGCGTCACTACTATACCCGCATGGACGTCGCTTCGCTCGTCCTGAGGCGAGGCGCGAGCGAAGCGAGCGAGAACGGGTATAGTAGTGACACCCCTTGCGGGCGTCATGGGGGGCGGGGCGGCACTGTGCAAAAAGTTGACGGACACCCACACAGCAATCGGGCCTTGTCATAAAACAGAAGGCATATTATGATAGCAGCAACACACCACAATGCGGATGGGGCGTAGGAACCTTGAGGAGGCACCGATAGTCGTCACGGGAGAACAATATGGCAAAGCAGATTAACGAGGTGGTCTACTACTACGATCTTCACCCCACCGAGGGGGACTTGATGGGGCAAACCTCCGTGCATGCCAGATTGAGACGCTACCTCATGGATGTACTCACCTGGCTGTTTTGGGGGCAACGCTGTGCCATCTATGACAGTCTCAACTTTTACCAAACTCCCGATGTCTATGAGTATCCCATGTCTCCTGATATTGCCGTCATCAAAGGCGTGGATGATGACGATGTCACCAGTTGGCGCGTGAACAAGGATGGCCCTGCGCCTCAGGTGGTGTTTGAGATCCTCTCGGCCAAAACGTGGAAGGCGGATCTCAACGAGAAACCGGCACACTATGCTCGTCTGGGTGTGCAGGAGTACTTTGCCTATGACCCCAATACGCCCCTCCTCGACCGCAAGGCTTCCTCGCGACTGGCTGGCTGGCAACTCGATCCCTTGACCCGCCAGATGCAGCCCCTGTCACTTCTTCCCAACGGCAGTCTCTGGAGCGTCCACCTCGACAGTTTCTTAGTCCCCGGCGGCAAACGCCTCTATCTCGCTGACCGTCAGGGACACCGGCGTCTGACCCAGGCTCAAGCCGAGAAAAGACGGGCGGATGCTGAAGCCCAAGCCAGACAGGCTGAACAGAGACGGGCGCAATTCATTGCGCTCTACAGATGATGCCCGTCCCGTTTCACCTCAAAGCATGGAGAACCGAGCTATGTCCCTATTTGACGGATCATGAGTATTACATAGACAATGGCCTTGTAGAGTAAATGCAGAGAAAGGACTCGTGGATCATGGCAGATTCTATGAATTTCCCCACCGCACGCGAAAAAGTTCTGAGGGAGGGCAGTACCACTATTGGCATCATTGCTGAGATCTGCCTCGTCTCGCACTTCCAGGTCGGTCCTTGGCAGGTTCTTTATCGCCCTATGGAAACCGCCAACGTTAAACGCTGGGGACTGCCACTCATGATCCCGAACTTCTCGCGCCTCAAAGAGGGTATCTTTCGAGACAAACAGACCACCTTGCCCGTTCATGGCTTCGGGCGCGACCTTCCCTGGACAATCATCGAACAGGACACGACCCACCTGAGTATGCAGCTTTTGAGTAGTGATGCTACCCGTTCCCAGTATCCCTACGAATTTAGCTTTACCGCTACCATTGCCGTCGGACAAAACACCCTCACCTACACTGTGCAAATGGAGAATCGCAGTGAGGAAACCATGCCCATCGCCCCAGGCTTCCATCCCTATTTCAGCCTAGCTCAAGCAGATAAAGCCCAGCTAACCGTCGCGGGACTTCCAGGCTTTGATGCCCATGCCTTCGACTGGCACACATCCATCCCAGACAATCCTTACCCCTTCTCGTCGCATACGATGACCATCTCCATTCCCCACAAAGGCCTACTGACCATTGCCGAACTCCCCGTTGATGACCACTATGTCCTGAAAAATCTGCAAGTGTGGTCGGAGCCACCAACCAAGCCCGACTTTACCTTCGTCTGTTTTGAGCCAACAGTAGGCAGCGAAGATGCGCTGAATCGGCCTGCCGACCGCTTGGAAATTGCGCCTGGGAGGACGCAACAGTTTGTGTTGGAGTTGAGGGCTGAGCCGCAATAAATATTCTACCGACTCGCTACCCTCCCTCACCTGTCTTATACGAGTTCTTAAGAACCTTCTTTAAGAAGCAACACACCAGCCAACAAAGTCGTATATAGTAGTGACGACCCTTGCGGTCGTCATGCGGGGAGCGGTCGTCATGCGGGGAGCGGTCGTCATGTGGGGAGCGGTCGTCATGTGGGGAGCGGTCGTCATGTGTCACAAGATGGAGTGATCGTTATATTCGTGCATTCCGCACATCTATAAGATATAATAAAATCATTACCAAACTAAACCATGTTTCCATTTACATCGTAGGAATACATGTGCAGGAGTATAAAGGCTCCGAATATATCTACTGGTAAACCCAGAAAGCAGGTAATCTTGCATGGACAAACAATCAGCCAATATCCTTCGGCTCCAAAATAATAACAATAATAACATACCACCACAGCGACCAAACCAGCTGCGCCCTGGTGGTGGCCCCAATGGACAAGCTCCTCAAGGGGGTTCGCCACTTAATCGCTGGCTCTTGATCATTGTCTTGATCATGCTGGCAATTTACGGTTATTCGTACTTCAACTCGAATAACAACGCAACCTCTTCACAGCGAACAGAACTAACTTACAACCAGTTCTATGACCAGATCAATGCAGGCAACATCAAAACAGCCATTTTTAATGGGCAGGTCGATATTACAGGCGATTTGCGCACACCTATCCAGGGACACACCCAGTATCATGTCGTCCAACTGCCCAACGGTGACACACAATTGCCGCAATTGCTACAATCCAAAGATGTTACTGTCTCCTCGCAGCCAGCACAGGACAATAGTTTCTGGCTGAACCTCCTGATTCTGGTTATCCCATGGGTGTTGATCATCGGCTTCTTTGTCTTTTTGAGCCGTCGTGCCGGTCAGGGACAGCAAGGTATCTTCAACTTCGGCAAGAGCCGCGCCAAGCTTATTCTTGAAGATCGCCCTAGCACTACCTTTGCCGATGTCGCAGGCGTGGACGAAGCCAAATATGATCTGGAAGAGGTCGTCGAGTTTCTCAAAACACCACAAAAGTTCCAACGCTTAGGTGGTAAAATCCCCCGTGGCGTTCTACTGGTTGGCCCTCCGGGCACCGGTAAAACGCTACTGGCGCGAGCGGTAGCCGGTGAAGCTGCCGTGCCTTTCTTCTCTATGTCCGGCTCCGAGTTTGTCGAAGTGCTAGTTGGTGTCGGTGCCAGCCGTGTCCGTGACCTCTTTGATCAGGCGAAAAAAGCCGCGCCCAGTATCATCTTCATTGATGAAGTCGACGCGGTAGGCCGCCAGCGTGGGGCCAGCATCAATACCAACGATGAGCGCGAACAGACGCTCAACCAGTTACTGGTCGAGATGGACGGCTTCGATACTCGTCAGGCTGTAGTCGTTATCGCAGCCACCAACCGTCCCGATGGGTTAGATCTGGCCCTGCTCCGGCCCGGTCGCTTTGATCGCCGTGTTACCGTGGATCGCCCCGACTGGAATGGACGCTTGGCTATCCTGAAGATTCACTCACGCAATGTCCCTCTGGCTCCCGACATCGATCTGCTAGCCGTTGCGCGTGCCACACCGGGCATGGTCGGTGCTGATCTAGCTAACCTCGTCAATGAAGCTGCTCTACTCGCCGCACGCCGTAACCTGGATAGCGTCAATCAGCAATGCTTCAGCGAGGCTCTTGATAAAATCCTGTTAGGAGCAGAACGCCCACTGGTGTTGAGCGATGAAGACCTCAATGTCATTGCCCATCACGAGGGTGGTCATGCCCTAACTGGCCTGCTCTCAGAATATGCCGACCCGGTCACCAAAGTGACCATTGTCCCGCGCGGCCAGGCCCTGGGTGTCACCATGTCTACGCCCATCGATGACCGCTATAACTACTCGAAAGAGTATCTCCAGACCCAACTGGTCACTGCTCTGGGTGGTCGCTCTGCCGAAGAAATTGCTATTGGACGCATCACTACCGGTGCGGAGAACGATCTGCAACGAGTGACAGCCCTGGCTCGTCAGATGGTGACACGCTGGGGTATGAGCGAACGCCTCGGCACCGTCTCATTTAGCGAGCGAGGCAGCCCCTTCATGGGTGGTGGTGATACCGGCGCACCTAGCGATTATAGTGAACAAACCGCCGAACTGATCGATGACGAGGTTGAGCGCATAGTGGGTGCCGCCCACGAGCGTGCCCTCGAACTCCTGAGAACGCATCTCCCAACCCTCGACCGCATCGCCGAGGAACTGCGCAAGAATGAAGTGCTCGATGCTCGTCAACTGCACCAAATTATGGAGGAAACGGGAGCGGTTGTCGCCGCGAAACAACCACTCCCACAAGGAGTACCCCAGGTGCTTACACCTCCTCTACCACCTGACACGATGCCTATACCACCTGAAATACAGTAGGCTTCGTTAAGAAAAGAGATGACAGCGAAGCGACGACACCGTGGTGCCGTCGCTTCGCTGTCATCTCTTTTCTCTGTTGAAATGAAGAACATACGTTCTTAAAATTTGATATATTTTATGAAGCCACGTAAACCCGGATGATCCTTCAAGACTTCATCTACGATAGCAGGTGTCAGAGTCATAGCTAACAATAACCTTTTCTTCCTTATTACCTACAAAAACTATGGTTGTTTCCCCACTTTTAGTGTATCATAGCAATATATTACCCAAAAGCAGTTACTTACGTAGGGAGAGGGAGCAGATGAGAACGTTCGCAGTCTCGCGTAGGGGCCCTTGTGATCATCCCCATGGTCGGTGCTTGTCCCCACTGGTGGAGTGAGACCAAAACACACGATGGCGCGTGTTTGTTATAGTAGCGACCTATCCCTTATCGTTAGTAATAAGTTCTCGAGAAAAAATGAGGTGAAGAACATGGTCAAAGCAAAGAACCAGAACACGACAACGGCGTCTTCTACGGATACCAAGAAACAACGCAACAAGCAAGCTAAACAGGAAGCAAAAGTGATGCTCAAGATCGAAGCAGCTCGCCAGGATGTGCAGAAAGCTGAACGTAAGGTAGCCAAAGTACAGGCACAGCTTGAGGCTAGCCGCACCCATTTGCGCGATCTAGAAACACACACACATGAGCAGAATACCACGGAGCAGCCTGCCAACCAGCTTCCCTCCCAACCTCCGGCAGAAGGACGGGCTGATATCCTACCAGACCAAGGATCACAGTCCTCTCAGACACAAGAAGATGGCGCGACTCCTGTCAACGAGCTTAGCTCCCAACCTCCGGCAGAAGGACGGGCTGATATCTCCCAAGACGGGGCAGATACCTCTACCCCTGTCAACCAGCTTAGCTCCTAGGCTTCCCATCCTTTGAGGTGAAACGAGACAGCCATCTCTAGGGGCGCAATGATGAAGGGCCTCTGCTGGGGTGGACCGAAGGCGCAATTATGAAAGTTAACAAATTCATCCGGCTATGGGTCCATCGTGGTAGCGGCGGCATTGATGACGCCAGTCCGCCTGCGAAGTGGACTGGCGTCATCAATGCCGCCGCTACCACGATCGTAAGTATTTTGTTAACTCTCATCATTGCGCCCCTACAATCACCCTGAAGGACGGGCTGATATCCTGTCGAGATAACGTCATTTAACAGTAGAAGATCAGACATGGAGAGACCGTATTGCTGTAGCGATACGGTCTCTCCATATCTGCTCCCAAACTTATGCCTCAGGTGAGGCAGCATCTTCAGCTATCTGTCTTTTCCTACTACCCAGCACCCCTTTTTCCTTGAGCTTAAGATAAAGCCAGAGGAAAAGACCAAGCCAGAGTCCACCTATCAGATAGGCTCCCAGGACATCGCTGGCCCAGTGATCGCCAAGGTAGATACGGGAAGGCCCGACCAGCACTACGAACAGAGCTGGCACAATCAGCAATGCCACACGCCACCAACGATTCCCCTTAAAGAGGATAACCCCCAACGAGAACAGGAAGCCCCAGAACGCCAGATAGGCCATCACATGTCCACTCGGAAAACTCTGACCAGCTGCCTTCTGTACGATTTCTACCAGCGAAGCCGTGGGGCGCGGACGCGCTACAATCAATTTTAATAATCCGTTCAACAACGTACTGGTTACACAGAGTACTACCAGGATGAGAGATTCCAAACGCAAACGAACCAGGGCAAGTATATATGATGCTACCACAATCAACCCCGCCGAAATCCATAGCACATTGCCAGGATAACTCACTGCCAGCATAAGATAGTGAAACCACGGAGTCTGGTTCTCTTGTAGTTCACGAGTAATCGCCACATCAATCGCCAGCACAGGATGATAATGCACCCACCATGCCAGCACACCAAACAAAGCCAGTTGTATCGCATACACTCCTAACAAAACATAGCCACGTTTAATCGCACGATACCAGGGTACACGTGCCTCGGCTACCTCCCGTTGTGCATCCTGAACTACATGTTCAGCACTTTTTCCTGTCTGCTTCGTGCCAGATTCCCACTCATCTACACCTCTATTTCTCTCATCATCTTCATCTGTATCTCGATGTGTCTGCTTCTGTTGCATAACCGACTCCTGCTAACTCACACTAATCCTCTAAGATAGTAGTAACACGTATGATGTTAAGAAGGTGTTTCGGTTGGAGTTTCTCATGCTCATCTTGTGATCTTTCGTGGCTGCCGGGAAAAAGTGCCCATTGACGAATCCTCCAATTCTCGCTACATTTCCTACAAAGGACATGTGAACATAGCAGATCAGGAGTACCCATGCCAACGCTAGAAATTCGTCCGGCCCAACCAGAGGATCGCGAAGCCGTCCTGGCCTTTTGCCAGCAGACTTGGGAGTGGGGTGACTATATCGAGTATGTTTGGGACGAATGGCTCCACGACAAACAGGGAGTCCTCTTCGTCGCTACGTTTGATAACCGGCCTGTTGGGGTTGCCCATCTAACCATGCTCACGTCGACGGAAGCCTGGCTGGAAGGCCTGCGCGTTGATCCGGCTCATCGTCACCATGGCATCGCCACTGCCCTCCATCAGGCCATACAAATCGAGGCTATGAGGCGTGGTGCAACCGTTGCTCGCCTCATGACCGAATCTGCCAATATAGCGTCAATCTCCATGCTCGAACATACTCCCTTCCGTCGTGTGGCCGCCTTTGCGCCTTTCAAAGCTCTGCCCCAGACTACACCCCCAACACGCCAATACGCTTTGGAAACGCCTCAACTGGCGACTCTGACGGATATCGAAGATATCATTGACTACCTCAACGTCTCCAACACCTTTCCCACTATCGGTGGTCTCTATCACTATGCCTTTCGCGCCTACACTATCAGCGATACCTTGCTGAAGGCCAAAATTCAAGCACAGCAGATCTACATGCTACGCCGTTGGGAACGCTTGGACGGCCTGGCCATCGCTGAGGTACGGGACGGGCGTCAGGGACTGCAACTCTCCATCGGCTACATCGATGGCACCACCGAAGCTGTCAGCTTCATCGCCTATGCTCTCCGCCGCAAAGCCGCCGAGATGGAGTTGGATAGTCTTTACGCTTATGTCCCCGATCTGCTCATGATCCGCGATGCTTTTACCGGTGCCGAGTACGAGTGGGATGGCACCGTGTTTTATACGTATGAGAGGGGATTAGTATAATCAAATTTTACGCAGGATTCAACACTGCATCGAGATTTTTTAATGCATGGAAGCGCAACAGCCAGCAACCGTAGTTCATACCACCACCTACGGCAGGCAGAGCCATCCATTGCCCCTCATGCAACTTGTCCTGGCGCAAGAGTTCGACCAGGGCAGTGGCAATGCTGGCATTAGAAAGGTTGCCATAACAGCGGAAATTATCAGCGAGCTTTCCCATCGTAGAGCGCGGCCAGCCATAGTCATTGATTAACAGTTCACCCAGACGCTTCGTAATGCGTGAATTGGCCTGATGTGGCACAATATGGCTAAGCTCATCAGGTGATAACTGCGCATGACGACAGAGTACATCAACGGACTCGGCCATGGCACGCGGTGCTTCGCGGAAGACCTCTTTGCCTTTCATCTTAGTATAACCAATCAGGTCTTGTGACAGCACCGCCTTCAGTTCTTTGCCCTTGCCCTCTCTGAAAAGCTGTTGGATCTTCATGTCTACCTCGGCCATCTCGAGTACATCTTTCCGCAAAGGGGTTTGAAAGTAAAGTGAAGAAGCTTGATTAGCATCAGAGCCATTGATCACATAGGTATCCTCATCGCCAACTTCCAACAAGAAAGCCGCTGCACCCTCACCGAACAAGGAACTGGTCTTCCAGTCGAGTACATTCATAATGTTGGGCAGCAAGCCTTCACTTGTGACGAGCAAGACGAGCTTCGCGGATCTGGCCGCCAGCACTTCACTGCATACCTGAAAAGCCTCGGTCTGGCAAGCACATGCGCCTTTCAGCATAGTGGCACGGAACGGTGCCAATCCCAGACGCCTTTGCACCATTCCAGCAATAGTGGGAAAGCCATCGTTATCCGAAGAAGAGGCTCCTATCACCGTATCGATCTCAGAGGTATTGCGGCCTGCACTGGCAATCGCACGCTCAGCAGCGATCACCGCCATATCCACCAGCGTTTCGTCTTTGGGGGTCCCGGGATCATCGATCAGACCAGGCGCATCATCGCCCGCCATTCTGCGACACAGTTCTAACGTGCTGGCACGCACATAGCGTGTAGTGAGCCCGGTCACCCGCTCCAGGTCATCGGCACTGCGAGGATCACCCAGACGTGTAGAAATATAGGCAAAAAAATCGTTGGTGATAGTACCCCTGGGCACGTAGTTCCCCAAACCGATCAACCGTACCTTCGCCTGCGTATAAATCTGTGGTACGATATAGGTGTAATGAGGCCACCGTCCTGCCTCCCAAAGTCGTGTCATAAAATATGGCCCTCTCTGTGGAGATATGTTTCTACGTATTGCATAAAAGTATAGCATATCCGGCCTGCGTAGAACAAACAAAAGACCTGACCCGGTTCATTTTTTTGCACACGGCAGACGCTCCCTTTCAACGACAGATGTAGGGGCGGCATTCATGACCCCAGTCCGCAAGCCGCCAGACCAAGTCACCAGAGACGGACTGGCGTCATGAATGCCGCCCCTACCATGCCTCTTGAATTCGTGCAAAAAAGTGAACCGCACCCACCTGACCCCCACAAGGGGGTCACTACATCTGGTTCTCCCTGTGCCAGATGTAGTGACCCCCTTGTGGGGGTCAGGTCCACCCACCAGCACTCTTTGCAAAACAATGAAACGCACCTGACCTGACCCCTTGGGGGATCAGGTCCATTTTACCTGGCGGTGTTTTACCAGCGATCACGGTTATCACGACGATCACGGTTATCACGGTTATCACGGTTATCACGACGATCACGGTTATCACGACGATCACGACGATCACCGTACCCACCATTACCCCCCCCACTACTACTACTACCATAGCTATAGCTACGCGAGTCATCACGGCGGGCAGGACGGGCAGCTCGCTGTGACTGATAACATTCACTACAGTAAATCGGGCGGTCTTCACGAGGCACAAATGGTACAGAGGTTGGACGTCCACAACTGGCACAGATCGTCTCATAATGTTCGGTATTACGAGGGCGAGGTGCTGACGGCTGTTGTCCCCCACGACGAATAGCGCGGCAACTGGGGCAACGACTTGGGACATTCGTTAGGCCGCGACTATCATAAAACTCTTGTTCGCCAGCAGTAAAAGTAAAGTCCTGACCACAGTCACGACAGGTGAGGATACGGTCCTGGTATCCCTCATTGGACATCATGGGTGATGATTCCCCTTCTTTAATCTGTTCGTTCCGCCTGACAACTTGCTGAGATAACCTTGATCCATGGGTTCGAGCAGAATATATACGTGTTATACAGTTCCTAACAGAGGAATATATCTGAACGGTGGTCATGAGGTAGTTGCTGCCTGGATGCCGGATGACGGAACGAAACCGGGGCCTGGACACTAATTACCTTATCGGACTCTCCATCCTAAACCACATACTCATTGTATCATAGACGCGCCAAAAAAACAGTAGATTTCGGGCCACTTGAGGAATTTTTTTCTCTTGACGTCAATGGTACCATAAGGAAAATGTTTTGCACCCACCGGAGGATAACGTTGGACGCAGCTTCAAGGAACAACTCCTATCCTACGCCTCCTTTACGCCAGGTTCACACTATCACTGACCGCTTTTCTATGGCAAATACCTATCTCATCAATGACGAGCGCATTGTCGTTGTTGATCCTGGCTCAGAACTCAATGTGCGCCTGGCTCTGCACTATCTCACCCAATTTCTCTCGCGTACCCCGACTGACATCGACCTGATCGTCCTCACACACTTGCATCCTGATCATACTGCCGGAGTAGATTCCTTACGCCAGACCTATCATGTACCTGTAGCAGCTTCAGTCGTAGCTCAGCAGCTAGTAGAAACAGCCTCTGAGGGCAATCGTGTCCTGCCCAGTATTAGCCACTTTGCCGGGCAGGTCTTACCAGGCGCACTCCATCATCTTGATCTCTTTCCACCTCATTATGCCAGCCAGATCAAAATGGTCGATCTCTGGCTGCAGAACGTTGCTGGATTGCCTTTCCATCCCGAGTGGCGCGTCATCGCCAGCCCGGGCCATACACCCGAAAGCCTCTGCCTTTATAACCCCTTCACCTACGAATTGTTGTGTGGCGATACCCTCATTACCCTGGAAGGTGGTGCTCCTCTTCTGCGCGGAGCCACTAACCGTCGCCAGTTAGAAGAAACCTTGCATACATTGCGCAGCCTCGATATTCATTATCTCTATCCCGGCCACGGGAGACCTATTCTCGGACAAAGGCCCTTACAGAATATTTCAGTCGAATGGTGAGCACTACTCTAGTTTGGCTTTACTCGGCAAGCGTAATGGTCCCGGCCCACCTGTTGTATGCCCGAATTGGGCTTGTCGCATCTCCACAGGAAGCGCTATCGGCTCTAGCCTCTGTGCCGATTCCTCTGCCTGTACAGACTCCACAGGCATATTTTCTCCATATTGCAAATGTATATTGCCCAGGCTAACAATATCACCAAATTGGAGTAGTTGGGGAGCATTCAAGGGCTCATCATTTACCTTCGTCCCATTGCGACTGGCAAGGTCTTGAACATACCAACCATTGGCCTGCAACAAAACCTGGGCATGCCGGCGTGAGATAGATACGTCATTAATGACGATATCGCTCTCGGCTCCACGCCCCAATGTCATCACCGGACGCTCCAACACAAAGCTTTGACCTGCCATCTCTCCATCGCATAGCACGAACATTCCTACCGGCAGTGCCGGTTGTGGGGTGGACACAATCGGCTGAAGTTCCAGCGTATCTTGTGACTCGATTGAGCTTGTCTCACTATCGGACGATGATGTATGAGCGTCAGAAGCAGTCGCTGATGCCGGTACTTGCGAAGCTTCACCTGCCAGAGGCTCAGTCAAGGGTATTTTCTCGCTGTCACTTTGCAGGTCAGCGGTAGAATGCCAAACATGCCGCGTGAGTGGATCGTCTTGCTCTTGTGGGAGGGTGGGGCGTTCAGCCCGTACGAAAAAGAAACGATGTGAGCCGATCTCTAGCTGATCTTCAGGCTCAACTATGGCTGCACTACGAATACATCGCCCATTGAGCAAGACACCATTGAGGCTGTCACAGTCAGTAACATAGACCTGCCCCGCATCCCAGGCCAGTTCGGCATGGTTGCGCGAGGCCATGTCGTCATCCAACCAGATATCGTTCTCCTCGCCACGCCCAATAGTGACAATCGTTCGTTTGAGGGCCAGCTGCTGACCCTGGAAGCGTCCATTGCGATATTCCAGCCAACCCCACGGCACTTCTTCGCTAAATACATAGGGTTCTATGACGCCTGCTTGATGGCGAGGCGGATTCAGCACGGTAGCCGTGTTGAGGCGTGTAGCACGCTTCTGGCTTGGGATATGCAGTGAAGTAGTCGAGGTACGTGGCAAGGCAAAGAGGCAGTAGGCTGTGCTGACGCTGAGGGGTAGTACACAGCCAAAGAGGGTCACATAGACCAGCACAACTTCGACTTCCGCACTCGTAATCGCCGCCTGCTCTGTACTGAAGCGCATATTGTACCAAAATAATGCAGGCAGTAGCAGCAAAGCCGAGATGACACAAGTCATAATAGCCCCGGCCAGTTGCCGCGTCGTACCGCGCCGACGCACAGAGGTATAGAGGGCGTTGACAGCGATCACGAGCATACAACACGCCAGACCGCAGTAGCAGCCAAGATTAAACCAGGTGGGAAAATCTACAGTACTCGTTGTCGTCCTCCTTTCCTTGTGCCTACTTGTTTAGAGCATGGCCGCAATATTCGCATCACGGGCATCACTAATCAAAATAGTATCGAGAATAGTGTGTTGCTGCATATTCCTCGTATAGACATCATCGGTCGCTACGTTCGCAGAATCGCCTACGACATTGTTATTTACCTGTACGGCATCCCAATATTCAAAATGTTTATTATCCGGTGTCACGGCTACGCCCAAAAAAGCATGTCCAGGAATAATAACGATCTCGGCATGCAATCCTATACGTTCAACCGCTGAAGCTAGTAAAATCGTCAGTTCGATACACATGCCGCTACGCTGCTGCAACACCTCAACGGGCAATTTGATGTTCTGGGTCGCTACCGTGTCATTACCGGGGCCGCTATAGGGCACGCTGGCCTGGACATAGTTCATGTGATAATCAAGCCTCAGCGCATCATAGATGGCATCCACTTGAGCAATGACTTCTTTAGTATTGGCTTTGCTATAGCCCACCATGGCCGACGGTACAGGTGGAGGTTCTAATGATAAATGGGGAGCCGCTTTCATGATCAGTGTCCCAATCGCCGGATCATCTGGTGTAACCCAGGCTGCGATTTTTAAACGATTGGCCGCCACCCACTGCATCAGCCAGCGGGAATGGAACAGCACGGGAATATCGTTCAAGTAGTAGAGATGTTTCGCGGTATCCGTCACCTGAATATGCAGCGAAGTCTGATCCTCACTCGTGAGCTTGCGAAAACTCTGCTCGTTCAACGGCGGAATGATACTGACTGACTGAACAGTAGACGTAGCATTGACTGTCGTTGACTGCATCCCTTCTGTCAGGCCCACCACCCCAACACTTACCAGCAAGGTTATAGGCGTAGTACTACTGTAGTCAATCATGAAAAGGGGATACTCATTGGCAACATACATGGGATAGAAGGCACTAAACACCGCCGTGGGAGTATGTACACACACATGTACAGGTATCTGGCCGCCGCAGTGCAATTGATTCGCCATGCTATCTTGCTGATAGCGTGAGTAGGCTTGCAACCCAGTCACCACATAGCCACCCGACAGTCCTACCAGCACCACAAGCGTGAGGAGCAGAATCACAAATTTTGTACGCATCTATCCCTTTATTTACCTCTCGAACGGGCTTCTATTCTAGTATATCCCAGATTACATTGGCTGCCATTATATCATTGTGTATCATATGGCACAAATTAATGGGACTTGTGGGTATACTGGGTGCCGCCCCGCCCGCATGCCGCCCCATCCGCATGCCGCCCCACCCGCATGCCGCCCCACCCGCATGCCGCCCCACCCGCATGACGCCCGCAAGGGGCGTCACTACTATATACGGCTGTGCTCGCTTTGCTCGCATATGTATCCTCATCAGGACGAGCGAAGCGATGTCCTCTCCGTGTATAGTAGTGACGCCCCTTGCGGGCGTCATGCGGGTTGGGTATGCCTCCATACTCGACGCAGCCCCTCCGTGCGATATACTAAATACATTCCGTCTATTTCTTACAGATGCGAAGGAGTATCACACAATGACCACAACCAGAACTCCCCATATGACCGACACGGAAACAACGCTAGAATTTCCACACTTTCACGTTGTTATACGCCACGTCGGCCTGTCCCTGGCCTTGCTGCGATTCGGCAACTAATCCAATAACACCGCTGCTAAAGGTGCTAAGTGACATACCTCACAATCGCCCAAACACCTTTCGGCCATTTGCCGGAAAGATAGGCGAAGTATGGTGGGGAAAGGTTTTCTCCACCATACTTCGCCTGGGTGATAGAAGCATATGTTTCCGTAGGTTGTTAAAGTACGTTAAAGCCCTTAAAAAACCGACGTATGGTAGCCGTTAAGCTACATATTCAATTCTTATAATGTATCGTAGTATGGCAACTGCGCAGTTGTCAAAGCTATAGGATTTACTACCCACGAATAAACCGAACTTCTTTATATCGCTGGTAAAGTCGTCTGGCGTATATTTGGAATATTCTCCTGCTGTCATTCGTCTGAGCCTTCGCATCCTATGCGAGCAATTGGTAGCTGAAAAATGGAGACCTCGAACAGGAAGAGATGCTTATAGCAGTGAGGTAGAGGCTATAAAAAACGGGGTTGCCTTGTAGTTTCGAGGCAACCCCGTTTGCATTGCAAGGTACTGCGTGGCGACACAGCGAGGCGGTCGTCTTATGGCTGTATAAAAAGTCACTAAAGGAAAGAATAACGATCATTCTATGAACATGATATGATACAGGTAACGATCGCAAACTCACGCTGTTGTGTATTGCTCAATGTCATATTCTGGAAGGAGTTTCGTTTATGACCGCCTACAAGACCGCCAATATGACCGACTACGAAGCCGAACGCCGCAACTTTTCGCTAGAAGTCCCCGACTATTTCAACTTTGCCACCGATGTCGTTGGCAAATGGGCACAAGACCCCCGCAAGCTGGCTATGCTCTGGGTTGGGCAAAACAATGAGGTAGAGCAGGTCACCTTTGCCCAATTCGCCGAGCGATCCAGTCGTGCGGCCAATGTCTTTGCCAGCGCGGGCATCGCTAAAGGGGAACGCGTGCTACTCATGCTGCCGCGTATTCCTGAATGGTGGGAGGCTGCTCTGGGCCTGATGAAACTAGCGGCCATCCCTATTCCCTGCACCACGCTGTTAACGCCCAAAGATTTGCAGTTCCGCTCAGAAATAGCCGAACCTGTGGCAATCATCACCGATAGCGAGGGTGCATCAAAGTTTGACCAGGTGCGCGAGCAGTGTCCTACGGTGCGCGTGTTAATCCTGGTTGAGCATATACATGCGGGTGCCCAGCGTGAAGGCTGGCTCAATTATCAAGCCATACTGCGGGACGCTTCGCCCGAATTTACCGGAGAGAAGACGCGCAGTGATGATCCTTGCCTGATCTATTTCACCTCCGGCACCGTCGGCTATCCCAAGATGGTCCTACATACCCAGGCCAGCTATCCTATCGGGCACACCATTACGGGCAAATACTGGTTGGATCTAGGCGAGAATGATTTACATTGGAACGTCGGTGAACTTGGATGGGCAAAAGCAGCGTGGTCCAATCTTTTCGGTCCCTGGCTGATGGGCGCGGCCATGTTCATCCAGGATGCGCGTGGCAAGTTTAATGCTCTTGAGACACTAGAGATGCTGCATGAGTATCCCATAACTACGTTCTGTGCCCCACCCACTGTCTATCGTATGCTAGTATTGGATGAGCCAATAGCTTATCTCAAAGCCAATCCACCCAAGGCGTTGCGCCACTGCGTCGGTGCGGGGGAGCCACTCAATCCTGAAGTTATTCGCACCTGGGAAAAAAGCACTAGCTTAACTATTCGCGATGGCTACGGCCAGACCGAAACCGTCCTGCTTTGCGCCAACTTCCCTCCTATACCCGTGAAGCCCGGCTCCATGGGTAAACCATCCCCTGGCTTTGATGTCAGCGTGATTGACCACGATGGCAACGAACTGCCACCCAATAAAGAAGGTGACATTGCTGTGCGCATCAAGCCAGAGCGTCCTACCTGGATGTTCCAGGAATACTGGCGTAACCCGGAGGCCACACAAGCCTGCATCCGCGGTGACTGGTACATCACCGGCGACCGCGCCTATAAAGATGATGACGGGTATTTTTGGTTCGTAGGCCGCGCCGACGACGTGATCATCAGTGCTGGCTACCGCATCGGCCCCTTCGAGGTCGAAAGTGCCTTGAAAGAACACCCCGCCGTCGCCGAATCAGCCGTCATCGCCAGTCCCGATAAGATGCGCGGCGAGATCGTCAAAGCCTATGTCATTCCGGCACCTGGCTACACGCCCTCGCCGGAGTTAGCGACCGAACTGCAAGAACACGTCAAAAAGGTCACGGCTGCCTACAAATATCCGCGTGAGATCGAGTTTGTGGACAGCCTGCCCAAGACGATTTCCGGGAAGATACGTAGGGTAGAACTACGTGAGATGGAACGGCAGAAGAAGTTGGGGAAATAGACCTGCTATGATGAATATGCCGCAAGTGGAGATGTGTTTGTAGGGGCAGTAAGGCTGCCCCTACAAACACATCTCCATCCTTTTAACTTCTATGTCCCAAATTGTATCTTCACTCTGCCATTGTAGAGACCTTTTTACCTGCACCTTTGAAGCCAAACTTCTTGATCGTGTTGTGCAGCCAACCGACGGTGGGTCCTTCATCGATTCTTTGGCTGGTTTCAACCAAGAAGGAAGGCGTCTCGGGACGGGCTGCTAATTTGTTCGCCTCGCGTATTGCGGTCAGTTCCTCATGATGCTGGAAGGCCCAGTACATATTGATGCGGCACCTCTTGCAGTTTTTGACGTCATCTTCATTCATGGTTCCGCACTGTGGACACTCTGTCATGATCGTCTCCTTTCTATTCAATTCATCTCGTGGTCAGATCAGGCCTTGGCGTATAGCTACTGCTACTGCGTGTGCCCGGTCAGCGACCTGTAGCTTACGGTAAATATCCTGCATCTTACGTTTGACCGTGATCTCGCTCCAGAACTTTTGCCTTCCGATCTCTTTATTCGTATATCCATGCGATACAAGTTGTACTAACTCGGTTTCCTCCATGCTGAGTCCATGACATAGGCGATTCTGCTCTTTGGTCAGTCGATGAAACTCGATCACCACTTGTGTAACCGCTTGGGAGTCACCGAGAACTCGCTCGCCACATTGTACAGCACGGAGGGCTTTGCACAAATCCTCTATGGACAATGTTTTTTGCAAATAGCCATGTACCCCGATGCGTATAGCATCGAAAAGAAGTTTTTCATCATTAGAACCGGCGAATAACACAATATGGGTATTGGGACAAAGGCGCAGCAACTGCTTTGCTATGTCCAATCCGTTGGCTGTTCCCAGAAAGGTATCGAGTAAGACAATATCAGGACTTAACTCCGTGGTTAGCGAGAGAGCAGTTCTCTCATTTTCGGCCTCTCCTACAACCTCGAAATTACCTTCCTCCTTCAGCATCACGCGGATTCCCTGACGCAGAATTACATGATCATCGACTATTAGTACACGGATAGGAGTATTTTCATGTTCCAATATTTGTGCCTCCATGCCTTTATCCTCCCTGTGTTCAGAAATTGCTGCAACAGTACTTATCAGACGCAAAAATAGACATATATGGAGATATCCTAGTAAAGTTAGGAATCAACAGTCGGCTATAGCGTCATAGTTGTAGTGATTCAGCTTGGCCTACTCACAAGGCAACCTGAACCATGATGCATAGACGCCATTAAGGCTTTCTTAAGTTGCCGGGGATCAACATTGGCTGCGACATCAGAATTAAGCACATTATGGCATGTGATCTATGACAATCCACAATGACACACGGGCGACTTCGTCCGAGGCAGAATAGCAGACCCCACTACTATTCAAGATGTTAGAGCTTTGGGCGGGCGTGGAAAGGTCAACCAACCTAAAAAGTGGTATGACTGGTTCATTTTCCCCAACTATTCACATCGCCTGCTAGAGGGAAAAGCAGTGAGTATCCTCCAAGCGCATTCATTGTGCCTGGAGAATAGAGGGATAATGGCAAGAATCTTACCTATTATAACCGGTACCCTGAAATAGCCTTCAGAGGTAGCTTCAGGGACCACAGGTTGTTGTATAACCCTTTCCCGGTTCGCTATAATACCGTAATGGAGTGTGGGACGCATCGCAAGAAATTTTGCTTTCTAAATGTGGTACAAGATATAGTTTTCTGCACTATTCACTTACACTACATGAAAAAAGTCTACGAATTTCAAATACACATGACGACATGCACTATAGAGGTGCTTCACAAAACCTAGTAGCAATCAATGAACTAAATCTTACTTTTTTTGTACTACGTGCTTACAAACATGTCTAACGGAGATTAATTATCACACCTACGCAGAGATTATACAAAACAAATCCGTTTATGTCAAGCTTTTTCCAAAGAATTCCATCTTGTTCGTTCCACATATTCTGATCGTAAGCCTGGTGGGTACAGCGTGGATAGTCGGGATGATACTTGGACATATCAGCAACCCGCTGCTCCATATCGGCACCGCCATAATTGTACTTAGCTCATTGGGTGTTATGCTAACGGGGCGGTTGAAGTTCCCAGACCCATACGATCCAAACCTTGAGGAGAAAGAAATAGGGGAATGGCACGCACCTACTTCTCTATGAGGTCCCAACAACGCTCCAAATACCATAGCTACCAGGCGCCTGGCTACACCGACCTCCTTGAGCAGAACTACAACGATAATAATCTCCGACCAGACTGTTCTCTGATTGCATGTCCCCTTCGAAAAAGAGCGTTGCATTCCCTGCAGGGTCTGTGACAATGAACTGAACGTGCTTAGCGGTATTAATAGTTCCCCTAAAAGAGCCGCTGCCCTGCATGTTAGGACCTAAGGCGAGGTAGCCACTAATATTTCCCTGGCTTTGTCGAATACCAGTGAGGGACATGCTTGTGCTTACACGCATTGATAGGTCGCCAATCGTGCCAATGTACGTTCCAGCTAGCCTTGGATAGATGGATGACAAAGAAGTAGCAGTGGGCGTCGGTGTAGGCGTGGATCGCATTACAGTGGGGGCTGGAATAGCAGAACGAGCAGCAGGAAGACTTCGCGTATGAGACAAGAAACCCGCGCCGATGCCCAAGCTGATCAGTAAGGCAAGGACGATGAAGACTACACCAAGTTTGCGGGCATGGGGAACTCGCAGTGGTGTGCGGGGAACTCGCGACCGCTTTGGCACAGGTGCTGGAGCGGGTTTTGCAACCGTCTGCTTGGATGCTACAGGCCATAAGGTGCCGAGTCTCCAAACACGGGGAGCACGCGGCTGCTTTGGTACAGGTGCTGGAGCAGGTCTTTCATCTGCTTGCCTGGGCCCCACAGGCCGTGAGCCATTGAGTTCTTCAGGGTGGGGAGTACCAAGAGCAGGTCTTTCATCTGCTTGCCTGGGCCCCACAGACCGTGAGCCATTGAGTTCTTCAGGGTGGGGAGTACCAAGAGCAGGTCTTTCATCTGCTTGCTTGGACGCCACAGGCCGTAAGCCATTGAGTTCCCCAGGATGGGGAGTATCTGGCAGTTTTGGCATAGGCGCAAGCGCAGGCGATGGGGTTGATGGCATAGCATGTGATAAGCTCAGCAAGGATTGCCTTTCCGGGGATCCCAATGCCTCCCAGAACTGCTCAACCGACGAGAAGCGGTCATCAGCATTTATAGACATTGCTCGCTGAATAGCCTCAGCTATAAATAGAGGAATAGCAAGTATCACCTCATTGACTGGCTTCAAGGGCTCGCTCCCCCCCTTACTCAGTTGGCTTGACCGGGAGAGCGCATCAGGGGGGACAATGCCAGTTATGAGCGTATAGCATGTTGCACCCAGCCCATAGATATCTGTACGAGCACTGAACTCTCCCTTGTATTGTTCAGGTGCAGCGTAGCCGGGCGCAAAGTAAGGAAGCTTGCTGGTCGTTGCATTGTTTTCCTTCACGATGTCAAGCATCACCAGCACAGGCGCATCAACCTTCTGTGGTACGATAATATTGGCCGACTGAATGTTGCCATGAAGAACAGGGGGGTGGCGGTGATGCAGGTGGGCAACTGCATGGATGACCGGGGTCATGAGAGCCATAACCTCCGGGAAGGGAAAACGCTTCTCCGTTTGCTGTAATCGCAGTAACTCCAGATTCGGTTCTTCAATATACTGCATCAGCACGTAGGTCCGACTGAGCTTGTTATCATTGAAAACATATTGGACGTGAGGCAAAGTACTCTGATCAAGTGGTGTGAGCGAGACATAATCAAGGGCGAAGCGATACTTTTCTTGTTCAGCCGGATTGATCACCTCTGCAAAGGCAAAAAGCTCCTGTTTGTCACTCTGATCCCGTACAAGATAGACGTTCCCAAAATCACCTTTGCCAAGCAAGCTCTCTACGATGTAATGCTTGTGTATCACTGTCCCCGTAGGGAGAGGAGCTTGTGCTTCTTGCACGTTATTCACCTTATGCCTTTTTTCTGTTATCTTCCTAAGAAACTCATACGAACTCTAGTTTAGAGCCACTGTCTTTTTTTGTCAAGCTTATGGGGTATCTAAGATACCCTAGCAGCTATTCCAAATAGAAAGTAGATACCAAAGCATATTTTTATGACCCATTGGGAGATTGTTTGTATAGCGATAATGCATGATACTCTTCTTGAGGGAAGTAAACTCAAGATATCTACGGGCAAAGGAAGCCCCATCATGGTAACGAAGATCATATTTTTGCTATCTTGTTAGCCTCGATGGCCTGAGGTGGACATCCTCGAATAAATAGTCTGGAATAACCCCACGATCCAGGTGTTTGGCCCAGAAACCTGTCCCTTGTAGTGTCAGAAAGAGAGAGACATGCCAGCTTTCTATACGCCAACTGAAGACCCACAAGAGCCATCTCAAACTGCTTACCCTGCCCTACCTGCTCAACCTGGAGGGGACGTACCGGCTACCCCCCCTCCTGATCATCAGCCCATGCCACCACGAGCCAGCAACGATGTGTTCCAGCAAGAGGAATGCAATGGAGAGGTGGAATCTGAGATGCAGACCCCTGCGGTTGCTCTAAACGTCCTGACTCGCTCTGAAGCTCTCTTCAAAGCTGATGTTGCTGGCGATCCTTCCAGCAACACTCAGGCCTGGCATGTTTTCTCTCACAAGATAAGCGTGGAAAGGGGGTTCCCCGGCAGTGAGCCATCCGGCGCAGGTGCACCGCCGAGCATGAACCAGAGCATCACTATCCCAACGACTCCCATCGTCGATGCCATTACCGACGAACAATTCGAGGTTATGCGCTATGCTGAGTGGCTGACTACCGAGGCTAAGTGCAATAACAACGGCAGTCACCAGGAGGAAAGCAAAAAGTATGCCGAGGACGCCTTAAGAACTGTTACTATTAAAGGCCAGGAATTTCGTCCTTTCGCCCCTTTTCGGCATGCACTCTCTGCGTCCAAAACTCTGACGCGCGGGCAAGCTGTGGTCCTGAGCTTAATTATGCTCGGGTGTGTGCTCAGCCTGCGGTTCTATGGTATGAAGCTGGTCATAGTGATTATTGCCATGACTACCTTGCTGTACCTTAGCTCTCTACTCCTGGACTTCTTGCTAATCATGCTGGCACTCAACCAGTCAACGGAAGAACAAATCGGCGATGCGATCGTACACGCGCTTGCTGATGCGGACTGGCCACAGTATACGATCCTCTGCCCACTCTACCGCGAGGCCGAAGTAGTGCCCCAATTTGTGCAAGCAATGCAGGAGTTGGACTACCCGGCTGACAAGTTGCAGATTCTCTTCCTCACTGAGGAAGACGATGTGCAGACACGCAAAGCCATCGAAGCGATGCACCTGCCACAACATTTCAGCATCGTGACAGTGCCTGATGGTCAGCCGCGTACAAAGCCTCGTGCATGTAATTTTGGATTATTGCAGGCGACGGGGGATTATCTGGTCATCTACGATGCAGAGGATATCCCCGAGCCCCTACAACTCAAGAAAGCCGTTCTGACGTTTGCGAATCATGACTCAGATGTGGCCTGTGTGCAAGCCAAGCTGAACTACTACAATACCAAACAGAACCTGCTGACGCGCTGGTTCACCGTGGAGTATTCCTTGTGGTTTGATCTCATGCTTCCGGGGATGCAACAGACGAAGTTGCCGCTGCCGCTTGGAGGCACCTCAAATCATTTTCGTATGGAGATGCTGCGTAGGATAGGTGCGTGGGACCCCTTCAACGTTACTGAGGATTGCGACCTGGGTCTGCGCCTGGCCCGCTCCGGCCTTAAGACTATCGTGCTGGATTCGACGACGTATGAGGAGGCGAACTCGCAGGTGAAGAACTGGATACGACAGCGGTCACGCTGGATCAAGGGTTACCTGCTAACATACCTGGTGTATATGCGCGAGCCTCTGCGTTATTTGCGCCGGGGACGTCTGCGTGAGTTTCTCTCACTGCAACTGGTGATAGGTGGCAAGACGGCGGTGTTGTTCGTGAATCCCTTGATGTGGGCGCTGCTGGCGATCTATATCCTGTTCCGACCGATCGTTGGCGATGTGTATCATACATTGTTCCCAGGGCCTGTCTTCTATATGGGCACGCTCTGTCTCATCTTTGGTAACTTCTTCTATATCTACTCCCACCTCGTGGGTTGCATGAAGCGTAGTCAGTATAGCTTGATCAAGTGGGCGTTGTCTGTTCCCATCTACTGGCTCATGATGAGCATAGCAGCATCCCTGGCGCTCTTTCAGCTCATCTTCAAACCGCATTACTGGGAGAAGACTAAGCACGGCTTGCACCTGCATTCGTCTCGCTTGTTCTCTAGTAGCACAACTGTGGAAGAGGAAGCCAAGTCGGTGGTGACCCTGCAATTACCTGCCTTCACGAGCACAAAGCATGTGTCCCCGCTATTGCCTGCGTCTCGCTTGTCTTCCCGTAGCACAGCGGAGACAGGGGAACTCGAGTCGAAGGTGGCCGTGCAATTACCTGCCTTCACGAGCGCAGAGCGTCTATCCGTGCGTCGTCCAAAGCGCCCGGCATGGCAACAGTGGCTCAAAGACCCCTGGCTAATAGCCGCGTTTGTCGTAGCCTGCATTGCTAGCAGCGCCTCCTGTTGGTATTTTTTCCAACAACATCAGCTATTGCTCTATGGCGATGCCATCTCACATCTGAGGATTGCGCGAAGGGTCTTCGATAATACGACTCCAGGTCTTGCTCAACTTGGAGGTGTTTGGCTCCCTTTGCCACATCTGCTGATGCTGCCTTTCGTTTGGAATGACTATCTCTGGCGTACTGGTCTAGCAGGAAGTTTCCCGTCAATGCTTTGTTATCTCGTCGCGGTAGTCTACCTGTTTCTTTCGGCACGTCGTTTGACGCAGGATAGCCGCGCTAGCTTTGTGGGTACGCTGCTTTTCATCCTGAACCCAAATATTCTCTATTTGCAGAGCACACCACTTAGTGAAACAGTATGCATCGCTACGTCGGTAATGGCCTGTTACTATTTCCTGGCCTGGACACAGGACAATCATCCGAAGCACCTGGTGGGAGTGGCGGCAGGCACGTTCCTGGCAACCCTGTCACGCTTTGATGGCTGGGGCTTGTTCTTAGTATTGCTTGTCTTGCTTGTGGTGGTCGGATGGATCAAACGTCAGCACTTGGCACAGATCGAGGGGATCCTGATCGTTTTCGTCACACTAGCTGGTCTGGGAATAGGATTGTGGTTCCTTTGGGGTTGGGTCATTTTCGGTGATGCGTTGTACTTCCATCACTTCCTGTATTCATCTGCCGCCGACGCAAGGTTTTATACGTATCATAACCTCCTGCAGTCTATTCTTTCCTACATGCTTACCTCCATAGAGACTGTCGGACCGATCCTCTTTGTCCTGGCGGCCATTGCCGTCGTCGTTTTTGTCTTTCGACGTCGCCTGGCGCCAGACATGTTTGGGGCAATAGCATTTCTCACACCTTTCGTCTTTTACATCCTTATATTCTACTTCGGACAAGATACCATCTATGTGCCAGGGGTTGGTCCAGCCAATACATGGCACTACTTGTGGAATGTACGCTTTGGTGTGCAGGCCGTTGCGCCTGCTGCACTTTTTCTCGCGATACTAGCAAGGCTTTGGCCTATCAGTATGCCAGCGCGTATTAGGCCTCTAATCGGACAAATTGTCCTTGTAATAGCTATCGTTATACAGACCATTTTAACTGCTTCTGGAGGTATTATCTCACTGCAAGATGGCCAGTATGGTTTTTCTTGTGCACTAACAGAGCCTATAACCGTTTATCTTGCGCAACACTATGATGGGGGAAGGATTCTAGAAGATGCAAACGCCGTCTATATTAGTGAATCAGAGGCTGGAATTGACCTCAAGAATACCATTTATGAAGGCTCCGGTGGGTTGTGGAAGAAGGCACTGGGCGATCCAGCATCGATGGTGGAATGGATCATCGTGAGTCCAGACGCGCTAAATGAACCCATAGCAAAGCACATCGATCTGAAGAGCCCAGCATTTCTGTCGCAATTTACGCTTGTCGTTCAGGAGCCGGATAGTATCAATTACAGCTTATATCACCTCAGCCTGTATCACCGGAATGGGCGCTCTCCGCTGCCGGCGCGACCTATACCATCCAGTCTGCTCACGGACCATCGCCTTTGCCGCTATTGGGGTATTTGACACGACGGTAATGCTCTATATTGAGGAGACAGCAGCATGCAATTGTCGTCTCTGGCCTATTTCCTCGCATACTGGTTTTCACTTCGCGATTGGGTGTACTACCCAATCCCGTTTACAATTATGCTCGTGGGGTTTCTTCTCTACCTGTTCCTTTGACCTCGATAGGTCAGCACGTGGACTCCAGTGGCGGCATCCCACACCTGTACTGTCTCATCCTGGCTCGCCGAGGCAATACGCTTGCCATCGGGCGGCCAGGCCACCCCGGTTATTAGACTCGTATGGCCATGGTAGGTGTAAAGAGTGACTTTCAGAGTGCCAAAGGCATACTTTGCCAAAACACTTTCCGTCGGATCACCAGGTCCGATATCGTCCTGAACACTCTGACTCCCTTTATTCCAAATAATGTAACCTGCAAGTCCTGCGTTAAATCCAGCACTCAGCTTTGCATCAAAAAAGGCTGCCCGCTGATGAAGGGTGACTGTTGTTACGGTTCCAGAACAGTCTTCGTTGGCTGTGATATCAGCACAGATGCCTGCTTCACCGACAAAGGATGGTTTGTTGAGATTTTGACAGACGCCGATATGCTGCTGCATCTGCGAGGGCAAAGGTGTTGCGGCTTGTTCATAATCATGCCAGACCTCGCAGAGGTCGACCTGACCACTGACAATCCTTGTGTAGTCTGTGGTATTATCACCTGCGCATCCTCCTGGAACACCCAGATCTACCATGTGATTGGGATCAACTGCTTTAAGAGCAGCCGTCATATCATCGGCAAAACTGCGCAAAATATGAGCGCCAACAGAGCCGCACGGACCGGCATCCGGTTCATTCACGAGTTGCCAGAATGCAACGGTTGGTTCATTGGCATAATGTCGAGCTAGTTTTATTGCATAATCGCGGAACGAGAGTGGATACCCATCATTCGTTTGTTTATATCCTGACTGATACCAGGAAGATGTTTTCGTCGCTGTTGAAGGTTCACAATCTGTCCAGTGATTTACGATCACTGGAACAATATACAAACCATATTTCTTTGCATAGGCGATGTAGCGATCAAAATCGGTATAGGCACTATTATTGCTGCCGCTCTGATAAAATGCCGTTCTGACGACATTACCATGTGAAGCAGTTTTGATCTGAGAAAAAGTTGTATCAACTTCTTTATTCGTTGGTTTCCCACAGCCGGTTCCCATCCAATGCCAGTTATATCCTATGAGACGGAGCGGTGAGCCATTCACCATCAAGTTTGAACCTGATTTGGTGACAAACAGACTTCCTGCTACACGAGACTTCAGGTCCTGTCGCTGCACACTCGTTATGACCGTTAGGGGAATAATAACCAGCAGCAAAAGAAATGCAGCGATACTTAGTACATGGAAGCGCTTTCTAGAAGATGACGCCATTCTCTTTCCCGTAGGTTTCCATTTTTGAGACGTTGCTATCTGTTCCCTGTAAGTTTACGTTCCCGTCAGGCTCCCGTCAATACTGTCAATAGGATTTTCCTGAATAGTTACGAAAAGTAGATACCAAAGCATATTTTTTTGACCCATTGGGAGATTGTTTGTATAGCGATAATGCATGATACTCTACTTTAGGAAAGTAAACTCAAGTTATTTACGAGCAAAGGAAGGCTTATCATGGTAGCGAAGATCATAAATGAGTCCCAATCAATGCCCAAGGATCGGCAGGCCCAGCCAGGTGATGAATATATTGGGTGTAGCGTAGGCATTATGGCACATAATGAGGAAGCCAATATTGGCCGCACCATACGCGCTGTGCTCGAACAGCAAGGTCCATCTGTGCGCCTTGAGGAAGTGATCGTCGTTGCCAGCGGTTGTACAGATCGCACTGTACCGATTGTACTTGAAATGGCGCTCCAAGAGCCTCGAGTCCGCTTGTGTCTTCAGGAGAAGCGTGAAGGCAAAGCCTCTGCCATCAACCTCTTTCTCAAAGAGGCGATCAGCCCAGTCGTTGTCTTAATCGGAGCGGATGTTCTCCCCGAAGCCTCGGCTCTCGAGTATATGTGCGCTCCTTTCAAAGATCCAAAAATTGGCATGGTCGGCGGTCGTCCCGTACCAGTGAATGACCAGGCCACGTTTATGGGCCATGCCATCCATCTGCTCTGGCGTTTACATGACCAATTGGCTCGTGTCCACCCCAAACTCGGGGAAGTGATTGCCTTCCGTAACGTCATTTCCGGTATCCCAACCGATAGTCCTGTTGATGAAATCTCTATCGAGGCGCTCATTTCCCAGCTTGACTACCAGTTGATCTATGAATCTGCTTGTATTGTCTATAACAAAGGCCCACTCACTATTCGCGATTTTCTTAAGCAACGCCGCCGTATCTATGCAGGGCACTTGCAAGTACAGGAGCAACAGAACTACGCAGCCTCGACGATGAAGGTGATGCCCATTGTCCGCCAACTTCTCGCCTGTCGCGATTTTACGATGAGTACTCCCAGACAAGCTATGTGGACTCTAGGGACAGTCATCCTGGAGGGGTTTGCACGTCTGCAAGGATACTATGACTACCGTCGTAAGCATGAACATCACATCTGGCAAATGGTGGACTCGACGAAGAACCTGGAGGCAGGCAAGCAGAAAGTGCGACGCATCTGTAATGCCCAAAGTGTCATCGTCTTCCGTTTTATTCTAGAGGGTACCGAAGAATATGATGTCAACCCCGAGCGTAAAGATCGTGAGGCAACTGAGGCAGCACGTAAGCTCTTACCATTGTTGCGGAGCAAGATTCGCAAAGGAGACAAACTCTCGATCAATGGGCCTGGCATTATGACTGCCGTCATTCGTGCGGAGCAACACGGAGCCGAACTCGTGGCCACGCGTATCCAGGAGATAGTTCAAGCGACAGCTGTACGTATTGGCATGCGAGGTCGGGAGGTCAAAGTGACGGTTGCCTATAGCTCACTTACCTTTGCCTTGAAGGCGAGGCATGGAGGGGTGACTGTCAGCAGCCCCCTGATAGAGGAGACTATGATTGCAGCACCAACGACTGAAAATAAAATTTAAAATAGTCACTTTTCTGGGGATTGTTGGTCTTCTTGCTGGTATCCTTCTTACAGTTTTAATTTCCCTTCAGGAAATAAGACAGCATGCTGTCTTAAACCCACAGCATGCTGTGGGTTTAGGAAATATTGTTATTGATTATACTTCTCCAAGATGGAAACTTGATCCTACTGCAATTGGAATGGATCTGAGCGGATATGGATATCCAAATGTTTTTGCGAATGACCAGGTAGAACAACAGAAATTGAAGATGTTGGGTATTACATATATGAGAATGGACTTAAAATACACTACTCCGGGAGATCCAACCAGCAAGATAGTGTGTGCCGCAAATGGATGTGATACTCGATGGACAGGCGATCAATGGGTGCAGGCAATTAAAGCAATTGATGCACAACCGCTAATAATTATCCCCTATAGTGCTGCTGATGCAGCAAATATGGTAAAGCATTTTAATAAAGACACCAACAATTATATTGAGTACTGGATTGTGGGAAATGAACCGGATCGGGCAGGAATATCTGCAGCCATGTATAGTACGAATTTTAATCAGGCTTATGATGCGATGAAAGCCATCGATCCAACTATTAAAATCGGTGGTGGAACGACTGCCTGGTATGATGCCCCATTTTTACAGACATTTTTACAGCAATCTGGCAGCAGAGTTGATTTTGTTGATTTTCATGGATATGCGCAAGAGGGCACTGCGACGGGGGATTATACGGCGCTTTTCCAAAACGCAATAGCATATGGTGATAGTATAAACAATCTTCGGTCTCTTATTCAAAAAATCGCACCTGCCCGTGCTTCTCAAATAAATATTGAAGTTGGGGAATGGGAATTAAATTGGGGAGGGAGTGTACAAGATAACACCAATTTTCACGCAGTATGGGTTGCCTCAGTGCTGGGACATATTTTAAGTTCTGGCGGATGGTCACTCTTCTATGCAGATAAAGGCAATGCCATCTATGGAAATCCGCATACATTTACTGATCCGTATGGACATGTAGTAAATATTAAGCCGGATGATACCAATCCTGCCTATCATGGCATTGGTATGTTCACAGGGGAAGGGTTATTCAGAGGATTTGGAAATATTATGGTGAGGGCAAGTACAACTCTTCCAAATGTTGAGGTATTTGCTTCAGACAATCCCAAAAACATTGTCGTGATCAATAAAGATCCCTCGATTACCCAAACTGCAACAGTGAGCCTTAGTGGAGTAACGTCTGGAACAATCGATGTTTGGAGAAAAGATGAATCGGTTATTTTTCCCAATCCTCCGATAAAACTAGGAACACTACCATTGCAAAACGGAACTTTTACCTATCAGCTTACCCCTTTTTCTGTAACAACATTTGTTCTGAATACGACATCGCAAACCCCTCCAACGCTATCACCTTCTCCATCGGTGACGCCCTCACCAACAGCGGGAGTAACCCTGGCACAGGACACGTTCCAACGCGCAAATCAAACCTACTGGGGAACAGCTTCAGATGGACAGAAATGGGGTGGTGATGCCAATAGCTCTCAAGTCTTTTCTATTGTCGGCAATAGCGGGCAGCTAGCCAATGGCTACACTTCCTATAGCGCGGTGCTTGGGCCTACTGCCACCAATGCTCAGATCTTGTTCAGCGGGTCAATGAGCAGTTTCAATAATACGAATATGGGGGCAGTGCTGCGCTGGACCGACGGCAACAACTGGTACAAGGCATATATCGACGGTGCCAATCTTGTCATACAGAAAAAGGTCAATGGCTCCACAACGATCCTCAATGAGACAGCCTTTGTCGCACAAGCTGGCATATCCTATACCTTGCGTTTTAGTGTTGTTGGCTCGACACTGTCTGCCAAAGTCTGGCAGACTGGTAGTTCTGAGCCAGGCAACTGGATGGCGACAGCTACAGATAGCACATTCCAATCAGGCTACTGTGGCCTGCGCATACTGGTGCAGAATGGTACAACAGCGCACATTACCGCGTTTACGGCTATGGCCCAGTGATGAAGATGAACAAATTAATCCAGTATCTCCGGATGGATGTAGGGGCGGCATTTATGACGCTAGTCAGCATCGATGCTGACTAGCGTCATAAATGCCGCCCCTACATCCTTTTTAAGGATACCTGCTTATTTTGTCAAAGACCATAACTTGGACCCGCTTGGCTCGTTATGCGGGAGAGTAACGAACATTGCGAACCTCCACAGTGACACTCGACGAGCCGTGGAAGAGTACCTCGAACACGACATAGAGATGTTTGAGATCGACGCCGGTGAACGCGCTGAGCGGGAGAGTAATCGTAGACCACTGCGTCGTCAGGCACTGCTGCACGGTGGTCTCACTACCATCGTCAGGCTGGTTTTTATCCTTGATACCTATGTGGACACATTGCCCATCAACTGCTGAACGCATGTCAACGACCAACGAGTGATACGCGCTCAAATCGAGCGAAGGACGATGCCCTGGGGGCGCGGGTGGACCTACGGAGATAAACATGACCCCCCACTGCTGGTTGGCAGGATAGGTAAGTACCATCATCTTATCGTTGGCAGTAAGCCATTGACGTCGCTGTCCTGAAGTTTCCATTCCCACATCAAATCGTGATATCAGTCCACCAACAAACACATCACGATAGCTCCGCTGCACTAACGTAGCCGAAGCAGGTTTTGGCAGCATATCACTTAGAGCCGGCTTCACCTTCCCATCTTGCTGGTAGAGTCCCCAATGTGTACCAACTCCCTCCTCATGAACTTTCCAGTCCTCGTCAAAAGCATCAAAATAGAAATACTGCACACCTTTTGCTTGAGCCCAGTTGATGAACTCTCTCAAGTAGCGAGCCTGATTGGCAGCACTCGGCACTGCCGCTCCATAGGCTGGGCCAGCAGAAGGCCACCCCGTCTCGCCGATCACAATCTGTTTACCAGGGAACGTCTTCTGGAGTTGTGTATATACTTGATCGAGGAAGGGTATGGCAGCGTCAACGGGTATCTTCTGCCAAAAAGGATAGATGTGAACGGTAATGAAATCGACAGCTTTTGCCAACTCAGGATGCTTCATCCACTGCGTATACGTATCTGCCGTTGTAATTGGGACTGCACGACCAAGTTTGGTGCGAACCTGCTCAATGTCGGAGCGCAATTGTGCCTCCGACAAATCTCCGCGCTGTAATACCTCATTGCCTACTATGATACTACGCACGACACTCTTTGAGGCAAGTTGTTCGCCAGCTGTCATCTCCCTCGCATTGACAAGAGGATCGCTCCCCAACCCAATGCCCAAAGCCACGCAGACATGAGCCCCTTCAGCGGCCTGTACGATCTCATCTGCAGGGCCAGTGGCAGTATAGGTACGAATGTAGCGGGTGAGGGGTGCCAGGGTAAGCATATCTGCCTCAATTTCTTCACTTGAGGGAAAGCCGCCTTGCGTCGGATCTTCTCCTATATGAGAAGGACTGTAGGCGAGACCTGCCAGACTGATTTTGCCCGGTGCAGGCGGCGGCTGCGTACACGAAATGCTACTCGTCATATGCTTACTCCACACCCAGTAGTAGCCAGAGCCATAAGAATTGTGAAAAGGGATTCTGGCAACCAGGTCATAGAGTTTACTTGCAGTCAGACTTTGAGTGAGTTGTGTCGCCAGAGAAGCGTGATAACCATAACTCAATTCAATCAAATCGAAGTATCCTTCTTGAAGCGCAGCTTTGTAGGCAGCTTCTCCTGAAAGATCATGTTGCTTTTTATCCGTATAGACGAAATAGTCCAGGCTATTCCACTCCCAGATGTTCGTCTCATTCTTCAAGTTATAGCGCAAAACATCGGAATCTTCCGCCAGATAGTGACCAATCCCTGGTTGTACTCTTGGGCGCAAGAACGTCGTGAGCTGGCTGCTAGAGGGCCAGCCATCGTAGAGATAGCGCGCTTGCTGGAGACCTAGCGGGAAGGTTAGCAGGCAGAGGGCCAGTGCGGTGAACCAGGAAAGACGAACGGAGCGCTTCTGCCACCAGCCGACGAGGGAGGCAATGGCAAAGCCTGCCAGAGGAGCAAGAAAGAACATACTGAAGGCAAGATGTTTGTCCAGCGAGACCAACTCTCCCTTGTAGGTGTGATAGAGCGGGGCCAGCAGGGCTGAGCCGAAGAGGAGCAGCCCAGGGAGAAGCCGCTGCCTGCCACACAGAAGCAGGCCCAGGAAAGCGAGTCCGAAGAAGATACCTTCCATCACCGCAATGTGTTGTATGACCACAATTGGCGCGGACTCAATAAAGCTGACGCGATTGGTGGTCGTAAAGCTCAGACCGGTGAGCACCTGCTTATCCAGATTGAGAAAAGCGATGAAGCCTGAGACCACCAACGAAAAGAGTGCGATCCCCAGGCGAACGAGCATTTCCTCCAATCCCTTGTGTTTCCAGCTCCACCAGGCAAGAAGTGCCAACACGGTCGGCACGAACAGCAGTCCAGCGTACTTGGCGGCGACTGCCAGCACCAGCAGAGGACCCACCGCCAGAAGCGTCTGGGCTGAAGCTGCCTTACTGGCCCGTAAGGAGAACATCAGCGCCAGAGCCAGTAAACATAAACAAAAGGCATCGTAGGTAGCCAGGCGTCCGAGAAACAACACTGATCCTTCGCAAGCAAAGAGGAAGGCCGCGATCAGTGCGCTCTGGCGATTAAAAAACTGGATCGTCATGAAATAGACACAGGTCGTCACGATCAGCATACACAGCAAGCTAAACAGGCGTGCCGCTTCCAGTCCCCCCAGGAAGTCCAGCATACTTCCAATGACCGGATAAAAGGAGGGATAACCAGAAAAGTAGAGGCCATAGGGTTCCAGGTACGGTACCTTGCCCATCCAGCTCAGCAAAATCTCGCGTCCGGCGAGCAGGTAGAGAGCTTCGTCCTGGAAAGCCGTGTTGCGCAGAGCGAGAAGGGAAGTGCCGGCTTGCAATAGCAGAATGAGTGGCAACGGTAACCGCAATAGCATACTCTTGAAATCAGAGTAGCTGCCTGTACTTTTTTGTGTCGTTATTGGAGAAGTCTCGATCAAGAGGATAGACTCCCTTGTTTAGTCAACACCACATTATGGATATGCAGTTGTGGCAGGATGAAGGACGAAGCAGTAGTCGAAAGTACTTCTCAGCGTCGTCTGATAAAATACTCCTATCCAGGGGTATAGTCCTATATAATATCCGTTTTGTCAAGAATCCCATCTCTATCCTGTCGTCAATAACAAGCTAGATTGACCAATCGTCCAATCAGGCAAAAATGTCAAAGATACGAAAGTACTCTTCCCTGATACCTTTGCAACTTATCTTCTGCTACGCATTTCTCTACACTACTAACAGTGAGATTTTTGCCCAAAAACAGGAGTTGAGAGAGATTTCACTGCTTTCATTGAAGCAAAGGTGCTCTATTAAACGAATCTTACAATATCTGCTCCAGCACTAATAACTAAACGAAAAGGGGTAAAACACTGAGGGAGCACCTGTTTTACAGGTCTCTGAGACAGAAATCTTCTGTGATTCATCCAGAGGATAGCTTTCTGTTGTTTGTGGGAGAGGTTGAACTGTTTTTCCCCATCTCTAAAAAAATGTTCTATTTTATGAACCGACTCAAGGCCATGAATATTTGCCTAGAATGGGAACGAGTATGCAAATTGAAAGTAGCCCGTCTAAGTTTGATAGTTCACCAACAGTAAAACTTGTCGCCAGAGCGCGAGAAAAGTATATTCAGAGGCAGCAGCAGGGTGGAAAGCAGGCTGTCGCGCAGGCTATTCTCTCTCCTACTTATGATCTGAGTGTCGTCGTTCCAACCAGAAATGAACACGATAACATTTGGCCTCTCGTAGAAGCGGTGCATCATGCCTTGCATGACTTGCGTGTGGAAGTCATCTTCGTTGACGATAGTGATGATGATACGCCAGAAGTCATCAAGGATGCCGCAAGGACGATGAGCTCGTCTTTGTTTCATATTGAACTGGAGCATCGTTTAGCTGGAGACGCACGCGCTGGTGGGCTGGCGACTGCCGTTGTACATGGCATGAACAGAGCACAGGCTGAATATATCGCGGTCATCGACGCTGACCTTCAGCACCCCCCCGAGGTGCTGCGTGTGTTTCATGACCAGGCGGTCGCGCAGAATGCGGATCTGATATTAGCCAGCCGCTATATTAAAGGTGGGAGCTATCGGGGGCTGGCCAGTGTAGGGCGGCGATTTATTTCTGTTGGCCTAAAATGGACGGCCAAGCTTCTCTTTCCTGAGCAATTGCTGCGTATCTCTGATCCCCTGGGCGGTTTTTTTCTCCTGCGCCGTTCGCTACTAGCCGATGTATCGCTGCGCCCGGTTGGCTACAAAATTCTGCTGGAGCTTCTGATTCGCTGTCAATGGCGGCAAGTGCTCGAAGTTCCGTACCATTTTCAGGCGCGGGCCTATGGGCAGAGCAAGGCGAATATGCAGCAGGGCCTAATGGCCTTGCAACACATGCAGCGCTTGTGGCGCGAAGTACCGGCTGCCGGACGTATCTGGAAGATCAGTCTTCTGCTCCTTCTGAATGTGCTCGTTGCATTGGCGTTGTTCACTATAAGCAGGTCTTTCCCGCAGGTATGGGCCAATCTCAACATTGTCATCTTTGGCCTGATGGCGTGCCTGGATTTTGTCCTCTTCAACCGCTATATCCTTCCTTCACCATTCGTGACAAGCGGTGTC
>WNGG01000506.1_pt1 | contig 123949 bp, 124 predicted proteins | sample 5400661 | NCBI WGS metagenome assembly WNGG01 (sample SAMN13153372, study PRJNA577476) | soil metagenome | isolation source: 100 cm soil or saprolite under Garry oak tree replicate 1 | place: USA:California | collected 2016-06-15
CCCATCGATCCGATGGTCGACCGCCACGCGTGCGTTGCATCGGTCGCGACATCGGCGGAGCTCGGCGTAGAACTCTTCGAGCAACTGCACGTTGATCTTGCCGATCGCCACGTCGGCAAGCGCCTTCGTGCCGGGTCGACCGGGCGGCGCCGTCTTGACGTACCGCCGCGTGTACATCTCGTAGCTGCGCCGGGTGTTCTCCTCGACGTCGTGGACCTTCAGCCACGCGTCGAGCGCCGCGCCGAGCGTTGCTTTGGTTCGCGCGTTGCGCTGCTCGTCGACGTCGCTCTGCAGACGCCGCATGATCGCGTCGACCTGGCCTTCGTCCCTGGTCGACTCGGTCAGGTAATTGGCCTTGCCCGTGACCGGGTCAATTCCGGCATACACGAGCACCTGGAACGAGTTGCCACGCCGACGGACGTGGCCCCGTGGGCGCTGTCTGGCACCGGTGCGAGCCATGACGAGAGCCTATCCATTGACAGCCTCATTGTCATTGATCAACATCGAGCATCTGCCGCGATCGCTACACCGCCCATAATCACTGGCCTAGATACTGGTGGGCCCCCCGGGGCTCGAACCCGGAACCTACGGATTAAAAGTCCGCAGCTCTGCCAATTGAGCTAGAGGCCCGACGGTGAGCCAGTCTCCCAGATACGGACCGGGCGCACGCGCCGGCCGCCGAGGCGCGAAATCAATGTGAACGTTCCCGTCATGCCGCTGAAATCAGCGGATGCGAGCGTCTGGGTATGACGACGACGAGGGTGACGCACTGCATCGGGCAGGAGCGTGTGTTGCGGGGCCTGCCGAGCCGCGATCTCAACGATGGTGCGCCGCGGCACGCGTCGCTGACCGGGATGGTCCGGCAGCCGTGGGCGGTGCGGGTCGGCCGGACGAGCGTGGTGATCCGCGGAGCCAAGCCGCGCGATCTTGCAGCGGTCGCGGCGATGCACGCCCGGTGCACGCCACAGACACTGCTCAATCGCTACCGGACCGGGGGGCGGCGGCCGGCTGCCGTCGCCCTGGAGTTACAGCTGCGCCAACCGCTCAGCTTCGTGGCGTCCACGTACGACGGCGTGGTCGTCGCAACCGCAGTGGCCGGCGTCGACGGCAACCATGGCCGGGACGCCGCCGTGGTCGGGCTGCTGGTCGAGGATGCCTGGCAGGCACAGGGTCTGGGAAGGGAGCTGATGAGTCACGTGTCCGGCGCTGCGCTCGTCTGTGGATACAGCGAGATCATCGGCTACCACGCGACCTCAGTGACAGCCGTGCAGCGGCTCATGATCGACGTCGGCCACACGAGGATCGTGACCGATCCGCACCGTCCCCACCTGCATACCTACCTGCCGGAGTCGGCGGCTCTCGGCCTCGGCCCGGTACGCGAGCGCCTGGCCAGCTGACCGGGACGCTCGGGCCGCGGCGTAGCCTCGCGCAGCGTGTCCACGTGCCTTGCCGACCTGACGACGCTGCGCCTGGGCGGCCCCGCCGCGAGAGTTCTCGAGGCAGGCACCGCCGACGAGTTCGTCGAGGCGATCGGAACCGCCGACGCCTCGGGTGAGCCCGTACTCATCGTCGGCGGCGGCAGCAACCTGGTGGCCGCGGACGCGGGCTGGTCGGGCCTGGTCGTCCGCGTAATGACGCACGGGATCCAGGTCGCGAACGCGGGCGACAAACTGCATGTGACAGTCGCCGCGGGCGAGACCTGGGACGACTTCGTCGCGCTGACCGTCGCGGAGGGGTGGTCCGGCCTGGCGGCCATGTCGGGCGTGCCTGGCCTGGCGGGCGCGACGCCGGTGCAGAACGTCGGCGCGTACGGCAGCGAGGTCGCCGACTCGATCACCAGCCTGCGCGTCTTCGACCGGGACACGAGCGAGGTGTCGGACTGGTCTCCTGCACAATGCGGATTCGGGTTCCGGACGAGCGCGTTCAAGCACACGGATCGTTACATGGTGCTGGCCGTGACATTCGCGCTGCGCCGCTCGCCCGATTCGGTGCCGGTGCGGTATCTGGAGCTGGCCCGCCGGCTGGGCGTCGAGCCCGGGCAGACGGCGCCGTCGATACAGGTCCGCGACGTCGTCCTGGATCTGCGCCGCAGCAAGGGAATGGTGCTCGACGCGGACGATCACGACACGTGGAGTGTCGGCTCGTTCTTCATCAACCCGTTCGTGGACGCGTCGATGGCGCCACCCGACTGTCCACAGTGGACAGTCAATGACCGGGTCAAGCTGTCAGCCGCGTGGCTGATCGAGAACGCAGGCTTCCATCGCGGGTACGGCCTGCCCGGCCCAGTCGCGGTCTCGACCAAACACGCCCTCGCGTTGACGAACCGGGGCGGCGCGACCACGGCCGAACTGCTCGATCTCGCGCGCGAGATCCGCGACGGCGTCGAGGCAAAGTTCGGCATTAAGTTGCAGCCGGAAGGCCACCTCGTCGGCGTAACTCTCTAACTCGGGCGCCGAGCGATCTTGTGCGGCGCCGCTTGGGCGAGCGGTTTCACGACGAGCAGGTCGACGTTGACATGACGTGGACGCGTGACGGCGAACGAGATGCAGTCGGCGATGTCGTCCGCGGTCAGAGGCTCGTCGACACCGGCGTAGATGCGCGCAGCCGCCTCGGCGTCGCCCCGCAGCCGGACCAGGGCGAACTCCTCGGTGCGCACCATGCCCGGCGCAATCTCGGTGACCCGGACGGGACGGCCGTTGAGCTCGAGACGCAGCGTCTCGACGACCGCGGTAGCGGCGTGCTTTGCGGCGGTATAGCCGGCGCCGCCTTCGTACACGAGATGGCCGGCGATGGATCCAGTGACGACGATGTGCCCGCCCGAACCCCGCTCCAGCGCAGGCAGCAGGGCCTGCGTCACGCGCAGCACGCCCAGCACGTTGATGTCGTACATGGCCTGCCAGTCGGCTGGGTCCGCCGTCGAGACCGGATCGGCGCCGAGCGCGCCGCCCGCGTTGTTGACGAGCACCGCCACGTCGTCCAGCGAGTCGGCCAGCGACGCGACCGAGGCCGGCGAGGTGACGTCGAGCGGCACGGCCCGGATGCCCGGCGTCGACGCGGCCAAGGCGTCCAGCCGATCGAGCCGGCGAGCCGCCGCGACAACCGAGTACCCGTCCGCGGCAAGGCGACGCGCGGTCGCCGCCCCGATGCCGCTGCTCGCTCCCGTGACGACCGCGACTCCCCGTTCTGGCATGGTCACGATTCTGCCGACATCTCCGCCCGCGGGCATGATCGGGGTGGTCGCGCTGTTCCCGTCACGGCAGCAGACGCGGAAGGAGCCGGCCTAGTGCAGCGTGTCGCGATGCTGAGCGTCCACACCTCGCCGCTCGAAGCTCCGGGCGGCGGCGACGCAGGCGGGATGAACGTCTACATCGTCGAGACCGCCAAGCGCATGGCGGACGCCGGCACCGAGGTCGAGATATTCACCCGCGCGACGTCCAGCGAGCAGCCGCCCCGAGTCGAGATGCACCCGGGCGTGCTGGTCCGGCACGTGACGGCCGGGCCGTTCGAAGGGCTAGGCAAGGGCGACCTTCCCGCACAGATGTGCGCTTTCACGGCGGCCGTGCTGCGCGCCGAGGCGCACCACGAGCCCGGCTGGTACGACCTGATCCATTCGCATTACTGGCTGTCCGGACAGGTCGGCTGGCTGGCCCGCGACCGATGGGGCGTGCCGCTCGTCCATACCGCGCACACGCTGGGCAAGGTCAAGAACGCGGCGCTGGCCGTGGGCGACGTCCCGGAGCCGCTTTCACGCATCGTCGGCGAGGAGCAGGTCGTGGCCGAGGCCGACCGGCTCGTCGCGTCCACGCGCAGCGAGGCGCACGAGCTCGTCGCTCACTACCGAGCCGATCCGACGCGCATCGACGTCGTGCCGCCAGGCGTCGACCTGCGCACGTTCACGCCGGAGCCGGCCGATCGGGCACCGCTCGGCATCCCGCAGGACGCGCACGTGCTGCTCTTCGCCGGACGCATCCAGCCGCTCAAGGCCCCGGACGTCCTGCTCCGCGCTGTGGCTCGGATCAAGGCCACCGACCCGCAACTGCGGTTGTACGTCGTCGTGATCGGCGCCCCGAGCGGCATGTGTCCGGACGAATGGTTGCCCGACATGGCCCGCGGCCTCGGCATCAGCGACGCTGTCCGGTTCGAGAAGCCGGTCGGACGGGCGACGCTGGCCGCCTACTACCGGGCCGCCGACATCACGGTGGTGCCCAGCTACAGCGAGTCGTTCGGCCTTGTCGCGCTCGAATCGCAGGCCTGCGGGACGCCGGTCGTGGCCGCAGCCGTCGGCGGTCTGCCCACGGCCGTTGCCGACGGGGTGTCGGGCGTCCTCGTCGAGGGGCATGATCCGGCGGTGTGGGCCACTGTTCTCGGCGACTTGCTGCGCTCGCCGGCGCGCCTCGACCAGTTCGCGGCTGCCTCGCGTGCGCAGGCGGCACGCTTCTCTTGGGAGCGCACGACGTCCGGACTGCTCGCCGCGTACGCGGACGCGATCGGCAGCTTCACCGCCGTCCGCGCCGTGGTGGGTGGTGAGCGGTGACCGTCCACGACGTCATCGAGTCGGTGCTTCACGACAACGACTTGCAGTTCGAACGGGTCGACGACGCGTTCGTGGTCAACCTGCCCGGGACGCGCCGGCTGAAGACGGCATGCTGGCTCCGCGTGGGCGAACATGCCCTGTCCGTCGAGGCATTCGTGGTGCGCAAGCCCGACGAGAACGTCGAGCAGTTCTACCGCTACCTGCTCGAGCACAACGCCCGGATGTATGCCGTCGCATGGTCGATCGACAGCCGCGGCGACGTCTACCTGACCGGGCGCGTGCCGCTCTCGTCAGTGAGCCCGGCCGAGATCGACCGGATTCTCGGCGCGGTGCTTGAGTATGCCGACGGCTCGTTCAACGCCCTGTTGCAGCTGGGTTTCGGTTCGTCGATCAGGCGCGAGTGGGCGTGGCGGATCAAGAACGGGGAGTCGCTGGCGAACCTCGCCGCGTTCGCCGACTTCGCGCAGCGCTCACCTGACTGAGCGCCCGGCAAGAGCCGGAGTTTCGAAACGGTTGCGTATCGGAAGTCGCTGTGCTGTACTCGTCACCGGCAAATCCGATACGCGGCCGTAGCGAATCCCGGGAGGATCTGATGGACGCGGAAACGATCCACAAGCGCCGGTGGTTCATCCTCAGCGTGCTCGTCATCTGCCTGCTCGTCGTGATCCTCGACAACACGATCTTGAACGTCGCGCTCAAGACCGTGCAGGCCGATCTGAACGCGTCGCAGAGCCAGATGCAGTGGGCCGTCGACAGCTACGCGCTCGTCTTCGCCGGGTTGCTGATCACCGGCGGCGTGCTGGGTGACCGGCTCGGGCGCAAGCGAATGCTGCTGTTCGGCATGGTCGCCTTCGGGGCCACGTCAGCGCTCTGCTCGTTCGCCAGCAGCCCCACGCAGCTGATCTTCTTCCGCGCCCTCATGGGCATCGGCGCTGCCGCCGTGCAGCCGCAGACGCTCTCGATCATCCAGAACGTGTTCGAGCCGAGCGAGCGCCCCAAGGCGATCGGCATCTGGGCAGGCGCGGCCGGCATGGCAATCGCAATCGGCCCGATCGCCGGTGGCGCGCTGATCAAGTACTTCTGGTGGGGCTCGATCTTCCTGGTCAACGTGCCGTTCGTCATCGTCGGCGTCGTCGCCATCTTCTTCCTGGTGCCCGACTCGAAGAACCCGCGGCCCGGACGGCTGGATCCGGCTGGCGTCGTCCTGTCGATCGTCGCCCTCGTGGTGCTCGTATACGGCGTGATCCAGGGTGGCAACAGCAACGAGTGGCTGCGCTGGAACTCGCTGGGCGCGATCCTGCTGGGCTGCGCGCTGCTGGCGGCCTTCGTCTACGTGCAGGCGCACAGCCCGAACCCGACGATCGATGTCGACCTGTTCCGCAATAGGCACTTCACGGCCGGTGTCGTCGCGATCGCGGTGACGTTCTTCGTGCTGATGGGCTCGACGTTCTACCTGGCGTACTTCATGCAGGCGGTGCGTGGCTACACAGCGCTCGCCGCTGGCGTCGCGCTGCTCGCGGTCGCCGGAGCCGTCATGATCGTCTCGCCGCTGGCGGCGCGGCTGTCGGCGCGGTTCGGCCCTCGGTCGGTGACCGGGGTGGGGCTGGCCGTGTTCGGCGCAGTGATGCTCTCCTACGGGCTGGCTACGCGGACGATGCCCCAGTGGGTCATCGAGGTCACCATGGCGGGCATCGGCATCGGCATGGGGCTGGTCATGACGCCGGCCACCAACTCGATCATGAGCGCCGTCCCCAAAGAGAAGGCCGGCGCGGGCGCAGGCGTCAACAACACCGTGCGCCAGGTGGCTGCCGCGCTCGGCGTCGCTGTGCTCGGGTCGATCCTCGCTGTGGCGTTCCGCAGCAACCTGGGTTCTGGAACCCCGGCGCAACTGGCCCGCGAACTCGACCAGCCGGCAGCCGTCGTCGCCCAGCTGCCCGCCAACCAGCAGATCAGCACCTACGTCAAGCATGACGCCAGCGAGTCGATCGGCGGCGCTCTCGAATACGTCGGCGCGGCAACCAGCGCTTTGCAGGAGCGGGGTAAGTCGGCAGGCCTGTCACCCGCGCAGGTACAGCAGCAACGCGAGCACGCGGAGCAAGTGATCGGCGGCTTCATCGACGACGCCGACGACTCGTTCGTGACCGCCATGCGGGTGACGTCGATCGTCGCCGGGCTGGTCGGGCTGCTCGGCGCAGTGGCCGCGTTCGTGTATCTGCCGACGCGCCGCGAGCATGCCGTGCACACCGCGGTAACGCCGAAAGCAGACGACGCAGCCGTCACAGCGCCATGATCGAGTCGATCACCGAGCGACGTCCTGGGCGGCCCCGTAGTGCGGCGGCCGCCGAGGCGATCCTCGAGGCCACGGTCGACCTACTCGCCGAGGAGGGCTATCTGGCGCTGACCGTCGAGGCGGTCGCAGCGCGCGCCGGCGTCGCGAAGACGACCGTTTATCGCCGATGGCCGGGCAAGGACGAGCTCGTCATGGACGCCCTCTGCGGCGTGAAGGATCTCGAACACGTGCCGCCCGGTGAGTCCGTGCGCGACGACCTGCGCTACATGCTGCAGTGGATGCGTTCGGTGTGGGTCGTCGGCCGGTTCGGCGGGCTGATGCGCCGGCTGGCAGCCGACGGCATCGAGCGTCCGGATCTGTATCGCGAGTTCCGCGCCCGCTTCGTCGCGCCGCGGCGGGCGATCATGCGGGCGATCATCGAGCGTGGCAAAGACCAGGGCAGCATCCGCCAGGACGTTGACGTGGAGTGGATGATCGCCATGCTCGTCTCGCCGATCATCAGCGCGGTGATGACGCACCAGGATCCCGTGACCAAACGGCAGGTCGACTTCATCGTCGACACGGTGCTGCGGGGCGTCGCAGCCTGATCGGGCAGGATGGCGGCATGCCCACGCTCGTGCTGCTCCGCCACGGTGAGAGCGACTGGAACAAGAAGAACCTGTTCACCGGATGGGTCGATGTCGGCCTCAGCGCTGCCGGTGAGGCCGAGGCGCGTCGCGGCGGCGAACTACTCGTCGAGCACGGCCTGCTGCCCGACGTGGTGCACACGTCGCTGCTGCGGCGGGCGATCGACACGGCACAGATCAGTCTCGACGTCGCCGATCGGCAGTGGATCCCGGTGCGCCGTTCCTGGCGGCTGAACGAGCGCCACTACGGCGCGCTGCAGGGCAAGGACAAGGCCGCCGTGCGGGCCGAGTTCGGCGACGACCAGTTCATGTTGTGGCGTCGCTCCTACGACGCGCCGCCGCCGCCGCTGGCCGACGACGACGAGCACAGCCAGGTCGGCGACCCGCGGTACGCCGACCTGCTCGAAGCGGTACCGCGCACCGAATGCCTCGCCGACGTGCTGGCGCGGATGCTGCCTTATTGGTACGACGCGATCGTCCCGGACCTGCGGCGTGGCCAGCTCGTCCTGGTGGCCGCTCATGGCAATTCGCTGCGCGCCCTGATCAAGCACCTTGACGGCTTGTCGAACGAGGCCGTCGTCGCGCTGAACGTGCCGACAGGCATCCCCTTGCGCTACGAGCTCGACCCGCTGACGCTCATGCCGACCAAGCCGGGGGAGTACCTCGACGCCGAGGCCGCGGCCGCGTCGATCCAGGCCGTGGCCAACCAGGGCCGGTAAGCATTGTGGCCCGGTCGGCCTGTGCGATGGGCGGTGCTTGTGCTCTGCTCACATTGATGTGAGCAGAGCACAAGCGACCAAGAGCGCCACCCCTTGCCTCGCGAGGCAGCTCAGATCTTCAGCGCGCCGGGGCCGTTGTGCAGCGGATCGGGACGCTCGCCGGTGACGATGAAGACGACCCGTTGGGCCACCGACACCGCATGGTCGGCGTAGCGCTCGTAGTACCGGCCGAGCAGCGTCATGTCGATGGCCGACTCGACGCCGTGCGCCCAGTTCGGCGACAGCAGCAAGGTGAACAGCTTGCGGTGCAAGGCATCCATCGAGTCGTCCTCGGCTTCGAGCGCCTGCGCCAGCGCGACGTCGCGTCCCTCGATGACGTCGGCCACCTTGGCGACCAGCGACAGCGCCACGGTGCCCATCTGCGAGATCACGTCGCGCACCTCTTCGGGTACCGCGAGCTCCGGATAGCGCATGCGTGCCACCTTGGCGATGTGCCGGGCGAGGTCGCCCATCCGCTCCAGGTCGGCCGAGAGGTGCAGCGTCGTGACGAGCAGCCGCAGGTCGGTGGCGACCGGCTGCTGCCGGGCGATCATCTGGAACGTGCGCTCCTCGAGATCTTCGCGCAACGCGTCGACCTGCGGGTCGTCGGAGATCACGCGCTCGGCACCGGAGAGGTCGCCGTCGAGCAGTGCTCGCGTGGCGCGCTCCATCGCGGTTCGGACGAGCTGGGTCATCCTGATGAGGGTTTTGCCGAGATCGTCGAGTTCGTCGTGGTATAGGTCGCGCATGACTGGACGCCTCCCAGTGTCGTGATCCGAGCGTAGTTTGCCGACCGCCCGGGCGGTGCTGTGCGGGTGAATTGCGGCCATACAGACGATGAACAACGAGCGGCGGGCGAATCGGTAGTTGCAGGCTGGGCGATCACCGGCGCCGCCGCCCGTACCATCGCTGGTGTGGCGGTTGTGGCCGTATGCGCGGTTGTCGGCGCGCTCGTGCTCGGGCTGGTGGTGGGCCGGCTGCTCTCCCGCCGCGCGCTCGCCGGCCGTGCGCCGGAGGGACTCCAGCCCGAGCCGGCCCCTGCGGCCGCCGCCACGAGCTCGCTGCCGACGCACATCGTCGAGGTGCTCAACCACGGCGTCGTAGTCGTCGACCGCGACGAGCGCCTCGTGCTCGCCAACCCGGCCGCTCGCGCCATGGGCATACTCACCACCGACCGGCTCGCATTCGAGGAGCTGTCGCTGCTGGTCCGCGCGTCCACCGACAGGTTCGCGATCGTGCACGGTGCCGTCGACTTGCCGCTTGGCCGGCTCGGGCGCGAGCCGATCGCGCTCGCGGTGACCGCGGTGCCGTTGCCGGACGCGAACGATCCGGAGCGAGTCGGCTCGGTGACGCTGCTGTTCGACGACGTGACCGAGGTACGCCGCCTCGAAGCAGTGCGGCGCGACTTCGTGGCGAACGTCTCGCACGAGCTCAAGACGCCGGTCGGGGCGCTCAGCTTGCTCGCCGAAGCCGTGACGGACGCCGCCGACGACCCGGCCGCCGTGCGGCGATTTGCCGGGCGCATGCAGCACGAGAGCGCGCGGCTCGGACGTCTCGTGCGCGAGCTGATCGAGCTGTCCAGGCTGCAAGGCGCCGAGCCGTTGCCCGGTGATGAGCACGTCATCGTGGGCGGCCTGCTCGACGAGGCGCGGGACCGTACCCGCCTCGCGGCGGAGAAGGCCGGCATCAGCGTGGTGGCGCGCTACGCCGACGATCTCGTCGTGCGTGGCAACGAGAGCCAGCTGACTATGGCGATCACCAACCTGGTCGACAACGCGATCGCGTACAGCCCGCGTGGCACCCGGGTCGCGATGAGCGCCCGCGCGGCCGAGGATCCCGAGCACCGTCCCTGCGTCGAGATCTCGGTCAGCGACCAGGGCATCGGCATCGCCGACGGTGAGCTGACCCGCGTATTCGAGCGCTTCTACCGTGTCGATCCGGCGCGCTCGCGAGCCACCGGCGGGACGGGGCTCGGGCTGGCGATCGTCAAGCACGTCGCGACCAACCACGGCGGCACCGTCTCGGTCTGGAGCGTCGAGGGCGCGGGCTCTACGTTCACCATCCGGTTGCCTCTTGTTCACCGAGTCGCGAGATCGTCCGACGTGAACGTGCCAGCGACGACGCTGGCGGCAACGGCGAAGGGAACCGCATGAGCAGCTTGCCGCACGGCTCGCGTAGGGACGCCGCGTGACCCGAGTACTCGTCGTCGAGGATGAGGAGTCGTTCTCCGACGCGCTGTCCTACATGCTGCGTCGTGAGGGCTACGAGGTTGCGATCGCGGCCACTGGTCCCGACGCGCTGGCGACGTTCGACAGAAGCGGTGCCGACCTCGTGCTGCTGGACCTGATGCTGCCGGGGCTGTCCGGCACGGAGGTGTGCCGCGGGCTCCGCCAGCGGTCCAACGTCCCGATCATCATCGTCACGGCTCGCGACAGCGAGGTCGACAAGGTCGTCGGGCTCGAACTCGGCGCCGACGACTACGTCACGAAGCCGTTCTCGTCGCGCGAGCTGGTCGCACGCATCCGCGCCGTGCTGCGCCGCGGCGGCGAGCCCGAGGATCTGATCACGAACGCGCTGGAGGCGGGCCCCGTGCGCATGGACGTCGACCGGCACACTGTGGCCGTCGACGGCGCGGCCGTCTCCTTGCCGCTCAAGGAGTTCGACCTCCTCGAACTGCTACTGCGCAACGCGGGCCGGGTGCTCACCCGCGGCCAGCTGATCGATCGCGTCTGGGGCGCCGATTACGTCGGCGACACCAAGACGCTCGACGTCCACGTCAAACGCCTGCGGTCGAAGATCGAGCCCGAGCCGGCCAGCCCGAAGTACCTGGTCACCGTCCGCGGGCTCGGCTACAAATTTGAGGCTTGACGGGCTGCCGCCGTGGCCGGGTGTTCGGCGACGAGGCCGCGTTCGAGGCGCTCGGCGCACAGCCGTTCGAGCTCGCCGTACGCCTTGGCGCCGATCAGCTCGGTGAGCTCGGCGGCGTAGGACACGTACAGCGCCTCACCGCCGACGTGCGCGTCGGGCGACGACGTGCACCACCAGTGCAGGTCGTGACCGCCCTCGCCCCAGCCGCGCCGGTCGAACTCCGACACGGTCGACACGAGTACCCGCGTGCCGTCCGGGCGGTCGACCCAGTCCTGCGCGCGGCGGATCGGCAGCTGCCAGCACACCTCGGGCTTCGTCTCCAGCGGATGGCGGCCGGTGCGCACGGCGAGCGAGTGCAGCGCACATCCCTCGCCGCCGGCGAACCCGGGCCGGTTGAGGAATATGCACGCGCCGTCGACCACCCGGGTGCGGCGACGGTCGGGGTCGTCGCCCACGTTGTCCTTCTCGACGACGGACAGCTTGCCGTTCTTGGTCCTGGCCGCGCCGGCGTGTTGCCAGTCGGCAGGCGTCAGCTTCTCGGCGAAGCGCCGCACGCGCTTCTCGTCGTCCTTATCCGAGAAGAACGCGCCGTGGCTGCAGCAGCCCTCGTCGGCTCGTCCTTCCAGGACGCCCTGGCAGCCGCGTCCGAAGATGCACGTCCATCGTGAACACAGCCACGTGGCGTCTGCGCGGATCAGGTGTTCAGGATCGGACGGGTCGAAGAACTCGATCCATTCGCGTGGGAAGTCGAGGCCGGTCTCCCGTGCTACGACGGGCAGTTGCACACTCACGCCTGCGAGGGTACGAGACATCCCGGCGCAACGCCGAATAGGTCGATAGTGTCGAGGCATGCGGTTGGGTGTGCTCGATGTCGGGTCGAACACCGTGCACCTGCTCGTCGTCGACGCATATCGCGGTGCCGAGCCCACTCCGCAGCTGTCCCGCAAGAGCGTCCTGCGGTTGGCCGAGCACATCGACAAGCGCGGCGATCTCGCGCTCGAAGGCGCGGACGCGCTCGTCGGCGCCGCGCTCGGCGCTCGCCGGCAGGCAGCCGAGCTCGGCTGCGACGAAGTGATCGCGTTCGCGACGTCCGCGGTGCGCGACGCCCGCAACTCCGCCGAGGTGCTCGACCGGGTGGCGGTCGAGGCCGGCGTCGAACTGCTAGTCCTGCCCGGTGACGACGAGGCCCGGCTGACGTTCCTGGCAGTACGCAGGTGGTTCGGCTGGAGCGCCGGCAACCTGCTCTGCGTCGACATCGGGGGTGGCTCGCTGGAACTCGGCGTCGGGCCCGACGAGGATCCCGGTCTGATCGTCTCGCTGCCGCTCGGCGCCGGCCGGCTGACCCGCGAGTGGTTCGACGCCGACCCACCGTCCAAGTCGAAGCTGAACGCCTTGCGCGAGCACGTCGACGGCGAGTTGGAGCAGCCGGTCAAGAAGCTGCTCAAGGTCGGCGTGCCGGACCGTGTCGTGGCCACGAGCAAGACGTTTCGGACGCTGGCGCGGCTGGCCGGGGCGGCGCCGTCCTCGGCGGGTCCGCGCGCCCGGCGCCTGCTGACCCGCACCGGGCTGCGGCAGGTCACGGCGTTCATCGCGCGCATGTCGTCCAGCGACCTCGCCGAACTCGACGGCGTAGGCCCCGGCCGGGCGCATCAGGTGCTCGCCGGCGCCGTGGTCGCGGCCGCGACCCTGGAGGCGTTGGACGTCGACGAGCTCGAACTGTGCCCGTGGGCGCTGCGCGAGGGTGTGATCTTGCGCCGGCTCGACCAGCTCCCACCCTGACCTGCGCCGAAGCTTTAACCTTCCCGCATGAGCTCGCCGCCGTCGCACGCGCTTCGCGCGTCGGTGGCGAAGGTCGGCCTGTCGACGGCGTCGGTGTTCCCGGAATCCACGGCGGCCGCGTTCGAGGTTGCCGGGAAGCTCGGCTACGACGGCGTCGAGGTCATGGTCTGGACGGACCCGATCAGCCAGGACGCCCACGCGCTGCGCCGGCTCTCGGAGCACTACTCGGTGCCGATCCTGGCGATCCATTCACCCTGCCTGATCGTCACGCAACGCGTCTGGTCGACCGATCCGTGGGTGAAGCTGCAGAAGGCCCAGTTCGCCGCCGAGCTGGTCGGCGCGCAGACCGTCGTCGTCCACCCGCCGTTTCGGTGGCAGCGCGACTACGCTCGCCGGTTCCGCGCAGGCATCGACGCGATGGCGCAGGAGACCGGTATCACGTTCGCGATCGAGAACATGTTCCCGTTGCGGATGCGCGGGCGCGAGATCTCGGCGTACCAACCCGGCTGGGACGTCGTGACCGGCGGCGACGGGTACACCGACTACACGCTCGACCTCTCGCACACGGCGGTCTCGCAATCCGACGCGCTGGACATGCTGGACGCGATGGGTGACCGGCTGGCCCACCTGCACATCGGCGACGGCACCGGCGTCGGCCGCGACGAGCACCTCGTGCCCGGACGCGGCACCCAGCCGTGCGCGGAGGTGCTCGAACGGGTGGCTGCACGGGGCTTCGACGGGCACGTGATCGTCGAGGTGAACACCCGCCGGGCGATCGACCGGCCCGAACGCGAGGCCGATCTCGCCGAGGCGCTCGCCTACTGCCGCCTGCACCTCGTCGCGCAGCCCGGCCCGGTGCCCGCGCCCTGATCGCTACCCTCTGGGCATGCTTCGGTCCGTCATCTTGGCTGCGTCGCGAAATCACGGCATCGAGAGACTCGTGTCCGGCGCGCCGATCTCGCGGTCGGTGGTGCGCCGGTTCGTCGGTGGCTCGGACACGCCCGCCGCGGTCGGCGTCGCCAGCGCGTTGGTCGAGGACGGCCTCACCGTCACCCTCGACCACCTCGGCGAGGACACCACCGACGCCGAGCGCGCGGGCGCCGTCGCCGAGGCGTACCTGGCCTTGTTGGCGGCGATGGACCGGGCCGGCCTGACCGAGCGGCTCGGACCGCTCACCGCTCGCGCGGAAGTCAGCGTCAAGCTGAGCGCGGTCGGCCAGGCACTGCCCGGCGACGGGGAGAAGATCGCGCTCGAGCACGCCCGCCGGATCTCCAGCGCGGCCCGCTCGGTGGGTGCCACGGTCACCCTCGACATGGAAGACCACACGACGACGGACTCGACGCTGTCGATCCTGGCCGACCTGCGCACCGACTTTCCCGAGACGGGTGCGGTGCTGCAGGCCTACCTGCGGCGCACCGAGGCAGATTGCCGGGCGCTCGCCGGGCCGAGCAGCCGCGTTCGGCTGTGCAAGGGCGCGTACCAAGAGCCCGCGTCCGTGGCCTACCAGGCCGACGACCAGGTCGACCGCTCCTACGTCAGATGCGCCAACATCCTGCTGGCCGGCGACGGTTATCCGATGTTCGCGACGCATGATCCGCGGCTGGTCGCCATCGCGCAGGAGCGGGCGAGGTTCTACCGCAAGGCGCCCGGGCAGTACGAGCTACAGATGCTCTACGGCGTGCGGCCGGCCGAGCAGCGACGGCTTGCTGCTGCGGGCGAGACGGTGCGCGTGTACGTCCCGTACGGCAGTGACTGGTACGGATATCTGATGCGCCGGCTTGCCGAACGTCCGTCCAATCTCACGTTCTTCCTGCGTTCGCTGATATCGAGGAGGTGATCGCCCATGCGGGACGGGCTGGCCATCGTCGGCGGCGGCAAGATCGGTGAGGCGTTGCTGTCGGGACTCCTGCGCGGGCATTACGCGCACGATGAGGTCGTCGTCGTCGAGAAGCATCCGCAGCGGGCGGCGTACCTGACGGCCACGCACGGCGTGCGCGCGGTCGACGTCGCCGAGGCGGCCGCCGCGGCGCGTACGGTGCTGATTGCCGTGAAGCCGCAGGACATCGAGTCACTGCTTGCCCAGTTGCGCCCGCATCTGGGCGCGCAGCACGTGGTCGTGTCCGTCGCGGCCGGCATCCCGACGGCTCGAATCGAAGCTCTGCTCGGTGCCGACGTGCCGGTCGTGCGCTGCATGCCGAACACTCCGGCCCTGGTCGACGAGGCGATGACCGCCATCTCGGCCGGCGCCCACGCGAGCGAAGAGCATCTCGCCATCGCCGAGAAGCTGCTTGCCACAGTGGGCAAGGTCGTGCGCGTACCGGAGTCGCAGCTGGACGCAGTCACCGCACTGTCCGGCTCCGGGCCGGCCTACTTCTTCTTCCTGGTCGAGGCGATGATCGACGCTGGCATCCTGCTCGGCCTGCCGCGCGCGCTCGCCGCCGAGCTGATCGTGCAGTCGGCCATCGGCGCCGCGGTGATGCTGCGCGACTCGGGCGAGCATCCAGTGCAGCTGCGCGAGGCGGTGACCAGCCCGGGTGGCACGACGATCGCTGCTATCCGCGAGCTTGAGGTGCATGGCGTGCGGGCGGCCCTGCTCGCCGCGATCGAGGCGGCCGCGCTGCGCAGCGCAGAGCTGGGCGCGTCCGGCTAACTCAACTGCCGCTAGCGGGGTGTACTCGGCAGCAGGCTCGGGTCGACTGCGACGGCGCGCAGGCGATTCAGCATGGCGCGGCGGGCGCGCGTGTAGACCGACCGCTCGTCGAAGAGCAGAGCGTCCTGCGTCGCCCCGGTGAACGCGTCGAGCTCGAAGGCGAGCTGGCGCGGGTCGGCGTCTTCGGTGAGCTCGCCGAGCTCGCGCGCCTTGACGATGGACGTCTCGAGGAACTGCTGCCATTCGCGATGCGCGTCGGCGATCGCGTCGCGCACGCGTCCCGGCCGGGCGTCGAACTCCGCCGCCACGGACACGAAGAAGCAGCCGCCGGGGAACACGCGACGTTTTGAGTAGTCGAGCCAGCCGTCGCAGAGTCGCCAGAGTCGCCGCAGCCCGCCAGGTGCGCGCAGGGCCGGGTCGATGACCTCGGCGACGAAGACCTCCCGTGCCCATTGCACGGTCGCGAGCTGCAGCTCCTCCTTCGATCCGAAGTGGGCGAACACGCCGCTCTTGCTGGCGCGCAGCTCGGTCGCCAGCCGCCCGATCGACAGCCGGTCGAGCCCTTCGACGGACGCGATCGCTGCCGCGCGCTCGAGGATCGCGTGACGTGTATGTGCGCCGCGCTCGATCCGGCCGTCCAGCTTGGGTGCGCTCATTGTCTTGACGTTACCTTCTCCAGGCGGCGAAACTAATAGTACGATCGTTCGTATGACTACTTTGGCGACCGATCCGTACTGCATCACCGATGAGGACGCTGCGGCGCTTCTGCTGGATGCGCGGTGGCGCCGCTTCGCGGTGCTCGGCGACAGCATGGCGGCCGGCATCGGCGACGACGTGCCGGGTTACCCGAGCGGTGGTTGGGCGACGACGATTGCCCGCGCGCTCCAGCGCATCCATCCGGACGCGGCGTACCTCAACACCGGCGAACGCGACCGATATGCAGCCCAGGTGCGCGAGCGCCAACTTCCGCGCGCGCTTGCCTTCCGTCCGGATCTCGCCGCGGTGGTGTGCGGGGGCAACGACATGCTGCGCGGACGGTTCGACGTCGAGGCCGTCGCCGCCGACATCGACGCCATGGTCGGCGCGCTGTGCGAGCAGGGCAGCGACGTCATCACGTTCGGATTGCTCGACATCACCCGCTCGGATCTGATACCCGCCGAGTACGCCGCGCCGCTGCGCGAGCGCATCCGCGACCTCGGCGACGCCGTCGCCGAGTTGGCCGAGCGCCGCGGTGGCATCCATATCGTGATGACCGACCATCCGGCGGCGGCGGAGCGATCCACCTACAGCGCGGACCTGCTGCACGCCAGTGCGCGCGGGCACGCGATCATCGCCGCTGCCACGATCCGCCGGCTGGCGCAGGTCGCTTCCTGACATCTCGGACGTCGCCGCACATCTGTGTGGCTCAGCTATCGCATGAGCCCCACCTGTACCGCTACGCTTCAGCAAGCACGTGCGTGTCGTCCGCCGGAGGGGAAGCCGGCGCACCGACATGTGCCCAAAGGTAACGGTGACGTATGAGCACGTCTGCGCATTCCGGCGAAGGTAAGGTGGGCGCTTCGCGGCGTTCGCGTGCCGCGAGCGACGACAAACCCGCTGAGGTCGCCCCGGATGCCGCATTCGCCGAGGTGCGGTTCCTGACCGTGGCCGAGGTCGCGTCCGTCATGCGGGTCTCCAAGATGACCGTATATCGGATGGTTCATGGCGGCGACCTGCCGGCGGTGCGAGTCGGGCGGTCGTTCCGGGTTCCGGAGAAGGCCGTGCACGACTACCTCGAAGCCGCCTACATCGAGGCCGGCTGATCCGATCTGCATCGGCCGCTGCCCACGCGGGTAGGGTGGCCGACTGGTACACGCGCCCGGCCGTTCGTCGGCGCGTTCACATCGACATTGCCAGCACGTCCGGCACAGACAAGGTTTCCTATGGGCTCGGTAATCAAGAAGCGTCGCAAGCGGATGGCGAAGAAGAAGCACCGCAAGCTGCTCAAGCGCACGCGCGTGCAGCGCCGCAACAAGAAGTGACGCAGCTGCCGAGTTGATCATGAAGCCCATGTCGGCCGATGGGCGAATATCACCATCATGATCGTCGGCACGCCTCTCCCGTCGGGCTCTAGACTGATGGCTTGGTCTCGAGCGCTGGGTGGGAGCTCGCATGTCACGGATCGTCCTGGTTACCGGGGTAAGTCGGTACCTGGGCAGGCGTCTTGCTGCACAGCTTGCCGCCGATCCGAGCATCGATCGCATCGTCGGAGTCGACACCGCGCCGCCGTCCAAGGTCGACCTGGCGCGCCTCGGGCGCACCGAGTTCGTCCGCGCCGACATCCGCAATCCGCTGATCGCCAAGGTGATCGCGCAGGCGAAGGTCGACGCCGTCGTGCACGCGTCGGTCACGGCCACACCGCGCGGCGCGGGCGGCCGCACGCCGATGAAGGAACTGAACGTCATCGGCACGATGCAGCTGCTCGCGGCCTGCCAGAAGTCCGACACGGTACGGCGCCTGGTGGTCAAGTCGACGACGTCGGTCTACGGATCGAACCCGCGCGACCCGGCTGTCTTCGTCGAGGACACGCCGGCGAAGTCACCTCCGCGCTCGGGGTACTCGAAGGATGCCGTCGAGGTCGAGGGGTACGTGCGCGGGTTCAGTCGCCGTCGCCCCGACATCTCGGTCACGGTGCTGCGCTTCGCGAACTTCATCGGGCCGACCATCGACACGCCGGTGACGCGGTATCTCGCGCTGCCGGTAATCCCGACAGCGTTCGGCTTCGATCCCCGGCTGCAACTGCTGCACGAGGACGACGCGATCGAGGTGCTGCGGCTCGCCACGCTCGGCGACCATCCGGGCGTCTTCAACGTCGCCGGGCCCGGCACGATGCTGCTGTCGCAGGTGATCCGCCGTGCCGGCCGGATCGCGGTGCCCGTCCCGGCGCCGGCGGTGCGGATCGTCGGCAACCTCGTGCGGCGCAGCGGCCTCGTCGACTTCTCACCGGAGCAGATGCACTTTCTCAGCTTCGGACGCGTCGTCGACATCGAACGGCTGCGTACCCAGTTCGGGTACACGCCGAAGTACACGACGCAGCAGGCGCTGGACGCGTTTCTTGCCGGGCGCCCGATCAAGCCCGTGGTAGCGCCCGAGCGCATCCGGCAGGGCGAACGCCTCGCCCGCTCGCTGCTCGGAGTCGACGGCGCGCAGCAGAACCCGGCGGTGAGCGAGCATGGATGAGGCACAGGTCATCCAGTTACGCGCCGACGAGGCGGCCGGCACGCGTCCGGCTTCGCCGGCACGTTCGCGTCACCGCAGTACTGCCGCGCGCCGAGCGGCGGCGATCGCCGCGCAGCACAACCCCGAGCCGCCGGCTGACAGCACGCCCGACGAAGCACCGCCACCCACGCAAGCTGAGCCGTCCGCGCAAGCTGAGCCGTCCGCGTGGGAGCAATCGGTGGCCGGCGGGCTGGCATTCCTTCGCCGGCGGCTGACCGGCGAGTACGAGGTCGACGACTTCGGCTTCGATCAGGATCTGACCGACAACGTGGTACTGCCGATGTTCCGGCCGCTGCTCGACCAATGGTTCCGCATCGACGCGATCGGTATCCACAACATCCCGTCCGAGGGCGGTGCCCTGCTCGTCGCCAACCACGCGGGCGCCCTCTGGGCGCTGGACTCGGTCATGTGCGCGATGACCGTGCACGAACGGCACCCGGCACACCGGCACGTCCGGCTGCTCGGCGCCGATCTCGTCTTCACGACGCCCGTCCTTGGCGAGATTGCGCGCAAGTCCGGCAGCACGCTCGCGTGCAACCCGGACGCCGAGCGGCTGCTCGGCGACGGTGAGCTGGTCGGCGTGTTTCCTGAGGGCTTCAAGGGCATCGGCAAGCCGTACCGCGAGCGCTACAAGCTGCAGCGCTTCGGCCGTGGGGGGTTCGTGTCGGCCGCCCTCAAGATGGGCGTGCCGATCATCCCGGTGTCGATCGTGGGTTCAGAGGAGATTCACCCGATGATCGGCAACGCCAAGCTGCTCGCCCGGCTGCTGAACCTGCCGTACTTCCCGATCACGCCGACGTTCCCATGGCTCGGGCCGCTCGGGCTCGTGCCGCTGCCGAGCAAGTGGTATATCGAGTTCGGCGAGCCGATCCCGACCGAAGGTTACGGGCCGGAGGGCGTCGACGATCCGATGCTCGTCTTCGAGCTCACCGACCGCGTCCGCGAAACGATCCAGAGCACGCTCTACCGATTGCTCGTGCAGCGCCGCTCGGTCTGGCGCTGAACGGACCGACCTGGCGGCGCCGCATCGCAAGACCCGCGGCGATGCCACCCGCCACGGCCCCCACGCCAAGCGCCGTCGGCACCCCGATTCGCGCGGCCTTGCGCCCGGTACGGAAGTCGCGGAGCTCCCAGCCCCGCTGGCGCGCCTCGCCGCGCAGCGCCGAGTCCGGATTGACGGCGACCGGACGTCCGACGAGCGACAGCATGGGCAGGTCGTTGATCGAGTCGGAGTAGGCGGCGCAACGGCTCAGGTCCAGGCCCTCACGTGCGGCGATCGCCTGCACCGCCGCCGCCTTAGCCTCGCCGTGCAGGACTTCGCCGACGAGACGTCCCGTGTAGACGCCGTCCTGCGTCTCGGCCACCGTGCCCAGTGCACCGGTCAGCCCGAGCCGGTCGGCGATGATCTGCGCGAGCTCGACCGGCGTCGCGGTGACCAGCCAGACACGCTGGCCGGCATCGAGATGGAGCTCGGCCAACGCGTGCGTGCCCGACCAGATCTTCGCGGCCATCGTGTCGTCGTAGATCTCCTCGCCGAGCGTGACGATCTCGTCGACCTTCTTGCCCGCGACGAACGCGAGCGCGGAGTCGCGCGTGGTGTGCATGTCGCCGTGCGATTCGCCGCGCAGCCGCAGCCGCAACTGGCGAAACGCGAACCGGCCGAGGTCGCGCCACGTGAAGAACTTGCGCGACGCCAGTCCCTTGGCGAAGTGGAAGATCGACGCGCCGACCATCATCGTGTTGTCGACGTCGAAGAATGCGGCGGCGGACGGGTCGAGCGGAACGCGCAGCGCCTGCTCGACCTCGGCGGCTGCCGGCTGCAAGTGGCTTGGCACGGCTGGCCTCCTGAGCGACGGCGAAGCTGACAGCCTAGTAGCCGACCGGCTACCAGGCCGTGGCTAGAGGCTCAGGTCGAGGCCGCACGGACCGAGGCCCAGGCCGAGCGGGCCGAGCGTGACGTGCACTCCGCACGTGTCGACGGTGATCGGCCCGGTGGACGTAACGCTCGGCAGCGGCAGCGAGGCCGAACCCCCGGGACTGCCCGACGACGTGGCCCCGCCGGTACCTGATCCGGCGCCTGTTGTCGAGGTGGAGCCCGACAGCCCGTTCAGGCCGCCGCTCGACTTGTTGGGCGTCGCCGGCGTGCCGGTGGGCGATGTGGACGGCGACGTCGACGGCTTGGTCGAGCCCGGTTGCTGGCCTGGCGAAGCCGGCGTGACCGGGTTGCACGCGGTCTCGCAAGGCAGCGGCCCGAGTTCGTCGTTGGCGGTGTTGGCCAGGCAGCTGCACCCCATGTCGTGACTGAGCTGATTCGCACGGGTGACCGCATGCTGAACGAGGTGCTGCGACTCGACCGCCCGGTCGTGCGTCGCGCCGGGTGGCGCCCGGTTGACGATGCTCTCGAGCCGCGCGAGCTGCGCCGGCGCCCACGTGGTCACCGCTCTGAGCGGGCCGTCGGACATGTTGCGCACTGCCTGCCCGGTGAGCAGGCGCACGCCGTTGCGGGTGTCGGCGTCGGCGTCGCGCAGCGTGTCGGCGATCAGCTTCGCGGCGTGCGCGTTGATGTTGCCCGACGCCTGAGAGCCGGAGCCGGCGGCCATGGAGGATGTCCGTCCCAGCAAGCCGCTTACCTCGTTGGCTCGCTTTTTGGCCAGTGCCAGGTACTGGCGGCCCCGTGCACCGTCACCACCTGTCAAGGACAGCTGGACATTCTCGCTGGCCCGCTTCAGGCCGTACAGCGAGTCGCCCGGGAGGGTGTGGCTACTCATCCATACGCCGCCGGCTAGCAGCAACACGAACAGGAGCAGCAAGGTGCCCATGACCGCCGCGGGCCTGCGAATTGGCACGCGAGGCACCGTGGCGCGCTGCGGCTTTCGCGCAGTTCGCGCTGGCCTGCCGGCCGTCACCCCTTCGGCGACCAGCCGCGGAGTGACGGCAATGAGCTGTGCGCGCAGCTCCTCACGGAAGCCAGGACTGGGTGCGGGAGTAGGCAGTGCGCGCAGTTGCCCCACGATCGTCCGGATCAACGGGTCGGCGGAGACGTCTGGATCGGGATAACGCCGTAGGCCGTTGCTGATAAGCGTGCGGATGTCGATCATCTCCACCTCCCCTCTAGAGATTTGAACGGGAGTCGGCTTGTGTGAGAACTGCTGACCGTTCGTCCGACTGATCCAACGATGTGGGGGCGCCGGGGTTACTCCACGTAAGTGTCAGTGTCAGCGCAGTTCCTCCCCGATCATGTCGGCCAGCTTGTGAACCGCCCGATGCTGTAAGGCCTTGATGGCCCCGTCGTTCTTGCCCATGACCTCAGCGGTCTCGCTCACGGAGAGTCCCTGGATGAACCGAAGCACGATGCAGTCGCGTTGTTCGCGGCCAAGGCGCTTGACCGCTCCGATCAGGTGTTCGGACGTCAGCGACGAGATCACGGTGACCTCGGGGCTCGGTTCGGTCTCTCTCCGCTCGATCACGTCACCGGTCGTCATCTCGAGCCGATGCCGCGCCGATTTAACATGATCTAGGACGATGTTGCGCGCGATCGTGATGAACCAGGCTCCGATGTCGCGGCCCTGGTAACTGATGCCGCCGATTCGCCGCAGCGCACGCAGGAACGTCTCGCTGGTGAAGTCCTCGGCCATCGCCTTGTCGTTGAGCCGGTAGTAGATGTAGCGGAAGACGGTGTCGAAGTAGCGCTCGTACAGCTGTGCGAAAGCCTGGCCGTCACCTTTCTGGGCGAGGCTGACGAGCTGCCAGGTCTCGACGTGGATCTCGTCGACTGCGCCGCGCGGCGCGCCGGGCGGGCTGCCGTTCGCTGCGTCCGGGGCGCGAAGGATGGTTCCCGGCAGGGCCGCGATGCCGGCGTCCGCGGACATCGCCAGCCCCGCGCCGTCGCCTACCGCGAAGAGGGGTTCGGTTCGCAGGATGCCCAGGACCAGCTCGGCTAGCGCACGAATACCAGCACCGCCCTTTGGGGGCGGCGCTGCGTTTTGGTGCGCGCCAAACATGGGTGAAAACGCCCTCCGAGCGGAGCCCCCGTTCCGCCTACTACGACAGCGCCCCACCGTACCCCCACTACCAACGAGTAACCACCGACCCGCGCCCGCTAAATACGACATCGTCACCGGACTTGCACGCGCGAGGTCCGCGGGCCAGGCTCGACCTTTCGCTTCAACGCAGCGTCAGAGCACCATCAGGGCGGCGGCGCCGCAGGTTCAGGGCAGCGGAGGCACAGTGAGCGGCGACGAAGCCGACCCCAGCAGTATTTCCGAGCTCGTCCGGCGGGCGGCCGGCGCGAAGCCCGACCGCATTGCGCTGATCGACGGCGACAAGCAGCTTCGCTGGGCCGAGCTCGATCAGCAGGTCACCGCGGCAGCGCTTGCGCTGGGCGCCGCCGGCCTGGGCGACGGCGATCGCGTGGCGTTACAGCTCGGCACGAGCATCGACTTCGTGCTGCTCTATGTCGGCGCAAACCGAGCCGGGCTGATCAGCGTGCCGGTCAACCCCGCGTACACGTTGCCGGAGCTCAGCCATGTGCTCACCGACTGCGGCGCCGAGCTGCTCGTCACGTCCAGCCCGGCCGGGCTCGAGGCGTCCGCACGCGAGATCGTGGTCGCGGGCGAGCAGGTACCGGACGGCCGCCGGACGGTCCGCGATCTGCTAGCGAGCGCGCCCGCCGGCGATGACCCGCGCCGCGACCGCAGCGGTGAGGACACCGCCGTGCTGCTGTACACGAGTGGCACCAGCGGTCAGCCCAGGGGGGCGATGCTCTCGGCCCGGGCGCTGATCGCGAACCTGACGCAGGTCGCCGCGGTCAAGCCGCCGATGGTCACCCCTGACGACGTCGTGTTCGTACCGTTGCCGCTGTTTCACGTATTCGGGCTCAACGCCGGACTCGGCGCGGCGCTCTATGTCGGTGCGACGACCGTGCTGGCCGACCGGTTCGATGCCGGTTCGACGCTCGCCACGATGGCGTCGCGGGGGGTGACGGTCGTGGTCGGCGCGCCGACCATGTTCGCGCTGTGGGCGGCGCATCCCGATCTCGCCACTGGCTTCGCCGGCGTCAGGTACGCGCTGTCCGGCTCGGCGCCGCTGCCGGCCGAGCTCGTGTCGCGCTACGCCTCGCGGGGGATCACGCTGCACGAGGGTTACGGGCTGACCGAGGCGGCGCCCGCGGTCACCTTGAACACGTCCGGTAAGGGCGGTTCGATCGGACGCTCGCTGCCTGGCGTCGAGGTGCAGCTGCGCGACCAGGACGGCGAGCCCGTCGACGACGAGGACGAAGACCCCGGCCAGCTGTTCGTGCGCGGGCCGAACCTGTTCTCCGGGTACTGGCCGCGCGGCGAAGGCGGGGCGGACGAGCAGGGCTGGTTCGGCACGGGCGACATCGCGGTACGCGACGACGACGGCGACCTGTATCTGGTCGGGCGCTCGAGCGAGCTCGTGCTGGTCAACGGGTTCAACGTCTACCCCGCCGAGGTCGAGGCAGTGCTCGCAGCTCATCCGGACGTCGCCGAGGTGGCCGTCGTGGGTACCGACGACCCCGACACGGGCGAGGCGATCGTCGCCTACGTCGTCCCCGCGGCTGGCGCGCACCTCGACCTGGACGAGCTGGTGGCCACCGCGTCGCGCTCGCTGGCCAAGTTCAAGCTGCCCCGCCAGATCGAGGTGGTGCGCGCGCTGCCGCACACCGTGACCGGCAAGGTGATGAAGTGGCGGCTGCGGGCACAATCGACCGGTGCCTGACCATCACGTCACCCTGATCACCCGCGTGGGCTGTCACCTGTGCGACGACGCGAGCCTGCTGCTGCGCGAGCTACGCGACGAGCTGGGCTTCGGCTACGACGAGCTTGACGTCGATGCCGACCGTGACCGTCGCAACGAGTACTCCGACCGCGTCCCGGTGATCCTCATCGACGGCAAGGAGCACGGCTACTGGCGCGTCGAGGAGGCCCGCTTCCGCGCGGCCCTGGCCCGCTAGCGGCGGCACGGCCGGCGTCACAAGAGCCCGAGGGCTTCGTCAGCCCACGCCTAGTCGGCGGAATCCGGCTGCCCAGCTCGCGATCGAGGTCGTCGAGCAGCGAGACGAGGCTGTATTCGTCGGTCATACCGTGGTGCCCGCCTTCTCGGCGTCGGTGGCCCGGCGGACGACTATGCGCGTCCAGGCGCCGAGGTAGATGCGCTCGTCGTCGGCGAGCTCGCGGGGACGGTGCGGTGGCAGGGCGTCCTTGGGATAGGTGCCACCCGGGTCGCCGACGTAGGTGCCGTTCGTGGAGCCCAGATCCGTGACCGACCAGCGATCGCCGGTTCGGTTGAGTTCGGCGTGGCGGTGCGAGATGGCGCCGTCGCCGGAGCAGTCGATCTCGGGGTTGATGTTGCGGCTGCGCGAGAGGCGTCCGATCAGCAGGGTGGTGCCCTTGAGCGGGACGACGGTCGGCACGCCGCTCGTCGGGCAGCTGCCCTCGGCGTCCTGGTGGGTGAACCAGTCCGGATCGACCCAGATCTCGGCGACCCAGTCGACCCCCGACAGCGCGGCTGGTACGGGCGGTGCGGACGCCGGCGGGACGACGATGCCCGAGACCGGATCGACCGTGGCCGGTGGTGGCGGCAGCTGGCCGGTGGCGAAGTCGTAGCCGCAGTCCTCGCAGAACAGCGCGTCGGGTGCGTTGGCGTCGCCGCAGTTCGGGCAGAGCTTGGGCGGAGCGCCGGGAGGTACCGGGGGAGTCGGTGGCGCGGGCGGGGTGGGCGGCGTGAGTGCTCCGGGCGGGGCAGACGCGACCGTCGCGGTGGGCCCGATCGGCGCGCCGCAGACGTCGCAGAAGTCGTCCGTCGAGGACGTGTGCCCCTGCGGGCAGACAGCCGTCATTCCTCGACTCCGTAGCTTCCAGAGCTCGCTGGCGCTCGCTGCGATGCTCGCTCGCTGTCGTCTTCGGTCGTCATGAGGACGGCCGGACTCGGGTCGTCTTGGTGGAGCTGGTGTCGAGCGCCATCTCGTCCAGTTTGGACGCGTCGCGCTTGAGGCGCACGGTGCCGGTGTCGGCGTCCTCGATGTCGACGACCTTCTTCAGCCGCTGGGTGGCCTCCTCGTTGCCCGTCTCGGCGGCCAGCTTCGCGGCGCGGCCGAGCTTGAACGTCGCGGTGTCCTCGTCGCCGTCGGCCTTGGCGGCCAGGCCCTCCTGGATGACCTGCGCCAGCTCGGCCTGCCCCGTGTAGTGCGCGACGGCCGGGTTGATCCGTGTGGTCAGTGCGCTGTCGTCCGACCAGAGTGCCTTCACCAGGCCCTGGGTCACGACCTCGGCGCCGACCTCGATCTGGACGCGCGCGGCGAGCTGCTCGGCGCCCACCGGCTTGGCCGCCACCCGGACCGCCACGTGGTAGTCGCGCGACTCGTCACCCCATGCGCCGGTCGGGTACTCGGTGATGAGCGGCGTGACGTTGGTGCGCCGGTCGGTGAGGTCGTCGATGGTGGGCGCAACCTGCCGGACGAACAGCAGCTCGGCCCCCTGCGGCGCCCACACGCGCAGCTTGGCGTCGGCGACACCGCGTCCCATCGCGGTCTGCATCATCGCCTGGAAGTCGGCTGCCATGTCGGCGGGGTCGGCGATCAGGTCGACCGAGCCGAGTAGTGCCGTGGCGATGCCGCGCAGCTCAGCCACGTCCCAGTCGGCGCCGACGCCGCGGCAGTCGCACTGGAACTCGCCCGTGACGGCCTGCACCTCGGCTTGTAGTTGCGCGGCGCTCTCGCCCTCGTTCTTGCCGTCGGTGAGCAAGATGGCGTGGCGCTGCGTGGCGGGTGTGCACGCGAACGCGTCGTGCGCGGTCATCAACCACTGGCCGATCGCCGTGCCGCCGCGCGGGGTGAGCCGCGAGACTGCTTGGGACGCAGCCGCTCGGGTGCCCTGGTCGGCCTGCACCATGCCGCTCGGCGGGTACACCGGCTCGGCCAGCCCGACACCGGCAATCACCGCGAACCACGTCCCGTCGGCGATCTCGTTGATCGCGGCGGCGGCTGCCTTGCGCGCGGCGACGATCTTGGCCTGCGGGGCGCCCATCGACCCCGAGCAGTCGATGATGATCGCCTCGGCCGCACCGCCGACGTCGCCCGCGTGGCCCGTGCCTGCGGACGTCACGGTGACGATGGCGTGGACGTCGGTGGCGCCGTCGGGCAGGTACTCGTTCTGGAAGACCTCGGCGGTCCAGGTCGGCATGGGGTCACTCCTCGGGGGTGATGCGAGCCAATGTGACGGTGATGTTGTCGTGGCCGCCCTGCTCGTTGGCCCAGTCGACCAGGGCTTCGGCGCGGGCGAGCGGATCGGCCGGCTGCTTCGCGGCAAGTGCTCGCAGGTCATCGGCGGACGAGCAGTAGTTCCACAGGCCGTCGCTGCAGACGAGCAGCCAGCCGGGCGTGGTGGCGATCGTGCTCGTCGTCGACGCGTCGATGTCGGGAGAGTCGATGCCGAGCCACTTGGTGATGGCGTGCGCCTTGGGACCCGCCTCGGCCTCGTCGCGCGGCACGCCGGCCGCGATCTGCATGCTGGCCCACGAGTCGTCGACGGACAGCTGTTCGGCCGCCCCGGCGTCGGGCAGCCAGTAGGCGCGGCTGTCGCCCACCCAGGCGGCGACGATCACCGCGCCGTCTGCGACCGCAGCGACGAAAGTGGAGGACGGCGGGTTGTCGTCGCTCTTGCTGGCCGTCTTCTCGGCGGCCTCGTCGGCGACGAGCGCCGCTGCCTTGAGCTGCTCGGACCAGTGCCGCTCCCGCTCGCTCGGCGACCCGCCGGGACGCGGTGCGGCGGCGAGCAGGTCGCGCGCTGCGTTGGCCGCGGCGAGCGACGCGACGTCGCTGTCGGTGGCGGTGGTGACTCCGTCGCAGACGACGAGCGCCGTCCACGTGCCCGCCGTGCTGATGGCGTAGGCGTCCTCGTTGCGGGGGTGGACGCGTCCCTTGTCGGTGACGGCCGCGACGGTCGGGCTCGGCTGCTCGGCAAGGTGCTCGCGCCCGTTCGAGGCCCGGGCGCCGCAGACCGTGCACCAGCCGTCGTCGCCGATCTCGCCGCCGCACGAGGCGCATTTCGGGACGGGCAGCTCGTCCGGCTCCTCGTGCAGTGGGGCGATCAGGTGGGTGCGGGCGGACTTTTCTTCGGATTGCGCAACCGCTGGCGGTGTCAGACCGCCAGAAGTTGCGCGATCGGGGACGGACGCCTGCAACGGTGCGCCGCAGTTCTCGCAGAACGCGTCGCTCGGGCCGGTTGGCTCGCCGCACTGCGGGCAGTTCATACCAGCGACCTCGGGCGGACGGCGTTGGCGGCATCGACCAGGCGAACGCGTTCGAGGCGGTCGGGCGTGAGCGACGCCAGCTGCCGGTAGGCCTGCTCGGCGCCGGTGCGCAGGTCTCGTTCAGTGGCCGGGACGCCCGCGATGCGCGTCTGCGGTTCGGGGCGGCCGGTCTGCCGGACGTGCTCGAGTGCCTGGGTCAGCACCTTGACGATCAACTGCTGGCGCTCGCGCGGATCGATGGGCACCTTCTCGACCGTGGCGGCGGCGTCGGCGAGCGCGGGCAGGCCCTTGTCGCTGTCGGCCAGCACCTCGGCGCGGGTACGCCGGGCGGTGACGTAGGCGCCGCTGGTCGGGCCGACGAGCTCGAGGGCGGTGAGTGCGCCGTCGACGTCGCCGTCCGCGAGAGCCGTGCGCGCCAGGCCGAACGCCGCCGGCGCGACGTAGTTGGCGTCGACGATGGTGCACGTGCGGTAGAGGCCCTGCGCGAGCTGCCGCTCGCCGGCGACCTCGCAGGCCAGGCCCAGCGCCAGCTTCGGCGCCAGCTCGCCGGGCACCTGACCGAGCACCGTGTTGAACGCGGCGGTCGCGCCGATCGAATCGCTCCGGGCGAGGGCCGCCAGGCCGGACAGCCACACCGCGCGCCACTCCCACGGGTCGTCGCCGAGGATCTGCTCGATCGTGGCGGCAGCGAGATCGAACTGGCCGGCCTCGATCGCGGCCCGGGCTCGGGCCAGCCGCACCTCGACGGTGTCGTGCGGAGCGCCGTCCAGGGCGGCCAGCCGTTGCGCGGGGTCCTCGATCGACACACTGCCCAGCCACGCGGCGGCCGGGTCGGCGGTGTCGACGAGCAGCGGAGGCAGCTCGTCCCATTCGAGCGTCGATCCCGAGGCTGCCGGGGCGCCGAACAGCACGGACGGCGTGGACTGGCGTGCCGGCCCGGCCGGCCCGTCGCTCGCCACGACCTCGCGCAGCACGGCGAGCAACTGGTCGTGCAGCTCGTCCGCGGACTGGAACCGGTCATTCGGGTTCTCGGCGGTGGCCTTCGCCAGGACCCGGTAGAGCGAGTCGTACCGCTGGAACAGCGCGGTGTCGTCAACCGGCGGCAGGCTCTTGACGTACGTGGACTGGTAACCCCGGAACTCCATCATGAGGACGGCCAGCGTGCGGCCGACCGTGTAGATGTCGCTGGCGACACTCGGGCCCAGCGTCGCGACCTCGGGGGCCTGGAACCCGACCGTCCCGTAGATCGCGCTCTCGTTGTCGCTCATCCGCCGCACGCCGCCGAGGTCGATCAGCTTCACGGCGTCGCCGGCCTGGATGATGTTGTCGGGCTTGAAGTCGCAGTACAGCAGTCCCTGGCTGTGCAGGTAGCTGAACGCCGGCAGGATCTCGACCATGTAAGCGATCGCCTGGTCGGCCGGGAACGGGTCGTAGCGCCCGTTGTTCGCCGCGAGCCTGGACTTGAGCAGTTGCTTGAGCGAGCTGCCGCCGACGTACTCCATCACGGTGTAGCCGGCGTTCTCGTGCATCGCGAAGTTGTAGATGTTGACGATCAGCGGATGCTGCACCTCGGCGAGGAACTGCCGCTCGGCCACGGCCGCCTGGTACGCGTCCAGGTCGCCGGTGTTGAGCAGGCCCTTGAGCACCACCCACCGGTCGGAGACGTTCTTGTCGGCGGCGAGGTAGATCCAGCCGAGCCCGCCGTGGGCGAGCGCGCCGGCGACCTCGTACTGGCCGCCGACCAGCTCGCCCGCGACGAGCTTCGGCGCGAAGGAGAACTCGGTGCGGCACTTCGGGCAGAAGCCGTGGGAGCGTCCCGGCTTGCCCTCCCGGCTCCGGCCGACCGGTGACCCGCACTTGGCGCAGAACCGCTTGTCCTCGGACACCTCGGGATTGGCCAGGATCTCCGAGCGGGGATCCGGCACCGGCGCCGCCGGGACGGACGTGATGCCCGCGCCGAGCCGCTGCGACCTGGTGCGCGTCGTGCCGAGGCGGCGCGTCGGCCGGGTGCCGCCCGCGCGGGCCGAGCCGATCGGCTCGCTCGACAGGCGCGACGAGCTGCTCGTGCGGGTACTCGGCGTAGCACCGCTGGGCGATGCGCCCTGGTAGGCAGAACTTGCTCTGCCTACCGGTGCGCTGGCAGGCGAGCCGCAGACGTTGCAGTAGCCGTCCTCGATCTGGCCGGTGCAGCCAGGTTGGGTGCAGTTCACGTCGCGTCCCCCTCCGCACGCTCGGCATCCGGCCGAACCGGAGGTATCGGCGGTTCCTTTGCCGCGGTGAAGCCGACCGCGGTCTGGACGATCTGCCCGTATTCGCGGACGAGCGGGCGTGCCGCGGCGAGATCGCACGGCGCACGCCACAGCACCGCGCGCAGCGCCTCGAATCGCTCGCCCAGAGTTGGGTCCTCGGCCAGCCCGGCGGCGCCCGCCTTGGCCCGGTACGCCTCGGCCAGCCCACGCAACTCGGCCCGCTCGGTGAGCGGCGCTGCGTACCGGCGCCCGGCCTCGTCCAGCGCCGCGGCGGCCTGGTCGAGCCGCGACCGATATGCGTCGAGCGCGGCGCGGGCCGCCTTCCAGGTGCCGGGCGCGTCCGGGCCGTCCGGGATGAGTGGCACCCGGCCCAACGCGGCGACGTCCGGAACGGCCAGCCGCGGCGGCGCGGCGATCTTGTCGCGGCACCTCTCTGCGGTGGCTCGCACGTCGGCCTCGGTCGCGGTCAGCTCGGTGATCCGCGCGGCCAGCGCCGCGGCGTCGCGTGCGACGGACGCCCGCAGCGAGGTCTCCTTGATCAGGTCGCGTTCGAGCATCTCGGCGGCGTCGGCGATCCGGCCCACCTCTTTGCCGAGCGCGGCCGGCCCGGCATCGCCGCCCAGCGCCGTCTCGAGATGCTCGGTCAGGGCCTCGGCCTCGCCGCCGTGCCGTCCGAGCGTGGCGGACAGGTCGCGGCAGCGGGCAAGCGTCTCGCGTAGTGGTCCGATGCGGTCGGCCGCGCCGGATCCCGCAATCGTGTCGGCGTCGAGCCTGGCGGCCAGGCGTGCTTCGAGCGCAGCAGCCAGCGTCGTGGCCTCGCTGAGCGAGAACGCCGACGGGTTGCCGAGCGGGTCGGGCAGGCGTCCCCACATGAGCTGCGCGATCTGGGCGAGTTCCTTGTCGCCGACGCGGCCGCTGTCCCAGACCTTGATCAGCTCGTTCGTCCGACGGTCGATGGACTCGGACATGGACAACGCCAGGGTCAGATCGCCGGTGAACGTGTCAGGCGCCGACGACACCTGCGCGCGGCGGTCGAGCGAGCCCAGGACGGTCTTCAGGTCGTCGCGCCAGCGCCGCAGCTCGTCCAGGAACGCGAGGACGGCGCGCGGCGGGGCCGGCGTGGTCAGCGAGCCGGGCGCGGTGGGTGCCGCGGCGAGGGACGTCACGGTCATGGCAGCGCTCGCCCGTAGACGGCGGCCGGCGGGCTCGGCACCTTGCCGGGCAGCCACTTGCGATAGATGGAGGCCCAGTCGCCGTTGGTGCGCATCTGCGCCAGCTTTGCGTTCACGAACTTCACGAAGTCGACGTTCTTCGCCGGGATGCCCAGCCCGTACGGCTCGTCGGTGAGTTGGCGGCCGGCGATGCGGGCATACGGGTCCTGGCGTTCGAACCCGGAGAGCACCGTGTTGTCGGAGATGAGCCCGTCGACGGCGCCCTGCTGGAACAGCACCATGCAGTCGCTGATGTTGGCGACGATCTCCGCCTTGACCTTCGGGAACTTCGCCAGGTTCGCCTGGCCGGACGATCCCTTTGCGGCACAGACCTTCTTGCCGGCGAGATCCTCGATGGACTGGTACGGCGCGTCCTTGCGCACCAGAACCTGCTGGCCGGCGTGGAAGTACTCGGTGGAGAACGCGATCTGGCTCCACCGTGCGCAGTTGATCGTCATGACGTCGGCGACCAGATCGACTCGTCCAGCGAGCAGGTCCGGGATGCGCTGCGAGAAGTTCTCGACCACGTAGTCGACGTGGCCCTTGGCGTCGCCGAAGATCGCCGCCGCGACCGCGTTCACCATGTCGATGTCGAAGCCTTCGAGCTGACCCGTGATCGGGTCGCGGAACCCGAAGAGCAGGTTGTCGGCCGAGACGCCGACGATGATCTTTCCGCGTTTCTTTATTGCTGCCATGGTCGTGCCGGCCGGCAGGTCACCCGGCGCCGGCAGCGGTCCGTCCGGCGCGTAGGACGCGACTCTCGTCGTGTCCTTGTCGTTGCAGCCGGGACGGGACGGCGTGGCGCTCGGGCTCGGTGCGGCGCTCGACGACGGTGCCGGCGCGGACGGCAGGGTCGGCGTGCTGCCTGCGGTGCATCCCGTGATGGCGACTGCGGCAACGGCCGCCGCGGCGAGCAGGAGCCGCTTCATCGGTACTCCCGCAGCCGGATCGACGTGCCGCGCGCCGCGGCGACGGCCGCCGCCACGCCGATGACAAGAGCAATCCAGCCGAACGGCGTAACGGGGGACCGGGCGGTGCCGAGATCGTGCCGTAGTTGCTTCGCACGCTGGTCCAGCGCCGTGGCCGACGCCTGGTCGAACCTGTGGAACACCGCGTTGGCGTCGGTGTTCTTGGCGCCCGTTGCCAGTGCGACCGCCGCGTCCCAGTCGCCGCCGTTGTCGAGTTTGCGGATTTGTGTGTGCACGTCCTGGTAGGAGGTGAACGCCTGCTGCGCCGCCTGCTCGTTGCCGCCGCCCCGGCTCGCTGCATCGGTCAGGACGGCCGTGGCGTTCTTGGCGAGTTGCTGGTAGCTCGCCTCGTACGCCTGGCCCGAGCCGCGGGCGATCAGGGTCAGGCTCTCGGCGCTCTTGGCGTCGAACGCGTCGATGCGTCCGGTTGCGAGCTCGAGCGTGGCGAAGTAGGCATGGTCGCGGGTGTGCGTTGCCTTGCCCTGACTCCAGGCCATGACGCCGAGCAGCACGACGCCGACGACCAGGACGCCACCTGTCGCGGCGAGCAGTGGCAGGTTGATCAACCGACGGGTGCGCGCCGCTAGCCAGGCCTGCGTGACGATCAGCATGGCCAGGCCCGCGAGCAGGCCGATCACCAGCCAGATCGTGGCTCGCGCGCTGGCCGAGTACGCGTCGTCGACGCGGCTCTGCTCGGTCTTGCCGAGGTCTTCGAGCGCCGGCAACGCGTCGGTGCGCAGCAGCGTGGTGGCCTGGCGCAGGTACGCGGCGCCGAGCGGGAATCCGACGCGGTTGTTCGAGCGGGCCGACTCGACGAGTCCGGTGTAGCGCGTGATCACGTCGTTGACCTTGGCCAGCACGGCCGCGTCGTGCGTGTTGACACCCGACGCGTCGGCGAGCGTCTTGGACGCGGCGGCGATGCCCTGCTCGTATGCGCTACGCGCCGTGGGCGGCTCGAGGCCGCCGACCAGGAACGCGTTGGTCAGGTTCGCGTCGGCGAACACGAGGTTGGTGCGGATCGCCTGCACCCGAACCAGCTGAGCGGCGTCCGAGCGCGCACTCGACAACGCGCCCGCCCGGCTCGACGCGGCGATGAACGCGAACAGGCCGAACACGAGGCATCCGACAATTGCGACCGCGCCGTAGATGCGCATGCGTCCGGGCGTGCCCTCGAACGTTGCACGGGCTGCCTGGCGCACGACCGCCAGGGCAGAAGGCGGCGCCGTGACCGGATCGGCCGTCGCAGTGACCGGCTGGCCTGGCGCGGTGAGCGTCATTTGCTCGTCAGGTCTCCTTCTGGGGGGTGAACCGTATCGGGTAGCTCGCCAAGATCATCGGCGACGAGCGCGCGGAGCTGCTCGACACTCGGATCGGGTTCGTCGCGCAGCCGCCACGCCTGACGAACGACTGCGGCCTCGAAGAGGTTTCGGACGAAGCGCGCGTTGCCGAATCCGGTGTCGCGCGGGGTCAGCGTCAGGATCTGGCGCAGCCGCTGCGTGGCGTCGTCGGTGGGCGTGAAGTCCGACCCGTCCGCGATCCTCGCGAAGATCTCGACTAGCTGATCGTCGCTGTAGTCGTCGAACGTCAGGGTCAGCCGGAATCGGCTGGCCAGCCCCGGGTTGGCGTCGATGAAACCCTGCATCGGGCCGGGGTATCCGGCGACGATCACCACCAGTTCGTCGCGGTGATCCTCCATCTGCTTGACGAGCGTCTCGATGGCTTCCTCGCCGAACTCGTCGTCGGCGAGCGCGTACGCCTCGTCGATGAACAGCGCCCCGCCGATCGCCTTTCCGACGACTTCGGTGGTCTTCAGCGCGGTCTGCCCGACATAACCCGCGACGAGAGACGAGCGATCGCTCTCGACGAGCTGCCCCTTGTCGAGGACGCCGAGTGCCCGGTAGATGCCGGACACGAGCCGGGCAACCGTGGTCTTGCCCGTGCCGGGGTTGCCGACGAACACGAGGTGGCGGGTGATCGCGGGCTCGCGGAGTTTCTTGGCAGTGCGTAGCTTGGCGACGCGCAGCACCTCGGCCTGGTGGCGGACCTCGGTCTTGACGTCGTCCAGGCCGATCAGCTCGTCCAGTTCGGCCAGCAGCTCGTCCAGCGTCTTGGCCGGCGGTGCGGGTGGCGCCCCGTCAGCGGCCGCCGGCTTCTCCACCGATTGCGCAACCTGCGGCGGTCTCACGCCGCCAGGGGTTGCGCGATCGGGAAGCTGCTGGGCCGCGGCGATCACCGAGGCGGTGCCAACCGACTGCAGGCTCGGCTCGCCCAGCGAACAGGCTGCCGACGCCAACTCGGCCAGCGCCTGCGCGTACGCCCCGGCCTGCGGATCGGTGCGGGCGACCAACCGGGCGAGGACCGGAGTGGGCCGCGTCGAGAACGACTGCCCGGCGCGGGCTGCCGCCTCGAAGCCGGTCGGACGTCCACCGAACGCCGCTGCCCAGTCGTCGGCCGCGCCCCGCGCCCGCTCGCTGGCGACCGCCGCGAGGGCTGCCGCCTCAGCGGCCACGTTCGCCTCGGTCTCGCCCGCCGCGACGCCCACCGAGACCAGCGCGCCCGCGGCCGCGCGCACCGCGTCCACGGCGGCGCTCATCGCAGCTTCGGATCGAGCGCGAGTGCCCCGGACCCGAACTTCTCCGCCAGGAACCGTCCATGCGCGATCAGTGCGTCGGCATCGGCTCGGCAGACTGCGTCGAACACGTCGTCCATCTTGGAGCCGAGCAGGTCGAGCTGGTCGCAGAGCACCGTCAGCGACGTCTTGCCGTTACTGACCGGACGGTGGTCGGCGAATGACCGAGGCAGCCGCATGTAAGCGGTGACGGCCTCGGGCATGTACGACGTCGCAGTGCGCAGCACGTTGTGCGCGGTGAAGCTGCCCGGGCCCAGGTTTGCCATCCGCGGGACGGTCTCGCGCACTACGGTCGCGACCCGGTCGATGCGCGCGGTCACCATGTCGGGCACCTTGCCGGCGGCGGCAGACTGCAGCTGATCGAGCGACGCCAGGATCTCGTCGTCGTCCGACCGCATCGGCGCAGCCGGCGCCGGAGCGCGCCGGAACCGCGCGGCCAGCCAGCGAAACAAGCGCATCGGTCAGAGGGAGAGGTTCAGGTCGCTGCTGCCGTCAGTCGCCGACTTGGTCTCGGTCTGACGCACCCGCGCGAGGTAGGACTGCGCCTTGTCGATCTCGGTCTTCAGCGTGCCGACGGTCTGCTTCATCGAGTCCAGGGCTTGCACCTTGAACGTGTCGATGGCGTCCATTGATTGGTAGATGTTGTCGAACGAGCGTTGCAGCGCCTCGATGCCGATCGTCGCCTCGGCGGACTGCTTCTGGATCTCGACGCCCTGCGTGGCGAGCAGCTGCGACGTCGACTCGATCAGGTTCGACGTGGTGGTGTTCAGCGCGGTGATCTGGTCGAGCACCAGCTTCTGGTTGGCCAGCGCCTGCGCCACGATCACCGCCGTGCGCAGCGCCGAGACTGTCGTCGTGGTGGCCCGGTCGACGCCCTTGATCAGCTCGAGGTTGTTCTTGCGGACGAGGTCGATCGCCAGGTAGCCCTGGATCGACACCGCTAGCTGGGTCAACAGATCCTGGTGTTTCTGCCGGACGGCGAAGAGCACGTCGTCACGCAGCACCTTGGCCTTGTCCGGGTCAGTCTGCTGGATCTCGGCGATCTTCTTCTCCAGGGCGGCGTCGAGGTGCTCGGCGACGTAGGAGTACTGCGCCAGGCGCTGCATCGTCTCCCAGAGGTGCACCTTCTCCTGGTCGAGCGCGGCGTTGTCCTTGCGCAGCTCGTCCTGCCCGTCCAGCAACGCTTTGAGGATCGCGTCGATGTGCGACTGCGCGCTCTCGTACTTGTGGAAGTAGTCGCGCAGCTTGTCGCCGAACGGGATCATGCCGAGCAGCTTCTTGACGCCGGTGGCCTGCTTCGGGTCGAGATCCTCGACGGTGCGCCGTAGGTCGATCAGCGTGCCCGCGACCTTGCCGGTGTCGGACGTCTTCGCCATGGCGCGCACCGGCGAGGCGAGCAGCTTGTTGGACGTCTCGGCCGAAGCCCGGATCTCGTCGTTGCCCATCGTCCGGACGTCGTCGGCCTTGGCGGTGAACTCGGGTGAGTGCACGTCAAGGACGACGACCGAGTCGACGTAGTCGGCGACCTTCTGGTCGAGGGCTGGCAACGCGGCCGCCGGAATCGGCACCATGCCACCGGCTTTGGCCGGCTCGACTTCCTTCACCGGCTCAGGCGCTTGCAGGGTCAGTTGGCTCGGCGGTGTGAGCGCAGCGGCCGCAGTGTCGGACATGTCGGAGATCGCCTCCCTCGGGGCGGCGCTCCGGCTAGACAGAGACCGCTCGTCCACAATTTCTAGCAGAATTCGCGAACTCACCGGTGCCTTCAGCGGCATTGGGACGCGCTCCGCCGGCCGTCCGCGGCGGCCTCATGCCGCCAATAGCACAGGGTCAGGCGATTTGGGAAAGCATTCACAAGCGCGTAGCGTTTTCGTGGTCCAAGGCTTCTACCACACCGGTTCCGGGTCTTGAGCCCGGGTGGCTCACAGTCGCCGAACACCGGTTCGGTATTCGCAGCGAACCAGGGGAGCGAATGTCCGTCCAGCGTGACACGGCGGCTGCTGACCGCTTGCCCGCGGGCTCGCGCGCCGACGCGAACCATGTTGAGGTCGCCCGCAACGTGCCCGAGGCTACAGTCGCCCGGCTGGCCACCTACCTGCGCGTGCTCACCTCGTACGCCGAAGGCGCCAGCGCTATCGCGACGACCGTCTCGTCCGACGAACTGGCCGTCGCCGCCGGCGTGAACTCGGCGATGCTGCGCAAGGATCTCTCCTTCCTCGGCTCGTACGGCATCCGCGGCGTCGGCTACGACGTGGCGACGCTCACCGAGGAGATCGCGCGCACGCTCGGGCTCACCGTGCACCGGTCCGTGGCGCTGATCGGCGTCGGCAACCTGGGCCTGGCGCTCGCCGGCTATGCCGGATTCGCCAGTCGCGGCTTTCGGATCGCCGCGCTCGTCGACGCCGACCCCGCGCGGGTGGGCACGTCCATCCAGGGCATGGCCGTACGCGATATCGCCGACCTCGAGCGCATCGTCGACGAGGACAACATCACGATCGCCGTGCTGACCACCCCGGCGTCGGCCGCGCAGGACATCTGCGATCGCCTGGTCGCCGCCGGCGTCACGAGCATCCTCAACTTCGCGCCGGTCGTGCTCACCGTCCCGTCGCATGTGGACGTTCGCAAGGTCGATCTGGCCGCCGAGCTGCAGATCCTGTCCTTCCACGAGAACCGCAAGGCGGCGGCGCTGCTGACCGAGGCGGTACGAGCATGAGCCTGCTCGTGGTCGGGCTGTCCTACCGCACGGCGCCGGTGTCCGTACTGGAGCGCGCGAGCATCTCCGCCGACGACATGCCGAAGCTGCTGGGCGAGCTGCACGCCGACGACGCCATCAGCGAGGTGCTCGCCTTGTCGACGTGCAACCGCGTCGAGGTGCACGCGGACGTCGCGCGCTTCCACCCGGCGGTCGCCGAGATCACCCGGGTGCTGGCCCGGCACGCCGGCCTGTCGGTCACCGACCTGGGCGACCACCTGTACGTGCACTTCGCCGAGGCGGCCGCCGAGCACATCTTCTCCGTTGCGTCCGGCCTGAACTCGATGGTGGTCGGCGAATCGCAGATCCTGGGTCAGCTGCGCACTGCCTACGCGCTGTCCACCGACGCGGGTCGCGCAGACCGCGCTGCGGGTCGGCAAGCGGGTGCATTCCGAGACCGGCATCGACCGTGCCGGGGCGTCGGTCGTCTCCGTCGCGCTCGACCACGCGTCGCGGCTGCTCGGGCCGCTGGACGGACGCCGCGCGGTGATCGTCGGCGCGGGATCGATGGGCGCGCTGACCGGGGCGACGCTGCGCCGCCGGGGCGTCACCGACATCATCGTCGCCAACCGCAGCGCCGAACGCGGCGCGCGGCTGGCGGCCACGCTGGGCGGACGTGCTGTCGGCCTTGCCGAGGTTGCCGAAGAGATCGCCGGCGCCGACCTGCTCGTCAGCTCCACCGGCGCCACCGGACTCGTGATCGAGCTGTCGGCGGTGGGCAACCGGGCGGCGCGTCCCCTCGTTGTGCTGGACGTGGCTTTGCCCCGCGACGTCGACCCGGCCGTTGCCGAACTGCCCGGCGTCACCTACGTCGACCTCGACTCGCTGCGTGCCGACGGTGCGATGGTCAGCGACGCCGAGGTGGCGGCGGCCACGGCGATGGTCACCGAGGAGCTGGCGTCCTACCTGGCCCAGCAGCAGGCGCTGGCCGTCGCGCCAACCGTCACCGCGCTGCGCGCCCGTGCGGGGCAAGTCGTCGACGCCGAGCTGGCCCGCCTCGACGCCCGGATGCCCGGCCTCGACCCGGCTGACCGGGCCGAGGTCGCAGACGCCGTGCGGCGCGCCGTCGAGAAAGTGCTGCACGCGCCGACGGTCCGGGTCAAGGAACTCGCCGCGACCCCGGGTGGCGACCAGTACGCGGCCGCGCTGCGCGAGCTGTTCGACCTCGACCCGGCGCGTCCCGAGTCGGTCACCGCGGTCCGGACGAAGGCCGAGCTATGACGGCGACGCGGACGCTACGGGTCGGCACCCGCGGCTCGCTGCTGGCGCGCACGCAGACCGATCTGGTCGTCGCGGCGCTCGGCGCACCCGTCGAGATCGTGCCGATCGTCACGGACGGCGACCGTTCGACGGCCGCGCTCGAGCAGATCGGTGGCACCGGGGTCTTCGTGTCGGCGCTGCGATCGGCCCTGCTCGAGGGCGAGATCGACGTGGCCGTCCACTCGTACAAGGATCTGCCGACCGGCGACGCTGAGGGCATCGTCATCGCGGCCGTGCCGCGGCGCGAGGACCCACGCGACGCGCTCGTCGCGCGTGACGGGCTGATGCTCGGCCAGTTGCCGGCCGGTTCGCGGATCGGCACGGGTTCGCCGCGGCGGGCCGCGCAGCTGCGCGCGCTCGGCCTGGGCTTCGAGATCGTCTCGATGCGCGGCAACGTCGACACCCGGCTGCGCCGCGTGGGTGAGGGCGCCGTCGACGCCGTCGTGCTGGCCCTGGCCGGCCTGCGGCGCCTGGGACGCGACGCCGAGGTCACCGAGATCCTCGACCCGATCCAGGTGCTGCCCGCGCCGGGTCAGGGTGCGCTGGCCGTCGAGTGCCGAGCGTCTGATGTCGGCACGGTAGCGGCCGTCCGGATCGTCGACGATGCCGACACCCGCGCGGCCGTCACCGCCGAGCGCGCCGTGCTGGCAGAGCTCGAAGCCGGATGCACCGCACCCGTCGCCGCCCTGGCCGAGATCGCCGAGGGCGATGACGGGCCGGAAGTGTTCCTCCGTGGCTCGGTAACGGCACCGGACGGCTCGCGCGCCGTCCGGCTGTCGTCCACCGGCCCGGTAACCGATGCCGAAGGGGTAGGCCGGCGACTCGCCGCCGAGCTGATCGCCGAAGGCGCAGACAAGATGATGGGGAGCTCGACATGACCCGCGCGCGTAAGACCGTTGGTCGGATCACCTTCGTGGGCGCCGGTCCCGGCGACCCCGGGCTGCTTGCCGTTCACGCCGTGGACGCGCTCGCCGCCGCCGAGATCGTCTACGCCGATGCGTCCGTCCCGCCCGCCATTACGTTCCTGGCGGCCGGAGAGGTACGCCCGGCCGAGGGGCTGCCCGCCGATATCGCCAAGGCAGCACTTGCCGATGCCCGCACCGGTGTGCGTGTGGTCCGGCTCTTCTCCGGCGACGTCCTCACCGATGACCGCGCGGTCAAGGAGGCGCTGACCGTCGCGAAGACCGTCGTGCCGTTCGACATCGTGCCCGGGCTGCCGTTCGGCGTCGGCACGGCGGCGTACGCGGGCGTGCCCGTGGGCTCGGTGCATACCGAGGTCGACCTGGTCGACATCGCTTCGGCCGACTTCGACGCGCTGGCCCACGCGGCCGGCACGCTCGTCGTGACGATCCCGGCAGCTGATGTGCAGACACTCGGCGAGCAGCTGGTGTCGGCCGGCCTCAAGCCCGACACCCCGATCACAGTCAGCTCCGACGGCACCGGCACCTCGCAGCACACCGTCACCGGCACGATCGGCGAACTCGAACTCGCCGCGGTCGGCATGACCGGCAAGCTGGTCGTCACCGTCGGCCGAGCCGCACTGCAGCGCGACAAGCTCGGCTGGTGGGAGTCGCGGCCGCTGTACGGCTGGCGGGTGCTCGTCCCCCGGACGAAGGACCAGGCCGGCGCGATGAGCGACCGCCTGCGCGCATACGGCGCGGTTCCCGTCGAGGTGCCGACCATCGCCGTCGAGCCGCCCCGCACTCCCGCGCAGATGGAGCGCGCGATCAAGGGCCTGGTCACCGGACGCTACGAGTGGATCGTGTTCACCTCGACGAACGCCGTGCGCGCCGTCCGGGAGAAATTCGACGAGTTCGGCCTGGACGCGCGGGCGTTCGCCGGTGTGAAGATCGCCTGCGTGGGCGAGACGACCGCCGACGCGGTACGCAGCTACGGCATCGAGCCCGAGCTGGTGCCGTCGGGCGAGCAGTCGTCCGAGGGCCTGCTCCTCGACTTCCCGCCGTACGACGACGTGCTCGACCCGATCAACCGGGTGCTCCTGCCCCGCGCCGACATCGCCACCGAGACGCTCTCGGCCGGCCTGCGCGAGCGCGGCTGGGAGATCGACGACGTCACGGCCTACCGGACGGTGCGCGCCGCGCCGCCTGCGGCCGAGATCCGCGACGCGATCAAGTCGGGCGGCTTCCACGCCGTGTGCTTCACGTCGTCCTCGACGGTGCGCAACCTGGTGGGCATCGCGGGCAAGCCGCACGCGCGCACGGTCGTGGCGGCGATCGGCCCGCAGACGGCAGCCGCCGCTCGCGAGTTCGGGCTGCGCGTCGACGTCCAGCCGGACTCGGCGACGGTACCGGCGCTGGTCGACGCGCTCGCCGACTTCGCCGCGGCGCGTGCCGTCGAGGAGCGCGAGAAGGCCGCGGCGGCGGCAGCGCGCAAGTCGTCGCGACGCCGCTGACCCTCCGGTTTTGGTCGTCCAGCGGGTTATTTGACGCTGCGCGACCAAACGCGTTCATGGTTCCGACGCTCAGTGACGGCAGCCCGGCCGGCTCGTGGTTCTCGACGAGCGTCAGCCTGGCCGCGTACGCCGGGCAGACCGTCACGCTGGCGTTCGCGGCGACCAACGGGACGAAGTTGCCGACCGGGTTCTGGGTTGACGACGTGAGCGTGCTCGCCTGATCCGCTTTTGGCCGCGTCAGCCGCCGTGAGCGGTCCGAACGGCCAAAACCGGTGGCGAGGGCCGCGCGGCGTAGGCTCGGGCGCCGTGAACGCCTTGCCCGCCCTGCCGCGCTTCCCGGTCTCGCGGCCGCGCCGCCTGCGGTCCACGGCCGCGCTACGCCGCCTCGTCTCGGACGTGTCGCTGCGCCCCTCCGATCTCGTCCTTCCCATGTTCGTGCGCGAGGCCATTTCCGAGCCGGTTCCGATCGCGAGCATGCCGGGCGTCGTCCAGCACACGCAGGAGTCGCTGCGCAAGGCGGCGGTCGAGGCCGTCGAGGCCGGCGTCGGCGGGCTGATGCTGTTCGGCATCCCGGCGAGCAAGGACGCGCGCGGTAGTGGCGCGGACGACCCAGCGGGGGTGCTCAATACAGCGCTGCGCCGCCTGCGTGACGAATTCGGCGACAGCACCGTGCTGATGGCCGACCTTTGCCTGGACGAGTTCACCGACCACGGCCATTGCGGCGTCCTGGACGAGAGCGGCAACGTCGACAACGACGCGACCCTCGAGCGTTACGCAGACATGGCAAAAGCTCAGGCCGAAGCGGGTGCCCATTTGCTGGGTACGAGCGGCATGATGGATGGCCAGGTCGGCGCCGTCCGGGCAGCGCTTGACGACGCCGGCCGACCAAACGTCGGCATCCTCGGTTATGCCGTCAAGTACGCGTCGGCGTTCTACGGGCCGTTCCGCGAAGCCGTCAACTCGTCGCTCCAAGGCGACCGCAAGGCCTACCAGCAGGACTACGCGCGAACGGCGCGGGAGGCGCTCGCCGAGGTCGCCCTCGACGTCGCCGAGGGCGCCGACATCGTCATGGTCAAGCCGGCCCTTCCATACCTCGACGTATTGCGCGCGGTCGCCGACGCGTCCCCGGTACCCGTAGCGGCGTACCAGATCAGCGGCGAGTACGCGATAGTCGAGGCAGCAGCCGAGCGTGGCTGGCTGGACCGCGAGCGGGTGATCGCCGAGACGCTCACCTCGATCCGCCGCGCCGGCGCGTCGGTCATCCTCACCTACTGGGCCGTCGAGGCTGCCCGCGCGCTATGACCGACCTGCGGATCGGCATGGTCGGCCATGCCTTCATGGGTAGAGCGCATTCGCAGGCGTGGCGGGTGGTCAACCGGTTCTTCGACCTGCCGCTTGTCGCGGAAATGACTGCCGTCTGCGGCCACGACGAGCAGCGGACGGCCGCGGCCGCGCAGAAGCTCGGCTGGCAGTCGTACGAGACCGACTGGCACGCCCTGATCGAGCGCGCCGACATCGATGTGATCGACATCTGCACGCCGGGCGACAGCCACGCCGAGATCGCGATCGCCGCGCTGCGAGCGGGCAAGCACGTGCTGTGCGAGAAGCCGCTCGCGAACACCGTCGACGAGGCACGCGCGATGACGGACGCCGCGGCCGCGTCGGACGTGCGCAGCATGTGCGGCTACTCCTACCGCCGGGTGCCGGCCGTCGCGCTGATGGCGCGGATGGTCGCCGACGGGAGGGTCGGGCAGATCCGGCACGTCCGGGCGGTCTACCTGCAGGACTGGCTGGTCGATCCGGCCGCGCCGCTGACCTGGCGGATGCAGGCCGAACGAACCGGGCTGGGCGCGATGGGCGACATCGCCTCGCACATCGTCGACATGGTCCAGTACCTGACCGGTCAGCGGATCACCGGCGTGAGCGGCCTGACCGAGACGTTCATCCACGAGCGCCCGCTGCTCGACGGCACAGGATCCGGGCCGGTGACCGTCGACGACGCCGGGCTGTTCGTCGCGCGGCTGTCCGGCGGAGCGGTCGCGACCTTCGAGGCGACGCGGCTCGCCACCGGGCGCAAGAACGCGCTGCGCGTCGAGATCAACGGCTCTGCCGGTTCGCTCGCCTTCGACCTCGAACGCCTCAACGAACTCGAGTACTACGACCTGTCCCGGCCGAGCGCCGAGCGGGGTTTCGCCCGAATCCTGGCGACCGAGCCGGATCATCCGTACGTCGGCGCATGGTGGCCACCGGGTCATTTGCTCGGCTACGAGCACGCGTTCACCAACCAGGCACGCGACTTCATCGACGCGATCGCCACTGGCGCCGACCCGCGCCCGTCCTTTGCTGAGGCGCTGAACGTCCAGCTCGTGCTGGACGCCGTCGTGCGATCGGGCGGCAGTTGGACCGAGGTCGAACCGGCCTAGTGCGCTGAGCCGGAAGCCTGTCAGTCGGCGCCTCCAGTCTCAGGCAAGCTGCCGCACGAGCACTCGGGTGAGGTCGGCCGCGTGCGAGAGCGGCATCATGTGGCCGGCTCCCTCGATGATGCTGCGACGGGCGTGCTGGACACTCCTGAGCACCGCGTCGCAGATTGCCCGGTCCACGACCGACGTTGCCGACCCCTCGATGACGTGCACCGGCACGGCCACCGACGCCAACGAGCCTGCGGTGATGGGCGCGTCGAAGAGCACGTCCCAGAGGTCTCCTCGGGCGCGCTGGTCCTCGAGGAACGCGTCACGCCGAGCCGCCGGCCACGCAGCAAAGGACCCCCGACCGTTGTAGAAGTCAATGAATTCTTCGAACGCTGCGTACCAGTCACCCGCCTGGACATGCCCACGCCACCGATCACACAGGTTCCGGAGCGCGGTGAACGCCCGCCCATCGTCGGCCTTGAGCAACGAGTATGCCTCGGGCTCGATCACGGCCAACGTGGCCAGCACCGTCGGCGCCGTGGCGGCCACGTGGAGTGCCGTCGCCCCACCCCACGAAAACCCGACCAGGTGAATGGGCTGCCCAACGTGGCTCACGACGGCATGGACCTGGTCGGCATAGTCGTCGAGTGTGCGATGCCCTGGAAGGCCCGGGCCACTGCCGCCCCGGAAGGCATCAACGGCGATCAAGCGGTAACCCGTCGGCCAAAGCGAGAAGACGTCCCGCCACTCGCCTGCGCTGCCCACGCCGCTGTGCAGGAACACCACCGGCGTGCCGGCCCCCTGTTCGACAATCTTTACGGTGCCGTTGCGTGGTGTGCGCAACAAGGCCATGTCACACACGGTATCGACCCTCGACTTGGTTGGAGCGAAACCTCGAACTCCGGACGCTAGGCCGCGACGGTCAACGCCGGCGCCGGACGCGGCCGCGCCGGGCGCATCTGCGAACGCGACAGCTTGGCGAAGCCGCGCGCACCGACCAGCCGGATCAGGTTGCCCGGTGCGAAGAACTTGCGAACCGGCACGGTTCCACCGAGCACGCCGAAGAACTGGTCGGTCTGCTCGGGGCGTTCGGCAATCGCGGAGAAGAGCAGGTGGTCGGCGGCGCCCGGCGGCGTGAACGACGCCAGCCGAACGGTCAGGTCGTACATCGGCTTCGTCTCGGCATCGCGGGCCTTGGCGTACGCCGCGAATGCCTTCTCCGTACCGCCCAGTATGGCGTCGGAGAGCAACTCGGCGTCGCGCAGAGCGTGGCCGATGCCCTGGCCCGTGATCGAATCCATGACGAGGCCGGCGTCGCCGGCGAGCGCCCAGCCCGGTCCGTACGGGCGGCGGATCACGTTCGGCAGATCGATCGTCCCGCGCAGCGGGCCGACGTGCGTGCCGGCCCGCGCGCGCTCGCCCAGGTCGCCGGCATGGTCGAGCGTCGCGAGCACGTTGCCCAGGGGGTCGGCCCGGAACGTCTCGAACTCGCTGGCCGGCCAGCTGATGTACGTGACGACCAGCCCGTCGTTGGTTGGCCAGGCGCCGACGATGCGCCGGTCCCATCCGTACAGCTCGCCGCCGTCGAGCGGGACGTCCTGCCAGTACGTGTAGAACGCGAGCGACCTCGCCTCGCGTCGACGATAGCTACGCGCCCGGAACGTCGACGCGACGAGCGAGTGCTTGCCGTCGGCGCCGACCACGAGCGGCGCGGTCTCGACCACGGGCGCGGATCCCTTTACGTGGCAGCGGATTCCGGTGGCCCGCCCGTCCGCGACCAGCACCTCGTCGACGATCGTGCGTTCGCTCACTTCGGCGCCGGCCGCCCGCGCCTCGTCGACGAGCATCGCGTCGAGCACAGTGCGGCGCGGGCTGTACAGGGCGCCGCCGTCCGGGAACGCACCGGTCAGGACGACACCGTCGTTGGCGAACCGGATGCGATTCACCCCGGGCGTACCGGCTTCGACGAGGCGGTCGAGCAGACCCCAGCGGGCCAGCCGCGCGGCGCCCGGTGGCTGGAGCTGATGGCTGGACAGCGTGTCGCTCGGGAAGCTCGCACGGTCGACGACGAGAACGCGCAAGCCCTTACGTGCCAGGAGCATTCCGGTAGCCGAGCCCGCCACGCGCGCTCCCACGACGATCACGTCATGACCCATCTCGCCGACCTCTCTTTCGTGGTTGCACGGTGGCGAGCTGCACGACCTTGATGAGCGCCTCGACGCGCTCGGTGAACCTGCCGTCGCCGAGCTGTTCGCTGATCACCTGCATGCCGGTGAACCCGCCGACGGCGACCTGCGCGAGAACGTCCGGCGAGATGTCGTCACGGATCGAGCCCTCTGCCTGCGCGGCCGCGAAGTGCTCGGTGACGGTGTCGATCCACATCCGGATCGATCCGCAGACCTCGTCGCGCAGGTCAGGGTCGCGGGCAAGCTCCTCGATCAGCTTGCCCATTGCCGCCGGCCCCTCGCCGGCGATCGCGTGCCGGGCGATGACCCGGGGCGCGGCGAAGAGCCGGTCGACGGCCCGCTCGTGCTGGCTGATCTCGTCGCGGACGCGTCCGATCCAGCGTTCGTGGTGATCCGCGACTACTGACAGGGCAAGCGCCTGCTTGGACGGGTAGTGGAAGTAGAAGCCGCCCTTCGTCAGCCCGGACGCCTCGATGATCTGGTTCAGTGACGCCGCGGCATACCCCTCGCGGGCGAAGATCGGCCGGGCGGCGTCGATGATCGCGCGCCTGGACCGTTCCCCGCGCTCGGTGCTCGGCGGCGCCTTCGGCATGCCGGGACGCTACAAACCAACTGGTCGGTTTGTCAATCCTTCGACGCCGAGGGGTTCGCGCCGAACATCAATGTCACTACGCTGTGCGCCGTGACCTCGCCCGTGCGCAACGACGAGGTGATCTACGAGGAGCCCGCGCGGACGTATGCCACGGCCTGGGCTTTCGCCGGCATCCTTGTCGTCGGCCTCGTCATCGACGCCGCGCTCGGCGGCGCCGCGGTTCACGCGCTGGGCTGGCTGATCGCGATCGTCGTCGTGGTCGGCGCGGACGTCCTTGTGACCATGGCAGCGCGGGCGACCCGTTCGATCGCGGTGACCACGTCCGAGCTGCGGGTCGGCGACGAGTCGATCGCGCTGGGGTCGATCGTTGGCGTGTCCCAAGACACCGACGCGCGAGTGCTCGGCCGACGGCTCGGTGAGCCGCTGCCGCGCGGCGCATCCGGACTCGCCCTTCGCCTCGAGGACGGCCGTTCGGTGATCGTCCCGACGCGCAATCCGCAGGCGCTGCGCGCCACCTTGTCAGCCGGCGACGCCACCGTCCCGGAGGTCCGGCCAGCGGATGATTACGAGCTCGCGGACCTGGTCGAGCTCGAGCGGCGCAGCGACACGCTGCTGACCGTGGCCGGAATCGGGCCGCTTCCCGATCCGGCGATCGGGCACCGGACGATTCGCGACGCCCGCGCCGTGCTCGTCGCCGGACGTCCCGCCGTCGGCTTCGCGCGCGTCGACGAGCTCGACGGCCAGGCGCACCTCGAGCAGCTGTCCGTGCTGCCCGGCCACATGCGGCGCGGCATCGGCACGGCGCTCGTCGAGGCCGTGTGCGCGTGGGCCGCCGAGCACGGTTACCGCGAGGTGACGTTGTGCGCGTTCGCCGACGTCGCGTGGAACGGGCCGTTCTACGCCAAGCGTGGCTTCGAGCCCGTGGCGACGCTGACACCCGGCCTGGCCGAGCTTCGCGCGTGGGAACGCGATCTCGGCCTGGACGCCCTGGGTCCCCGCATCGCCATGCGCCGTCGGCTATTCACCGATTGAGCAACCTGTGGCGGCCTGAGACCGCCGCAGGTTGCGCAATCCGGGAGAGGGCAGACTGGACGCGTGACTGACGCCCCCGCCTCCGCCGCCCTGTTCGAACGCGCCCAGCGAGTGATCCCCGGCGGCGTGAACTCGCCGGTGCGCGCGTTTCGTGCGGTCGGCGGCACGCCGCGGTTCATGGTGAGCGGCCGCGGCGCGTATTTGACGGACGCGGACGGGCGGGAGTACGTCGACCTCGTCTCGTCCTGGGGTCCGATGATCCTCGGGCACGCGCACCCGGCTGTGGTCGAGGCGGCCCGTGACGCGGCGACGCGCGGCCTGTCGTTCGGCACGCCGACCGAGGGTGAGGTCGAGCTGGCCGAGGAGATCGTCGCGCGGATCGCGCCGGTCGAGCAGGTGCGGCTGGTCAACTCCGGCACTGAGGCGACGATGAGCGCGATCCGCCTGGCTCGCGGCGTCACCGGACGGCACCGGGTCGTCAAGTTCGCCGGCTGCTACCACGGGCATGTGGACGCCCTGCTCGCGTCGGCGGGGTCCGGCGTCGCCACGTTCGCGCTGCCCGAGACGCCCGGCGTCACCGGTGCGCAGACCGCCGAGACGATCGTCCTGCCGTACAACGACCTGCCGGCCGTCGAGGCGGCATTCGCTTCGCAGGGCGAGGACATCGCGTGCGTCATCACCGAGGCGGCGGCGGGCAACATGGGCGCGATCGCGCCGCATCCGGGCTTCAACGCCGGCTTGCGCGCCATCACAGCCACGCACGGAGCGCTGCTCGTCAGCGACGAGGTGATGACCGGCTTTCGGGTTTCGGCCGCCGGTTGGTACGGGCTCGAGCCGGTCGGCGCGGACCTGTTCACGTTCGGAAAGGTGATGAGCGGCGGGCTGCCGGCGGCGGCGTTCGGCGGCCGGGCCGACGTGATGGGGCGGCTCGCGCCGGCCGGTCCCGTCTACCAGGCAGGGACGCTGTCTGGCAATCCGGTGGCCGTGGCTGCCGGCCTCGCGACGCTGCGCCGCTGCACGCCGGACGTCTACTCGCACCTCGACACGGTGTCGGCCACGATCGGCCGGCTCGCCGCAGAAGCCCTTACCGCACAAGGGGTTCCGCATCGGGTGCAGTTCGCGGGCAACTTGTTCTCGGTGTTCTTCAGCGACGCCCCGGTGACCAACTTCGCCCAGGCGCGGGCGGCCGCTACCTGGCGCTATCGCCCGTTCTTCCACGCGATGCTGGACGCGGGCGTGTACCTGCCGCCGAGCCCGTTCGAGGCCTGGTTCGTCTCGGCCGCACACGACGACGAGGCGATCGACCGCATTGCGGCCGCGTTGCCCGATGCGGCCAAAGCTGCCGCCGAGGCGGTCCGATGAACCGGATCGTGCACTTGCTGCGGCACGGTGAGGTCTACAACCCCGACGGCGTGCTGTACGAGCGGCTGCCCGGATTCGCCCTGTCGGCCCGAGGCATCGAGCAGGCCGAGCAGGCCGCCGAGTACCTCGCCGAACGCGACATCGGCTACCTCATCGCGTCCCCGCTGGAACGTGCCCAGCAGACGGCACAACCGCTCGCGACGAAGCTCGGCCTGGAGATTGCCACGGACGACCGGCTGATCGAGGCCGAGAACTTCCTTGCCGGCAAGCAGGTCGCAGGCGGCCGGGGGCTGTTCACCGATCCGTCCAACTGGAAGTACTTCCGCAACCCGTGGCGGCCGTCGTGGGGTGAGCCCTACGCGGCGATCGCCGAACGCGTGCTCGCCGCGGCACGCGCCGCTCGCGACGCCGGTGACGGACGCGAGGCCGTGTGCGTCACGCATCAGCTGCCGATCGTGGCGGCGCGGCGCTACGTTCAGGGTCAGCGGCTCGCCCACGACCCGCGCAAGCGGCAGTGCGCGCTTGCGTCGGTCACCTCGTTCACGTTCGTCGACGACGTCGTGGTGCGCGTCGAGTACGCGGAACCGGCCGGCGCAACGCCGCAGGGCGCAGTGGCCGGAGCCTGACCGCCGGGTACCCGGCGTCGTCGTCCACAGGTACGTCTTGCACACTGATTGCCTGATGAAACGTCTCCTCGCGCTCCTGGTTTGCGGCCTGCTCGCGCTGACCGCCTGCACGGCTGGAACGGACGCCGTCGACCAGTCCGCCGGCGGACAGTACCGCTTCATCGGCGCGACCCCGAACGGCACGACGATCCCCGCGGCGAGCCGCAAATCGGCCGGCAACGTCAGCGGTGAGCTGCTCAGCGGCGGCAGTTTCGATCTCGCCGCGCAGAAGGGCAAGATCGTCGTCCTCAACTTCTGGGCGTCGTACTGCGGGCCATGCCGCACCGAGTCGCCCAACTTCGACACGCTCTACCGGTCGATGAAAGGCGACGGCGTCGAGTTCGTCGGCCTCGACGTCAAGGAGGTCGGCCGCGACGCGCCGAACGCGTTCGTCCACGACTTCAAGATCACCTACCCGAGCGTGTGGGATCCGAAGGCCAAGACCGCGTTGCAGCTCGGCAAGTTGCCGGTCTCGACGGCGGGCCTGCCCTGGACAGCGATCGTTGACAGGCAGCAGCGCGTGGCCGCCGTCTACGTCGGCGAAGTCCTCCCGGCCGACGTCAAGCCCGCGTTGACGTCGTTGCTCGCCGAATCCTGATCGTGTTTCCCGCCTCGGCCCTCCACTCCGCTCCTCGCTCCGTTCCTCGCTGCGCTGCGGTACTCGCTGCGATGCTCGTGAAGGACCTCGTCTCGTGATGCTGGCCAGCGGCTTCTCGAACACCGTCACCGACGGGTCGCTGTTCGCGGCCGCCGGCGTCGCGGCGCTGGTCGGGCTGATCGGCTTCCTTTCGCCGTGCGTGCTGCCGCTCGTCCCCGGTTACCTCTCCTACGTGGCGGGGCTGTCCGGCGAGGAGGAGCAGACGCATCCGCGCCGGATGGTCGCCGGGGCGGTGCTGTTCGTCGCGGGATTCACCGTGATCTACGTCGCCGAGGGCGCCCTGTTCGGCAGCCTGGGCGACGCAATCCGCAACCACACCGTCTCGATCGAGCGTGTCCTCGGCGCCATCACAATCGTGCTCGGCCTCGTCTTCCTCGGACGAATCCCCTTTCTGCAAAGAGAGATTCGCTTCCATCGCCTGCCGCGTACCGGCCTGGCCGGCGCGCCGCTACTGGGCATCGCGTTCGGCTTGGCCTGGGCGCCGTGCCTGACGCCGACACTCGGCGCCGTGACCTCGCTGGCGTACACGCAGGGCACGGCCGGGCGTGGCGCGCTGCTCATGGTGTTCTACTGCGTCGGCCTCGGGCTGCCGTTCGTACTCGTGGCGGCAGGCGTCGGCTGGGTGTCCGGCGCGCTCGGCCTGATCCGCCGCCACGCCCGGGTGGTCAGCCAGGTCGGTGGCGCGCTGCTGATCGTCATCGGCGTGCTGCTGGTCAGCGGCGTCTGGGACCACTGGATGATCGAGCTGCGCGCGAACTTCAGCACGGTCGGCGTCGGGTCCGGACTGTGATCCGCCGGGTCCGGCGGCTGTGGCGCCGGTTGATCAGCATGCGGACGGCGCTGGTCCTGCTGTTCCTGCTCGCACTCGCGGCGGTGCCCGGATCGCTGCTGCCGCAGCGTCCGCTCAACCCGACGAAGACCGACAACTACCTGGCGACGCACGGCTCCTGGGGACGTTTCCTCGACCACCTCGGCATGTTCGACGTGTTCGGCTCGGCGTGGTTCGCCGCGATCTACCTGCTGCTGTTCGTGTCGCTCGTCGGCTGTCTGGTGCCGCGGATCCGGGTGCACGCGCGAGCGATGATGGCCAAGCCGCTGCGCGCGCCGAAGAATCTCGACCGGCTGCCCGAGTCGGGACGCTTCGAGAGCGGCGACTCGCCTTCGACGTACGCGGACGCCGCACGGGGGGTGCTGGGCCGACGCTGGCGGGTGATTCGCCGCGAGGAGCCGGGCGGCGTGATCACACTCTCGGCCGAGAAGGGGTACAGCCGCGAGACCGGCAACCTGATCTTCCACATCGGGCTGTTGACCGCGCTGATCCTGATCGCGGTGGGACGCCTGTACAGCTATCAGGGTTCGGTGATCGTCCAGCAGGGACAAGGCTTCTGCAACACGGTGACGTCCTACGACTCGTGGCGCCCAGGGCGCCTCGCCGCCGAGGGCAAGATCGGGCCCGCGCCGTTCTGTATGGATTCGCTCAATCGGTTCACCGCTGACTACCTCGACGACGGCGCGCCCTCGAAGTTCGCGGCCGACATCACGTACTCGCTCGGCCTGGACGGCGCGCCGCGCCGCCACGTCCTCACCGTGAACCATCCGCTGCGGCTGGAGGGCGATCGGCTCTACCTGATCGGTCACGGGTTCGCGCCGCAGATCACGGTACACATGCCGGACGGGTCGGTGCGCCGCGACCAGGCATCGTTCATCCCGTCCGATCCGACGACGCTGCTGTCCGAGGGGGCGTTCGCCGAGCAGAGCAAGCCGGACGCGAACCAGGACATCGGCATCGAGGGCTTCTTCGCGCCCACCCCGCGGGTCACCGCCAGCGGGGTGATCACCTCGGCGGCGCCGCGAGTGTCTGATCCGGTGCTGGGCATCTTCGTCTACCAGGGCACGGTCAACCCGAATGGCCAGCCGCAGTCCGTCTACTCGCTGAACAAGGCGAAGCTGCACCGGATCGGCGCCGGCAACCTGGCGATCGGGCAGACGCTGCGGATGGCGAACGGCGTGACTGTCCGCTTCGACGGATGGGTGCCCTGGGTCAGCATGCAGGTCTCGCACGACCCGACGCAGGGGTACCTGCTCATCGCCGCGGTGGCGATGGTGGCCGGGCTGATCGGCTCGCTGGGCATCCGGCGGCGGCGGTTGTGGCTGCGGCTGACCCCAGGGGCTGTGCTGGCCGAGGCGCCTGGACCTACGGTCGGCGCACCCCCTGCGGGGGTCATCGATTTTGACTCGCCTACGGTTGTCTCGGTGGGCGGGCTCGCCCGCAGCGACTCGGGCAACTTCACGACGGAGTTCGCCGCTCTGCTCGAACGGCTCCGGGGCGCCGCGACGGTTGTTGAGCCCGGCCTCCTCGGCGCAGGCGCAGGGAAGGAATGACGGTGGTCGACTCAGGGCTGGCGCACCTGTCCGACGGGCTGTTCACCACGGCCATTGCCACCTACGCGCTGGCTATGGCTAGCTACACGGCCGAATACGCGTTCGGCCGGCGTGGCCGGGTGGCGGTGACGTCCGCCGTCGAGGAGCCGGTACGCGTGCTGGTCGGCGCCGGCGGTCCGCCACCGCCTGCTGACGACGCGGTTTTGGCCGCTCGGTCCGCTCCTGGCGGTCCGTTCGACCAAAACCGGGTTGAGTGGTCGGCGGAGCGGGCAGTCGAGGCCGCCGAGCCGGTTGAGCCGACGGATCGGCGCGCCTCGGGCGAGCGGTTCGGACGCTTTGCCGTCGCGCTCACCGTCTTGGGCGCCCTGATCCACACCGCGTCCCTGGCGATCCGTGGCATCGCGGTCGACCGGGTGCCGTGGGGGAACATGTACGAGTTCTCCGCGCTGGTCGGGCTGATCGCGGTTCTCGCGTTCCTGGGCGCGCTGGCCCGGGCGCCGCAGATCCGCTACCTCGGCGTGTTCGTGATGCTGCCGGTGATCCTGGTGATGTTCCTCGCCGGCACGGTGCTCTACGCCAAAGCCGAGCCGCTCGTCCCGGCGCTGCAGTCGTACTGGCTGGCGATCCACGTGTCGGCGGCGGCCAGCGCCGAGGGCATCCTGATGACCAGTGCCGTCATCACGATGCTGTTCCTCATCCGGCAGCGCTACGACGTCCAGTCCAAGGAACCCGGGCGGCGCATCAGGTTCCCGGTCTCGCTCGGTGCCCGTCTGCCCGCGCCGGCCACCCTCGACAAGGTCGCCTACCGCACGGTCGCCTTCGCGTTCCCGATCTACACCTTCGGCGTCATCGCCGGCGCGATCTGGGCCGAAGCCGCATGGGGACGCTACTGGGGCTGGGACCCCAAGGAAACCTGGGCGTTCATCGCCTGGGTCGTCTACGCGGCGTACCTGCACGCGCGCGCGACCGCCGGCTGGAAGGGACGCGCCGCCGCCTGGATCAACCTGCTCGGCTTCGGCGCGATGACGTTCAACTTCTTCGTGGTGAACATCGTCATCTCGGGCCTGCACTCCTACGCCGGCCTGAACTAGTGTGAGCCGCCGCCCGACGCGCCGACCGTGATGGCGTGGATCTGCAGAGTGAGCTCGTGGATCTGCCGAGTCAGGTCGGTGTTGATGTGGAGTTCCTGCTCCTGCGCGATGAAGTCGTGGTCGGCCTTGGCCTGCTGGAATGCGGCGGCTCGGTTCTGCCCGATCATGACGAACGTCGACAGGAAGATGGCCTCGAGCGACACGATGAGGGTCAGCGTCGGCCACGGGCTCTTCTCGATGACCAGCATCCACACGCCGAACAACAGGACATGCAGGTACACGAACTCCATCGAGCCCGCGAATCGGGTGATCGCGTCGGCGACCTTGAGCTGGATATCGGCCGCCCGCCTCTCGGCGGCCGCGGTCACCACCGGGTGATGCGGCTCTGCCGTGTCTGGCGCGCGGTTGGACGAGAGCGTCATACGTGGTCCTCCGGTCGGAAAGATCGAGGTCGATCTGCACCCCATACGGTGGCAGATCGGCCTCGATTTGCCGGAGAGGCGGGTCAGGCGTCCGAGCTACGGGCAATGGTGGCGCTGGCCCGGCGGACGGCCTCTACCGGCCCGGCCGGCAGGGCGTCGTCGAGGAACTCGTAACCGTGCGCCAGGACGGCCGCTGCGCGCGAGCCGCCCGCTGCCTGCTCGCGGGCCGTGCTGTACCAGTCGGCGATGTCGCCCCATCCCGGCGCGGCCAGCGATCCGCCGACCTGCTGCACCGACAGCGCGGCGCAGAGGTTGGCGAACGCCAGCCGGTGCCGCAGCGGCCACTCGCGCAGCGTGCCCAGGATGAACGCTGCCGAGAAGACGTCGCCCGCGCCCGTCGCGTCGACCTCGTTCACCGGCAGCGAGGGCACCCACTCGTCCTCGCCGGTGACCGAATCGACGGCGATCGAGCCTTGGCCACCGCAGGTCACGACTACCACAGGCACGGCGTCGGCGAGCTGGAGCAGTGCCGCCCGAGGGTCCGCGGTGCGCGTGTACGCCATGGCCTCGGTGCTGTTCGGCATGAACGCATAGAAGTTGCGCAGCTCGTCGAGGACATCGGGCGACCACTCCTGACTGGGATCCCACCCGACATCGCCGAACAGGCGCGTGCCCTGCGCACGGGCCTTGGCGACCCACGGCTCACTTCCCTCACCGAGGTGCGCAACTCCGGCGGCGGCACGCGGCGGGTCGGCGACCAGGTCGGTGGACGACATCGGCGACGGGTGGCTGTGCGTGATCATGGCGCGATCCCGGTGCACGGCGAGCGAGACGGTGACGGGCGAGTGCCAGTCGGCGAAGCGCCTCGACCGGGACAGGTCGACGCGCTCCTGCTCCTCGAGCGTGCGCCACAGGAAGTCGCCGTAGAGGTCGTCGCCGAACGCAGCCGACAGGCTGGTGCGCAGGCCCAGCCGGCTGGCCGCCACCGCCAGGTTGGCGATGCCGCCTGGGCAGGTGCCCATACCCTCGGCCAGCAGTTCCGTGCCGCGCGCCGGCAGCGACGGAAGTCCGGTGAGCACGACGTCGAAGAACACCGTGCCTTGCAGGAAGACGTCGAAATCACTCATCGGTGAGCTCATTCCTTGATCGAGCCGGACAGCATCCCAGCGATGAAATGCCGTTGCAGAAAGATGTACACGAGGACGACGGGCGCTGCGACGATCACCGAGCCGGCCGCCAGCAGCGAGAAGTCCGAGCTGTGCTGGCCCTGGAAGAACGCCAGCCCCAGCGGGATCGTGCGCCGGCTCTCGTTGGTCGGGATCATGACCAGGGCGAGCAGGAACTCGTTCCACGTCCACATGAAGATCAGCACCATCATGGTGAGGATGGCTGGCCGCCCCATCGGCGCGAGGATCCGCCACAGCGTGGTCCAGCTGGACGCGCCGTCGATGCGGGCGGCCTCGATCATCGAAACCGGCGCACTGCGGAAGTAGGTGCGCATCCAGAACACGCCGAACGACACCGACTGCGCCACCTGCGGCAGGATCAGCGCCCAGTAGGAGTCGGTGAGACCGGCGTCGCGCAGGTCGTAGAACAGCGGGACGACGTAGGCCTCTTCGGGCACCATCAGCCCGAGCAGGAACAGGTAGAAGAGCGGCGTGCTGCCGGCGAATCGCATCGTGCCGAACGCGAAGCCGGCCATCGTCGCGAGCAGCGACGCAGCCACCACGACGGCGGCGGACACGACCAGGCTGTTGCGCATGTATGAGCCGAGATGGCCCTGCCGCCAGGCGTCGCCGAAGTTCGCAAACGCCAGGCTGTGCGGTACGGAGAAGCCGCCCGTCGCATCGCCCGGAGGCGTGACCGCCGACGTCAGGATGCCCAGCAGCGGGAACAGCGCGATGACGGCGAACAGGCAGAGGATCGCGTAGTTGGCCACGCGCTCGCCGCGTGAGATCACGAGTCACCTGCATCGGCGACCCGGGTGATGACCACGGTGATCAGGAAGATCAGGACGGCCAGCGTCACGCCGATCGCGCACGCCGACCCGACCTGGTTGGTCTCGAACGCGCGGTGATAGACCTCGAAGGCCGGGACGGTGGTGGACGTGCCCGGCCCCCCGTGCGTCGTGATGTAGACCAGGTCGAAGTTGCGCAGCGCGGCGACGACGGTGAGCGTCAGGGCGACGGCGATCTCGCCGCGCAGTCCGGGCAGGGTCACGACCGCCAGCTCGCGCAGCGCACCGCACCCGTCGACGCGCGCAGCCTCGTAGCGCTCCACCGGGATCTTCTGCACGCCGGCCATGAACAGCACCACGCACAGGCCGATCTCGACCCAGGTGCCGATCAGCCCGACTGCGGGCAGTGCCCAGGAGAAGTCGCCGAGCCAGGCGCGGGTGACGACGTGCAGCCCGATCGCGTCCAGGAACGCGTTGAGCACGCCGCCCGGCGAGTAGATCGCGCTCCACGCGGTGGCGACGACCACCATCGCGACGACCTGGGGGAGGAACACGACGGTCCGAAAGAACGTCCGGCCACGGATCCGAGCTCGCGACATGGTCATGGTGAGCAGCAACGCCAGGCACACCGGCAGCACCGCGTAGAACACGATCAGGATCAGCGAGTGGCCGAACGCGCCGCGCAGCGCGGCGTCCCGGAAGATGTCGACGTAGTTGGACGCGCCGGCCCAGGTCGCCAGCGTCAGACCGTCCCAGTGGAACAGGGAGATCCACACGCTGCGCCCGAGCGGCACGAGCAGGAACAGCGCGTAGACGGCGAACGCCGGCAGGATGTAGAGGTATGCGACGCCGCTCGACCGGCGCCGCGACCGACGTGCGGGCAGCTTGCGTGCCTCGACGTCGGTCACGACTCGGGTCGTTACAGCCATCCGCTATTTCGACTTCAGGAACGCGCTGTAGTCCTTCTGCAGGACGCTCAGGAACTGCGCCGGCGCCTGCTTGCCGCCGATCAGCTTCTGCAGGTTCGCGCTGATCGTGTCGTAGAAGCTGGGCGTGCTGTAGTCGAGGTACGGGCACTCGCCGTCGGACTTGCTGATCGTCGCCCACGCGTCGAAGATGTCGGCCAGCGCGGTGCCCGCCGGTGGCTTCGCGGACTCCGGCGTCGTCGCCGGGAGGTTGCCCGTCTGCGTCATGACGTCAGCGGCGTGGGCGTTCGTGATGAAGTCGATGTAGCTAGCGGCGACGTCGGCATGCTTCGACTTCGCGGTGATCGACCAGGCCAGGCCCTGCCCGCCGGTCGTCACCGAGTCGCCGCCGGCGGTAGCGGGCGGCGGCAGCATGAAGCCGAGGCTCTTGCCCATCGACTTCTGCAGGTCGGCGACCTCCCACGTGCCGGTGATCAGGAAGACGCCGCTGCCCTTGCCGAACTTGGTCGCCGCCTCGTCGTAGCCGAGGCCGTTCGTGCCGGGGCTGAGGTAGCCGTTCTGCGCCCAGGCGCGCAGCTTCGTGGCCGCCGCCAGCGATTGCGGGGAATCCCACGACGCGTTGTCCTTGCCGAAGACCAGGTCGCGGACGGCCTGCTTGCCGGCCAGCTGATCCTGCAGCACGCCGAACTCGTGGATCGCCGGCCACTGGTCCTTGTTGCCGAACATGATCGGCAGCTGCCCCGCAGCCTTGATCTTGGGCAGGTCCGCCTCGAAGTCGGCCCACGTCGCCGGAACGGACAGGCCGACCCGCGCGAGCTTCTGCTTGTTGTAGTAGATGCCGACGATCTCGCCGGTCTGCGAGATGCCGTACAGCGTGCCGGTACCGAACGACTTGCCGTCCGGCGTGAAGCTGTTGAGATTCAGCAGCGTCGCCGGATAACGCGACGTCCAGTCGTAGCGCTGGGCGTAGCTGTCGAGCGGCTGCAGCATGCCGGCCTGCACGAACGCGCCCATGTCGGGGTAGCCCTGGTTCGCTTCGACGACGTCCGGCGGGTTCGCCCCGGACAGCGCCAGCTTGAGGGTGTCCTTGAGGTTGGTGAACGACTTGGAGTTCCGCTTGATCGTGACGTTCGGGTACTTGTCGTGGAACTCCTTGTTCAGCTGGGTGATCTCGGCGTTCTGGCCGCCGCGGACCTCCTGGTCCCAGACCGTCAGCGTGACGGGTCCGGCCGCCGTGACGTTCGTGCTGATCGCCGAAGTCGGCTTCTGGGTGGGCGCGCTGGCCTTCTTGCCAGGGGTGCAGGCAGCCGCGAGCACGACCACGCCGACGACGGCGACACCGAGGCGAGTGGCGCGTGACTTCATGCTTGTCCTCTCCGTGGACTCGACATCGGGCCGATCATGTGCGGATCGGACGGCCGGAGCGCCTCGATCTGCACATGATCGTCGCGTTCTGGGCCGCGTGCGTACCCGGCGCACCTCATAGGCCGCGCGCGATGGCTTGCACCTGGTTGACCGGCGTCTGGAACGAGACGATCGCCGTGCCGTTCCTCAGGGCGCTGTACGCGGCTGCGTCCAGCGGGATCGTCACGTGCTTCGCACCGGCCGACACGGCCACCGTCACCGAGCGGACCGCGTGCCCGCCCATGTCGGTGCCCCACGGCGGCGGCGCGCCATCCGTGCTCGCGCACGGCGTGAAGCCGGCCTCGTTCGGGTCGGACGCGCAGCTCGATGTGTAGACCGGGATGTAGCCGTGCTCGCCCGCCCAGAGGAAGATCCGTGCGGTGCCGGATCCGGTCGCGGTCAGGTCGATGCTCGCCGCCGACGGGCTGATCGTCGCGTGAGTCAGCGTGATCTGGTCGGTGGCCGGCGCCGGCGGCAGGCCGGCGATCGTGACGCCGTTGGTCGCCGACTGGTAGACGGTCTGCGGCGACTCCACGCCCTGCACCGCCGTGTCGGGGATGATCGGCGTGGCGGGCGTCGTCGGCCGGCCTGCCGGCGGCGTGTACCCGGCCAGCCGGACGTGACCCCAGTTGTACGGGTCGGACTGGACGCTGCCCCATGCCGACCAGCCCAGGCGGGTGCTCTGGTCGATGTGCAGCTGGTTGTCCTCGTCGTAGGGCGTGATGTCGAAGCCCATGTGGTCCGGGTCGACGGCCGCCGGCAGGTCGGCCATCGGGATCTTGACCTCGAGGTTGTAGAACCCGTTCGCGTACGCGTGCGGCTGGGCGGGATCGTTGTTGCCTACCCACTGCGCCGTCGAGACGACCTGCATGCCCGGCGCATTGGGCGCCTGCGGCACCGTCGAGGCGAGCGGGCCGTTCGAGTAACCCTGGTGGTTGTCGGCGTCGCGCTCCCAGCACGGCCCGTTCGCGGCGGGGTTGCCGAGCGTGTTGGACGGGTCGTTGCTGAACGGGAAGATGCCGGTCTTGAACGTGGTGGACGTGTCGGGCACGGAGGCGACGTTCGACGCCGTCGAGGCGAGCGACGAGTTGCCGCGCGGGTCGATCTGGATCTCGACCGAGTCGGTCAGCCAGTGCGCCACGCACTGCCCCGGGCTGGGCGCGTAGCTCTGCGTGTCGTCGCGGACGTGGATGAGGAAGTACAGGTCGTCGCCGAACCAGGTCGCCTTCGCGTACGTGCTGTTGACGTCGCCCGGCGGGGCGCTCGATCCGCAGTCGACCCCGGCGGGCGCGCAGGCGGTGCCCTGCCAGATCGTCGAGATGTCGATCGCGGGGCCCGGGTACTCGCCGGCCGCGTCGACGCCGTCGAGGGTCGGTGCCGCGGCGGCCTGGCTGAATACAGTGGCCGGCACCAGGTCGAGCGTGAGCGTCTCGCTCGCCGAACCGCCCGCGTAGGACGTCGTGATGCCGACGTTGTAGCGGGCGCTGGTCGGCAGTGCCGCGTCGGTGTTGGTCACTTGGAACGTGACGGTGGTGGACGCGCCGGGCGCGAGGCCGCCGTACGGCTTGGACGTGGCGTCGGCACTGAAGCCGGCCGGCAAGGTCAGCGAGACGTCGCCGCTCTGCGTGGTCGTCGACCAGTTGTGCACGTCGACCGGAACGGCTGCGGTCTCGCCCGAGCCGATCGACGCGACGGCGGCTGACCGGCCGAGTCGCAGCGCGCTCGGTGCGGTCTGGGTGGCCCACTGGTCGTACTCGGCGAACTTGCCCCAGCGCTGGAAGCGTCCTTCGGCAGCGGGCACGATCTGCAGCACGTTGTCGGTGTAGCCGCTCATCGTGCCGGCCGTGAGGCGCGCCGCGATCTTGTACTGGTCGGCGGTGGCCCCGGCTGCGGGCGTGACGGTGAACGTCGCCGCGGACTCGCCGGACGGCGTGATCGGGCCGATCGGCTGCGCGGCGGTGGCCGTCCAGCCGGACGGCACGCTGAGCGCGACCGATCCGGCCGGGAGCGTCCCGGCGCCTGACTTGGCGTGCACGGTCACCTGGAACGGATCGCCTGCCACGTTGAAGAAGCGGGAGAACGTCAGGTAGAGCAGGCTGCCCTGTGGCAGGCCGCCGGGATCCGGCATGGTGGCGCCGTAGAAGATCGACTTGTCCAGGCCCGCCTTCGGATTCGGCGCGCCGGACGCGTCAACGTTCGGCTGGAACGGCACGAACGACTCCGTCATGCCGAACCGCGAGCAGCCGGGACTCGCCTTGCCCTGGAACATGGTGCGGCTCTGCGTCGGGTAGGCCGACGTGCCCTCAGACGCGACCTGCGCCCAGATCTTGGGCGTCCCGGCCGGCTGGCCCTGCAGGTTCCCCGCCGGCCAGGTGTACGGCGAGGGGTAGCCGGTCCATACCCCGGCGACGGTGCTGCGGTTCGTGGCGGCCGGGACGAATCCCGTGGTGCAGTCGGCCGCCGTTGTCGTCCCGCCGGTGCCGGCAGTCGACCCGCCGGAGAAGACCTTCTTGACCTGCCAGGTGGAGAGCGCATTGGGACCGGTCAGCTGGTCGGGGAACATGTGCGGGTCGGCCGCGGCCTGGACGCCTTCCCAGATGAACCGTCCGGCCTCTTGGTGGTTGCCGTGTCCGGCGGCGAGCGTCGGGGTGAACCCGATGTAGATGTCGGGCTGCGTCTCGCGGATGATGCGCGTGATCCTGGCGAGCGTCTGGTCGTGGTCCCAGAAGAACTGGGTCAGCGGCGCGCTCTGGTTGTAGTAGAAGTCGACCCGGTCGACATAGAACAGGTCCGCCGTGCCGGAGCGGAAATGCGCCGCGCGGTCCTCGTTCTCGCGGCGCAAGCCCAGAGCCGGCCCGGTCTCCGGGCCGATTGCGTTGCCGCCGCCCTCGCCGCGGGTGACCTGGATGATGCCGCACTTGATGCCGTAGAGCTGGTGCCAGACCCCGCACGGGCCGACGATGCTGGTGTCGTCGTCGGGGTGCGCCCACTCGCCCAGGACGTTGATCTTGTGGACGGGCGCGTGCCCTGCTGAGGGCGCCGCACTCGTCTGCGGCGCTACGGCCACGGCGAGGGCGGCGACCGAGACGGTCGCGGCAATCAGGCTGAGTTTTGTCCGCAACGCCATGACTGAACCCCGATCTGGCGAGAACGACCGATACGCTTCCCGTCGGCCGTCCGGGTCAAACTGAGTCGACCATCAAGTCGAACTCAGCCAACCATTAGACGGCCTGATTCGAACTCACTCGCACATCGAAATGTTCGTGTACTTTAAGTGGCCGTGATCCCAGGCGTCAAGGTCAGGTCGGCCGTCGAGCGGCAGCGCCTGATCATGCGAACCGTCCGATCCGGTGAGGCGGTGCAGGTCAGCGATCTGGCCCGGCGGCTCGGCGTCTCGCAGATGTCGGTGCGACGCGACCTGGCCCAGCTCGCCCGCGCGGGTCACCTCATCCGCGTGCACGGCGGCGCCGTCCTGGCCGAGGACGAGCCGCCGTTCGGCGTCATCGAGGTCGAGCGGGCGGCGGCGAAGGACCGGATCGGTCACGCAGCGGCTGCGCTCGTCGAGGACGAGCAGACGATCATGATCGACATCGGCACGACCACCCTGGCCTTCGCCCGCCACCTGCACGGCCGGCCGCTGACCGTCATCACGAGCAGCCTCGCGATCGTGCAGGAACTGCTTCCCGATCCCGAGATCGAGCTCGTCGTGCTGGGCGGGATCGTCCGGCGCAACTACCGGTCGATGGTCGGCATGCTCGCCGAGGACGCGCTGCGCCAGGTCAACGCCGACATCGCCTTCCTCGGCACGAGCGGCATCCGCCGCCGCGACCTCGCCGTCATGGACACCACGATGGCCGAGACCCCGATCAAGCGGGGCATGATCACTGCAGCACAGCGCACCGTCCTGCTGGCCGACGCGGCGAAGTTCTCGATGTCGGGCACGGTGCGGGTCTGCGACGTGAACGACCTCGACGCGCTCGTCACCGACGCGTCCGAGGATGAACCGGCAATGGGAGCACTGACGGTCGAGGTGGTACGGGCGTGAAACTGGCGATCCTCGGAGGTGGCGGGTTCCGCGTGCCGCTGGTCTACCGGGCGCTGCTCGGCGACAAGGGCGATCCGCGAGTGACCGACGTCGTGCTGTACGACCCGACCGGCGAACGGCTCGCGGTGATCTCATCCGTGCTCGCCCAGCAGGCCGCCGGCGCCCCGGACGCGCCGAGTGTGCGGGCCACGACCGACCTGGCCGACGCCCTGGACGGCGCGCACTTCGTCTTCTCGGCGATCCGCGTCGGCGGCCTTTCCGGGCGCACTCTCGACGAGCGCATCGCGCTGCGTCACGGCGTTCTCGGCCAGGAGACCACCGGCGCCGGGGGGATCGCCTACGGCCTGCGCACGATCCCGATCGCGCTGCGGATCGCCTCGCGGGTGGCCGAGTCGTGCCCGAACGCGTACGTCATCAACTTCACCAATCCCGCGGGCATGATCACCGAGGCGATGCAGGGTGTGCTCGGTGAGCGCGTCATCGGCATCTGCGACACCCCGGGCGGGCTGGGCCGGCGGCTCGGCGCGGCACTCGGCGTCGACGCCGCCCGGCTGGAGCTCGACTACGTCGGGCTGAACCACCTCGGCTGGATGCGCCGCGTCCTCGTCGACGGGCATGACCTGCTGCCCGAGTTGCTGGCAGACGACCGCGTGGCCACGCTCGACGAGGCTGCGATCTTCGGCGTTCCGTGGCTGCGCTCCCTGGGGTGCATCCCGAACGAGTACCTGTACTACTACTACTTCGCCCGGGACGCGATCGCGTCCATCCTCGGCCAGGACTCGACCCGCGGCGAGTTCCTGCTCCGGCAGCAGCTCGACTTCTACGCCGCAGCCGCCGCGACGCCCGGGCAGGCGTTCGACCTGTGGCAGCGCGCGAGCGACGAGCGCACCGCGCTGTACATGGCCGAAGCCAAACACGGCCGCGCCGAGCCCGACCCGTTGCCGGGCGCGGGGTACGAGCAGGTCGCGCTCGCGGTCATGACGGCCATCGCCCGAGACGAGCCGTCGACGATCATCCTCAACGTCCGTAACGGTTCTGCGCTGCCCGGGCTGGACGCGGACGCCGTGGTCGAGCTGCCCACCGTCGTCGACGCGGCAGGGGCACGCCCGTTGCCCGCACGCGCCCCGGATCTGTACCAGCTGGGGTTGATGCAGCAGGTCAAGGCCGTCGAGCGCTTCACCATCGAGGCCGCGCTGACCGTATCCGCCGACACTGCGCTCAAGGCGTTCGCGCTGCATCCCCTCGTCGATTCGGTGACGACGGCGCGCAAGCTGCTAAGTGAGTACGTCGCCGAGATCCCTGAGGTGGCCGCCGCACTAGGCGCTCAGTCGCGGCGATGAGTTCCGCGCGCCGGGACGGTATGTATCGGCGAGGTGGAAGGCACGGTGGTGATGTCGATCAGCATGGAGTTCGAGCAGCGGGCCGACCCGTTCCGGCGCGAACTGCTGGCCCACTGCTACCAGATGCTCGGATCGGTGCACGATGCCGAGGATCTGGTGCAGGAGACCTTGCTTCGAGCCTGGCGGGCTTACGACCGGTTCGACGAGCAGCGCGCGTCACTGCGAACGTGGCTGCATCGCATCGCGACGAACGCCTGCCTGACGGCCCTGGAGAAGCGACGCCGCAGGCCGCTGCCCTCGGGGCTCGGCCCGCCGGGCGACGATCCCGAGGCCGCGTTCATTCCGGGCCGGGAAGTGCCGTGGATACAGCCGATTCCGGACGCGATGCTCGGCGCGGACGATCCGGCCGCCGTCCTGGTCGCGCGCGGCCGGTTGCGGCTGGCCATGGTGGCTGCCCTGCAACTGCTGCCGCCACGGCAACGCGCGATATTGATCCTCCGCGACGTCCTCGACTGGCCGGCGGCCGACGTCGCCGAAGCGCTTGGCACGACGCACGCGGCGGTCAACAGTGCGCTACAGCGGGCCCGGGCGCGGCTGGCCGAGAGCGGGGTCGGCGAAGATCAGGTCGACGAGCCTGCCGATCCGGCCGACCGCGACCTGATCGATCGTTACGTGGCGGCGTTCGAGACCGCCGACCTCGCCGCGCTGAATCGGTTGCTGACCGACGACGCAATCCTCGAGATGCCGCCAATGCTCAACTGGTTCACCGGACGCGACGCGTACCGCCGCTTCATCGCCCGCGTCTTCGCACTGCGGGGCACTGACTGGCGCATGCACCGGACGGCGGCGAACGGCCAGCCGGCGCTCGCCGCGTACGTCCGGGGCGACGATGGGCGCTACCAGGCGCACAGCCTGCAGGTGCTGACGATCAGCGGCTCCGGTATCAGTCGCAACGTCGTGTTCTTCGCCCCGGACATGTTCGGGACGTTCGGGCTGGCGCCGAGCCTCGACGCCAGCCCCTCCGCGACCTAGCCGCTGGTCAGGTCGTAGACGGTGGTGCTGCCGATCGTCTGCGCGGTGAACGTCGACGTGATCCACTGCTGGATCTGGTACGCCGTCGAGGTCTGCGCGTTGCCCGATCCGATGAATCCGCCGGAGTCGGCCACGTAGTAGTGCACCTTGCCTTGCGCGACCAGCTGCTTGAACGCCGCGAGCGTGATCGCCGGGTCGGTGCCGTTGTAGCCGCCGAGCGACATGACTGCCTTGCCAGTCGCGAGTTCGAGGGACGCGGCCTCATTGTCGCCGGTGGTGGCTGCGGCCCAGGTGTACGAGCCGGACGTCAACGCCGCCCTGAGCGCCGAGCCGATCGTGGCCACGCCGCCGAGCCCGCCTGCGCCGCCTCGGGCTGTCCCGCCGCCCGGTGCCGTGCCGGCCTTGCCGCCGAGGCCGGCGGGCGGCCCGCCCTGGCCGCCGGGGCCGCCGTTCGGCGGGGCGCCATTGCGCGCTCCACCTGGCCCACCGCCGAATCCCCCCGATGCCGACGGTCCCGCGACCGGCAGCGCGCCGGTGTGCGCGGTGGACGCCGTCTGCAGTGAGTACGCCGTCGGGGAGGCGAGCAGCGTGGCGGCGACTGTCGCCGAGACGAGCAGCGCGGAGCGGGCGATCAGCACGGCAGCGACGGCAGCAGCACCCGCGAGCAGCACGAACCAGCGCAGCCAGGGTGCCCAGTCGGCGCGGCCGAGGAGCTCGAACGTCCACCAGGAGCCGGCGACGACGAGAGCGGCGAGCACCCAGCGAGCCGCCTCGACGTCGCGCGAGCGCGACAACGTCACGACGCCGAGACCGACCAGCCCGGCGATCGCCGGGGCGAGCGCCACCGTGTAGTACGGATGGATGATGCCGCTCGCGTAGCTCAGCACGACGCCGGTGACGAGCAGCCAGCCGCCCCACACGATCAGGCTGGCGCGCAGCGCGTCGGCGCGCGGCCGGCGGAACGTCAGCCACGCGAGTGCGGCGATCGCGACCAGCGCCGCAGGCAGCAACCAGCTGATCTGCGAGCCCATCTCCGAGCCGAACAGCCGGGTCAGCCCGGTCTGCCCTGACGAGAATCCGCCCCCGCCGCCACCGACGTTGCCGTTGTTGCTCGTGCCCTCAAGCCGACCCAGGCCGTTGTACCCGAACGTCAGCTCGAGGATGCTGTTGCCGGTCGAGCCGCCGATGTACGGACGGGAGCCCGCCGGCCACAGCTCGACGAGGGCGACCCACCAGCCGGCCGCGACGACCATGGCGCCGAGCCCAGCGAGCAGGTGCCTGACGCGCCGCCATGGGGTCGTCGGGGCGGCGACCAGATACGCGGCAGCCAGGCCGGGCACGATCAGCAACCCCTGCAGCATCTTGGTGAGGAACGCGAATCCGATCAGTGCCCCTGCTGCCATCAGCCATCGGACGTTCGCCCGTTCCGTCGCCCGTACCGTGGCGTATGCAGCAGCCGTCATCAGCAGGACGAGCAGGGCGTCCGGGTTGTCGTAGCGGAACATCAGCGTCGCCACCGGTGTGGTGGCGAGGATCGCGCCGGCGAGCAACCCGGCAGTCGGCGTCGAGACCCTCCGTACCGCGGCGTACAGAATCGCGACCGCGGCAACTCCCTCCAGCGCCTGCGGTACGAGGATCGACCAGGAGTTCGCGCCGAACAGCTTCACCGACAGGTCCATCACCCACAGCGACGCGGGTGGCTTGTCGACCGTGATGAAGTTCGACTGGTCGAGTGATCCGAACAGGAACGCCTTCCAGCTCTTGCTGCCGGACTGCGCGGCTGCCGCGTAGTACTGGTTCGCCCATCCCGAATTCGACAGTCCCCACAGGTACAGCAGCGCCGTTGCGCCGAGCAGCGCGCCGAGCGCGAGTGGCTTGCCCCGCGAGCGGGCAGTCGCGACTGCCGCGCTCGCGGGTGCCGTGGCGATCGCTGTCGCCGTCATGAGCTGCTCAGGTCGTAGACGGTGGTGTTGCCTACCGTCGTCGCCGTGTAGTGCGCGGCGACCCAGGTGGCGATCTCGCTGTTGCTGCCCTGGTTGCCGCGTTGCCGCCCGAGACGTAGTACGCGATGTCGCCCGCCGCCACGTACGCCTTGAACTGCGCGAGCGTCGGCGCGGGGTCAGAGCCGCTCCAGCCGCCGATTGCCATGACCGCCTTGCCGCTTGCCAGTTCCAGCGAGGCGGCGCTCTGGTCGCCGACGGTGGCTGCCGCCCAGCGGGTCGTGGCCTTCTTGAGCAGGGCGGCCAGTGCCGAGTTCGTCGATGTGCCGCCGCCCTGCATAGCGGGCGTCGAGCCGCTCGGCGCGGTCCCGCCACCGAATCCGCCGCGCCCGAATCCGCCGCCCGACGTGGACGCAACGGCCGGCCCGGCCGACGCCATGCTGCCGGTGTGCGCGGTCGCGGCCGTATTCAGGGCGTACGCGGTCGACGCTCCGGTGACGACGACCAGACCGGCGCTGGCCACTGCGATAGCTGCTCGCCGGGTCGGCACGAGGAGCGCGACGGCGCCACCGAGGGCGACGACGAGCAGCACCGGACGCAGCCACGTGTTCCAGTCCGGCGAGCGAGCCAGCAGCTGGAAGCTCCAAAGACCGGTCACGGCAACCCCGGCAGCGAGCGCCACACGGGCGGCGATCTCGTCGCGCCGCCGCCAGAGCACGACGGCCGCGATGCCGACTAGTGCCGCGATCGCAGGTGCGAGCTCGACCGTGTAATACGGATGGATGATGCCGCCCGCATAGCTGAATACGAGACCGGTGACCGCCAGCCAGCCACCCCACAGCATTACGGCCGCGCGCGTCCGGTCGGTACGCGGCGCCCGGCGGGCGAGCGCCACCAGCGCGACGCCGGCGATCAGCGCCGCAGGCAGCAGCCACGAGATCTGCGTGCCCATCTGCGAGTTGAACAGCCGGCCCAGACCTGCCGAGCCGCTGAATGACCCGCCCGCGCCGCCCCCGCCGCCCGACTCGTCGCCGGTGATGCGTCCGAGGCCGTTGTAGCCGAAGGCGAGACCGAGCGCGCTGTTGTCCGTCGACCCGCCGATGTAAGGACGATCCGATACCGGCCACAGTGCGACGGCGCCGACCCACCAGGCGGCACCGGCGACGAGCGCCCCGGCGCCTGCCAGCAGGTGCAGGACGCGACGCCGCAGCGGCATGTCGGCCGCCACCAGGAAGACCAGCGCGAGCGCGGGCAGCACCGTGAACGGCTGCAAGCCCTTGGTCAGGAAGTTCACGCCCATCGCCGCGCCGGCGAGGAGTATCCAGCGCAGCCGGCCTTCGTCGATCGCCCGGACCACGAAGTACGCGGACGCGACGAGCAGCAGCGTCATCAGCGCATCCGGCTGGTCGAAGCGGAACATCAGCACAGCAACCGGTGTGACGGCGAGAACGGCTCCGGCGATCAGGCCGGCGGCAGTGCCGAACCATCTCCGTACCGTGGCGTACAGAAGTGCGACGGCAGCAACGCCCTCGAATGCCTGCGGCATGAGCAGCGTCCACGAATTGAAGCCGAAGAGGCGTCCGGCCAGTTCCATCGGCCACAGCGAGAGCGGTGGCTTGTCGACCGTGATGAAGTTCGACTGGTCGAGCGATCCGAAGAAGAACGCCTTCCAGCTCTTCGTGCCGGCCTGGACCGCGGCCGCGTAGAAGTCGTTGCCGTATCCGGACCCGGAAAGCCCCCACAGGTAGAGCAGCGCGGTCGCGCCGAGCAGGGCAGCGACGGCGAACAGGCGCGGCCGGGCGGACGGCTCAGCCGGCCCGCCGCTGACCGAAGCAGTCGTGGACGGCGGGGCGAGCAGTGTCGTCGTCATGACGATTCCCTTCGTGATGCGAAGACCCACTGGCGGAGCAGGACGAACCGCATGGCGGTGGCGGCCAGGTTGGCCACGACGAGTACGCCGATCTCGGCCACCCGGGCCGGGTGAGCATCGAGCGTGTTGAGCGCGGCGAGCGAGCCGCTGGTCAGCGCCAGCGCGAGACCGAAGACGAGCAGCCCCTGCATCTGGTGGCGGACTATCCCAGAGCCGATCACGCCGAACGTGAAGCGGCGATTGGCGGCCGTGTTGGCGACGGCGGTGATGAGCAGGGCAGCCAGGTTGGCGGTCTGCGCGCCGAGGGGCGCGCGCAGCATCACGAACAGCAGGATGTAGGCGAGCGTCGAGAGGACTCCGACGAAGGCGAAGCGAATTGCCTGCCAGGCAAGGCGTTTCGGCAGTCCGGGCACCTCGATCGGGTGCCGGCCGAACTGCTCGCGCAGGTCGCGCAGCGGCAGCGCTCCCGAGGCTAGAGCTCGTCCAAGGCGGGCGACGCCGCGCAGATCGGCCAGCGCGGTCGCGACGATGTCGACGCGGCTGTCCGCGTCGTCGATCCAATCGACGGGAACTTCGGCGATGCGCAGCCCGCTGCGCTCGGCCAGCACGAGCAGTTCGGTGTCGAAGAACCAACCCGTGTCGTGGACGTGCGGCAACAGGCCGCGCGCGCAGTCCGTCCGCATCGCCTTGAAACCGCACTGCGCGTCGGAGAATCGCGTGCGCAGCGTTGCGCGTAAGAGCAGGTTGTAGCAGCGAGAAATCAGCTCGCGCTTCGGGCCGCGCACCACGCGGGCGGACCGAGACAGGCGGCTACCGATCGCGACGTCGCTGTGCCCGGACATCAGCGGGGCGACGAGCGGCAGCAGCGCGGACAGATCGGTGGACAGGTCGATGTCCATGTACGCAACGACTTCGGCGGTGCTGCACGACCACACCTCGCGCAACGCCCGGCCGCGTCCCTTCGCCTGCAGGTGCACGACGCGGACGCCCGGCAGTTCGGCAGCGAGCCGGTATGCGAGCAGCAGCGTCGCGTCGGTGCTGGCGTTGTCCGCAATGGTGATCAGCGAACTGAACGGAAAATCGCGGAGATACTCGTGCAGGCGGCGCACGCATCGCACGAGGTCGTCCTGCTCGTTGTAGACGGGGACGACGATCTCCACGTCGAGGGCGCCCGCCTCTGCGGGCCGGGGCACTTCACGTAATGCGTGCATGGTGTCTCCGTTCATCGGGTCGTGATTCGCAGGGCGAGTGCAGGGCAGAGGGCGACCGCGCGCCGCACGCTGGTGCTGTCTGCGTCGGCGACGGCGATCGGGGCGATGATCGGGAAGCCCCAGTCGTCACGGGTGATCCGGTCGGGCAGGAGCTCGGCGCACAGGCCGTGGCCGTCGCAGCGCGTCCAGTCGACGTCGAGGTTTTTCACGAGGGCACCTCCAGCAATCCGCGGACGGGCCGCCCGCATCCGCCGTGCGCGAGGTGGCGGTCGATCTCCGGCTGCAGCAGTTGCAGACCGGACGTGACGAACCGCGCTGTGCCGTCGGGGTGGTGGCACGCGCCGCGTCCGTCGACGAGCTGGGCGTGCCGCTGGGCGGCCGGTAGCGCCGCGGCGGTTCCGGCGGCCAGCGCCGCGACGTCGCGGGCGAGTGCCGGCAACCCGAACATGCACGGGCCGCATTGCCGCGTGGACTGGGACGCGAGCCATGCCGTGACGCGGGCAAGCTCGCCGAGGGCGCACGTGCTGCCGTCCAGGACGAACAGCACGCCCGCGCCGAGCGTGATCCCGTCGCGCGCGAGGCGCAGCTGCGGCAGCGGCGCGTGCCACGAACCGTGGTAGCCGCCGGCGACGATCGCCCGCGGGTCAGTTGCGCCCGCGGCGGCGAGGACGATGCCGAGCGGCGTGCCGAGCGGGATCTCGACGACTCCCAGCCGCGACACAGCGCCGCCGATGGTGAGCAGCGTGGTGCCGGGTTCGGCGTGCGTGCCGGTGTCGCGGAAGCGTCGCGCGCCGAGGCGTATGGCGACGGCCACCTGGGCGAATGTCTCGGCGTTCGAGGCCAGGACGCCGCGCTCGGTGAGGTGGACGCGCCGGCCGGGCGGGATCGCCGGACCGCCGCCGAGCCGACGCACTAGTGCGCGGGCCTCGCCCGCGACCAAGCCGCCGTCGACGCGCTCGACGGTTGCGCTCGCCGCGTCCCGGCGCTGACGGATCGACTGCGTCACGGCGGCCGCCGCGGCGGGGTCGTGCACCGCGACCGTGACGCGTCGGGCCCCGATCGCCGCTGCGACTGCGAGGGCGCCGTCGAGGACGAGGTGCGGTGCGCGGCGCAGCAACGTCCGGTCCTTGAAACTGGCCGGCTCGCTCTCGCTGCCGTTGACGACGACGGTGCCGTGCTCGCGAGTTATCGCGCGCAGCTTGGCGGCGAACGGGAACCCGGCGCCACCGCGCCCCGTGAGTGCGACATCGTCGAGTAGTGCAGTGAGGCGCGCGCGGTCCAGGTGCGGTAGCGCGCCGTGCACCGCGAGGTGGGTGATGTGGTCAAGGGTGGCGTGGCGATCCAGCCCGGCGAGCAGGCGGGGAGCGCCGATCGCCCAGGCCTGCTCCGCCGGGGTCGACAGGACGGCGGTCATCGCATTGCTCCTACGACCACGCCGCGTCGCGCCAGCGCGCTGAGCCGCACGGCCACACACGTGAGTACCACGACGAGGCACATCGCCCACAGCGTCCGGACCCACGTCAGGCCGGCGTCCGTGCCCGCAGTGAGACCGTGCAGCATGGCCAGCGCCCACGCGCCGTACGCCAGCGTATGGATGCGCCGCCACCAGGCTGCGCCCCGTGCCGATGCGGCAAGGCGTCCGCGTGCGAGGCCCAGCGCGGCGAGCGTCACGAGCAGGTACGCCGCGATCGAGCCGAGCGCGACGGCATTCGGCCGGTAGGCCGAGGCGAACGGGACAAGTGCTCCGCGCACGCCGACGCCTGCCTGCGCGTCGGCGAGGATCGTCCCAATATGCAAGGCAATCAAGCCCAAGCCGAACGAGGCAGCGGCGCGGTGGGTGTACTGCAGGACGACGCGTGCCGACGCCGAACGGATCTTCACCGAGGTCAGTGCGCCGAGCGACGTCGCGAGCGTGAGGACAACGAGTGCGGCCAGGCCGGCGCCACGTGCCGTGTACCAGAGTGTCATCACGCGGCCGCCGTTTCAGCGTGCGCGTGCACGGGCCAGCCAGGCGTGGTGTCGACGAAGCCGTCGACATCGACCAGCCGGGCGGCCAGCTGCCGGGTCGTCAGCCATTCGACGGCCCGCTCGCCCAGCACGATCGCAGCGGTGCTCGCGACGTTCGCGGCCAGCGCCGAGGGTGCGTACACCGAAGCCGTGCGCCACGGCCCGTCGGCGGGTGTTCCCGTGCGCGGATCGACGATGTGGTGGACGCTTCGCTCGCCGCGTAGCCAGCGGCGGATCGTCGTGGTCGACGTGGCCAGCCCGCCGTGCCGGAGCACGACGACCTGGCCCGGACCGTTCTCGTGCTCAGCCACCCGCACGGGCCATCCGCCGCGCGGGCTGCCCGCCGTGCCCAGGTCACCGCCGAGCTCGACGAGCACCGGCGTGCCGTATCGGCGGCTCAGCGTGCGCGCGGCGAGATCAGCGGTGTACGCCTTGGCTGTCGCCCCGAGGTCGAGCGCGGTGCCTGGCGGGACGACGAGCAGGCCGGCCTCGCGATGCAGCCGCACGTCCTGCCAGCTACGACGCCGGGGGGAGGCGGCAATCGCCGGTCCGTCCGCCGGGATGGCGGCGATGTCGCGGTCGTAGCCGATGCGGTGCATCGCGAGGCCGACAGTCGGGTCGACGGCGCCGCCTGTCTGGGCGGCCGCGTCGAGTGATGCTTTGACGAGATCGCCGAGCAGGCGCGGGATCGGCACGGGCCGCCCGGCGTTGGCGTTCGCCGCCGACAAGGCAGAGTCGGCGCGGAAGCGGCTGGCCATCCGGTCGATGCGGTCGAGCAGCGCCGTCAGGTCCGCGGCGGCCGGAGCGAGTGCGCGCCCGTCCCCGACGACGAGCCGGACCGTGCAGCTCCACGCCCGCGTGACGTAGGTATGAGTAGTCATGATCCGTTGCTCCCGCCGACCGTGGTGCTGGACTGGTCGCTCGACGAGATCCCCGAGCTGCTCGATCCGGTCGAGGTCGTCGAGCTGCTCGAGCTGCTCGAGCTGCTCGAGTCGTCGGTGGACGTCGTGCTGGTTGGCGTCGAGTTGTCGGTCGACGTCGTGCTCGTCGTCGCGGCGGCAGAGTGCCCGACTGCAGATACGAGCGTCACGGTGAGCGCGAGCCCGGCAGCACCGACCCCGCCGGCGGCGAGAGCGGCCCGGTGGAACAAGCGCCTGGTGCGAGGTTGCGTCGTCATGGGTATGACGGTCGCGCCGCGCGGGTCAGCGCCGCGTCACCACGAGGTCAAGCTCGTCCTAAGCCCGGTTAGGAGCTCGCTGGGCGTGCCACCCGTATAGACAGATTCGGGGCGATCCTGCACGCTGTGCGGACCCAGCACGCTCGGTTGACTACCCCGCGTCATTGCGAGCGTGCCCGTCAGGAGGCTCCGTGAGATCAAGAACCACTGCCCTCTGCGCTGCCGCCGCGATCGTGGCGGCCAGCGTTGCGTACGTCGCCGTAGACCCGGCAGGCGCCGCAACCGGCCTATCGTCGATGCGTGTCTGTGGCGCACCCGCGGCGAAATCCGCCAGTTGCCAGGCCAAGGTCGTGACGGCCAACGGCGTGCCGCTGGCGTCCACCAGCCCGGGCGGGCTGAACCCAGCCGACATCCAGGACGCGTACAAGCTTTCCGCGACGGGTGGCAGCGGCATCACCGTCGCGATCGTCGACGCCTATGACGATCCGACCGCGGAGACGGACCTCGGCGTGTACCGCGCCCAGTTCGGCCTCCCGCCGTGCAACATGTCGAACGGGTGCTTCCGCAAGGTGAACCAGACCGGTGGATCGACGCTCCCGCGGAAGGACGCCGGCTGGGCCGCCGAGATCAGCCTCGACCTCGACATGGTTTCGGCCACGTGTCCCGACTGCAAGATCCTGCTCGTCGAGGCGAGCTCGAACTCGTTCGCGAACCTCGGCACCGCAGTCAACTACGCGGCCACGCAGGGCGTCGCGGCAATCAGCAACAGCTACAGCGGCTCGGACTCGGCGCAGACGCCGGCCTACAACCACCCCGGTATCGCCATCACCGCGTCGACGGGTGACAGCGGCTACGGCGTCGGCTCGCCGGCGTCGTTCGACAGCGTCATCGCGGTCGGCGGCACCAGTCTCAACAAGGCGGCGGGCACCACGCGCGGCTGGACCGAGACTGCATGGAGTGGCGCCGGCAGCGGCTGCTCGACGCTGAACGCCAAGCCCGCGTGGCAGACGGCGGCTACCCAGTGCTCCGGCAAGGCGCTGGCAGACGTGTCGGCAGTGGCCGATCCGCAGACCGGCGTCTCGGTGTATGACACGACGCGGTACCAGGGGTCCAGCGGCTGGCTGGTCTTCGGCGGTACGAGCGCATCCGCGCCGATCATCGGCGCGGTTTACGCGCGCGGCGGGAACCTCTCGGGCTACCCGGCGTCCTACACGTGGGGTCACGCTTCGGGACTGTTCGACGTGACGTCCGGCTCCAACGGCAACTGCCCGACCGCGGTGTGGTGTCACGCCGGCGTCGGTTGGGACGGTCCGACCGGGCTCGGCACGCCGAACGGCACGGCTGCCTTCTGACCCTCGCAGGTGCGCGCGGCCCGGCCCTCAGCGGCCGGGCCGTTCGCTGCGAGCCCTGCCTTGTTCGGCTACGTCCTGCTCGTTCCTCGCTCGGTCGCAGTCGCCGACTTTCTCCTTATATTTACGCTCTGGGTTACGGCGCGCGCAGGTACAGCGCGACGGACGCGCCGCCCGACGCCGACCGGCCGACGCGCATCGAGCCACCGGACGCCTCGGCGCACTGCCGGGCGATGTCCAGGCCCAGACCGGACGACCCGCGGTCGCTGCGCCCGCGCACGCCGGCGCCGTCCGGCAGACCCGGGCCCTCGTCCGTCACGACGAGCGTCGCGCCACCGCCCGAACCCGAACCCGAACCCGAGGCCGAGTCCGAGCCCGGCGACAGCGACACGGCGAACGCAGTCCCCTCCGGCGTATGGGCGATGACGTTCTCCAGCAGGGCATCCACGGCCACAGCCAGATCCTCCGCCGAGGCGCGCACGGGCAGCGGCGAGTCCGGCAACGAGATCGAACGCGACCGCTCCTGGTCGTCGGCCAGCGCCGACCAGAACGCGACCCGGTCGGCGACGACGGCGGTCGCGTCGGCCGACGGCAAGCGGCCCTCGCGCTGCGGCCGCCGCGCGGCGCGGATCACGGCAGTCAGCGTGCGCTCCAGCGCCGTGACGTGCGTGCCGATGCGCTCGGCCTCGTCCGGGTCGCGAAGGCCCTCGGCGTCCAGTCGCAAAGCGGTCAGCGGCGTGCGCATGCGGTGCGAGATGTCGGCGACGGTCTCGCGCTCCTCGGCGATCAGCTCGTCGATGCGGTCGGCAAGCAGGTTGAGCGCCGACCCGACCTCGGCGACCTCCCGCGGACCGGACGTCGGCGCGCGGGCGTCCACGTCACCCTTACTCAGCTGCTGGGCGGTTTGCGCGGTCCGCACCAGCGGCCGGACGATCCGCCTGGTCACCAGCTCGCCGCCAATGATGCCGATCAGCAACAGCCCAGCACTGCCACCGGCGAGCAGCGTGTACCAGCGCCCGACGCCTTCGGTCAGCGCATCGTCGGACGCGAAGACCCGGATCAGATAAGTGCTGTCTTGGCGGTGGACGGACAGCTCGGCCACTTCGCCGCGCGGCACATGGTGCAACTGCGCGGCGCCGGGTGGTGGTCCGCCAGCATCCGGTCCACGCCCGTGCGGCGAGTCCGAATCGCCGCCGGGCGGCCGGGCGGTCGGCTCTCCGGACGCGTCTGTGCCGAGCACCGTGCCATCGGGCAGGTAGACGGATGCGCTGCGACTCTTGGTCTGCGGCAACGTCTTCAGGTAGTTCGAGATGGCGCTCGTCGTGGGGCTGCCGTAGCCGACGACGCTGGCGATTGCCTGCGCGCGGTCGACAATCGAGCGCTCGCTGCGCTGCACCACCGCCGACCGGACGAGCAGCGCCACCGGGATCGCGAACGCCAGCACGACCAGGGTGGTCACGGCGGCGACGAGCAACAGGATCCGGCGGCGCATGGCTACTCCGGGGCGACGAGGCGCACGCCGACGCCGCGCACGCTGTGCAGGTACCGCGGCTGCTTGGCGGACTCGCCGAGCTTGCGGCGCAACCACGACAGGTGGACGTCGACGGTGCGGTCCGAGCCGCCCCATGCTTGCTGCCACACCTCAGCCAGCAGGTCGCGCTTCGTGACGACCTCTCCGGAACGCCGAGCCAGCACGAGCAGCAGGTCGAACTCCTTGCGCGCCAGCTCGACCGCGCGGCCGTCGACGCTGACCTCGCGGCTGCGCGTGTCGATCCGCAGCCCGCCGACCACGATCGCCGGATCGTCGTCACCACGGCCCGAACGGCGCAGCACCGCCTTGATCCGCGCGTTCAGCTGCGCTGCCGTGAACGGCTTGATCACGTAGTCGTCGGCGCCGAGATCGAGCAGGCGCACGACGTCGGCCTCGTCGTCGCGGGCCGTCGCGATGATCACCGGCACGTCGCTGACGGCGCGCAGCATCGACAGCACGTCGGCGCCGTCGACGTCGGGCAGGCCGAGATCGAGCAGCACGACGTCCGGGCGCTGCTCGACGGCAGCGGTCAGCGCGGGCATGCCCGAGCCGACGCTCGTGACGGCGTGGCCGTGGTCGTGCAGCGACCGGGTCAGCGCGATGCGGATCGCCGCGTCGTCCTCGACCAGCAGCACTTGTGACATGAAGGGACGTTCAGGCGACCGGGTCGTCGCCGTCGCGCTTATCGCGACCGGTCTCCCCGTCCCGGCGGAGGTTGTCCTTGAGGCGCCGCAAGAACTCAGGGTCGTCGTCGGGAGCGATCGAACGCCGCCGCGCTCCTCCCGGGGCGTCGCCTTGGCCCTGCCAGCCGAACGGCGATCTCGGGGCCCGCGCCTTCACGCCAGCGCGCGGACGTCCGAACACGAACCAGGCGACGGCACCGATCTCGAGCAGCAGCAAGATGATCAGTAGCCAGATCGCCTTGGGCAGGTTGCGAATCCGCTCCGGCGGCGCGGTCAGCGCGTCGAAGATCGCGTACAGCCATGCGACGACCGCAATGAAGAAGAACACGCCGCCGAGCCGGATGACCATGTGTCCAGAGTATGCCTCCGAACGCGATCAAGCTGTGGGCCGATACTGACGGGGTGGGATTCGCCGATTTACAGGATTTTCTGGTCGCTCTCGAACGTGACGGCGATCTTGCCCGCATTCGCGTCCCGGTCGACCCGCACCTCGAGGTGACCGGGATCGTGCAGCGTGCCTCGCGCGAACAAGGGCCGGCGCTGGTCTTCGAGAACCCCACGCGGGGACGAATGCCGCTCGCCATCAACGTCTTCGGCACGCAGCGGCGCATGGCCCGCGCCCTGGGCGTCGCAGACCTCGACGAGATCGGCGAGCGCATCGGCGAGCTGCTGCGGCCCGAGCTGCCGCGCGGCGTGAGCGGGCTGCGCGACGCGCTGGGCAAGGCGGCCCAGCTGCGCTCGGCGCCACCTCGGCGGGTCAAGACCGCGCCGTGCCAGGAGATCGTCTACAAGGACGACGAGGTCGATCTCTCGATGCTGCCCGGTATCAAGGCCTGGCCGGACGACGGCGGCGTGTTCCTCAATCTCGGACTGACCCACACGAAGCATCCGCAGACGGGCGCGCGCAACCTCGGCATGTACCGCCTGCAGATGCACGACGAGCGGACGGTCGGCCTGCACTGGCAGATCCACAAGGACTCCACCTCGCACGCCGCGCTGGCCGAGCGGCTCGGTGAGCGGCTGCCGGTGGCGATCGCGTTCGGCTGCCCGCCAGCGGTGACGTATGCCGCGTCGGCGCCGCTACCCGCCGACATCGACGAGTACCTGTTCGCGGGCTTCGTGGCGCGCGATCGGGTAGAGCTGGTCGACTGCCTGAGCGTTCCGCTGCAGGTGCCGGCCACCGCCCAGGTCGTCCTCGAGGGATGGGTCGAGCCGGGTCAGCGTCTGCCGGAGGGGCCGTTCGGCGACCACACCGGCTTCTATACTCCGGTCGAGCCGTTTCCATACCTGCGCGTACAGACGATGACGATGCGCTCGGACGCCATCTACCAGTCGATCATCGTCGGCCGGCCACCGCAGGAGGACGGCCCGCTCGGCAAGGCGACCGAGCGAATCTTCCTGCCGCTGCTGCGATTGACGATTCCCGAGATCGTCGACTACGACCTGCCCGAGGCCGGCGTCTTCCACAACTGCGTCATCGTGTCCATCGACAAGCGATTCCCGAAGCACGCGCAGAAGGTCATGAACGCGATCTGGGGTGCAGGCCTGATGTCCCTGTCGAAGCTGATCGTCGTGGTCGACGCCGACTGCGATGTGCATGACTACGCCGAGGTCGCGTGGCGGGCGTTCGGCAACGTCGACTACGCGCACGACGTGCAGCACACGGTCGGGCCGGTCGATCACCTGGACCATTCGTCCTACGAGCAGTTCTTCGGCGGAAAGCTCGGCGTGGACGCGACGCGCAAGCTCCGTACCGAGGGGTACGGTCGCGGCTGGCCGGCCGAATGCGTCCTCGACGAAGCGACGCGCGAGCTGGTTGATCGCCGCTGGGCGTCCTACGGAATCAGCCGATGACCCGCGCGGCTGACCAGGCTCCCAGTCGCGTCCGGGCGTTCCTGCGGCTGGTCATGATCGAGCACTCGGTGTTCGCGCTGCCGTTCGCCTACATCGCGGCGCTCACCGCAATGTGGCGCGAGACGCGCTCCGTGCACTGGGTGCAACTGCTGCTGATCACGATCGCGATGGTGTCGGCGCGCACCGTCGCGATGAGTGCGAACCGCATCCTCGACCGGGACTTCGACGCGCTGAACCCGCGCACGGCGCGCCGCGAGCTGGTGACCGGCGAGATGACGATCCGCGCGGCCTGGACGGGCACCGTCGTCGCGCTGGCGATCTTCCTTGCGGCGGCTGCCGCCCTCTCGTGGTTGTGCCTGGCGCTCGCGCCCGTCGCGGTCGCGCTGCTCGTCCTGTACTCGTACGGCAAGCGCTTCACCGACTACCCCCAGGTGCTGCTGGCGCTGGCCCAGATGGTGGCCCCGGTCGGCGCGTGGCTGGCCGTGACCGATGACTTCACCGCTGCGTCGTTCGCGCTCGGGCTGGCGGTCGGATCGTGGATCGGCGGCTTCGACCTCATCTACTCCTGCCAGGACGCCGAGGTCGACCGGCGCATCGGCTCACGATCCTTCCCGGCACGGTTCGGCATCCCGACGGCATTGCGCGTCTCGACGCTTGTGCACGCCGGGACGTTCGCCTGCTTCGCGTGGTTCGGCGCCGCCGCCGGACTCGGCTGGTTGTGGTGGACGGGCCTGGCGCTGACCGCCGCCGTCCTGACCTACGAGCATCGAATCGTCCGCGCCGACGACCTCAGCCGCGTCAACCGCGCCTTTTTCACCGCGAACGGCGTGATCGGCGTCGGGCTGTTCGGATTCGCCCTTGCTGACCTGATCGTCCATGGGCTCGGTGGCTGATGCGCGCACCGTGGATCGTCGGCGTCTCGGGCGCGTCCGGTACGCCGTACGCCCGCGCCGTGCTGAACGGCCTCCTCGACGCCGGCACGCCCGTCGACGTCGTCATATCGCGGGCGGCGCGGCTCACGCTGCTCGACGAGACCGGCGTGGCGTTCCGCGACGCACACTGGCGCGACGACCTGGCCTCATGGCTCGGCCGCGACGCATCCGACGTCGCCTACTGGTCCGCGGGCGACCTGGCGGCTGGGCCGGCGTCCGGGTCCTATCCGTCGCTCGGCATGGTGGTCGTGCCCGCCTCGACGGCGTCGGTTGCCGGCATCGCGATCGGGCTGTCCAAGGACCTGTTGCAACGGGCTGCCGACGTCACGCTCAAGGAGCGGCGTCCCCTCGTGGTCGTGCCGCGCGAGGCGCCGTACACCCGCTCGACGCTGCAGCACATGCTGGCCCTGCACGATGCGGGCGCCGTTGTCGTGCCGGCCAGTCCTGGGTTCTACGGCGCGCCGACCACCGTGCAGCAACTCGTCGATTTCGTCGCGGGCAAGGTGCTGGACGTCCTGGGCGTCAAGCACGACCTGCTCACCCGCTGGACCGGCGAGCTCGGCGCCGCGCGCGAGGACCACGGCTGACGTCGCGACTGGGTCCTGGCGACCGCCGGCTGGACCTGACCGTTCTGACTCGCTTGTGGTCTGCTCACATTGTTGTAGGCAGAGCACAAGCGACGTTGAGAGCTACCCGACCCGACGGAGGTCGAGCGCGACCCGGCTTGACGGCGGCACATCACGGCAGGCCAGACTGACCGCGTGGACGCCGTTGATCGACAGCTCCTCGACGCCCTGCGCGCGAACGGGCGCGCGACCTACGCGGAGCTCGCGCGCGTGGTCGGACTGTCCGCGCCGGCCGTGCACGAGCGCGTAGGCAAGCTCGAGGCAGGCGGGGTGATCACCGGGTACCACGCCGCGGTCGCACCCGAGTCGCTCGGCTACTCGATGAGCGCGCTGATCGGCGTCTTCCTGTCAGACACGGCACGGACCGACGCCGTGTCCGCCGCGCTGCGCGAGGTCGCAGAGGTGGAGGACTGCTGGTTCGTCGCCGGCGAGGAGTCCTACGTGGTGAAGGTGCGGGTCGCCGACGTCAGCGCGCTCGAGCAGATGATCGGCACGCTCAACGGCATCGCGGGCGTGGCCCGTACCCGGACGACGGTGGTGCTGTCGACCAAGTTCGAGGGACGCGTTCAGCCCGCCGGCTGAGGCCGAGCCTGCTCCGCCGCAAGCCAGGCGCTGAACTGCGGGCAGTCCGGGTCGCCGATCAGGTCGGCCACCGCGTGACCGATCGCCGCGGCGCGCAGCACGTGTTCGGCGACAACTTCGGGATCGCCCCAGGGCAGGTACGGCTTGGCCACGAGCAGCGACGCGATCCCGTGCGCCGCCGCCCACAGCTCGAGGGCGATCGGCAGTGGGTCGCCGGGCGCGAAGATGCCCGCGTCCATGCATTCGCGGACGGTGGCAAGGAAATGAGTGAACGCTGCCGTACCGAGAATCGCGTCGACGTTGCCGGCCTCGGTACGCACGTTCATGGTGGCCAGCCGGTAGTACTCCGGGCTCGAGCGCGCGAACCGGACGTAGGCCAGCCCCTGCTGGCGCAGGCGCTCCATTGGATGCTCGATGCCGGCGACCGCCTGCTGCATCACGTCGTCCAGTTCGGTGAACAGGTCGACGAGGACGGCGTCGAGCAGCGCCTCCTTGTCGGCGAAATGCAGGTAGATCGACGGGGGAGTCACACCGACGTGCGACGCGACCGCACGAATCGACATCGCGTCCGCACTGCCCAGGCGGTTGAGGCAGTCCCGCGCGGCCGCGATGATCTCGCCGCGTAGCAACTCGCCGGAACCGCGTGGTGCGCGGCGCCGGCGAGCGGCTGGTCGGTGAGCCGGCGGTTTGGACGTCACGCGTCGACCACGGCTGGTTCGCGACGAGGTGGCGGCGCCGAATCGCTCAGCCCGCGCCAGGTATGCCACCGGGCCATCGGGGCGGGCGCCCACCAGTTGGCGCGTCCGAGCAGGCGCATGAACGCCGGGACGAGCAGCCCGCGCACGAGCGTCGCGTCCATCAGCACGGCGAGGGTGAGCCCGAGGCCGAACATCTGCATGAAGGACACCTTGGATGTGGTCATCGCGGCGAACACGATAGCCATCAGTACGGCGGCCGCGGTGACGAGCCGCCCGGTCCGGGCCAAGCCCATGCTGACCGCGCGGGCGTTGTCGGCGTCGGTGCGCGCCGAGGCCACCCACTCCTCGCGGATCCGCGAGAGCAGGAACACCTCGTAGTCCATCGACATCCCGAAAGCCAGGCAGAACATGAGGATCGGCATGGTGGGCACGAGGTAGCCGGTGACGGCGGCCCCGAATATGTTCAGGTGACCGTCCTGGAAGATCCACACCATTGCGCCGAACGTCGCCGACAGCGACAACACGTTGAGCACGAGCGCCTTGAGCGGCAAGAACACGCTACCGGTGAACAGGAACAGGATCGCGAACGTCGCGAGCGCGATACCGCCCAGCGCGTACGGCAGCTTGGCGCCCAGCGAGTTCAGGCTGTCGACGTTCTCGGCCGCGAGGCCGGTCAGCATGACGTGCCACGGCGCGGGTGCCGTCTTGAGCGCGGCGACAAGGCTCGCGCCCTGCTTCGAGTACGGGTCGAGCGTGGTCGACACGTTGAGGTACGTGCTGTTGCCGGACGTCATCGGTGGCCCGGCGGGCGGCGCGACCTGCGACCCGTGCGCATACGTGCCCGCGGCCGAGCGGACGCTCGTCACACCGTCCACAGTGGACAGACGAGCCGCATACGCGCCGACAGCGCCGGGCGCAGCGGACGTGTCCGGCACGACGACACTCACCGTGCCCGTGGCGTTCTGGGTGTAGTTCGAGCGCACGGAGTCGCCGACCTGGCGGGCGGTTGCCGAGGTCTGCAGCACCCGATCGTCCGGGTAGCCGAACCTCGCGCCGAGGAACGGTGCGCCGAGCACGACCAGCAACGCGACGACGGCCAGCCCGATCGGCACCGCTCGGCGCATCACGGTCTTGGCGACGCGATACCAGAAGCTCTGCTCGGGCTCGACGGCCGCCGGTGGTGGACGGTGCAGCCAGCGGCGTACCGGCACGCGGACGTCCAGCGAATTCACCCGCGGGCCGAGCAGCGCAAGTAGCGCGGGAAGCACGACGAGCGCCGCCGAGGCCGCGAGCGCAACGACGGCGATGCCCGCATATGCGAAGGATCGCAGGAAGTACTGCGGGAACACGAGCAGCGCCGACAACGACAAGGCCACCGTCATGGCGGAGAACAGCACGGTGCGCCCGGCCGTTTGCACCGTGCGCATGACCGCTTCGTCCTTGCCGACGCCCGCGCGGATCTCCTCGCGGTATCGGCTCACGATGAACAGGCTGTAGTCGATGGCGAGCGCCAGACCGAGCGCGGTCGTGAGGTTGAGCGCGTAGATCGAGACGTCGGTGGTGAGCGCCAGCCCGCGCAAGGTGGCCATCGTGCTGATGATCGAGAACAGGCCGACGGCGAGCGGCAGGAGCGCCGCGACGAAGCTGCCGAACACCCAGATCAGGACGAGCGTGGTGAGCGGGATCGCGATCGCCTCGGCCTTGGCGAGATCCTCGCGGACCTGCACGTTGACCTGGTGGTAGCCCATGGCGATGCCGCCGGCGCGGACCTTGACGTCGCCGTGGTCACCCGCGAGCGCGTCGGCGAGCTTGCCCGCTCGCTTCGGCGCCACGTCGTCGTCGCCGGCGACTCGAGCTACGACCAGCCCGCTGCGGCCGTCCTTGCTGCGCAGCCCGGCCGCCGCCTGCGACGGCACGGTCCAGTACGAGGCGACCTGGCTGACGTTTTTGTCGCTCGCGAGCGTGCCGACGATGCGCTGGCCCTCGGCGCGAGCGGCGGCGCTTTCGGCGCCCTGGGCGGTCGTGACCTCGAAGACGAGGTTCGGGTCGCCTGCGTTGAACCGGGACGCCAGCAGGTCCCGGGCTTCGCTCGACGCCGCGTTCGGGTCGTTGAACCCACCGGCGGAGAGGTGCTTGGCGACCGGAGCGCCGAACAGCGCTCCGGCGACGAAGATCAGCCCGGCGACGACGAGCACCCGTCGCGGTGCGCGGATACCGAGGTTGGCGAGCCGAGTCAGCACTGGGATCTCCCCCTGGAGCGTTCAAGCCGGGTCGGAATCCGGGCTAACTTAACGACCCTAAGTTATCGCCGTCAACAAATTTGCCTAGCAACCTCTCAGAGTCGCTTGATCCGGTTTTGGCCACGCCGCCCGCCCATGGCGGTCCGGGCGGCCAAAACCAGCAGGACGGCGCGCACGTACCCTCGACGCATGCCGCTGACGCAAGCCCGCAAGGACGAGTTGACCGCCAAGATCCAGGCCCGCGAACGCCTTAGCTACGACGACGGCGTCGACCTCTATGCCAGCGACGACCTGGCGTGGCTCGGCGGTCTCGCGCACGGCGTCCGCACCGCCAAGAACGGCGACGTCACGTACTTCAACGTCAACCGGCACCTCAACCTGACGAACGTGTGCCGCGCGTCCTGCGCCTACTGCAGCTTCGAGCGCAAACCCGGCGCCGCCGACGCGTACACGATGCGCGTGGAGGAGGCCGTCGAGAAGGCGCTGGCCATGAAGGACGACGGCATCACCGAGCTGCACATCGTCAACGGCCTGCACCCGACGCTGCCCTGGAAGTACTACCCGCGCGTGCTGCGCGAGCTGAAGGCCGCGCTGCCGTCCGTGGCGTTGAAGTGCTTCACCGCAACGGAGATCCACTACTTCGAGGAGATCTCCGGGCTGCCCGCCGACGCGATCCTCGACGAGCTCATGGACGCCGGGCTCGAGTCGCTCACCGGCGGCGGTGCCGAGATCTTCGACTGGGACGTCCGCAAGCAGATCGTCGACCACAACACCCACTGGGAGGACTGGTCGCGCATCCACCGAGTCGCGCACGGCAAGGGGCTGCGCACGCCGGCCACGATGCTGTACGGGCACATCGAGGAGCCGCGCCACCGCGTCGACCACGTCGTGCGGCTACGCGAGCTGCAGGACGAGACCGGCGGCTTCGTCGTCTTCATCCCGCTGCGCTTCCACAACGACAACAACCGGCTCTCGCACCTGCCGATGGCTCAGCCCGCGGATGTGCTCAAGACGTTCGCCGTCTCCCGGCTGATGCTCGACAACTTCGACCACGTCAAGGTGTTCTGGGTGATGCACGGGCTGTCGACGTCGCAGCTCGCCCTGAACTACGGCGCGGACGACATGGACGGAAGCGTGGTCGAGTACAAGATCACGCACGACGCCGACGGATTCGGCACGCCCGACAAGCTGACCCGCGACGACCTGCTGCACCTGATCCGCGACGCCGGGTTCCGCCCGGTCGAGCGCAACACCCGCTACCAGATCGTCCGCGAGTACGACGGACCGACGTCCCTGGCCGAGCGCCGCGCCGAACCCCAAGCCATCTGGGCATGACCATGAGCCAACGCGACGAGCGAAGGGCCGAGCGCAGCGAGCGGTGGGAACGCGGATCCGCAGCCGGCGGAGTGAGATTCGGTCAGTTCTTCGGCGCGATGTGGCTCTACACGGCCTTGCGGTTCGGGCTGTTCTTCGCGCTGTTCGGGCTGTTGTGGCTGGTCGGCGTCAAGGGTTTCCTCGGCGCTGTCATCGCGTTGGTGCTGTCCGTGCCGCTGTCATTCGTCCTGCTGGCCAAGCCGCGTGCGGCGTTCGCCGCCGTGCTCGAACAGCGCGTCGACGCTCGACGAGCACGTCAAGCCGAGCTCGACGCGAAGCTGCGCGGCGACGACGATCCCTCCTGACAAATAACGCTGGGCGGACGAGCGCGATCAGGCGCAATATGGATGCCATGACAGCGCCGCGGCCTGATGGCATCCGCATCGGCAACGACGAACGAGCTGCCGCAATGAAGGCACTCGACGAGCACATGTCGGCAGGGCGGCTCGATCCGGACGAGTACGGCCAGCGCGTCGCCCAGGCCAGCGTCGCCCGCACCCGCGAGGGCATCGAGGAGCTGTTCGTCGACCTGCCGGCACCGCACCCGTTCGGCCAGCCGATGCCAGACCTCCACCACCCCGCCGGCCTCGCCGACTGGGCGAGGCGCCACTATGCGAGCGAGTCCCGGCTGGTGCGCATCGCGATGCTGGTGCTCGCGACGTTGCTGCTGCTTGCCGTCCTGCCGTTCGTGGCCGGGGCCGCACTGCTGATCTTCTGCGTGCTGCCGATACTCGCCCGCGGCGGGCACCCGCGCGCGAGGTACTGGTCGCACCGCCGCTGGTAGCCAGACCAAGCGCCCCTAGCCTGAGCGGATGCCCACGTTCACCACGTACGACGGAACCGAGCTGACTTGCCGCGTCGTCGGCAACGGCAACCCGCTGGTCGTAGTGCCCGGCGGCCCGCTGCGCGCGACGCGATACCTCGGCGACCTGGGTGGCTTCGGTCCGGAACAGGAACTGGTCATGCTCGAACTGCCGCCTCGGCGCGTCGACGAGATCGTCGCCGACGTCGACGCACTGCGCGAGCATCTCGGGGTCGATCGGCTCGATCTCCTCGCCCACTCGGCGGGTGGGGATCTCGCCTTGCTGTACGCCGCGGCGCATCCGGATCGCGTCCGCAAGCTCGCGCTGATCACGGTGGGCGCGAGCGCCGTCGGCATCGACGTCAGCGACGACGTGTTTCGCGCGGCGTTGCAACGGCGGTCCGCCGAGCCCTGGTTCGACGAGGCGCACGCCGCGATCCTCGCGTGGGACGCCGGCGACGCATCGCGTGCGAACCGTGCAGCGGCCATGCCCTTCTTCTACGGCCGCTGGGACGAGGTGGCGCAGGCGCACGCCGCCGCGGCTCCCGATGAGCGTGACCCTGATTCCGCGGCGACCTACTACGCCGACGGCGCATTCGATCCGGCTGCGACGAGGACGGCGCTGTCGAAGCTCGACGCCGATGTTCTCGTGCTCGTCGGCGGGGTCGACCCCGGCCCGACCGTCAACGAGGGCCAATCGCTGGCCCGCCTGTTCCGCAACGCAGAGCTCGTCGTACAGCCGGGCGCCGGGCACTACCCGTGGCTCGACGACACCGAGGCATTCGTCTCGACGGTCAGTCGCTTCCTAGCAGCTCGCTGATCTCGCCCACGACCTGGTGCGAGCCGGCGATGTGCCAGCGGTGCCCGCGAATCGGGACGACCGCGGTCGCACCACCGGCGGCGTGCACCAGGGCGACGCCGGGCAGCCAGTCCCAGTCGTAGCAGTCGTGCTGCACCCAGCCGCCGAGCCGCCCGGCGGCCACCGACGCAAGCTCGATCGAGCCCGAGCCGAACATCCGCACCGTCGCAGCGTCGCGCAGCGCCCGCAACAGGGGCAACCGGACCGCGTCGTCGGGAATCGTGTCGGGATGCAGGTAGCTGGCCACCGAGACCTGGCTGAGCGCCCGGTCGGCCAGGCGCGCGACCGGCTCACCGTTACGGGTTGTCGGCTGGTCGCGTCCACCGAGCCACAGTTCGTCGCTCGACGGGTTGTAGACGGCGCCGAGTACGGGGCCGACGCCGTCGGCGAGCGCCAGCGCCGTGCACCAGAACGGCAGGCCGGACAGGAAGTTGTACGTCCCGTCAACCGGGTCGATGAACCAGGTCCGGGTGGACGGCTCGTTCGTGCCCTCCTCGCCCACCACGCCGTCGCCCGGGCGTTGAGTGCGCAGCCGGGCGACGATCAGTTCCTCGGCGGCATGATCCGCGGCCGAGACGACGTCCGACACGGAGGTCTTGTGATGGATATCGAGTCCCGCGCGCCGCATGTCACGAGCCAGCAGGCCGGCCTCGCGAACGAGCGAAGCAGCCAGATCGAGGTCGTCGGCCACGGGGACGACCCTAGGCGTAGCGTCGCTGGGGTGTCAGAGCGTGTGTCAGAACGCCCTCGGGTCGGCCACATCCAGTTCCTGAACTGCCTGCCTATCTACTGGGGGTTGGTGCGCTCGGGCGCGTTGCTCGACGTCGACCTGCGTAAGGACACCCCGGATCGCCTCAACGACGCGCTCGTCCGCGGCGATCTCGACATCGGCCCGATCTCGCTCGTCGAGTACCTGCGCCACGCGTCCGACCTCGTGCTGCTCCCGGACCTGGCCGTCGGCTCGGACGGCCCGGTGCTGTCAGTGAATCTCGTCGCTCAGCGGCCGCTGCCCGAGTTGCGCCGGGTCGCTCTCGGCTCGACGTCACGGACGTCCGTATTGCTGGCCCGGATGTGGCTGGCCGAAGCACACGGCGTGACGCCGGCGTACTTCGACTGCCCGCCCGAGCTGACCGCGATGCTGCTCGAGGCCGACGCCGCGGTGCTGATCGGCGACGCCGCGCTACGTGCCAACTACGACGCCCCGCGTCACGGCCTCGACGTCTACGACCTGGGCACCGTGTGGCGCGACTGGACCGGCCTGCCCATGGTGTTCGCCGTCTGGGCGGCGCGCCGTGACTACGCGCAGGCGAATCCCGGCCTGGTCAAGGACGTCCACGCCGCCTTCGTCCGCGGACGCGACGAGGCGATGGCCCACGTCGACGAGGTAGCCGCGCAGGCGGCCCGCTGGGAACCGTTCGATCCCGCGACCCTCGCCCGGTACTTCCGGACGCTGGACTTCTCACTCGGCGCCCGCCAGATCGAGGGGCTCACCGAGTTCGCCCGCCGTGCCGCCGCGGTCGGCGCCGTGCCGCTGGCCCGAGCGCTCGAGTTCGCCGAGGTCTAATTCGGTATGCGGCAGGTCCCGGGACCCGGCAGGGTGGCGTTCATGACGACACGTGACGCGCTGCTCGATGCCTACGACGCCCAGGTCCGAACCGCGCTCGCCAGTCGCCAGCCCGCCGGCGTGACCTGTGAGTGGGACGGTCCGCTGCTTCGCTGCACCGGCATGTACCGAGGCTTCGTCGGGTACCGCGACCTCGGCGACCTGCGTGGCGACGACCTGGACGCCCTCATCGCCCGCACCCGCGACTACTTCGCCGGACGCGGTGAGGCGTTCGAGTGGAAGACGCACGCGCATGACGAGCCAGCCGACCTGCCCGACCGCTTGCGCGCCCACGGCTTCGTGCCGGAGGACGCCGAGACCGTCGTCGTCGGCGAGACGGCGCTGATGGCGCGCGAGCCCGTCCTGCCCGAAGGAGTGCGGCTGCGCGAGGTCACCGAGCACGCCGACTTCGTGCGGATCATCGCGATGGAGTCCGAGGTCTGGGACGCGGACTGGTCGTGGCTTGCCGACGACCTCACCGCCAGGATGGAGGCGGCGCCCGGCGAGATGAGCGTCCTGGTCGCCGAGGCTGGCGACGTCGTGGTCAGCGCGGCGTGGCTCGTCTACAACCCGGGCACGGACTTCGCCGGACTGTGGGGTGGGTCGACGCTGGCCGCCTGGCGCCGCCGCGGCATCTACCGCGCGCTCGTGGCGCGCCGCGCGCAGCTCGCGGCCGCGCGCGGCGTGAAGTACCTGCAGGTGGACGCGTCCGAAAACAGCCGGCCGATCCTCGAACGACTCGGCTTCGTCGCGGTTACGACCACGACGCCTTACGTCTGGACGCCCTGAGCCGCATCGGCGAACCGCCGCAGGATCTTCGCCCAGCCGACGTCGTAGCTCTCGCGCTTCTTGCCGAGCGCGGCGACCTGCTCATCGGTCAGCTTGTCCCACCCGCGATGCTCGACCTGCACCCTGGTGAGCGACGGGCCGAGCTCGCGAAACGTCAGCTCGACCTCGGTGACGACCGGCTCGATGAGGTCCCAGGTCATCACGAACCGGATCGGCGGCTCCCAGGCCAGCAGGGTGCCCCACGTCCGGGTCTGCCCATCGCGCCACGTCTCGTAGACGCGCCCGCCGGTCCGTTCCTCGAACGTGACGCCGACGACCTCCTCCGCACCCTGTGAATGGGTCCGCAGTGGCCACCACTGGTCGAGCGTGCGCACGAAGACGTCGAAGGTGTGCGCCGCACTGCTACGCACCATCGTCGACTGACGGATTGGCGGGCGCTGCATCGACGTGACCGTCACCCCGCGTCCGCCTTCCGGTCGTCCTGCCGCCCGGCGTCAGCCTCGACGAGCCGCCGGGCGATGTCCAGCGACGATGCCCATAACTCGTCGAGCAGCTCGCGCAGCGCCTGCAGCCCGGACGGCTCGGCCCGGTACATCCGGCGCGCGCCGTCGCGGCGTTCGACGAGCAGCCCGGCGTTCTTGAGCACGGTCAGGTGCTGGCTGACCGCCGGGCGGGTCACGTCGAACGCCGCTGCGATCTCGCCGGCGGACAGCTCGTCGTGCGCGACCAGTTGCAGGATCGCCCGCCGGCGCGGTTCGGCAATCGCGCGCAGGGCGTCGTCGGTCGAGTCCGTGCGTCTTACTTCCACAGGCCGACAGCATTCCCGTCCGGGTCGGTGACGACGGCAATGGTGCCGAAGTCCCCGGGTAGCGGCGTTGGCGGGACGATCTGCTTGCCGCCGAGTTGCTCGGCTCGCGCCAGGTAGGAATCGAGGTCGTCCACCCGCATGTAGATCTTCACGCCGGTGTCGCCCGGCGCCTGCGACGGGCCGATGCCGCCGCCGACGGCGCCCTCACCGGCTCCGGTGTCGACGATGCCGTAGCCGCCCATCGACGGATCGTTGCTGACCGTCCAGCCGAACAGCTCGGCGTAGAACTTCTGTGCCCGCTCGTGATCAGTGCTCATGACCTCGAACCAGGCGACTGGTGCCCCCATGGCGGTGCTCCCTTCGGTGTGTGCGTGCGACAGGTAGGTTAGCGACTGCTTACGTAAGTGTCAACTAACGCGAGGGCTCAAGTGCACAGGGGGCACCGCTGCGCTACGGGTCATCGAGCCTTCACGCTCCCGCTGGCGCCCGAGTCCGGTGCCTACTACGCCCCGGGAGCGGGTGCCGGCTCGCGTGGCGGTGCGACCTCTGGACGCAGTCCCTCGTTCCACAGCTCGTTCGTCTGCAGCACCCAGAAGACAGCGAACAAGCCGATCTCGCTGGCCTCGAGCCCGAACACCCATTGGTCCCAGATCGGACGGAGAATAAAGAAGATGACTAGTGCCGCTACGACCATGAGCGTGCCGATGATCGTGTACCGATTGAAGTGGTGCACCTCTTTCAGCTTCGGTTCGCCCGGCGCAGGGTGCTTTCGAGACTCGTACAGGTTGTATCCATTTACCAGGATGTTTATTGCGATGATGGCGAACATCGTGATCGCCGAAATGGGGTGCGCGAACTCCAAGAACCACGTCCGGCCCTGCCAGAACAAGATCAGCACGGCGACGAAAAATGCGAGCGTTACGCCATAGCCGACGTAGTCCCTTTGACGTGGCCGCTTCGCATTATCGCCATCGTCGGGCCAAAACTGGTTTTTGATACCGATACCAGCGAGCAACGCGAGCGCTGCGCCGGCGACCACGAGCAGGCCGCCGACGTTGTTGGCGATGTTGAGGTTGCGATTGGTCACGTCGAGGGTCGCGGCGCAGTTCTTTGGTGCTCTGTCAGTCGGCACCAGTGCCACGAAGGGCGCGAATGTCCCGGCAAAGTTCAGCAGCACGTCTTCCAAGGCCGTGTTGCCTCTGAGCGCAATGAGGCAGACTCCGATTGCGATCAGCGTGCCGACGAAGAAGGAATGCACGGGCGTGTAGTAGTACGCGCTGATCGAACCGAGCAGACAGCCGTCAACCCGGACGAGTTCGAATATCAATGAGGCGCCGAGCCCTATTACGAGCCCGACCATCGACAGTCGCAGGTACCTGGACGTCTTGACAATAACTTCGTTGTCGGGCGTGGCATGCTTCAGATTGGCGGCCAGCCCTTTCTCGATCAACCGAATGAGCAGCAGGTTCTTGATCAAATTCAGCATGGCCCCTCCCAGCGAGGAGGCCAAGCATCGGGCATCTCGGCTGCTAAATCAATAGCTCTCCGGAGCGGATCTTGCACCACGAGTGGTAGCCAATCCACACATGATCAGCCGATCGAGGTGGAGCTCACTTCGAGAGCGAGAAGGAGCGCATCTACGCTGGCTGACATGACGGCTGCGATCGACGACCTGCTTGCCCACGCTGCGGACGGCGGGCGCCTCGGCCCAGCCGACGCGCTGCTGCTCTACACCGACGCGCCGCTGCACGCACTGGGCGAGGCGGCCGATGCCGTCCGGCGGCGGCGCTACGCCGACAACATCGCGACTTACATCATCGACCGCAACATCAACTACACCAACGTGTGCGTGACGGCTTGCAAGTTCTGCGCGTTCTACCGTGCACCCAAGCACGAAGAGGGCTGGACGCACAGCGACGAGGAGATCCTGCGCCGCTGCGGCGAGGCCGTCGAACTCGGCGCAACCCAGATCATGTTCCAGGGCGGCCATTCGCCGGATCTCGGCATCGAGTGGTATGAGCGGATCTTCGCCGCGATCAAGCGCGAGTACCCGTCATTGGTGTTGCACTCGCTCGGCGGGTCCGAGGTCGTGCACATCAGCCGGACGTCCGGCCTGGACTTCGAGACCGTGATCCGGCGGCTGAACGCGGCGGGCCTCGACTCGTTCGCCGGCGCGGGCGCCGAGATCCTGGTCAAGCGCCCGCGTACGGCCATCGCGCCGCTGAAGGAGTCCGGCGAGACGTGGCTCGAGGTCATGGAGACCGCGCACCGGCTCGGTGTCGAGTCCACCGCGACGTTCATGATGGGCACCGGCGAGACGAACGCCGAGCGGATCGAACACCTGCGCATGATCCGCGACGTGCAGGACCGCACCGGCGGCTTCCGCAGCTTCATCCCGTGGACCTACCAGCCCGAGAACAACCACCTGCGCGGCCGCACCCAGGCCACGTCGCTGGAATACCTGCGCATGATCGCCACCGCCCGGCTGTTCTTCGACAACATCAACCACCTGCAGGGTTCGTGGCTCACCACCGGCAAGGACATCGGCCAGCTGACGCTGCACTTCGGCGCCGACGACCTGGGTTCGGTGATGCTCGAAGAGAACGTCGTCTCGTCCGCCGGGGCGAGGCACCGCAGCAACCGCACCGAGCTGATCGAGCTGATCCGCGGCGCGGGGCGCATCCCGGCGCAGCGCGACACCCTCTACCGGCACATCGCCGTGCACGACGACCCGGCAAACGACCCGGTCGACGCGCGCGTGCACTCGCACTTCTCCTCGACGGCGCTTCCCGTCGTGGCGGCCAGCTGACCGCTTTACCCGGTATGGCGCTGATGCGCTTACTGAATGGCTACGCATGATCGCGTAGCGTTCGCTAAGTTCCTGCTGTACGCCGGCCAAGGGCCGGCACGACCGCAAGTCCGTTCCGGTACACAACACTGGCGGATGTGCCGCTCCGAGCCGTGACATGGCCGAGTGAGGGCGGCTTTCGGGGGCAGGTCGGTTCCGACTAGCTCCGAAGGAGTGTCGAACCGTGAAACCGAGGAGTCTCCTGCGTATTGCGCTGGCCATCGTTGCCGCGGCGTTGTGCGTCGGCCTGGTTGGCCCGCCCGCGGTCGCTCATACGGACGGGTCCGACTCCGACACGTCCGAGGTCCAGGCGCCCGCGCTCGCTGACGTGCAGGCGTTCGTCGACCGGATGATCGCCAGCCGGCTGGACTGGCTTACCGCCCTCTCGGCGAAGGTGAGCGCCAATCCAGACCTCGACGCGACGGCCAAGGACAAGATCACGTCCTCGATCGATCAGGCCGAGGCGGCCTTGACCGCGCTGAAGGCGCAGGTCGACAGCGCCGGCAGCGTCACCGAGGTCTGGTCGGACGTTCGAGCCGCGCTGGCGACGATGCCGAGCTTCTGGTGGCCGTGGTGGTGGTTCCACCCCGCAGTGCACCGAGCGGTACACGGCGCGCTCGCGGCGCAGCGGCACGCAGCTCGGCTCGCGGCAGCCCGGCTCGCCGAGGAACGCCGCGCCGACAAGGCACGTGCTGCGGCACGGGCGGCCCGTGCGGCGCGTGCGACGCTGCAGCGTCGATCGAGCTTCGGCGACCGTTCGGCGTGGTGGCAGCAGAACGCCACGAGATGGGGGCGCGGACTAGACCCGCGCTACCAGTACCTCTCGTCGTTCTCGGGTAATCGCTACTCCGGTGGTGACTGGGACGGGCACTGCCGGCATCGCTGATCCACCCGATGAGCCGGCCCGCGCAGCGTGATCGCACGGGCCGGCTCGCTCTTTGCGTCGGGCCTCTACGGTCATGACATGTCCCTGGTCGTCGCGGTGCCGTGCGGAGTTGCGGCGGCGGTCGCATATGGCGCCGCGACAGCGGTGCAGCACTCCGCCGCGCACACGGGCACGGGCGCGGCCGATGCCATCGGGTTGCTGCGGCTGCTGCGCGACCCGCGCTGGCTGCTGTCGATCGGCGGGGACACGGTCGGCCTGGCGCTGCAGGTCGTCGCACTCTCGACCGGTCCGGTGGTGCTGATCCAGCCGCTGCTCGTCCTCGCGTTGCCCGTCTCGCTGGTCGCCGGCTGGGCGATCGGCGGCCCCAGACCCGAGCGCGGCGATTACCTTGCCTGTCTGGGGATTCTCGGCGGGTTGGCGGTCTTCTTCGCGTTGCTCGGTGATCCGGGGACGGGCTCGCTGCTCGCCACTCGTCCGGCCGTCGTCGCGATCGCCGTCTCGCTGGCGGTGGGCATCACCGCCTGCGTGGCCGTTCGACGGGGCGCGGTCGCGCTGCGCGCGGGCGTTTACGGCGGCGTCGCCGGAGCGTGGTTCGGGCTGGTCGGGGTGTTGCTCAATGCGGCCGCGACGACGTGGCGTCATCGCGGACCGGACGGGTTCGCGCATCCGGTGGGCCTGGTGCCGCTGGTGGGCCTGCTCGTCATCGGGGCGCTCGGCATCACGCTCACCCAGATCTCGTTCCAGGTCGGCGCACTCGGCGCGAGCTTTCCGGCGAACAAGGCGGCCGACCCGGTGGTGGCCGTCGTGCTCGGCGCGGTGCTACTGCATCAACGCGTGCCGTCCGGCGTGCTGTTCGTCGTCGTGTACCTCGCCTGCCTGGTGGTGATCGTCAGCGGCACGATCCGCCTCGCGAACCCGCCGGGCGCCCGGGCTTCGACGGGGTCCAGCGCGATTGCATAGTTGCAGCGTGCACAATGTGGCGACGATGAGCCGCGCCGACCTGGACAAGCAGCCTCGCGCCATTGCCGCGATGTTCGATCGAGTCGCGCGACGCTACGACGTGACCAACACGCTGATGTCGCTCGGCCAGGACCATCGCTGGCGCCGCCGCACCCGGCAGGCCCTCGAGCTGAGCACGGGCGAGCTGGTACTCGACCTGGCGGCAGGCACGGCGGTATCGACCGTCGAACTCGCCAGGTCCGGCGCGTACGCGGTCGGGTGCGACTTCTCCCTCGGCATGTTGCAGGCCGGACGGGCCCGGCGAGAGCGCCGTCGGGTTCCGCTCGTCGCCGGCGACGCGCTGCACCTGCCGTTCGCCGACAAGATGTTCGACGCCGCGACCATCTCGTTCGGGTTGCGCAACGTCGCGGACGTCGACCAGGCGCTGCGCGAGATGGCACGGGTCGTGCGGCCGGGCGGACGCATGGTCGTGTGCGAGTTCAGCCAGCCGACGTTCAGGCCGTTCCGCAGGCTGTACCTGAACTACCTGATGCGAGCGGTGCCGGCGATCGCTCGCCGCGCCTCGTCGAACCCCGCGGCTTACGTCTACCTCGCCGAATCGATCCGCAACTGGCCGACCCAGCTCGAGCTTGCCCGCCGCGTCGCCGCCGCCGGCTGGGCGGACGTGACCTGGCGCAACCTGAGCGGCGGCATCGTGGCGATGCATCGCGCCGAGCGGGTCGGCTGACGGCTCGGCCGGGCGCCGTATTCAGCAGCTGAACGAGCCGGACACCTTCGTGCTGCCGTCGACGCCCGCGAACTTGCCGCCCCGCATGTCCTTGTCGAGCGTGCCGGACAGCGTCAGCGCGTGCGGGTTGCCCGCCGCGTCGATCGTTGCCGACGCGTTGTTGAACGGTCCCGGCTCCGGCTTCAAGACGATGCCGAAGTAGTCGGGCAGGTCACCGGCGAAGTCCGGACCCACCAGCACGCCGACGTTGACCGACATGAACGTGATGTTGTGCACGCAGGAACCGCCGTCCAGTTCGAACGGCGTCTGCCCGATCGTCCCGTCGGCCTTCGCGCTACCGCCGCAGAAGACGTTGATGACGCCGCCGCTGCCCTTCGTGTACCCGTCACAGGTGACCGGTCCGGCGGCGGCGGGCGCCGTGGCAGTGGGTGCTGGCGGAGGCTTCGACTTCGAATCGGAGGTCCCGCAGCCGGCCAGAGCGATGATCATTAAGCAGCAGGCGAATAGGACACTCCGGTGGGCCACCTTGCCATGGTGGTTGACAACCCCGGAAGAAACCAAATCGATCTCGGAGAATCCGGACGGTCTCGGGTACGCGGCGCCGGTGTCCGGAACACCCGGAGGTGGGGTAGTCCTACGGTGGGACGCTCGCTAGCGTGACACCCCGGCGGGCGGTCCGCCGAGCGATCCCAACAAACCAGACCTAGGAGTGGGCATGAGCCTCGAGAGCGACGACGCGGACACCGGCTTGGGCGACGGCGGTGCCGACGGCGCGGCTGACAGCGGCGGCGACGGTGGTGCCGGCTTCGGTGACGGTGGCGCGGACGGCGGTGCCGGTGACGGTGGCGCGGACGGCGGTGCCGATGGTGGCGCGGATGGCGGTGCCGGTGACGGTGGCGCGGACGGCGGTGCCGACGGTGGCGCGGATGGCGGTGCCGGTGACGCTGGCGCGGGTGACGGCGGTGCCGACGGCGCGGCTGACAGCGGCGGTGACGGCGGTGCCGGCTTCGGCGACGGTGGCGCCGACGGTTCGGCCGTGTGACACCTCGACTACTGACAGACGGCGCGTCAGCGACTACGGTGCCGGAAGCGGCGCTCGCGACTCCGGATCACGTCCGGGTCGCTAGAGCGCCGCGCCAGGTGGCGTACAGCGGGGGCATGACACAGCGTGTCTCCGCTGCGAAGGGCCCGGCACTGCTGCCGGGCCCGTCCACCTCTTCTGAGCGTCGGCGATGAGCGCGCTGAGCCGGTGCATCGCGATCCCCGCTGAACGGTTCGCGGACGAGCACTGGGGACGGCTGCCCCTGCTGACCAGCCGCGGCGAGCTGGCGGCAGGGTTCGACGACCTGCTCGACGCGTCGGCGGTCGACGAGCTCGTCTCGCGCCGGGGCTTGCGCAAGCCGTTCCTGCGCATGGCGAAGGACGGCGACCTGGTCGCGCCGAAGCGGTACACCCGCGGCGGCGGCGCCGGGGCCGGCGCGCCCGACCAGGTGGCCGACGACCGGGTGCTCGACCAGCTCGGCGGCGGCGCCACGCTCGTCCTGCAAGGACTGCATCGGACCTGGCCGCCGCTCGTGGCGTTCGCGTCGGAGCTGGCCGCCGAGCTGGGGCATCCCGTCCAGGTGAATGCGTACGTCACACCGCCGCAGAACACGGGGTTCGCGGCGCACTACGACGTGCACGACGTGTTCGTGCTGCAGATCGCCGGACGCAAGCAGTGGCGGGTGCACGAGCCGGTGCTGACCGATCCGCTCGGCGACCAGCCGTGGGAGCAGCACCGCGAGGCCGTCGCCGCGCGCGCAGCCGAGGAGCCGCTGCTCGACACGGTGATCGAGCCGGGCGATTCGCTGTACCTGCCGCGGGGCTATCTGCATTCGGCGACGGCCCTCGGCGAGTTGTCGATTCACCTGACGGTCGGGATTCATGCGATCTCGCGCTACCAGCTCGTCCGGCACCTGATGGCGATCGCGCAGAACGATCCCGCGCTTCGCCGCTCGCTGCCGATGGGCGTCGACCTCGGCGACCCGACGGTGCTCGATCCGCACCTGCGCGACACCGTCGCTGCACTGCACGCCTTCCTCGACGGCGGGGGGACGGACGCCGTGGCCGAGCGCGTCGCGGCGGACCTGACGCAGCAGACGCGTCCGGCGCCGATCGGCCCGCTCGCCCAGCTGGCAGCCAGTGACTCGCTGGGCCCGGACACGTCGCTGCGGATGCGCGCGGGCTTGCGCGTCCGGCTGGACCGCGGCGAGACGAACCTTCGCCTGCGGCTGCCCGACAAAGCCGTCACGTTGCCGCTCGGCGCCGAGTCGGCGCTCAAGGCGGTCCTGACCGGCGAGGCGTTCACCCCGCGCGAGCTGCCCGGGCTGGACGCCGCCGAGCAGCTCGACGTCGCGCGTCGGCTCATCCGCGAGGGCATGGTCGTCCCGGTGAGCGCCAGTGACTGAGCCGCACCACCGGCCGCATCCGCGCGAGACGCTCGACCGGTGCGCGTTGCGTGCGCAGTTGCGCGGCGACCAGATGCTCGGCACGGCGTTCCCCGCGACCCGGTTGCTGCTCGTCGAGCAACCCGGGCCATGGAGACGCGCCGGGCTGCGCGGCTCGCGCTTCGACCACGCGACAGCCGGCGCCCTCGAAGCGCGCGCCGCGGACGCCGGGCTGCGCGTGCTCGCAATCCGGCGGCCGGGGCGGACGCCTCGCGGCGCGAGACGGCACTGGGCGATCGCCGACTGCCGCCCGGGCCACGAGTCGCTGCGCTGGGGCGGTTACGGCGCGGACGCCGAGCTGCTGGAACTCCCGCTCGACGGCTCGGCCGGCACGCCCGACGAGGCGCCGATCTACCTCGTCTGCGCGCACAGCAAGCACGACACGTGCTGCGCCCTGCGCGGGCGCCCGGTCGCGGCGGCGCTCGCGCAGGAGCGTCCCGGCCGGGTGTGGGAATGCAGCCACGTCGGCGGTGAGCGGTTCGCGGCCAACGTCCTGGTGTTGCCGGGCGGCCTGCTCTACGGGCGGGTGCTGCCGTTCGCCGCGCACGAGTTCGTCGAGGCGACCGAGGCCGGCGAAGTGGTCGGCGCGCTGTTGCGCGGGCGCGTCGGCCTCAAGCCGGTCGCCCAGGCGGCGTTGGCGTTCGCGTACGAGCACCTGGCGATCCGGCGTTCGGACGCGCTGCGCGTGATCTCGGTCCGGGCTGTGAACGAGCGCGAGTCGGCCGTGCGGATCCGGGGGCCGCACGGCCTGATCGACGTGACGGTGCGCGTCGAGCGGATTCGCGCGGACGGGCTCACCTGCTCGCAGCCGGGCCCAGGGGCGTACTTCGCGTTCCGTCCGATCGCGGCTGTCGCGGTCGAGTGACGCCGCTGGTTTTGGCCGCGCTGACCGCCTATGGCGGGCTGGGCGGCCAAAACCGGATCAGTGGGCGCCGGCTAGGCGCTGGCGGGACAGCTCGATCTCGGCCTCGGCCTCGGCGCGTCCGGCCCAGGACGCCCCCTCGACGCTCTTGCCCGGCTCGAGCTCCTTGTAGACCTCGAAGAAGTGCTGGATCTCCAGCCGGTCGAACTCCGGCAGGTGGTGGATGTCGCGCAGGTGCTCGAGCCGTGGATCGCGCGCCGGGACGCAGAGCACCTTGTCGTCGCCGCCCTTCTCGTCGGTCATCCGGAACATCCCGATCGCGCGGCACAGCACTAGGACGCCGGGGAACAACGGGTCGCCCTGCAGGATCACCAGGGCGTCGAGGGGGTCGCCGTCGGTGCCCAGCGTGTTCTCGATGTAGCCGTAGTCGGCCGGGTACTGCGTCGACGTGAACAGGGTGCGGTCGAGCCGGATGCGTCCGGACGCGTGGTCGACCTCGTACTTGTTGCGGCTGCCCCGGGGAATCTCGATCAGCACGTCGAACTCCATGCCGCACAGTGTCGCGCACCGGAGCGCTCCCATGCCCGGACGCTAAGGTGCCCAACGTGGCGGGGCGGCACGCGGCAAGATCGGGCGCCTGGGCGCTGGCCGTCGTGATCCTCGTCGCGGCCGCAGGCGGCGGTGCCTATCTCGGCACGTGGGAGTGGCGCCAGCACCACCCGGGCCCCCAGCCGAAACCGACCACGAAGGCGCCGGCCGCCGCTCTCGCCGCCGCGTCCGTCTCGCTGCCCCGCGTCACGCGAACACCCGCCCCGATCCCTGGCGTCACCGCCTTGGCGTCCGCGCTCCACGCACCGCTTGCCGACCCCCGGCTGGGCGCGCGCACCCTGGTCGAGGTTCGCGACGCGTCCACCGGTGCGGTGCTGCTCGACCACGGCGGCAGCACGCCGGCGGCCCCGGCGTCCACGGCGAAGCTCGCCACGGCACTCGCGGTGCTCACCGTGCACAAGGCGACGGACCGGATCACCACGCGGGTCGTCAGCGGCGCCGAACCCGGCACCGCGGTGCTCGTCGGCGGTGGTGACCCGACGCTCACGGCGGCGCCGGCCGATCACGACGGCGCCTACGCCGATGCCGCGCGGATGGCCGCGCTCGCGCGCCAGCTGCCCGCCGCCGCCATCAACCGCATCGTCGTGGACGGCTCGCTGTATGCGGGCGCCGCCGTGTCGCCGTTCTGGGCGCCGGAGGACGTGCCGAGCGACTACGCGGCACCGATCACCGCGATCATGGTCGACGGCGGACGCGCCCACCCGGACGCCACCATCCGCAGCACCGCGCCGGACCTCGCGGCGGGACGAGCGCTCGCTGCCGCGCTGGGCAAGCCCGACCTGCCGGTCAGCCGCGGGTCGGCGCCGCCGGATGCGCCGGTGCTCGGCAGCGTCCGGTCCGCGCCGATCGGCACGCTCGTCGCGCAGATGCTCGCGACGTCAGACAACGTGATCGCCGAGAGCCTGGCCCGGCAGGTCGCGCTCGCCGAGCAACGTGCGGCCACCTTCGCCGGGGCGGCGAGCGCGATTCGCAAGGTGGTGCGCGGCCTGGGCGTCGACATCGGCTCGGGGATGCGCGACGGCAGCGGCCTGGCCGCCACCGACCGCCTCTCGCCGGAGACGCTCACCCGGCTGCTGCGGCTGGCGACTCGCCCGTCGCGCCCAGGCCTGCACGACGTGATCGGTGACCTGCCGGTCGCCGGATGGAGCGGGACGCTCGCCGGGCGCTACACGCGTGGCACGGCCAAGGGCGGCGCGGGCCTCGTCCGAGCCAAGACCGGGACGCTCACTTCGGTGTCGGCCCTAGCCGGGGTCGCGCACGACACGGCCGGGCGGCTGCTCGTCTTCGCCGTGATTGCCGATCGCATCGGCGCGCACGCGAAGGACACCGCGGCGGCCGAGGCCGCGATCGACCGGGTCGCCGCGACCCTGGCGCGATGCGGCTGCCGCTGAATCCCGGGGTCCGTGACATCGCGGGGTCGGTACCGTGGCGTCCATGGCGTCGCTCATCGACTGGGATCTGGCGGCCCGATCCGCGAAGAGCCTGAGCCCGGCGCCGCCGCAGGTCTCCGCCGACGAGGCCGACCAGGTCGTCGCCGAGCTGTACCGCAGTGCCGAGGTCGCGGCCGCGCACGTCGCCGAGCTGACGCAGCTCACCGAGCCGGCGGTCACCGCGCTCACCCGCGTCGTCGACCGTGCCGGCTGGATCGACGTCAACGCCGCTGGCTTGCGCAACGTGATGACCCCGCTCGTCGACCGGCTGGTGGCAGCGAACAAGGTCGGCAAGGTCGCCGAGTCCGTGGGCGGACGGGTGACCGGCATGCAGGCCGGAGCCGTGCTCGGCTTCCTGTCCGGCAAAGTGCTCGGCCAGTTCGAGTTCTTCGACCAGCACGACGGGCAGCTGCTGCTCGTGGCCCCGAACCTGGTCAGCGTCGAGCGGCAGCTGCGCGTCGACGCGTCCGACTTCCGGTTGTGGGTGTGCGTGCACGAGGTGACGCATCGCGTGCAGTTCACCGCGATCCCGTGGCTGCGCCAGCACATGCTCGATGAGGTTGCCGCGCTCTCGGAGAGCATCGAGACCGATCCGGCGGCGCTGCGCGAGCGCACACGTGCCGCGCTGGGCGAGCTGGTCAAGGTCGTCCGCGGCCAGGGCGACGGCGCGGGCCTGATGTCGGCGCTGGCCACCCCGGAGCAGCGCGTCGTGATCGACCGCGTGACGGCGTTCATGTCACTGGTCGAGGGCCACGCCGAGTACGTGATGAACGCTGTCTCCCCGGACGTGATCCCGACGCAGAAGGTGATCGAGGAGCGCTTCGGCCAGCGCCGGCGCCAGGGCGGCAACCCGTTCGACCGCCTGCTGCGGCGGCTGCTCGGCCTGGACGCCAAGACTCGCCAGTACACCGACGGGGCGGCATTCGTGCGGTTCGTCGTCGGCAAGGTGGGTGTGGACGGGTTCAATGCCATCTGGACCTCGTCGCAGACCCTGCCCGGCAAGGACGAAATCGCGTCGCCGGCCAACTGGATAACGCGCATCCACGGCTAGGTTGCGCTCATGGGGCCTCATCCGGCGGTGGCCGAGGTGCGGCGGGCCGTTCGCGCCGCGCTGCCGACCGAGGGGTGCGTTCTCGTTGCCTGCTCGGGCGGCGGCGACTCGCTGGCGCTGGCCGCCGCGACCGCATTCGAGTGCCGCGACCGGGCGGCGGCTCTGATCACCGTCGACCACGGGCTCCAGCCCGGATCGGCCGACCAGGCGGCGGCCGTTGCGGCAGTCGGCTACGAGATGGGCTTCGACCCGGTCGAGATCGTCCCGGTAACCGTCCACGCCGCGGGCGGGCCGGAGGCCGCGGCCCGCGCCGCCCGTTACGCAGCCTTGGACGCTGCCGCGGAAGCCCTCCACGCCACCGTCCTGCTCGGCCACACGCTCGACGACCAGGCCGAGACGGTGCTGCTCGGCCTCGGCCGCGGATCCGGCCCACGGTCGATCGCCGGGATGCGCCCGGTCGACGGGCGGTACCGCCGCCCGTTCCTCGGCGTGCGCCGGGCGACCGCGCAGGCCGCGTGCGAGGCGCTCGGCCTGACGCCGTGGCACGACCCGCACAACGCCGACCCGGCCTACCAGCGCGTGCGGTTGCGCCGCGATGTGTTGCCACTTCTCGAGGACGTCCTGCAGGGCGGCGTGGCAGAGGCGCTCGCGCGCACGGCGGCGCTGACCCAGGCCGACCTCGACGCGCTGGACGCCCTCGCCGCCGGCATCAGCCGCGACTCAGAGACGCTGGACGTGGCGGCCCTCAAAGACCAGCCGCAGGCGATCCGCACCCGCGTCCTCCGGGCATGGGCGCTCGCCGGCGGCGCGGCGCCGCTCACTGCCACGCACATCGCCGCCCTCGACGCGCTCGTCGCCGGCTGGCACGGGCAGGGCCCGGTCGACCTGCCGGGCGGGTTCGCGGTGCGCCGGGCATCTGGCAGGCTGCACCTGCAACGCACGCCACGCGCGCCCGGCGCGCAACCGCGCACGTCGACCGAGGAGTGACAGTGCCGTCAGCGCTCGACGCCGACATCGAGGCCGTGCTCGTCACGGCAGACGAGATAGCCCAGAAGACCACCGAACTCGCCAAGACCATCGACGCGGACTACGCCGATCGCGAACCGCTGCTCGTCGGGGTGCTCAAGGGCGCGGCGATGTTCATGTCCGACCTCGCATTGGCGCTCGAACGCCCGTCGACGATGGAGTTCATGGCCGTGAGCTCGTACGGCTCGTCGACGACCACGTCCGGCGTGGTGCGCATCCTCAAGGATCTCGACCGAGACATCGCCGGCGAGCACGTCCTGATCGTCGAGGACATCATCGACTCTGGACTCACCCTGTCCTGGCTGTTGCGCAACCTGCAAAGCCGCAACCCGGCGTCCGTCGAGGTCGTCGCCCTGCTGCGCAAGCGTGACGCGGCAAAGGTTCATGTACCGGTGAAGTACGTGGGCTTCGACATCCCGAACGAGTTCGTGGTCGGCTACGGCCTGGACTACGCCGAGCGCTACCGCAACCTCGCCTATATCGGCCGGCTCAAGCCGTCCGTGTACGGAGGCTGAGAAAACGGCGAGAGCGGCGCCGTTCGCCCGAGGCGGACGGCGCCGGATGACCGGAACGTCGGGGGCTCGGCGTACGTTCGGCTAAAAGACATCGGAGCGGGGTTATCCCCCCAGCCGCTGTCGGCGTGGGCACGCGTGGCCACGCCGTGATCGAGGCTTGCCGTGTACCGTCCGTAGGTGAATTCGCGCGGGAATTCATCGCATCGAGCAGGAGGAGCGCGAGACGGCCCCCCGTCGCGCGATGACACATGGATCGTAAGCGTCTCTACCGGTCGTGGTGGCTTTGGGCCGTCGTGATCATCATCTTTGCCATCTTCGTGCTGCCGTCGCTGTCCGGGGGCAGCGACTACCACTCGGTCAGCACGTCGGACGCGATTGCCCAGATCGACGCGGGCAACGTGACCAAGGCGGTGATGCACGACAAGGAACAGTCGCTCACCCTCGACTTGAAGGCGCCGTTCGAGAACCACCGCAAGATCAGCGCGTCCTATCCGGCTGACGCGAGTGCCACGATCTTCAATGACCTGAAGTCCCACTCCGGTACCGACTTCACCACGAAGGTCTCCAAGAGCAACCTGTGGCTGTCGCTGCTGGCGAGCCTCCTGCCGATCCTGCTCATCGTCGGCGTGCTGTTCTTCGTCATGAGCCAGGTCCAGGGCGGCGGCAACCGGGTCATGAGCTTCGGCCGCAGCAAGGCCAAGCTCGTCAACAAGGACACCCCGAAGACCACGTTCGCCGACGTCGCCGGCGAGGACGAGGCGATCGAGGAACTCCAGGAGATCAAGGACTTCCTACAGAACCCGGCCCGCTACCAGGCGCTCGGCGCCAAGATCCCGAAGGGCGTGCTGCTGTTCGGCCCGCCCGGCACCGGCAAGACGCTGCTCGCGCGCGCCGTCGCGGGCGAGGCCGGCGTGCCGTTCTACTCGATTTCCGGGTCGGACTTCGTCGAGATGTTCGTCGGTGTCGGTGCGAGCCGCGTCCGCGACCTGTTCGAGCAGGCGAAGGCCAACGCGCCGGCCATCATCTTCGTCGACGAGATCGACGCCGTAGGACGGCACCGCGGTGCTGGCTTGGGCGGTGGCCACGACGAGCGCGAGCAGACGCTGAACCAGCTGCTCGTCGAGATGGACGGCTTCGACGTCAAGGGCGGCGTGATCCTTATCGCCGCCACGAACCGTCCCGACATCCTCGACCCGGCGCTGCTGCGCCCCGGCCGGTTCGACCGGCAGGTCGCGGTGTCGCCGCCGGACGTCCTGGGCCGCCAGGCCGTGCTCGCGGTGCACGCCAAGGGCAAGCCGTTCGCCACCGACGTCGACCTGAGCGTGATCGCCCGGCGCACGCCAGGCTTCACCGGCGCCGACCTGGCCAACGTCATCAACGAGGCCGCGCTGCTGACCGCCCGTACCAACGGCCGGCTGATCGACAACAAGGCGCTCGAAGAGGCGATCGACCGCGTCATCGCCGGCCCGGAGCGCAAGACGCGCGCGATGAGCGACAAGGAGAAGCGCGTCACGGCCTACCACGAGTCGGGCCACGCGCTGACGGCCTGGGCGATGCCCAACCTCGACCCCGTGCACAAGGTGACGATCCTGCCTCGCGGCCGCTCGCTCGGGCACACGCTCGTGCTGCCGCTCGAGGACCGCTACACGCAGACCCGCTCGGAGATCCTCGACCAGCTCGTGTACGCGCTGGGCGGCCGAGCCGCCGAGGAGCTCGTCTTCCACGAGCCCACGACCGGCGCGTCCGACGACATCGAGAAGGCCAGCAAGCTCGCGCGGGCCATGGTCACCGAGTACGGCATGAGCTCCAAGCTCGGCGCCGTGAAGTACGGCACGAGCGACGCCGAGCCGTTCCTAGGCCGCGACTACGGCCACCAGCGTGACTACTCCGAGGACATCGCCGCCGACATCGACTCCGAGGTGCGCGACCTCATCGAGGCGGCGCACGACGAGGCGTGGGAGATCCTCGTCCAGTACCGCGACATCCTGGACGCGATGGTGCTCGAGATCGTCGAGAAGGAGACGCTGGCCAAGGACGACCTCGAGCGCATCCTCGCGCCGGTTCGCAAGCGCCCGCCGCACAACACGTTCAGCGGCTTCGGCAAGCGCACGCCGAGCGACCGCCCGCCGATCGAGATCCCACCCGGCGCGCGCTCGAACGGAGTGTCGGTCAACGGGGCGGGGACGCCGGCGCTTCCCGGCGTGCAGCCGAAGCCGGACGCACCCGCGCCTGTCGCGCCGTCGCCTGCGCCCGCACCCCCCTCGTCCGGCCATGACTTCGGGCCGACCCAGACCTACGGCTCGCCGCAGGCGTACGGCGACACCCAGGCCTACGGCGACAACGAGGAGCAGCACTCCACCGCGTACCTGCCACCGGTCACACCGCCCCCGCCTGCGCCGTACCCGACCTACCCGGAGCGGCGGCATCAGCCCGGGACGGACGGCTCGCAGGGCTCGGCGTGAGTGAGCCTGACGCGGACGGATCTCGCACCGACGGCGTAGACCTGGCACGCGTCGAGAAGGCCGTCCGCGAACTGCTGATCGCGATCGGCGAAGATCCTGAGCGCAGCGGCCTGGTGCGCACTCCGGAGCGAGTGGCCCGCGCATACGCCGAGATGTTCGCCGGCCTGTTCGTCGACCCGGACGAGGTGCTGCAGACCACCTTCGACGAGAACCACGACGAACTCGTCCTGGTCAAGGACATCCCGCTCTACTCGATCTGCGAACACCATCTCGTGCCGTGGCACGGCAAGGCCGCGGTCGGCTACATCCCAGGCGAGGACGGGCGGATCACCGGCCTGTCGAAGCTGGCCCGGCTCGTCGACCTCTACGCGAAGCGGCCGCAGGTGCAGGAGCGGCTGACCTCGCAGGTCGCCGACGCCGTGATGCGCCGCCTCGAGCCGCAGGGCGTCATCGTCGTGGTCGAGGCCGAGCACCTGTGCATGGCGATGCGCGGCGTCCGCAAGCCCGGGTCGACGACGACCACCTCGGCGGTGCGGGGCATCTTCCAGTCTGACCCGCGCAGCCGCGCAGAGGCGCTGTCACTGATCCTGGGCCGCTGACGTGGCGGGATTCCCGCTTCCTTCGCGCACGGATCGAATTGTCGTCATGGGCGTGCTGAACGTCACGCCGGACTCGTTCTCCGACGGCGGGCGCTACACGTCCGTCGACGACGCCGTGGCCCATGCCCTGGCCATGCGCGCCGAGGGCGCCGACCTGATCGACGTCGGTGGCGAGTCGACGCGTCCCGGCGCGGATCGGGTCGACCCGCCGGTCGAGGCGCGCCGGGTGCTGCCTGTTATCAAGGCACTGGCCGCCGAAGGCATCACGGTCAGCGTCGACACGTACCGGGCGTCCGTCGCCGAATCCGCGCTGGCGCACGGCGCCTCGGTGATCAATGACGTGTCGGGCGGGCTCGGCGATGCCGACATGGCGCGTGTCGCACGCGATGCGCGCTGTCCGTGGATCCTCATGCACTGGCGCGGCCACAGCCGGATCATGCGGCAGCTGGCGACCTACGACGACGTCGTCGCCGACGTGCGCCGCGAGCTGCTGCAACGCGTCGACGCGGCGCTGTCCGCCGGCGTGGACGCCGCCCAGCTGGCCCTCGACCCGGGTATCGGCTTCGCGAAGACTGCCGAGCACGACTGGCCGCTGCTGGCCCACCTCGACCAGTTCGTGGCGCTCGGCTTCCCGGTCCTGATCGGCGCGTCGCGCAAGTCGTTCCTGGGTCGGCTGCTCGCGGGCCCGGACGGCGCGCCTCGTCCGGTCGGCGAGCGCGAGGACGCCACCGTGGCTATCACCACGTACGCGGCGCTGCGTGGCGCCTGGGGTGTGCGGGTCCACTCGGTGCGTCCGAACGTCGACGCCGCACTGGCCGCTGCGGCGATCGGACGGGCCGCGCCGTGAGCCCGGACCGGATCGCGCTCACTGGGCTGCGGGTGCGCGGCCATCACGGCGTCTACGACTTCGAGCGCCGCGAGGGGCAGGACTTCGTGGTCGACGTCGCGCTCGAGCTCGACACCTCGGCGGCGGCCAAGTCCGATGACGTCGCCGAGACCGTCCACTACGGCGAGCTCACCGAGGCACTCGCGGCGGTTGTGGCCGGCGAACCGGTGAACCTGCTGGAGACGCTCGCCGATCGGCTCGCCGCGGTCTGCCTGGCCGACCCGCGGGTCACGGCGGCCGACGTGACTGTGCACAAGCCGCAGGCGCCGATCCCGCAGACGTTCGCGGACGTCGCGGTAACGATCCGCCGGACGCGATGAGTACGGCAGTGCTGTCGATCGGGTCGAACCTCGGCGACCGGCTCGCTCACCTGCAGTCGGCGGTGGACGCCATGCGCCCCTGGCTGCGTGCCGTCTCGCCGATCTACGAGACGGCGCCGTGGGGGCCGATCGAGCAGGACGACTACCTCAACGCCGTTCTCGTCGTCACCGACGCCGACGCGACCGCCGAGGACTGGCTGTCGCGAGCGCAGGCCGCCGAGCAGGCCGCCGGGCGCACTCGCGACGTGCGATGGGGGCCGCGGACGCTGGACGTCGACGTGATCGCCGTCGACGACGATGTGAGCGACGACCCGGTGATCATGCTGCCGCATCCGCGAGCGGCCGAGCGGGCGTTCGTGCTGGTGCCGTGGCTCGCGGTCGATCCCGATGCGGTGCTCGGCGCCGAGCCGGTACGTAGCATCGTCGGGCGGCTGGACGCGAGCGACGTCCACCCGCGCCCCGACCTGGTGGTGGCTTAGGTGATGCGACGTACCAGTCTGGGCGACATCGCGGTGCCCTTCACCGTCATCGGCGTGACCGCATACGTGTTGCTCCGCGTGTCCTACGGTTCGATCCCGCCGCTGCAGCTCTACGTGCCGATCCCGATCGCGATCCTGGGCGTGGCCGAGCTGGTCGCCGCCCGGCGCGTGCGCGCCGTGCTGCGCCACGATCCCGACGCGAAACCGATGACCGCGATCGACATCGCCCGCTGCGTCGCGCTGGGCAAGGCGTCCGCGCTGGTCGCCGCGGGCGTGGCCGGGGCGGCTGTTGCGCTGCTCGTCCGAGTGATCCCGGACGTCGGAACTGTTCGCGCCGCAGCAGGCGATCTTCGCGTCGGCATCTTCTTGTTGCTGGCCGGATTGGTGCTCCTGCTGGCCGGTGTATTGCTCGAACGGGCCGGAATCGACCCCAATCGGGGCAGCCCGCCTACTGCCGGCACCTAGCTGACGACGAAGAGAGACAACGGCGAAACGGAGCATCTACCGCCGATCGCTAGACTCACCGCATGTCCGCCCTTGCTGCGCGCCCGCACGAGCGAGGTGCTCTCCGCACATTGGGCATGTTCGGCGCTATTGGACTGGGTGGCGTCGCTGTCTATCTGGTCGTCGTCGGGCACACCCAGAAGCAAGTGCAGATCGGCCTGCTGGTCGGTTTGTGGGGGGTGATGCTGGGCGCATTCACGCTGTTCGGCCCGCGCCACACAGCTGCCGACGATGCCGGTGAGCAGGGCGACGACGGGTCCACCTGGCTCAGCAGCAAGGGCGAGCTCGTCTCGGCGGAACGGCGCGAGCACGAATTGCAGCTCGAGGTCATCCTTCGCCGTGAGATGGAGCGCGTGCTTCGAGACGAGATGGCCGAGCTGCGCGGCGAGGTCGCCGGTCTACGTACCGATCTGCTCGACAAGATGAATGGGCAGCTCCGCCTCGAGCGCGTCGAGACGACCCGGGTGATCAGCTCCGACATCGACGAGCTGCAGCATGAAGTACGTCGCCTCGCCGTCGCGCACAGCGGCGCGCCGGCGCTCGGGGGTGGCCAGGGCAGTCGCAGTCGCATGCCAGTGGGCCGTTGCCCTACGTGGTCGGCGCTCCGCAGGTCGCCCAGGTGCTGCCTGCGTACTCGGCGCCCAGGCCCGTGCCGTCCCCAGCACCGGCACCCAGACCGTCGATCGCCGCGGCCAGACCCGCCACCACAGTCAAGCCACCCGCCCCGCCCAGGCGCCCGATGCCCGCCCCGGCGAACGCCAACCCGGTGGCCGAGTCGCCCCCACCCGCCGGATCGTCGACGTCCTGGTCCACTCCTGCGTCGGTTGCCCCTCGGCAGGCCGTTGCCGCCCCGGCCGCGTCCCTGCTGCCGCCGGCGCAGACGTCCTCGCGGCTCGAGCGGCCAGAGCCAAATCTGGTCAAGTCAGTGTCGGAGAACGTCACCAACGTGCTGCCCGACGTGCCAGCACGCCAGCCGCTGTCCAAGCCCGAGCCGATGCGATTGGGCGAGGCGCCGCACGTGGCCGAGCTGCCGCGGGTGTCCGAGCTGCCCCGCATCGGCCATCTGCCGCGCCTGACACCGCCGGCCCCGATCCTGCCGCCGGCCCCGCTGCCGGCCGCGACCGTCCCGCCGTCGGCGCCTCCCGTGATGCCCTCGGCGCCCGCCCCGTCCGATCCGTTCGCCGCGATGCCCCGGCTCTCGCGGTACGAGGCCGACGAGCGGGACGACGCTCCGCTGCCGCCCGCGGCGCCGCTGGCGCAGCCGCCCGCACGGGAGCCGTCGGAGAGTCGGCCACGGCCCAATCAGTACGTGGGACGGCGCCGGCAGCCGAACGGCTCCCCTTACGGGGCTTCGGGCACGAACGGCACGAATGGCGTGACGAACGGCATGCCGGCGACGAACGGCATGCCACCCGTGAACGGCGGGCCGGCACCGTACAGCCCGCCAGCCGCGAACGGCTCGTACCCGGCTCCGGGCACCACTGGGCGCTCCGCGAACGGCGACGACCGGCGCATGGCCGGTGGGCGCCGCCGACGCGCTGACGGAGACGCTGACGACGTGCTGGCTCGGCTGCTCGGCCGGTGACGTGGTCGGCGCCTAGATTCAACCGTTATCCTGACTCGATGCCTGACGGTGACGAGCGCGGTGACTTTGGTTACGGCCCGCTGTTACCGCCGGACATCGATCCCCGCCGAGGCCGCCGTTCGGGTGGCAAGGATCGCCTGACGGTCGGCGTCCTCCAGTCGCGCAATTCCGATATCTCTTCTCGGGGCAGGCACCGCGCCGGCAGCGGCGCAGCAACTCCGCGCCGGCACGGTGACGAGACCCGCGTGTCTCCGGCCAACCGGCACGGCGGCGGCGCCGGCGGCCCAGGCGGCCCCGAGTGGCCGCCACCCGACCCGCCCCGACCGCCACGGGCGGCGCACGCGAATGGTGGCATCGGTGGCTGGGGCGGCAACGGCGGTGCGTGGCGCAAAGGCAGCCTGCTCGGCGCGCGCGTCGTGATCGCGCTGGTGTCGGTCGCCGCGCTGATCGGCAGCGGAATCGCATGGGCGACGTACCGTCAGTTCACTGCCGGCATCCAGCACGGCGTCGCGTTGCCGAAGGTCGCCAAGGGCAAGAAGGACGTCGACGGCAAGGACCAGAACATCCTGCTGCTGGGCAATGACAGCATCGCCGGGGCGACCAAGGAGGAGGTCAACGCGCTCGGCACGACCACCGACCGCAACGACTCGGCCACCGACACGATGATGATCTTGCATGTGCCTGCCGACGGCAGCACTGCGTCGATCATCTCCTTCCCGCGGGACTCGTGGGTGATGATCCCGGGCCACGGCATGGGCAAGATCAACGGCGCTTATGTCGACGGTTTCAACGACGCCGCGAACCAGGGCACGAAGGACATGCTGAGCAAGCAGAGCGCCGGCATCACGCTCGCCGCGCAGACCTTGACGAATCTCACCGGCCTGCACATCGACCACTACGTGCAGGTCAACCTGCTCGGCTTCTTCGAGATCAGCAAGGCGATCGGCGGCGTCAACCTCTGCTTGAACGAGGACGCGAAGGATCCGTACTCCGCCATCAATTTGCACAAGGGATGGAATAAGAACGTCGAGGGCAAGCAGGCGCTCGCGTTCGTCCGGCAGCGCCATGGATTCCCGGACGGGCTCGGCGACATCGACCGGATCAAGCGGCAGCAGTACTTCCTGTCCGCCGTCTTCCACAAGGCGGTGTCGGGCGGCACCCTGCTCAACTTCGGCAAGCTCCGGTCGCTGCTGAACGCCGTGAAGAAGTCGCTGATCACCGACCCGTCGCTCGACATCTTGCAGTTCGTCCAGCAGTTCTCGAAGATCGCGGGCGGCAACATCTCCTTCGGGACGCCACCGTGGCAGTTCGGCAATGTCGACGGCACAGCCGTCGTGCTCGTCGACCCTGCCGCGGTCAAGCAGTTCGTCAACAAGGTGATCGGCGTGCCGGTCGACAAGAAGCTCGCGACGGCTCGGCCCGTCGCGCCAACGCAAGTCAGCGTTGTCGTGCTGAACCAGTCGAACCAGGATCTCGTCGCGACCAAGAACGCGAACATCCTGGGTCAGGCCGGCTTCCTCGCGACGGTGGGCAACACCGACCAGCACACCGATCAGACCTCGATCGAGTATCCGGACGGCATGCAGGCGCAGGCCAAGACACTGGCGATCTACGTGCCGAAGGCCCTGATCGAGCAGTCGAGCACGGTGTCGAAGCTGACGCTGATTCTCGGCTCGGACGGCCTGGGCGCCAAGTCGGCCCCGGCCGCCGCGCCGAAGACGACGACGACGACGAAGTCCGGCACGCCGAAGGCCACCCCGTCGCCCAAGCCGTCCGGCGTGACGAACGCCGCGCAGAACTCCAAGTCCTGCATCGACTAGCGCGTACTTGGGGTCAGATCAGGACGTGAACGGCCAGCCTGCCTCGGTCGAAGCGCTCTGCTCGGCGCGGCGCTTGTGCAGCGCGGCAACCGAGGAGACCTCCGAATCTATGTCGACGCCCGTCTGGTCGGCGAGCAGGTAGACGCTGAATGCGAGCTCGCCGAGCCGGCCCGCCCAATCCCCGGTCGGCCGGAACGGCCGCCGTCCCCGCTCGGTTGCGCGGCTGGCCGTCGCCGCAAGGATGCCCAGCTGCGTCTGCAGCTCGAGCAGCAACGCCGGTGCGGTCGCGTGTAAACCGGACGCATCGGAACTATGAGCGACAAGTCGCTGTACCTCTCCCACGATCGGACAACCTATCCGATCGCTGAACGTGACGATCGCGCCGCGTAGTCTGTGAGCCCGAACCACGATCTGCGAGCACGAGGACGCCAGTGAGCACACCGCGACCCGCGCGGCTGCGCGTCGGCGTCGTCGGTGCCGGACGGGTCGGTGCCGTGCTCGGCGCGGCGCTCGCCCGGGTGGGCCACGAAGTCGTCGCGGTCAGCGCCGTGTCGCGTGATTCGGTGCGCCGGGCCGAGCGCCTGCTGCCCGGCGTCGCCATCCTGCCGCCGCAAGATGTGGTCTCCGCCGCCGAGTTCGTCCTGCTCGCTGTGCCCGACGACGCGCTGCGCCCGCTGGTCAGCGGCCTGGCGACCACGGACGCGTGGCAGCCCGGCCAGCTTGCCGCGCACACGTCCGGGGCCGTGGGCATCGGCGTGCTCGACCCGGCCGCCGCCCGCGGAGTGTTGCCGCTGGCGCTGCATCCGGTCATGACGTTCGCCGGGCGTCCAGAGGATCTCGACCGCCTCGCAGGCGCGACGTTCGGCGTCACCGCCCCGGACGAGTTGCGCCCCGTTGCCGAGGCGCTCGTCGTCGAGATCGGCGGTGAGCCGGTGTGGGTGCCAGAGCTGGCCCGCCCGCTGTATCACGCCGCGCTCACCATCGGCGCGAACCATCTGACGACGCTCGTGAACGACGCGGTCGACCTGCTCGACCGCGCAGGCATCGAGTACCCGGCCCGACTGCTCGCCCCGCTGCTGTCGGCCGCGCTCGACAACGCGCTGCGCCTCGGCGACGCGGCGCTCACCGGCCCGGTATCGCGCGGCGACGTGGCGACGGTCGCGTCGCACCTCGCGACGCTGTCCGACGAGGCGCCGGACGTCGTCGCGTCCTACGTGGCGATGACGCGGCGCACGGCCGAGCGGGCAGAGGCGTCGGGGCGGCTGCGTCCCGAGCAGGCAGCGGAGGTCCGCCGGACGCTGGAGGCCGCCGAATGAGAGTCGTCCGTTCGCGTGCCGAGTTCGCCGGCGCTCGCGAGCCGCTGGCCGGGCCGGTCGGGCTGGTCCTACAGCGAATCGGTGATCGTCACGATCTTCGTCAACCCGATGCAGTTCGCGCCGACCGAGGACCTGGCGGTATACCCGCGCACCCTGGACGCCGACGTCGCCATCTGCGAGCGGGCCGGCGTCGACCTCGTGTGGGCGCCGTCCGTCGACGATGTCTACCCGGGCGGCACCGCGCAGGTGCGCGTCGACCCGGGACCACTTGGCGCCGAGCTGGAAGGGATCACGCGGCCCACGCATTTCAGTGGTGTGCTCACTGTGGTGGCGAAGTTTCTCGGCCTGGTCCGTCCGGCGGTAGCGTTCTTCGGCGAGAAGGACTACCAGCAGCTCGTGCTGATCAGGCGGATGGCGGCTGACCTCGAGCTCGGCGTCGGCATCGCGGGTGTGCCCATCGTCCGCGAGCCCGACGGGCTGGCCCTGTCCAGCCGCAACGTCTTCCTCTCCGCGCCGCACCGCCAGCAGGCGCTCGCCCTGTCGAGGGCGCTGTTCGCCGGCCAGGCCGCGGCGCCGGGCGGGGCCGATGCCGTCGTCAAGGCGGCGACGTCGGTGCTCGACGCCGAGCCGGACGTCCGCGTCGACTACCTCGCGCTTCGCGACCCCGACCTGGCGCCGGCGCCGGAACGTGGCGCGGCCCGCCTGCTCGTCGCCGCGCGCGTCGGCACGACCCGGCTCATCGACAACGTGGCGGTGACGCTGTGAGGCTGCCGCGGCGCCTGCTGGCGCCGGCGCCCGGCTGGATCGCGACGACCGACGTCGTGATCGTCGGCTCGGGCATCGCCGGGCTGTCGACCGCCCTGCAGATCACCCGCCACTCGCAGCTGCGCGTCATGCTCGTCACGAAGGACGTCCTCGCGGCTGGCTCGACGCGCTGGGCGCAGGGCGGCATCGCCGCGGCGCTCGGAGTGGGCGACACGCCGGATCAGCACCTGGCCGACACTCTCGTGGCCGGTGCCGGGGTGTGCGACGAGGATGCGGTACGTGTGCTCGTCCGTGAAGGACCAGCTGCGGTGCGTGACCTCGTGCAGATCGGCACGCGCTTCGACCGCACCCGCGACGGCGAGCTGTCGCTGGGACGCGAAGGCGGGCATCACCGCGACCGCATCGCGCACGCGGGTGGCGATGCCACCGGCGCCGAGATCGAGCGCTCCCTCGTCACGCGCGTGCTGGACGCTTCGGGTGTCGAGGTCATCGAGCATGCCCTGGTGCTCGACGTGCTACGCGATGCTGCCGGCGCCGCTGTCGGCGTCACGCTGCACGTGATGGGCGAGGGCCAGCGCGACGGCGTCGGCGCGGTGCGCGCCCGCGCGGTGGTGATCGCAACGGGCGGCATCGGCCAGGTGTACGCGTCCACGACGAACCCGGCGGTGTCGACCGGTGACGGCGTCGCTGCCGCGCTGCGAGCCGGCGCGGTGGTGCGCGACTTCGAGTTCGTCCAGTTCCACCCGACCGTCGCCTGGCTCGGCCCGCGATCGCACGGCCAGCAGCCGCTGGTCAGCGAGGCCGTGCGGGGCGAGGGCGCGTTCCTGGTCGACGACGCCGGCGAGCGGTTCATGCAGGGCCAGCACGAGCTCGCCGACCTCGCACCGCGCGACGTCGTCGCCAAAGCCATACTGCGGCGTATGCGCGAGACGGGCGCCGAACACGTCTGGCTGGACGGCCGGCACTTCGGCTCGGAGAAGTGGCGCGTGCGCTTCCCCACGATCTACTCGACGCTGACGTCACTGGGCATCGATCCGGCGCGTGACCTGATCCCGGTGGTTCCCGCGTGCCATTACGCATCCGGCGGAATCCGCACCGACCTGCACGGACTGTCCACAGTGGACGGTCTGTATGCCTGCGGCGAGGCTGCTTGTACCGGCGTGCATGGGGCGAACCGGCTGGCGTCGAACTCGCTGCTCGAAGGGCTCGTGTTCGGGCGCCGGATCGCGGCGACCATCGTCGAGCGGCTGGCGGTCTCCGGTGAGCCGGGCGAAGCGGTGCCGTCGACGGACGCAGCCGGGCTGGTCGACGACAGCATCCGTCCACAGTTGCAACGGCTCATGTCCGCCGACGCAGGCGTGCTGCGCGACTTGAAAGGCCTCGACGCGGCCGACCGCGGCCTGGCTGAGCTGGCCGAGACGCAGGCGACCGGCTGCGGCACCGACGGCTGGGAGGCGACGAACCTGCTCACCGTGGCCGCGGCGCTGGTCACGGCGGCCCGGGCACGCGAGGAGACGCGCGGTTCGCACTGGCGCGACGACTTCCCTGAGCGCGACGACGAGAAGTGGCGAGGTCACCTCGACACCACGCTGGCCGCTGACGGCACTCTGCTCACCGCGTTCGTGGAGCAGCCGTGAGTGCGGTAGAGGATGCCGGGCTGCCCCGGTGGCAGATCGAGGAGGTCGTCGCCCGCGCGCTGGACGAGGATCTCGGCGCCGGGGGAGACGTGACGACCGCGGCGACCGTTCCCGCGAACCTGATCGGCAGCGCCGACCTCGTGCCACGCGTTGCCGGTGTAGTGGCCGGATTGCCAATCGCCGCGGCCGTGTTCGGTGTGGTCAGCGGCGGTCGGGTACGCATCGAGTTCGGCACTGCCGACGGCGCGGCCGTAGCGCCCGGCGAGGTGCTGGCAACCGCTCGCGGTCCCATACGTGACTTGCTCACCGCAGAACGCACCTCGTTGAACCTGCTGTGTCACCTGTCCGGCATCGCCACCCTGACGAGGCGGTGGGTGGACGCCGTCGACGGCACCGGTGCGAAGATCCGCGACACCCGCAAGACGCTGCCCGGCTTGCGCGCCCTGGAGAAGTACGCGGTGCGGTGCGGTGGCGGCCTCAACCACCGGATGTCGCTGTCGGACGCCGTGCTGGTGAAGGACAACCACGTGGCCGCCGCGGGCGGCGTCAGCGCGGCGTTCGAGGCGGTGCGTGCGGCGCATCCGGAATTGACGATCGAGGTCGAGGTCGACACGGTGACGCAGGCGATCGAGGTCATCGACGCCGGCGCTCAGCTCGTCCTGCTCGACAACATGCCGCCCGCGCAGATGCGCGAGGTGGTGGCCTACGCGCGTAGGCGCGGCGGCGTCGAGCTCGAAGCGTCGGGTGGGCTGACGCTCGAGCGGGCCCGCGAGGTTGCCGAGACCGGCGTCGACTACCTTGCGGTGGGCGCCCTGACCCATTCGGCCCCGGCGCTCGACATCGGCCTCGACATCGAGGAGGCACCCCGCTAGATGCTGCTCGCCATCGATATCGGCAACACCAACATCGTGCTCGGCGTGTTCGAGGGCGACGAGCTGGTGCGGTCGTGGCGGATCAAATCCGATGCGCGCAACACTGCCGACGAGTTGGCGCTCGCGTTCCGCGGCCTGCTCGGCGACTTCAAGATCACCGGCATCTCGGCCTGCTCCACCGTCCCGGCCGTCCTGCGCGAGCTGCGGGTCATGCTCGCCGACTACTACGCCGACGTGCCCACGCTGATCGTCGAGCCCGGTGTGCGCACCGGCGTCGGCCTGCAGTACGAGAACCCGAAGGAGGTCGGCGCCGACCGCATCGTCAACACCGCGGCGGCCTACCACCTGGTGCACGGCCCGGCGATCGTCGTCGACTTCGGCACGTCCACGAACTTCGACGTGGTGAGCGAGCGGGGCGAGTTCCTCGGCGGGGCGCTGGCGCCCGGCATCGAGATTTCCCTGGACGCGCTGGCCGCCCGCGCCGCCCAACTGCGCACCGTCGAGCTCGTCGAGCCGCGCAGCCCGATCGGCAAGAACACCGTCGAGGCGCTGCAGTCGGGCATCCTGTACGGCTTCGCCGGGCAGATCGACGGCCTCGTGCGGCGCATCAGGCCGCTGATCGCGCCCGACGACCCCGGGTCCGTGCCGGTCATCGCCACCGGTGGGCTCGCCCTGCTCGTGATCGGGCACTGCGAGACCGTCACCCGGCATGAGCCGGACCTGACGTTGCTCGGCCTGCGGCTGGTCTTCGAGCGCAACCAGTAGCGGGTTACGCCGTAGCCAGCACCCACTTGTCGTCGTCGACGATCCGCACCCGCTCGCCGTCGCGGGTGATGCCCTCGACGCTGACCCCGGGCCCGCCGATCACGACGTCGGTGTGCACGCTCGACCGGTTGACGCCGAGGTCGAACAAGGCGTCGGCCGTCATGGCCTGCCCGCCCTCGACGGAATACGGGAAGCCCTGTCCCCAGGCGACGTGGCAGCCGGCGTTCTCGTCGTAGAGCGTGTCGTGGAAGATCACGCCTGCCTCGCGAACCTTCGACGCGCCGTCGACGAGCGACACCTCGCCCAGGCTGCGCGCGCCGTCGTCGGAGTCGAGCTCGGCGCGGATCGCGTCCTCGCCGGCGTCCGCGCGTACACCGATGATGCGCCCGCCGGCGAACTCGACCTGCAGCCCCTCGACCCGGACGCCCGCGCGCGGCATCACCAGCGGGCGGGTGAGCGTGATGACCCCGTCGGCGCGGCGACGGTCCGGGCTGGTGAACACCTCCTCGGTCGGCAGGTTGGGCATGTACTCCACGCCGTCCGGAGTGGTGAGCGAACCGCTCGTCCAGCGGCAGCCCGGCAGCAGCCCGACGGTCAGATCGGTGCCGTCGCCGAAGTAGCGCACGCCGTCGAGGTCGAGGGCGTCGAGCGCCTGCGCGCGGCCCTTGAGCAGCTCGCGATGCTCGCGCCATGCCGTCACGACGTCCGGCTCGTCGAAGCGCATCGCGACGCCGACCGCCTGCCACAGCCGCTCCTCGTCCGGCTCGCCGAAGACCTGCTTGGCCCAGCCCGGATTCGGCGCCGCGCAGATCGTCCAACTCACGTTCCCACCGAGGATGATCCGGCGCGATTCGTTCGCCAGGTCGAGCGGCGTCGCCGCCAGCCGTGCCGGGTCGATGCCGTCGAACAGGCTCGGATCCGGACTGCCGGTCAGCCGGATCAGCGCGCCGCCGTCGCGCTCGTATTCGCGGACGCGCGCGAGCATCCAGTCCGGCGACGTGGTCAGCGACTCGAAGGGTGCGTGCAGCACGGCCGATCGGCGCACGTATGCGTCGGTGTAGTCGACCTCGACGCGACTCGCGCCGGCCAGGTAGGCCTGCTCGACGACGGCACGTACGACCGGAGCGTGCACGATGTCGGCGGCGACGGCGACGCGCTGCCCGGCCTGCACATTGGCACCGACCTGTACGACGAGTTGGGCATAGCGGGTCAGTCGGTCATCGGTCGTCATCCCGCCACCGTATATGTTACGGCCGCGTTTGGGATCAGCGGCGGAAGCTGCGGACCGCCACGGTCAGGTACGGGATCTCGAACGTCTCGCGGCCGGCGAGATCGGGATGGGTACGGGCCAGGTCGCGGACAGCCGCCATCAGCTCGGCGCGCTCCTTGTCGTTCATGTCGATGACGTAGGACCGCGACGCGACTACCTCGGCGAGACCCTCGGCGTCGACGCTCTGGCTGTACGGGAACTCGACGTACGCCGGCGGGGTGAACAGCTCCGGGTCGAATGTCGCCTGATCCGTGCTGCGCGGTGAGCGGGCCAGTTCGGAGAACTCCACATTGAGCAGGTCGTCGAGCGCCGACGCCCACGCCGGCCTCGTGTCGCGCTTGTTCGCGAGGACGCCCACGACGCCACCGGAACGCAGCACGCGGGCGATCTCGCGATCGGCGGCCGGGCGGTCGAACCAGTGCAGCGCGGCGCCGATCACCACGGCGTCCACGTCGTTGTCAGGCAGCCCCGTCGCCTCAGCCGTGCCGTCGCGAGCGTCCACAGTGGACAGACGCGCGGTCAGGTGTGCGCGCATCGCGGACGAGGGCTCGATCGCGACGACGTCGAGGCCGCGCGTGACGAGCGATGCGGTGAGCTTGCCGGTTCCGGCGCCGAGGTCGAGGACGCGATGCGCCGTCGCGGGGAGTAGCCAGGTGAGCGCCTCGTGCGCGTACCCGGGACGGGCTCTCTCGTACAGGTCGGCGGCTGAGTCGAATGAGGCGGCCAGGCGATGACGGTCTTCGTCGCTGAGCCGACTTGCTTTACCACGCACGTCCACGACACTACTGTCCGCTCGGCCAGAACGGAGTTCGTCGTCGACGGCTCGCGGGAGAGGTTCCTGCTCGGTTTCAACCCGTCGGGCTGGCTGCGCCGCGTGTGAGTCAGGCCTGATGCAATAATCCCTGCCGTGCTGACCCTCAGGACCACGGTCAACGCTGACATGACGTCGACCCCGGTCCGGGGCTCCGCTTCCCGGCTCACCTCGTAGGTCGGCGCGTTCACGTGGATCTCCGCATCTTCACCGAGCCGCAGCAGGGCGCTACCTACGACGACCTCCTCCGCGTGGCCAGGGCCAGCGAGGATCTCGGGTTCGACGCGTTCTTCCGGTCCGACCACCTGCAACGCATCGGCGACGGCGACCCGGGCCCCGGTCCCACCGACTCGTGGGTCACCCTGGCCGGCCTGGCGCGCGAGACCCGCCGCATCCGCCTCGGCACGCTGATGAGCTCGGCGACGTTCCGGTCACCCGGGCCGCTCGCGATCGCCGTCGCGCAGGTCGACGTGATGAGCGGCGGACGGGTCGAGCTCGGCATCGGCGCCGGGTGGTACGAGACCGAGCACCGCTCCTACGGCCTCGCGTTCCCCGATCCGGTCGAGCGGTTCGACCGCTTCGCCGAGCAACTGGCCGTCATCGACGGCCTCTGGCGTACCCCGGCGGGCAAGACATTCACCTTCGACGGGCGGTACTACCCGATCGTCGATTCGCCAGCGCTGCCGAAACCGGCCCAGGCGCCTCGCCCGCCGATCATCATCGGCGGCCGGGGCAAGCGCCGCACACCGGAGCTCGCGGCGCGGTACGCCGACGAGTTCAACGTCGCCTTCCGGTCGATCGCCCGCAGCGCCAAGATATTTGACGGGGTTCGTGCTGCAAAGGCTGCTGCCGGCGGGGATCCGCTGATCTACTCGGCCGCGCAGACGGTCTGCGTCGGTCGCGACGACGCCGAGGTCGCGCGCCGTGCGGCCGCGATCAGCGAGAGCTTCGGCGAGCAGCTGGACGATCTGCGCGATGTCGGCCTGGTCGGCTCGCCCAACCAGGTCGTCGACAAGCTCGGCCACTTCGCCGAGCTGGGCGCGCGCCGCGTGTACCTCCAGGTGCTCGACCTCGCTGACCTGGACCACCTCGAGCTCATCGCCTCGGCGATCGCCCCGCAGGTCTCCGCCCTGTGAGCTACCGCGCGATGTTCGCCCGCGCTCCGGCGGCCCGCACTACTGCCGACAGCGTCGCGATGTCGTACGCGCCGTGGTGCCGTCGCCCGTTGACGAAGAACGTCGGCGTGCCCGAGACGCCGCTGAGCTCGGCCGAGCCGACGTCCTCGGCGATCTGGGCGGCGCCGGTGTTGTGGTGCAGGTCGTCGAGGAACTTCTCGACGTCGAGGCCGAGGTCCGTGGCGTAGCGGGTCAGGTCCTCCTCGTCGAGGTGGTCCTGGTGGCTGAGCAGCACGTCGTGCATTTCCCAGAAGACGCCTTGCTGGGCAGCGGCTTCGGCTGCAGCCGCGGCCAGTTCGGCGTGCGGATGGACGCCGGTCAGCGGCAGATGCCGCCAGATGTAGCGGACGTCGCCGAAGTCAGCGAGCAGAGCGCGCACGACGGGTTCGGCCTTGCCGCAGTGCGGGCACTCGAAGTCGCCGTACTCGACGACGGTTATCGCGGCGTCGTCCGGGCCGCGCTGGTGGTCGCGATCCGGGTCGACCGGTGCGACGAGGTCGACGATGGCCTCGCTCTGGCCCACCAGAGCAGGGATCCGCCGATGCGCCGGCAGCAGCGCGATCACCCGGAAGAACCCGCCGGCCGCCACAGCCGCGCACAGCGCCGCCGTCAACACACCGACCTTCGCCTCCTCCAGCCGCGCGCCGGAAAAGGCCAGGGTCGCGATCTGCAGCGACACGGTGAATCCGATCCCGCCGAGCGTGCCGGCGCCCGCGACCGCGGCCCAGCCGACGGGCGGTCGCAACCGGCCGCGGCTGACCATGGCGGCCAGCCACGAGGCGCCCGCGATGCCGAGCGGCTTGCCCAGCACGTAGCCGAACAGGATGCCGAGCGTGATCGGCGAGGTGTACGCACGGCTCAGGAAGTCGCCGCTGATCACGACGCCCGCGTTGGAGAACGCAAAGAGCGGCACGATGACGTAGCTGGTCCAGGGATGATAGAGCTGCTGTAGTCGCTCGTTCGGCGAGATCGCCTCGACGACGCCACCTCGAGCCGACCTGGCCAGCTCCGGCGTCGGCTGTTCGCGGAAGAGCCGGAACAGATCCGTCGCGCGTTCGAGGTCGCTGCGCGTCGGCGGGGACGCGTAGGTCAGCAGGCCCATCACCATGCCCACCGCGACCGGATCGACTCCGGACTTGAACAGTGCGATCCACGCGGCCACGCCGAGCACGACGTAGACCGGGCCGCGGTGTACGCGGCTGACCCGGACGACCGCGACCGCCGCCAGCATCGCCAGCCCGACGAGCAGGGCCATGAGCTGCAAGTCGTTGTTGTACGCAACGGCAATGACCACCAGCGCGACGAGATCGTCGACGACCGCGACCGTGAGGACGAACGAGCGCAGCCGATCCGGTAGCCGCGGACCTACCAGTGCGAGCACGCCGAGCGCGAATGCGGTGTCGGTCGACATCGCCGCGCCCCACCCGTGCACCGAATCGCTTCCGGCGTTGGCGACAAGATAGATCGCGACCGGCACGATCATCCCGCCGATGCCGGCGAGGACGGGCAACGCGACCCTCGTCCGCTGCCGAAGCTCGCCCATGTCGAACTCGCGGCGCGCTTCGAGCCCGATGACGAACCAGAACAGCGTCATCAGCCCGGTGCTGACCCACCCGCGCAGCGACTGGGAGATGTCGGTGCTGCCGAGCCGAATCGAGAGTTGTGTCTGCCAGACGCGCTCGTAGGATGAGTCGTGGACGTTCGCCCACACCAGGGCGCCGACGGTCGCTGCCAGCAGGATCGCCGCGCTGCCCGTCTCGGTACGGAGGAAGCGGCGGAGCGGCGTCTCGACCCTTGCCCACGCTGTCCGCGCGGAGAGCGGACCAGCCGCCTCGGGTTCGCTCACCCGACGATTCTCTCGGACGCGGAGCCGGCGCGAGCAAGTTGGGCCCAACGTCAGCCGCAAGCGTGGGCTCGGCGCGGCTGTCGACCCGTCGGGTGAGGGCACGCTCGGTCGCGCGCTAGAGGTCTGCTCACATTGATGTAGGCAGAGCACAAGCGTCGAGTTGGCAGATCATGGGCGTCCGTCGGGCAGGTTGCCGTTGCGGCAAGGTCAAACTCAGAGCCAGCCGCGCTCGTCGGCTACTCGCACCGCCTCGACCCGGTTTCGCACGCCGGTCTTGGCGATCGCGGCGGATAGGTAGTTGCGTACCGTGCCCTCCGACAGGAAGAGCTTGCCGGCGATGTCGGCCACGGTCGCCCCGTCGCGAGCGGCCACCAGGACGTCGCGCTCGCGGCCGGTCAGCGGCGACGCGCCGCCGGCGAGCGTGGCGGCGGCCAAGGCGGGGTCGACGACGCGCTCGCCGCGCATCACCCGGCGCACGGCATCGGCGAGCTGCTCGGCCGGGACGTCCTTGACGACGAACCCCAGGGCCGCCGACTCCATCGCCCGCCGCAGGTAACCGGGCCGGCCGAACGAGGTGAGGATGATCACCTTGCACGACGGCACCTCGTGGGTGAGCGCGGCCGCGGCGGCGAGGCCGTCCATGCCCGGCATCTCGATGTCGAGCAATGCGATGTCCGGGTCGTGCTCGCGCGCTGCGGCCACCACCTGATCGCCGCGCCCGACCTGCGCGACGACCTCGAAGTCGTCCTCGAGATCGAGCAGCGCGGCGAGCGCCGAGCGCACCAGTGCCTGGTCGTCGGCGAGCAGCAGCCGGATCACGCCGACATCGTCGACGTATCGTCGACCCGTTCCGAGGTCGGGACGCCCGGTACCTCGACGCGCAGCCGCCATCCCTTGAACGGGGCGGTTTCGAGTCGCACCGTCCCGCCGGCGGCCTCGACCCGCTCGCGCAGGCCGGTCAGGCCGTTGCCCGCGCCCGCGACGCCGCCGCCTCGCCCGTCGTCGGCGATCTCGATCCAGTTGCGATCGACCCGGATCGTGCAATGCGCCGCCCGCGCGTGCCGGACGACGTTGGTCACACCTTCGCGCGTCACCCACCCGAACAGCTCGGACCGCGACGCGTCGACGATGTCGACCGAGCCGGGCAGCTCGGCGACCACGCCGGCGGCGCGAAGCACCTCGCGCGCAGTGGCGATCTCGCCGGCCAGGGTCACCTCGCGATGCCCGGCGACAGCGGCTCGGACGTCGGCGAGCGACCGGCGCGACAGCTCCTCGACCTCGGCGATCTCGACGGCAGCACGCTCGTTCTCGTTGCGTTCGCTGAGACGCCGGGCGAGGCCGGCCTTGACCGTGATCGTCGTCAGCGAGTGCCCGAGGAGATCGTGCAGGTCGCGGGCGATGCGCGTGCGCTCGTTCTCGGCCGCGAGCCGCGCGACTTCGGAGCGCGCGTCGGCGAGCGCCTGGTTGGTACGGATGACACCGAAGAAG